>SMFF01000003.1_pt1 | contig 408081 bp, 383 predicted proteins | sample 2456181 | NCBI WGS metagenome assembly SMFF01 (sample SAMN10132611, study PRJNA489261) | soil metagenome | isolation source: day120 antibiotic-loamy sand soil ammended with raw manure from dairy cow... | place: USA | collected 2015-04-01
AGCCTGAGTAACCGTATGTTTTGCAGTGAAGGTTCTGCGTTCACCGACAGCTAAAGTAGCGATCGTACCCACTTCGGTTATATCCGCATTGTTATCAATGACAACAACATCTGTTAAGGTAACGTTGCCTGTGTTTTCAATATTGATCGTGTATTCGATTACATCACCAACTTTCTTGTAGGTTCGATTACGGTCGGTAGTCTTAGTAACTGTAATTTCAGGCACTTGGTTCATGTCTACTTCAACTGGAACACCGGGAATATTTGGTTTACCCGGAATGTTCGGATCGCTGCTGGACTCCGTAAATGGAACGTTTGGTGCTTTAGGAGGCGTCACTACCTCTACGATAGCAATATTCTCAACCTTTCCTGCCTCAACGTCGGCTTTAGTAATCGTATAATCAGCGGCGGCAGTAAATACTTCCCCAGGAAGCAAGCTGCCAATTTCCCTAGGCCAGGTATATGTTATGACACCAAGCCCCTTTAGATCATCGGTGATAGAAATATTCGACAGCGTAACTGTTCCCGTATTCTCGACAGTGAATGTATACGTAACAACATCGTCCTTGTCAGCCAGGCCGTTATTATTGTTATCAGTAGTAAGCGAAAACAGTTTAACGAAGGTCAAGTCAGCTACTTGTTCCAATTTCGTAAACGTACAGCTCGAACAGGCCGGGTCGTAATCCGGATTGCTCAGATCTAACGGATCAGCAATAGCTGTCACTATATTACCCTCTGCATCATGGCCTTCGACAGTCGCAAGGTTGTAAATACCACCGGCGTCTATATCCTCCTGCGTAATTATATAGCTTGCCGAAAACGTACTGCTATCTCCCTCCGTTGGAGCAAGGAAAATTGGGTCACCTGTTACAGTTACTAAAGAATCCACGATGATGATTGAACTTAAATTTGATCCACCATTATTCTTTACTGTGTAAGTATAAGTGATTGTTTCTCCGGCTTGTGCCAATCCATCTCCATTTTCGTCATTAAAAACAGCGTTATTTACTAATGAAATTTCGGAAACCGGAATATCAACCTGTACCACTAAAGGATCATTTGGATATCCATACTCAGATATCGTAGCAGTGTTTTTGATAAAAACAGTGCCCAACGCAAGATGTGGATCTATCTTAGCATCAAAAAGTAATTCCACAGAGCCATTTGCAGGAATAGTAAGCTCATTCCACGTGATGCTATGTGCAACTTTGCTGTAACTGCCAGAAGTACTGATGTTCGTGATATCGATAATCCCTGCAGTCAGCGTATCAGATACGCTGACCCCTGAAATATCAATACTATTCGAATTATTGATAGTTATGCTGTAAGTGATAATATCACCACTCATAACCGCTAACGGATTAGTATTAACACTTTTAGAACCAGTTAATCTTCCAAGAAAAATGCTTTCGGCATGCGTTTTAATGTTATTACTTCTTCCGTCAAATCCATTTTGCTCTATTTCATAATACGGATCTGTTGGTGGTTTTAGAGGATCGGGATTTGTCGCATCAGGATCAGTCACGTCATTAGGACGCATAATAATAGCATCCACCTCAATTAGACCATATTTAGCCGTAGATGTGGGTTTTACAGTAAATTCGTAAACAATCTCGCAACCATTATCTAAATCTAATTTAGAATTATAAATATTATCAGTAATAACTGCTTCCGGTTCGACTTTCACACAAGAAGAAGCATAGATAACATTTGTGATATCGAAGCCAGTTGGGGCATTAAAAGCGAAAGGTGCTTTTTCCACGTCCGATGGTCCATCATTGCCGACAACAACAGAAAATTTAATTTCCTCCCCAACTTTAACAATGTTTCTATCAGACGTAATGCTTAATACTTTTAAGTCCGCTTCTTTAACATCTAACTGGGTATTAAGAGTCCCAGGCTTGCCTTTGACAAATGTCCAAGTATCTATAGCATTATTATTTCCGAATAAACCCGAAGTTCCAGAGCCGTTTACTCCCCAAATGTGTCCGTTAGGTGTTGTACCGTCATGACCTCCACTACTCAGACCATTTCCGATCAAATGGCTGTTATTTTTGGGATTCGAACTACTCCCATTTAATACATTAGGGATGTCCATATCATCCCAATAAACGATATCCGATTTGACAACCTCGCGTCTCGTATTGGTTAATATTTCTGGATCCAATAGTTCCACTTTGATTCCAAACTGATTATAGTCGATATCAATGAATGGAAAATGTATTTCCGCCACTTTCAACTCCACAGTTACTTTTAAAGGTACATTTCCCTCGGGAAGGGGTAGTCCTGGTTGTGTCGTATCTATAGTGCTACCTGCTCTACCATCCCAAAAGATACTGTTTTCTCCTGCAGTCGAGGATCCAGTAAGTATACGTGGGAAAAATTTAATCGGTGTTTCAAGACTTTCTATCTTAATATTATATTGCCCTTCGCCTGCTTCAAACCGAATATAGCCGCCTTTGGTACTAACCTGACTCTCGGATCCATCCACTCCTATCAGTTTGACACCTGAAACATTGGGTGTAATTACAACATTCTTGAGCCAAGTATATCCTCCTGGTACTGCTCCTATTCCTGAAATAGGCAAATCAGATGACGGCACGGTATAAAACATTTTATAGGTAATGTGTTTATCGGTATCCGCACTGTTAGGGTTATGTAGGCGCTGTCCTAAATCGCTTATTGTATTTAGACTTTTATAAATTGGCTCTTGGGTTGCGGCGTCAACAAATCCATTATTATTTGCAAAAAGAACAAAAAGCAATCCGTTGTTGCCGTTATTATTTACTCGATAGATATAACCATCCCTTGTAAGAACATATATGATTCCGTAAAAACCATCATCTTCTGCACTAAAGGGTGAATTATAAAAACGGCCATTTGAAAAATTCAGCGCGTTCGTATAGACCCTGCCTTTTATAAAATCTGATTTTGCTGTATTAATAACCGAAACATCCCAGGCGGCAATACCAGAGTCCATTGTCCGCTGTATCCAATCACTGTCTGCAAGAACAGTGACAGATTGCACAGTTGGCCCATGAGCAAGAAACTCGACTCGGTAAATGCCTGTTTCTGTAACATTATAATATATAGGAGTATATCCTACCCCGTCGACAACTCCAGGTAACCTTGGACCATTTTTCTCTTCTGTTCGATTACTAATTTTCCCCTGAGTGCCGTCATCCACTACCTGGTTCCCATTTGGTGCAAATAATCGAATTCTTGCATTGGTTATACCCTGTGCACTGGAAGCAAGGGTAATGGCTTCTCCTTCCTGAGCATAAACATAATGAATGCCGGGGTTCGGGAACGGCCAAATATTGTAGGTGTTCGTATTTGCAGATAAGAATGCCCTATAACCGATTGCACCATCCGGATATAAATCTCGCGATCCATCCCCGAATGCCGAAAAATCCGCCAATAAGCTTAAAGTCAATAAACCTAAAAAAATAGAAACCTTGTAAAATTTGTTCATATCATCACCTGGTCGGCGATCACTAGAGCGCCTAATTAGTTTGTTTGAGCATTTTAAAGTATTAACAAACATACTATTCTGGCAGTCTCATTATAGTGTCCCAATGTTCGAAACTCCGGTGCTCGGCATTATAAAACAAGTTTAAAAAGCACATACAAACTGTATAACACCCTGTATACATGACCACTAACGAAATACAAAAAGAAAAAAAACAGAGGGTGAGTCCAAAGAACTTGTCTATCCACTTTCAGGAAAACGGATAGGAATGTTAAAAAAATGAGGGATACACATATAAGATTCGAAACTCGAACTGATTAAAAAACGACCTATCTAGTAGGAATAACAGCCACCGAATGACATAATTCGCTTCACTCGAGTTAAGCAGTTTTGATAATAGAGTACTTCCGAACATTCGTATGAAGCAACGTTGGTAGCGTTATTATATTTATTTGATTTTCATTTCTACCAAAAGTAAAGGAAGAATAAGGAAAAACTAGCAATATGTCGTAACTTCGTGCTTATGTCCACCCATACAATAAAAGAAGAAATTGAGCATTTGAGAGAGGAATTGACCCAGCATAATTACAATTATTATGTCTTAGCTCGACCTGTAATTTCAGATTTTGATTTCGATCAAAAGCTGAAAAAATTACAAGCTCTGGAAGATCAGTATCCCGAATTTTTAGATCCAGACTCTCCAACACAAAAAGTTGGTGGTGATGTCACGAAAAAATTCAAAACGGTCAAGCATACTTGGCCCATGTTCTCTTTAAGCAATACTTATAACGAGCAAGAATTAAGAGATTTTGACGAAAGGGTAAAAAAAACAATTGAGGAAGAAGTTGAATATATATGTGAATTAAAATTCGACGGCCTTTCCATTAGCCTTACTTATGAAGATGGCAAGCTCGTTCAAGCTGTAACACGGGGCGATGGTACACAAGGAGATGACGTCACTAATAATGTTAAAACGATTCATAATATACCACATCGATTAAAAGGTATAGGCTTTCCTTCAAATTTTGAGATCAGAGGGGAAATTTTCATGCATATTGCAGCATTTGAGCGTTTAAATCAAGAGCGTATCAAAAATGAAGAAATACCTTATGCTAATCCGAGAAACTTTGCCGCAGGAACTATTAAGCTACAAGATTCATCGGAAGTAGCAAAACGACCGTTGGATTGTTTCTTGTACTCCTTGCATACGAACAACAGAGACCGCTTATATAAAACCCAATGGGAGAGCTTAAAGCTTCTAAAAGATTGGGGCTTTCATGTTGATGAACATCGTATTCTTTGTAAGAGCATTGATGAGGTTTTGAAATTCATCGAAAAATGGGATAAAGAACGCCATCAATTAAGTTTCGAAATCGATGGGATTGTGATTAAAGTGAACAGTTATGCTCAACAGGACGAATTAGGTTTTACTGCAAAATCGCCACGCTGGGCAATTTCATACAAGTTTAAAGCCGAAGAAGCAGAAACAGAACTAGAGAGCGTCAGTTACCAAGTTGGAAGAACCGGTGCCGTTACTCCAGTAGCCAACTTAAAACCGGTTAATCTAGCGGGCACAACAGTAAAAAGAGCTACTTTACACAACGCTAATGAAATTTTACGTCTGGATTTACATGAACACGACACTGTACTTATAGAAAAAGGAGGTGAAATCATTCCCAAAATTATTGCTGCAAATATTGCAAAACGAAAAGAAAATGCGCTACCAATTATCTATCCTAGCCATTGTCCAGAATGTAATGCTCTGTTAATTAGACAAGAGGGGGAAGTTGTATTTTATTGTCCAAACGATGAATTTTGTCCTCCACAAATCGTAGGCAAAATTCAGCATTTCGCAAGCCGAAATGCAATGGATATTGTAGGATTGGGAAATGAAACAATAGAAGCTCTTTATCGTGAAGGCCTGGTGAAGCATATTTCAGACTTGTATAGCTTAAAATATCATCAAGAAGCACTTTCAAAAATTGAACGCTTCGGAGAAAAATCCATCCAAAACATGCTCGCTGGAATCGAGAACTCGAAAGCAAAACCTTTCGATAAGGTTCTTTTTGGACTCGGTATACGCTTCGTAGGAGCTACAATTGCAAAAAAACTAGTTGACCATTTTAAAAATATCGACTCCCTTTCCAAAGCAACGAAAGAAGAAATAAGCTCTGTTCATGAAATTGGCGACCGAATTGCTGAAAGTGTAGTCTTATATTTTGGGAATACAGAACATATTCGTCAAATTGAATTGCTAAAAGAAAATGGCTTACAGTTTACCATTGACGAAGAATCCAATATACTTGTTAGTCAAAAGCTAGACGGATACACATTTGTTATTTCAGGTGTATTCGAAAGTCATAGTCGAGCAGATCTGTCACGCGTGATAGAAAGTAATGGCGGCAAAATCATCAGTAGCATCTCTTCTAAATTGAATTATCTCGTGGCAGGGAATAATATTGGACCCTCAAAGCTTGCTAAAGCACAAAAGTTAGGAACTCTTATTATTTCTGAAACTGAATTAATGGAACTGTTAAAATAATTACTATTCTTTTTTCTTTATCTTTGAAAACGTCAAGCAAAATATAATCTAAATGAATTCTTTTAATGGAGCTGGAGTAGCTTTAATTACTCCGTTTAACGATGATTTAACTATCGACTATACAAGTTTAGAAAGGCTAATTGAACATCAATTAGCCGGAGGGATAGATTACTTAGTTTCTTTGGGCACTACTGGAGAAACCGCTACTTTAAGTCTTGACGAGAAGAAGGAGGTATGGAAGTTCACAGCGGAAAAGGTAGCTGGAAGAGTACCTTTGATTGCGGGAATTGGAGGAAACAATACACAAGAGGTGATCCTTGAGATCGCTACTGCACCACTTCTTGGCTATTCTGCTATTTTATCAGTTAGCCCCTATTATAATAAACCTACTCAAGAGGGGATTTACCAGCATTATAGAGAAATTGCGAATAAATCTCTTCTACCTATTATTCTTTATAATGTTCCAGGTAGAACTGGTAGTCACATAAGTGCGGACACCATAATTCGTTTAGCCAATGAATTTAAAGGCAAAATAATTGCTGTTAAGGAGGCATCCGGAAGCTTTGATCAATTCAACAAAATCATGCGAGATAAACCTGATGATTTTTTTTTAATATCAGGGGACGATCCAGTAACTCTACCTATGATGGCTTTAGGTGCCGTAGGCATAATATCCGTCGTTGGAAATGCATTCCCAAAGGAAGTTAGTGAACTAACGAATCTTTGTTCAGATCACAAATTTATGGATGCGAGAAAAATCCATAATTCTTTATTGAAAATTACTGAATTATGTTTTCAAGAAGGGAATCCTGCTGGGGTTAAAGCGGTGTTAAACGAGTTGGGTATTAGCAAGGAATTTTTGAGATTACCGCTTACTCCGGTAAGCGAAAAGACTAGAGATTCGTTAAAGCTGGAGTTAAAAAGAATGCTTGAGCTAAAATACTAAACATAACATCCGGTTACATTTTCAAATCAGTAAATGAGAAAGTCTTGAATTATATTCAAGACTTTCTCATTTAGGTAAAGATCCTATTTTTCAGCGTTTTTCTTGGCCTGAATTTTAAGGCGTAAGTCTTGAGATAGATTCTTCAAATCTTGAAGTCCTTTTCTAACGCGAGTACCCGCAGCACTATTTCCTTTATTAAAGAATTTATCCGCATCTCCTTCTAGTCCTTCAAGAAGGCTTTTAAGGTCATTAAATTGTTGCATACTTGCCATAATTGATTAGTTTTTTAATGATTAAAAAATATTTAATAATGTATGTTTATCTAAAAGTAGAATCTTTTTTTGAAAAAAAAAACTTAAAAGTGGATAAAATGCTTTTTAAGGTAGTTTTTGTTGCTTTTGACCCCTTTTTACCATTTTCTTAGATGTTTTTATAAACTAAATCATCGTTTATAATAGAAATAACTATTATTCTATTAAATGCTGACCAAGCTTTGCTCCTTATAATATCCGCTTTTCAATTTTTCGCTAACCTCTTTAAAGGCCGCTAAAGTCTGTTCTACATCCTCAAGGGTATGCGTTGCTGTCGGGATTAATCTTAATTCAATCATACCTTTTGGAATAACCGGATAAACAACAATCGAACAAAAGATACCATAGTTTTCACGAAGATCCATTGTCAATGCAGTAGCTTCTGTCAACTCTCCATTTAAGAATACTGGGGTAATAACGGTGTCCGTGACTCCTATATCAAATCCCTGATCTTTTAGTCCACTTTGCAAAGCTCGGGCAATAGTCCACAACTTCTCGCGAAGCTCTGAGTTGTTTTGCAAAAGCTCTAAACGTTTCTGAAGTCCAATAACCATAGGCATCGGCAATGACTTTGCAAACGTCTGGGACCTCATATTATACCTCAAAAAAGTAATAATTTCTTCTTTTGAAGCGACGAAAGCACCAATTCCAGCCATTGATTTGGCGAAGGTTCCAAAGTAAACATCAACTACATCATGACAATCTTGTGCTTCATGTGTACCAGAACCTGTTTCACCCATTGTACCGAAGCCATGAGCATCATCAACCAACATTCTGAAGTTGAATTCTTCCTTGAGCTTTCCTATCTCTTTTAATTTCCCTTGAGCACCGGACATACCAAACACACCCTCAGTAATTAATAAGATTGAACCTCCAGACTGCTTCGCTAAACGAGTAGCTCGCTCTAATTGTGTTCGGCAGCTGCTGATATCATTATGTTGATATACCAACCGTTTTCCAATGTGCAAACGCACACCATCTAAAATGCAAGCATGTGATTCAGCATCATAGACAATTATATCATTTCGATCAACTAAAGCATCAATTATAGAGACCATTCCCTGGTACCCATAGTTCAACAAGAAAGCATCTTCCTTTCCAACAAACTTTGCTAAATCTTGTTCTAGCTTTTCGTGATGATTAGAGTTCCCGGACATCATTCTAGCACCCATTGGATAAGCTAAACCATAATCTTTGGAAGCTTGTGCGTCGACAAATCTAACTTCAGGGTGATTCGCTAAACCTAGATAGTTGTTCAAACTCCAAACCAAATGATCCTTTCCTCTAAATTTCATATGTGCGCCAATCTCGCCCTCTAATTTAGGAAAAGAAAAATAACCATGAGACCATTTATGGTGCTGACCCAAAGGGCCTAAGTTGCCTGATATCTTCTCAAATAAATCCAAAGTACTGTTTTTTATGATGTAAAAATAATTTGCACAAAGATATAAAAAATCAAATATAAAGGTCAACCAAAACTAAAATGGGTATAGATATGGCGTTTATATGATTTATGGCAAGAAATTAAACTGGGGTACCTAAGGGCCCCAGTTTAATTAAATACTGTTAAAATCAATCTACATTGTCATGTAAAAATGTATTGTTAGGTCTTATTTCTGCTCCATCTTCCTCTTTAGAAAGAGTAAATCTCGACAACTGGGATTCCGAAGAGTGTGGGATATTGTCCAGAGCCATTTGCTTACGCTTATAGGCAGGTTCGCTTTCAATTTCTTGCAACCCACTTGCAGACCGCAATTTAATTCCCAAATCTCGTAAACGTAAAATACGTTCCTTAGCTTTTTTCAATTGTTCTTCAATCGATTCGTCAGTTTTGTTTTCGTCGGGATTAATAGCTCTTTCCGCTTCTACACTGCGATCCTGATTAATATAATCACTTTCAGCCTCATTGCTATGGATAGGAATTCCAAAACTGAACTCATTTTCAGTCTTTCTTACCGTATATTCCTCTTGATCAATTTGAGTATCCCTTTCACCTTCTTCTTTCTGATCCATTAAGGTATGCTTAATAACATGAGGATCTGCATTTCTCAATTTCTCTTTTTCAGCTTTAGAGACTCCACTAAATAGATCTACCGGTTTGAATTCTTTTTCTACGGCTTGAGCAGATGTTTCACTACTTTGAGTATCAGAAAGAACAGGTTCGTCTTTCAATGAATTCTTAGCTCCACTAAAGGTATTCAACGGGCGAATCAAAGGATTATCTTCCAAAGGTATTTCCACACGTCTATTATCCTTCTCTTGAACCCTTTCTTCAGCAGTTTGGAATCCGGTTGCAATAATAGTAACGGATAAATGATCTTCTAATGTTTCATCTATACAATTACCCCATATTAAATCAGCTGTCATTCCAGCTTTATTTTGAATATAGTCTGTAATAATCGTAACTTCATCCATCGTAACTTCATGTTTCCCGGATGTTATATTTAACAGAATATAACGAGCGCCCTCAATTTCACTATCTTTCAACAATGGAGAAGCTAGAGCACCTTCTACCGCCTTTTGTGCACGATCTTCACCTTCAGCTTTATCACTACCCATGATTGCAACGCCGGAGTTATTCATTACGGTTCGGACGTCTTTAAAATCAACGTTTACATAACCAGGAATAGTAATAATTTCAGCAATACCCTTTGCAGCCGTACTTAATATATCATCTGCCTTAGAAAAAGCAGCTCCCATTGTAAGATTTCCAAAAATTTCCCGCAGTCGATCATTAGAGATAACCAAATAAGAATCCACATATTTCTTAAGTTCTTCTAAGCCCTCTTCAGCCTGAGTACGTCTTCTTTTTCCTTCAAAAGTAAAAGGAGTAGTTACGATAGCAACAGTTAATATGCCAAGCTCTTTTGCAGCTTTAGCTAAAACCGGACTCGCGCCAGTACCTGTTCCACCACCCATACCAGCGGTAATAAACAACATTTTCGTATTAACACCAAGCATCCTTTTGATGTCCTCTATACTTTCAATAGCAGAGTTTTCACCAACATCAGGGTCAGAACCAGCTCCCATCCCTTCAGTTAAACTGGTTCCTAACTGAACCTTATTAGGTATAGGGCTCAATTCGAGTGCTTGCGCATCGGTATTACATATTATAAAATCAACCCCGCTAATTCCTTGTTTATACATGTGGTTTACAGCATTGCCACCGCCACCACCTACACCAATTACTTTAATAATTGATGACTGTTCTTTCTGCATCTCGAACATTAACTCTTTCATATCTATTCCTATTATACTCTTGCTGAGCAGTATATAATTCTAATTAAGGTCTATTATTGTTGTGTAATATTAACATTTTTTCAACAATATTTACTAACAATTGTTGGTTTGTGGAAAGATCGCATTTTGTGGAAAACTAACGGATATAATCGTTATCATCCACATTGACATTATCATCACTTATAAAGGTTTTTAGGCGGTCCAAAAATCCAAATCGCAATTTCCCATCGTCTGTTACCGTTTTTGTTGTCTGTTGTTTCGCTACATTTGACTCATCTTCATATTCTGTTGCTTCAATTCCTTTGATCAACAAACCGATCCCTGTAGCAAACAAAGGACTTTTCAGCTCATCGAAAATCTTTTTAGGCAGCTCTTCATTTTTGGCCAAATGTTCATTAGGAAAACCTACTCTGCACTCCAATCCAGTTACATACTCCACTAATTGAACTAGATGTTTTAACTGCGCCCCGCCACCGGTAATTACAATTCCACCAATCAGTTTCCCTTCGAAACCAGAGGCCTGGATTTCATAATACACATGTTCAATGATCTCAATCATTCGGGCTTCTATGATGTAAGCTAGATTCTTGACTGAAATTTCTTTGTGATCACGACCACGGAGACCAGGGACACAAATCACTTCATTATCTTTATTCTCATTCGCTAAGGCTGAACCAAATTTAATTTTCAATAATTCAGCTTGATTACGCAAAACAGAACAACCTTGCTTGATATCCTCCGTAACAATGTTCCCTCCCAATGGAATGACCGCCGTATGCCTAATAATCCCTTCATGGAATATCGCAACATCAGTTGTACCACCGCCAATGTCTACCAAAACTACTCCGGCGTCTTTCTCTTGACTATCAAGCACTGCCTCTGAAGATGCTAATGGCTCAAGGATTAACTCATGCGCTTGTAAGTTTGCATTTTCAACGCACTTATTAATATTTTTAACAGCGCTGACTAAACCAGAGATGATATGAAAATTAGCTTCCATTCGTCTGCCGGCGATGCCAATAGGTTCTTTAATCCCCGGCTCATTGTCAATGGTAAACTCCTGAGGCAGCACATGTATAATCTCCTCTCCTGGCGGAAGAACCAATTTGTACATATCCTCAATCAGTTGTTCGATATCCTTTCTTCCTATTTCAGTGTCGTCTTTTCTCGTTAGTATTCCTCGATGCTGCAAGCTTTTAATATGCTGTCCAGCAATACCAACATGCACTACTTGGATATTTACATTGGATTGCGAACTTGCTTCTTCAACTGCTTTAATAATGCTCGTTACCGTCTTTTGAATATTTGCGACCATGCCACGGTTAACCCCAGAAGACTCGGCTTTCCCTATTCCCAGAACCTCGACTTTGTTCTTGCCACTCCGTCTGCCAACGGTAACACAGATTTTCGTAGTGCCAATATCGAGACCAACGACGATTGGCGTTTCTTTGTTGGTGAATGTTCTCTTTTCCATTTTCATTAAATTAATTTTCTTTGTTACTATTTCTAATACTACAGCTTTTCATTTTTCTCACATACCAGCTGATTTTCGAAGCTTAAATCAACTGATTGATAAGCATCCCAACCAACGGAAGGAATTATTTTTTTATAAAAAATCATTAACTTGCTGAATTTCTCCTCCAAGCGATCTGCATTTCCAATGATAATTTTTTGACTACCTACCCTAGGAACCATTTCAATTTCCCCTTGCCCATTTACATACAACTGCTCGATCTGATTATTCCATAGGGTATCCGCCCTTATGTATTCAGAAAGGATAAATAAATCCTCAACCAAACGGGTTTGTATCGTATCCAAATCCTGATCATACCTCTCTACTATCTTACCGTTAGCGGCCAAAACTCGAGGCGCATAATGAGCCGACAGTGGGATCTTCAACCTGTTATTATCTAAGTAGAAATCATTTCCAAAATCATTGATCACCCTTAATATCGCTTCCCTTTGTTTAATTTTAATTGTAACCTTTCCGCTTATATCCTTACTAACAATTGCCTTCTCTATAAACGGAATAGCTCTTAAATCTTTTTCTATCTCATGAATAGGAATAGCAGATAGTGTCTTTCCGATTATAGCTCCTTGTGTTTCTTTTAAAATTTTATCTACATCCTCCCGAACAATAAATGACTGTTCTCCAGGGATAATGATTTGCAAATCATTGCATGCATATTCACTGCTTTTCATGTTTATAAAACTCATTAAAAATCCTATTCCAACCAAGACTACCATCCAAAGGGAAACATAAAGCAATCTATGCCAGTTTATCTTTTTAAAGGGATTACGCATTTGTTAAAATCTCTTTTAATGGGTGAACTAATCGATCGATATTTCCGGCACCTACCGTTACAATTAACTCAGGCTTTTCATTCTTAGCATAGAGCAAAATTTCATCTTCGTTCAATATCTTTTTATTATCAATCTCGACCTTTTCTAAAAGCCACTCTGAAGTAACTCCTTCAAGAGGCATTTCTCTGGCGGGATAAATCGGCATTAAAATCAATTCATCCACTAAGCTTAAAGAATAAGCGAAATCTTCGACAAAGTCCCGCGTTCTAGTGAATAAATGTGGCTGAAATACTGCACTTAGCTTTTTGTTAGGATAAAGACTTTTAACAGCGGTAAAAAATGCCTTCAGCTCTGCTGGATGATGAGCATAGTCATCGATGTAAATATTATCTTCATTTTTAACAATGTATTCAAACCTCCGCTTTACCCCCTGAAAGTTTGAAAGCGATTTTTTTATTTGCTCCGTATTAACTCCTAAAATCCTAACAGCGGTTATTGCGGCAACAGCATTTTCGATATTATGATTTCCAGGAATCCCCAAATGAATATCGGGAATAACGATATCGCCATGATGATAATCAAAATAGAATTCGCCATTCTCAATTCTGCTTTTACTTGAGTATGCATCCGCAAATTCGCCTTGCGCATAAGCTATATCAGTAGAAAGTGTTAATCCTTTTCTAATAATTCGTACTCCTTTCTCGGTAACTTGATTTATGAAAAGTTTAAAGGAATCAATCAGCTGTTCTCGGTCATCGTAAATATCTAAATGGTCTGCATCTGTAGAAGTAACAATCGCAATATCCGGATGGAGCGTAAGAAAAGAACGATCATATTCATCTGCTTCGACCACTAAAAGGTTGCTATTTGAAATTAGCATATTGGTATTGTAATTACTAGCAATACCTCCTAAAAATGCAGAACAATGAAATCCACTGTCGGTAAGAATATGTGCAATTAAACATGATGTGGTCGTTTTCCCATGTGTGCCAGCAACAGCTATAGTATATTTACTTTGGCTTAGCAAACCCAAAACTTCAGCTCTTTTATGGAGCACATGACCTTGCTTTATGAAAAAGTTAAGAATTTGTGAATCCCTGGGAATAGCAGGGGTGTAAATAATTAGCGTTTCTCGATGTACTTCTCGAACTTCTTCTGGAATTAATGAAATATTATCATCGTAAATAATACCGATTCCTTCCTTTACTAACTGTTTTGTCAGTTCCGTTTCCGTTCGATCATACCCTTCTACGAAATGACCTTGATTTTTAAAATAACGCGCAAGACCACTCATGCCGATGCCGCCAATTCCAATCAGGTATACACTTTTTATATGGTCTATGTTCATCACTTACTTTCCTTCCGCTATTCTTAAAACTACTTTCGCTATTATTTCATCTGCATTCAGTACTGCCATCGCTCTGCTGTTTTTTGATAACAAATCACATTTAGCTTCATCCTTCAACAGAGCTATTGCTGAATCGATCAGTGCCTCCACAGCCGCACTATCTTTAATCAATACAGCCGCATTCTTATTTACCAGTGCTTTTGCATTGCTAGTTTGGTGATCTTCGGCGACGTTTGGAGAAGGCACTAAAATAATTGGTTTTGATAAAACACATAACTCAGCAATCGTTCCGGCGCCCGCTCTAGAAATGACCAAATCTGATGCCGCATAAGCCAAATCCATACGCTGAAGAAATGGTTTTATTACTATATGTTTACGGTACTTATCATCGAGCTCTTTATTGTACTTTGCAAAATAATAATTGCCACATTGCCAGATTACCTGTACATCAGCAGCAACTATTTTATCTAATCCAGCCATTAAACTTTCGTTTAACGTCCTCGCGCCCAGACTCCCTCCCGTTATAAGAATAGTTTTCTTATCAGCAGACAAGCCAAATTCAGTTAATCCTAACTCTCTTTTTCCTTTTATTGATACCGATTCCTTACGGATCGGATTACCCGTAAACAATATTTTTTCCTTAGGAAAAAAATTTTCCATGCCTTCATAAGCAACACATACTTTTTCTGCACTTTTCCCTAATCGCTTGTTGGTTAGCCCAGCATACGAATTTTGCTCTTGGATGATATAAGGTACTCTTTTCATTTTCGCTGCAATCAATAAAGGTCCTGAAGCATATCCTCCCACTCCTATCGCTACATCGGGTTTAAAATTATTCAAGATCACCCTAGCAGCTTTTAAACTCTTAAGAATTTTGAATGGGAGAACTAAATTTTTGATTATAGATTTACGGTTCAAACCCTGAATATCTAATCCAATAATTTTATAACCAGCGGCTGGAACTTTTTCCATTTCCATTCTCCCTGATGCACCTACAAAAAGAATTTCAGTATCAGGTGCTAAATGCGAAATTGCATTAGCAATGGCTATGGCTGGAAATATATGTCCGCCAGTGCCACCTCCGCTGATAATTATTCTTTTGTTCGTTTTCATCTTACACTCCTGCCGGAATCTCACCAACTATAACTTTGTCATTTCTAATAGTTCCATCCTTTCGGGATTGCTCTTTCAATTCGTCAATATTTCGGCTTACACTTAAAATAATACCGATTGCCACACTTGTAAATAAAATAGAAGTACCACCCATACTGACTAATGGCAAAGGAATTCCTGTTACAGGCCCTAATCCCACAGCAACAGCCATATTTGCCAAAGCTTGAATGGTCAAACTAAAGCCCAATCCTGCTGCTAATAACGCACCAAAGGCTTTTGGACTTTGCGTGACAATCCGAATACACCGGTACATAAAAACGATGTATAAACTCACCAAAAATAACGCACCGATTGCTCCATACTCCTCGATGATGATCGCGAAAATAAAGTCCGAATAAGGATGTGGCAATACATTTCTTTGAGTGCTATTTCCGGGTCCTTTTCCAAAAAGCCCGCCCGAAGCGATCGCTATCTTTGCGTTATCAGCTTGATAGGATTTATCAGAGCTGACTTGCTCTGCGTTCGTAAACGTATTTATACGAGAAATATAGGTCTCCCTTCTAGGTCCAAAGAAAACAACTAACAGCAACATTATGCCTCCGGCAATGCAGACATAAGATATCTGTTTAATGCTGATCCTCCCAATAATCAATAATAATATGCTAACACCAAATAACATTAAGGCAGTAGATAGATTAGCTAAAGCGATCAATACAAAGACTATGCATACTGAACCCATTATGGGTAGAAAGCTCTTTTTAACATCTTTAATATTACTCGCCTTTCTCGTCAGCATCCTTGCTAAAAATGTGATTAATGCCAGTTTTGCCAAGTCTGAAGTTTGGAACGTTTGATTAATAACAGGTATAGTCACCCAACGATTCGCCTCATTAACTGTATTACCAAAAATCAACGTGTAGAGCAGTAAAGGTATTGTAATGATCATTAATATTTTCGAGATCCCTGCATAATATCTATAATCAAGCAAATGTGAGAAATACATCAATGCAAATCCACCGATGACCATCAAACTGTGCTTAATTAAATAAACCTCAGTTCCAATACTTTTTTTATAAGCAAGCGTTCCAACCGAACTATAAACAGCCAACATAGACCAACCAGACAGGATGATAACAATAATCCAGATCCAACGGTCTCCTTTAAGCTTACTAAACAATTGATTCATCATCTCCTTTTCCCCTATAATTCCTTTACTGCTTTCTTGAATTGATCGCCTCGATCTTCATAATTTTTAAACCAATCAAAACTGGCGCATGCGGGAGAAAGTAAAACTGTATCTCCTTTCTTTGACAAACGGTAAGCTGATTCAACTGCATCCTTGATTGAAGATGCATCAATAATCAGGTCGATATCTTTTTCGAAAGCTTCATGAATTCTCTTCGTTTCCTCACCGATACAAATTATCGCACTAACTTTGCTTTTTACCAAATCCCTTAACATTTGATAATCATTTCCCTTGTCGACACCCCCTAGAATCAAAACAATATTTGGCGGAAAGCTTTCCAAACCGTACCAAACCGAATTCACATTCGTTGCTTTTGAATCATTAATGAAATTAATCCCGCCTATACAAGCAACATGCTCCAAGCGATGAGGAATATTTTGATATTCGCCCATGCTTTCGCGAATGGTTTCATTTCTCAACTCAAGAACTTTTGCAATAATACCGGAAGCCATATTATTATATACATTATGTTTCCCTTGTAAGGCTAATTCATTTATTGACATAGTAAATGGGTTTTGATTATGTACACGTATGTTAATCTCATTTTCTTCCACGAGAAAAGCACCTTCAATATTTTGTGCCTGCTGACTAAAAGTATATTCTTTTGCTATTGGTACATGGCGCAATAGCCCTTTTCTTATTTCTAAATCATCTTCGCAATAAATGAAAATGTCATTCGCTTTTTGATTTTGTATAATCTTAAACTTTGAATCCACATAATTATCCATTTTATAATCATATCGATCGAGATGGTCAGGGGTAATATTTAAAAGAACAGCAATATCAGCCCTAAATTCTTTCATATCATCCAACATAAAACTACTTATCTCCAACACATAATAATCTGCATCTTCCTTCGCAACTTGCAGAGCGAAACTATTACCTATATTACCAGCAAGTGCCACATTTAAGCCAGCATTTTTTAAAATAAACCAAGTCAACGTTGCTGTTGTAGACTTTCCATTAGAACCCGTAATGCAAATTAGTTTACCGTTTGTATATTGTGCCGCAAATTCTATTTCGGAGAGAATCAAAATTCCCTTCTCAATTATTTTTTTAACAATCGGAACGGTATTCGAAATTCCCGGACTTTTAATAATCAACTCTGCGGTTAAGATTTCTTTCTCTGTATGTTGATTTTCCTCGAATCGAATACCTTCTTGCAAAAGTTGCTCTTTATAACCATCTTTTACGTTTCCAAAGTCAGATACAAAAACATCAAAGCCCTTCTGAATTGCCAGAATAGCTGCTCCCACCCCACTTTCACCTGCTCCTAAAACGACCAGCTTACTCCGTGTTTGTTGTTGATGTTTATCCGTTCTCATAAATTACCTGACTTTTAAAGTCACAATCGTAATAATTGCTAGCAGAATTCCAATAATCCAAAACCGAGTTACAATCTTCGACTCGTGGTAGCCTTTCATTTGAAAATGATGATGGAGAGGCGACATCAAGAAGATTCGCTTCCCTGCACCAAACTTCCTTTTGGTATACTTAAAGTATCCAACCTGAAGAATTACCGATAAATTCTCTATTAAAAACACTCCACATAAAACAGGAATCAACAACTCTTTTCTTATCATTATAGCAAAAGCAGCAATAATACCACCGATAGCCAAACTTCCCGTATCGCCCATAAAAACCTGTGCAGGATAAGAGTTGTACCATAAAAAACCGACACAAGCGCCAACAAAGGCACCCGCAAAAACCACGAGCTCTCCTGAATTGGGTATATACATGATATTCAGATATTCCGCAAATATGGTATTACCGGATACATAAGCCAAAATTGCCAATGTTATCCCTATTATCGCTGAACTCCCTGTCGCAAGTCCATCGATTCCATCCGTAATATTAGCACCATTAGAGACCGCAGCAACAATAAAGACAACTACAATTAAAAACAAAGGAAAAACAAACTGCCCTTCTTTAGCACCGAATATTGTGAGCACATTTCCATAGTCAAACTCGTTCTTCTTATAAAAAGGAATATTTGTCTTGGTGGATTTAACGTCTTCCATATAAACAGTAGATTGAGAATTCACTTTACTCGTGTTCTCAATTTGACTGCTTGGCGGCACAACAACTTTTTGTCTAACAACAATAGAAGGACTCAAATACATTGTCACCGCAATAATAATCCCTAAACCGATTTGACCAATTATTTTAAATCTTCCAGCCAATCCTTCCTTATTTTTTCGGAATACTTTAATATAATCGTCGAGAAAACCAATTGCACCCATCCATACGGTGGTGACCAACATCAAAATAATATAGATATTTTCAAGCTTAGCAAACAAGAGAGTCGGCACCAAAATACCACCGATAATAATCAATCCACCCATCGTTGGCGTGCCTTGCTTTTCACTTTCTCCTTGTAGTCCTAAATCCCGTACAGTCTCCCCCACTTGCCTGTCTCGAAGCATATTAATCAACCTTCCACCATATAGCGTTGTAATTACCAAAGAAACAATTACAGCCATAGCCGTCCGAAACGAAATATATTTAAACAATCCAGCAGCCGGTATGTGCATATATTCTTGAAGGTATTCAACTAAATAATAAAGCATCGTTTATCTTATTTTTCGTTAAATGAATCTTTTAAAACTTCCTTATCATTAAATGGATATCGCACTCCGTTGATCTCCTGATACGTTTCATGACCTTTTCCCGCCACCAAAACAATATCACCTGGAAACGCCAAATGATATGCAGCCCTTATCGCTTCGCGACGATCCGCAATAGTAAAATATTTTCTTTTTTTCTCAGGCAAAACCCCTGATTCCATATCCTTTAAAATTATATATGGATCTTCCGATCTTGGATTATCTGAAGTAAAAATTACCCTATCACTAAACCTTACAGCTACGTCAGCCATCTCTGGTCGCTTTGTTTTATCCCGATCACCGCCACATCCAACAACGGTAATGATTTTTGATTCACCGTGACGAAGATCAACAATAGTTTTTAATACATTTTCTAAAGCATCCGGAGTATGTGCGTAGTCAACAATAGCAATTACCCCTGTAGCTGAAACCATTTTCTCAAACCTGCCAGACGCTCCATCTATGCGGCTTAGTATTGTTAACACCTTAGCCTGATTTTGCTCAAGAAGCATCGCAGTACCGTAAACAGCTAAAACATTATAAGCATTAAAATTACCGACTAGCCTTAACCATAACTCTTGGCCATCGATGTTCAAAAGCATACCGCTGAAATGACTTTCTAATACTTTTCCTTTATAGTCAGCAAGAGTTTTCAGCGCATAGGTCTTTTTAAAAGCCAATGTATTTTGCAACATTACCATTCCATTTCGATCGTCACCATTGGTCAAAGCAAATGAATTCTTTGGAAGCAAATCGAAGAAAGTCTTTTTTGCCTTAATATATTCATCAAAGCTGTGATGAAAATCTAAATGATCATGGCTTAAATTTGTAAACACTCCCCCAGCAAAATTCAGCCCGTTGATACGATGTTGCACTATCGCATGTGAACTAACCTCCATAAAACAATAATCACAACCTCCAACTACCATCTTAGCTAAAAGTTGATTTATTACCAATGGGTTAGGAGTGGTATGAGTAGAAGGAATAATTGACTCTCCGATTAAGTTTTGTACCGTTGAAATTAATCCAGCATGATAACCCAACTCAGTAAACAACTTATATAATAACGTAGCCACGGTAGTTTTGCCATTCGTACCCGTAATCCCGACTAACTTTAATTTAGAAGATGGATGGTCATAAAACTCCGCAGCAACAAGCGCTAAACCAATGGAAGAATCTCCTACTTGAATATAAGTTACTGAACTATATATCTGTTTTGGTACATCTTCACAAACAATAGCAATCGCACCAAGTTCAATTGCTTTGTCAATAAACAAGTGACCGTCAGTGAGCGCCCCTTTTACTGCAATAAATAAACTATTTTTTTCAACAACACGTGAATCAAACTGAACATCAGCAATAAAAATATCGGTGGAGCCCAAAGTTTGCTTCACTTCCAAATTCCTTATTAACTGTTTCAACTTCTTCATTTCAATTCAATAAAAACTGGATGATTCAAAGGGCTTTTTACTCCCGACGCTTTTGTTTGATTAACTACTTTTCCATTACCTCTCACCACAACCTTATATCCGGCGTTACCTAAATAATAAAGAGCGTCTTTTAGGCCCATTCCCATCACATTTGGTACTCCACTCGAACTCTCTACTGACGCTTCGTTAGAATTTGTTTCCACCGTCCGATCTGAAGTCACACCAACACTTACATTGATAAACCCAAAAGCATTTTCTAATATACTTTTGGATTCGGAAAATCCCTTTTTAACTTCCGGTGAATCAATATTTGCCATTTGAAGTGTATTAACTTCCTGATACATATCAAAGTCACTTGCATAAACTTTTTCTGCAATGTCAGCAAAAACTGGCCCTGCTGTACTAGCCGCATAATATCCGTTTCGTGGATTCTGAATCACGACAATCATAGAGTATTTCGGATTGTCGGCGGGAAAGTAGCCTGCGAAAGAGGCTTGATATTTACGATCGCGATAACCCGTTGTTCCACTAGCCATTTGTGCCGTACCCGTTTTTCCAGCAATCTTAAATAAAGGATTTTTAACACCTTTACCTGTTCCATTCTCCACCACCTCCTCCAACATTCCTTGAAGCTTACCGATTGTTGATTCCGAAGCAATTTGCTCATTAATAATTCTTGCTTTAAAGGATTTGACTGTGTTCCCTATCTTGCGTATTTCACGAACAAATAAAGGCGCCACCATCTTTCCATCATTTGCAACTGCATTATAAAGAACTAACATTTGCAGGGGCGTCATTTTAAGCTCATATCCCCAAGCCATTTGCGTTAATGACAAACCGCTCCAGCTTTTGCTAGACGGCGTTTTTATCAATGGGCTTCCTTCGCCTGGAATTTGAAGACCTAGCTTTTCTCCCAAATGCATAGCATGCAACCGCTTTGTAAATGCTGCAGGGCTATCCTTATAATGTGTGTTTATAAGTTTTGTAATGGCAGTATTTGAAGATACCCCAAAAGCTTGCCGAACAGATATCTCGCCATACCCACCATGTTTAGAATCCCTTATCGTGTGTCTATGAACGCGATACGTACCATCACCAGTATCTACCACGTCGCTCGTATCGATCTTCCCATCTTCCAAGGCGACTAAAAAAGAGGCCAACTTAAAAGTAGATCCAGGTTCGGCACTCTGTGCAATTGCGTAGTTAAACTTTTCCTCATACACCCCTTCCCTCACGCGAGTAAAATTAGCAACCGCTCGAATTTCACCTGTTTGGACCTCCATCAATACTACACATCCATTATCAGCATCGCTTTTCATCAATTGGTTATATAAAGCAGTTTGAGCAATGTCTTGCATATCAATGTCGATAGTAGAAATTATATCAGACCCATCCACAGGATCAATATCAAAGTCCTGGTTCACCGGCACCCAAACTCCTCCGGCAATACGCTGAACTAACCTTTTACCACCTACCCCATCTATATACTCAGAATAAGCGCCTTCAAGTCCAACAGGCTGCACATTCTCATTTTTATAACCGATCGTTCGATTGGCCAAAGTCTGAAATGGAAGAATCCTCTTATTCTTCTGATCCGCAATCATCCCCCCCTTAAATTTCCCTAAATTAAAAATAGGAAAATTGCGCAAAGACTTCATTTGCTGATAGCTAACATTTCTTTTAATTAGAAAATATCGGTTTCTCTTCTTTCTGGCTTCACGAAGAAGACGAGAATATTGTGCTGAAGACTTATCCCCAAAAAAAGCAGACAAACTAGAAGACAAAGAATCAACCTTGGAATAAAAAATCTCGTCCTCTTCAATTCCAGGTGCATATAAATCCATACGGATATCATACTCAGGAACAGAAGTAGCTAAAAGCTTTCCGTCGATTGAATAAATATTTCCACGAGCCGGCTCAACTGTGACATACTTTGTTGATAAGCTGTCTTGCATCGCTTTCCACTTTTCGCCTTCTGCTACTTGAACAACAAAAAGCTTATAAACTACCGCCAAAGCAATGACTACCATCAACCCGAAGGAGATGTATACACGTAAAAGTATGTCGGTTTTTATATTCATTATAACCTATATATTGTAAGCGTAGAGATTCACGCTATTTTTTCTTACTTTTATTAACTCGTATTTTTACCGGAGGTTCAACTAAAACTTTCAAACCTAAAGCGTCAACTTTTGAAGCAATTTCGGACTGTGTGCTTTTCAACATCAAATCAGCTTGAAGGGTTTTATACTCCCAACTTAAGACCTTAACCTCATTTGCAACTCGATCAATGTGACGAACCGTATTCTCGGTATAATGCCTATTCGCAATGTAAACAACTGTTAAAAAGAAAACAAAAAGCATAAATGGCAAATAACTAACAGCGCGCAATGACGAAAATTTACCGCCCGACAATACCCTTTTAATCAAGCCTTCAAAAACGCTTACTTTTTCCTCAACAGAATCATGCATTTCCTGTTGAATTTCTTCACTTAACCTACTTTTAAAAGTATTAGACATAATTATATTTTCTCAGCTACTCTTAATTTTGCACTTCGTGCCCTTGCATTTTCCCCAATCTCGTCCTCTGATGCTGTAATTACCTTTCTGGTTATTACCCTAAAGGGCTTAATCTCATTGCCGTAAAAGTCTTTTTCTACATCACCTCTAAATTTTCCTTTCTGCATAAAATTCTTCACCAAGCGATCTTCTAATGAATGATAAGACATAACGACCAATCGCCCGCCAGGCTTTAAAACATCAACCGATTGTTGCAGAAAAGCTTCAAGCGCTTCTAATTCTTTATTTACCTCTATTCGCAAAGCTTGAAAGAGTTGAGCGAAATATTTGTTTTCTTTACGCTTCGGAGCGAAACGTTCAGCAATATTTTTTAATTGATTTATGGTTAAAATCGGCTCTATTAATCGCGCAGTCACAATGGCTTTAGCTAGAGTCTTTGCATTTATTATCTCACCATACATGCCAAAAATGCGATGAAGCTCTTCTTCATTATACTCATTCACTACTTTTTTTGCGTCTAACTCTCCACTTTGACCCATACGCATATCCAAATCCGCATCGAATCGAGTAGAAAACCCGCGAGAAGAGTCATCAATTTGATGAGAAGAAATACCCAAATCCGCTAAAATACCATCAACCGTCGATACACCTGCAAACTTTAAGTTATTCTTCATAAACCTAAAATTCTGATGAATCAAACGGAAACGATGATCATGAATAGTATTTTCTAAAGCATCAGGATCTTGATCGAAAGCAAATAGCTTACCTGATGAACCAAGGTGATTTAAAATCTCTCTAGCATGGCCCCCGCCACCAAAAGTCACATCGACATAAGTACCTTCAGGATTTATAGCCAACCCCGAGATACACTCTTGCAACATCACAGGCACATGATAAATATCAGACATCTTTCCCTCCTCTTAAACTACCCATCACCTCCTCAGCCAGCGCAGAGAAATCTTGCCCTTCGTCCTCCCATTGTGCTTCATAAGCTGCCTTATCCCAAACTTCGATTTTATTGATTTGACATGACAATACAACTTCTGCATTAATTCCTGCATAACCAGAAAGCGACTTTGGAATCAAAACTCGCCCAGCAGCATCTAAATTCAACTCACTGGCGCCTCGACTAAATTGACGAACAAATTCTCTACTTTTTCTATCAAAGGGATTTAAACGCGCCAACTCCTCCATTGTTCTGTCCCACTCCTTACGCGTATAGATCACTAAATTCTTCTCAAATCCTCTGTTGATCACAAGCCCCTCTCGCTCTACGTCAGGCATCTGCCTTTTCAAAGCAGCAGGTAACACCATTCTATTTTTGGCGTCAAGCTTACATTCAAATTCTCCGAGAAAGTGATTCATAATACATCCCTATTCTATAATTCTACGGTAAAAATACAAAATAACTCCACTTTCCCCCACTTTCCCCCACAAAAAAGTTATCCACATTAATAATTGATAATAAATAACACTTTTCACTACACCTCTTAAGCTTTTATTTCCATAAAAAAAGCCCGACTTTCGTCGGGCTTCCTACATATTTATATCTATTATTTCGTTATAAGCTTAGCTATTAATGGCTTTTACTCCGGGCAATTCTTTTCCTTCCATATACTCCAACAACGCTCCACCACCGGTGCTTACATAACTAACATGTTCGGTCATTTTCATTTTAGCAAGAGCAGCAGCTGAATCTCCTCCTCCTATTAAAGAAAATGCGCCTTGCTCTGTAGCAAGCACCACCGCATTCGCAATCGCTCGTGTGCCTTTTGCGAAACTATCCATCTCGAATACCCCCATTGGCCCATTCCATAAGATTGTTTTCGAAGCTACAATTATGTCAGTAAAATGTGCCGATGAATCCGGCCCAATATCTAATCCCATTTTCCCATTTGGAATTTCATTATTAGGTCCACTATAGATTTCTGCATCATTTGCAAAGCGATCGGCAATAACAGAGTCCGTTGGTAAAACTAAATTCACATTTTTTTCCTCAGCTTTCTTCAGTAAATTTAGAGCTAAATCTAGCTTATCCAACTCTACTAAGGAATCACCTATCTCACCGCCTTGTGCCTTTACAAACGTATAAGCCATCCCGCCACCAATAATTAAATTATCGACTTTCTCTAGCAATGCCTCAATTAGCTCTAATTTATCAGACACCTTTGCTCCACCCATAATAGCTGTAAAAGGACGCTCAGATTTGTTCATAACGATTTCAGCATTCTCTAGTTCAGCTTTCATCAAATAACCGATACATTTGGCATCTGGAAAAAACTTAGCAACAACGGATGTCGATGCATGCGCCCTATGCGCAGTTCCAAAAGCATCATTTACATATATGTTACCTAATTGAGCTAATTTCTCAGCGAACGCCTCATCTCCTTTTTCTTCTTCTTTATGGAAGCGAAGGTTTTCCAATAACAAAACACTGCCAGCTTTCAACTCGCTCGCTTTTTTATTTGGCTCTTCACCGATACTCTCACTAGAAAATATTACATTCGTATTTAACACTTTTGACAAATAAGGCACAAGATGTTTTAAAGAGAATTTCTCTTCGGCACCCGCTTTAGGTCGACCCAAATGCGACATTAAAATTACTGAACCTCCGTCAGAAAGAATCTTTTTAATTGTTGGCAATGCACCAATTATACGTGTATCGTCAGTTATATTATAATCTTTATCTAAAGGAACGTTAAAATCAACTCTAACTAGGGCCTTTTTACCCGAAAAATTAATATCGTCAACGGTTTTCATATTATTTATATTTTATTCTTCAACAAAAATAGATTTTAATATGGGAATACTATAATAGAAGGTAAATTTTTAACGGATTCACTGCCTATTTTTAAAATATTATAAAGAATTAAAGAAAAATTTGCAATACCGAACAATTTTAGCGGGTTACCGATATCTCTCCACCCTCAGTTTTTAGATCATGACCAGAGTCTAAAATGAACCCAATAAATTGCTTAATAAAACAGATGTTTTAAATTAGATGTAGTTAGTCTAAAAGCAAAAACTTTCAAACGATTTTCTCGTTAAAGAATTAACCGCCACCGATAATCAATTACCATGTATAAACCTAGCTCAAGCGAATATAGTCCGTATTTTCAGCCTTATATAGACCTTGTTGAGTCGGGAGAATTTAGTGAACTATTGATCCAAAATAAACTGGATGTAATTACCTTTTTCAAAAACATACCGGAAGGCAGGCACGATTATAAATATGTAGAGGATAAATGGACTATTAAAGAGATTTTAATGCACATCATAGACACTGAAAGGGTATTTTCTTATCGAGCACTTGCCTGCGCAAGGGGTGAGACAGCGCTCTTGCCAACGATGGATGAGAAATTATACACTAAAAATTCGGGAGCCTCGAATAGAACTTTAAAAAGCTTGATCAAAGAATTTGAAATCGTGCGTGAGAACTCTATCGTATTGTTTGAACACATGACTGAGCAGAGCAAAACTTTAGGAACCACTGCTAACCAACAACCTATAAGCGCTAGAGCGCTTGGCTATTTAATTATAGGCCATGCCCGTCACCATTTGAACGTGATCAGGGAACGTTATCTATAAAAAGGAACATTTACCCCCAATAGACATTGGGTAGAAAAAATAATTTTAGAGTTCCGGCAAGACTTACGAACGTAAATGTTATCGATTTTTAGTAAGTCTTGCCGGAATCTTAAGCCCTCAATACGGCTATTTGACGCTTATTTAAACTTCTTGAAAACCACGATACCATTATGACCCCCAAAACCAAAAGTATTACTCATGGCAACATCCACGTTCTTTTCAACCGGTTCCGACCGCACAATATTAATTGTTGTTGGTATTTCCGGATCTAAATCATATAAATTAATTGTGGGCGGGATTACAGAGTTTTGTATCGCCATTACACAAGCAATACCTTCAATAACACCAGCTGCACCAAGTAAATGTCCGGTTATGGACTTTGTAGCACCCACGTGCAATCCTTTTTCTTTTCCTTTAAAAAGCTTTGCGATAGCTTTCGTTTCACTGATATCACCAACTGGTGTAGACGTTGCGTGGGCATTTAAATAATCTACATCTTCAGGAGATAAACCAGCATCTTCCAAGGCAAAGCGCATAGCTGTACCTGCACCTTCACCTTCCGGATGAGTAGATGTCATATGATACGCGTCAGCTGTCATCGCTGCACCTCCCACTTCTGCATATATTGTTGCGCCTCTGGCCACGGCATGTTCATACTCTTCTAAAATCAAAGCACCAGCGCCCTCACTCATTAAAAACCCATCTCTTGCTATATCAAATGGCCGACAAGCCGTCAGTGGATCATCATTTCTTACAGTCATTGCTTTCATTGCACAAAAACCCCCAAAAGAGGCCTCTGTAAGAGGTGCCTCAGAGCCCCCTGTGACAATCACTTTAGCTTTCCCCCAACGGATATAATTAAATGCATCCATTATCGCGGTATTTGAAGAAGAACAAGCAGTAACCGTCGTATAATTGATTCCCATGAGGCCATACTTAATAGAAATCATTCCTGACGCCATGTTTGAAATGAGTTTGGGAATAAAAAACGGACTGAATCTTGGATTAAACCCATTCAATGTATATTCTTTGACTTGCTCCTCAAAGGTAAGCATGCCGCCTTGACCAGTTCCCCAAATAACACCTGTGTCGTAAGGGTTCATCGACGGAAAGTCAAGCCCTGAATCCTCTATAGCCTGCTTGGAAGCGGCGAGGGCATATTGCGTGAAGGGGTCGGTTCTTTTCAATTCCGCACGATCAAGAAATAATGAAGGATCAAAATCTTTCAACTCACAACCTATTTGAGTACGAAACCCACTTGGATCAAACTTGCTAATCTTTGATGCTCCACTTTTGCCATTCATGAGACTCTCCCAAAATGTTTGAATATCATTTCCTATCGGTGTAATTGCACCTATTCCTGTTATAACTACTCGTTTCATTTATTCCCTTAAATCATTAATTATTGCATTCTTTTACAAAGATAATAGAAATAGATAGCAGCCTTTCTATTTCTATTATCTTTTATTTTTAACCCTATACTAATTTATCACTTGAAAGGCTTAGGGTGTCGATTAAAACTTAGGCGACCAAGAACAATACAAAAGATAAATTTGCTTATTAGTACTTGTAAATAGATTTTCAACTCGATAGTCCAGTCCTACCTCAAGGGAATTACGATTATTCAAATTAAAGCCCAATGCAGGTAGAAGGCGCATTTCCAAATTATATTGCCCATCTTGAACAGACGGAATGTATTCATTATTCAAAATAAAATACATGCTATTATCGTTGTTTCCTTTTTTATTTAAAGGTTTTTCGAAACCAATTCTATATCTAAACCGATATGTAGTTGCCTTATCAACTTGAAACGTTTCATCAAAGCGAAAACGATGAGCCAAACTAAAAGTTTCATACTCATTGGAAAGTGATAACTGCTGTATCAAACGATGCTTTACTGCTCCCTTTTGTACTCTAACTAAATAACCTCCTCCTACTGACATAGAGGAAGACACTTTTTTTGTTGAAATCAATTCCAACTCTACTCGTTCAACATCAGCTAATGTAGTAAACGACTCTGAATCTGACCCTTCGAAAAACAAAAATCTCGAAGCCAATCTGCTATTTAGTTTCCAATTATTTTGAAATGAGAACGATGGCTTTACCTCCAACTGCGCTCCGCCAGTATAGGAACTTTGAGCAGAGGCGATTAACACACTTAAACTTAATATCAAAGAAACGACAATTATTTTCATACTCTAACGTTAACTAGCAGATTTTTTTACAAAATTAACAATTAATTAACACTACGCTAACACTTTTCTTTCCGTCATAGGTTTAATCATAAAATTGAATTAACTTTAATGTCCCTTGAATTCATCCCATCATGAAAAAAAGCTTGTTACTGATTCTGACATTTATTTTCATTGGAACGTGTAGCTTTTGTACTCACTCAAAAGAACATAGAATGCCTTCTGATCTAGAAGGCGAAACTGAAGCTATAGCAGTAGGTGAAAGGCCGTTGTTTAAAGACTTTATGGGTATAAACGGTCACTTTACTTTCAAACCTGAATTATACAATCAGGTATGTAGGCTCGTCCGGAATTATCATGATATGAACTGGGATGTGACTAAACCAGGGGATCCTTATCAGCCTCCATACGCTGTAAACGGAGTGAATTGGAAAAGTGATGTCTATGGTCCCTGGAAAGAAAATGGCTTTGAAACGGACATTTGTCTTCAATTATCATCTTTTAGCGCAGAAAACGAAAATTACAAAGAACTTTGGGAAGGTAAGGAGGACTGGGCATATAGCTATGGCAAGGCACTTGCAAGTTATTTCGGCCCATCAGGAGATGAGAAACTTGCAACTTCAATGGAAATAGGAAATGAACCTGGGGTTAAATTTGACGCCACTCTATACAAATCAATTTTCAAAAATATGGCTCAGGGTATTCGTGACGGGGACTCAAAAATCAAAATCCTTACGCCTTATGTTACAGCTTCTAAGCCTGATGACTATTCTCAAGATTTAAAAGGAATTTATGCAGACAGCGATATCTTACCTTTATACGATGTCATTAATTTACATTCCTATGCTTCCGTGCAGCCTAATGAAGGTCCGTTTAACCGTAGCTTCCCAGAAGATTCTACAATCGACTATTTAAAAGATATAAATAAAACCATTCGTTGGCGAAATGAAAACGCGCCTGACAAAGAGATTTGGATTACTGAATTCGGCTATGATGCCTGCACGCCTGAAGCGATGAAACAACGTAGTGGATGGGGATTAGAACTGGATTGGCAAGGAAATACGGATGAACAACAAGCGCAATATTTGGTGCGCTCTTTTTTAGCTTTTGCTGAACTTGGTGTAGAACGTGCTTATCTTTATTTTTACAATGATGATGATGAACCTTTCTTTCACTCTTCTTCTGGAATCACTCGGCACTTTGAACCTAAAATGTCATTCTGGGCCTTAAAGCAACTGTATGAAATATTGGGGGAGTACCGTTTGAAACGAGTTGTAAAAAAAATAGAACAAGATATTTATGTTTATGAATTTGAACATGGTTCGGACTCAGACCGTTTAATTTGGGTTGCTTGGTCTCCAACTGGAACAAAAACCCACAAGAAGGACGGCTATCAACCTCGTACAATAAAAACGACTCTAACAGAGCTGCCAGGTCCACCGATCACTATTTTTGGAATGGCAACTTCCGAAAACGATCCTCCAAAACCTGAATGGCAGCAGATGAAGGAGAATGCAATTTCACTCACCATCGGTGAAAGCCCTACATACCTTGTTTTTAATAACAAGAAAAATTAACTCTCTTTCTGCTTTTTTAATAAATTCGGATACTTCACGATTGGATTCTTTGGAAACAAGGTATAAATAATTTTTATTTAAGTACATTTAAGCTTTCATACAATAAGTTCCGAATAATGAACTTTTTATCTCATTTCTATTTTACTCAAAACAAACATGATCCCTATCTTACCTTAGGATCCGTTCTGCCTGATTTATTACGAAACTATAAAGGCTCATGGAGAATAAGACCCGAAAAAGAAGAAGACGAAGAAAAATTCAACAAATACCCAGAATTAGCATCTATTATATTGGGCTGGAACCTCCATCTGCATGTCGACTCGATATTTCATTCCTCTGAATCCTTTCGCCGAGAAACTGCTGCTTTGAGAAGAAAGCTGGTTCATGTCTTTAAACGTCTCCCGATCCGCCCATTCTTTTTAGCACATGTGGGCTACGAATTAACACTAGATCGCCTATTAATTCATAATCAACTAATAAAAACAAATCAGTTTTATCAAGAGCTTGCTAAATGTGAATCATCTATAATTCAAGATTTTTTAGCTAAGGCAGGAATAGCAGAGCCTACCGGCTTTTTAAACTTCCTTGATTCGTTCATCGAATCTAAATACCTAGAAAGCTACAAAGATTCTAAAAGCATTGTTTATGCCCTCGACCGTATCGGCAGAAGAGTTTGGGACGCGAAATTCAATAAAAATGAAATCAATGAATCTATTTTGATCTTCGAAGAATTAAAAGACACATTAAATCCTTCTTTTATAAAAATTTTTAAACAGATTGAGAATACTCTTGAATCGTAATTTTTAGTCACCAAATAAATCGCTGCTCAAATATCTGTCTCCTCGGTCACAAACAATAAAAACGATAACTCCAGAAGTGATCTCCTGAGCTAACTTCATCGCACAAGCAAAGGCACCTCCACTACTCATTCCTGCAAAAATGCCTTCGGCTCTCGCGAGCTTTCGAGTCATTAGAGTGGCCTCTCGCTGAGAAACATCCATGATCCGATCGACACGCTTGGGATCATATATTTTCGGTAAATATTCTTTTGGCCATCGTCTGATACCCGGTATAGAAGACTCTTCTGTAGGCTGACACCCAATGATCTGTATTTCAGGATTTTGTTCTTTCAAATACATTGAGCATCCCATAATGCTACCGGTCGTTCCCATTGAGCTAACAAAATGCGTAATTTCCTTATTAGTATCTCGCCAAATTTCAGGCGCCGTTGTTTTATAATGTGATTTATAATTGTCAGGGTTAGAAAATTGATTCAAAGCAAAATAATTCGATCCCGTGCTTTTTTCCTCTGCGTAATCTCGGCACTCCTCAATGGATTCAAGTAAAGTGACCTTAGCTCCGAAGGCTTCCATCGTAAGTGTCCTTTCTCTTGTCGAACTCGCAGGCATTACTAATTCTATCTGAAGATTATAGATACTTGCGATCATTGCAAGTGCAATTCCTGTATTCCCACTTGTGGCTTCAATCAGTTTTGTATCTTCCTTAATGTCGCCTCTTTCCATAGCGCTTCGAACCATGTTTAGAGCAGCTCGATCTTTTACACTTCCCCCTGGGTTATTTCCTTCAAGCTTTGCATAGATTTGCACGTTAGAATTCGTATTTAATTGCCGAATTTTAACCAAGGGAGTATTGCCAATTAAATCTTCAATTGTATTCATATCAAGAATTCTCTATTACTTTGATAATGGGCTGATGAAAAACCGTTGAGTGAGGGGGTATACTGCTAGTTAACCACACATTCCCTCCTACGGTACAATCGTGTCCAATAACCGTATTTCCACCTAAAATGGTAGCTCCTGCATAAATTATAACACGATCTTCAATCGTGGGGTGCCTTTTGGTATTTGCCATTTTCTTATCTACACTTAAGCCCCCTAAAGTAACTCCCTGATAAAGTTTGACATGGTTACCAATTATTGTTGTTTGTCCGATAACGATTCCTGTACCATGGTCGATATGAAAATGCTCGCCAATTACTGCTGCTGGATGAATATCGATACCAGTTAATGAATGTGCGCACTCGGTTAATATTCTGGGGATCAAAGGTACTTCTAATTTCAACAATGCGTGCGCTATCCTATATAATGAAGAAGCTAAAAACCCAGGATATGTTCTAATTACTTCAAACTTACTTGTTGCCGCAGGGTCTCCCTCAACAATGGCAACAACGTCAGTATTCATTATTCTATAAAGCTCGGGCACAACTTCAAAGAACTGCAGTGCTATAAATTCATTATTGCAGTCATAACATGCTTTTGTCGCGTTTAAAATGCTTGTTAATTCATTTTCCAGTCTATGAAACAGATTTTTAATCTCAAGTAGCGAATATTGTTGGTTCGTTAATCGTTCTGGATAAAGTAAATTTAATAAATTCAATGCCCACCCTACTATGACATCACTTGAGGGTACTGCCTCAATTCTCTCTTGTTTATTATAGATATGAAGATAAAGCTCCTCATTTGTTTTCTTTAGGTTCAATTCTTAGATATTATAATGCGTTGCTATTTTTTAATTTTTCGTCGTACGAGTATTTCCCCGATCCGACAACCAAAAATACAATTAATAAAATTAATAAGAATATAGCAATCCAAAGATCGGAGTTTAAAAAAGTTAATCCGTTTCTAAGATGGACAAGAAACACTGCACCTATTAAGATTGGCAGTTGAAACAATACAGCATAACGTGTTAATAAACCAATGGCAATAAAAAAACCACCCACAAGATGTGAAAAAACAATATAGTGAACGGCTGCCCAAGCTACTGGCTCAAATTGAGTTGATGTGATCAAGCGATGTACTGACTCTGTATCAGTAATGAAAAACAAACCTTTTGCAAACAGCAACGAACCTAATATTATCCTCAATATATCTAACCAACGCGGATGATGGGAGTCTCCCCAATATCCCGCTTTTTGAATTAAATTCATGATACCTCCCTTATTATTTCATGCTTAACAACAATTATGAAAGGATTAAGTTTGAACAAACGAAATTTTTCATTAGAATATTATTAATTAGTTTTTATTTTTATTGGTATTAATGAGCTAGTTGTACTCGGTTTGTTTGAAAGTGGCAATGAAGCTATCATGAGTGAATTATTTTTCACAATTGTTTTGTTTTAGCTGCGTTCAAGAGATCGCTTCGCTAAGTTTATTGCGGTTTGTGAGTTATAAGCTCATGATGGTTTCATTGGGATTATTATTTGATCGAGAAGAAGCTATCATTAGTAAAATTCGACTATGCATTAGACACATCGTCCCTCACTAAAGGTAACTTGATTATAAACTCTGCTCCCTGATCTGGATTAGAGTTAATAATAATCTCTCCCTGGTGCTGTAAGATGGTTTGATACGCAATAGATAGGCCAAGTCCTGTTCCTTCTCCAACATCTTTCGTGGTATAAAATGGTTCAAATATTTTACTCTTTACTTCCTCGCTCATGCCCGAACCATTATCTTTTACATGAATATTAATATAATCTCCATCAAATCGCGTGATCACTTGTAGCACTCCACCAGGCTTATTCCCAAATTTTTTCTTCAAAGCATAGGAAGCGTTACTTAAAAGATTTAGGAATACCTGATTTAATTTTCCCGGATAACAATCAATTAACGGCAATTCGCCCAAGTTAGTTTCCACCTTCATATTGTCATCAAAAAGACTATTCAATATTACCAAAGTAGATCCTATGCCTAAATTTATATCAGCTAATTTTAGATCATCTTCATCAACCCGGGAAAAAACACGTAAACTTTTAACGATTCCCGCAGTTCTCTTAGCACCATCCTCAATACCCGCTAAAAGAAACTTAACTTCGTCTTTTAGATAGTCAAGCTCTAGATCAACTTTAATACGTTCAATCTCCTCCTTCTTTTCATTTAATTCCGAAGAGGATAAACCTATTCGTTCGTATTCAGTAAGAGCTTCAAAAATTTGATTAATATCTCTACGTAGAGGGTTTACATTTGAAGTTACAAAGTTTATAGGGTTATTAATCTCGTGAGCTATTCCCGCTGTTAGCATACCTAAAGAGGCTAGTTTTTCAGCTTCCACCAACTTTGTTTGCGCTTGTTTGAGGTCTACTATTACTTTTTGAAGATTGTCATTTGATTCGCTTAGAGCTGCCGTTCTTAGATTAACTTCTTTTTCGAGAATTATATTTTGCTCTTTTATAATTCTGTCATTTTCTTTTAATACCTCAAAAGCGTGCGTTTGTGAACTTTCCTTGGCCTTCCGATAGGAATTTATCTCATCGGCAAGTGCAAAAGAAAGCAGTACAATTTGAATAGCAGAACCAATTTCTAGAATATAAGAAGTAAATAAAGTATAGGGTATGATATTGAAATTGCGCAGTACAAAGATGATTACGCTGACAAAGAAAATGGCAAAAGCCAACAGAAAAAATTTAGCAGGCCTATAATCCTTTTTTATGATTACAAATGAAATGTACATTGCATAAATAGCCCCAATTAACGCAATAATCTGTAACAATTGAACGCCTAAAAACTCATATCCTATTAATCCAATAGTGGCCGCAAACACACATAAAACCATGTAAACATTTATTCCGACATGAAGCTTGGGGGTAAAGAACTTAGTATATAAAAATCGCTTTACAAAAAAAGCCGTGGAAAGGCCAGAGAGCATGGGCACTAGAAACGAGCTGTTTGACGCAACCCACGGACTATTAGGCCATAAAAACTTAAATGCATATCCTTGAAAATCCATTTGCACCAAACCTACACTCACAATAAATAGAATATAAAACAAATAGCTTACTTTTTCAACTGAGAAATAAATGAAAAAATGATAAATCGCCATTATTATTATTATACCTATGTATAGTCCAAAAATTAGGGATTTATTTAAAGCAAATCCAGATACGGCTCTTTCAGTACCCAAATAAAGGGGTACTTGCATTTGATCTTTCGATTCGACACTAATATAAAAGGTTTTAAGTGTATTAAATGGTATCGAAACCGGCAACGCATAATCTGGGATATTGATAAACCGATTTCTATAATTTTTATAACTCCCTAAAGAAACGGTATTCCACCGCCCGATCTCATCCTCCACAAACATTTGAATCTGATCGATGGAGGGCTCGGCAATCAATAAAAAAAGTTCTTTTTCATTTGTTTTATTCCAAATATCAACCTTAATCCAAATTCTATCAACGGTTATTCCAAAGCTCGGAATTTTAGTCTCTTTAAAGACAAAGTCTTTATCAACAACTTCGTCTATTGTTAAACTCTTGCTGGTATCGACAAGCACTCCTATTCCCCTATTTATTTCTAATAAGGATTCCGGGTTGTTATAAATATATTCACCTCTAACCTGTGCACTACAAACATTTACAGTAAAACATAGAAGTATTAGAAAATAAAAACACCTTTTAATTGTCATACCTTTCCTTTACAAGTTTGGAATCTTCAGATTATATTCAACTTCGAATGTTCCTCTGGGTCCCCTTTCCATGATAAGTTGATGGGGGTTTTCTCGCAAAGATAAGATCTTTACTTGCTCAGATGAATCTGCATGGCTTAAGTCATAAATATTCCTTAATCTCATGGCGGTGGCAATCAGATCATCCTTCGGATAATAAAACAGTCCTTCGTTTCCTAGCGTTTTTTCAACCACCGCTCCCACTCTTTTACCCATCCTCACTGTTATTGGAGCGCATAACACAAAAATACTGCCGAGTCGCAGTTGGCTGGCTATCGAAGCACCTACTCTACATAAAATGTAGCTTCCAATACCCATTCCAGCAACCTCCCTTGAATTCCATAGACCACATAATTCACTGGTACCTCCTGTTAAGTGATCCGCCTTTACCATCTCATGGATTTCAGCATCATACTTTCCCAATGCGGTTTCTATTGGCAACTGATACTTTCCCGATACTACTTGTAGACGTGCTCCGCCATATACAATCTTACTTTCTTTGTCTTCAACTAAAATTACAATGGTATTTTCATCGTCTACCCAATCCTGTCGGTTTGAAGTAATTTTTGTTATACCAAATATCTCTAATAATTTTTTATGGCCTACTATAAACTTCTCACATGCTTCTGGATCGTCGGGAGCTTTAAATGTTCTAATTTGAATCATTTTACAAAAACAGGTTCATGAATTAATTTACTTCAACCTCTTTGTTCGTTTCTTTAATCAACTCATCAAAGTTTATAAAAAACCGACCCGAAGCTCGAAATTTATTTAACAGAACCCTCCTACAAGTATCAGTAACCATGGCACCACCCAAGGTAACAGCCGAAGCTAATTGTGGCCAACCTATTATTGTTTTATTCATATTTGCGACAGACTGTTTCATTGCGGTAGAAACATTTTCCATTCCAATAATTTGAGCGAGAAATGTTATCTTATCTTCCACCGTCAGTCCTTTCAGTAGTTCAATTAGTTTATCAGTCGATAATCCTTCAAGGTCTTTGACCCGGCCATGAAAAATAGGCCTTTCAGGTTCTAAATCAAATCGCTCGATATCCAACATTCCATTATCGTTGGTATCCATAATTACTGGAACACCAAGCTCCTTTGCAATAACTCGACTTAATACTTTAATTTCCAATCCATCACATTCTTCCACTAAAATATCGATAGCTCCCCCATCCAAAAAGAAATCTTGAATATTTCCCTTATTTAAGCCTTCGATAAAACATTTCACGTTGATATAGGGGTCTAATTCGGCAATCTGTCTAGCTGCCAGAATGACTTTGCTCATACCTAAGTCGTGCACGCCAGCGCTAATTCTATTCATATTGCTAAGTTCAATATCGTCAAAATCGGCTAAGCGAAGCTCACCACAAGTGCGCTCTAACGCCAATGTATGGGCTATGCTTTGCCCAACAGACAACCCAATGACTCCTATCTTCTTCTTAGTTAATGTCTCGATTTCTTCCGGTAAAATTTTATATATATTCCGGTTGGTTCTCACCATGACAAACTCTTCTTCATCCAAAAGATGTACCAGATTTTTTGACCAAGGATAATATACCCATACGCCGTATTTATGTAAAGTAGACGATCCAAGATGTTCCGCTATTAATATATCGATATTTTCCTTGCTAAGCTTTCCGGGATTCAATAATTTCACCAGCTCGGTAAGCTGACCATAAATCGTATCATATTTTTTTATACCCGGCACTGAAGATTCTAACTCTTGCAAGGACTGCTCATCATCCGGCTTATCAGCTCTATAAATTACTGGTCGGTACTCCAAACTCATGTAAAAATATTTAATTTTATAGTTAAACTTTATTTAATAAAGATACATTTTTCTTTCACAAAAAGGGAACAATAATCGCCCAACCTTGTCTATATTTCTCCTTAATTAAAATGAAATTATAAAAAAAAGTCCTATTTCAGGATAAAATGTTTACAAAAAGCTTATTTTCGCTAAAGTTTATGTAATTCTTTTTAATTTCATATTCATATAATCAATAAATCATGTCTAAAAAAGATATTTCAATTTTATACGTCGATGATGAAGCAAACAACTTAATCGCTTTTAGGGCAGTGTATAGAACCAAGTACACGATCTTTACAGCGTTAAGCGGTTTAGAAGGCTTAGACATTATGGGCAAAAATGAGATTCATATTGTCATTACTGACCAACGTATGCCAAACATGACGGGAGTTGAGTTTTTAGAGAAAGTAATTGAAAAATATCCTGCTCCAATACGAATACTTTTAACAGGCTATACAGATATGTCGGCTATTATTGACGCAGTTAACAAAGGTTCCATCTACCAATATCTAAATAAACCTTGGGATGAAGACGAACTAGAAGAGATCATCGAAAAAGCTTACGACGTATATCTTAAAAAGATAGAAATCATAAACGAAAACAAAGAACTTGCGATAACTAATCAACAATTAGAGTTTTTATTACGCCAAAAGCTGCTTTCCTAAGCCCTACTTCGCTAGCCATTACCAAAACTCAAATGTCACATGATTCACTTTACTGTTCAAAACAAATCGTTAAGGTAATTCTTTCATCGAATAAATAGAATCAACAATAAAGACTGTAAAGCCTCTCCAAGGGAGCTTTCCATGGTATTCTTTGTAGTGTAAATCAAAATACTTTCCGGAGTTCCTCATTAATTCTTCCGCAATTTTCTTGTCTTCAATAGAAAACTCAAACTCATATGATTGTATGGAACCAGGCGCTTGCGAGCGAAAGCCTCGTTGAATCAATTTACCCTCATACGTTTTAAAGATATTTCCTTTTTTAACAACGTAATTAAGTTCACCGGATTTCACCCCTTCTCCAAAAACATAATAATATCTAAAATATCCAATCACCAGCAACAAAACTACAAGTATTGAAATTACAATGACTCCTATTTTTTTCATAGCGATAGATGAAACTTCGATTACTTGAAGTTAATTATAATAATCTTCCTACTACAGAAAAAACATTATATAACCAAAGTTGTTTTTCGCTTGATGACCAATATTTGAATATATTTTTTTTATTCGAGCATAATTTAGTGATGGTATGAAAAATTTTATTTTATACTTTACTTTTATTTTTATCTTTCCATTAACTGCCAAATCACAAAACGTAGTGGTTATGAAAGTTGAGGGGGTTATCAATCAAGTATCGGCGTCTTTTATTCAGGAAGGAATAAAAAATGCTTTCCGACAGGAGGCACAGTGTCTAGTAATTGAACTCAATACTCCGGGCGGAGTATTGGAGCCCACACGTTCAATTGTAAGCAGTATACTTTCCTCTCCATTGCCGATCATAGTGTATGTATATCCTTCTGGAGCACATGCGGGGTCGGCTGGGGTTTTCATTACTCTCGCCGCCGATATCGCAGCCATGGCACCCGGTACCAATATCGGCGCTGCCCATCCAGTTACGCTATTTGGGCAATCTGACTCAATCATGAGCGCCAAAGCTACAAATGATGCTGCTGCTTTTATTCGCAGCATCGCTGAGAAGCGAAATCGAAATTTACAATGGTCAGAAGAAGCAGTGCGTTCTAGCCTTTCTATTACAGCTACCCAAGCTTTGGAAAACAATGTGATTGATATCATAGCTGTGAACGAAAAAGAGCTTTTAACTTCCTTAAATGGCCGCAGCGTCGAACTTACGACGGGGAAAGTCACTTTACAAACGATAAACTCACAAATAACATACATTGAAATGGATCCCCTTGATAAAATGCTTGACGTTATCAACAATCCAAACATTGCATATATTCTGTTGTTATTAGGGCTATTTGGAATACTATTTGAATTTTTCAATCCAGGGGTGATTTTACCTGGGACTGTAGGCATCATCAGCTTAATATTAGCTTTTTATGCAATGCAAACTCTACCAATCAACTATGCCGGCCTAGCTCTTATCGTATTTGCAGTCGTTCTCTTCATTGTGGAAATTAAAGTTGCAAGCCAAGGGATACTGGCAGTAGGCGGAATTGTTTCATTATTAATTGGTTCAATCCTCTTGTTTCAAGCTAGTTCTTCGTTAGATATGGTTAAAATCTCAATGAGTATTATTATCTCGGCAACAGCAATAACCAGCGCTTTATTCTTATTTGCGATCGGAATGGGCCTCAAAGCGCAACGTTTAAAACCGGCGACAGGTACTGAAATACTAATAGGCGGACTGGGAGAATCATTCCAAGATTTGGACCCTTCAGGTCAAGTGGAGATAAATGGCGAAGTATGGAATGCTGAATCCTTAAATGGATTAATTAAAAGAGGAGAAAAGGTGAAGGTGAAGGGCATTAGGGGGCTCACCTTACTCGTTGAACGAATAAGTGAATAATGAAAAAATAAACAACCAATTAAACAAGTTATGGAAAACGTCTTCTTTTTTGTTCTTATCTTCTTTATTATCTTGATCCTTTCCAGTTCGATCAGGATTCTCCGTGAATATGATCGAGGCGTCATTTTTCGCTTAGGAAGAGTGCTTTCAGGCGGAGCCAAAGGACCAGGAATTGTTTTTTTAATTCCTTTTGTCGATAAAATGGTTCGCGTATCGTTGCGAATAGTGGTTATGGATGTACCTCCGCAAGATGTTATTACGCGTGATAATGTTTCTATTAAAGTTAATGCAGTAATATATTTTCGGGTTGTAGATCCTCAAAAAGCGGTTATTGAAGTAGAAAATTTTTTAGTGGCCACCTCTCAATTTTCGCAAACGACGCTTAGAAGTGTTTTAGGCCAATCAGAACTCGATGATTTGCTCTCTCAGCGAGATAAAATCAATCTCCACCTGCAACAAATCATTGATCTAAAAACCGAACCCTGGGGAATCAAAGTGACCACAGTTGAAGTCAAACAAATAGACCTTCCACAAGAAATGCAAAGAGCAATGGCAAAACAAGCTGAAGCTGAACGGGAAAGGCGCTCAAAGGTAATTTCCGCGGAAGGAGAATTCCAGGCTGCACAACGACTAGCTGATGCCGCAAAAATATTAGGAGAGCAACCTAGTGCACTAACCTTACGATACCTCCAAACATTACGAGAAATTGCAACCGAAAATAATTCGACTACTATTTTTCCAATACCAATTGATTTCCTAAAACCATTTATGCCTTCAATACCGATGGATCAAGACAAAAGCGGAGGGCACATATAGAATGAACAACTCCGACTAGATGGTCCCGATCCTAGAAAAAAACTTAGAATTGTTACCATTTGGTACCGACAGCAGATTTTCAACGAATTTTGTATAGTAAATGCAGGATTTAAAAACAATCTATATAGAAAAGTCAGGAACAAGAAGGAACAATGTATAACTAAATCAGTAATTATCCATAAATCGGTATAGCCATATCAGGACGATACAGGTTACCTATTGTTCGAGACTCGTTCGCCTCTGGTTCGAGTTTGGTTTACTCGGAGTAAAAGAAAGGTATACAAGAGGTAAGCATGAGTAAAGCAAAAGCCGAGCAAAGGATAGGGAACGTTGAGCAAAAAAAAAAGCCCGTCCTTTAAAAAGAACGGGCGTTAAGTAAAATAAGTTATGTATGATGTAAGATATCCTTAAGTCAATTTGTGTTGTTGTAACTTAGCTTATTGATGAATTTTGGGCGACTACTTTTTACTATCGCTATTTTTTTGTCCACCAGGCTTGGAAATAGAGTCACGCATTTCAGTATCCGCTTGGATATTCTGCATTTTATAATAATCCATCACTCCAAGATTTCCGCTTCTAAAAGCTTCGGCCAAAGCCAGTGGCACTTGAGATTCTGCTTCAATAACTTTAGCCCGCGCTTCCTGTGCCTTTGCACGCATTTCTTGCTCATTCGCTACTGCCATCGCCCTTCTCTCTTCAGCACGGGCATTTGCAACTTTCAAATCGGCCTCTGCTTGGTCGGTTTGTAATTTCGCTCCGATATTTTCACCGATATCAATGTCAGCGATATCAATCGATAAGATTTCGAAAGCGGTTCCACTATCTAACCCTTTTCCAAGCACTGTCTTCGAAATACGATCGGGGTTCTCGAGAACTAATTTATGGGTTTCTGAAGAACCAATGGTGGTTACAATTCCCTCGCCCACTCTGGCCAAAATTGTTTCTTCGCCGGCTCCACCCACCAATTGATTAATGTTTGCACGAACCGTTACACGAGCTTTTGCAATCAATTGAATGCCATCTTTTGCAACTGCTGCAACTGGGGGCGTATTAATCACCCGTGGGTTTACCGAAATTTGCACCGCATCAAAAACATCCCTACCGGCTAAATCGATTGCCGTAGCTAATTTAAAACTTAATGGAATATTTGCTTTATCTGCAGATATTAGCGCTTTTATTACTCGATTGACATTTCCACCTGCTAAATAATGTGTCTCAATATCATTTGATGTTAAATCTAACCCCGCTTTCGTGGAGGTAATCATGGCGTTTACAACCAATGAAGGAGAAACTTTACGCAAACGCATTAGCACTAAGTTCAAAAGGTTAACACGAACGCCAGAAAGCTGTGCGGTAAACCAAAGGTTTATAGGAAAAATGTAAAAGAAAAGAAAGAAGGCGACAATAGAACCTACTATGATAAAAATTAAGGATGGATCCATAAAATGTTTTTGAGTTTAGTATACTTTGTTTTTATTTATCTGCTAAAGATAGTATTTATAATCATACTTTATTAAATACAAACGTCAATTGGTTCAACGAATTCTCAATAAAATCACTATTTCCCCTTTAGTAATTGGACTTAAGCTAAGTCGGATTATCTATTTAAAACCCCAGAAAGTTTTAGCGATGCTAGTTAACTTGCCCGATTAATTGCGAATTTAATAAGGTTAATCCTTCTTGCAAGGAGCGGGGCTGAAATCCTAAATCTTTTCTTGCTTTTTCTAGAGAAAACCCTGTAACATTTGGCCTGGCGACTGTTGACTTTATGGAATTAGAATGGACAGGCAGAATAAGAGAAGAGTCTAAGTTCCAAAAATCTGCGACTTTTTGTGCGATCTCATATACGCTAAAAAGCTCACTTCCAGACACATGATAAATACCTCTTCCTTCAACGTCCATAATACTAATAGTTGCTTTAGCCAAATCCTCTACAAGTGTTGGCATCCGATAATGATCGGTGGTTACATTTATTTGCTTACCGGCTTCTAAAGAATTTTTCACCCAGAGGATTATATTTGATCGATTCGTATCGTTTGGTATCCCATATACTAAGATGGTCCGAACAATTGCCCATTTGATAGTGGAGGCTTGAATTAACCTCTCTGCTTCCAATTTACTTCTGCCGTATTCATTTAAAGGATGTGGTACGGCATTTTCGGAATAGGGACCCTCTTCCCCATCAAAAACAAAATCCGTGGATAGTTGTATGAGATGCGAGTTATACCTGTCGGCTAGTGATATTAATGTTTTAATAGGATCAATATTGATACGTCGACAGGCGTCAATATCCTCTTCACAAGCCTCTACGTTTGCCATTGCAACGGTGTGGATAATAAAATGCGGTTGATATTTAGAAATAACGTCCGACATTTGCACCGAGTTGCATACATCTCCGTCAACGTAAAGATAACCCTCTGTAATTGCGAAACGATTTTTCCCTTTTGAAACCGCAATCAAATCGAAACCACCATTCTCTAGAATTTCAAGCATCAGTTTCTGTCCGATAAAACCGTTGCTTCCTGTAATTAACACTTTTCTTCGCATCTGATTTGTATAAGCTTTATTAAGACCGCAATATATTGATATTTATTAAATCAGTCTGACAATTGTAATCAATTAGGCAGTCGAAAAATTCTTTTCAGATAGATATGGAAAATTCAATCATAAACCTTATTTTTGCAGTCCGAAATTAAGCCCTGTTAAAGAAGGTTTGAAATTAGTGTTAAAAAACAAAAAATCATTTTAATATGCCCAACATTGGTAAAATAGCACAGATCATTGGTCCAGTAGTGGATGTTAACTTTGCTGATGCTGATCACCTCCCGAAAATTTATGATGCCTTGGTTATTGAAAAACCGAATGGCCAACGTGTAGTTTTAGAGGTTCAACAACATTTAGGTGAGGAGCGGGTTCGCACAATCGCCATGGATTCTAGTGATGGATTGGTTCGCGGAATGCCCGTAACCGATACAGGTGCTCCTATTAAAATGCCGGTTGGCGATTCCATTAAAGGGCGCGTATTTAACGTTGTAGGAGATGCAATTGACGGAATTGAAGATTTAGACAAATCGGACGGCCGTTCTATTCACGCTCTTCCTCCCAAATTTGAAGATCTTTCTACTGAGAATGAAGTTTTATTTACCGGGATCAAAGTAATCGATTTATTAGAGCCTTATGCTAAAGGTGGTAAAATTGGTTTGTTTGGTGGTGCTGGTGTTGGTAAAACGGTATTAATTCAAGAACTAATCAACAACATTGCAAAAGCATATTCAGGACTTTCCGTATTTGCTGGTGTTGGTGAGCGTACACGTGAAGGAAATGACTTGTTACGTGAGATGCTTGAATCAGGCATTATTACCTATGGTGACAAGTTTTTGGAAGGCATGGAAAAAGGGGAATGGAACCTTGAAGATGTCGATATCGAAGCTTTAAAAGAATCTAAAGCCACGTTTGTTTTCGGACAAATGAACGAACCTCCGGGTGCACGTGCTCGTGTTGCATTGTCAGGATTAACGATTGCTGAATACTTCCGTGATGGTGATGAAGATGGTGCAGGTCGTGATATCTTATTCTTTATCGATAATATTTTCCGATTTACTCAAGCAGGTTCTGAAGTATCAGCCTTATTGGGCCGTATGCCTTCTGCAGTAGGTTACCAACCAACATTGGCAACTGAAATGGGTGTAATGCAAGAGCGTATTACTTCTACAAAACGAGGTTCTATTACTTCAGTACAGGCTGTTTACGTTCCTGCGGATGACTTAACTGACCCTGCTCCGGCAACAACTTTTGCCCACTTAGATGCTACTACTGTATTATCTCGTAAAATTGCGGAATTAGGAATCTATCCAGCGGTGGATCCATTGGACTCAACTTCTCGTATATTAACTGCGTCAATTTTAGGCGATGAGCATTATAATACCGCTCAACGTGTTAAAGAAATCTTACAGAGATACAAAGAGCTTCAAGATATTATTGCAATTTTAGGAATGGATGAGCTTTCTGAAGAAGATAAATTAACGGTGTCGCGTGCAAGACGTGTTCAACGTTTCCTTTCTCAACCTTTCCACGTTGCAGAACAGTTTACAGGCCTGAAAGGTGTTTTAGTTGATATTAAAGAAACCATTAGAGGCTTTAATATGATCATGGATGGCGAAGTAGATGAATATCCAGAAGCAGCTTTCAACTTGGTAGGAGGAATCGATGAAGCCATTGAAAAAGGCAAGAAACTATTAGCTGAATCTGCAGCATAAACAATATAAAAATTATAAACATGCAACTCACTATTTTAACTCCCGATAAACCCGTTTTTGACGGAACCGTTATTTCAGTGACCGTTCCGGGAACATTGGGATCCTTCCAGATCTTAAAAGATCACGCCCCTATCATTTCGACACTGGAGGATGGAAAGGTTCTCATCCAGACAACTGATGAGGAAAGTTCAATTAACATTAGAGGTGGAGTTGTTGAAGTTTCAAATAATAAAATCATTCTCTTGGCAGAAGCCATCGTTGATTAAATCACTTTCGAAAAACAAAAAGGTCTGTAACGAAATTTACAGGCCTTTTTTTGTTTTCTGAATTACCAGATATTTATACACTATTTTTAGAGTACGATCTCCAACAAGCAGAAATCAGTCCCAATTTGCTATGCAAGCATATATCTGAACTAAAAACCGTTTTGGTTTTAGCCTACAATAAGCAATGTAAACACATGGAATCATTATACTTGGCAGTTTTTTATTCCGAAATACCAGGATAAACAAACTATTATTTTGAATTAATTTTTAATTACTTTTTCTTGTTGGTGAATCTCTAAGCTCGTATCTTACTGAACTTTTAAAGAAGCAAAAGGAAAGTGTATTTATTCTCAATAAATGTGAATAAATAGTATCAATTTAACAAGGAATAATAAGGAGGACGATGAACAATTTAAATCAAGACAATTACGTTTATTTAAATGGGAGTTTTATCTCTTCTTCTTCGAATAACATTTTTAACCCGTACATTAATCTGGGTTACACGGCTTACGAAGGTATTAGGGCATATAACACTCACAATGGCACTCGCTTATTCAAAGTGAAAGAACATTTTAAGCGTTTAAAACAGACGTGTGCAGAATTAGGCATTGTTTACGACTTTGATATTTTCGAGCTAATTGACAAAACTTACGAGCTACTTGAAAAAAACAGGCTTAGGAATGCCTATTTGCGGGTGTTTGTGACCCATGACCAATCATTCATCATTACTGCCAATGAATGGGATTTTTTCATGGCAAATAATCCACTAAGGCTAACCGTCTCAGAGTTTGAGCGACCCAATCCAAAGTCGATATCGCCAGGATTAAAAATTGCAACCAATGCGATGCATTCAAAATTCACGTTCACAAAAGCAAAATCCAAAGGATTCGATGATGCATTATTATTAGATATGAATGGCTATGTTGCGCAATCATCATCAGCAAATATATTCATCCAAAAGGACTCTAGAATTTACACTCCATCCTTGGGGCATATTTTCGCAGGTATTACCCGTTCAATTGTATTTGAAATTTGCGAAAGCTTAAATATTGAAGTAATCGAAAAAGAAATAAGTCTTGAAGAGCTTCAACAAGCGGACTCAGCTTTTCTTTGCGGTACAAGAACAGAAATCACCGGAGTAGCTAGTATCGATTCATTAATTTTCCCTACAGCATGGGAAAATTCGATCGGCGCTACCGTTCAACGGATATTCATCAATCGAGTTTTAGAACAAGAAAACTACGAAGTAATCATATAACCTTAATCATAAACGTACTATTTAAAAATGTCAGAAATAAATCGCTATAGCAAAATACTAACACAAGATCCAACTCAACCAGCCGCACAGGCGATGCTTTATGGAATTGGTTTTACTCCAGAGGATATGAATAAGGCACAAGTGGGTATAGCCAGTATGGGGTATGACGGCAACACTTGTAATATGCATTTAAATGGTTTAGCTGCACTTGCCAAAAAATCAGTTTGGGAAGAAGATATGGTCGGCTTAGTATTTAACACAATCGGTGTTAGTGATGGAATGTCTAATGGAACACCTGGCATGCGCTATTCACTGGCTAGCCGTGATATCATTGCTGATTCAATTGAAACAGTAATGGGTTGCCAATATTACGACGGACTTATTACAGTTCCCGGTTGTGATAAAAATATGCCCGGCTCGATCATCGCTATGGCACGGTTAAATCGTCCTTCTATTATGCTTTATGGTGGAAGTATTCATCCAGGAAAATACCAAGGCAAGGACCTAAATATTGTTTCTGCGTTTGAAGCTCTAGGTGAAAAAATAGCTGGTACTTTAACTGAAGAAGACTTTCAAGGCATTATCCGTCATGCATGTCCAAGTGCTGGTGCTTGTGGTGGTATGTATACTGCAAATACCATGTCTTCCGCTATCGAAGCACTGGGCATGAGTTTACCTTATAGCTCTTCGAATCCTGCGTTAAGCAGAGAGAAAGAACAAGAATGTGCTGACGTTGGAAAGGCAATTAAAAACTTACTTGAGAAGAATATTTTACCTTCTGATATTATGACGGCTGACGCCTTTCACAATGCCATTGTAACCTTAATGGTATTAGGAGGATCAACCAATGCTGTATTACACTTTATTGCAATAGGAAGAGCTGTCGGCGTTGAGGTTACTCCTGATACATTCCAAAAGATAAGTGACATCACGCCTGTGATTGCAGATTTAAAACCAAGTGGTAAATACCTGATGGAAGATCTGCATAATATTGGTGGTGTACCTTCCGTAATGAAATATTTATTAAAAAAGGGAATGATACACGGTCATTGTTTAACCGTTACAGGAAAAACAGTAGCTGAAAATTTAGCAGATGCGAAAGATTTAAACTTCGAAGAGCAAGACATTATCGTACCAATTGAAAGACCAATTAAAGAAACTGGTCATCTTCAAATTTTATATGGAAATATTGCAGAAAAAGGATCAGTAGCAAAAATCAGTGGTAAAGAAGGTGAACTGTTTGAAGGTCCAGCTCGTGTATTTGAAGGTGAGTATGATCTAATTGATGGAATTTCATCAGGTAAGGTTCATGCAGGGGATGTGGTAATTATACGTCACGTGGGACCAAAAGGAGCTCCTGGAATGCCTGAAATGTTGAAACCTACTTCTGCTATTTTTGGTGCAGGTTTGGGTGCTTCCGTAGCTATGGTTACCGATGGTCGTTTCTCGGGCGGAACACATGGATTCGTTGTAGGTCACGTTACACCAGAAGCCTGGGAAGGTGGAAATATTGCGTTAATCAAGGAGAATGATATTGTCCGAATTGATGCTACTAAAAATGAAATTAATGTATTGATCAGTGATCAGGAAATGGCAGAACGTAGAAAAAGCTGGGTTCAACCTCCCCCACCTGTTAAAAACGGAGCTTTATATAAATACCACAAAAGTGTAAAAGATGCAAGCGAGGGTTGCGTCACTGATGAATAATGTGAAACAACCTTCCCATTGAACATATTAAAAATTAAGATTAGATAAAATGAATGCAGCTGAAACAGTAAAAGAGACCACTTTAAAAGAGGTTGAAAACAATCCGACACAGATACAACTGAGCGGTTCTCAGGCTGTTCTTGAGGCTTTAATAGCTGAAGGGGTTGATACTATATTTGGTTATCCAGGTGGTGCAATTATGCCTATTTATGATGCGCTATATGATTATACCGATAAATTAAAGCATATTTTAGTTAGGCATGAACAAGGCGGAATACATGCAGCCCAAGGCTATGCACGGACGTCAGGTCAAGTAGGGGTCGTTTTTGCGACAAGTGGTCCAGGTGCAACGAATTTAGTTACCGGTTTAGCGGATGCGCAAATTGATAGTAATCCAATAGTTTGCATTACCGGTCAAGTATTCGCTCACTTATTAGGTACGGATGCCTTTCAGGAAACAGACGTTATGAATATAACAACGCCTGTTACGAAATGGAATTACCAAGTAACGGAAGCTAGTGAAATTCCAGCAGCGTTAGCAAAAGCATTTTATATTGCAAAATCTGGGAGACCAGGACCTGTTTTAGTCGATATTACTAAGAATGCACAAATTGACCTTTTTGATTACCTTGGATATACTCCCTGTAAACACATAAGGAGCTACAGACCTAAACCTTTAATTAGACCAACCTATGTTCAGCAGGCGGCAGAGCTTATTAATCAAGCAAAAAGACCTTTTATATTATTTGGACAGGGTGTCATTTTAGGAAAAGCGGAGAACGAGTTTCGTGAATTCATAGAGAAAAGTGGAATCCCTGCGGCATGGACAGTAATGGGTTTAAGCGCTTTAGAAACAGACCACCCTCTAAATGTGGGCATGTTGGGAATGCATGGAAACTATGCACCAAATGTGCTAACCAATGACTGCGATGTTCTGATTGCAATTGGAATGCGCTTTGATGACCGGGTGACCGGGCGACTCGATAAATACGCCAAGCAGGCTAAGGTAATTCACCTTGATATTGATCCAGCAGAAATTGATAAGAACGTTAAAGCTACAGTTCCTGTTTGGGGAGATTGTAAGGAAACTCTACCTATGTTAACTGCCTTAGTAGATAAGAAAGAACACAAAGACTGGTTACAGCGCTTTCGAGATCTTGAGAAAGAAGAAATTAAGGAAGTCATTCAAGATGAATTGCACCCAAAAGGAGATATCATGACCATGGGTGAGGTAATCAATGTGTTAAATGAATTAACAAAAGGAGACGCTATTATCGTTACCGACGTAGGACAACACCAGATGGTGGCCTGCCGGTATGCGAAATTTAATCAATCCAAAAGTAATGTTACTTCTGGAGGACTTGGTACGATGGGCTTTGGTTTACCTGCAGCTATTGGAGCTTGGTATGGCAGTCCTGATCGAACAGTTGTCGCGATCATCGGAGATGGTGGCTTCCAAATGACCTTACAGGAACTAGGAACAATCATGCAATTTGGTGCCAAGGTTAAAATCTTGATTCTTAATAATGAATTCTTAGGAATGGTAAGGCAATGGCAACAATTGTTTCATGATAAACGGTATTCTTTCGTGGATATTACCAGTCCTGATTTTGTGATGCTTGCCAAGAGCTACAGTATTGAAGGACAAAAGATAAGCAGACGAGAAAACTTAAAAGATGCCTTAAGCACGATGCTTAATCACGATGGTTCTTATCTATTGGAAGTTATGGTAGGGAAGGAAAACAACGTTTTCCCAATGGTAGCCCAGGGAAGTAGTGTATCTGAAATAAGATTAAAATAGATCGTTATTAAGAAATCATGTCAAAACAAGAATATACATTAACCGTTTATACCGAAAATCAAATCGGTATCATAAACCGTGTTTCGACTTTATTTTCCCGTAGGAAAATAAACATTGAAAGCTTAAGCACCTCTCCTTCAGAGGCTGAAGGAATTCACCGGTTCACCATTGTTATCCGTGAATCTGAAGAGGCGGTGAGAAAACTTAGTCGACAGCTTGAGAAACAGGTCGAAATTTTGAAGGTGTACTACAATACCGAAAGTGAGATCATTTGGCAAGAACAAGCCTTATTTAAAGTTCCAACCTCTATTATTGCCGAAAAAGCAAGTGTTGAGCGTTTGTTACGTCAATTCGGAGCAAGAGTGGTTGTTATTCGAAATGATTATACCGTTTTCGAAACGGCGGGCCATACAGAAGATATCGACAAACTAACCAATGCATTAACAGACTTTGGTTTAATCGAATTTGTGAGGAGTGCACGTATCGCTATCATAAAAAACAGTGAAGGCTTTCATAAAAAACTGAAGGAATTTGAAGCTGAAGAACCAGCAGAAGAAGTAGTCGAAAATAAGTTTTTAGATAAACAGGATAAAATCTTCACTGTATAGGTCAATAATGGATAAAACAAGACAAACTAGAAAAAATTTCGTAGCTCTAGTGGACGGACTTAGTCATCAAGACTTAAATACGTTAATACCAGGATTTCAAAATACAATAGCCTGGAATCTGGGCCATATCGTAGTGAGCCAACAAAAGCTATGTTATGCACCGGCTAATATTCCATTCAAAGTAAGTGATAAATATCTTCAACTATTCCAAAAAGGAACGAAGACGATAAGGGACATTACTCCCGAAGAGATAGAAGATTTGAAAAAGCTCGCACTTACTTTGATAGATGAAATGGATAGTGATATCAAAGCGGGACGTTTAGACGAGTATAAACCTCTTCAAACGCACTTTGGTTTACTTCTCACAACTATTCAACAAGCTGCCGATTTTTCTGCTCTTCACGATAGTATGCACTTAGGGTATATTCAAGCACAAAGAAGGGCTATAGAAGGCTTAAAAACACAATCAACCATACAATCCTAAAAAAGGAAATAAAAAGGGTTCAAATCAATTTAAACGTTCCCGAGTAAATAAAGAACATATAAAAACAAGCAATTAAAAAAATGACAAATTACTTTAACACTCTACCACTTAGAGAACAATTAAACCAATTAGGTGTCGCTGAATTTATGGATAGCGCAGAATTTGCAGACGGTGTAAATGCCCTAAAAGGGAAAAAACTAGTAATTGTAGGTTGCGGTGCTCAAGGTTTAAACCAAGGGTTAAACCTTAGAGATAGCGGTTTGGACATATCTTATGCGTTGCGCAAGGAGGCGATCGAACAAAAAAGAGATTCTTGGAAAAATGCTACTGACAACAATTTTAAGGTTGGCACTTATGAAGAACTCATTCCAAGTGCGGATTTAGTAATAAACCTTACTCCTGATAAACAACATACTGCAGTTGTAAATGCAATAATGCCTTTAATGAAACAAGGTGCAACCCTGTCCTATTCTCATGGATTTAATATTGTAGAAGAAGGCATGCAGATCCGTGAAGATATAACGGTTATCATGGTCGCGCCAAAGTGTCCCGGTAGTGAGGTAAGAGCAGAATATTTGCGTGGTTTTGGTGTTCCTACCCTTATTGCTGTACATCCTGAAAATGACCCTCAAGGAAAAGGTTTGGTGGAAGCGAAAGCATATTGTGTTGGAACAGGTGGACACAGAGCCGGTGTATTAAGATCATCTTTTGTAGCAGAGGTAAAATCTGACTTAATGGGCGAGCAAACTATCCTTTGTGGTCTATTACAGACTGGATCGATCTTATCATTTGATAAAATGGTCGAAAAAGGGATTGACCCAGGTTATGCTTCCAAATTAGTTCAATACGGTGTAGAAGTTATTACAGAAGCGTTAAAGCAAGGCGGTATTACCGCTATGATGGACAGATTAAGCAATGTGGCCAAAATAAAAGCTTTCGACGTGGCAGATGAATTAAAAAACATCATGCGTCCTTTGTTTGAAAAACATCAAGATGATATCATGAGTGGTGAGTTTAGTCGCACTATGATGGAAGATTGGGCAAATGACGATAAAAACTTATTAGCTTGGAGAGCAGAGACTGGAGAAACCGCTTTTGAAAAGACTCCCGCTGGAGATGTAAAAATTGGAGAGCAGGAATATTTTGATAATGCAGTGTTTATGGTTGCTTATATCAAAGCTGGTGTTGAATTAGCTTTCGAAACGATGGTTGAAGCTGGTATCAAGCCAGAATCAGCATACTATGAGTCATTACACGAAACTCCTTTAATTGCTAATACAATTGCTCGTAAGAAATTATTTGAGATGAACAGAGTAATTTCGGATACAGCGGAATACGGTTGTTATTTATTCGATCACGCTTGTAAACCACTATTAGCTGATTTCATGAAAACTGTAGATACGGATATTATTGGTAAAAATTATAATGAAGGAAAGGATGGAGCTGTGGATAATAGAGAATTAATAGCTGTTAATGAAGCTATTCGCAACCATCCAGTTGAAGAAGTAGGAACCTTTTTAAGAAAGGCAATGACTTCAATGAAAACAATTAAAACTGTTTAGAAAGATATCTATGCCTAGTGAATCACAAGGTAAGTAAATCTCTGCCGAATTTCCGACCGTGACAAATGGAAGCGGAGGAATCTCATGGTTTGAAGCAGTTACCGTCACTTTGAACGGAACATAATGGAGTCGAGGGGTCTGTTGGTTTGTGCGAAACGAAACAGATCTCTCCATTCCGATTCGCTACAGGCGAGATGACGTAATCTGATGTGAGGTCTGTGTATGAACTTAAGACTTTCATTTTAGATAGTCTTTTAAAATTAAGATAATATCTTTAAAACATTAAAAATATGTCGAAAACATTAGTAGAAAAAATATGGGATGCACATGTTGTTAAACGTGAAGAGGGTTTTCCAGATATTTTATATATTGATACCCATTTAATTCACGAGGTAACCTCCCCGCAAGCTTTTGATGGCTTACGTAAAAGAGGGATTCCTGTATTCCGTCCAAAGCAAACTGTTGCCACGGCAGATCATAACGTTCCCACCCTTAATCAGCACTTGCCGATTAAAGAAGAGCTATCAAGATATCAGGTAGATATGTTGACTAAAAACTGTGCTGAGTTTGGCATAGAACTTTACGGATTAGGGCATCCTTATCAAGGTATTGTCCATGTTATCGGTCCTGAGCTTGGTATCACTTTGCCTGGAAAAACAATGGTATGTGGCGATAGCCATACCTCTACTCATGGTGCTTTTGGAGCCATTGCATTCGGTATTGGAACTTCTCAAGTTGAGCAAGTTTTCGCTACGCAATGCTTATTGCAACAAAGGCCCAAAACCATGAAAATAGAAGTAAATGGCGAATTGGGTAAAGGTGTAGGTGCTAAAGATGTAATTCTATATATTATTTCCCAAATATCTGCAGCAGGTGGAACTGGTTATTTCATTGAATATGCCGGCACTACAATTCAATCTCTTAGTATGGAAGCGCGTATGACGATCTGTAACATGAGTATCGAAATGGGCGCTCGTGGTGGATTGATCGCTCCTGACCAAACCACTTTTGATTATATCAAAGGACGTGAATTTGCCCCTAAAGGTGAAGAGTGGGATAAAGAATTGGCTTATTGGAAAACACTATATAGTGATGCTGATGCGCAATTTGACAAAGTATTAAGCTTTAACGCTGAAGATATTGCACCCATGATTACTTATGGTACCAATCCAGGAATGGGAATGGGTATTGCTGAGCATATTCCTGCAATTTCTTCACAACCTGAATCTGAACAATTTTCTTACAATAAAGCCTTAGAGTATATGGGCTTTGAAGACGACAGTTCGATATTGGGTAAACCTGTAGATTATGTTTTCATTGGAAGTTGCACTAACTCTAGGATTGAGGACCTAAGAGAAGTAGCAACTTTTGTAAAGAATAAACAAAAGGCTGCTGGTGTTGAAGTGTGGATTGTTCCAGGATCTAAACAAGTAGAAAAACAAGCGATAGAAGAAGGATTGGATAAAGTATTTGAATCTGCAGGCTTTCAATTACGTGAGCCAGGCTGTAGTGCTTGCTTAGGAATGAACGAAGATAAAATTCCAGCTGGAAAATATTGTGTATCCACATCAAATAGAAACTTTGAAGGCCGTCAAGGTCCAAACGCTCGTACGATGTTAGTAAGTCCTTTGACCGCCGCAGCAGCAGCTGTAACTGGAAAAATTAGTGACATTAGAGAACTATTGTAAGCTTAGAGAGAATGAAAAAATTTGAGAAATTAACATCGAGAGTAGTACCACTACCTATAGAAAATATAGATACGGATCAAATCATTCCTGCTCGTTTTTTAAAAGCGACTACAAGAGAAGGGTTTGGAGAAAACTTATTTCGTGATTGGCGCTTTGATGGCAATAATCAGCCCAAGCCAGACTTTGTGATGAACAACCCTACGTACAGCGGAAAGATCTTGGTGGCTGGTAAAAATTTCGGCTGTGGAAGTAGTCGTGAACATGCGGCCTGGGCTTTACAAGATTATGGTTTCGATGTCGTGATTAGTAGCTTCTTTGCTGATATATTCAAAGGAAATGCATTGAATAATGGGGTACTTCCTATACAAGTTTCTGATGAGTTCTTAGACACTATTTTCCAAGCTGTAACTAAGAATCCAAATACAGAGCTAGTGGTTGATTTAGAAAACGAAACCGTAATATTGCCAGAAACAGGGCATCAAACTAGTTTTGAGATCAATCCGTATAAAAAGTCATGCCTACTCAATGGGTACGATGATATTGATTATATACTGAATAATAAATCCTTAATCGAAGCGTACGAACAGTCTAAATAATGTCAGTTCCTTTTGTAAATATTGTTGATTTAACCGTACAATACCAACAAAAATTGGTATTAAAGGAATTAAATTGGCGAATATTTCGCGGAGAGAACTGGTTATTAGGGGGCAAAAGTGGTTCAGGAAAAACATCACTTGTTAAAGCAATTGCGGGAGTAGAAAGATATTCGGGGAATATTCAGATTAACTACAATTCAAACTCCCTTCCTAAAGAAGTACTATACGTTTCCAGTTGGTTTCAATTTACCAATCTAGAAGGCGATCGTAATTTCTATTATCAACAACGTTATAATAAGCACCAGCAGAATGACACGTTAACCGTTTATGCAGAACTATTGCACTATGGTAAAGAAAAGGGTTTAAAGTTTGAAGATGTAGAATCCTATTTGGAGTTATTTGGATTTTATAATTGTAGAGACACCCAGCTGATCGAGCTCTCCAGTGGTGAAAACAAGAAAATGCAATTGATAAAAGCACTTTGGCTAAAACCACAATTGCTAATTATCGATCAACCTTATACTGGCCTAGATGCTTCATCACGCAAGACGTTAAATCAGGTTTTGGATGATCTTACAAAAAAAGGAGTTCATTTTATATTAATAAGTAATGATAATGAAGTTCCTAGCTGTATTAATCGATATGCTGAAATAAGAAACGGACAATTAGTTAGTGTTGCTAACCAACAAGATATAAGCAAAGAAAAACCAAGAATCAAAAAACCCCTTCCCTATTTCCTACAAGAATCACCTACTATCTCTGCCGATACAATGGTTAGCATGAGAGGGATAAATGTAAAGTATGGAGATAAGCAAGTATTGCACGACATCACTTGGAAAGTAAAAGCCGGAGAAAAATGGCTATTGCAAGGCCCTAACGGATCTGGCAAATCAACTTTGCTTAGCTTGATCAATGGAGATCACCCCCAAGCGTATACAAGCGACCTTTATTTATTTGGTAAAAAGAGAGGAAGCGGAGAAAGCATATGGGAAATAAAACAACATTTGGGAATCATCTCACCAGAATTACACTGGTATTTTGATAATAATGCCAAAGTTTGGCAAAGTATTGCATCAGGATTTTACGATAGTGTTGGCTTATTTAACCACTTAAAACATAGTGAGCAAAAGAAAGTAAATGAGGTTCTAGAATTTTTCGACCTAACGGAATATAAGAATCATGCACTGCATACTTTACCTTTAGGAATGCAACGTTTGGCCTTATTAGCGAGAACGATCATTAAAAACCCAGAGTTATTAATTTTAGATGAGCCGTGTCAAGGATTAGATAGCATACAAACTCAATACTTTAATGATATTGTAGATGAACTCTGTACACATGGTAAAACGTTGATTTATGTCGGTCATTTTGAGACGCAACTTCCTAAATGTATAGAAAATAAGATTATATTAGATAATGGCCATGTCAGAGCCATTGAAAGTTTAACAGAAAGCATTTTTTAAGATGAAAAAAAATATATTGATTATTCCAGGTGATGGTATCGGACAAGAGGTTACCACATGGGGTAAAAAAACTTTAGAAGAAATCGGCAAAAAATATGGACATGATTTCACATTTGATGAAGCCATTATGGGCCATGTTGCTATTGAAGCAACAGGTGATCCTCTTCCAGAAGAAACGCTGATTAAAGCGAAAGCAAGTGATGCTATATTATTTGGTGCTATTGGCCACGAAAAATATGATAATGATCCATCAGCGAAAGTTCGTCCTGAACAAGGTCTTTTGAAAATAAGAAAAGAGCTGGGTTTATATGCAAATCTGCGCCCAATACTTCTATTTGATGAATTGTTAGGTGCTTCAAGCTTAAAGCCAGAAATCCTCAAAGGCACTGACATCTTATTTTTTAGAGAACTTACGGGTGATGTCTATTTTGGAGAAAAGCACCGTTCAGAGGATGGTAATTTCGCTTCAGATTTAATGAATTATAATCGCTATGAAGTAGAACGAATTGCTATAAAAGCTTTTGAAGCTGCTCAAAAAAGAGGCAAGCGACTATGTTCAGTAGATAAAGCAAATGTTTTAGAAACTTCGAGACTTTGGCGTGAGGTAGTGCAAGAAGTTGCAAAACGCTATCCTGATGTAACTACAGAACATATGTTTATTGATAATGCAGCTATGCAGTTAGTCAAAAACCCAAAGAAATTTGACGTTGTTTTAACCGCTAACCTGTTTGGAGACATCCTAACGGATGAAGCTTCACAAATCGCAGGGTCTATGGGTATGCTTGCTTCTGCTTCTATAGGCGATGGGACTGGTTTCTTTGAGCCTATTCACGGTTCGGCCCATGATATTGCGGGTCAAAACCTTGCTAATCCATTAGCCTCCATCCTGTCGGTAGCTTTGATGCTAGAAATCAGTTTTGGTTTAGTTGAAGAAGCAAAAGCGGTTACACAAGCGGTTTCTAGTGCATTAAAAGCAGGTTTCAGAACGCGAGATATCGCAGATAAAGATACTTTGCCTAAAAACATTTTGGGAACCAAGGAAATGGGAGAAGAAGTATTATCTTTTGTAAAAGAGAACACTCTAGTCAATTAATAATATTCAATTTTAAAATTATGTTACACGATCCTAATCATTTGTATATTTTTGACACCACCTTACGAGATGGGGAGCAAGTACCCGGCTGTCAATTAACCACATCCGAGAAAATTGAAATTGCAATTGAACTTCAAGAATTAGGCGTTGATATTATTGAAGCTGGGTTTCCTGTTTCTAGTCCTGGCGACTTTCAAAGTGTCGTTGAACTTTCAAAAACAGTGAAAAACACCATTATTTGTGCATTAACCCGTGCAAATGAAAATGATATAAAAGTTGCCGCAGAGGCTCTTCAATATGCAAAAAGAGGAAGAATCCATACAGGCATTGGCGCTTCCGACATGCATATTAAATATAAATTCAATAGCACTAGAGAGGAGATACTTGAGCGCGCAATTAGCGCCGTAAAATACGCTAAAACTTTTGTTGAAGATGTTGAGTTTTATGCTGAAGATGCAGGCCGTGCAGACATCGAATACCTAGCAAAGATGGTTGAAGCCGTTATTGCTGCTGGTGCCACTGTGGTCAACATTCCGGATACCAATGGCTATTGTCTTCCCGATCAATATGGCGCAAAAATCAAATACTTGAAAGAACATGTTAAAAACATTGATCAAGCCATTATTTCTGTTCACTGTCATAATGATTTAGGTTTAGCAACCGCAAATTCCATAGCGGGGGTTCAATCAGGTGCTCGACAAATAGAATGTACCATTAATGGCATAGGCGAACGTGCAGGAAACACTTCTCTAGAAGAAGTGGCTATGATCATGCAAGTTCATAAGCAAAGCTTTAATGATTTAAAAACCAACATTAATAGTAAACTTTTCACTTCATTAAGTCGAAAAGTGAGTGAGATGATGAATATGCCTGTACAACCTAATAAAGCCATTGTAGGACGAAATGCATTTGCTCATAGCTCAGGAATTCATCAAGATGGCTTTCTTAAACATAGAGAAAATTATGAAATCATTCGCCCAGAAGATGTTGGATTACTTGAAGCTGATATTATCTTAACTGTAAGAAGCGGCCGACATGCCCTAAAACACCATTTAGATCGTTTAGGCTATCAATTACCCCAAGAGGATTTGAATAGCCTATACACTCGTTTTTTACATTTAGCAGATGGTAAAAAAGAAATTACTGACCAAGATTTATTAAATTTAATAAATCATTAAACAACTGCATATTTTTTATGGTAGATACCAAAATGTTGCAAGAATTAGACTCTAAAGCTGCTCTTGAACGGATAAAAGACGTTGTTAACCGAACACCTCTTCAATTTAACAAACGTTTATCTGATAAATACAGTGCGTCGATTTATTTAAAACGCGAAGATCTACAGGTCGTCCGTTCTTATAAACTTCGAGGTGCATATAATAAAATTAATAACCTAAGTAAGGAGCAATTGAAAAACGGTGTAGTCGGAGCTAGCGCTGGCAACCATGCTCAAGGTTTAGCCTTTTCTTGCAAAATAAAAGGCATAAAAGGTGTTATCTTTATGCCTAGACATACTCCTAAACAAAAGATTGATCAAACCGAAATGTTTGGAGAAGGATTTGTTGAAATATTTCTTACCGGCGATACTTTTGATGATTGCTTAGCAGAGGCACTTGCTTATACCAAAGAAAAGAAAATGACCTTCATCCCTCCTTTCGATGATTATGATGTCATCGAAGGTCAGGGAACCGTTGGCGTTGAAATCTTAGAAGATCTACCCGACGTCGATGTCGTATTGCTACCCATCGGCGGGGGTGGTTTAGCTGCCGGTGTAAGTTACTATTTTAGTCAGAACAGACCCGAAACACTTCTTTTTGGTGTTGAACCCCAAGGTGCTGGATCAATGAAAACAGCAATCGGGGCTACAAGGCCTATTACCCTCGATAAGATCAGCTCTTTTGTAGATGGTGCAGCGGTCAAAAGGGCTGGCGACATCACCTTTGGTTACTGTACAAAACTCTTAAATAGAATAGAACTTGTTCCAGAAGGTAAAGTTTGTACAAGTATTTTAAAACTGTATAATAATGATGCCATTGTTGCTGAACCGGCAGGTGCATTAACTATCGCCTCATTAGATATCTTCGCCGAGGATATTAAGGGAAAGAAAGTCGTTTGCATCGTAAGCGGTGGTAATAATGACATTGATAGAATGCAGGAGATTAAAGAGAGATCTTTACTCTACGAGGGGTTAAAACATTACTTTATTATTCAATTCCCTCAACGTCCGGGAGCTTTAAAGGTATTTGTAAACGATGTCCTTGGTCCAAATGACGACATTACTCGTTTTGAATTTATTAAAAAGACTGAACGTGAACGGGGTCCTGCTTTAATCGGTATTGAGCTTCGAAATAGTGAAGACTATGCGGCTTTATTAGACCGAATGACTGCGAATCGCTTTGAGTATAAAGAAGTAAATAAAGACCCAACACTTTTTGAATATTTAATTTAAAAGGTTTGAGCTATCAAATCTTTTAAATCAGCGGTCAGCTATGAGCCTTCAGCTATCTGCTAATTTCCGGCACAAAGCGACGTCATCCCTCGACTTCACTTTGTTTCGCTCGGATGAACGTGTGGGGATATTTGATAATATTTTATGACTCCAATTATAAAAAAAACAATTCCTCAGCTTGACAAATATTTAATTACTTGTCAAGCTAAATCTTTCAGCTAAAAAGGAAAGGACTGATTCCTGAAAGCTGATAACTGATCGCTCATTAAATTTCCTTAAATTTGCGACAAACAATAAAATATGGTGTGGTTTGATAAATTAAAGCTGAGCAAACAATTAACGAAAGTACTTCTTGAAAATGGTTTTGAAGAACCTTTTGAGATACAATTCAGAACTCTTTCAAGAATCGCTGGTGGACAAGATATCATCGGGATTGGACCGAGAGGATGTGGGAAGACGAGTACGGCTGTCATGGCTATTTTAAACCGTTTTAGACAGGGACTAGAGGGCAGTCCACGGGTATTGATGGTTGCTCCCGACCGAGATCGTGTTGATGCGATTACAGAAGAATTTGCAAGACTAAATAAGAACGATACCATTCGCGTGGTTTCTCTGTATAAAGAAAAAGAACTACAATCCCAGTTAGATGATTTAGCTGATGGTGCTGATATTGTGGTAGCTACGCCTGACCAAGCTCGTTTCATCTATTTAAAATTGGCGCTAAATCTTAATAAGATATTTTTATATGTAGTAGACGATGCCGACATGATCGTTAAAAATAAATTACAACTTCCAGTAAAAGAACTAGCAAACAGCATACAAAAAGCACAACATCTTGTTTTTAGTGAAACATTTGACCATAGCGTGGAAAAGATGATTAATCCTTTTATGAAACTACCCGCATTCATCGAAGTGGAAGAACCAGCATATCGTGTCTTGATGGTTTGCTTGGGAAATATATGTCGTTCGCCCCTGGCACATGGCATATTAGAACATTTAGCAGAGGAAAAAGGATTAAACTGGGAGGTAGATTCTGCTGGTACAGGAAACTGGCATATCGGACAGAAACCAGATCCAAGATCAATATCCATAGGAGAAAAATATGGGATCGATATCAGTACACAACGATGCAGACAGTTTTCTGTTGAAGATTTCGAAAACTTTGATTCGATATTAGTGATGGATGAACAAAACTTAAGCGATGTACTAAGTCTTGCAAAATCCGATACTCAAAAGGAAAAGGTACGGTTATTCCTAAATGGTGCTATTGTTCCTGACCCTTACTTAGATGATGCCCTTTTTGAACCCGTATACCATACCATAGAGAAAGGCTGCCATGCATTTATTGAAGAAACTTTAAGGGATTAACCAAGACTAAATCCTTAAGGACACTATAGCTTAGCGTCTAACTCATTCCCTAAAGTGGAGTTGAAGAGTTAGACATTTTTACTGAGGTCAATCCAGTTAAGTCAGTTCCTGTTGGTAATTCGAAAACCTCTAAATCGAAATATTTTACCGCAGCTATCAGATGGTCAAAAATATCCCCAGCTATAGATTCGTATTCTACCCAAGCTACTGTATTCGTAAATAGATAAAACTCAAAAGGCAATCCATATTCGGTGGGTGCCAGTTGTCTTACCATAATGGTTTTTTCTTTGTGAACGCCAGGATGGTTCTTAACATACCAAGTTGCATAGTTTCTAAATAAACCCGCATTAGTCAAATTTCTTCCATTCACAGGAATGCTACGGTCAGCGCCAATCTTTTCATTATGTAAATCAATTTCTAACTTTCTCGCCGTAATGAAGTCACTAATTCCCTGTATTGATTTAAACCTGTCGAGCTCTTCGTCCTTCACATATCGAATGGAAGATTGCTTAATCATAATTGGGCGTTTTAACCTTCTCCCCCCATATTCGCGCATCCCCTGCCAGTTTTTAAATGAATCAGTAATTAACACATGAGTAGGCAACGTGGTGATTGTTTTGTCCCAGTTTTGTACTTTCACGGTTGTTAAGGTCATTTCAATAACATCGCCATCCGCTCCATATTTAGGCATCTCTATCCAGTCACCTATACGTACCATATCGTTTGTCGTCACTTGTATGCTAGCTACAAACCCCATAATGGTATCCTTAAACATCAATAGCAAAATGGCGGATGCTGCTCCCATTACGCTAAAAAAGGCTACGGGATCTTTTCCAGTAAGTTTTGAAAAGATAATAATGGCACCAAATAAATAAAAGATGATTTTTACTACTTGTAAATAACTACTAATAGGTCTTTGGCGAAAGGACGAATTTTCCCGCAAATTGTCTCCTATGGCATTCAATATGGACATCAAAATGGTAATCACCATAAAGACTACATAAATATCCAAAAGAGCGCTCAAAGGATTTATGAAAGCTGGAAAATTATCAAATACAATAGGGATAGCAGCTTTTACAAGTCCAACGGGGGCAATTAAAGCAAGGCTATGCGCAAAACGATTGTTTTTCAAATAACTGAGAAAAAGTCGTTTTTCATTTGTTAACCAGCGTAGTAATTGACGAAGGAAACGCCAAACAATAAAATGAACTAAAAAAACCCCAATAACAGTTATAAGTATTAATACTAACAAGTTTACATAAGAAGCCCACTTCTCGTCTATTCCCCAAGCAATAAGTTGATCGTATGAATATTTATTTATAAAATTTGAAGATTTTTGTAAGTTTTCCTCTAAATTGTCCATAGTATATAAAAGTTCCATTTGGTTACGAAAGCTCGAAAAGTAAGCATAAAAGAGCAAAAATGAGAATAAACCTCCTATATTAGAAAAAAAAACAAAAAAATTATGAAACACGTTTTCTTATTCTTTTTATTAGCATTTTCTATTCAGGTGTCTGCACAAGAAATCCCTGGCTCAGTTCAGTTTTGGAACACATTAAAAAACCATTGTGGGAAAGCTTATGAAGGAGAAATTATTTCAGGTGGAGCCGCTGGTGACGCATTTACTGGAAAAAAACTGGTGATGCATGTGCGCGCTTGCGATGAAAATGTCATCAGAATACCTTTCTTTGTGGGTGATGACAAATCGCGCACATGGGTACTTACACTTGGTGAAGACAATTTAATTCTACTTAAACATGACCATCGCCTTGAAGATGGTTCGGAAGATGAAGTCACACAATATGGTGGTCGTAGTCCCAATACGGGTTTAGCAGATATTCAGGTTTTCCCTGCCGACCAAGAAACAGCAAATCTCATTTCATATGCTTCGAACAATATGTGGTGGATAACTGTGGACGCCAACTCTTTCACCTATAACTTAAGGAGAATTGGCAGCGATCGGCTTTTTTCTGTAAAGTTTGATTTGACAAAAGAAGTTGAAACGCCTCCCGCGCCTTGGGGAAGTGAGAGTTAATGTAAAAAAGTTAATCGTATCGATTTTAACCTAAACGGATAGCAAAAAAACGTTGTCTGATAACGTAAATTAGTGTAAACTGGCGGAGTTGGTGATGTTTTTTTGTTAAAAAATGAATATAAAATTTTATGTAAGTTTGTAGCAGAATCTTTTTTACCATTTCAATAAAACAAAGACCCTAATTTTTAAAACATGAATTACGATATTATAGTTATAGGAAGCGGTCCAGGAGGATATGTGGCTGCGATAAGAGCCGCCCAACTCGGTTTTAGTACCGCGGTTATAGAGCGTGAATCTTTAGGCGGAATTTGCCTAAACTGGGGATGTATTCCGACAAAGGCTTTATTAAAAAGTGCACAAGTTTTTGAATATTTAAATCATGCAGCGGATTATGGAATTACCGTGGAAGGCGGTAAGGCCGATTTTCCAGCAATTATAAAAAGAAGTAGAGGTGTGGCTGACGGCATGAGCAAAGGCATTCAATTTTTGATGAAGAAAAACAAAATTGATGTCATTCTCGGGACCGGAAGAATAAAAAAGGGTGGTAAAATTGAGGTAAAAAGTGAAGATGGTTCGTCAAAAGAATATACGGCTAAGCATACCATTCTTGCAACTGGAGCTCGCTCTAGAGAATTGCCGAACCTAAAACAAGATGGTAAAAACATTATCGGATACCGTCAAGCCATGAATCTTGACAAAAAACCGGCATCCCTTGTCGTTGTAGGTTCAGGTGCTATTGGTATTGAATTTGCCTATTTCTATAATGCACTTGGAACGAAAGTTACGGTTGTAGAATACTTGGATAGAATTGTGCCAGTTGAAGATCAAGATGTCTCTAGACAAATGGAGCGTAGTCTTAAAAAAGCAGGTATTACAATTTTAACCAGCTCAGAGGTAACGGCGGTAGAAAAAGTTGGTGATCTTAACAAAGTGACGGTTAAAGGAGCAAAAGGAGAGACAACTTTAGAAGCAGATATTGTCTTATCTGCTGTGGGCATTACGCCAAACATTGAAAATTTAGGGCTTGAAGAAGTTGGTGTAAAAACGGAAAAAGGCCATATCGTAGTTGACGACTTCTACAAAACGAATATTGATGGTGTATATGCCATTGGTGATATCGTTAAAGGACAAGCATTGGCCCACGTCGCCTCCGCAGAAGGTATTACTTGTGTAGAAAAGATTGCTGGGATGAATGTAGAGGCTATTGATTATAACAATATACCAGGATGTACCTATGCTACACCGGAGATCGCTTCAGTAGGCTATACAGAAAAAGCAGCGAAAGAAGCAGGATACGAAATCAAAGTTGGTAAATTTCCTTTTTCTGCTTCTGGAAAAGCAAGTGCTGCTGGAGCTAAAGATGGTTTTGTTAAAATCATTTACGATGCGAAATACGGTGAACTTCTGGGGGCGCATATGATTGGCGCTAACGTCACGGAAATGATTGCTGAAATTGTAGTAGCACGAAAACTAGAAACAACGGGCCATGAGGTGCTTAAAGCAATCCATCCACACCCAACAATGAGTGAAGCTGTTATGGAAGCTACTGCAGACGCTTATGGAGAAGTGATTCACTTGTAATATAAAACACTATATACTTTAAAAGAGCTGCTTCAGACGAAGTAGCTCTTTTTTTTTTAGTGGAATTAGGTTATATTGCTGTCCAAAATGCAAGGATTTCAAAAAATACGAGATGAAAATATATAGTATCGAAACCGGTTTTTTTAAGCTGGACGGCGGGGCGATGTTTGGTGTAGTCCCTAAGAGTTTATGGAGTAGAACCAATCCGGCGGATGAAAATAATCTTTGTTCCTGGGCAATGCGCTTGCTGTTGATCGAAGATGGAAAACAATTGATTTTAATGGATACCGGCATTGGTGATAAACAATCGGAAAAATTTTTTAGCCATTATTTTCTACATGGAGATGCCACTTTAGACAATTCACTAGCAAAACACGGTTTTCATCGAGATGACATTACAGATGTTTTTCTGACGCATTTACACTTTGATCATGTTGGTGGGGCGATAGTAAGAGATGGAGACAAATTAGTTCCTGCATTTAAGAATGCTCACTATTGGAGCAATAAACAACATTGGGAATGGGCCATAAAACCCAACCAAAGGGAAAAAGCATCCTTTTTAAAGGAAAATATACTTCCTATTCAGGAAAGTGGTCAATTAAAATTTGTTGAAGATAAGTCGTCAGGTATTTTAAATCCCAATGTTAGTATTCGCTTTGCTTTTGGCCACACAGATGCTATGATGCTTCCCCAAATTAATTATAAGGGAAAAACGATTCTATATATTTCGGACTTACTCCCTTCTGTGGGACACATCCCTCTACCCTATATCATGGCTTATGATATGTTTCCGCTAAAAACTCTTGAAGAACGTGAACTGTATTGGCAAGAGATTGTAGATAATGAGTATATTTTATTCTTAGAGCACGATGCGGTTAACGAGTGCTGCACATTGCAAATGACCGAAAAAGGCGTTCGATTGAAAGATACCTTTACCTTGGAGAGTGCGTTTTAAATTTTTAGAAATTATTTGAAGGTACTCCCTTGACTTACATCTCCAGTTTTAAATCCCTTTGTAAACCAAGACATACGCTGCTCTGAGGTACCATGAGTAAATCCATCAGGGACAACCTGCCCTTGTGTTTTTCTTTGAATGGCATCGTCTCCTACTGCATTCGCAGCACTTAATGCTTCTTCAATATCATCCTCATCCAAGATATCGCTTTTATAATGCGCCCAGACACCTGCATAAAAATCAGCTTGTAATTCCAAAGAGACTGAAAGTTTATTTGCTTCTGTTTGATTTGTGGACTGCATTTCTCGTTGTACTGTCTCACTTGTTCCTAAAAGATTTTGAACATGGTGGCCTACTTCATGCGCAATCACATAAGCAATAGCGAAATCTCCCCCCTTGGCTCCGAAACGAGTCTGTAACTCATTAAAAAACGATAAATCCATGTAAACTGTTTCATCCGATGGGCAATAAAAGGGGCCCACCGCCGCACTTGCCCCACCGCAGGCCGATTGAACTGCATCTGTAAACAACACCAATTTAGGTTCGCGGTACTCCATGTTATTTTCGATAAAAATTTCATGCCATACATCTTCGGTATAACCAAAAACAACAGAGACAAGATCGCCCATTTCCTTTTCAGCCTCACTTAACTCGACCTGCTGCCCGTCTTGTTGCTGATCAACGGGAACTTGGTTTAATAACTGTGTTAAATCAGTTCCCGTAAATATCGAAACTAAAAGTACCACCACCCCAATAACACCGCCCCCAAGAACCATCCTTCCGCCAGACATACCACGTCTATCGTCTACATTGCTACTTTTTCTTCCTCCTTGCCATTTCATAATTCTTCGTTTTAAAAACCCTGATTATCAGTGCCATCATAAATAATGCAACGTTCAACACAAATTTCCGTTTTCGCTAACACAAAAATAGTGGATTAATCAAATATCTTCACAAATATGTCATGATTTAACATATTTATTTTGCTTTACTAAAAAACATAATATTGGAATGCTTTTTGCGGATAATTTAATACTAAAAATAAATGGTAAAGACCTAACAATCAACGAACTTTTTCTAGTTTTAATCGTTATTCATACAACAATTTATTATCTTTGCAAACTCCCCACAATTGTGGTTACTCTAAAATAATTGAATGAGACAGCTTAAAATTACCCAGTCAATCACCAATCGCGAATCGCAGTCACTAGACAAGTATTTGCATGAAATTGGAAAGGTTGACCTTATTACTGCCGAAGAGGAAGTTATTCTTGCACAAAAGATCAGAGCGGGCGATCAGGCCGCATTAGAACGTTTAACAAAAACGAACTTACGTTTCGTGGTATCTGTTGCAAAACAATACCAAAATCAAGGTCTTACCCTTGGAGACCTAATAAATGAAGGGAATTTAGGTTTAATTAAAGCCGCAAAACGCTTTGATGAAACGAAAGGATTTAAATTCATATCGTACGCCGTATGGTGGATCAGGCAATCCATATTGCAAGCCATCGCCGAGCAATCTCGAATTGTACGTTTGCCGTTAAACCAAGTAGGTTCACTAAGCAAGATTAGTAAAGCATTTTCAAAACTCGAACAAGAGTATGAGCGTGAGCCTTCACCAGAAGAACTAGCGGACACTTTGGAAACAACAGTCGAGAAAATTTCTGATACGTTAAGTAATTCAGGAAGACATGTTTCCATGGATGCACCTTTTGTTCAGGGAGAAGAAAATACTCTTTTAGATGTGTTGGAAAACAGAGATCCAAATACAGATAATAGTCTTATTGATGAGTCGCTTTCAGAGGAAATTAAACGGTCTCTCGCAACCCTAACTGACCGAGAACGCGAAATAATCGTTTTATTCTTTGGATTAGGATCAAACCAACCGCTTTCTTTAGAGGAAATCGGTGAGCTATTTAGTTTAACACGTGAGCGTGTGCGTCAAATTAAAGATAAAGCTCTTCAACGTTTGCGTCATGCATCTCGTAGTAGAATTTTAAAATCTTATTTAGGATAATATATCTTTAAGAAACAAAAGCTGTTATAGCTATCATCATTACATTATATAGAAAAGATTGGGCCAATGCCCGATCTTTTCTATATAATGCAATAATCTAATTACAAAAAAATATGCCTGTCCCAATTAATGGAACAGGCATATAACTTTATAGCATGACCTTTCTATTTACAGACTAGGACTAATCAATTAAACTTACACTTCGTTTAACAAAGTTTGTAAGATCTTCACCTGTCAACAAGCCAAGATTCAATAAGGCTAAATCAAACATTTGCTTTGCCAACTGCTCTTTCTTATCATCTTTATCTTCCGATAAGATACGTTTAATCAATGGATGGTTTCCATTAACAGTTACTTTATAATTGTCAGGCATATTTCCATAAAAACTCATGCCGCCCCCTGTTTGCGCCATTTCTTTCATCCGCCGCATAAACTCATCCATCGTCACAGTTACGGGTAAAACATCCTCATTTAAAGCCGCAATTTCCACCCTCATCGTGTCCTTATTTATTGCCTTTTCAAATACCGTCTTCACCGCGTTACTCTCTTCTTCAGTAATCGCAAGCTCCTGTTTATCTTCTATTTTGATCAACTCATCAATTACATCGGCGTCTACTCGTTTCAAAGAAGTTTTCTCTGTTTTTTGTTCTAAAAATCCTACAAAATGGGAATCGATAGGTGAATCAAGCACAATTACATCATATTGTTTGTCTCGTGCGGCAGTAATGAAGGAGTGCTGACCTTTAACATCTGTCGCATATAAGTAAATAACCTGCCCATCTTTATCTTTTTGCAAGTCTTTTACTTTCTCAGCATATTCTTTTAAAGTGAAGTACTCATCTTCCGTATTTCTTAACAATGCGAACTCAGCGGCCTTTTCAGCAAACTTTTCATCGGTCAACATTCCGTATTTCACAAAAACACCGATATCATTCCACTTTTCCTCATATGCTTTACGGTCGGACTTGAAGAGTTCAATTAGCTTATCAGCCACTTTCCTCGTTATATAAGTATTAATTTTCTTCACGTTGCTGTCCGCTTGTAGAAAGCTTCGTGAGACGTTTAATGGAATATCTGGAGAATCGATAACACCATGCAGAAGCATTAAAAATTCAGGAACAATGTCTTTTACCTCATCAGTGATAAAGACCTGGCGAGAAAATAGCTTTATTTTATTTTTCTGTAAGTCAAAATCGTTTTTAACCTTTGGGAAATACAAAATCCCTGTTAAATTAAATGGATAGTCGACATTTAAATGAATCCAAAACAACGGATCTTCTGAGAAGGGATATAGCTCACGATAGAAATTCAAGTAATCCTCATCTTTTAATTCAGATGGTGATTTCGTCCATGCTGGCGAAGTATTGTTGATAATATTATCGACCTCCACACTTTTGAACTTCGGCTTTCCCTCTTCATCCTCACCATCGGGTTCAGAAGAAGTTTTAGTTCCAAATTTGATAGGAACCGGTAAGAAAGCAGCATATTTATTAAGAATTTCTTGTAAACGCGACTTATTTAAGAACTCTTCCGATTCCGAATTGATATAAAGTATAATGTCTGTTCCTCTTTCAGTTCGAGTTCCGTTAGAAATCTCGTATTCAGTACTTCCATCACACATCCACTTTACCGGCTCTGCTCCTTCTTGATAAGAAAGCGACTGAATTTCAACATGATCAGCCACCATAAAAGCCGAATAAAAGCCTAATCCAAATCGGCCAATGATCTCATTGGCATCTTTTGCCTCTTTAAACTTTTCGATAAACTCTTCAGCACCTGAAAAAGCAATTTGATTAATATACTTCTTTACCTCGTCTGCGGTCATTCCTAATCCATGATCAGAAATAGTTAGCGTCTTTGCTTTTTCATCGAAAGAAATTTCAATGGTCGTGTCGCCTAGTTCACCTTTGAACTGACCCATAGAAGATAAACGCTTTAATTTCTGGGTTGCATCGACCGCATTGGAAACTAACTCACGTAAAAATATTTCATTATCTGAATATAAAAACTTCTTAATCACCGGAAATATATTCTCGGTATGTATCGAAATACTCCCTTTTTCTTTCATATGCTTCATTTTAATGTTTGTTTTGAGTAAAACCAATAGTCATCAAGTTATGTTCCAATCGCAATATTCGGTCATGCTGACAGCTATCACTGACAAAAAGAGCGATTCTACTTTCGGAATAATCCTCGCAAAAAAAAGCTAATCAACTTTTCGCTATTTTAATATTCCTATAAATTATCAGTTCCAGTCATCAGTTTTAGAGCAAAAAGCACTCTTTTTTATTTTTTTACCATTTTTTCCTTTGATTACTGAAAATCTTTATTACATTTGTATAAACAAAGAATGAAACAGACAACAGCATATTGGTATTTCGGTTACTTTTACTTTTACAGTACGAGCCGGGATTGATATGCGATTAATTTTGTAGATATATCGAAAAATCCCGGCCTTAAGCGCCGGGATTTTTTTTTGACATAAAACAATGAATAAACCACGCGTAGCGATACAAGGAACTCAAGCGTCATTTCATGAAGAAGCCGCTTTTAAATATTTTGGAAAAGACATTGAAACGATCGAATGTGACTCTTTCAAAAAAACCTGCGATATGTTAAAGGAAGGAAAGGCTGACTACGTTGTCATGGCTATCGAGAATTCCATTGCGGGAACTCTACTTCCGAACTACAACCTTCTCCAAGATTATCGCTTTCCAATTATTGGGGAAGTTTACCTACGTATTCAACTGCATATTATGGCTTTACCTGGAGTCAGCTTTAAAGACATCAAGCAAGTTGAAAGTCACCCTATTGCTTTGAGACAATGTGCGGATTTCCTAGAAGAACATCCACAGATTAAAGCGAGCGAAGGAATGGATACTGCGGCATGTGCTAAAAAAATAAGTGACCTTAAACTAAAAGATACGGCAGCTGTGGCCAATAGACTTGCTGCGGAACTCTATGGCTTGAATATTTTAGATAGTAGAATCGAAACTAATAAAAAGAATTATACTCGCTTTATAATTTTGTCCAACGAAGCAAAGGAGAATCCAAATGCAAACCGTGCATCACTTTCTTTTCAAACAGGAAATCAACCAGGTTCATTGGCAAGGATATTAAATGCTTTTGCTGAACAAAATATAAACCTTAGCAAAATCCAATCTATGCCAGTACTAGGCAAGCGCGACGAATATATTTTTCATGTGGATATTGATTGGAAAAAGCAAAACGAATACGATACTGCGTTAAGAAAAGTATTAAAGCATACTATAAACTTCAATATTTTGGGAGAATATTCAAAAAACGATAAAATTTAATCCTACTTGGTGACAAAGCACCGAAAAAAGTCAAAAATAAACTGAATCATTAAAATTAAAAAAACAAAAAAGATCATGAAACTCAACTTAGATATCCTACCTCTTAGCTCATGGATGAACACCGGAAAAGAACCTTTAATAATATCGGGTCCTTGTAGCGCTGAAACCGAAGAACAACTGCTGGCTACAGCAAAACTATTAGCCGCTACCGGCAAAGTTTCTGTTCTACGTGCAGGAATTTGGAAACCACGCACTCGTCCAGGTGAGTTCGAAGGAATTGGGAGCATCGGTTTGGAATGGCTAAGAAAAGCCAAGGAAGAAACCGGTTTATTAACGTCTGTTGAAGTAGCAACAGCAAAACACGTTGAGGAAGCATTAAAAGCTGGCGTTGATATTTTATGGATTGGTGCAAGATCTACAGTAAATCCATTTACTGTACAAGAAATTGCTGACGCATTACAGGGCGTAGATATCCCAGTAATGGTTAAAAATCCAATAAACCCAGATCTTTCACTATGGATTGGAGCTCTAGAGCGAATCAATCGTGCAGGAATAAAAAAGTTAGCTGCTATCCATCGCGGCTTTTCGTCTTATGAAAAATCAGCTTTCCGTAATGATCCAATGTGGGATATCGCCATTCAATTAAAAACCTTGGCTCCAGATTTACCAATCATTAATGACCCTAGTCATATTTGTGGTACTGCAGATTTAATTCCTTACATCAGTCAAAAAGCTTTAGATTTAGACATGCAAGGTTTAATGATTGAATCACACATTGACCCTACAGTTGCATGGACGGATGCAAAACAACAGGTTACACCGGCCGCGCTTTCAGCAATGATTTCAAATTTCACTTTACGTAAAGCCGAATCGAACAATCCTGTTTTTGATAACAAACTATCTGAACTAAGAGAAAGCATTGATAAGTTAGACGATCAAATTATTCAAAAGGTTGCCGAAAGGATGAAGGTTGTTGAGCAAATTGGAGAATTCAAACGAGACAATAACGTGACTATCTTGCAAGTATCTCGTTGGGATGAAATTATTCATAACCGTACTGCAATGGCTAGTGTATTAAAATTAGATAAAGAATTTACGGTTAAATTCTTAGAATTAATTCACAATGAATCTATTCGTAAGCAGACAGAAATCATGAATACTCAAAAAGTTGCAGAAGCATAATGAAGCAATCTAGCATATCTCTTTCGCATCCTTCTAAGCTCGTTCATGGAAAAGTACAGCTCACTGGTTCAAAGAGTGAAAGCAATCGAGCATTAATCATCCAAGCATTAAGCGAAGGTAAGGTGAAAATCGAAAACCTTTCCGAAGCTGCAGACACCGTTACTTTAGAAAATTCACTTTCTGAAGTAACCCACTTTCTGGCAAACAATACCTCTTCCGAAAGCTTGACCATAGACATTGGCCCCGCAGGAACAGCCATGCGTTTTTTGACAGCGTATCTTTCTTTACAAGACGGAAATTATTTCCTAACAGGAAGTAAAAGAATGAAAGAGCGTCCTATTGGAATATTAGTGGATGCTGTAAAAAGCATCGGTGGAACCTTAAAATATGCAGAAGAAGCAGGATATCCTCCTTTAGAAATTAGGGGTCCCTTTCAACAAACTTCCCAAAAAGTCAGTATTCAAGGAAATGTAAGCAGTCAATACCTGTCTGCGCTTTTGTTAATTGCAAGTGCACTTCCACAAGGTTTAACATTGATCATTGAGGGAGAATTAACTTCTAAGCCTTATTTAATGATGACTTTAGAGATGTTGAAAGAAGCCGGAATTCAACATGAATGGACGAATCAAAGCATTTATATTAGACCTCAGAAAGCAAAAGAAACCGTATTAAACATTGAACCAGATTGGAGCGCCGCTTCTTATTGGTATTCAATTGTTGCATTAGCTCAGGAGGCTGACATATTACTACCCGGCTTAAGGCCCTCTAGCTTACAAGGCGATAATGAAATCACTGACATTATGCGAAGCTTTGGAGTTCTTTCGGTGTTTACAGGCCAAGGACTAAAGCTAACAAAAACAACCGTTCAAGAAACTAGAGATCACTTTGATTTTAAATCTTGTCCAGACTTAGCCCAAACCGTGATTGCTTGCTGTGCAGCATTAGGTCGCGAGGCTACTTTTAGCGGCTTAGAAACGTTAAAAATTAAAGAAACCGATCGTATTTTAGCTTTACAAAACGAAATTGCTAAATTTGGAGTACGTCTCTTTGAGGAGAAGCCAGAAACATACCGATTAGATTGCAGCAAACGATTTGAGCCAGAAGAAGTTACCGTTAAAACCTATGACGATCATAGAATGGCGATGGCTTTCGCTCCTTTAGCTCTGATTTTCAAGTCAATAAAAATCGAAGAGCCTGAGGTAGTAGAAAAGTCGTATCCCGAATTTTGGCAGCATTTAAGTGAGCAAGGATTTATAATTACCCAATAATAATATGGCAGGAAATTCATTTGGTGAAGTTTTCAGAATTACCACTTTTGGAGAATCACACGGACCAGCAATTGGTGTCATCATCGATGGCTGTCCTCCTAATATCGAAGTTGATTTAGCATATGTCCAGGAAGAGCTTGATAAACGCAAGCCCGGACAATCAAAAATTACAACCCAACGTAAAGAGAGCGATACAGTATCAATCTTATCTGGTGTTTTTGAAGGAAGAACCACAGGCACCCCAATTATGATGCTTATTCCGAATGAAGATCAGCGCTCCAAAGATTACTCGCATATTAAGGATAAATACCGGCCTTCACACGCCGATTATACTTACCAGGTAAAGTATGGGTTGCGGGATTATCGTGGTGGAGGACGCTCGTCGGCTCGAGAAACTGCCGCTAGAGTTGCAGCCGGAGCAATAGCAAAAAGCTTTTTAAAACAGTTTAATATTGAAATTTTCGCCCATGTTTCATCCGTCGGGCTAATAAACTCCCCAAATCTTTCTGACTACGATTTAGAAGAGTTACTAAAAATACGAGAGAGTAATATCGTTCGTAGTGCTGATCCTGCTACGGCGAAAGAGATGGAGGATTTTATTAGTAAGATAAAAAAAGACGGCGATACGGTCGGGGGAAAAATCTCTGCTATTATTCGTAACGTACCTGTAGGCCTTGGCGAACCTGTGTTCGATAAACTTCATGCCGATTTAGGCAAAGCAATGTTGAGCATCAATGCAGTTCACGGTTTTGAATACGGTTCAGGCTTTGATGGCGCAAGCCTTAAGGGTTCCGAACATAACGACATCTTTATTAATCCGGAAAAACAAAGCCAAACGCTCAAAACTTTAACAAACTTTTCTGGTGGAGTCCAAGGCGGCATTTCTAATGGAATGGACATTACCTTCCGAGTAGCATTTAAACCAGTCGCGACGATAATGCATGCTCAAAAAACCATTAATGAAGAAGGCAAAGAAGTGGAAATTATTGGAAAGGGTCGTCATGACCCTTGTGTAGTACCCCGGGCAGTGATTATTGTAGAAGCAATGGCTGCTTTAGTGATCGCCGATCACTATTTAAGGAATAAAACGGTATTAGGTAATAGGTATTAGGTGTTAGGTAATAGGCTATTAGGTGATAGGTCCTAGAAGCGCCTGTCCCCTAATACCTAAAACAAAGAAGGGTATTTCTCCGGGTTGGTTTCGTTCATCATCGAATACACCTCTTCAATTATATCATCTACCGAAGGCTTGCTGAAATAATCACCATCGGAGCCATATGGCGGGCGGTGCGCTTTCGCTGTCAAGGTTCTTGGTTGGGCATCAAGCTTAAAATACCCTTTCTGCTCCTCCAATATATGCTGCAATATGTAAGCTGAAGCTCCTCCTGGAACATCTTCATCAACAATTAACAACTTATTCGTTTTACTTAAAGATTCCGCACAGAGATGTCTTTTGTCGAAAGGCTGTAGCGTTTGCGGGTCGATAATTTCGATAAATATATCGAATCTCTCCAGCTCCTGGGCAGCTTCTTGGACAATTCGCAGGGTCGATCCGTAGCTTACAATCGTAACGTCCTTCCCTTCATTCACAACCTCGGCAATACCCAAAGGAACCGTGAAGTCTCCTGGATTTTCAGGTAAGCGTTCTTTAAGGCGATATCCATTTAAACATTCAATGACCAAAGCGGGTTCATCCGATCGCAACAGCGTATTGTACATCCCTGCCGCCTGAGTCATATTTCTGGGAACACAGATATGTAAACCACGTAATGAACCCAAAATCATGCCCATTGGTGAACCCGAATGCCAAATTCCTTCTAGACGATGCCCGCGGGTGCGAACAATTAGTGGTGCTTTTTGACCGGCTTTTGTACGATAACTCAATGTTGCCAAATCATCACTCAAAGCAGTAATTGCATACAGTAAATAGTCGAGATACTGAATTTCCGCGATAGGACGTAACCCTCTCAATGCCATGCCGATTCCTTGGCCAATAATTGTATTCTCACGAATGCCAGTGTCAAAGATTCGTTCCTTGCCAAATTTGTCTTGCAAGCCAGCAAAGCCTTGATTAACGTCGCCAATTTTTCCTACATCTTCGCCGAAAGAAAGAATTCGTCCATCGCGTTTAAAATTTTCGTCAAAGCAGGCATTTAATACCTCTCTCCCATCTACCATTTTAGCAGTGGAAGAATACTTGGCAGGGTGCACAGGAACATTTTCCGGGCTTTCAAAACCATCCGTGAATAACTTTGAATTGAAGCGTTCTAGGTTTACATCTTGTCGTTTCTGGTACCAATCCAAAAATTGCCGCTTAGCATCCGTATTTTCATTCCTTATGACTCTAATCGCTTTTCTTACGCTTCCATAAATATCTTTTAACGAAGGTTCGTAACTTTTGCTTAAGCCTTCTGCAATACGATCTGTGTAGGTATTGCCCAATGCTAAAAGATGTTTTATCGCATCATTTTTATCCTCTAAAATAGTTGCATTATAGTCTGTCCAAGCCGCTCGTTGAGCTTCACGTACTACCTCGACAGCGTTAGTTTCAATTTCAGTCAATTCAATCTCGCTTGCTACTGCAGTTGCTAATAGCCAAGATCGCATCTTTTTTATACAATCGAACCCGTCTTCCCACATTAACCGTTCTTTAGATTTATAGCGTTCGTGGGAGCCAGAAGTGGAATGTCCTTGAGGCTGTGTCATTTCGGTAACATGAATTAATACTGGAACATGTTGTTCCCGACAAATCGTGATCGCTCTTTCATAAACCTCGCACAAACCGGGGTAATCCCAGCCACGAACTTTAAATATTTCATAGCCTTTAGCATCTTCGTCGCGTTGTAGACCTTGAAGTATCTCTGAAATATCCTCTTTGGTTGTATGATACTCAGCTGGAACTGATATACCATATCCATCATCCCAAATTGAGATTGCCAAGGGCACCTGCATTACCCCTGCGGCGTTTATTGCTTCAAAAAACACTCCCTCTGATGTGGATGCATTTCCTATTGTCCCAAAAGCTACTTCATTGCCTTGATTAGAGAACAACGATGAAGTATCGATCTCAGGATTGTTTCTATATACTTTAGATGCTTGCGCTAAACCAAGTAAACGAGGCATTTGTCCACCAGTTGTTGACACATCTGCCGAGGAATTTTTCTGAGATAGTGAGCTTTTCCATTGCCCCTGCTCATCTAAAATGCGTGACGCGAAATGAGCATTCATTTGACGGCCTGCAGAAGATGGATCTGCTTCTATACTCGTATTTGCATATAATTGAGAAAAAAACTGATAAATAGTAGTAATTCCGGTTGCAAAAGCGAAAGTCTGATCGCGATAATAACCTGCACGCCAATCGCCTTCTTTAAAAACTTTGGCCATAGCAATTTGTGCAAGCTCTTTCCCATCTCCGAAAATGCCAAACTTCGCTTTTCCCGTCAATACTTCCTTCCGACCTAATAAACTAGCCTGGCGACTTTCACATGCAATTCGATAGTCTGTCAGCAAAACATCTTTAAAGTCATTAAAACTTAGTTCTGCTTTTATTTCTTTATTTGATAATTCAGACATAGCTTAAAGTTAAAACACAAATATAATGAAATATTATTAGACATCTAACATCGCTTAAAATCAAAACTTAATTTCGGCGTACACTTTCAAAGCAGAATTTAATTTTATTGTTTTCGAATTGTTACTTGAGGGTTTATTAGATTATATATATTTTGATTAGATTTGATTTGTCATACCTCTAAGTGACGGAGTTTAAAAACAAATAGTTTTGGAAGAGAACATGATAGCAACGTTATTCAGCGAGAGGCGAAAAACTTAGTCAATCCGGAAATTGATAGAAAACAAACGAGTACAAAAACTCATTTAACTTTAACTAGATAAAACGAACAGTCATTAAATAATAAATCAAATGAAAAACAAATTAATAATTTTCTGCTCCACTTTATTCGTTTTTTTAAGCTTGTCGATTTTTACCGCTCGTGCTCAAAACAGCGAATTCAAATTTGAAACGGAAACTCATGATTTCGGTAAAATTCCACAAGGAACTCCAGTTACCTACGAGTTCATATTTGAAAACATTGGCACAGAACCTTTAATTATTAATAAAGTGGAATCCACTTGTGGATGTACAGTTCCTGAGTATACAAAAACACCGGTAAAGCCAGGAGAACAAGGAAAAATAAGTGTTACCTTCAATGCAGCGCAGGCCACGCCTTTTAGTAAAATGGTAACCATTCGCTCCAATGCGAAAACGCCGGTAAAAGCACTATACATAAAAGGTACGGTTGTAAAATAAACAACTCATAATTCGTTCAGCCATCTGGAGAACCAGATGGCTTTTTTATTGATAAAAAACAAGCTAAACTCCGATACTGTTTATAATAAAAATCCTTTAAAACACACAATAATGCCAAAAATATCTATTAAAGGCTATCAGATGCCCCCCTCTCCGATTCGCAAACTCACCCCATTTGCAAATTTAGCTGAGAAAAAAGGCAAGACAATTTATCATTTGAATATTGGACAGCCCGATATTGCTACTCCAGAAGTTATGTTGGATGCGATGAAAAACATTCAATTCAAAGTCTGGGCTTATACGGCCTCTGAAGGTACGACAACATATCGAAACAAATTAACTGAATATTATAACAAGTTGAATTATGATATTCAAGCCGACAACATCCTCGTAACCAATGGCGGTTCGGAAGCAATTACATTTGCAATGTTGAGCTGCTTGAATCCAGGAGAAGAGATTATTGTACCGGAACCTTTTTATGCAAATTATAATGGATTTGCTTGCATTTCCGAAGTAGTAATAAAGCCCATCGTGTCTTACATTGATAACGGTTTTGCGCTTCCACCAATCGAAGAGTTTGAGAAAATAATCACTCCCAAAACGAAAGCTATTTTCATTTGCAATCCCAATAATCCTACCGGCTATTTATATTCTAAAGAAGAGCTTGAATCTTTAAAGGAAATATGTTTAAAACATGACTTATTCTTGTTTTCAGATGAAGCGTATCGCGAATTCTGCTATGACAATCGAGAATTCATTTCTCCGATGCATTTGGAAGGTCTTGATCAACATGTTATTGTTTTGGATACTGTGTCGAAGCGATATAGTGCTTGTGGAGCAAGACTTGGATGCATGATTACAAAGAATAAAGAGGTATATAATGCGAGCCTAAAATTTGCACAAGCACGTTTAAGTCCACCAGCAGTCGCTCAAATCGCTGCTACAGCAGCTGTAGACACACCTGACAGTTATTTTATTACTGTTAAAGAAGAATATACGAACAGACGCAATCTGCTAGTTGAAGGTTTAAACAAAATACCGGGGGTAAAATGTCCTACACCGGGAGGAGCATTTTATGTTGTTGCACAGCTTCCAGTAGATGACGCTGACGAGTTTTGTCGGTGGATGCTTGAGTCCTTCGATTATCAAAACGAAACCGTGATGATGGCCCCCGCCACAGGATTTTACAGCAGTCCTGGATTAGGAAAAAACCAAGTCAGACTAGCCTATGTTTTAAATCAACAAGATTTAAAAAAAGCGCTTATTTGCCTAGAAAAAGGATTGGAAACATATAATAAAAGGACGTAAATAACCGAAGTGCACATCCTAAGTGCATTTCACCTTCAACTTGCTATAACCATTTTTTTCTTTTAAACCAGAAATAAATGATTCCAGTCAACAATACAATAATGGTCAAGACAGCTGGATAAGCAAACCTGTGATGGAGTTCGGGCATATAGTCAAAGTTCATCCCATACAAGCCTACGATAAACGTCGGAGGCAAAAGAAAAACCGAAAATATTGTAAGAACCTTCATTACCTCATTCGAGTTTCTTGAAGAAAGCGATAAATAAATGTCAAGCAGATGAGTGGAGTCTTCATGTGCTTGTTCAAAAAGGGTAATCAGTTTCAAATGTAAATCTTTTGCATCTTGCAAAACAGTAGGATCATTATCTAAATAAGGAATTTTACCTATCACTTCTTTTGTAAGCAATAATAGTTTTAAGCAAACCGAAGCCTTTCGGCGCATTAAATATATATCTTGCAACAGCTGCTTCGTAAGTGGCTTCATAAAAACGGTCTCCTCATAATTATCTATACTTTGGGAAACGTTCAATGCTGGTTGATCGTAAGAATGCAGAACATGCCATAGAATCCTTGTGATGAGGGTACTACTAGATCCACAACTCCCCTTTTCAGCCCGAACCATTTTTAAAAAAGGCTGCTTCAAACGGTGAACCGTAATGACCAACTCCGCATTATAAAAAATAGCGACTTTACTGCTTATTTCTTGTACGGTGTGCGCTTCTGTGGGCTGATTATCTATCAAAAAACGCGTAATGACAAACTGCATATTGCCTAGGTCCTCTTGTTTTGGTAAGTGATCAGGCTGTAAACAGTCCATCACGGTATATCGGTGTAGTCTATATTTCCGACTAATCTGCTTTAACTCATCCATTGTTGGCCCTTGGACATCGATCCACTTAAAGCCTATACAATCCTCTGACCAATCCACTATAGCCATAATAATTCTTACATTTAACTACAAAATTTAACTTTAAATCATCAGCTAATCAGGGATATTTACTCCTTTCCGCCGGCAGGTCTAATTACTGTATTGCTTTATAGTATTTTTTCCATCATGATATTCACACGTCGATAGGATGAAGATCTCCATTCGAACTCTTTAAATCCCAATTTACGATAAAGATAGATCGAAGCTTCAAGCGCGGTATTTCCTTCTAGATAAATACGCTTCGCACCGACATATCTTGCTTTTTGAATCGCTGCCTCACCAAGACTCCTACCAATTCCTATACTCTGAAAATCCTCAGCGACAGCCATTTTACTAAACTCAAAGGTTTCTTGATCAACTTTTCTTAAAGCGCAGACCCCAACCTCCTTTCCTTCGAAAAGTGCAATAAAAATATATCCTCCATCATCGACTATTTTACCAGGATTGCTCAACGCCTTTACATCTTCTTCTTCGATTTCAAAATACCTTTTGATCCACGCTTCATTAAGGTTTTTAAAAGTAGAAGCGTACTTGGGATGGTATTCTACGATTTGTATATTATTCATTTCAATTTTATAAACTTCATATATCTACCTATTAACAAAAACAAGATACCAACTATTCCGCTTTTACTTGTCTGATAAATAAACAAAATTATCCGTTCGCTATTTATTGAACTTTGCGTAGCGCGTTATAAATGTAGAACATAAGCTAAAAAACGATACCTACTTTAAATAATAACGAAAAGTTAGAATCAGTATTAATATAAAATTTGCTATTTTGCATACAAATTTCTATCAATGCATGAGTATCTCCTTCAAAAAATCAGAGAGAGCATCTCCATAACGGACGATGAGTTTGAATTCGTAAAAACGCTTTTTCTCCCTAAAAAAGTTCGAAAAAAACATTTTATCTTACAAGAGGGAGACGTTTGTAAATTTAACATCTTCGTTGAGAAGGGCATATTACGAACTTTTAAAACGGACGAAAAAGGAAACGATCACACACTTCAGTTTGCTTTCGAAGGATGGTGGGCAGCCGACCTCTATAGCTTCTTCACTAACGAACCTTCCAACTTCTATATCGAAGCTTTGGAAAATTGCGAACTCCTTATGATTTCAAAGCCATCCTGGGAAGAACTCCTTGAAAAAATTCCTGCTTTTGAGCGTTATTTTCGAATTTTGCTACAAAACAACCTCATTTCCACGCAAAGAAGATTGTTAGGATCCTTGAGTGAATCAGCAGAAGATAAATATCTTAACTTAATAACTACTTTTCCTGACTTACTACAACGCGTTCCCCAGACTATTATCGCATCTTACCTCGGTATTACACCAGAAACATTAAGCCGTATCCGGAGCCATTTGGCTACAAGGCGATGAATTGACTTAAATCAAGAGCATTTCTTATTTCAGGTCAAGATTCGCAGAATCTCGAATCCGTATCTTTGTATCAACAAATAAAAAAGGAATGGAAACGAAGAAAACTATAGCTATACTTGGCTTGACGAATGAAGCAAGAAATCCTTTCTTAATAAAACTTGCACAACATTATCGATTACTTATCATATCAGAACATACAAATGAACACCAACCATCTGATTATATAAATGGAAGTGAAATCGAAACCAGTATAGAGTTAATCGACTGCGCAAAGGAAGGGTGCTGGGAAGCCGATATCATTATCCTTTGGGATACCTTTCGTCTCGAAACGACTGAACTTAAAAAGCTTGAGGCAGTTGCTACTCAAAAAATAATACTTATTCTAACAGACCAGGAGGATAACACGCTTATCCGTTCGCTATTTCCTAATTCGAAAGTAATCGCCCTTGCAAAAAACTCTGTTACCAAGAAAGCTAAAATCTTAGGAACAGATGTTGAGGCCCTGCAAACTATAAGAGAAATAATAAAAAAAACTGGCTTTTATCAATTAACAATATAATTTAAAAAACATGAAAAGAATAATCTCAACAGACCGCTCCAGTTGGACAGCGTTAATCGCTCGTGTTGCCCTAGGAATTACTATATTCCCTCATGGAGCACAAAAGTTATTAGGGTGGTTTGGTGGTGGAGGATTTAATGGTACCATGGGCTTCTTTACCGAAAACTTGGGAATCCCAGCGATTGTCGCCCTTCTCGTCATTCTAATTGAATTTTTTGGGTCTTTATTTTTAATCTTCGGATTCTTAACTAGAGTCTCCGCTCTTGGTTTTATTGGCTTATTTATTGGCGTAACCACGACACACTTAGAGAACGGCTTTTTTATGAATTGGGGAGGTACACAAAATGGTGAAGGTATTGAATTTTTCATCCTATTGTTTGGCCTCGGAATCATCTCTCTGCTTGCGGGCGGTGGAAAAGCTAGTGTAGATGCACTCGTTTCCAAAAACAATTAATCAAAAAATCACTTATTATTAATATATAAATACAAAGATCATGTCAACACAAAAATGGATTATTGACCCCAGTCACAGTGAAGTATCATTCAAAGTAAAACACCTAATGATTACCACCGTTACCGGGTATTTTAGAACGTTTAACCTCGAAGTAGAAACAGAAGATGACAACTTTAATGCTGCTAAAAGAATCGAATTTACTGCAGAAATCGACTCAATCAATACAAACGACGAGCAGCGCGATGCACACCTAAAGTCAGCTGACTTCTTCGATGGTGAACAAAACAAGCATTTAAAATTTGTTGGTACGAAATACGAAGGAAGCGGAGAACATGCAAAACTTACTGGTGATTTAACGATAGGGAGCGTCACAAAAACAATCACACTCAACGTTGAATATGGTGGAATCATCATAGATGGTTATGGCCAAACAAAGGCTGGTTTCACAGTTACTGGTAAAATTAGTCGTAAAGAGTTCGGTTTAACTTGGAGTGCGGTAACAGAAGCAGGAAATATCGTTGTTAGCGATGAGGTAAGAATTAATGTGGAAGTGCAACTGATAAAACAAGCATAATATAGCCTCAGTGATATCGGTTTTCAATAAATAATATTTCTAATATTATTGTACCTTTAATATATCATGATGCTAAAAAAATGACGATTTTAAACCACAAGCATACAAAAATATTAGAAACTGCTGGAAAACCTATCGGTCAGGCTTTAAAAGTCTTAATTATGATTCATGGCAGAGGAGGATGTGCAAAAGGCATCCTTTCTTTGGCCAATGAGTTTAACGTCCAAGATTTTGCATTACTTGCTCCACAAGCCAACCATAATACCTGGTACCATTATTCATTAATGGCCATTCCTGAACACAACGACCCTTGGTTGTCTTCAGCATTAGAAATAATCAATAGCATAGCCGAGAAGGTTATTGCTGGGGGGATTTCTGCTGAAAATATCTATTTTCTCGGCTTCTCACAAGGTGCTTGCTTAGCGCTTGAGGTCGCAGCCCGAAATGCGAAAAAATATGGCGGCATCATTGCGTTTACCGGTGGGTTAATAGGTGATAAAGTTTATGTAGATAACTATCGTGGCAACTTTAATGGAACGCCGATTTTTATAGGAACAGGCGACCCTGATTCTCATGTTCCCTTAGAACGTGTTGAGGAGACTGTAGAAATCTTAAAGCAGATGAATGCAAACGTTACAAAAAAAGTTTACCCAAATAAACCTCATGGAATTTCTCTAGAGGAAATTGAGTTGGCAAATGCATGGATCTTCAATTCCTGATTTTTATATGCCAACCTTTTGTCATTTCCTTTATGAAAGCGTTGTATTCGTTTAAAAAAGATAAAAAGCGGCCTCTAGAAGGAAAAATATCTGTAAATTAGCATCTTTGACGCTTAATATTTAACATGATGGCCATGGCCATTCTTAGCCAAACATAATACTATGGAGCAACAAATAAAGAAGGTAGTAGTAGTAGGCGGGGGCTTTGCTGGTATCCGTTTAGTGAAAAATCTAGCAAAAGACAGCCGGTTCCATATAACACTTGTTGATATTAACAATTACCATTTTTTTCCCCCGTTGCTTTATCAAGTCGCTACAGCATTTATTGAAGCTTCAAATATCAGCTATCCATTCCGCAGAATGTTCCAAGATCATGATAACATTCGTTTTTATATGGGAACCTTGCAACAAGTGAATACTGAAGAACAAACCATTCTTACCAGTACGGGCATTTTAGAATATGACTATTTAGTATTGGCAGTTGGAACTGAAACGAACTACTTTGGCATGGAGAATGTAAAAAACAACTCGGTGCCAATGAAAAACATTACCGATGCTCTGAGTTTACGAAATCACCTTCTTTTGACCATGGAAAAGGCGGTCCGAGCTCAAGAGCGTTCAGAAAAACGAAAGTTTCTCAATATTGTTATTGCAGGTGGTGGCCCGACAGGCGTTGAAATAGCCGGAATGCTTGCCGAAATGGGCCAATATGTTAAGAATAAAGAATATCCGGAAATAAAAGATTTATCTGCTCATATTCATTTAATTGATGCTGGCTCTTCTCTTCTGGGTCCTATGAGCAAAACCGCTCAAGTGGAAGCTGCAAAAGTTTTAAAGAATTTAGGAGTTCGTATTCAGTTAAATATGGCAGTTAAAGATTATATTGATGGAAAGGTCGTTCTAGGTGATGGAAGCACCATACCTACAAACGCTTTAATATGGACCTCTGGAGTGATTGGAAGAGAAATCCCCGGTTTACCCAAAGAGGCTGTCGGAAAAGGACGCAGGGTATTGGTTAACGAAAATAATGCAGTAGTCGGCACACACAATATATTTGCGATCGGAGATATTTGCCTACAAACAACCGATAAAAATTTTCCAAATGGGCATCCTCAATTAGCTCAAGTGGCCATACAGCAAGGTGAATTGTTAGCGAAAAACTTCCAAAGATTAGCTTCGAGAGAACCGTTAATCCCTTTTGCCTATAAAGACAAAGGTAGCATGGCGATTATTTCTAAATTTAAAGCGGTAGCAGATTTACCAAAGTTCTCTTTCAAAGGTTTCTTCGCATGGCTGATTTGGCTGTTTATTCATATCATCCCTATTGCTGGATATAGAAACAAGGTCAAGTTAGCGCTTAATTGGTTTTGGTCATTCATCACAAACAATCCGACGCTTAGACTCATCATAAGATCAGAGAGAAAGAAAGAAGTTTAATATCTTGGCTGAGGCTTAAAAAATTTCGTACACTTCAGGATTAACAGGATAAGGAAGTCGTTTCCCTTTCAATCCTGCAATGACATTTTCCACGGCTCTTAAAGACATCGCATTTCGAGTTTCTACCGTCGCACTCCCTATATGAGGCAACACGGCTACTGTTGGCATAGTTAACAATGGATTATCTGCACGCATGGGCTCTGGATTGGTGACGTCTAAGCCTGCCCCCCAAATCTTTCCTTCCTCGAGAGCTTGTAAAAGGTCTTCTTCATTATGTATTGCCCCTCTAGCCGTATTAATAAAAATTGAAGACGGCTTCATTTTACTAAAAACAGTTTTATCAAACTTACCTCTGGTCTCTTGACTTAAAGGAACGTGAACTGAAAGCACATCACTTTGCTCCAATAAATCATCAAAAGAAACCTTTTCCGCATTCAACTCCCTCTCAGCCTCCAAGTTATTATTCCTATTGTGGTAGATGACTTTCATATTATACATCGCAACACAGCGCTTTGCCATTTCATAACCGATGCTTCCCAAACCATAAACACCTATTGTTTTATGATGAAGTTCAATGCCAAGGTCAGCCGTAGGCTCAAAAAATTTCCACTCGTCTTTAAGAATCCTGCTATGCTGATAGAAAGCTTTTCGTGATGCAGAAAGCATCAATAAAAACGCTGTATCTGCAGTTGTTCCACTTAAAACCCCTGGTGTGTTGCCGATAGGTATTTTAAGACGAGTAGCCTCGTCCACATCAACACTGTCAAAACCAACCGAATGTAAAGAAATTACCTTTAAATGCTTACATTCATTTAAAAAATGGGAATCGATTTTTCCACCTGCGCTTAATAGAGCATCACATTGTTTACAAGCATCAATGAACTCTTGTGGTTCCATGTTCCTCTTTTCTTTCCATTGAACGACTTCTAACCCTGCATCAAGCAAGCGCTTCATCCCTACTTCAGGAATAATACGGCTAACAAATACTTTCATTTCATTGTGTTTTGACTAAAAACTTAATAGGCTATAATTACGAAAGAAAATGGCTAAGTTCTGCTCTCTTTAAACGCTAATTAAAAATATTCCATCTATTACAAGATAAGAAATATTTTATGTAATGTCCATCTTGTTTTCTTATTAACAATTAACAAGCAATCTTGTCAAACGGTCTGCAAACAAATTTTCCTTTTGAAGCTTAACATTAACTTAACATAAGTCTAACATAGACTTCACATTTCCTTAATACCTTTGCGACAATATGAATCGGAGTACATCTTTACATTATTTTATCCTGTTGGGGGTTTTAACCCTTCTGTCATCCTGCTTCAAATCTTATGAAGGAAAAATTAATATTGATGGTTCGAGTACGGTTTATCCCTTAACCGAAGCAGTTTCTGAAGAGTTCAGGGAAGTAAACCCGAATATTCGGGTTACGGTGGGAGTTTCAGGAACTGGCGGTGGATTTAAAAAGTTCATGAGAGGTGAAATCGATATTAGCAATGCTTCTCGCCCGATAAGCAAGGGTGAAATCGAGCTTAGTATTACAAGCGGGATTGAATTTATTGAGCTTCCAGTAGCTTATGACGGTTTAGCTGTAGTAATAAGTCCAAAAAATAATTTTGTAGATTATTTAACAGTAGCTGAGCTAAATAAAATGTGGAGTCCAGAAAGTCAAGGTAAGATTACTCGATGGAATCAAATCCGACCGGAATGGCCAGATGCTCCTTTAAATTTATATGGTGCGGGAACATCTTCTGGAACATATGATTACTTCACAGAAGCCATAAATGGAAAATCAAAAGCTTCAAGAGGAGATTATACCGCTAGTGAAGATGATAATGTTTTGGTGCAGGGTGTTTCTACAGATATTAACGGTTTAGGATACTTTGGCTTAGCTTATTTTTCTGAAAATAAAGACAAATTAAAGCTAGTTCCTATTAAAGTTGACGAGGATAGTGAAGCTATTTATCCCACTAATGAAACGGTTAGTAACGGAACCTATCAGCCTCTTTCACGGCCTGAATTTATTTATATCAATGTAGAATCAGCCACCTTTCCTTACGTACAACAATACATTAAATTCTATTTAGAAAATGCGGCTTTTTTGGCTCAAGAAGTAGGTGGAGTACCTTTACCAACAGAAGTTTACAAATTATCTTATGAGAAGTTTAAAAATCTAAAAACTGGTTCTGTGTTCGAAAATCGTTCCACTGTAGGGGCTAATCTGTATGAATTATTAATGCAAGATGTTGATTAAAAAGCATGGCAAAAACGTCTATTAAATCCGAAAAATTCATTGAACTACTCATGATTTTGTGTAGTTTAATATCGGTTCTTACTACTGTAGGTATTATCCTTGTTCTCTCTGTCGATACCCTAAAGTTCTTCGCAGAAGTATCTTTTTGGGAGTTTATAACCGATACACAATGGACCCCACTATTTGATGATAAGCACTTTGGAATTCTCCCCCTACTTTCTGGTACAATATTAACCACTTTAATTGCAACCATTATTGCGGTACCTGTTGGTGTAAGCATTGCCGTATATTTAAATGAATATGCATCTAAGAAGTTTACCGCAGCAGTAAAACCAATTTTAGAAACATTAGCTGCGATACCTACTGTTGTTTATGGTTTCTTTGCATTACAATTTGTTACTCCTTTACTTCAGACTTTTATCCCTGGTTTATCAGGATTTAATGCACTTTCACCAGGGATTGTTATGGGAGTTATGATTATCCCTTATATCACTTCATTAAGCGAAGATGCGTTAAGGGCTGTACCTTCTTCGTTAAGGGAAGCATCATATGGTTTAGGTGCAAATAAATTTCAAACTGCGTTTAGAGTGATGGTGCCAGCTGCCAGTTCAGGAATTATAGTGTCCATTATTCTTGCTATTTCGAGAGCTTTAGGAGAAACAATGATTGTTGCTATTGCTGCGGGACAACAACCAAACTTAACGTTAAACCCGCTTCAATCTGTTGAAACGATAACCACTTATATTGTTCAGGTCAGCATGGGTGATGTTCCTCAAGACTCACTTGAATATCGTACTATTTTCGCAGCTGGTATTACGTTGTTTGCCTTTACCTTCTTGTTAAATAACATTTCTTTCTGGATTCAAAAAAAATATCAAAACCGTTATGACTAAAAAGCCGCTTTTTTCCGCAAGAATGAAAGACAGGCTCTTTCGAATTTATGCTATTGGGTGTACATCATTTGCCTTACTAACATTAGCTGTTTTATTAATTGATATTTTTATCAAGGGCGCTTCCCGCTTAAATTGGTCATTTTTCACTAACTTACCTTCTCGTTTTCCTGAAGAGTCTGGTATTTATACTGCTTTGGCAGGAATGGTAAGCTTGCTTATTTTCACTTTAATCGTGGCTTTGCCAATTGGAATAATGGCGGGAATATATCTTCAAGAATACGGGAAGAAAAACAGATTAGCTAAATTCGTTGAAATCAATATTTCAAATTTAGCAGGGGTTCCTTCGGTTATTTACGGTATATTAGGCTTACAAGTATTTGTACGGATGATGGGACTAGGAAATAGTATCCTTGCAGGTTCCTTAACGCTTTCACTATTGATTATGCCTATTATCATTGTTTCTACACGAGAAGCGATAAAAGCTGTTCCTGACTCATTGAGACATGCAGCTTATGGACTAGGCGCTACTAAATGGCAAACTATCCGTCGGGTTGTACTCCCATCTTCATTTGGAGGAATTATGACAGGAATTATTCTATCAACATCAAGAGCAATTGGTGAAACAGCACCTTTAATTGTGGTTGGAGCATTGGCCTATGTACCGTTTATCCCAGAAGGTCCATTAGACCAGTATACTTCTTTACCTATTCAAATTTTCAATTGGACTTCTAGGCCGCAGCAAGGTTTTGTAATGAATGCAGCGGCAGGAATTATTGTGTTGTTATTATTCACATTTATATTAAATGGGATCGCTATCTATTTAAGGAACAAATGGTACAAAAAAATAAGTCACTAAAAGAATTAAATCCACAGTATAAGCTGGAAACAAGAAATCTAAACTTATACTATGGTCCGAAACAAGCCCTAAAAGATGTTTCGATTAAAATGTCAGCAAATACGGTTACTGCTTTTATTGGTCCTTCTGGCTGTGGTAAGTCTACATTTTTACGCTGCTTTAATCGCATGAATGACCTTATCGAAGGTGTGAAAATTACTGGAGATGTGTTGATAGACAATGTTGATATCTATAAAAATGATATCGATATCAATGAGTACCGCAAAAAGGTAGGTATGGTTTTTCAAAAACCGAATCCTTTTCCTAAAACAATTTTTGAAAATGTTGCTTTTGGTTTGCGGATCAATGGTGAAAAATCAATGGCAGTTTTAGAAGAAACGGTTGAGTATGCACTAAAACAAGCAGCTCTTTGGGAAGAAGTAAAAGACAGTCTTCATAAATCGGCTATGGCACTCTCCGGAGGTCAGCAACAACGGTTATGCATTGCACGTGCCATTGCCGTTAAGCCTTCCGTATTATTGATGGATGAGCCCGCTTCTGCCCTAGACCCTATTTCGACAACTAAAATTGAGGAATTAATTCATGATCTAAAGGAAAATTTCACTATTGTTATTGTGACTCACAATATGCAACAAGCGGCAAGAATAAGCGATAAAACCGCATATTTCTACCTTGGCGAATTGATCGAATATGATTTAACCGAGAAGATTTTTACAAACCCTTCAAAGAAAGAAACTGAAAATTATATAACAGGTAGATTTGGTTAATCAAACTCTGTTTTTACAAGATATATTATGATACATTTAGATAAAGAACTTAAACAGCTAAAAAAGACGACTACAAAAATGTGGGTCTTGGTTCAGTCTCAAATAGAAAAAGCCTATCAGTCTATGATCACAAATGACAAAGATCTGGCTTGGGAAGTTGTTGCAAATGAAAAACGGGTAAACTCTATGGAGTTGAAAATTGATAGCGATTGTGAAGATATTTTTGCTTTATACAATCCTGTTGCTAGTGATTTACGTACAGTTCTCGCCACATTAAAAATCAATAATAACCTAGAGCGCATAGGAGATCTTGCTGAGGGAATTTCAAAACACATCATTAGTGAAGAGGATACTTTTAATGAAGATCTTTTTAACGAAACAAGGATTCATGAAATGTATGACGCAGTTATTGAGATCATGAAGGATGTTTTACAAGCTTATATCGACGAGGATACAAAATTAGCGAGAACGATCTTCAAAAAGGATGAGGTATTAAATGAAATTAATGCAGATGCCACAAAAAATATTGCAAAATACATAGATTCCGATATATCAAAAGTTGAGCAAGGTTTAAACTTTCTCTCTATCATTAGAAAACTGGAACGCGTAGGTGACCAATGTACCAATATTGCCGAAGAAATTATCTTTTCTCATGAAGCTAAAGTGTTGAAACATTTATAGTTTATTCTTCGATTTTACAGCCTAAATTAGTTTCCTTTCGAATTTTAGCAAGCAAATGCGATTAAAATCACTTGATTGGATGATATATCTCACACCGGTATACTTATATTAAGTTTATATTGTAACTAATATAAAAAGTCAAATATTTTTACTTATTTTAAAAAGATAAACATGATAGATATGAAAAATAAAGTAATGAAATCACTTGCGTTAGTAATGGTGACTGGTCTTTTGGCTTCTTGTGGTGGTACGGGTTCTAAAACCTCAGTAATGAACGCTACCTTCACCGGAGAAGGGGACGATTTAGAAAGAGTAAAACAAGAAATGGTAATGCCACCTTTAGTTCCTGTACACGATCAGGTTGCAAAAGGCGGACCAAAGGTCGTTGAAGTTACTTTCGACATTCAAGAAAAGAAAATGGAAGTAGCTCCCGGAGATTCTATTTGGGCATTAACTTTTAATGGCTCAGTTCCTGGACCCCTAATTGTAGTTCATCAGGACGACTTTGTAGAATTAACTCTTAAGAATCCAGCCACCAATACCATGATGCATAACATAGATTTCCATGCGGCAACAGGCCATATGGGAGGTGGTGATATCTCGGAAGTAAATCCGGGTGAAGAAGTAACTTTCCGCTTTAGAGCATCTCGTGCAGGTGTTTTTGTGTACCATTGTGCTCCTGGTGGAATGATGACTCCTATGCACGTTGTCTCAGGAATGAACGGCGCGATTATGGTTCTTCCAAGGGAGGGCTTGAGAGACGAAGTTGGAAACTTAGTCGAGTATGACAAAGCGCTCTATATTGTAGAGCAGGATTTCTACCTTCCTAAAAATGAGGATGGCACTTATAAAAATATCGCTACAGCGAATGAAAGCATGAATGAAATGGCAACGTCCATTAAAACGTTGATTCCAACTCATATTGTATTCAATGGGAGACAAAATTCTTTAACAGGCAAAAATTCACCTGTTGTAAATGTAGGAGATAAAGTATTGTTCATTAGTGCTCAAGCAAACAGAGACACCCGTTTACACTTAATTGGTGGACACGCCGACTTGTTTTGGCCAGGAGGTAAATTCAACAATAGACCTTATACGGATTTCGAAACTTGGCATATTCCTGGTGGATCTGCAGCAGCCGCGCTCTACCAGTTTAGAGAACCTGGAACTTATGCTTTCGTTAACCATAATTTGATCGAAGCAATAGCCTTCGGTGCGATCGCAACGGTCAAAGCGGAAGGAGAATGGGATAATACATTAATGAAAGAGATTACAAAAGCAGGTCCTATTAAATAAAAAATAATGCTACAAAAAAGAAGGGTTATCTTATAAAAGATAGCTCTTCTTTTATTAAGGTCTTAAAAGTTAATCTTTTGGCTTTGATTATATTAGTACTTATGATTAGCTGTGAATATTGAGTATGTTAAATTATTGTTACTTACAGCTCTGTCGTCAGAGCAAACATGTTCACTTTAACACCATAAGATTTTAAAGACTTTTTAAGGCACTTTCTTGCAACATGGATGCGTGTTTTAACGGTGCCGATTGGTATTTCTAATTGATTGGCAATTTCATGGTATTTATAACCTTCAAAATACATTGAAAAAGGCACATAATAATCCTCTTGTAAATCTGATAAGGCATCTTGGATATCGTCCATCACAAAGATATCTTCCCCTCTATTTTTTGTAGAACTAAAAAAGAGGTTTGAGGAGGTGATCTCTTCACTTTGTGTAACTACTAGATTTGCTTTCGTAATACGACGGTAGTTATTAATAAAAGTATTTTTCATGATGGTATATAGCCATCCTTTCAAATTGGTGCCTTCCTTAAACTTATCATAATAAGTGATTGCTTTTAACATGGTATCTTGTACAAGATCATTGGCATCTTCCTTATTTCGAGTAAAGCGTAAGGCATACATACTCAAAGACTCGGTCTCTTTAGTAACCATGGCATTAAATTCTGCTTTGTTCATTTTTAGAATGGTTTTTGAGCAAATTGCCAGTATTCACCAATCCGCTCTTTGTTAATTAATCATGTATTTTGTGAGTATCAGTTCAACCATAGGACAATAGATATCGCAAAAAGTGTGCTATAAAACTAAATGTTGACCGTTCGCTGTCTAAAAAAAGAAAACAATTTTTTTATAATAAAATATTAAAAAACCTTTATCTATTAAAGTATTGATAATGTTACTTTTCCGACATATAGCTAAAACCAATACTTGATCACTTCAAAATAATGAATATTTAATATTTTAAAATTAAACCCCATTGATTCGCATTTGACTGACAACCAGAGATGTCCAGAAATCAAGACAATTATTATCAAAAATAAAACATTATATAACATATTTTGTTTTATAAATTGTAAAGAAGCCTTTCAACTAGAGTACAATAGTAGTTAGTTAATACGTTTATTCTAAGTTCTTAATTAAGATGATGTTTCTACAATAAATGATAAATCCAAAGGATTGCCCCACAAACAAGACTGGGTCTTTACGAATTAGTGCATAAATTAAAATCAGTGACGAGCCCGCTAAACTGATCGACCAAAAGCCTAAGGGAAGTAAAGATTTTTTCCTACTTTCGGAATAAATCCACTGATATATAAAGCGAAATGTGAATATCAATTGTCCCATACTTCCTAAAACCAATAACCAAATAGGAATACTTTCATTCTTTAATAATCGACGGAAGTCCATTTGATTATTATTATAAACATATACAATAATCACCAAAGGAAAAATCAAAAGGAAGATTCTTAAAATTTTATTGACTTGCAGCCATACCCCTTGCAAATGCATATTTCGTATGTATATAAAGTAAGTGACTGTTTGACCCAATATAATGGCGAAATCATCGCGAAGCCATCCATAGACAAAAAGCAGAAAAGAAGCTAATAGACTGTGAATCCAGAATTGCTTAGGTACTTGAGTACGTTTCAATCTTTCCGAAGTAATCCATTGCAAAATCATTCTCCATGAAAACAAAATTTGTGCAGTGAAGCCAATTGCATACATGAGAGCATTCGCTAGTTCTTCGCTCATTCTGCTAGTTTACTTTTGACCTTTGAATAACATAATTGATCGTTCGCTTACGCATCCATCGATAAGCAAAGGCATCTTGTAAGGGTTTGATCGATCGGTTAAAAATAGTAAACTTTGATTTCCCTGCTATACGAGGGAAATGACGCACATTCACTTGCTTAACACTTCCTTTCTGCAAAAGAATAAGCGCTGGAATAAACCGATGCATCCCATCAAAGAATGGGATTTTTTTTGCCGCCTCAGTGCGGATAATCTTTAACGGACACCCCGTATCGATGATGCCATCATTTATTAACATGCGTCGAATAAAATTGGCAACTTTAGATTGTACCCGTTTGCTTAACGTATCTTTCCGACTTCCACGATAACCCATAGCCATCGTATACCCGTCTAATTCCTTTAGCAGCAAATCAAAATCAAATGGTGTGGTTTGCAAATCGGCATCAATGTACCCAATTAGCGGAGCGGTAACGCTGTCTATGCCGGCTTTTATCGCGGCGCTTAACCCACAATTGCTACTGAACTTCAGATACTCGAACTCGGGGTTGCTAGAACAAATAAGTTCTATTTTTTCAAAACTCCGATCGGTTGAGCCATCATCGATAAACATCACGTTACTTTTTATGTTGCTCTGACCAAGGTAATCCTTGAACGTTTTAAAGAGTCGATCTAAATTATCTTCTTCATTGTAAACAGGTACAATGATGGTCATTTCGTAATTCATCACAAGTTCTTATAATAAACAATCCATTTTCCCAGTTGCTTCTTTTTCTTGAAAGATGCTATAAGCCAATTATATTCCTCAGGAATTTTGTCTACGCTTATTAATACAGAAGGAGATTCGATTAGTTTTTTTACTTGATCTTTTCCCTCTACTAAATTGACATCTATTAAATTATTCTGCCATGCACTGTCTGGTTGAAATGAGATGTTTCTGTTTAATGAATAATGTTGATACTTTAGGCTATAAACTGATTTTTGTAATTGAAAAGCTATTGAGTTCAATGCTCGGTTCCAAACAATGATGTGCTGGTTTTCAAAATGCTCCCTTTTTAAAAAATCTGTTACGGGAACGGTGCTATTTATCTCTAATTCAAAATTCTTCATGATATCCGTAGATATGGGAATGATAAATACTGGCATTATCAAAAACAATAACAGTAGCTTTTTTTTATTTTCTTTTATTTTAAAATGAAGATAAATCAAGTACAAAAATAAGAAGCCAAGAAAGATAAATTGATAAAATGCAGGCTTATAGTAAGCGGCTGGTACAAAATTTAAAAACAAACTGACTATGGCAATAATAATTAGTCCGAAAATAATATAAGCAAAGAAGAGGTGTTTTTTAACCTTCGTTTCTTCTAAATGATATAAAAAATAAGCTAAAATTATAGCGAGAAAAGGTATAATCGGTAATATATATAGAATCAACTTTGAACTCGATAAAGAAAATAATAATAGGGGAACAATGATACACATCATCACCATTCCTTTTAATGGTTTTAATTCCTTATTTAGAGAATAAAAGCTCTCGATAAAAAGACTAAACGTTGGCAAGATGAAAACAGGTAGAAATGCGATGTAATACCAAAACGGCTTACTCCTTTTTAATGTTTCCGCATTGGTCACTCGATCGATTATTTGCTGTTTGATAAAAAAGTCATAGAATACTGGAGATGTTGCCATTAACTGAAAAAACCACCACCCCCCTATTGCTACTGAAATTAATACACCGACATAAAAATGGTAGTTTTTTGACCCTATTGTTTTCTTGGGCTTAAGGATTTGAGGGGTCGTATAAATCATTAACAAAGGTAGAAGAAGACCGATGGGTCCTTTCGTAAAGATGGTCAAACCCAAACCAACAAAGAATGCATATAGCCATTCGATTCCTCCTTGTTTGTAATAAAGGATATAAAATAGCGAGGCGGCCAATATAAACGTAGTAAGATATGCATCAGTGGTTAAGTTTCTAATTGAAATAAGGACTAATGGCATACCCGAATAAATTATTACAGCATAGCTTGCCAGTTTTTTATTCAAAAATAACTCTAAGGTAATTTTATAGACTAAAAAAAGTTGGATCAAAAAAGCAACTTGCAAAAAGAAGCGAACTGCAAATGGATTCGTTCCAAAAATTTTCAAGCCTAAGGCAGTTATCCAATAAGTCATCAAAGGTTTATCAAAATGCAAAATCTGCAAATATTGTGGTCGAAACCAGTTTCTGGTTTCCAGCATTTCCCTTGAAATTTCTGCATACCGGGCTTCGCTACTTTCCGTAACTCCCCAGCCTCCTAAATTCCATAATAAAGAAAATATAAGAACGAAAAACAAAAGCCACAAATGATTTGATTTTCGCATGTCTACTTTGCATTATTCCCACTCAAATACCAAGAAACAAACTTCTGAACGCCCTCCTCAATTGAAGTTTGAGGATTATAATTTAACATAGCCTTGGCTTTAGATATATCTGCATTCGTTGCGAATACATCTCCCTGTTGGACAGGAAGCCGATTAAGTATAGCACTTTTTCGAAGTTCTTTTTCGATTATAGAAAGCAGCATCTTCAAACTTATTGTGCGTCCTCCGCTTAAATTAATGATTTCAAAAACTTTTCCGCCTTTTTCTAAAAAAGTAAGAGCCTGATTTATTCCCTGGATTATATCTTCTATATATGAATAATCACGCATGCTTGTCCCATCTCCATAAAAAGGTACGGGTAGACTATTGTTTATAAAGTGTGTAAATTTATAAATAGCGAGATCAGGCCTTTGCCCTGGTCCGTAAACCGTGAAAAAACGTAGCACGATTGTATTAAATTGATGCAAATAGTGATATAAGTAGCAATAGTCTTCACCCCTCTTTTTTGTGATTGCATAAGGACTAAGCATCGGTTGAAGCGCTTGATCTTCTTTAAACTGAATGTGATAATCGCTTTCCCCATAGACAGAAGATGAAGAGCCAAATATCAACTGATTAACTTTGTTCTGGTTCATGCATTCCAAAAGGGTAAGCGTACCCCTTACGTTTACATCTTCATATAGGAGCGGATCATTTATACTTGGTCTCACCCCCGCCATCCCTGCCAAATGGATCACAGCATCTATTTTATTATTTTTAAATATATAGCTCATGATATCCTTATTACGAATGTCAGCTTCATATAAGTAGTAATTGCTATTATTATTTAAAGGTTCAATATTTCTTTTCTTTATTATTGGGTCATAAAAATCATTGAAATTATCCACGTTAATCACTCTGTGGCTTTGTTTTATTAATGACATGCATAGATGAGAACCAATAAAACCTGCTCCTCCAGTTACCAAATAAGTTTGCATTTTAATTTATTAGTGATTAATCTAATTTACATATTTTTAGTTTGATATCATCAACAGCAAAAAAAGAAAAGCCAAAGCACCCTACGGTCTGTAATTTTCCGATTAATATTAGATAAATTATTTAACTTACATTGTTTTAAAAACGTAATCTTATGAAAAAAGTGATGTCCCTCCTGTTTTGCATTTTTTTTTGTTTTCAATATGGTTTTTCTCAAGGGTTTACTTCAATTAATCTTTCGGATTTCGACGCATTTGAGAGCCCGAGCAAAAACTGGGTTATTGCTTCCGATATATTAATGGGCTTAGCACCGTCAGGCCTGAAAATAGTGAATGGAACTGGTGTACTTGTAAATAGGCCTACGAAAGGGTTGAACAACCTAGTTTCTAAAAAGAAATTGGAAGGCGATGTTGAACTTAATTTCGACTTTATGACCTCACGCAATAGCAATGCAGCAATTTATCTATTTGGCCGCTATAAAATCATCTTATCAGACAGCTGGGCTAAGCTGCAGCCTTCTTCACGGGTTCTAGGTACTCTTGAACGAAGCAGTGTAGCTACTAATTCTTCATTTAATTTCATAACCCCAAACAGCAATCTATCTAAAGCGCCTGGACTGTGGCAGCATCTAAGGATAAAATTCAGAGCCCCTACTTTCGATCTTTCCGGCAACAAAATTGCTAATGCTAGCTTCGAAGAAATATATTTAAATAACGTTCTTATCCATCAAGGGATTGAAATTTCCGGACCATCGTTGGGATCAGAATTTAAGGACGAAAAAGCGATAGGACCACTAGTTTTTCGGGGGGATGAAAACCATGCTATAGCATTTAAAAACATCGCGTACAAACCACTCTCTCCTACAAAAAAGGCTGAAATACCCGAAAACCATTGGGCCGCTATTGAGTTTTTTCGACCCACTAACCCAATATTTCTTACCGTAAAAAACACCCCTTATCTATTAAGGAGCTATCTTTCCGTTGGAACCAAGAAGCGTACCCATGCGATATCGGTTGGGAACCCTAACCAGACAAACTACTCTTATGATCTGAAACAAGGGGCTTTGCTGCAGGTCTGGCGCGGGCCGTTCGCCGATGTAACGGGCATGTGGGAATCAAGAGGCGAGCCGCAGCTTGCCATCCCGTTGGGTGCGGTCACCACGTTGTCCGCGGCGCCATCTTTCGCATTTTTAGACGACCCCGGTTCAGCCTGGCCGGATTCGATACCTTTTGACGAGTTCGACAACCAGGGTTATTCGCTGGACAGCGGTGGAAACCCGACCTTCCATTACCGGTACGGCGGTGTCAGGGTTGACGACAAGATCACTATGGTGGAAAACGGTGAATCGTTAAAGAGGGAGATAAAGGTCACCAATGCGCCCGCCAACCTATTTTTCAGGCTGGCGAGCGGCAAGTCCGTCGAATCCCTGGGCAAGGGCCTTTACCTGATCGACGATAAAGCCTATTATATCCAAATAGACGGACGCCTAATGCCGACCATTCGAAAAGCCCATGGCATGGAGGAACTCGTGGTCGCATTCGACAACCTCTCCTCATTGGACTATTCAATTATTTTTTAATCAAGAGAAAAAATGGATTTAAACATACCCAACATGAAATACCTGGCCGTCCTGGTCGGCATCTTCTGTTCATCGATCGGCCTGGGACAAGGGACCGAAGTTGCAGAGAGCGCCAAAACAGACTCGGTCAGGATCTATACAGAGAACGACATTTATCGGCTGCGCACGGTGCCCATCCCCCAAGGCATTTTTCTTGAGGTAGGTGGAATGACCTTCCTTCCCAGCGGTTCGCTTGCCGTGTCCACGCGCAGAGGGGAGGTCTGGATCATTGATAACCCTTCCATGAAAAACGGGTTGAAGCCGACCTATCGTCTGTTCGCACAGGGCCTGCACGAGCCCTTGGGCCTGAACTACATCAAGGGCGACCTTTATCTGGCCCAGCGCTCTGAGCTGACAAGGCTGAGGGACACCGACGGCGACGGCATGGCCGACCGGTATGATACGATGTACTCATGGCCGCTTTCGGAAACCGGCAACTACCACGAATACGCTTATGGCCCTGTGCTGGACAGAGACGGCAATATGGTGGTTACCTTGAACCTCGGCTGGAACGGGAACAGCGAAAGCCTTTCGAAATGGCACGGCTGGATGCTCAAATTTTCACCAGACTTCCAAATGAGCCCTTTCGCTGCCGGTTTTAGGTCACCCGCGGGAATGGCGACCAACGGTGCGGGCGATATCTTTTATTCGGAGAACCAAGGGCATTGGGTCGGTTCGGGCTATATCGCCCATGTTGACGAGAATGATTTCATGGGCAACCCGAGCAGCCTGAAATGGTCCGGGGAACCGGGATCCGGTATCGCCCTGAAAGAAGCGGATATCCCCGACACGGGCAAGCCGATGTTCGAGATAGCGGAAACCGTCAAAGGCATCAAAACGCCGGCTGTCTGGTTTCCCCATACGATCTTGGGAATTTCCACATCGGGCATCCTTGACTATAACGATAAAGGGAAAATGGGGCCTTTCGAAGGGCAGCTTTTTGTAGGGGACCAAGGGCACAGCAAGATCATGCGGGTATTCCTTGAGAAAGTGAAGGGAGTTTACCAAGGTGCGGTCTTTCCGTTCCGTGAAGGTTTTTCTTCAGGGATATTGCGGATGAACTGGGGACCTGACGGCGACATGTTCGTTGGTATGACCTCACGCGGCTGGGGTTCGACGGGAAAAGAAGAATATGGACTGCAGAAATTGGAGTGGACCGGCATCATGCCTTTTGAGATCAAAACGATCATGGCCCGGCCGGATGGTTTCGAGCTGGAGTTCACCTTGCCGGTCGACGACCAATCGGCCCGTGATGCGTCTTCCTACAGTGTCGGGAATTTCATATACAAATACCAAAGCGCATATGGCAGCCCCCCAATCAACCAAGCCGACCGTGAGATCAAAGCAATTGTTGTTTCCGATGATCGGATGCGTGTGCGTTTGGTACTCGACAGCTTAAAACAAGGTTATATCCACGAGATAAAGGCGGAAGGCGTCCTCTCCTCGGAACGGACCCCGCTATTGCACAACTTCGCATATTATACACTGAACAACATCCCCGTAGGGGAGCGCTTGGCGCTAACCGATGAGAACCGGGTTGTCGAACCGTCTCACGTACATTCTGAAACGGGCGGCACATCTATAAAGGCGAACAATACTGTTGGGGAAAGCACCGTTCAACAGACGGCACCGTTAGCCAAACATCTCGTGAAGATGCCCGATAGCTGGGCCGGATCGGCAGACCAAACGATCAACATAGGCACATTGCCCGGACTGAAATTCAGCGTGGAGGACATTACGGTGAAGGCCGGCAGCAAGATCATGCTTGTCTTTAACAACAACGACGACATGCTCCATAATTTTGTGCTGACACAGACCGGTGCGGGAAACGAAGTCGGGGAGCTTGCCCTGAAATTAGGAATCCAAGGCGAAAAATTAAATTATGTGCCCAAAACGCCTAAAGTACTGGCTCATACAACGGTTTTACAGCCGGGAACAATAGAGACCATCTACTTCAACGCACCTGATACACCGGGTGCGTACCCGTACATATGCTCTTACCCAGGACACTACTTTATCATGAAAGGGATCATCAGAGTTGTCAAATAGTTTCCAAAATCCTGTCTAATATTGATTTTAACTATTAAAAACGCTATGAAATTTTTCTAGCGTTTTTTCCAAATCAATCCCCTTTTCTAACACATCTTTAAATGGATCACCTTCCGATCTGACCCGATCAATCGCATTTTTTATAGTAAAATCTTTCATTTTCAAGCCTGGTTTTACTTCGTCCCATACTAAAGGCATTGAAACTGTTGCCCCGATCTTTGGTCTTAAAGAATATGGACAAGCAACGGTAGCACCTGGCCTATTTTGTAAAAAATCCAGGTACATCTTGCCTTTTCGTTTTTTTACCATCCGTTCAAGACTAGTAAATTCAGGTAATTGATCATGAATAACATTTACAATAAGTTTTGCAAACAGTTGAGATTGGTCATATGATACTTTTGCTTCAAGAGGAATGTAAATATGCATGCCAGTCGATCCTGAAGTTTTACAATAACAGGGCACATCCACTTCATCCAACATTTCCTTTATTGCCCGGGCCGCTTGAATAACCTGATCAAAGGTGTTTTTATCAGGATCCAAGTCAATGATACAATAGTCAGGGTTATCCGGAGATTGAATTCTGCTAAACCACGGATTCATTTCGATACACCCTAATGACGCCATCCATAATAAAGTAGCCTCATCGTTTCCTACCAGATATTCCTTTTTTTCACCTTCACTTGTGGTATACGGAAAAGTTTTTACCCATTCAGGCGCTTTACCTTTTACGTCTTTCTGGTAAAAACTCGACCCATGTATGCCATTCGGAAAGCGATTCAAAGATTGGGGCCTATCTTTTAAATAAGGCAAAATATATTCAGCAACCTGATAATAATAATTGAACATATCCCTTTTTGTAAAGCCATCTTCGGGCCAATAGACCTTACTTAAATTCGTAAACTTCAATTCGTGTCCACACAGCTTCTTGACTTGGGTTTCCTCTTTAGGATTTAATAGTGTTTTAACAGAGTCTGATTTAGGAGCTTTAACTAAAGAATCATTCAACCCGTCCTTCTCCTGAGGGGATTTGGTTGTTTTGGCTCCCTTTGAGTCAATCTTCTCTTTTCTTTTTGGCTTTTCCTTTTCCTGAATAATGTTATCGGCAGAAATTTCGGTTTCTCTTATCACATCATTTGCATCCTTATCAACCCTCATGCCTTTAAAAGAAGGATGACGAAATACACCATCTTTAGTAATCTCAGAAAACGCAATCTCACACACTAATGTTGGTTTTAACCAGGTTGCCTTTGCATTTGGTGGGTTAGGCCGAAAGCGTGATGGCTGATTTACATTCGGTTCAACTTCAAAAGGACTACTTGTTATAATAAGAGGTTCGAATTGCTTCATCATCTCCCTCTGTACTTTATCAGAAAATCCAGTACCCACTTTTCCGGCATATTTAAATCGGCCGTTGTCAAACACTCCTAGCAATAATGCACTGAATTCCTTACTGGTATTTTCATTCTTGGTAAAACCGCCAATGACAACTTCTTGTCTTTTACTAGCTTTAATTTTCAACCATTCTTTCGAGCGATTATCTGGAATATAAATGCTACTTCCCTTCTTAGCCATAATTCCTTCTAATCCCAATTTTCTAGCGGCCTCCAGAAAATCGATTCCATTTGTGTCAAAAACTTCGCTGAGTCGTAAGCGATCGTCATTTGTTGGAAGTATTTGTTTTAAAACTGCATATCTATCTAAAAAAGGCATTTCCATCAAACTTTTACCTTCATACCAGAGCAGATCGAAAACAAAAAAGACCAATTCCCCATCAACTTCACTTCGCCAGTTCTGTAAAGAACTAAAGTCTGAAATTCCATCGTCGTTCAATACGACAATTTCGCCGTCTAAAACCGCATCGATTTTTAAATTACTTAAAAGTTGAGTGATGGGATAATATTTATCATTGAATGGTTTGTTATTTCTTGATAGCAATCGAACATCGCCCTTTTCAATAAACGCTAAAGCGCGATAGCCATCCCATTTGACTTCGTAGAACCAGTCGACCGCCTCAAATGCCTTGTCAACCAAAGTTGCCAGCATAGGCTTTATTCCTAAAGGAATTTTTGTTTTTTTTATTCCTTTTAAAAGAGAAGCCACATCTTTATTTGGGTCGGCTAATTTAAAACCGGCTCTCTTTGGTCCCAAAGGAGGCTCCTTTGGCATTCCTTCTGCTTTATCTTTTTTTTTATCTTCTTTTTCTTTAGACTTCTTTTTTGAATCTTCCCCATAAATATGATTACTGGTTTTTTCAACTTCTTCAAGAGTCTTTCCTGACTGTACAGATTTTTCATTTTTTGTAATGTCCTCTTTCGAGGCAAAATCGTCCTTGTGCTTAATTAATAGCCATGAGTTCTCGGCCATCCCTTTAGTACGAACTAAAGCGAATTCACCATTTAATTTTTCACCGTGTAGTCTTATTTTTATAGATCCGTTCTTCAGCTGTTCGATGAGTTGTTTTTCCTGTTCTTTTTTGGATCCAAGCTCGATCCCAAGAGGTTCATAATACCCTTCGTCCCAAACAATGACTGTCCCTCCACCATATTCGCCTTTTGGTATGATCCCTTCAAAGTTGCGGTAATCATAAGGATGATCTTCAACCATCATCGCTAGCCGCTTTACCGATGGGTCGGTAGATGGCCCTTTCGGAACAGCCCAACTTTTCAATACCCCATCCATCTCCAGACGGAAATCATAATGCAAATGAGAAGCGGCATGTTTTTGAACGACAAAAATCAGCTTTTGCTGACTTTTACTCTTTTTTGCTTTGGGTTCCTCTGTGCGCGTAAAATCTCTTTTCTCACTATACTTTTTCAAACTCATATTGAAATCGATCGATTAGGTAGGTATTCCTTTAAGATAACAACCTAAAGCGAAAAAATGTTTTGAAACCGTTAGGACCCGTATAGCACTAATAAAGCTGAATTGCGCCTCTTCTTTATGAAACCCCTAATTTAATCACTTAAGCTCCGAGAGGTAAGCCAGTAGATCCGCTATTTCCTGCTTACTCATATTTTCGTGCATACCCGTCGGCATCATGGATTCAGGAAGTTGCTTCATGGACTTCACGTCGCTTGTCTTGATCGCATATTTCATACCTGCTGGATATAAAAGATCAATATCCGTTTCTGTCTTATTGGCTATTATACCGGTATAAATAGATTCATCCTTCATCAGCAACTGCCAGGTTTCATAGCCGAAACTGATTCCTGAAGATGGATTTACAATGGCTTCTAGTAAGGCTTCTTTTGGAAGCTTAGTGCCAATTTCAGTGAGACTAGGACCAAACTCAAAGCCTTCGTTATTAACTTGATGACAAATAAAACAGTGGGCCTGAAAAACTGCTTTCCCATTTACCATATCCTTATTCATCGCATTTAGTTCTTCTAATTTGGGAACCTCTTTTTTCTCAATAGCTTTTGCACCTTCAGGCAAGTAAGCTGTGGCTTTAAAATAAACTTCTTTTCTCCAAGCGCCTTTAAGACCATCGACAAAGTAAGGAATTAGATCTTCGCTTATCTTCTTCTCCTGTAGTAAGTTTAATACCCTGTCCTCCCCTGCCATGCTGCCGCCAAATTTGGTAGCCGCTTGAAGGCGTAGATTCATATCGTAAGCTGTTGAGAATGCGACATTCTGCAACATATCAAGACTTTGTTTACTACCGATGCCACCTAAGGCATTGATGACTTTTATGGATTTGACGGTATCAGTATTGCTGATTGATTTGTGAAGAAGCTCTACACCTTTTAGATCTAACAATAAGGCTGCGGCATTTCTTGACAAGGACCCATTTTCTCCGGAAACGATGAGGTTTAATAAATGTTTATTTTCACTGTTAAGTTCATATCTACGGACAAGAGCCAAATACTCTTCTGAACCACTCACCGACTTTAACACCTTAGTTAGCGCATCTTGGGCAGCTTTTGAGCCTCGCAACGCCTGATCACTTAAGTGCCTAAGGATTAGCTTATTTAACTCCAATTCGCCAGTCTTATTTGCTTCCACCATGGCCAAAAGGTAGTTGTCTTTCACCGAACCAGTATTGAAGTCGAATGCTCTAAAATATCTTAATCGCGACTTAATATCTTCACTTGAATCTGATGCAAGTTGGGCTAAATAAGGAACCGCCGCATCGGTTCTCGCACGCCAAACAATATCCTTCCCTGCTTGCGTTTTTAACGGATCAGCTACAAGTTTATTGTATTCTAAAAAGCATTTATCCCATTGATCCGCTGCACCAATTCCTAAAGCCTCTAGAAACCACCTATCTTCCCCATCATGTTGAACGGCCAACTTTGCCCACAATATTGGCATTTCTGAAGATTGATTATGGTGTAATGCAATGGCGCATTCACGTCTTACTTGCGGATCTTTGTCATCTACCAGTTGTGCAACTACTCTCATAAGGTTCGTACTGCTTTGCCTAGCAGCTCTTATGCCCATCATTCTCAGATCTGGACTTTCGTCCTTTATAGCTTGATCAATATACTTATCAGCATCCACATTTTTAACCAACATCCAAAATGCACGCGCACGCATTCTTGGGTTTTTATCTGAATCCCACATCCTTTCCAATACAGAAACGGCTTCGTTCCCAAAACCGGTTAAAGCTTGCCAAGCAAGATACCGAACGGCCAAATTAGGATTTTTCAGTGCAAGAATCGCACCTTCAGGATTACTGTAATCTTGTTTAGCAATTCGATATTTTGAACCTTTTGGCGCCACTCTGTAAATACGCCCTTTCTGTTGATCACCTGCCTGATGGCCCCCTACTCCGGGATCATACCAGTCCGCGATGATCAAAGAGCCGTCAGGAGCTACACAAACATCGGCAGGGCGGAACCATTTATCGTTTTCTCCGCTTAAAATATCAATAATTTCAGCTGTGTACCCCGCACCACTTTTTTCAACGGGATAAGAGCGAACAACATTTTTCCTAGGTTCGGCATGTATCAGTTGATTCTGAAATTGTGAAGGCAATAAAGTTCCTTCGTACATAACGATTCCTGTTGGAGAGCCCGCACCCGTTTGCAAAAGATTAGGAACTACGCCGGGGTCATTTAAATGCCAATGACGCAAAGGAATGGAGTCCTCCATATTTGTACGGTTTGCGTACCAAGAAGCGCCGGTCATTTCATCGGTGTATCCATAATTTCCATAGTCCATCACAAAGTTTATCCGAGTTCCTCGATTACCATCATCGTCGTTATCACTTTGCCAAATACCACCATAGCTATCTACTGCAAGTTCGTAGTTGTTTCGGAAGTTATCGCCCAAACATTCAACATTTGTACCATCAATATCTGACCTAAAAACCATTCCCTGCTTATACTTTCCCGGTCCAATCACATCTCCATCCTGATCTTTAACCGGGTTGCCATCCTTATCTTTTAATATTTTCCCTTCATTTCCGAAGTTGAAATAAAGTTTGCCGTCAGGCCCAAAAATGAAGGCATGCATTCCGTGATCATGTTGCTCACCACCAATACCTTGAAATACTATTTCTTTGCGGTCCGCTTTATCATCTCCATCATCATCGTAAAATGCCCAAACGTAAGGACTTTGAGAAACAAGCACCTTATTTCCTAAAACACTGATCCCTAGTGGAGCATTGATTTCAGCACCCTGATAAAACACTTTGGTGGTATCCATAATGCCATCGCCATCCATATCCTCTAAAATGATTATACGGTCGCCTTGCTCAGTAGTCGGATTGCCATTAATTTCAGGTCGATAATTATATGCTTCCGTCACCCATATTCTCCCGCGTTCATCAACATCAATATTTGTCGGATTTTTAAGCATTGGTTCAGTTGCCAAAACCTGAACTTCCAAACCAGACTCTACCACTAAACCTCTTAGTGCATTTTCGGAAAGCCGCTTTTGATCTTCATTCAATTCCACCAAGCTATTTTGGCTTCCCATACAAGACATGAGGAAAATAGAAGTGCCAAATAAAAAATAAAATGAACTATTTTTAAATACTTTGAGAATAGAGTCTAAATGGTCCACATCTTACGGGTTAACATGTTAAAATTGGTAAGTAATTAAACGACGTCACAAATTTGAACTCCTTGCTGTAAGGAAGCCAACTTGTCCGGCCTTTTAGGAATAAACTCTTGTGCCACATAACCCTCAAATCCAGTTTCTAAAATTGCTTTCATTATGGCCGGGTAGTTTAATTCCTGAGTTTCGTCAATTTCATTTCTACCAGGAACGCCTCCTGTATGATAATGAGAGATATATTTACTATACTTCTTAATTGTGGCGATTACATCTCCCTCCATGATCTGCATATGATAGATATCATAAAGCAATTTAAACTTTTCTGAACCTACTTCATCGCACAAAGCAACACCCCATTCGGTATGATCACATTGATAATCGTGATGGTCTACTTTGCTATTTAAAAGCTCCATAACCATGGTTACATTGTATTTCTCTGCCACTTCCATTACACGTTTTAAGCCTATAGCACAGTTTTTAATGCCTTGCTCATCGTCCAACCCATTCCTATTTCCAGAAAAACAAATAATCTGATTATAACCCGCTTCCGCAACTTTTGGAATCATGTCTTCGTAGCTTTGCACTAGCTCATCATGATTTTTCAAGTCATTAAACCCTTTTTCAATGCCCATTCCTGCACCCTGCGGAAGAGCTGAAGTAAGCCCATATTGCTTCAAAATAGGCCATTCATCCGGACCAACTAGCTCAATTGAAGTAATTCCTATTTCTTTTGAAGCTTTACATAAATCTTCTAAAGGAATAGAGCCGTAACACCATCTGCAAACAGAATGGTTTATTTTTCCTTTCAAGCCATCTGGTAAAACAGCTTCTGCCGCTGAAATACAATTAAACAAGCTACTTCCAACCATAGTCGCAGTAGTAGCTGTTACCATTTTTAGCGCCGTCCTTCTGGTCAATCCTTGCCGTTTTTGTTTCATTTCTTGGTATGTTTATTTAGATCTTTCGTTAATCTACGCCTTTCACATTCATTTTCAACGTGTAAACTGCTTCTGATGCTGTGATAAATAGCATATCCCGGTCTTTACCCGAAAAACAGACATTTCCCACCCATGAAACTGGAACAGGAATATTGCCAATCTTAACGCCTTCCTTATCGAATATCGTAACACCACGACCCGTTAGGTAGAGGTTCCCCAAATGATCAAGAGTCATTCCATCTGAACCCATGTTCACAAACAGCTGTCGATTCGTTAATGTCCCATCCTTATTAATTGTATACTTATAGGTTTTGTTATCGTTTATATCGGCTACATATAAATATTTACCATCAGGTGTACCTATTATTCCATTCGGCTTAACCAGCTTATTATCAGCGACGAAAGGCCTCTTCGCTCCTTTCGGTAAATAATACACGCTCTCACCTTCGAGTTCAGGTTTCGAATGTTTCCAGTAATTCCGTTGATAGTAAGGGTCTGTGAAATAAATTCCGCCTTTTTGATCAATCCATAAATCATTTGGTCCATTAAAACGGTGACCCTCTAAACTAGAAAGCAGAACAGTAACTTTTCCACTAGAACTAATGGACCATAATTCACCATTCTCATCTGCACAAGCTACCAAATTGCCTTTAGGGTCAAAATATAAGCCATTGGAGCGGCCTGCATTATCCATAAAAACAGATAATTGGCCATCGGAGGAATACTTCCAAATTTTATTATTTGGTTGATCCGTAAAGTACACGTCCCCTTTTTTGTTTACAGCTGGGCCTTCTGTAAACTTAAACTGATTTGAAATCTCCGTTAAAAGAGCCCCTTTTGCAACGATACTTAAGGAATCAAGTCCGTCAGCCTTATTTGCCTGTCCAAAATAGGGAATTAATAAAAAAAGTAATATTAACCCTTTGGCCTGAACACCATTCAATTTAGTCTTTATTTTCCACATATTATTTAAATATAGGGATTTAAACTGCATCTCAAAAAATATCACCAAATAATTCTACGCAATCGATTGCATAAATTTTTCGTTTTTATTTCCGAAGTATTATCGCTAATATTGTTACTCAACAAAATAATTAAAGCCTATGGTGAACGACTACTACCCCTTCAATAATTTAATTCTTAAATCAATTAACTGTAAACTTATTACAATAACGAGAATTTTCGATCCTGAAATTCAAGGGAACGAATTTTCAGTTACTTAAAATAGGATCCTCAATCCTTCTATTTAACTAAGTTATTATTTTAGAAAACACAATCCACATGAGAATGAAACATCAACTAAAAACAGTGTTAGGTGGTCTGATCATCTTGGGAATGGCAATTAAACCTTCGCCAGTTTCAGCTTTACCAACAGTAAATCTCACTAAATCAGAAAGTCTGATTCACGTACATCAGGAAAAAATAACGATTCAGGGAAAAGTTACCTCCGCGGATGACGGAAGCACTTTACCCGGCGTTAGTATTTCCGTAAAAGGCACACATCAAGCTGTAAGTACTGATGGCAATGGTAATTATACCATAACTGAAGTATCCCCTAATGCCACCTTGGTGTTTACCATGGTTGGGATGTTTAGCAAAGAAGAAGCTATTAATAATAGAAGAACTATCGATGTAGTTTTAGAATCGGACATTTCGGGTCTTGACGAAGTGGTAGTTGTTGGTTACGGGGTTCAGAAAAAGGCAACCAAAACCGGTGCTATCTCCCAAGTTAGAGGAGAAGATCTACAGCAAGCTCCTGTTGTAAACATTGAAAATACCTTAGCTGGCCGAATCCCAGGTGTGATGGGATTAAACCAAGGTGGCGAGCCTGGTTACGATGGTTCAAGAATTCTCATTAGAGGTAGAAATACCTTAAACGCTGACAATTCGGGTCCATTAATTGTTATCGATGGCATTCCTGATAGAGGTGGGATGGGTCATTTAGATGCCAATGATATTGAGACGGTTACGGTCTTGAAAGACGCCCAAGCAGCAATTTACGGATCAAGATCCGCAAACGGTGTAATCGTGATCACTACAAAACGAGGTAAGACGGGTGAACCTAGGATAAATTACAACTTTAACCAAGGTTTTGTAACTCCAACTAAGTTGCCCAAGATGGCCGATGCTGCACTCTACTCTCAACTTCAGAACGAAATCCTTCAGTATGGTGGAGATGCTCCTCGTTGGACTGCCGAAGATATTGAGAAGTTCCGCAATGGAAGTGATCCGTGGAGATATCCAAATTCGGATTGGATGAAAGAGCTGATTCGTGATGCCTCCCCTCAGAATAAACATTCTCTATCATTAAGAGGCGGGACTGAGAAATCAAGATATTTTGCTTCACTAGGAACCTTATTCCAAGATGGTATTTATAAAAACAGTGCTACCAATTACAAACAGTATAATTCTCGAATTAACCTAGATGTGAATATCGGTTCTCATTTGGATGTTAGACTTGATTTAGCTGGTCGTTTGGAAGGAAGAAACTTCCCTCCTCGTTCCGCTGGTTCTATTTTTAGGGCAGCAATGCGGGGACGGTCGAATGAAGCGGCAAGATGGCCAAATGGATTACCTGGTCCGGATATTGAGTATGGCGACAACCCTATCGTAACCGGTACAAATGAAATTGGCTATGACAAGCATGACCGCTGGGTATTGAACGGTACGTTAGGCGCTACCTTTAGAATTCCAGGTGTGGACGGACTTTCTTTGGATGGTAACTTCGGAATTGACAAAATGCTTAACTTTCAAAAACGTTGGATCAAACCTTGGACTTTATACACACTTGACGGATTCGACAGCAATGGAGAGCCGATTTTGAGTGGTGCAGCAAGAGGAGTTTCGCAACCGGAATTATTTGAGCGCTTTTACCAAGACCAATTCTTAACATCGAATTTAAGAGTAATTTACGATCGTAGTTTTGGCGACCATAACTTAAACACCTTTGTCGCTATTGAGCAAATTGAAAATATAGGAGACGACTTCCAAGGTCAAAGAAAATATTTCATGTCTTCTTCGATAGATCAACTCTTCGCCGGCGGTGATTTAGAACGTAGCATTACAGGTTCAGGATATGAAAATGCCAGAAGGAACTATTTCGGTCGCGTGTCATACAACTTTGCTGAGAAATATCTTTTAGACTTTAACTGGCGTGTGGACGGATCGCAACGTTTTCCTGAAAAAAGTCGCTTCGGATTCTTCCCTGGCGTGGGTGTAGGTTATGTAGTATCCAGTGAAGATTTTTGGAAAGACGCAGTCCCTCTAATTAATCACCTTAAGATCAGAGGTTCTTATGGACAATTAGGAAGCGATCTAGTTCCAAACTTTCAATATTTGAGTACGTTTGCTTTTGGCGGAGGAGTAATGTTCGACGATAACTTAAATCGTGCTATTTATCAATCTCGTACACCAAACCCTAATATACAGTGGGAACTATCCGAAAACTATAACATCGGCTTGGAGCTTGAATTAAACAACGGTCGATGGGCATTAGAAGCCGATTGGTTTTTAAATAACCGCTCCAATATCTTAACACAGCGTTCAGCCTCAATGCCTTTATATGTTGGTTTTGGCTTACCTGATGAGAATATTGGAGAATCCACCAACCAAGGTGTAGAAGGAATGCTTACTTACCGAAATACGCTAGGCGGTGTAATGCTAAACATTTCCGGAAACGCCATGTATGCTCGAAATAAATTGACGTTCTGGGATGAAACTCCAGGTGCACCAGATTATCAACGTTCAACTGGAAAAACCTTTGATGCTCCTCTTTATTATGAAGCTGATGGTATTTTTAGAGATCAAGCTCATGTTGATTCTCGCCCACATATTTCCGGTGCTAGACCTGGGGATATCATTTTCAAAGATGTTAATGGCGATGGCATTATTGATGACTTAGATCGCATCCGATATGACTACACTCAATTTCCAAGATGGATATTTGGATTTAACCTTACCGCACAGTATAAATCCTTTGATATGACAATGCTATGGCAAGGTGCTGCTGGTGCTCGCCAATACGTTCGTACAGAATCAGGTTTGATAGGAAACTTCCCTGTAGCCTTTGTAGAAGACAGATGGACTGAAACCAACCCTGATGCAAGCTGGCCTAGAACTTACGACAGAGAACGCGAATACTGGACAAATAGAGGAAATACATTTTGGTGGTGGAAAACCGACTATTTACGTTTAAAGACGATTGATATTGGGTATACCTTACCTAGAGAATTGACAAGTAAAGCTTCGATCACTAACCTAAGAATATTTGCGAGTGGTCAAAACCTGTTCACGATATCAAAAGTTAAGTTTTTTGACCCTGAAATACCTAGCGGTAGTGGACAATACTATCCACAAACAAAAGTCTATAATCTTGGGGTAAGTGTAACTTTTTAAATCAAAGGAAATGAAAAATATAAATAACAAAATAGCGTTTATTTTCATAGGCACAGTAATGTTTTTATCATTAATGGCCTGTAAAAAAGACTTTCTAGAAAGAAAACCTCTCACTGAGATTAGCGAATTGGATGTTTGGAACGATCCTAATTTAGCAACCGCATTTGTTACCAGGCTATATGAACGAATGGACCATGGTTATGAAGAAATGATGATTGCATCCTTGACTGATGAATCTCGATTTATTCATGATTATAGTAGCTCAAGAGTGTTAGAGGGCAATATTGGGCCAGATGAACATGGAGCCTTATGGAGATTTGCAGATTGGGGTAAGTTTTACAGCGTTATCCGCGATGCAAACATGTATCTCGAAAACTATGCAAACGTCCCTTTCAAAAATGAGACTGACAAAGACCAGTTGACGGGTGAAGTATATTTTATGAGAGCTTATAATAATTTTGCTTTGCTTAGAATGTATGGCGGCATTCCTTTAATTGATCGGACATTTGGCCTTAACGAAAGTGATGAAATTCAAAATGTTGTTCGTAATACGTTTGAAGAAACCGTGAACGCAATCCTAAGTGACTTAAATCTTGCAAAAGGATTGATGAAGGAAAACACTCCGAGAGGAAGAGCAAATAAATCAACAGCCGACGCTCTAAAATCTAGAGTATTGCTTTACGCAGCGAGCGATTTATACAACCGTCCAGGCAATACAAATGCAATGGTAGGTTACACTGGAGGCGACCGTCAAGCGCGTTGGCAGGCAGCAAAAGATGCAGCTGGGGAAATCATCAAATCAGGCCGGTACAATCTTTATCAACCAGGAGATAGTGCTGCTGAGAATTACTCACGCATCTTTCTAGATAAACAAGTCGAAGAAACAATCTTTGCAAAAGTTTTTGACAAAGAATTATTAGGAACTACACATGATTTGTATAATGGCCCAAATGGATATAATAACTGGGGAGGGAATGTACCTATACAAAACATGGTTGATGTTTATCAACTGGCTGATGGCAGTACTTTTGATTGGAACAACCCTGCGCATAAAGCAAACCCTTATCAAAATCGTGATCCTAGATTTTATGCTACTATATTGTACAATGGCGCACCTTGGAAAAAGAGAGGTGATAACGGACTAGCATTAGATCCAATTGGCGTTATCCAAACTGCCCAGTTTGAATATTGGGATGGCAGCAGCATTCAAACCCGTTGGGGTTTAGATAGCAGAAACAGTCCTATTGAAAACTGGAACGGTACGTATAGCGGTTATTACCTTCGCAAATTCATGGATATCAACTTAAACGCTCAATTTATAAGAGGTGATCAAGATTTCATTTATTTTAGATACGCAGAAATCTTGTTAAATTATGCTGAAGCATGCCTTAATCTGAATCAGGTGGACGAAGCAAAAACATATATTAGAATGGTTCGTGAAAGAGCTGGGATGCCAGCCGCGGACGTTACAAACGCAAGCGGACCTGCCTTACAAGCACTCTATAGGTATGAAAGACGGGTAGAATTAGCTTATGAAGGCCACCGATTCTTTGATGCTAGACGATGGATGACCGCAGAAGTTGATTTTAATAAACCAGCTCAAGGAATTGAAATTTTTGGAAAGCTTCAACCTGATCGTCAAACATTGGTTTACAATTACAACGTAACGAATATTCAAAATCGCGCCTTTCCAGCAAAAATGTATTTCGCTCCAATACCCATTGGCGAAATCAGAAAGAATGAAAAGCTTACACAAAACCCTGGTTATGTAAGTGAATAAACTGCCTCATTATGAATTGGATTCATGATTGATGTAAAAAACATTAAAAGACAAAAACCTGAAAGAATCAACTTTCAGGTTTTTGTCTTTTAATTATTACTCTATTCGTCTTCCTTTAAATATCGAATCACTTTACAAGGGTTACCCGCCGCAAAAACGTCGGCAGGAATATCTTTGGTAATCACACTCCCTGCACCTATTACTGTACGATCGCCAATACTTACTCCAGGACATATTATAGCACCCCCACCTACCCAAACGTCTTTCCCAATATGGACAGGCCTTCCATGTTCCAGCCCCGCAGCTCTCAGTTCATAATCCATCGGATGCGAAGCGGTATAAATTTGAACATTAGGTCCAAAAAGGGTTCTATCTCCAATAGTAACTTTTGCCACATCTAAAATGATGCAATTAAAGTTAAAAAACACCGTATCTCCCACCGTGATATTTGATCCATAATCACAGAAAAATGGAGGCTCTAACCATAAATCTTTACCAGAATCAGGTATTAATTCTTTGATAAGCTGATTTCGTTCCTCTTTTTGATCTTCCCTACTATCATTTAACGTTTTGAAAAGTATTCTTGCGCTTTTTCTCTCGGCAACTAATTGAGGATCTAGAGCATCATATAGCTCTCCGGCAAGCATCTTTTCCTTCTCTGTTTTCATGATCTTGCTTAACAGGTCAGACGAATTATTTCTGAGGAGGTTGAGTAGGACGGATTTCAACTTTACTCGGCAAGGTTCTGTGATTCATGTTTAAGAGATCAACCACCAATTGCCCAATGTCTTCTTTTTGTATTTTCCACCCGTCCTGATCATTCTCGGTATGGTTATTAAATGCAGTAGCCACAGAGCCCGGCATGATAGTCGTCACTTTTATACCCAAATTTCTTAAGTCGAGCATGATGGCTTGCGAAAATCCTGTCAATCCAAATTTACTGGCATTATAAGCCGATCCACCTGCAAAGAAATTTGTTCCGGCCAAGCTCGAAATCGTAATAAAATACCCTTTTGTTTCTTTTAGAGCGTTTACCACCGCCTTAATACTATAAAAAGGGCCTGTTAAATTCGTATCAATTGTTTCATGCCATTCCTCAAGGGACAATTCCTCAATCGGCGCAAAATGACCTACCCCGGCATTGGCAACAAATACATCTACCCTACCCCATTTTTTTAAAACTTCAGCCACGATGTTTTCTTGACGTTCAAAATTTCGAACATCCAATTCAACGCCGATCACTTCACCTTTCCCTAGCATTTTCAATTTCTCGACGGCTTCATCTGCTCTTTTCTGAGAACGTGAACTTATGGCCACCTTATAGCCTTCATTTAGTAAAGATTCAGCTATACCATAGCCTATCCCTGAATTTCCGCCGGTGATGATGGCAACTTTTTCATTTTGTTTCATATCTTATATTACTTTAATTAGAGTAAAATTGTTTTTAACAATATGGACTTCCCTATTCATCAGACTTTATAGTTGATAAAATCTGTTTTGGACGCTCCATGTACATCCAAATTCCGATAGTCAAAACCAAGGTTAATAATTGAGCACCTAACGATTGTATAGTAGGATAAATCCCTAAGGGCTCAAAACGAATCCAATCGCTTAGTAGGTTCATTTCTATAACGCCTGCCTCCTGTAAAGCGGAAAAACCTTTTCCTACTAATACAACCGCCAAAACGATCATCGTAATCGCAGAAATCCTAAAGATTTGCTTAATGGGTAAGCGTTTAGAATACTGCAACATCAATACAGCAAAGACAATAATAACGATCACAGAGGTGATTATAGCCCACATTATTGGAGAACCGCTGCTGCTAGGAACGTCCAGTTTAAGTGCACTCAAGAACAAAACAACTTCAAAGGCTTCTCTAAAAACGACAATAAATGAAAATAACATTAAGCCCCACCAGTTTCCTGATTGAGAAATCCGACTGATTTTCACCTCAATAAATTCCTTCCATTTTTGCATTTCAGATTTACTGTGTAGCCAAGTTCCCATATAAATGAGTACAACAACTGCAATTAAGGAACCTACTCCCTCCATAATTTCCCGGCTACTGCCACTAATCTTAACCAATTGATTTACAAAAAGCCAGCTTGCGATACCTACCAAAATTGCCGCAATCCAACCTGCGTGAAGAAAATGAATTGCTTTCTTAATCTTCAACGGCCGAAGAATACTTAAGATAACAACAATAATAAGCAACGCTTCAAGCGCCTCCCTTAGCAGAATAGATAAAGCAGCCCAAAAGGTAAATCCGAAAGAATAAGAACTACTTTCTAAAACATCTTGTGCTTTTATGATCAGATCACTTATACTCCCATACGTGCTTTTCACCAGTTCTACATTATCACCTTTTAACGCATTACGATAAGCTAACATGGCCTTTTCTATTTCAATAACAACACTTTTATCACTGGCCTTTAATGTATTTTCTACCAATTCTACGCCTTCAAGATACGCGCTCAGAGCCAGCTGTTGTGCGGTTTTTTTATCGTTATTCAAGAAAGCCTGTAAAGAAGCATCTAAATTGGTTAACGCAACATCAAGAGGCAAAGCACGCTCAGGCTCAAAATGACGAACTTGGCTCACCTGGATTTCCGAACCAATTGCCGTCAGACTATTTTGTAAAGCTTGATCCGTCCATTTACTTACACTGTCCAAATTTATTTCTTCAGGTAAATGACTTAGCCTATGTTGACCTGGAGAATGATTTAAAGACATGATATAAAAAGAAACATCCCAAAGCTCAGCTTCCGAAAGCTCATTGAACGAACGCATCGCTGTGCCTTCTAAACCAAGTTTGGCAACATTATAGGCTTGTACCGCAGAAAGATGACTCAAAGTCGCCGGATCCTGAAAATTAGTAGGCTCGGGATCTAAACCACCGGCCAAAATCCCATCACCTTTCCCTTCCGGTCCATGGCACGATTGACATTTCTCATTGTATATGATCATCCCCAATTTTAATGAAGGCCATTTATCGGGAGACATCTTAATAAGACCCATTGCCAAAACCTTATTTTTGATGTCCTTAGTTTGAGCATCAATTAACAACTGGTCGGACTTATTCTCAATCAACTTTTTCAAATTCTCCAATCCGTTTTTCAACTCTGTGAATTTGGGATCATTAACTTGGGGAATAAGGTTCTTATGATACGAGATACAGGTCTGAGTAAAGTCAGAGATCTCTTCAAACTCCGCTTCATTAATAATCTTACCGTTTTCTACTGCGCCATCATAATCTTTTGCAATATAATCCAATAAGGTGATCAATGTTCTGGCTTCCTTTTCATCTACTACGCTTTGACCTGAAGCGGTAAACGTGTTTATTGATAACAGTACAGAAAATAAAAAGATGATTTTTGAATAAGACATTCGTAGAAATTTAATCAATTAATGTTTCGACAAAGGTATAAAATTATTCTATTTAGAAGCTTTCTAGTTAACAATAATCGTCGAACTGTAAACTACTAAAGTGGAATGACTTACCGATATTCCCCGAAGTGGAAACGGTCGCTTTATATCCTATTTTTGATTAAAAAGGAAGTTTTCTACCATTACAGGCAAATAATCGAGGAATAATGCCCCTCTAGTACTTGGTGCAAAACGCTTAATACCAGCTACTCGATGAATTTTCTTCTTCTTTTGTAGTATTCGCCTTCTGAATTCTACTCTGCGTTTTTACCTTACTTGGTTCCGCATCAACGCCAGGTTGTTGATCGGGGGATTTATAAGACATTTTCAACTGCTCCTTTGTAGGAACCGGAAGCCCTTTTTTAACCATTTCAACGAGATCATACTCATCTATGCTGTCTTCAATCTGGATATGGCCATTTATAAGAGCTCCTGGTTCGATTTGAATCGATTCTGCTCTAATATCACCATCTATTTCGGCTTTATCTTGTATAACCGCATATTCCGTAGAGATAATATTGCCAAAAACTTTTCCCTTTACCGTACAGGTGCGAGAAGTAATATTTCCAGAAATAACAGCATTTTCTCCTACAATAACCTCCTTTAGAGAATAAATATCACCAGTTAATACTTCGTCCAGCAATATAGAGCTGGAGGAAATAAAACTGTTGTCTATTCGAGCAATCGAGTTGTGAAGTTTAGCTATCGAGTCATTAGGACGACCTTTATCGAAATACTTCTTTAAAATGTTTGCTGTTTTGTCGATCATTCGCTCAATGCAGTAATTACCGTTGTTGCGTTACCAATATCCAATCCTATAGAAGATCTTTTATGTCCGGAAACACGTAGAGAATTTAAGGCATAGCCTTTACTTGCCAAACTTGCGGGATCAGTGACAAACTCTAATTGGGCAATTTCACCGAACTCATTTTTGAAGCAATCAACTAATTCTTGATAAAGCATTCCTCCCCCACAAAGGTAAATTTTATTTGCCTTCATTAAATTCGCATCAGTGATCACATTTCTTAACTTAGGAGAGATCACTTCATTATAATATGCTTTTAATACATTGCGTCTAATTTCTTTGAGATCGACATTTTTCCTGTTTAGAATAATGTATCCTTTTTGAAACGCTTCATCCATTAAGTGGGCATCTCTGAATTCAAGATAGTGGTTCTTTTCAAGTTCACTTATCAGCTTATTTACGGCATAACGTAATCCATGTGTACTTACCATGGTCTGTTCAACGATACCATGCTCCATACTAAGAATTGACTCGAAGGTTCCAAAACCGCAGCTTAACACAAAGAAATTCCCTTCCGCCTGTTGTTCTCCTTTTCTCAAGGCAATCGTACAGCCTACAATCTCAGGAATGACTTCCACATTCTGTACATCTTGGATAATCGTCTTTTTATTGCCATTGCTATATGTTGACGCATCGAACTCAACAATATGACTTTTTTTCAAAAGATTGACCGCCATATCCTTATATATATGATAAGTTGAGTACGGAAATCCTGTCGTAATCGTAATTGGCTGTTCAACCCCATCAGGAGTCAACAACAAAGCCGCCTTAAAAAGCAACTGGTAATCAAGGTCAGTAGGTGAGGAATTAATAAATTTATGGGGAAGTTGACCTTCATTTAAAGCCAAATTCCCACAAATATACCACTGATTATCATGGAAAATTTTCAATCCATTGAGCAGGCTCTTTGATGTATTGCTTAAATTGGAATTACTGTTTTCTATTAAACTAGAAAACGACTGAATTTCAAACATATTAAATTAGGTTTAGGTGTTACGTATCATTGACGAAGCTAAAATACAATTAAAACATTAACTTGCTCAATAAATAGAAGAAAAATTTGTAATATCGCTGCTGATATAAAACATAGCCATTAAATAATTTAGTTAAAATGAAAATTTCAAAAACTAACTTCAGCACAGTTTTAGTTGTGGGGACAACTAATGGAAAAACTAAATCCTTACGAATAAAAACAAGACACATAAATTTATTTAAACACTATATTTTTATGATAGGATTAACCCTTCTCATTCTGTCCTCAATTATCATCTTTCTTTCGTTTGACATTAGAAAAACACAGCATGAACGGGAAGCCTATACGAAGGAGATCGCTCATTTAAAGAGTCAAATCCCGGTGCGATCTGATACATTAAAAGCGAAGGATTATATTCAAAACATTGAAGATAAACTCAATAAAATCAATCAATATCTGATTAAGCGAGGGATAGAAGGTTTTACGGTTGACAACGTAGGAAGTAATAACGAGGCAACGACAGACTTAAGTCCTGAAGAAATGTATGCCTTATACGATGAACGATTGAACGATGTGCTTTTAGGAGTTGCCTTTACCCCAATAGGTTTTCCTGCAAATTTTAGAATAAATTCAGGCTTCGGATACCGGAGCAATCCATTTGGTAAGGGCAGAACAGAGTTCCATACCGGAATTGATTTCAAAGGCAGGTATGGTGATCCCGTAAAAAGTACTGCTGATGGTAAGATAATTCATGCTGGATGGCATCAAGGATATGGAATTTGCGTGAGGATCAAACACAAGAACAAGATCGAGACTCTTTATGCTCATCTCTCAAAAGCAAACGTAAAAGTTGGCCAGATGGTCAATGCTGGTGACGTTATCGGCACAATTGGATCAACAGGGCACTCTACAGGTCCTCATTTACATTATGAGGTAAGAGAAAATGGTAAGCCGATGAACCCACGTAACTTTCTCACGCTAAAATAATGGGAAAAACGAAAGACAATCAATTGTCCACAACTCCAACCTTAATTAGCAAAGGATGTTTTGTGCAAGGCATAATAGAATCTAATGTTTTTATGCGTGTAGATGGAAGCATTAAGGGTGATCTCTTCATTGATGAAAAATTAATTGTTGGAGAAGATGGCCTGATCGAAGGAAATATAGAAACGAACGAAATCATCGTATACGGCACAGTAAATGGCTCTGTTAAAGCAGAATTTGTGAATATTAAAAGTTCTGGAAAGATAATTGGTGAACTAAATACCTCTACTTTACATGTAGAAAAAGGAGCAATCTACCTTGGTTCGGTTGCGATGAAGAAAAACAAAATTGATACGAGGTAAGAGTGGCCTATCATCAAATGAGAAGAAAGCCACGCTTTTATTGAATACTCACTTTTAGGTTACTGCCCCATCACCAACCTAGTTTGGGCAGCTTCATTGGTTGCATCTTGCAATTGAATACTTAATATACCTTCCTTTACCAATGAACGATCGATGGCTAGGGTGATTTGCTGGATGCCTTGAGGAAAGTTAGTAACCACGTCATTATTTGTAAATTTTAATACAGTTTGACCGGCCCAAGCAGTTATACCCGATGTTGTGTTTAATGCCAACTTTACATTTCCCTTATTTAAAACCTCCACATCAAACTTAACAAAACTGTAAGGTTTGTTATTCACCTCGACGACCGGCAAATCAGCAACTGGCAACTCACCTGAAACTTTACTATAGAAAGGCATTAGCAATGCTTTTGAATCTGAGTCGGCGATTAAATCTAAGCCCTCTGCAGCCAGTCGTTTACCTAATCCTCCATCCGCGGCCACAGTTCTCCATCTACGTACATAACGCTCATTGGGAACCCGAAACTTACCTGTTTCACCAATTTTGGATAAGAAAGACACCAAATTAACGAACTCTTGTTTATCCAAATTAGTCGTCAGTCCCGGCGGCATTAATGAACCCGGCACTTTTTCAATCACTTGGATTTGTGTTTTAGCGATAGCAACTTCGCTACCACTCATGTCACGTATAACGACCTCGGTATTTCTGTCGCTCACTAAATATCCCAATATCTCGGATCCATCATTTTTAACCACCTTTTTCATCTCATACCCTTCTTTAATAGATTCATTAGGATAAAGGATCGAACGAATAATCGTTTCAACAGGTGAACTGGTTCCTAAACTGCTTAAATCTGGGCCAATCAGGCCACCTGCACCACCAATTGCGTGGCAAGGTTGACAACTTAGTTCCGCTCTCCGGTATATTGCTTCACCCAGATCAGGATCACCAAACCCTCTTACTTCTCTGGCTAATCTAATTATTTCCTGATCACTAGGCTGCTGTGGCGTACGCTCAGGAGGCAAGATCCCACCTGAAGCTTCCAGTGCTTTTTTAAGGCTTTTCACGCCCTCCTCATTATTTCTAGTGGCACCTGTTTGACGACGCATCATTTGATGAGCGGCGATTGCGAAGCTTGCAGGAATTTTTTTAGCGTTAATAGCATCGGATAAGGCACTCACACTTTCCTTATTTGCAAAGAAAGGCTGAAATAAAGCTGTAACATCAGCTTCAGCAGGTAAAGTGTTTAACAAAGTAACTGCCAAATTACTGGCTTCAACTGCATCAACGCTCACTAACTGGCCCGTAGCTAATATTCTTACGTCAACTGGATTTTTAGCAAGGGTTAGTTCCCTTAACGACTTTACAGATTGAGTCGAACCAATTGCTGCGAGTGAATTAAGAGCTGCTTTCCTATTATTTATATTACCTTTTTTTGCGATGCTAACTAAATGATCGTTTAAACTTTCTAACTTCCACAGGCCTACCAAACGAATTGCACTTGTCGCTATCGCTTCATCTTCATTCTCTAAAAACGAAACAATGCGGCTTAAATTTTGGTCAGGTTTTAAATTTCGTTGGCGAACGACTTCTTCTAATGTATTCAACTGGGCGGCTACATCTTTATCGTTTTTGCTATTTCCCTGAATTGCCAAATTGAAGAGAACATCCAAATCGGCAACCTTGCCATATTTGGCAATAGAACTCAAAACATCTTTCTCATATTCGCTTGGCACCTGAGTTTGTTGATAAAGTTGAACCAGCTGCCCTACGGCATCCTCATCACTTACCGACTTTAAAGCATATACTGTTTTTTTGACATCCCCTAAAAAAGAGGGATCAGCTTTAACCTTTTCTAACCACAAGGGTTCTAACTCGCGTGTAGTTTGCCATAATGCAAAATCAAGGAATTCATCCATAGGATGCTCTAAAGCTATCAATGCGGTACGTTCTGCTTCAGGCGTACGTAATTTACGCAATGCAATCACAGCTTCTAGTCGCACTTGTGGATGCTTATCTACAATGGCTTTTGATAATATAGCGTCGACATCCGAAACCTTATTATACCAAAGCTGCAATGCTCTTAAAGCAGCGGCTCTTGCATTATGTGCTTCCGCATTGAGTAAACTATTAAGTAATTCTTGGTTAACGACATCTAAGGATTGATATACCCAGAGAGCTTCCAATTGCTGATGCTCATAATTTTTATCGTTTTTATCCAAATTATCTACCCATTTTTCCAATACTGGAATAACATCCTTTGCCCCGCGATTCTTCAGTACTTGTTTTGCCTGTGAACGCGTCCAATCTTCAGGCAACTTCAATGCATCTAGGAGTTCAGGAATACTAGCTTTACTCAGCTTAGGAACTTTAACTAAAGGCCTATCTTTCGCTACAATGCGCCAAATGCGACCATGTTGCTGATCACGACGAGGATCATGAAAGTCAACTTCACCATGCTGAATAATAGGATTATACCAATCGGCTACATAAATGGCACCATCTGGTCCTACTGTGATATCTACGGGACGGAACGCCACATTGTCTGTCCACATTAAATCCTCTACCTGTTTTGACGCATAGCCGCTTCCCTGCTCTTCCAGTTCAAAACGATTGATGCGATTGGCCCTGAAATCATTTGATATAACACTCCCTTGCCATGATTCCGGTAAATGGCGACCAGAAATCACATCCAATCCACTGTGCTTAGGCTGCCCGGGGTTCAAACCGCGAATCGTCCTTTCAGCACCCAAGGCAGTAACGAAAGTAGCACCTGGAAAAGCATAATTAATACCTTGATCACCTGCTCCATCCGTTAAGAAAGACTGGCCCCATTTATCAAACTGTAATCCCCAAGGATTAATTAAACCTCTGGCATATATATCCAGTTCCAAAGTTTGAGGCTGCAATTTCCACACCCCTCCACCCTCCAGTCTTTTCGTACCGAAAGGAGTTTCTATATGACTATAAATGTAAATGGATTGGTTAAAATAAAGTCTCCCCTCCGGTCCCCAACGGAAAGTATGAATCAAGTGATGAGTATCGCCTGTACCAAAGCCTGTTAAGACCTGCCGTCTAGTATCAGCCTTTCCGTTACCATCAGTATCCATTAGATGCAGTATTTCTGTAGAATTGGCCACATAAACGCCACCGTCACCAGGCAAAATACCTGTAGGCGTCATTAAACCTTCTGCAAAAATGGTAGACTTATCGGCCTTTCCATCACCGTCGGTATCTTCCAAAATAAAAATTTTGTCGTTTGCCTCTTCTCCAGTTTTTAAATGTGGATAGGCCGTACTGCTCACTACCCATAAGCGACCATCTTCATCCCAATTCATTTGAATCGGCTTGGCGACCATTGGGTCGGATGCAAACAAGGTAACTTCAAAACCTTCTGCTATTCCAAAAGATTCTAATTCTTTTTCAGGATCTGGATCGGGTAGTTCTTCTTCAAATTGGTAAACAGAAGCAGTAGCAAGAATTGCAACGGTAATCATCACCATACCAAAAAATACTTTAATATTACGTTTTGATGGTCGTAAAAAGCCTTTCGCTGTTCTTAACTTGTTATTCGATATTCTCGAATCTGAACTTGCAAACTTTTGAGTAAGTTTAGTTTTCATTAGAATAATTTGTTTAATAATGGTGATGAGGCTATTATGAGTGTTTATTCATTTTGGCAGGAATATTGCAAAATGGTTTCATTAGTTTTAATTTTGTTAATGGCAGCTCCTTTGGAAATCTACTTGAAATGCTAACTATTTCCTTTTACTTGACCGGTACAATTTGATATACAACAGATTGGGGTGTACTATTTAGATGAATCTGATTTTCCAACCAAACTATAATATGTTCTAAATCAGCCAGACCTTCTTTATGTCTGCCTTGCTCATAAGCTCTAAAACCTGTGATATAAGTTTCATTCCAAGGTCGGTACTGCTGAAAGAATAGCTCATTCTTTTTATTAATGAAATGGCGAATCTGTGCAGCTTGATTAAAAGCACCGCCCTGCCTGATTTCTATCCCCAATGACCAATTTTTAGCTGAAGCTGTAGTTATCGGCACGTTGTCAGCTGTTAAAGTATAAAAACCTTTTTTTAAGCCAGCAATTTTGATGGTTCTCTTCTGCTCAATTTCAGATAATTCAGCAACCGGTAGTGGCAACGGTAAGTAAGACTCTTCTATCGTAAATTTCATTTCTTGAGTTTCGCTGGGCAGTATTTTTCCTGGTGCTGAAATATCAAGGCCTGATTTACTATTCTGAATATTCACTAATTGGGGCAGCGAAGACAGGCCCAATCCTTGCTCCAAAGCAGTAGCTAAAAAATAATATCCGCCTTCATTTAAATGTATGCCATCTTCGGAAATTTTGGTTTGCCTTTGAAAATCAGTAACCGGATTGAACAGGTCGATAAATTGCTTTCCACGAGTGGTTGCCACGTCAGCGATAACCCTAGAATAAGTTTTTAATTGATTATTTCTCATTTCCAAAATGTCCGCCGCTATTCCCGAAAGCACCGGAATAGGTGATAACAAAACAGCCCTGGCACCCAGTTCATCGGTTTTATCTAATAGCTTATTTAAACCCTCTCTAAAATTATCTAAACCAGATTCACCATCTTGCGCCTCCACACCACCGTAAGCTATAAATATTACATTTGGCTTGGCATCAGTGATTTGCATCATCAAGGTTTCATATGCCGTTGGGGGATTAGTAAAATGGCTGCGAGCCTGTCCATATACATTGTCGCCTTCCCACCCGAGGTTGCGAAAAGTTATTTTTTTGTCCGGCCACCGTGTGGTCAATGCCAATTCTAAGTAGCCGTACTTATCACTCTCAAACAGCGAATTGCCTAAAAAAACCACGCGGTCATTATCTTTCAATTCAAACTTTCCGTCTTTGTCAACTTGATTTTGTGCCTTATTAACAAATGGAATGGCCAAAAACAGTAAAAAAATACAACCAAAGATGGTCGCTGATATGATCTTCCTCATTTAATTTTTTCAGAAATAAATTAGTTAAAAATGCAAGGTCAATTAATTTAAACAATTGTATAAAAAAAATATGACAATACCATCCTGTACTGTACTTCAAAGCAGATTTCATTTGTCTTGCCTAAACTCCTTTTGTTGCCAAACACTACCTCGGCCTAAACCATTTCCCTAATAATTTTGTTAGTCAAGTCTAACTTATTACTTTTGCAATCCAAACTGAATATACAAACTACAAAATAATATTTTACATGGAAGATCTTAAAACTGTATTCTTGATTTGTTGGCTTACTTTATTAAGCTTTTTTACGTTAGCACAATCCACTCAAATATCTGGAAAAGTGGTTGATTCTGAAGGGAATGCTATTGAAGGGGCCACCGTAGCAATCTTAAAATTAAACATAAGCACTAAAACAGATCACAACGGTATTTTTGAATTGAACGATGTTCCCTCTGGAAGTTGGCCATTAGAAGTTAGTTATATAGGTTATAACTCTTATAAGGCGCATATCGACAACAATGAAGAAGTCCATCACAATATAGAATTAACCCAGACTGATCAAGCATTAACCGACGTTGTCATCTCCGGTACGATGAAAGAAGTCACTAAATTGGAAAGCCCTGTTCCTGTAGAAATATATACGTCCAGATTCTTCAAAGCCAACCCCACCCCCTCCTTATTCGAAGCCTTACAGAACATAAATGGGGTTCACCCACAAGTCAACTGCAGCGTCTGCAATACAGGAGACATTCACATTAATGGACTAGAAGGGCCATATACTATGATACTTATTGATGGCATGCCCATTGTCAGCGGCTTATCGACCGTTTACGGCCTCAGTGGCATTCCTCAATCATTGATTGAACGGGTAGAAATTGTAAAAGGACCTGCTTCGACCTTATATGGCAGCGAAGCCGTTGGAGGATTAATAAACGTCATTACCAAAAAACCATCAACTGCCCCAGCCCTATCAGCTGATGTATTCGGTACAGATTGGAGGGAAATAAATACAGACTTAGCTATTAAATTCAGCACTGGGAAAAAAGCGCAATCCCTATTTGGCATGAACTACTTTAATTATCAAAATCCAATTGATAAAAACAACGATGGCTTTTCAGATTTAACGCTTCAAAAAAGGATTTCTGTATTTAATAAATGGAGTTTCGACAGAAAAGACAGCCAAGTCTTCTCCATGGCTGGTCGCTTCGTATACGAAGACCGGTGGGGAGGAGAAATGAATTGGATAAAAAAGAATAGAGGTGGCGATGAAGTATATGCAGAAAGTATCTATACGAGGCGTTGGGAGCTCTTTGGTGTATACCAATTACCGGTTAAGGAACATATCCTCTTTCAATTCAGCACCAACGGGCACAACCATAATAGTTATTATGGGGATGAACCTTATATGGCTGATCAGCACATTGCGTTTGGACAGCTTACTTGGAACAAAAAGGTGAAAAATCACGATTTTCTCACTGGCCTATCCTACCGGTATACTTATTATGATGACAATACACCCGCAACGGCATCCTTTGAAAATCCGGATGAGAATAAACCATCAAACAGCAATCTACCGGGAGTATTCTTACAAGATGAGATTAGTCTCAATGTTAATAATAAACTACTGCTCGGCATGAGGTATGATTACAACTCCATACATGGAAATGTCTTTACCCCTCGTATTAACTATAAGTGGAATTCAAAAAACAAAAATAATATCTTGAGATTGAGTTTAGGGAATGGCTATCGCGTGGCAAACGTCTTTACCGAAGACCACGCGGCACTAACCGGTGCTCGAGAAGTCATCTTCTTAAATGACCTGAAGCCTGAAACTTCATGGAACGGAAACCTTAATTTTGTTAAAAACATATTTGCTGCTAATGGTTCGTTCATCGGCATCGATGCCTCCGCCTTTTATACTCGTTTCAATAATAAGATTATCGCGGACTATGAGACAGATGTCAATAAAATAATTTACAACAACCTTGATGGATATGCGATATCAAAAGGCGTTTCAATAAATATGGACATCGCGTTTAATAATGGTTTAAAATTATTATTAGGTGCTACAGCTATGGATGTTTACAGTAAAAAGGAAGGGGAGAAAACCAGACAGTTGTTTACCGAAAAAATTACAGGAGTATGGAACATCGGCTATAATTTAAGGAAGTTGGGACTGATGGTCGATTATACCGGAAATGTTTATGGACCCATGCGCTTGCCATTGATAAGTGAAACCGACCCGAGGAAGGAATATTCGCCGTGGTGGAGCGTACAAAACATACAAGTCACTAAAGTTATCAATAGTACCTTTGAAATCTATGGCGGTGTAAAAAACCTTTTAAACTGGACACCCAACAAAGGCAATCCATTTATTATTGCCCGAACAAACGATCCTTTTGATAAAAATGTTCAATTTGATGGAGATGGTCAAGCGCTGGTTACGGTCGATAATCCTTATGGTTTGACATTTGATCCGGATTATATATACGCATCAAACCAAGGAATAAGAGGGTTTTTGGGAATACGCTACACCCTATTTTAGAACATAGTTAAAATAAAAATATGCGACGGATATTATGTTTTACCTTATTGTTACTGACTGTCGGTTATGCAGCGGCACAGGAAAAAAACACTATTATCCCCATCGCAGCATTGTCAGACAGCATAAAAGCACAAGCAAAGCCTGTACTGATCCTAGTCACAACAGATTGGTGTAAGTATTGTAAAATACAAAAGGTACAACTAGAAAAGAATCACGACTTTCAAGCCTCTAGAAACAACTTCTATTTTATTGAGTTCAACGCTGAAACCCAAGACAGCATTCTGTTTAATGAAAAAGTTTACCACTATAAAAGCAGCGGCCTATCAACCGGCATACACGAACTGGCTGTCGAGCTAGGAAATCAAAAACAAGGGATCTCCTACCCTTTATGGATTATATTGGATAAGGATTATAAGGTGCTTCTACGACGAAATGGACTGCTTTCACGAAACGAATTGCAAGAAATTGTCAAAGCGATATCGAACACAAAGAGGTAATAAAACGCATAATTCATCCCAAATCCATTTACTAAACAGAACCCTGATAATCAGTATTAAAAAAATCACTTACTTTACTTTTATTTAAAAGGAATTATGGAGGAGTTGATTAGAAAAAATATAGAGAAAACATTAGGAGAGAAAATCCCTGATGAGATGATTGAACATTTCATGGAGCTTACATTTGAAAAATCATTTGATAAAAAGCGATTTTTAGCTGAAGCCGGGAAAGACTGTAAATATCAATATTTCATTCTTCAAGGCTCATGTTACTCTTACTATGTAAATGAAAAAGGCGATAAGAACGCCATTCAGTTTGCTATCGAAAATTACTGGATCACGGATGCCTCAAGTTATTTCACCAACAAGCCGGCAGTTTTCAATATAGAGACTTTAGAACCCACACGAGCGTTGCTTCTCAATAAAAGGAACTTTGAGAAATTGTGCGAAACACATCCCCTCTTCGACCGCTTTTTTCGTATTCTACTTCAAAATTCACTAGCCACCCTACATTATCGCATTGCTAAAACCACGAGCGAAGACGCCAAATACCGCTACATAGAATTTTCACAACTATACCCCCACTTCATTCAGCGTATTCCACAATACTTAGTTGCTTCATATCTTGGAATTGCCCCGCAATCACTAAGTCGGATCCGCAAAGAGATCGCCTTTGATTCATAAATTTCATTCTTTTTAGCATAATTTTTCATCACTATCATTTTCTTAACCTATGTGAACGAAAGCCAAGCAACGTTTTTGGAAATTTGCAGACATCAACTAATTTAAATCACTCTGTAATGAAAAAGATTTTTAACGTAAATCGCTCTTCTGAAAACATAGATATCGCCATACTTCTTGCCCGTGTTGCGATTGCAGTATTAATGTTTACCCATGGTCTTTCTAAAATTGCACTGTTTGCGGAAACACCGGTTCAGTTCATGGACTTTATGGGCTTAGGAACAGAAATAACACTAGCACTTGCCATCTTTGCCGAAATCGGCTGTTCCCTTCTTATCCTACTTGGTTTGGGAACTAGGGTAGCTGTAATTCCACTGATCATTACTATGCTAGTAGCAGTTTTTATAGTACATGCCGGTGATCCCTTTGTAAAGCAGGAAATGGGATTGCATTATTTGCTTGTCTATACCATGTTATTATTCACTGGAAGTGGAAAATATTCCTTGGATAAGTTAATCACTGCCAAAATATAAACAAGAGAAGAATGTGCTTACATAAGACAGTATAAGCATTAAAAAGAGATAGTAATGGAAAATACCAGGACAGTAAAAAAAACAAAATGGGTTATCGACCCTGCGCATAGCGAATTGACTTTCAGAATTCGGCACTTGATGATTACGAATGTAAAAGGAGAATTCCGAAACTTCGATGTATTGGTTGAAAGTAATGGAACAGATTTCAGCAACGGAAAAGCTTTCGTCACAATCGATGTCGAGTCCATCTTCACCAATAGCACTGACAGGGACACACATTTAAAAAGTGCTGATTTTTTCGACACCGAAAACCATCAGAAAATCACTTTTGAAAGCACAGAATTAAATAAGCTTGACGAGGACAACTATCAATTGAAAGGAATACTCTCTATTAAAGGAACAAACAAACCGTTAGTGCTAGACGTTGACTTTGGAGGGTTCATAAAAGATCCTTATGGCAACGAAAAGGCAGGTTTCTCAATAAGTGGAAAATTTAACCGCAAGGAATGGGGGTTAAACTGGAATGCCGCACTTGAAACAGGAGGTGTTATGGTGAGCGATGAAGTGAGATTAAGTGCCGAAGTACAAATGATAAAACAAGTTTAATTGAAAGAGATGGACAACAAAATATTAGGACTACACCATATTACTGCAATTGCAGGCAGTGCACAACGCAATTATGACTTTTATACCAAAACTCTCGGATTGCGATTAGTTAAGAAAACCGTCAATTTTGACGATCCTCAAACCTACCATTTCTATTTTGGAGATGAGGTAGGAACCCCAGGGACCATCATCACCTTCTTTCCTTGGACAAATGTGAGACAGGGGAAGAACGGGGCTGGTATGGCTACAGAAATCGGCTATTCCGTACCCCAAGGTAGCTTGGATTTCTGGAAGGAACGTTTTGAGAAATTTAATGTACTCCACGGCACCATCAGTGAACGGTTTGGAGAAAAACACATCACCTTTCAAGACCCTGACGGCTTATCGTTAAATCTTATCGAAGGCAGGCAAAAAGATGAACGGACTGGTTTTGTAACTGAGGAAATAAAAGCAGACGTAGCAATAAAAGGATTTCATACGGTTACTTTAACCTTAAACAATATCAAAGCTACTGCAGCAATTTTAACCGAAGAGTTCGGGTATAAACTTGTAGCACAAGAAGGGAATTTATACCGCTATCAAACGGACGCTGTTGAAAATGCTGCACTGATAGACCTCCTGGAAATTCCAGAAGTGCAACGTGGCCTAAATGCTGGAGGCACCAACCATCACATCGCATTTCGCGTAAAGGATGAACAGACATTGATGGAGATCAGAAAAAGAATCGTGGCGAGAGGACTACACATCACCGAAAAAATCAACCGAGATTATTTCTTTTCACTCTATTTCCGTGAACCGGGCGGCGTACTGTTTGAAATAGCGACTGATAACCCCGGGTTTGCTACGGACGAAACGGTAGAAGGCTTGGGAAGTTCATTGCAATTACCCGATCAGTTTGAACCCATGCGAGATCAAATTGAAAGAGGATTACCTGAACTTAAGCTATAATTTAAACATCACAATCATGCACAGTAAAAACATACAATCTGCCGGAAAATCTTTAAAAGAAGCAAAAAAAGTGCTTATTATGGTACACGGCCGCGGAGCTAGCGCTCGGGACATACTTGGACTTGCTTCACATTTAAATGTTGCAGATTATGCTCTGCTCGCTCCCCAGGCCACCAATCACTCCTGGTATCCCTATTCTTTTATGGTAAAGCCCGAACAAAACGAGCCATGGTTATCCTCTGCACTTGATCTACTTAAAGATCTGGTAGATGATGTGATCGAACAAGGGATTGCTGCGGAAAACATATACTTCCTAGGTTTTTCACAAGGCGCCTGTTTAGCATTGGAATTTGTTGCCCGTTATGCCACACAATATGGCGGCGTTGCCGCTTTTACTGGCGGACTGATCGGTGATGAAATAAACCGTTCAAACTACACTGGTGATTTTAATGGGACACCGATCTTTATTGGAACGGGTAACCCCGACTCACATGTACCGGTAGAGCGGGTGAAAGAAAGTGTTGAAATCCTTACAGAAATGAATGCACAAGTACATTTGGAAATCTATAATAACAGGCCACATACCATTTCAAAAGACGAAATTGACTGGGTAAATAGATTAGTATTTAAATAGGAATAGTCAACCATGTCCAAATTAATCATTAACCATTTTTAGGAATGTAGTCACAGGAGTTCAAAAGAGCCGCCAATCCAAAAGAAAAGACCAGTACTGAAATTTTAGTTTCTGCTTTCATGGTGAGTAGTTTTAAATTTTTTAAAAAAATAAAGCACCAACAGAAACTGTGTATACCCGTAAACTGCATCTTCAACTGGTATTGTTAACACTCGTATACCCAGAAAATCTCTAGGATTGTAATTCACTATCGGTGATTCTATTCCACTGCCCGTCAGCACTCCATTTACAGGAAAAAAGCCTAACATCAGGATCGTAAACACCAGCGAGGCTTTGCTAATCCAATCTGCCCTAGCAATAAAATGCAGGTAGATTAAGGTAATTAGAGTAGCAACAGCCGTAACCAAGGTATAGATTTTATCATAGTGCAACAAAGCAATGACTGAGCAGATAATCACAATAATGAAAACCACAATATTGTTAAACCCTGAAAGCCATCCTAGCTTAAAAAATTTGTCGAAACAGAAATAGGTAAACACACAAGAAAAGGGAATGCAGATAAAAAACAGCCATTCTTCAATCGGTAATCCGGCTAATTTTATCCCAAGTATATAATCGTTATTAAACCACCAAACTCCTTTTGCGGTAAACCATACATCCCACGCAATGAAAGGAATGGCCACAAGAATTGCCGACTTTATAAAGGCTCCGAAATACCGATTAAAAAGAATTCGTCTATCAAAAGAGGCTATAAAACAAATGATTACGGTAAAAAATAAAATTAATGAATACGTATATACCATCATTTTCTAGACGTATTAAAATATATTTTAAAATACTTGAAAGGCACGTATAAAAAGCCGAAACATTCACCATCTTCCTTTCCAAGATGTTTGTGATGTTGTTTATGTGCCCTGCGAAGCGCAAGGAAATATGTTTTTTTGGTGTTTGTAAAATATTTTATCCGTTGGTGGATAAAGACATCGTGCACGAAAAAATAAGCCATTCCATATAGCATAATGCCCAAGCCGATATAAAACAAGTAATTAAACTCTTTTAATGAACCAAAATACATTAAGGCAATCGTAGGCAAAGCGAATATCACAAAGAAATAGTCGTTCTTTTCAAGAACTCCCTCATTGCTATGGTCGTGATGGTCTTTATGTAAAAACCAGAGAAAGCCGTGCATCACGTATTTGTGAATAAGCCAAGTTGCTCCTTCCATCAAGATAAATGCAGCCAATGCGATTAAAAAATTCATTCTAATTTCCTTTTTTGTTAAACCGTTTTTCTAATACATCATAGCGGAAGTCAAAGATGTTCGCGAGTTTATTTTTCACAAATACCCGATGGGCTATAGTCCCTAATATACCGAAAGGCAATTCATAATCTACCGTATCTTTCACTAAGACACCATCTTTGTTAGGAATAAATTCGTGAAAGTGGTTCCAATATTTATAAGGTCCACGCTCCTGAAAATCAGTAAAACTCCTGTTCAATTGCACCTGAGTGATGCGTGTTCTCCATTTCACCGGAATTTTCAACAAGGGCGAAACGGTATAGTCAATAACCATTCCTTCAAAAATTTGCTTATTGTCATAATCCGACAACACCGTAAACCCCATATCCTGAGGTGTAATTTTTGATAAGTTTAGTGGAGAGGAGAAAAACTGCCATGCTGTTTCGATATCGCAATTCAATTGTTGTTCTCTATATAATTGCTGTTTCACAAATTTAGTTTTTAAAAAGCGTTTCTATATTTTGTTGCACTATCTCTGACTCAATTTGATTTCGATTTTCCTTAATAAATTCAGTGTCCTCTTTTAAGTTTGATTTATAGCCTAAAAAACCGGGAGCATTCTTTTGGATAGATAGCCGAATAAATCTTAACTCCAAATTATTGGGCTCTGTTTCGATGGCTTTTTCTATATTTTTTTTTCCTCCTTTAAAGGTATTGAGTTTACTTATCGGACTAAAAACATGGTTTGCCCAAATAGTTTGTAAGGCTCCTAAATAAGCTAAGTGTGTTGCAGAATTATTTTTTGTTTTCTCTAATTCTGAAATCATTACTTTACACAACTTTTTGTCGAATACAACCTTATTGTAATTCGTTCTTACTACATCCAAATCAGATGCAATAAAGCTTGTAAGGAAGAAAATCGCCGATAGTAGGACACTAAAAAGATTCATCATAACCAAGCAGCTTTGTATCTTACATAACTTTTGAACGCCACATATGCTTTTTCGGAATTAGGAACCCGAATCCTGCTTAACAAGATGTCTTTGGAAGATTTTCTCTTTATCCTTTTAAATAATGACAAATAGTATTTATAAGCCAAATAAACACCAAACATGGAAGAAGTTGGGAGTTTCTTGATCCCGATTAAGGCTTCATTAAATTCTTCTTGTATTTGCTTTTCGATTTGGCCTTTTACACAGTTGTCGAACACAGCCAGATCAAGATTTGGGAAATAGGTTCTTCCTAGAACCTGATAGTCATCTTTCAAATCTCTCAGAAAATTGACTTTTTGAAAAGCAGAGCCTAACTTCATGGCATAAGGTTTTAGTTCCTCATATTTTTCCTTATTGCCATTTGTAAAAACTTGAAGGCACATTAACCCTACGACTTCTGCTGAACCAAAGATATACTCCTCATATAATTCTGAATTATAATCTACTTGTTGTAGATCCATTTCCATACTATGTAAAAACTGCCCAATCAGCTTTTCATCAATTTTATACTGATGTACTGTTTGCTGAAAAGACTGCAAAATCGGATTAAGCGAAATGCCTTCCAGCAAAGCATCTTGGGTTTCATCTTTTAATCTTTTTAATAATTTTTCTCTATCGTATCCGTGAAAACTATCTACGATTTCATCTGCCAGTCTCACATACCCATATATCGCATAAATAGCGGAACGAATAGAAGGATGTAAAACCAAAATGCCTAAAGAAAAACTAGTACTATATTTTTTGGTTGTTATCTTACTTACCGAGTAAGAAAGTTCATCAAATAGCTGTTTCATAATACTTCGCTTTAATTTTACTTAATTCGTTCGCTATAATTTTTCCCGATATGATGGACGGCGGAACTCCAGGACCAGGAACTGTCAATTGACCTGTATAAAATAGATTTTTTAATTTTTTGTTTCTTATTTTAGGTTTCAAAACCGCAGTTTGACAAAGAGTGTTTGCCAGTCCATAAGCATTGCCACCATAAGCACCATAATCAGAAATGAAATCGCTGACACAGTAACTTCTTTTATATTCAATCTTTGACAGTAAATCGGTTATACCTGTATGTCTTTCAATTCGCGAAAGCATTTCTTTTAAATATTTTTCTCTTATGAATTCCTCATCGTTTATTCCAATTCCTAAAGGCATCAAAAGAAAAAGGTTTTCTTTATCTGTAAGGGCAACATTATCATCTGTTTTTGACGGACAGCAAGCATAAAACAGAGGCTTTTCAGGCCATTTTTTATCTTTATAGATACAATCAATATGCTCGTCCAAATCATTCTCAAAAAAAAGTGTATGATGCTTTAAATTAGGAATAATTTGATCGACCCCTAAATAATAGATCAAACTTGACGGGGCAAACGTTCTACTTTTCCAGTACTCTTCCGAGTAATTTCTATAATCTTTATTTAATAACGTCTCTGTATGATGATAGTCTGAGGAAGCAATTACTGCATCAAACTCATAAGCTTGGCCATTGATAGTTAATGATGTAATCTTGCCATCATGTGCATTTATACTTTCAACTTTCTTATTAAAATGAAAAGTTGCACCTTGAATCTCAGCTACTTTTTTCATCGCTAATACCAATTGATAAAAGCCACCTTTCGGATAGTGTGTGCCCAATGCATAGCCTCCGTAATTCATTAAGCTGTATAAGGCTGGAATGTTTTTCGGGGAAGCACCTAAAAAAATTACGGGAAATTCCATCAATGTCCTTAACTTTTCATTTTTAAAATAACTTGCAACATAGGTTCTGAAGCTAGACAGTAAATCTAATTTCAATGCACTTTTGGCTATGGTAGGAGAAATAAATTCCGACCAGCTATGGCAAGGCTTCTGTACAAAATGCTGCATCCCTACTTCATACTTGAATTTCGCCGATTGCATAAACTTTTCCAATTGCAATCCGGCTCCTTTTTCGATTTGTTCAAACAAGATTTTTAAATCTCCGAATTTTTCAGGCACACTGATTTTCTGCTCAGAGAAAATCATTTCAAATTGAGGGTTTAATGAAATCAACTCAAAGAAATCGGATGTTTGGTAACCAAAATCGCTAAAAAAACTTTCAATAATATCAGGCATCCAATACCAGCTGGGTCCCATGTCAAATACGTAACCCTCATCAGTAGAAAATTGCCTTGCTCTCCCTCCCGGCTGGTCATGCCTTTCAAATACGTGAACTTCATTTCCCGCCTTAGCGGCATAGGCCGCAGCTGACAAACCCGAAAAGCCGGAACCAATAACAGCAATTTTCTTTCCCATCACTTTTAATCTTTTAAAACTTCATTTAATAAATATTCGGGTTCAATATTTTTATCATAAATCGATTGGTGGAAATTATTGAGCTTACTGAGTAATCTGATTAATTCCATCTTTTCATGATGTGTTAAATTACCACTAACGATTTTAGTTGCTTTTCTGATCTGGTCCATTTGACTTTCTAACGCCTCCATACCCTTGTCACTAATTTTTATGACTTTACTTCTTTTATCAATTGGAGAATCAGTTTGGTTTACCCAACCTTGCGCAATCAATCGATTGATAACTTGCATTCCAGCTGGCTTTTCGTGGACATTCTTTTTTATCAAATCCATTTTTGTCATTTCGCCAAAAGCTTTTAGGTTAATAAGGTAAATAAAATCTTCTTGAGTTGTAAAACCAGAACCAAATATTGCCGACTTCGAATAATTTTTAGCATATCTATTCATATGGATAATCAAGGTATTAATAACACTTTCCGCGCTTCGTCCATTTTCTTTTCCTTCCCAGTTAGGTTCATTCCTTATACTTTCACTTTTGTAACTATCAACAATCCATCTTTTGAAACCCTCAACATCATCAGGATACGTTTTTCCTAACAAATTTCCGGCCTCAAATTCCTCAAGCAAATTGATTGTGTCTTTTAAAATATCATACTTCATATATAATATAAATGTACTAAAATATTTTTAAATGGTGTATTTATATACTATAATATCCAGATGTTTTTTAATCTATTTTTCGAGGCAGTCTCTGGAAGGACTTTCTTTAATCACGTCAGTTACTAGTTACCTAGGGAATATGTGATAAAGACTATCAATTTCCGAAATGCTAAAATCGGCCACCCCATTAGGCAAACGAGAGAACCTTCAATATGCGTGTCTTCATACCGGTATTATACATCTCCAAGCAAACATATATTTAAAAATGACTTGCAACTAAGTATGGCACTAATTGGCACGATTTGGCACTAAAATGACACTCTCGCAGAATTTCGCAAAAATTCATTACCTATTGTTCGAGGATTGGTTACCTGTTGTTCGAGGATTGGTTTACTCCGCTTCGAGACTGGTTCGCCTCTGGTTCGAGTTTGGTTTACTCGGAGTAAAAGAAAGGTAAACAATAGGTAAGCATGAGTAAAGCAAAGTATATGGAAAATAACAGGAAAGCGAGAAAAAATATCAAATACTTTACGTATGTAAAAACAAAGCATTACTCACGAGCACATATAAAATTACTTTCAAATTTGAACAAACAAAAAACAAACTTATTTTTTTTGCTTTTTACTAGGAGAACCACTAAATACATTATCAAAGCGAAGTGTATCAATTAAATTGTAAATGAAATGCAATGGCCGCAACAACAGTAGAATACTGGGGAAAGGGACTGAATACCCAGAAAAAAATTATGCAACCAACATGGCAGCGGATTATTCTGCTTGTTGTTCTTGGCTACGAGGCAGCCGGTTGCTTAGCAGGTGGAATCCTTCTAATAATGGCACCGAATGGCCGATTGATGGATATGCCAGTAGAGATTATGCATGGCGCTTTCCGTAACTTCCTTATTCCTGGTATTATCCTCTTAGGGTTGGGAATCTTGAACACGGCTACATTTGTAACAGTTCTTCGTAGAATGTCGTCCGACTGGTTTATGTCTTGTCTCGCTTTGAGCGGCCTGTTTATCTGGTTCGTTATTGAAATTATTATTCTACGGGAACTGCATTGGTTGCATTTTATGTGGGGTGTTCCTGTTTTGATTGGATTAGCAATGGCAATACCCTTGATTATTTCGCGAAACGAGACAGGAACAATGCTGAAAGCTTTGTTAACTTGCGGTATTCTCTCTTCGCTATGGTACATAGCTATAAATATTTTTGTCCCGCTTAACTATAGCGGATACAGTGCGACTTCTCTTACTGTAAGCGAATTGTCTGCAATAGACGCCCCCACAAGAATTTTATGGGTACTGCTAGCGCTGCCCTATCCTCTTATGTTTATGCTTTTCGGATGGGGTGTATTAGAAACTTCAAGGGGGAACCGGTCACTAACAATTACTGCAGGACTGATTATCGTTTACAGTATTTTCAACTTCTACTGGCCCCCGATGCACCAACGCGAGGTCATTGCACTAGGTGGCGGAACATTGACCGATACTCTACATATTGTCTGGGCAATGATCACGCTTTTCCTAATGATGCTGATAATGGGATTCGGAGCTGTCAATCTGGGAATGCGGTTCTGCTTCTATACTATTGCAACCTGGGCGATATTTGTCGGATTTGGCATTTTAACCTGGTTAGAATCACCTGGTATTGAGAAAAATCTACCGACACCTTGGATAGGTGTTTGGGAGCGTATCAATATTGGTGCTTTTATGTTTTGGATCATAGTGTTTGCAATTATTCTCTTGAGAAAGGAAAAGAATACACAACTGCGGCTGAAGATGCTATAGCTTGATCAAATTTGAGTCGCAGATTTTTATTGGCGTAAAAAGGAGATAAATCTGGGTAGTGTCTCCTTTACAAGGCTGCCAAGAGCTTCACCATGTTCGAAACCAGGATCTTATCCCATCGCAAACAAAAAAAGCCTCACATTTCTGTGAAGCTTTTCTGTGATCCCGCTGGGATTCGAACCCAGGACCCATACATTAAAAGTGTATTGCTCTACCGGCTGAGCTACGGAATCGTGTGATTTTTTTCCCTTTCTTTTCTTGAAAGTGTTGCAAAGATAGAATTCTAAACCATTCGAACCAACAATATTTGAAGATAATTTAACATAATTCCTTAATCCCCTAATTCTCAATAAGAAATATTATTTTTAAAAACACTCTCTCCGCCTATTACAGTGCGCAAAACCTTAATTTCTCTTAATTTGTTGTTATCTGCTTGCATGATGTCATTACTTAATATCACAAAGTCCGCATATTTTCCTTCCTCGATACTTCCATGGGTGTCTTCTTCAAATGATGCAAAGGCCGCCCAGATCGTCATACCCCGTAAGGCATCTATTCTACTAATGGCATTTTCCATTTGAAAACCCCCTTTAGGAAACCCTTCGGCATCCATTCGAGCCACAGCAGCGTGGAAGCCGTATAAAGGATTAAAATGTTCTACAGGGAAATCACTTCCCAAAGCTAGTATCCCAGATTCTTTTAATAAACTCCTATAAGCATAGGCACCCTTCATCCGCTCCACCCCTATTCGGTCTTGAGCCCAATACATATCTGAGGTTGCATGGATGGGTTGAACCGAAGGAATAATAGAAAACTTAGAGAACTTGCTGAAATCTGCAGAATTAATAATTTGAGCATGCTCTATCCGCCATCGGCGATCGTTCTTGCCCTTTAAATATTTGCCATAAATATCTAATACTATTCTATTAGCAGAATCTCCAATGGCGTGTGTATTTGCTTGAAAATCACTTTCAGCAATTCGTGCAATAGAAGCATCTAAAGCCTCTGGTGACTGCAATAAAAATCCTTTTGTGTTTGCGTCTGAATATTTTTCTAACAAACAAGCTCCACGCGACCCTAACGCACCATCGCCCATAATTTTAAAAGACCGAACGGTAAGCTTATCACTTTTATAAATCCCTTCTTTTAAATAAAAATCTAGATTTTCTGGACTCATGTCCACCATGGCATAATCTCGAATTTTCAAAACGCCTTCTTCATAAAGGTTTTTTAAAAGTTCAATCTGGTTACGACCTAAACCTGCGTCTACAATGGTGGTGAGACCTACCGATAAACATGAGTCTTGTGCTTTAATCAGCATACGTCGCCAATCTTCTTCCGAAGGCACCGGAATCTTGTTTCCGACTAAGTTCATTGCATTATCAATAAGAACGCCTGTGAGCTTACCTCCTTCTTCATACATTAACCCTCCTTCAACTTCTTGAGGCTTGATTATTTCTGAAACTTCGAAGGCTTTAGAGTTAACAATCGCTGCATGACCATCAACACGAACTAAATAAACAGGGATATCAGGAAAGGCTTCGTTTAAAAGCTTATTCGTTGGGAATGCTTTAGTTGCCCATAAATTTTGATCCCACCCCCTACCGATTAACCATTTTCGGTCTGGATTTTTGTGACGAAATGCCTTTAATATTTCCACAACTGCCTCAAAAGAGGTAGCACCAAATAATGAGGCTTCATCTAAAACACTGCCTAATCCGAAAAAATGAGCATGGGAGTCATAAAACCCTGGATAGACTGCCTTACCTTGAGCATCTATAATTTCGTCTGCTTCATAATTATTCAAGATGTCTTTATCTGTGCCGACCTTCAGAAATTTCCCATCCTTTACAGCAAATGCTTCATCGACGGTAAATGTAGAGTCCACAGTATAAACAATGCCGTTATATACAATCAGGTCTACGGCTTCTTTCGTGGAACAAGCATTGAAAATTAGCACCAGACTGCTAATAAAAAAGAAATTGAGTTTTTTCATCAGAATATAATTTGTTTTTTAAAGGCGATGAAGCTATCATGAGCACGATATTTTTCACAAATTGTTTTGTTTTAGCTGTGTTCAAGAGATCGCTTCGCTAAGTTCATCGCAGTTTGTGAGTTATATTAAGCTCATGATGGTTTCATTCTATTATACGTTTCTGTATAGAAATCTAACTATGATTTTTTTCCACTAATCATCCGATCCGCACCGTGCATATCTTTATGAACCCTCACATCAATAAATCCAATTCCCATCAATATTGTTTGCAATTGTCTACCGAACCGTCGATTGATTTCGAAATATAGTTTTCCACCCTCACATAAATGTTCTTTAGCAAATTTAGCGATCGCCTCATAAAACAACAAAGGATTTTCCTCTGGAATAAATAAAGCAAGATGAGGTTCATGATTCAACACATTTACTGCCATTTCCGACTTTTCCGAAGGCGTAATATATGGTGGATTACTGACAATGATATCGAATCTCTGCTGCGGAAATAGATTCTCAGCACGGAGTATATCTGCCTCGACAAAATCAATGTTGCATTTCTCATTCTCCGCATTGATTATAGCGACTTTCAAAGCTTCTGGGGAAACATCAAGCCCCCAGACATGAGCATCAGGAAGGTGTTTCTTTAGCGCAATAGGGATACATCCACTCCCGGTACCAATATCTATTATCTTAGGACTCTTATGCCTGCTTTCCTTCAGAATAAGTGCTACCAACTCCTCTGTCTCAGGTCGAGGAATCAATACCGAATCGTTTACGTGCAATTTCATTCCATAAAACCAGACATAACCCAATGCATATTGGATAGGTGTTCCCTTTTCTAAAGAAGATAGTAAATTCTCAAACCCAGCCTTATTCTCTCCCACCAATTCCATATCTTTCTTAAGAATGATTTCGGTCCTTGATAAAGGCAATATTTCCTCAGCGCTTAATAAAAATATTTCCCTAATTTCTTCTAAACCATAAAGATGTCCCAAACGCTTTGAAAACTCTTTTTCTACTTGCTTCAACATTAAAGATTAGCTACTTTACAAAGTTTAAAGATACATATTTATCCTTTCTTATCTTTGCAAGATGCTGAAGCAAGAATTATATATGAAACGGTGCTTAGAACTAGCGAGATTAGGACTAGGCGCAGTTAGCACAAATCCCATGGTAGGGGCCGTGATTGTTCACAATGATAAAATCATTGGGGAGGGTTGGCATCAAAAATATGGAGAGGCACATGCAGAAGTGAATGCGGTTAATGATGTTTTTAACAATCATCCCGATGCTGCGGAGCTATTGAAAGAAAGCACTATTTATGTTAGCTTGGAACCTTGTTCTTATCATGGCAAAACTCCCGCCTGTTCAGATCTGATCATTCGTCACCGCATTCCTAATGTAGTTATTGCATGCCTAGATCCAAATGAAAAAGTAAATGGGCTTGGCATAAAAAGACTTGAAGCGGAAGGGATTAAGGTCAGGGTAGGTATTTTAAAAGAGGAAGCTATCCACTTAAACAGGCGTTTTAATACCCGGATACAAAAACAACGACCTTATATTATCCTCAAATGGGCAGAAACCGCTGACGGATATTTTGCTCCTGATGATGGCTCTCAACATTGGATTTCAGGCTTGCAAGCCAAGCAGCTTACCCATCGGTGGCGAGCTGAAGAAGATGCCATCTTGGTGGGAAAAAATACAGCACAAATTGATAACCCTGAATTAACCACACGTTTGTGGCCCGGGAAAAACCCTAAACGGATTGTATTAGATAAAAACCTAGAACTGCCATCGGATTTACATCTTTTTGATCAAAAGACAGAAACTGTCGTTTTAAACCTTAAGAAAACGGAATTAAAGCCAAACTTAAAATACATTTCTCTCGAGAGTTTCGACTATTATTTAGCTGAAACCATTGCTTATCAACTTTACTTGCTCGACATTCAATCTGTAATAATTGAAGGCGGAGCCCAAACACTGGATCTTTTTATTAAGGCCGATTTATGGGATGAGGCACGCGTGTTTAAATCCAACAACTCATGGGGAAAAGGAATCCCCGCCCCTGTTTTATTAAAAGCCCCAAACCCTAGCCTATCGTTGGGCAAAGATTCACTCACCACTTATTTTCGCTAATGCTCTTCGTTCTTATCTCTGTCATTTGCAGCGTTACAGTATCTGTAATTATCAAACTTGCTCGCCGATATTCCATTAATGTGACACAAATGATTGCTTGGAATTACCCTGTAGCAGTCATGCTTAATTATCTTTTCTACAAACCTCAGGTAAATTTTCAAGCCCTTAACGATGGGAATTGGAAAATATATCTATTTTTAGGTCTTTTACTTCCTAGTATTTTTTTAGCCATAGCAGCTTCCATACGGTATACCGGAATCGTGCGTACAGAAATCGCACAGCGTATTTCGATTTTAATTCCATTGATTGCGGCTTTCCTTATTTTTCATGAAAATCCCACTACCCAATCTATTATTGGGATTTCTGTAGGAATAGCAGCGGTAATTTGTTCCTTTAATTGGAAAGGCGATAACAAAAGAGAGGGTGGATATAAATACTGGCTCTATCCTCTTATCATCTTTTTCGGAATGGGCTTGATTGATGTCCTCTTTAAGCAAGTGGCACAATTGGAAATCGCCTATACTACTTCCATTTTCTTCATCTTCCTTATTGCTTTAAGTGTTTCTTTTCTCTATATTTTCGGTAGAGTATTTAGTAGAAAAGAAAAACTTAGTGTAGGCTCCGCCATTTGGGGAATCTCTTTAGGATTATTTAATTTTGGAAACATTCTATTTTATATGAAAGCCCATAAAGCGATTCCAGATAATCCATCGGTCGTATTTACGGCAATGAACATTGGCGTAATTGCATTAGGAGCGTTGATAGGAATTCTAATTTTCAAAGAAAAGCTTTCAAAATTAAATAAAATCGCTATACTCTTAGCTGTACTATCTATTTTAATTATTGCTGGAAATGAGTTTATTTGACGACACTTATAAAACGATAAAGAATCCTTCAGAAGGCACCTTTAGAGACAAGGGAAGTAAATTTATTGCCTACGCCTACCCTTTCAATGATGAAAATGAACTAAAAGATCTTTTGGCGTCCGTAAAAAGTGAGCATCCCAAAGCACGTCATTGGTGTTACGCCTATCGATTAAGCCCCGACCGTACGGTCTTTCGTCTGAATGATGATGGGGAGCCGTCAGGTTCAGCCGGTCGGCCAATCTTGAACACTTTATTATCAAACGAATTAACCGATGTAATCGTTATAGTTGTCCGATATTTTGGAGGCACACTACTAGGAATCCCCGGTTTAATAAACGCCTATAAAACGGCCACTCAGGAAGCCATAGACGCCTCAGAAATCATCGAGAAAGTTCAAGAAGATCTTTACAAAATTGACTTTGACTACCTGCAGATGAATGATGTCATGCGCATCATAAAGGAAGACAATCTAGAAATTCATAAGCAAGACTTTGACAACCGTTGTGCCCTAACATTTTCCATACGAAAGCTACATGTAAATCAAGTTATCGGCAAACTAGAAAAAATAGAGAATTCAAAACTAACGTATTTAAGGTAAACACCTTTTGCCAAATTGTTAAGTGTGGTAGAAATTTCGGCAGCATTGATTCACTTAAGGGATCACCCTCGTTAATCAGAAGGGTTCTTCCTTAACCACTCCCTATATTCTACAAACTTCTCTTGTTCGCTTTCGGGTAATACAGGATACTGAGGATTTAGCTCCTGCAAGGCATCAACAATTATTTTGCTAATCGCTATTCGAGTAAACCACTTTTTATCCGCGGGAATGATATACCAAGGAGCATCCTCTGTACTGGTTGCTTCCAAAGCTTCTTCATAAACTCTCATATAATCGTTCCAATGCTCACGCTCTTTTAAGTCCCCAGGAGAAAACTTCCAGTTTTTACTCTCATCATCCATTCGCTCTAAAAAACGCTTCTTTTGCTCATCCTCAGAAACGTGCAAAAAGAACTTCAATATTTTTGTGCCGCTAGTATGCAATCCCTTTTAAAAATTACGAATGACTTCGTACCGTTTTGCCCAAAACTCAGCATTTATGTCTTCTATATTAACCACAGCAGGAATTCTCTCTTTTAAAATATATTCAGGGTACACCTTACAAACCAATACATATTCATAATGCGACCGATTATGTATTCCGATCCTGCCTCTTTCTGGCAAAGCCTTGCTATGGCGCCAAAGAAAATTATGCTCATAGTCTTCACTACTGGGTTGCTTAAAACTAAAAACTTGACAACCCTGAGGGTTAACTCCACTCATTACATGCTTTATAGCGCTATCCTTTCCCGCCGCGTCCATGGCTTGAAAAACAAGCAAAAGACTTTGTCTATCCTCTGCATACATCCGCTCTTGCAAAGACGCTATCTGCTCATTAAATTCGTTAAGATACTGGTCACTATCCTCTTTTTCAAAGTCGAGACTTTCATTGGTATCAAAATCCGACAAATTAACTTTTTGACCAGGTAGAACCCTATATCTATCAATGATCTTATTCATTTTTGACGATCTATTCATCACTGGCAAGGGGGAAAAACTTTTTCTAGCATCTAACACTCCAAATCGTTGGAAAGTTTCAAGTGAAAACACATATATATTATATAAAAATCGTATATTATGTCTTTTCTCGTATGTTCAACATACGAAAGGATATCAAAAATTAGATGGCATGAAATCAATACCCTATGTTGAATATACAAAGCTAGAAACAGAGAAGGCGAATGGAAATCAATGGCATTACATGTCTCATCTCAGCAATGCTTGTGCAGCCGAAGATTCTCACCGAACTTCCGCCTATGCTATTTGCTTGTTGAGTGAAGGTGAACTTCAATTAGAATCCGATTTGTTTGTTCAACAGACCCAAGCTCCAGCAATATTTACCATAGCACCCTCTGCAATCCGAAAATTTACAGACCTTGGAACAAGCTATGATGCTGAAATATTTTTCTTCCGAAAGGAAGTATTCCTTGAAGGTCAAGCAGACATCAATTACCTTGACAAGTTTGATTTCTTTGAAAAAACTGGCCAACAAGTGGTCGCTCTTAATCCTACTCAATATCAAAACTTTAAGACTTATTTTGATTTGATTCATAATAAATCTCAGGACCCCGCCCCTCACACTTCTGAAATCATTCGTAGCCTGATTTATATCGTCCTTAATGAAATAGACGACGTTCATCAAAGCCAAAACCCTAGCCCTCCCGCAGCTATTGATAAAGGCAACCATATCCTCTCGCAATTTAAAACTCTTCTAGCGCAGCATTTTATTGACGAGAGACAAGTTTCGTTTTATGCTGACAAAATGCACCTAACACCTAAATATTTCTCTACCATTATCAAGGAAGTTAGCGGAAAAACAGCTGGCGCATGGATCAATGAAATGCTTTTATTAGAATCTAAGGTACGACTGCAAAATAAAGACCAGACGATTGCTCAAATTGCTTACGATCTCAACTTCTCTGATCCTTCTCACTTCGGAAAGTTTTTCAAAAAACACATAGGAATCAGTCCACTAGAATACCGGAGCTAAGCAGCTACGAGTCCTAAAATCCTACTTTTATACCATAATTGCCTACTTCCAACTCTTCCAGAGGGATGATTACAGCGGTATCTTTGTATTGTAATCAAATAGAAATCTTAAAACACAAAAAATATGAAAACTATACATTTTCAACTGGAGGAACTTACCTGTCCAAGTTGTATCAATAAAATCGAAGGAGTCCTGAATAATGAAGAGGGCGTTGAAAACGCAAGAGTTATGTTCAATTCGAGCAAAGTGAAAGTGTCCTATAGCAAGGATAAAACTGAACCCGAGAAATTGGTTACCCTTATCGAAAAATTAGGGTATCCGGTAATCTCACATTCAGGGTAATCATCAAAACAAAAGAATCATGAAAAGAAAAAACAAAAATATCTTAACATTTATAGCAGGGGGACTACTCCTCGCTGCTTTGTTAACGCACCTTATCAACCCGGCGAGTTTACTAAAAAACCTATTGTTAATTATTGCATCTATTATTGCGGGATATCCAATAATAACCAAAGCATTTAAAGCACTAAAGATGAAAGCTTTCAGCATTGATCTACTGGTTACAATTGCTGTTATTGGTGCTATGATTATTGGAGAATATACGGAAGCTGCAGTGGTCACTTTTCTGTTTCTTTTTGGTGATTACCTAGAAGGGCGCACTTTAAGAAAAACAAGAGCCTCTTTGAGATCACTTATTGACATGGCACCGTTAGAAGCTACTGTTTTACGAGATGGTATTCGAACAACCATACCTGCCGATGAGGTTAAAATTGGAGATCATGTTATTGTTCAGCCAGGAGGACAAATCCCGGTAGATGGAATAGTATTTACAGGTCAATCTATTGTCAATGAAGCGGCTATTACGGGTGAATCTGTTCCTGTCACTAAACGTAAAGGGGATCAAGTATTCAGCAGTACTCTTTCAGATAACGGTTACCTTGAAATTATCGCCGAAAAAGTAGGCGAAGACACCACCTTTTCGAAAATCATCGAGTTGGTGGAAGAAGCGCAGGAAACTAAAGCCAAAACACAGAAATTCATGGAGCGGTTCGCCACTTTCTATACACCTGGCATTATAATACTATCGATTTTGGTTTGGATTCTCACGCAAAATGTCCCTTTGGCATTGACCTTCTTAGTCATAGCCTGTCCAGGAGCACTGGTTATTTCTGTACCTGTTTCTATTGTGGCGGGAATTGGTAACGGAGCTAAAAACGGAATCTTGATTAAGGGCGGCGATAAAATGGAAAATCTTGCCAAGATAAATGCTATCGTATTTGATAAAACGGGTACGTTGACCAAAGGTAAACCTGAGGTGACCGACATAAAAGCTTTTGGAATTCCTGAGGATGAATTGCTTAAATTGGCTGGAGAAGTTGAATTAACATCCGAACACCATTTGGGTAAAACCATTGTGAAGAAAGCTGAAGAAAGCGGACTTGAGTTACTAAACCAGGCATCCGATATCAAAATTATGAAAGGCCATGGTCTTCAAGCACAGTTAAATTCGTATCACATCTATATCGGAAACAAGTCTGGTGGCGAAAAGCTCGGTATACCTGTTGACCATCCCGTGGAGAACTATTTATTAAAACAACAAGAAAAAGGGAATACTGCAGTTCTTGTAACGGTAAATAAAAAGGTGAAGGGGATCATATCCATCGCCGACCAAATCCGTGAAGACGCATCTCATGCAGTATTCGAATTACGAGAAAGCGGAATCGACCATATGGTAATGCTTACGGGAGATAATAAAAGTGTAGCTAATAAAGTAGCGTCTCAACTCGGAATCAATCACGTATTCGCAGAATTATTGCCCGAAGACAAAGTAGAAAAAATACGGGAATATAAAGAGACCGGTGTTAGTTTGGCTATGGTTGGCGATGGAATAAATGATGCTCCGGCAATTGCCACAGCCGATGTAGGAATCGCAATGGGTGGTACCGCAACAGATGTAACAATGCAAACTGCCGATGTTATCTTGATGTCTGACAAGCTGGATAAGCTCCCTTATGCCATTCAGTTGGCTAAAGCCACCATCCGCAACATGAAACAGAATACTTACTTTTCCTTGATCACCGTAGCTTTCCTATTATTAGGAGTACTTACTGATAATATACATTTAGCGTCCGGAATGTTGATTCACGAATTAAGTGTGTTGCTTGTAATCTTGAATGCGGTGCGATTGGTACGGTTCCCGAATTACCAATTCAGACTCAAGCATTCTCCAACAAAAAAGACCCCGGAAGAATATTCGGAGGACTTAGCCTATTCAAGTTAGATGTTTAAATCAAATCCGACTTTTATACCATAACTGCCTACTTCCAACTCTTCCAAGAGAGTACTTTCAGGGTTACCTTTGTAGTATAAATAATTAATATTAACACTTAAAACTATATAAAATGAAATCGATTAATAAATTAAAAAGAAGCTTTGGTAAAGCGATGATTTTGTTAGGAATGATAATGTTCGCGTTCAGTATTCCTACCTATGCACACTGTGACTCTTATGATGGCCCGGTAATACAAGATGCCCTCAAGGCGCTAAATGAAAAAGATGTAAGCTATGTGATGAAGTGGATTGATAAAGATCAAGAAGCAGAAATCGCTAGTCTATTCAACAAAACTCTTGGCTTAAAGAATTCAGATCTAGAAATCTATTCTATCGTTGAGAAACACTTTCTAGAAACGCTTGTTCGCTTACACAGAGAAACTGAAGGAGCTCCGTTTACCGGATTAAAACCCGCCGGTTCCACCACCCCTATCATTCAAATGGCCGACCAATCCATCGAAAATAAAGAGGTAAACAATTTGCTTACCAACTTGGATAAACACATTCAAAAAGTGATCACCGAGAAATACGAAAAGGTAAACGCCCTTAGTAAAGTAAAAGACAACTCAACTGCCGAAGGAAGAGCGTATGTAGAAGCCTATGTAGACTATACGCATACGCTAGAAGCCATTGAAGCGGCTCTAGAACACGGTGGGCATCATTAATATCATGATCAACAAAAAAGCTTCCTCAAAATATCAGTGAGGAAGCTTCGTTGTGGAGATCTAATTCTGTACGGGCAAGAAAGAATATTCCTTTCCATAATACAGCATCTGATCGAAGAAGGACGTTGGATAACTTATTTTCACATCAGTAATTTCTTCTCCATCCATCACAGCAGTAAGCTTAGGCTGTATAAAACCTTTATAAGGCTTTAATTCCAATTTTGCATAGCGGTCCAGTACCTCCTTATGCAAATCCTGATTCACTTTTACACCATACGTCTCCACCAAATTCTTTCCCGCTTCAAAATCACCTTCAGACTTGATTCGTTGAATTTCCCTTAACAGTTCGCCAAAAAGCACACGAAGCTTATCGTAGTCATTTATCTGCACATAGGTTTTGCCGTCTCTCTTCACAAACTCAACCACATTATCCGCTTTCCCTTTCTCTAATACCCAATAGGCATTTAAAGCACGATTGCGCATGTGAGCCTGTTCAATTTGATCGCCCAGTTTCAACCTCGTCAATTGCGTCATCAAACCGTTCATCATGTATTGGTCGTATTCCGCTTTACCAACCTCAATGGAAGGTGCAACGCCTATTTCCACAAGTTTCGGATCAATGGCATAATACAAAGCAACCAAATCCGCACGTGCCTCTTCCAATGCTGAAGCATAGCTTTTTAAGGTTTTATCAGGTGTCCCCACTCCGGGATTCAGTTGCCCGGAAGCATGGCCAATACATTCGTGCATATCCGTATGTAAATCACTTGCCAAGCTGCCATATTTTTTCAATCGGTCAACAATATTTTGATTTAATGCAAACTCCTCTAAAAAGCCACTTCCCGTGCTTGATTCATTATAAGCATGAACGATATTGCTTAGAGACACCGATTTAGATCCGTACTCCTTCCGAATCCAGTCTGAGTTTGGCAGGTTGATCCCAATTGGAGTAGACGGCGCAGCATCCCCCGACTCAACAATTACTGTGATGGCTTTGGCTGTAATGCCTTTCACCTCTTTCTTTTTATTCTCTGGCAATAAAGGAGAATTATCTTCAAACCATTGCGCTTCTTTTGCAATCGCCTCAATACGTTTTGAAGATTCCATGTCTTTTAAGGAAAGCACGCTCTCAAAGCTTCCTTTTTTGCCGATCGCGTCGTTATATACCTCAATAAAGCCAATGGTTATATCAATTCTACTGGAGGTATCTGCCACCCATGCAATATTGTACTCATCCCATTTTTGCAGATCACCCGTTTGGAAATATTCAGACAATAAGGTCAACGCCTTCTTCTGCTGATCATTTTCCGCCACTACCACGGCTTTATTCAGCCAATACACCATTTTCTCGAGCGCTGCACCGTACATCCCCCCTACTTTATACGTTTTCTCAACAATTTTGCCGTTCTCCTTCATCAACTTGCTGTTCAGCCCCCACTCAGGCTCACGGTCGCTTTGAGGGAACATGGCTGTATTTCCATAATAGCTATCCACCTCTTTATGCGTGATGCTTTCATAAAAGTTATTTGAAGAATTTACCACATTATCCACCCCAGCGGTCAAATCAACCATTCTAGGCTGAAAGTTCAAATCATAAATTACTGGCTTTATTCTTTGCCAAAATGCTTCTTTAGTTTCACCCGCTTCTAAAGGCAATAAACTTTCATCTGAATTTTGAATCAACTCCTCAAAATAGTCGAAAGAACATGCGGGCATAAACTTTTCTTTTCCATAATGGTGATAATTTCCCGTGCTGAACCAAACACGACCTGCATATTCATGAAACAAGTTCCAATCATCCGAAGTTCTATTGCCTTTATAAGAATTAAAAATAGCTTCTATCGTTTTCCGCAAGGTCAATCCGTAACGGTTCACCTGATCATAATAAATATCGCGACCACTTAAAGACGCTTGGTATAAATAATAAGCCAACTGTTTTTGCCGTAAGCTTAGCTCTTCAAAACCAGGCACTTCATAACGAAGCACCTGCAAATCCGCAAACGATTCGGCATTTACCTGAAAGCTGGTATCGGGGATATTTGATTTAGACGATTGGCCCTTCATAGTTTGTTGACAAGCGGTCAAACTGCCCATAAGAAGTATAAAGGCAGACAATTTCATGTATGGTTTCATATAAAATGAATTGGTGTTTAAGAAAGTCTCTTTCAGAAAGAAAACCTTATTCAAAATTAGATAAATTTTATTTAAATCTACTTTTTTACATGACAAAACATGTTTGTCGCCTGTTTATCGTACCAAACTAAAGCCTATAATTATTTTAAGGAGCTCGACCCATAAAAGGTTTTTTGTTAAAAAAAAAACCGCCAACCTTTTGTACAATATCCCCAAAAGTGCTAATGTTTTGGAACTATCATACAGATGGTTGGTCGGCCTAATTTAAGATCTAAAGAAATCTATTTTAACGAGTACAATTGGCTGTCCAGGTGCCTTTATCATTTGTAACCAACGCTTTTAAAGAGTTGGCATCAATCGTAATACCCGTTACACCTTCGCCTATACTTACGTAAGCATCACCCGATTTCTCAAATTTAACATTCGTAATATTAGGAATTCCACTTCCAAAGTCAAATGTGTAAGAATTACCCACTTTGACCACCGTTACACGGCCATTTGTATCACCTTTAGTTTCATTACCATCCGTAAAAGAAATTGCGCCATGGTAGGTTCCCACAAAAAAATCGGTCTCTGAAGGGCTCTTTTCCTTGCTACATGAAACTGTTAACATTGTAATAACAAGAATAAACGCACTAAATGAATTGATTACCTTTTTCATAATTTTTAAATTAATGTTAAACAATTTATTGTCATAATCATTAAGGCCAAAAATATGCCACGTGCAAAAAAGAAAATCGCCGACAGGAGTTGATAGCATCAAAAAGCAAGCTAAAAACAAATGAATCAACGCTTCCATCGTATGCGGTCGAGTTACCTAACTTTTCAAGAAGGATTTTTTGGTGATATTAAATGGTGTAAGTATAGGTTTTCCAAGCTGTATTGTTTGTTTATTTGTATCCATAACAAAGATATCAGATTATTTATACTTCAAAATTTATATTAAAAACAGATGAAATTATTGCTTAGTTTTACAATCAATATTACCTTACAGACAGTATTAAAATGAAGAATATACTAAGACAAGGATTAATTCTGACAATTATAATATTGACTTCATGCAGTCAAAGTGAAAATACAAATAAAGCTAATGTCGATAAAACGGAACATCAGGTAATTCTAGAAACACAAAATAAAGTTGAGAATGCATTGAAGTTTATAAATGGTTATACTGAAAATGCTAGCAAAATGAGTCAAGCCGAGGGAATAGGTAAATGGCTTAATTCACACAATTTAGCCACAGAAAGTTTTAAAACAGAAGTAAAAAGAATAATTGAAGATGCTTTTCAGCAAGATCCCGAACTAGGGTTTGGTGCTGATCCTATATTTGACGCACAAGATTATCCTGATAATGGCTTTGAACTCGATTCCTTTGATGAAAATACAAACTATTTAACTGTAAGAGGTAAAAACTGGCCAGATTTCAAACTAACAATGAAAATTGTGGAAGAAAATGAAAAATGGCTGGTTGACGGATGCGGAATAGTTAATATCCCGGACGACAAGCGGGCAGAAAGATAAGAAAACTGTAGGTTTCTTTTCATTTAGAATACTACGACAGGACACCATTTTAAAGCTGTCAACCAAGATGGGATCATCGTTTTGGACCTGATTGCCCGCAGCATTCGAATCTGGGCTTGGATATGATGTTTTAGATACTTCGACATATCGTTTATTTTAAATGGTTAAATTATAAACAATCATATGTTTTATGACAATACTAGTCTCTGCTACAAACGATGTAATTCGGCAACAATGTTATTTGGTTAGACTGTGGACAACCCTTTGCATTTAGTTGGTCGAAATAAAATAGTCGACTTGGCGGGTAGCTAGGGTTGCAACATCTTCCCTTCTTAAGTAACTTTACGGTATCAGTCTTTTGGCTCGTGTTTTTCTTTTAAAGACCGCATGTCACTAAGCTTTTTCTTCATCTTATTGGGCATGGATGTCGGTATAGCATGAATGGGGTTGAAGTCTTCATCTTCTCCCTTATCAATCATTTTATCCGTAACATGAAAAGCCTTCATAATGCCCGAAGAGTTATAGTTGATATCCAGCACTGATTGCAGGTTGCCCATCCAACCCTGTTTAGAATAATGCAGAGAAAGTATCACCAAAAGAAAAGAACCCTCTGGTAAGTTTTTATCTGATAACCACCTCAATTCCGTAGCCTTACTTCGAACTATAGGAAATTCAACATGATCTATCAATTGTATCTCCTCTTTTCTGAAGTTAAAAGCGATACAGGTAACCTTAACCGTTGCATCAACGTCCTTTTCCTTGCTAAGTAGAACAAGGTCTTTTTTGGGATCGTCCAGATATAGGCTAAAATTGATTGCACCTCTGTCCGTTACTTCAAGAACAGGCTTCTTTTTTAATGTTTTTTCGAAAGGTGCGTTAATGTTAAGCTCAAACCCATTAAAGACTTCCACATCTGCATCATGCAAATCACGCTCTCCAATGGCTTTATCGGTTTGGAACAAGCTCCTCCGAATAATTCCTGTTAGCCTGTACATAATTTTACCGTCCACACAATCAACAGTGGATACAAGTACTTGCCGCATAATAGAGGCCAGGTTACTGGCCAAACCAAATTCGTGGCCGTTTAATTGAGTGACCAGCGCTTGATCAAATTTGCGGGGAATACTTTGAACAATACGTACACCATCACGGCTTCTATATACCACCGGTCCAACTTTTCCACGCAAGTACCCTTTACCATCCTGAATCGCCATATCTCTTCTATTAATAGTTAACAGTAAATCAACAAGATAAGGATATTTACGTGCTAATTCAAATATGAGGCCGTCTTGATTGCGTATAATAAGTTAAAAATACGCTATCAATACGCTAGCAATACGGGAGCAATGCGCATTCATCGATAGAAAATCTAGTCAAATCACCCAAGGTAGAAAAAGTCCGTCAAAGACATTATGAAAACGGACATTCGGAGAAAGTAAGGTGTTCCCATGGATGGTAAAATCTGATTAACTTCTCATTAAATCAACAAGATAAGGATATTTCCGAAATAATTCAAATAGCATAAAGTATCCGCCTATAATAGTTGACAAAATGATCTTTATTTATCTCCAACTTAGACCCATAGCGGTCGCATGATTTAAGCGGCATTTTCAGGGATTCATTGCCTTAAAATACTCAAGGATGGTTTCGTTATTAGCTTTTACTGTTGATTCACTGATGCCAAAAGTGAGCTCTGTTCTTCCTTCTTTCAATTGTTGAAAAACTGCTTCTATAAAACCGCTCACAGGTGGATATTTATCGTGAAGACCTTTACCGCCAAGGTTGAATAGATTTCTTCATACTCCTGAACTCTGCGGCGAGGAGTTCTAACTGAATTGCCCGTTGCTGTGTGGTACTATGGAAGTTTAGTCGCTCGTTGTTTTTGTTCTTAAAGTAATTTCACCAATATTATAAGCATATACTGAAGTTGGTAAAATGTAAAAGTCAAATCATTTACAAATTTGGTGAGAAAACTAATTGCAGCAATCAATATGGTGACCCTTGATGGGTATAGTGACAAAAGGCACCTTTCCGATCTAGTATTTTTCAACCCAATTGGCCTTTTTTCCAAAAACATTCTTGATATTTACGGTATGTTTAGAAGAATCAAAAATAAATTCCTTCGTTATTTTATTATCGCAGTTTATTTTTTGGTCCTGCTAGTATGTGCTGTAGAAATCAACTTTCTTTGGTTGTTTGGGTATTCACCCAATCGAGCAGATATTCGAATGCCTATCTTGAATACCGCATCTGAGTTATACACGGCAGACAGCGTATTAATTGGTACTTATTTCAAAGAAAACCGTTCATTAGTTACTTACGATAGCATCTCATCAAACGTGATAAATGCCTTGATTGCTACCGAAGACATCCGTTTCTTTAAGCATTCAGGAGTTGACTTTTGGGCTATTGCATCGAGTTTACTATCCACCGCAAAAGGTGATAAACGCGGCGGAAGCACAATTACACAACAATTAGCAAAAAACCTTTACCAAACTAGACATAATGAAAATGCGGGCCTGCTTGGGAAAATACCAGGGGTAAAAATGGGCGTTGTAAAATTCAAGGAATGGATGACCGCCTACAAATTGGAAAGCAAATATAAAAAAGATGAAATACTAACCATGTACTTGAATACCGTTTCTTTCGGAAACAATACATTTGGAATTGAAACCGCTGCAAGAAGGTATTTTAATGTTTCTGCTATTAACCTAAACCCTTCTCAAGCGGCCTTGCTAATTGGTATGCTGAAGGCTACTACTTTATATAATCCGAAAAGAAACCCTGAAAATGCTAAAAGCCGAAGAAACGTTGTTCTCTCCCAAATGGAAAAAGCCTCTTTTATCACCGACCAAGAATTGGAAAGTTATTCTGCGGAAGATTTAATGCTAAACGAAGGGAAACTGGATGACATTTCAACCGAAGATTCTTATTTACGAGCAGCAGTTTTAAGATACCTGAAAGATTGGGCGGAAGAAAACGACTATGATATTTATAAGGATGGCTTAAGAATCTATACAACTATCGATTCACGCATGCAGGAAAAAGCAGAAAGAGTAGTAGCGCAGCAAATGAAGGTCTTGCAAAGTCGATTAGACAATGCATGGACGGGAGAATTACCTTGGCGGGATACCGAAGGCAATGTCATAGAAAATTTCCTTGAAAACCTAGCAAATAAGCTACCGATCTATGCCATCTTAGAAAAGAAATTCCCCAACGCTCCCGACAGCATTAGCGCGTATTTCAACAAACCAAAAGAAATGGAAATTTTTACTTGGGAGGGAATGAAAAAAGTAAGCTATTCTACAATGGACTCTTTAAACCATTATGTGCGTCTTTTAAATACCGGCATGATGTCAATGGATCCGTTTAATGGGGAAATCAAAGTGTGGGTAGGCGGCATCAACCATAAATATTATAAATTTGATCATGTTGATCAGGCAAAAAGACAAGCCGGCTCCACATTTAAGCCCTTTGCTTATCTTACAGCGCTTCAACAGGGGATGTCACCTTGTGATAAATTTGAGGATAAACCGGTAACGATAACCTATTTCGAAGGGGGGAAAGAAATGACTTGGCAACCGAAAAATGCAGACTGGAACTTCACTTATCAAAACATGTCTTTACGCCATGCAATGGGTCGTTCCATCAATTCGGTTACCGCTCAAGTAACGGAAAAGGTGGGTTGGGACAAAGTAGTTGAAAGCGCGCATTTATGTGGAATTGATAGCCCTCTAGAATCAGTACCTTCTGTAGGTTTGGGATCAAATGATGTTAGTGTTTTTGAAATGGTAAAATCGTATGCTACATTCTTAAATACCGGCTATAAAGTGGACCCCATACTAATCAATAAGATAACCGATCATCAAGGGAACATCCTGGCAGAATTCAAGACGACGAAGGAAAGAGTATTGAGTGAAGAAGTCGCTTGGCTTATGGTTTACATGCTAAGGGGGACGATGGAAGAGCCCGGGGGTACTTCTCAATCATTATGGGAATGGGATTTGTGGAAAAAAAACAATCAGATAGGTGGGAAAACAGGAACCTCTTCTGATTATGTAGATGGATGGTATATGGGGATGAGCAAAGACTTAGTAACGGGAGTGTGGGTCGGGAATGATGAGAGAAGCATCCATTTTAGAACTTCAGCAACAGGTGAGGGTTCTCATACAGCACTTCCAATTTTTGGTAAATTTATGGAAGAACTGTATCATGACGACAAAAGCGGTTACACTTATGGTCCTTTTCCACAACCAGAAGTAAAAATAGTAAGACAATATAATTGTCCGTCACCAAGATATGTAGCGCCGGGACCCGTAGACTCGTTATCCACCGACAGCAGCTTTACTGTTCCTAGATTAGACAGTTTAGTAATAGAATCAGAGCCGGTAAACATAAATTTTTAGATGAAAACACGATTTACTCCTCGTTTAGGAATAAAAAATATATCTTTAAGCAAATCGTATACAAGAACTAATTAAATATAGAGCAAGAAACTATATGAGAGTAGGGAGTTCAAAAAACAAAATGAACAGTTCAGTCATTATAGCTTTACCATTAAACCAACAAATAATCCGGATGAAACGTACCTTTATATTATCTCAAAGAGCTTTTTTTTCTTTTTGTAGTCTATTTACTTTCCTACTGGTTTTTAATTCTACAAATGTTCAAGCCCAGTATTTTGGCCAAAACAAAATGCGCTTTAAAAAACTAGATTTTAAAGTAAAGGAAAGTCCCCATTTCGACTTATACTATTACATGAAAAATGACAGTCTTTTAAGCAAAACGATAAAAGAAAGTGAGGTTTGGTATGATCTTCATCAACAAGTATTTCGCGATACTTTTGAGCGTAAAAACCCAATGATTATTTACAATAATCATCCAGATTTTCAACAAACAACGGCTATCCAAGGCGAAATTGGTGTCGGTACAGGTGGGGTTACGGAAGGCTTGAAAAATAGGGTGATCATGCCTATTATGCTAATAAATAATCAAACTCGCCATGTTCTCGGACATGAGCTAGTGCATGCCTTTCAATATCACACGCTCATAGAAGGTGATTCTACTCAGCTTGAAAACATCGGAAATCTGCCTCTGTGGATGGTTGAAGGAATGGCTGAGTATCTTTCTGTCGGCAAGAAGGATGCTTTTACGGCAATGTGGATGCGTGATGCCTATTTAAACAAAGACATTCCTACCCTGAAAGACCTTACGGAGTCGAATAAATATTTCCCATACCGATATGGACAAGCATTCTGGTCGTATATAGGTTCCACGTATGGCGATACGGTAATCGTTCCTCTCTTCCGAGCTACGGCTAAATATGGTTATCAATCAGCGATTAAACGTGTTTTTGGATACGATGAACCCACCTTATCTAGGCTATGGAGAAACACAATCGAAAATGCTTATAAACCTTTATTAAAAGACACCGCGCAGGTTCCGATTGGGAAACTCATAGTGGATAAAAACAATGCGGGGAACATGAACGTTGCCCCTGCCATTTCACCAGATGGAAAACTGATTGCCTTTTTATCAGAAAAGGATCTATTTAGTATCGACTTATTTCTGGCTGAAGCACAAACAGGGAAGATTATCAGAAAATTGACTAGCAAGTTAACCAATAGTCACGTTGATGAATTTAGTTTTATAGAGTCTGCCGGAACCTTTTCTCCGGACAGCCGTAAGTTTGCGTTTAGCGCGTTTGACGAAGGACGGAATAAATTAATTATAGTAGACGTTGATAACGGCAAAACTCTGCTAGCTGAAGGAATGGGAGAAGTTGGGGAATTTAGCAATATCACGTGGTCTCCTGATGGGAATTCTGTAATATTTGCTGGATTGAAACAAGGCCAAAGTGATCTCTATCAGTACTTCTTTGATTCTAAAAAACTTGATCAGCTAACCGATGATGCTTATTCTGAGACTCAACCAGCCTTCTCAAATGACGGGAAACGCATTGTATTTGGCTATGATAAGTTAAGCGTAGATAATGATGTTGGCGTTCAAATCAATTTCAATTTGGCCATTATGGACCTTAATACACAGTCCATTGAGAATCTGCCCGTCTTTCTTGAAGCCAATAACTTAAATCCTCAATTTTCCGCTGATGATTCTGAAATTTACTTCCTATCGAACCGTGATGGGTTCCGGAATTTATATCGTTATACATTAGCGACCAATTCGACCGAACAACTTACTGATTATTTTACAGGAATTAGTGGAATAACTGAATATTCACCAGCCTTAAGCGTCTCGCGGAATGACGATGTACTGTACTCCTATTACCGGGCTCAGAAATATACCCTATACCTTGCGAAGGGTGATGAATTTTCACCTATCGAAGTAGAAAACGATGCCATCGATTTTCAGGCGGCCATGTTGCCGCCATTTCAAACTAGAGGCGTTGATGTTGTATATACTAACCTATCAAACTTTGAACGGTTTTCGCAAATAGATTCAAGCCAAATCAGACCCATACCCTATCGTCCGCAATTCAAACTAGATTACCTTGCTAGCAGCGGTGTGGGTGTTGCTGTAGGAAGTCGATATGGATCGGGATTATCCAGCGGAATTCAGGGAATATTCTCTGATATATTGGGCCGCAACCAGATCTTCGCAGGTCTAGCGGTGAATGGCGAGATTTATGATTTCGGTGGTCAATTTGCCTATATTAATCAAGCGAGAAGAATCAATTGGGGAGCTGCAGTTTCTCATATTCCCTTTGTTTCAGGATTAATGTCGTATAGTCTTGAAGAAAATCCAAATTTTCAAACCGGTTACGCGATATCCGAAAATTTTGACATCATCCGCACGTTCCAGGAACAAGTCGAAGGTTTTGTAGCTTTTCCTTTTTCAAGGACTAAACGTATCGAAGCGGGAGCGGCTTTAGCACACTATAGCTATCGAATTGATCGCTATTCAACGTATTACCACGCAGATGAAGAAGGGAATTTATTATCTTTCTTCCCTTTTTATAGCGATCGTCGCAAACTTCCCTTAGATGAAGCCGCGGAAACGTATGGTTCAAACTTCAAAGCCTTCACCATACAACAAGTGAATGCTGCTTTTGTGGGAGACAACTCCCATTTTGGAATAGCCGCGCCATTAGAAGGCTATCGATATCGAATTGGTGTTGAGCAGTATTTTGGAGACTTTAACTTTACCACGTATACATTTGATGCTAGAAAGTATAATCGCTATAAACCCGTAACTCTAGCCGCAAGAGCATATACCTATATGCGTATGGGCAAAGATGAAGGCGCTTTATATCCTCTATTTTTAGGATACCCGTATTTAATCCGGGGCTATGAAAGCTCTGCTTTTTATAACAATCAAAACTTTAACACCGGGTTCGGCTTAAATCAATTAATGGGAACTCGAATAGCTGTAGCGAACTTTGAAGTAAGGATACCGTTTACTGGACCAGAACGCTTAGCGGTTATCCCATCAAAAATACTTTTCTCGGATCTTAACTTCTTTTTCGATGCTGGTCTTGCCTGGACAAAAGACTCGGAAATAGCCTTCAAAAGCAAGCCGGATAAGATTGGAGAGATAACTAATCCAGATGGCTCTAGAACTGATATATACCAAAGAGTACCCGCTATGAGTGCTGGAATTTCTTTACGAGTAAATATATTTGGATATTTTGTATTAGAGCCCTACTATGCCATCCCTTTTCAACGAAACGATGTTAAATTTGGCACGTTTGGTCTAAATTTCGCTCCTGGATGGTAAGAAGGCTCTGGCGTTAAAATAGGTGTCAAATCAGTCCAATTCGGATTACACGAACGGATTAAGTTTTCCTTTTGAGGACGGGTATAGACACACATTTGATTAAATCGGGCTAAGGCATGCTCGTCGGAAGAAAACTCTTCAAAATAAATTAATCGCGAAGTAACGGATTGGGCACCAAAAAACATGGCCTTTTTTTCCTTGTAAAAGTTAATCGTTTTCAACAAATCGTCAGTAAAACCTACATGTAGGCAACTGCGGTTACAATCGGTCAGGATATAAATATATGTTTTCATAAATAATGACTAAGGTATTTCGCTAACTCAAAAATAATTACTAACTTTATTGGCACAATAGTACTAACTATTTTAGTATAAAACAAATGAAATTAAAATATTATTATGGCTAATATTGCATCAAATCTGAAATACCTTAGACGGAAAAAGAAATTAACTCAACAGCAATTTGCTGATGCAATGGGAGTTAAACGATCTCTTATAGGCGCTTATGAAGAAGATCGCGCAGAACCAAAATACGAGTTGCTAAAAAAAATAGCAACCTTCTTTGATTTAAGCATGGATGAGATGGCGAATGAGACGATTAATGATCGTTGGAAACCCAAAGAGAAGGGTGATGGATCTTCCGTTCGTATTTTAAGTATCACGGTCGATAAAAATGACCGCGAAAACATCGAGCTTGTGCCGGTAAAAGCAAGTGCTGGGTATTTAAATGGGTACGCTGATCCAGAATATATTAGTGAATTGCCAAGATTCAGCCTTCCCATGTTCAATCAGGGAAGCTATCGCGCTTTTGAATTAAAAGGCGATTCTATGTTGCCTTTACAGCCTGGAACAGTTATTATAGGTGAATTTATTGAAGATTGGTTCAATTTAAAACCTGGTCTTACTTACATAATCGTTTCCAAAACGGAGGGCGTAGTATATAAAAGAGTTGCTCATAAATTTAAGACTGATAAAGGCCTTAAGCTTTTATCGGATAATAAAATATATGAACCGTTTTGGGTAAATACAGAAGATATTCTAGAGATATGGGGCGCGAAAGCGTTTATCAGTACCGATTTCCCTGAGCCAAGCTCTGAACCGTCGCTTGAAACCATTACAAGCATGATGGCTGAAATGCAAAAAAACATTGCTAATCTTAAAGCTGAAAAATAAAAAGGAGCATGTAAAAAGGAAATTAACATCTTTTAACAAATATGGGATTAAACTTTAATTAAAATAAACACTCTAGTGTATATAAGCATACGGCAAAAAAGTTTCACATTAATTAAAAATCCCATGAAGAAGTTATTGTTTATACCGTTATTATTTATTGCAATATCGTCCAATTACGCTCAAGATTTAAAAAAAGAGAAAGGGCGGCGTTCTATGAAACAAACTTCGGTTCAAAGAACACCAGAGCAACGTGCTGAATTTATGACAAAAAGGATGACTGAACAGCTATCACTTACTAAAGAACAGCAAGAGAAAGTTTATCAATTATCATTAGAGCAAAGCAAGCTCCATCAAGAGCAAGCCAAGAAAAGACAAGAACTAGCTAGATCGATAAAAGAGGAAAATGAAAAGAGCCGCCAAGAAATGAAGAATCTCTTAACTTCAGAACAACAAAAAAAATGGGATGAATTAAAAGCCCAACAAATGAAGTCAAGAAGAAGTAAGATTGATTCCAACAGAAGAAGTTTTAAGAGCAAGCCTGGAATGATTAAGAAGCCAGACTCAATAGAGTCAAGAAAACCTGCTAAGAGAACCGTTTCTAAACAAGAGAATAATTAACTAATATTTTATAATTGAACTAGCGATCCACCTTTCTAATGGATCGCTTTTTTTGTTTACCTTTAATCAAGCGACATCAAATTTAGAACAAATGAATAATATTACGGTAATTGGCTCGGGAGCTATGGGCAATGGCATCGCACACACATTTGCTCAATATGGATTTCAAGTGGCCCTAGTTGATATTGAACAAGATGCTTTGGATATAGGAATCGAAACGATAAGTAAAAACCTAGATCGGCAAATCAAAAAAAGTTTAATAAATCATGAACTAAAACAGGAAACCTTAAGTAGAATAAGCACCTTCACCAATATCAAAGAAGGATCGTCACAGGCGGATCTGGTTATTGAAGCGGCAACCGAAGACCTGAATATCAAGTTAAGTATCTTTAAAGAGCTAGATCGCTTTTGTAAGCCTGACACAATTCTAGCTAGCAATACATCCTCTCTTTCCATTACGAAAATAGGCTCAGTCACCCATCGTCCAGACAAGGTAATTGGGATGCACTTCATGAACCCCGTTCCGGTGATGAAACTTGTTGAAGTAATCCGAGGTTACTCTACTTCAGACAAAACAAACTTTCAAATACTAGAGTTAACGAAAAAGCTGGAAAAATTTCCTGTTGAAGCAAAAGACTACCCTGGATTCGTTGCGAATCGGATATTAATGCCTATGATAAACGAAGCTATCTACGCGTATCATGAAGGAGTAGCAGGGGCTCAAGAAATAGACGATGTAATGAAATTAGGTATGGGTCATCCGATGGGACCTTTACAACTAGCTGATTTCATAGGTCTGGATGTTTGTTTATCCATCTTGCGTGTCTTATATGACGGCTTCGGCAATCCTAAATATGCTCCATGCCCACTGTTAGTCAACATGGTCAATGGAAAAAAGCTAGGACAAAAAACAGGGGAAGGTTTTTATAAATACTAAAACCTTCCCCTGGAATACATTAAGCAATCCTTTGCATTTTACATCCGCTCAGGAACAGTAATTCCAAGTAGTCTCATCCCTCTTTCTATTACGGAAGCCGTAGAAGCGGAAAGTCTCAACCGAAATTCCTTCTCAGTTTGATCTTCAGACTTCAAGATACTCTCTTCATGGTAAAACTTATTATAAGCTTTAGCCAATTCATAAATATAGTTTGCTAACTGGGCTGGACTAAAAGCTTTTGCAGAACTTTCAATTATAACAGGAAACTGATCTAATAACTGAACCAAATCCAATTCGCTAGCTTTCAATCCTGCAGGTTGGCGAATTTCAACTTGAGCCTGATAGTTACCTTTGGTTAACAATGACTTGATACGAGCATGCGTATACTGAATAAACGGCCCTGTATGCCCTTGAAAATCGATTGACTCCTTGGGATCAAACAGCAACCTTTTTTGCGGTTCTACCTTAAGTAAAAAGTATTTTAAGGCTCCCATACCAATATTATAATACAATTGTTTTTTCTCTTCTTCTGAAAAGCCTTCGACTTTCCCAAGCTCTTCTGTTCTAGCCTGTGCAGTCTCAATCATTTCTTCCATGAGCTCATCAGCATCTACTACAGTACCTTCTCTTGATTTCATCTTACCCGACGGCAAATCAACCATTCCATATGAAAGATGATAAAGGCCTCCTGCCCATGGCATACCAAGCTTTTTTAGAATTTGAAACAGTACTTTAAAATGATAATCTTGCTCATTACCAACGACGTAAATTGACTCATCCATTTGAAAATCATCGTACTTCAATTTAGCCGTACCGATATCTTGAGTCATATAAACAGCTGTACCATCCCCTCGTAAAACCAGTTTTTCATCTAAACCTTCCGCTGTCAAGTCAATCCAAACTGATTGATCTGGCTTTCTAAAAAATACACCTTTTGTCAAGCCTTCTTCAATGATATCTTTTCCTAGCAAATACGTATTCGATTCGTAATAATATTTATCAAAATCAACGCCCAATTGCTTATAAGTGATATCAAATCCAGCATATACCCAATCGTTCATTTTTTTCCATAAGCCTACTACTTCCTCATCTCCTGCCTCCCATTTTTGCAGCATGCTTTGGGCTTCCTGAATAAGGGGTGCATTCTTTTTTGCATCTTCTTCCGTCTGTCCTTCCGAAACTAATTGCCCTATTTGCTTTTTATACTCTTGATCAAAGATAACATAGTACTTACCTACTAAATGATCTCCTTTCATTCCTGACGAGGCTGGAGTTTCTCTGTTCCCATACTTTTGCCAAGCCACCATAGATTTACAAATATGGATACCTCGATCATTGACCAGATTGGCCTTAATAACATCATAGCCATACATTTTCAAAATCTCCGCAACCGAATAGCCAAGGAGGTTGTTTCGAATATGGCCCAAGTGTAAGGGTTTATTTGTATTCGGAGAAGAATATTCGAGCATCAGCCGTTTGCCATTTTTGGGGAAAACACCAAAATCAGTTTTAGAAATAGCGGTTTGGAAACGACCAAACCAGTAATCATCACTGAGACTTAAGTTCAAAAACCCCTTTATTACATTATAGTCTGTAATCTCAGGGATTTTATTTTTTAAATATTCTCCTATATCATTTCCTGTTTGCTCAGGAGATTTCTTCGAATATCGAGTGATAGGAAAGACAACTAGCGTGATTTGTCCTTCAAACTCTTTTCTTGTTTCTTGTAAGGATAATTGGCTTTCAGGAATCTCAGCATTGTAAAGTTCTGCAACTGCTTGTATTGTATTGTTTATTAATTGCTTTTGTATTGTCATTATTTAGGTCTCTTCTTTTAATCGTTAACAAGTGCATTTGTAGCACGAGTTAAAATTTCAAAGGCATTTTCTGCCATTAAATTTTCGCTGTCTAAGGTAGGATTAACTTCTACCATTTCGAAACAGCATATTTTTGGATGTGAGCATAAGCGGGTAATCAAGGCACCAGCTTCACGCTCCGTAAAGCCGCCGCTAACAGGTGTTCCAGTTCCTCTAGAAATTGCAGAATCCATTGAATCAACATCAAAGGAAAGGTAAATCATATCACACTGTTCCAAAGATGGCATGATGTCATTCATAATCCGTTCTACTCCTTTCTCACGAAAATATTCAACTGTAAAGCTTTTGATATGATTCTTCTTTATCACGGATAATTCAGCGGGTTCGATATCTCGAATTCCAATATAGACAAGATCCTCCGGCTTTATTTTTGGAACTATGCTTCCGATATTTTTCAGCTGAAACCAGTAATTTAAGGTCTCTTGATCAGGCTGATTTACTTTATTGGCCAAATTATCTTCATCCAAAGAAATAGCAAGAGGCATGCCATGCATATTTCCTGAAGGCGAAGTATAGGGCGAATGCAAATCAGCATGTGCATCTACCCAAATTACCCCCAAACGTTTTTTGGGATATGCCCTTCTGATTCCTGCAATAGTGCCTACAGCTGTACTATGATCGCCTGCAAGAACAATAGGAAATTTTCCGGAATCCATTGTTTTATGAACCTCATCCGCTACCCGCTCGCACATTGTCAGCACCCCCGATATCCGCTTGGCAAAAGAGCTACCAGTCGTCTCAAAAAGCAAATGATTCTCATTCTCAATCTCTACTGATGAGTATTGCTTAAAGTATCGACTACCGAAATCTAAAGCTGCAATTTTTATTGCATCGATACCCATACTTGCACCTCTCGTTCCCGCGCCTAGTTCAGATTTCACTTCAATAAGTTGTATTTCTCTCATAAGTCAGCTTATATTTCAATAAAGACAAGATTATCGAATATTATCAACACTTTTGAACATTATTTTGTTCACGCATTGAAAACGATAACTTATCTTTGCCAAAATTAAAAAAAAATGCAGACCTATCAGGAATTTCTTGACCTAAGTGTTGGTTTTCCGCAAGACGGATTTGAACTCATTGATGATGAGCTCTACTTTCATGATTTAAACCTCATGGAAATGATAGAGACGTACGGTACACCATTACGGTTTACGTATTTGCCGATAATTAGTAAAAAAATCCAACAAGCAAAAATACTGTTCCAAACTGCCATATTAAAAAATAACTATCGCGGTTCCTATAAATATTGCTACTGTACAAAAAGCTCCCATTTTAGGCATATTGTAGAAGAGGCACTAAAGAATGACATCCATTTAGAGACTTCCTCTGCCTTTGATATGCCAATGATTGACATATTAGAAAAAAAGGGAGTAGTAAATAAGGACATTACTGTAATTTGTAACGGCTTTAAAACCTATCAATATAAACAATATATTATTGATATGTTGCATGATGGCTTTCAGAATATCATTCCAGTTTTAGATAATAAAGAAGAATTCAATCTTTATGATGATGAAGTTGAACTTGATACTCCATGTAATCTGGGAATTCGTATTGCAGCAGAAGAGCAGCCTGACTCCCAATTCTATACCTCAAGACTTGGTGTAAGGATAGAAGATGTTATTGACTTATACAATAATAAAATTCTTCCTAACCCTAACTTCCGTGTGAAGTTATTGCATTTCTTCATTAATTCAGGTATTTCTGATACGCCTTATTACTGGAATGAGCTTGAAAAGTACGTTACACTATACTGCAAATTCAAAAAGATCAATCCTGATTTAGATACGCTAGACATTGGTGGTGGAATGCCTTTCAAAGATTCCTTAGTGCACGATTTCGATTATGAATACATGGTTAACGAAATTGTGAATCGAATCAAACAAATTTGTGCTTTCCACGAAGTGATGGAACCTGATATCATTACTGAATTCGGAAAATATACTGTAGCTGAGGCTTCTGGGATTTTATATAAGGTATTGGGTAGAAAGCAGCAAAATGACCGTGAGAAATGGTTGATGCTAGATGGCTCGTTTATCACGAACCTACCCGATGTATGGGCTTTAAATCAAAAATACATACTCTTGCCTATTAATAACTGGGACTCAGAATACGAACGCGTAAACCTTGGTGGCATCACATGCGATGGTCAAGATTATTACAATCAAGAGGCACACATGAACAACGTTTTCATGCCAAAAACCAGAAAAATCCAATACTTAGGCTTTTTCCATACAGGTGCGTATCAAGAAGTTTTAAGTGGGTATGGAGGAATCCATCACTGTTTATTACCCTCTCCAAAGCATGTCATTATTCGACGCAACAGAGACGAAACGTTCAACTTTGAAGTATTTGGTGAAGAACAAAACAGTAAGCAAGTATTGAAAATATTGGGATATTATTAAGATATCCCAATATTTTGTATTAGGCAATGAAGATTTATTTGGACTTATAATAGCTGCCTGTTGCGCCGATGAGTCAACTAGGAATCAAATTTCTCTAGTTGTTTAATCAACGTCGCAAAGTCTTTCGGATACGGGGCTTCGAAGCTATACTTTTCATTGTCAACAGTTAACTCTAACCTTTTGGCATGCAAAGCGAATCGCTTCATTATTGGTTGCTCCTCTTGCTCTTTACCCAATGTATAGTTACGCTTAATCTGAGACAAAAAAACAGGTTTTCCTTTATACATGCTATCCCCAACAATTGAGGCATGTTGAGTAGCTAAATGTATACGAATTTGGTGCATTCTTCCTGTTATGGGCCGACACTCGACAAGGGTAAAATGCTTAAAATAAACAAGAGACTGGAACCAAGTTTCTGCTTTTTTCCCCTCCACTCTATCGATGCTAACATTTTTATTGCCTTGATTCAATATCGGTAAATCCACTTTCAGCTTTTCAAAGGCATGTGTGCCTTCAATTACGGCATGGTATATTTTATTAACCCTTCTACGTTCAAACTCTATTGATACTAGACGATAACTTTCTGGAGTTTTTGCTATTAATAGAAGGCCTGAGGTCTCTTTATCAAGTCGGTGGCATACTTGCGCATCCGCGTGATATTGCTTCGCTAATTTCAAAACACTAACTTCATTTCCAGAACGTTCGTCTAAAGATGATAAAAAGGGGGGTTTATTAATAACGATAAGGCGATCGTCTTCAAAAACAATCATATCCTTAAACTTAGGAACTTTTTTAGGTCTATTTTCTATATCCATTGTACAAAAATACTAATTAATGATTTTAGATCTCAACCAATTCGCTAGAATCCACGAAATAAAGAAAACAATCTTTAAAAAATAAAATATGGAACCAATTTTGCATGTTAGAAAATAAAAAAAGTATCTTATGAAAAAAAATATTCTAATTCTAGATGACGATTCAGATATTCTCTTTTTTTGTTCTCATGTTTTCGAAAGTATAGGATTTGAAGTATTTACATCGGAAAACTGCAATAACATTGTTGAAAAAGTTGAAGAGACGAATCCAGATATTATATTAATTGACAACTGGATACCGGATATCGGAGGAATTGAGGCAATTAAAGTGCTTAAGAAAACGTTGCATCTTAAAGATATTCCAGTAATTCTTTTCTCGGCAAACAGTAACTTAGTTGAACTAGCATTAGAGGCAGGTGCGGACAGTTATTTAAAAAAGCCATTCGATTTGGATGAACTTGAAAAGATCGTCAGCGATTTTGTTCGTTAACATAAAGACGATCCTGTTCAGAAGCTAATTTGTTACCTCATCAGCTTCAAACTTATATCCAACGCCTTTAACAGTTCCCACATAACCGCTACCCAGCTTTTCACGCAATTTCCTTATGTGAACATCTACTGTGCGATTCGTTACAATAACGGAATCGTCCCATACAGCCTTTAAAATCTGATCTCGATTAAATACCTTTCCCGGTCTCGATGCCAGAAGATAAAGTAATTCGAATTCCTTTTTTGCTAAAGTAATTTTTTCGTCGCCTCTGAATACTAAAAATGCTTCTCGATCAATAACAATATCTGCAACGTGAAGCCTTTCGCTTTGTTCCTCTTCTTGTTTATTTCTTCGCAAAAGAGCGTTAATTCTGCTCATTAATATGCGAGGTTTGATAGGTTTGACGATATAGTCATCCGCTCCTACGTTAAAGCCTGAAACTTCGGAATATTCCTCACTCCTTGCGGTTAAAAAAACAATAAATGTATCTTTAAATTCAGGAAGCGACCGGATGTGGTGACATGCTTCGATACCATCCATTTCAGGCATCATAATGTCCATTAAGATCAAATTCGGTGAGTGCTTCTTTGCTTGAGCTATCGCTTCAATGCCGTTCTCTGCAACAATTACTTGATAACCTTCCTTTTTCAGGTTAAATTCGATCAGCTCTCTAATATCCGGTTCATCATCGACTATTAATATTTTATTTTTAGTTCCTATCATTTCCAAAGTATTTGATGCGAAGCTATGAATCTAATAAAAACTCACGATTAACTCATTGTTAAGAAATTGCTAAGTCTTTATAAGCTTAACTAGTTATCAAGGTGTTGTGCCAAAAATTCACCGAGGGCCTTTCCTCGTAAATTTTTTCCTAGAATAGTGCCGTCAGGACCAATAAGGAAGGATGCTGGAATGGCATTAACTTTATATAATTGCGCCGGCTCGCTATTCCAACGTTGCAGGTCAGAAACCTGAACCCAATCTAGCTTATCGTCTTTGATGCCTTTTAACCAAGCACTTCTGCTGTCATCAAGGGAGACGCCAAAAACTGTAAATCCTTTGTCTTTATATTTTTCGTGCTGTTCAACAATATTCGGGTTTTCCTGCCTACAAGGCCCACACCAAGATGCCCAAAAGTCTAAAAGTGTATATTTCCCCCTAAAATCCGAGAGCTTAACAACCTTCCCATTTGGATCAATAGATTCAAAATCTGGGGCTTTCTGACCGACACTCAATACTTTAAGCTCAGCCATATGATTTACAAACGACTGAACACTTGAGTTACCAGGAAACTTATCTCGTATTACATCGGCGTATTCAATCATTTGAGTTTCGTACATACTAGGATCCAAGGAAAGTATTGCGTAAAACCCGGCTAAATTATCCTGATTTTTAAGAGCAAAAGCTAAAGTTTCCTCCCCAGAGCTTTCAAGCATCGCTTGGAATTTGGCATACGACTCCTCTCGAATTTCTTCTTCATTTGCGGGGTTAGCTTCAACGTTATTCGTGAACTCATCTTGAATCTCTATCGATAATGCTTCGTACTTATTGCGTATAGCGCCTAAGTCGTGCAGCTTTAAAGATATATCAGAGCCAGAAACCTTATATTTATTTGAACTTTTCGAAAAGTCGGTTTCAAATTCAACCTTCTCTCCGTTTTTAAGCACGAAGAGATACTCCTTTCCACCAGCTTCTAAAATATAAAGTTGCGGTTCAATTGCACTTCTGCGAAAACGAAATTCATTTGATTCATTTAAAAATGCAGAATCAATAACGGCAGCGCCTTCATAAAGATAAACCTTCTTTAAGTCCCCGGCGTTCTTTATCGTACCATTTAAAACAAACTGCTCTTTATTTGTACACGATCCCAAAAACAAGATTGCTGATAGGATTATTATAACATTTCTCATAGTATTATTTTTTTTTTTACATTAGCTCTAGTTGATAAAGCGCTTCGCATTTATCAACGCTTCACCTAGTCCTTCTACATTTTTGCCACCAGCCGTAGCATAAAAAGGCTGTCCACCCCCTCCACCCTGTATTTCTTTCGCCAATTCACGTACAATAGTTATGGCATTAAGGCTTTTATCTGCTATCAAATTTTCTGAAATCATAACACTGATAGTAGGCTTACCATTAATATTCGCGCCAAGAACTAAAAACAAATTCTGAATTTGATCCTTTAGAGAGAAAGAAAGGTTCTTTAAAGCATCCGCTGTTGGTAGATCCACCTCTCGAGCGATGAAGTTCACTCCTTCTATAAGTTCCACTTGATTAATCAGATCACTTTTTATTGCTTTTATCTTTTCAACAAGTCCCTTATCTACTTCTTTTTTTAACTTAGTATTCTCTTGTAGCAATCCTACTACTGTATTAACAACACTTTTCGGATTATTTAATACTTCTCTTAACTCTTTAAAATTATCAGCTAACTCGAAAATATAATTCAAAGCTTCTACACCAGTAATCGCTTCGATTCTTCTTACTCCGGCTTGAACAGCACTTTCACCAACAATCTTAAAAAAGCCAATCATACCCGTTGCAGGAATATGTGTTCCGCCACAAAGTTCACGAGAATAGTTAGCATCGAAAGTAATCATACGAACTGATTCCCCATATTTCTCCCCAAATAATGCCGTCGCGCCTAATGCTTTTGCTTCACTCAATGGGATAGACCGCTGCTCGTCCAAAGGGATATTAGCTCTGATTTTTTGGTTGACAATAACTTCTACTTGCTTTATCTCCTCGTCAGTCATTTTAGAAAAATGAGAAAAGTCAAAACGAAGATACTTATCATTAACCAACGAACCCTTTTGCTGAACATGATCACCTAGCACTTCCTTTAAAGCCGCATGCATTAAATGCGTAGCAGTATGATTGGATGAGGTGTAAAACCGCTTCTCGCTATCAACGATCGCCTTTACGGGCATCGAGATATTTTTAGGCAATTCAGAAACCACTTGATAAATCAAGTCATTTTCTCTTTTTGTATCTAATACTTTTATTTTTTCTCCTTCAAAATCAAGTGTACCCGTATCGCCAACCTGTCCGCCTCCTTCTGGATAAAATGGACTAGACACTAGTACGATCTGTACCTGTTTTTTCCCTTTAATCTGAATTTCGCGGTATTGCGCAACTTTGGTATAAACCAATAAATCATCATAGCCTACAAATCCCTCGTTGGCCGAGGAATCCAATACGATCCAGTCGCCCGCCACAATAGCGGTTGCAGTGCGTGAACGATTCTTTTGAATTTCGAGTTCTTTATAATAGCCCCCCATATCAACTTCCAAGCTCTTTTCCCTAGCAAGCAATTGTGTCAAGTCAATAGGAAAACCAAAAGTATCGTATAATTCAAAAGCAACCTTACCATCTACCATAGTGTGACTAGCAGCAAATTTCTCAAACCGGTTTATGCCGGCAGACAAGGTTCGTAAAAACGAATTTTCCTCTTCGCGAACCACTTTCTTTACAAATTCCCGTTGCTCATATAAATTCGGGAATACATGCTGGAACTGCTCGTTTAATATATCAATTAACTTATATAAAAATGGTTCTTTAAGATTAAGGAAAGTAAATCCGTAGCGAACAGCTCGACGCAGAATTCTTCTAATAACATATCCAGCTCCATTATTCGAAGGCAACTGACCATCAGCAATGGTAAAAGCGATTGCACGAATATGGTCTGCCATCACACGCATGGCAATACTTGTGTCTTCATCATTGCCATATAAGACACGAGTTTCTTTAGCAATAAACTGGATTAACGGCTGGAAAACATCGGTATCATAGTTAGACTGCTTTCCTTGCAAGGCCATGCACAAACGCTCAAATCCCATTCCTGTATCGACATGTTGTTGCGGCAATAAGTGAAGAGTTCCGTCGGCCTTCCTATTATATTGCATGAAAACTAGATTCCATACTTCAACAACTTGGGGATGATCTTGATTTACTAATGTTCGTCCATCAACAGTCTTTCTATCTTCATCAGAACGGATATCGATATGAATTTCTGAGCAAGGGCCACAGGGTCCGGTATCGCCCATTTCCCAGAAATTATCCTTTTTACTGGCCATTAATATCCGATCTTCCGCAATATATTGCTTCCAATAATCAAATGCCTCAGTATCTTTCTCTAAATTATCGTCTTTATCTCCCTCAAAAACACTAACATATAGTCGGTCTTTATCTAGACCATAAACCTCAGTCAACAACTCCCAAGCCCAGGCTATTGCTTCTTTTTTGAAATACCCCTCTTCGGGTTTAGTAGAATCGCCCAAACTCCAATTACCCAGCATTTCGAAAAAGGTATGATGGTATGTATCATACCCAACTTCCTCTAAATCGTTATGCTTTCCTGAAACACGAAGACATTTTTGAGTGTCAGCAACTCGATCATATCTTGCTGGCTTAATTCCTAAAAAAATATCTTTAAACTGATTCATACCCGCATTAGTGAACATCAGGGTTGGATCATCTTTTATTACTATGGGAGCTGAAGGAACAATATGGTGTTGTTTGCTTTCAAAAAACTTTAAAAACGTTTCTCTTATTTCGCTACTGGTCATGAATATGTTTTAAAATAACTCCAAAGTTAAGGCTTTATCTGTAAAAACAGCCAAAATGAAGATTTAAAGCACTTACTAATCTGGATATCAGCATAGTATTTACCTATAAAAATAATTGTAAAGATATTTATTTATCCTGTAGATTATAAAACAATAACATTTTTTAACATATCGCCGCTTTGGTAATGGCTATCTTTGCGGCCATAATTTTGAAACAAATATTAATTAAACCGAATAATTAGTGAGCAACATTAAATATCATTATAACTCTCTTACCTCTCAATACGAAGAAATCGAAACTAAACCTTGGAGTAATGCACTAAAAATTGGAGGAATTCTTACTGCTTCTTTTTGTATAGCAATTGTTTTTTTTCTTTTCGGATATTCGTACTTAGACTCTCCAGAAGAAAAGAAATTAAAGAGAGAATTAGCCCAAATGAACCTTCAATATGAAATCTTACAAGACCGGATGAGCCAAGTAAGTGTTGTTTTAGAAGACATTCAAGATAGAGACGATCATCTCTACCGTACATTATTTAACGTAGATCCCATCCCTTCAGATATCCGTAAGGCAGGGTATGGAGGTATCAACCGATATGAAAATCTCGAAAACTATCATAATTCAGAGATTATGGTTGAAACCGCAAAGAAAATAGATGAGATCGCAAATACTTTGATTATACAGGCTAAGTCCTATGACGAACTTACCGATCTTTCGGAATCGAGATTAGAAATGATGGCGAATGTTCCAGCGATTTCTCCGATAAACAGCAAAAATCTTCATCGAGGGATTTCTGGCTTTGGTTCAAGACATCATCCCGTTTATAAAATTAAGAAAAAACACCTTGGTATTGATTTCCCTGCTCCTATTGGCACCCCTATTTATGCTACCGGAAATGGTAAAGTTAACGTGTCAGGCACTGAACGAGGTTACGGAAAAATGGTAAAAATCAATCACGGTTTTGGTTATGAAACTTTATACGGGCACATGAGCAAAATCAAAGTCAAAAAAGGCCAAACGGTGAAGCGCGGAGAAGTGATTGGCTATGTCGGAAATACGGGGATTTCAACCGGACCCCATTTGCATTATGAAGTTATAAAAGAACGGCGCCCTGTTAACCCTATTGATTTCTTTTATAATGACCTAAGTCCAAGCGAATATTTGGCGATGACCAAAGCTGCTTCGCAGATAAATCAATCTTTTGATTAGTTTTATTGGTGAAATGGGAAATTCTTTGCATTTTGCAGTAATTAGATTGACCTAGCAATGCCGTATAAAGAACATGAAATAAGCAAATTGTATTATTCAATGGGTGAAGTTACGAAAATGTTTAACGTAAACGCATCCCAGATTAGGTATTATGAGCGTGAATTTGATATTATAAAACCTAAAAAGAATAAAAAAGGAAACCGTCTTTTTACTGCGGAAGACATTGAAAATTTGAAAATTATCTTCTCGTTAGTTAAAGACAAAGGGTATACCCTCCAAGGTGCACGAGATTATTTAAAAATCAATAAAAACGAAGCGAAAGAAAATCAACGGGTATTGGATTCTTTAGAAAAACTAAAGAAATTTTTAATCGAAGTGAGGGAGAGTTTATAAATGGCCTTAATAACGATTGGCTAGCTCAATTACGGCCAGATTTTGTACCTTTCCATCCTCAATAACAAATCTTTGTAGGGTTCTTACTTTATGCCACCCTTGCTTACCGGCAGCGCCCGGATTTAAATGTAGGCATTTAAATTTCTTATCATAAATAACTTTAAGAATATGAGAGTGCCCAGATATAAACAACTGGGGAGGATTGTGGAGCATTAACTCTTTCACTTCCGAAGTATAACGCCCCGGATAGCCGCCAATATGAATCATAAAAACATCTAATCCTTCGAGCGAAAAGCGCAACGTTTCTGGATATATCTGACGAATATCTTGGCCATCGATGTTTCCATAAACTCCCCGAAGTGGCTTGAAGTCTGATAGGGCCTTTGCCAGATCAAGATTTCCAAAATCTCCAACGTGCCAAATTTCATCACATTTTTCAAAATGGGTAAAAACCGCATCGTCCAAATATCCATGTGTGTCTGAAAGCAAGCCTATAGTTTTCACGTTTAAATCAATCTTAAAAGTTTAAGAAAAAAGGTTTCAACAAGTTGAGATATTCACGACTATATTTCCCTTTATTTTTGTAAATCACGAACTCTTCATTGGCATTTATATTCGTTTGCTTAGACAACTTTGAAATCACACGAATAACTTCTGAGTTTTCAAAAGAACGGATGTTGATCTCTTCTTGAATGGTCCAATGCGACAAAAGCCCGGTTTCTATCGATAGATGCCGAAGAGTGATCGGCCAAATTAACTGAAATGATCCGCTATCTTGCAACCAATCATAAGTTTTAAGAAGTAACTTTTCAAAAAAAGCGAACTGGGTATGCCTCGCAAGGGTCTTATTCAAATCTGGGCTTTTCAAAGAATTAATAAAAAATGGTGGATTTGACACAATTAAATCATAACATACCTTAGGCACAAATTCGTGAAAGTCAGTATGAAATAAAGTCATTCTATCCGAAAACGGAGAATCTTTGAAATTTTTTTCGGCACAAAGAGACGCCGCTTCATTTATTTCCAATGCATGTATTTCGGCTTCCGGGAAACGTTGTGCCAACATTAACGAGATGACCCCTGTCCCGGCACCGATATCAAGAATATACTTCGGAGCATCCGACATTGCTTTCGCTGCCAATAAAACGCCGTCCGTATTAATCTTCATAGCGCTTCCTTCCTGATCAATGCTGAATTGCTTAAATCTAAAAATGGATTTACTCATCTTCCCTTATTTCATTAGCTAAAGTTAATGTTTCATGAGTGGGTTTTATTAAAGTAGTATTCATTTTGGTATAGAAATAGGCCAATGCGAAAACAACCCCGGTAATAGATGCCATGCTGCCCGCAACAGAAACATCAAAATATGCGGCAACAAGATAGCCCAATACAGAAATGATCACCCCAATAATCACTGTATAAAACAGCATTCTTTTCAAATCTCCTGTGAGCAAGTAAGCAATTGACGGTGGACCGATCAAAAAATTAATGATCAATATTGCACCTACAGAATCAAAAGAAACAACTGTCGTAATCGAAACAAAGCTCATTAAAGCATAATGCCAAAACGCGGTAGAAATCCCAATTGCAGAAGCAAAAGCAGGATCGAATGATGTTAAAGAAAGCTGTTTATAAAAGAAAAAGATAAAAGCGATAACCAAAATCAGTAAAGTCCCTAAAATGTAAACTGCCCTGGGGCCCATAATCGTTCCGCTAGACAAAATCCAAGTATCAATCGGTACATACGCTATTTCACCATATAACACACAGTCTTGGTCAATATCTATGAAACCTGCGAATACGCTAATTAGAATAATACCGACTGCAAACAAAAAAGTGAAGGTGACCCCTATTGCAGAGTCTGACTGCAGCTTCGCCTTTTTTTGAAAAAACTCTATTAAAAAAGTAGTGAGTAATCCCAAAATACCAGCGCCAACAATCATCGTAAACGGATCTCTACTGCCGCTCAATAACACTGCAATGACTATTCCTGGCAACACGGAGTGACTGATAGCATCGCCGATCATACTCATTTTTCTCAAAACCAGAAAACAGCCCAACAAACCTGCCGAAACCGCAACCAGCGTACCGGTCAAAATTATCCAAAATGCGACCATTCTCTTCTTTTTTAAATTCTTGGAATAATTGAATCGTGCGGATCCTTTTCAGGATAGCCCAATTGATGTTCCAATTCCATTTCTAATTCGGGTGTGATGATATGTTCTATCAATTCGGCATTCTCGTGCACATGCTCCGGAGCCATATCCGCATACTTCGTTAAATACAATTCCCAAAGTCGATGCAATTTCACTACCCTCGCCGATTTCAAAATCCCTTCATTTGAGAGATACCACCTATCATCTTGCTTCATAACCAAATTTTTTCTATAAAGTCCTTTCAACGCTTTTTTCAAAAGCTCTCTTTGCATTGGCCGGATCACTAGCAACTCTTCAGCTGTACTTCCTAATCCAAAATCATTTTTATTTTCTCCGCGCTGATAGAATATCTTCAAAATATTTTCTTCCAATATTGCACTGCCTCTACTTTTCTGCATTTTAGACCTAGATACAATACCCACTGTAGGGGCAAAGAAGAACGAAAAAAACGCTATAAAAGAGGATACGATGACCATCCATGGACCGGTAGGCATAGCAGGTGCCACAAAAGAAATATATGCGCCTAATAGACCAGAAACAGCACCGAATAAAGCAGAGAGAACCATCATCTTTTTTAAATCGTTGGTCCAGAAACGGGCCGCTGCCGCAGGAGTGATTAACATCGCCGCCATCAACACTACTCCTACAGCTGTAATTCCAGTTACCACAGCCAAAACCGTCAGTGTAGTCAACAATAGCTCTAGCTTTCCAACTGGCAGTCCTAAAGCCGCAGCATAAGGCTCGTCAAAAGATACTAAAGTAAACTCTTTAAAAAAACTGACAGTAGAAATAATTAAAACGACTGCGATAATGGCGAAAGCGATTAAATCATCCCCAACTAGTGCTGCCGCCTTACCAAAAATAAAACTATCTAAACCGCTTTGTGAAGAATTGCCTGAGTGTTGAATAAACGTCAGCAAAACAATACCGAAACCAAAGAAGACCGTCAAAATTAATCCAATCGCCGCGTCTTTCTTAATTTTCGTTCGTTTTATTATCCCATCAATTAATACTAAAGATAGCCAGCCGGAAATAAAAGCGCCAATAATTAAGAGGATAATATTTTTTGTTTCGAAGATTAAAAAGGCAGTACATATTCCAGGCAACACGCCATGAGATACGGCGTCACTGACCAAAGCTTTTTTGCGGAGCACAATAAATACACCAACCATTGCCGAACTTGCGGCTAAAAGCATTGAACCAAATACCACATAACGGATATTGGCATCTGCAAACGAAAAAAACTCAATAAGATTTTCCATTTTACTTCTCTTTTGGAAATTCCGTATTCGCAATTATATTTCGCACATCAGAAAGCAATGTTAATTTTCCCCCATATGCTTTTTGGATATTTTCCTCATTATAAACTTCATCTGTTGGCCCGGAAGCTACCAAATGCACGTTCAACAAGATCATCCAATCAAAATAATTCCGAACGGACTGCAAATCATGGTGAACGACCAAAAGCGTTTTATCTTCAGAAGCCATTTTCCTAAGCAACTCAATAATAGCCTTTTCTGTCGCCGCATCCACTCCTGCAAAAGGTTCATCAAGAAGATAAAAATCTGCCTCCTGAGCCAAAGCTCGTGCAATAAAAACACGCTGTTGTTGACCTCCCGAAAGTTGCGAGATTTGTCGGTTAGCATACCCTACCATTCCCACCTTATCTAGGCATTCCATAACGGCATCTTTGTCCTTCTTTCTTGGTCGTTTAAATAACCCAAGCTTCCCATACCGGCCCATCATGACGACATCAAAGACCGACGCAGGAAAATCCCAATCAACAGATTCCCGCTGAGGAACATAGCTAACCCTTGAACGCACCTGGTCCAGCTCCTCACCAAAGATCTTAACTCGGCCGCTTGATACAGGAATAATATCCATAATCGACTTTAATAGGGTCGACTTACCAGCGCCATTCGGCCCCACTACCCCTACAATCTTCCCTTGTGGAACCTCAAGATCTATACTCCAAAGAACGGGCTTTTGAGTATAGCTCACGGTTAAATGGCCTACTTCAAGAGCGGGAATACTGTCTGCACTGTTTAGAGATTGATTCATATTTTTATTTTAAAGCGTTGGTGATTGTATTGACATTGTATTTCACCATGCCTTTGTAAGTTCCTTCGGGTGTTCCTTGCGCACCCAAAGCATCTGTATATAACAAACCACCAATAATTACCTTCTTCTTTTTACTAGTCACTCCTTCTACTACTGCCCGTAGCGCTTTATCCGAAACCGATGTTTCAACAAAAACTGCTTTAATATCTCGATCAACAATTAGCTTTACCAAGTCCGATACATCCCTCAGTCCAAATTCTGCCTGTGTTGAAATCCCCTGCAAGCCCATCACTTCAATATCATAAGCTCTTCCGAAATAACTAAAAGCATCATGTGCAGTAATAAGAACACGTTTCGGTTCAGGAATACTATGTATTTGCTTTTTTACATAAGAGTCTAAAGAGTCTAACTCTTTTTCATAAACCTCTGTGTTTTTAATAAAGTAATCAGCCGCCTGAGGGTTTTGTTTTACAAGTACATCAGAAGCTATTAAAACCAGCTCCTTCCACAAACTAACATCAAACCAAATATGTGGATCCGGGAAATTCCCACCAACTACCGGCTGATGGATTAACTCGGAAGGAAGCATATCCCCTAAGGCGGTAACCGACTTGGTTCGCCCTAGTTTTCCAAGAACCTCAGCCATTTTCCCTTCTAAGTGCAAACCTTGATAAAAAATATAGTCAGCCTCCATAAATTTCCTTAAATCTCCCAAGCTCGCTTTATACAAATGTGGATCTACACCTGGCCCCATAATAGAAACTACCTCTGCAGAATCCTTTACAATATTTCGGATGGCATCTGCAAGTAATGTAGTAGTTACTACAATATAAGGCTTGGTCGACTGCCGAGGCACTGTCTCCTTACAACAAGTCAGAAAAACACAACAGAGAAACAATAAAAAAATTCGACCCATTACCTTCTACCATTTTTAGCAATACAAAAGTAAATAAATTAGACTACCCTAACAATATTTACTACGAATTATTTTATCTCTTACTATAAAAAACTCGAAGTACCAAATTTGAAAATTGAATTGATCGAGAACAGATGCGTCCACAATGAAGCGCATTCTTGATATTTGTCGTAATAGAAGTCTAATTTTCTCCTAAGAATGTTTGTAATACATGGTCATAAATACTTTTTGCGTGCGCAGTCGTGTCATACATTTCATCATCAACCACATTTCCCGAATTGGTCACGACTCCCAAATAGGTAAAGTCTGTATTGGAAGCGGCCATCGTTTCTACAAATAGATCCTGATTTTCTGGTTTTACAGATACCACAATACGGCCTTGCGCTTCACCAAACAAGAATGCATCCTTTCTAATTTCACTATCCGTTGCGATGGCAAAGCCAAAATTATTGGGCATGGCAGATTCCAATAAAGTGATATACAATCCACCATCCGACACATCGTGCGCTGAAGCGATAAGCTTTTCCTTGATTAAGCCCTTTAGCACTTGATGGGTTTCATATTCTTTATCCAAATCAAAATAGGGAGCAGGAGAAGCGACTATTCTATGATAAGAAGCTAAATACTGAGAAGAAGAGATGTCATTTACGGATTCTCCAATTAAATAAATATAATCATCCTTAGCTTTAAAATCTAATGTCATTAATGTGGAAACATCTTCTAAAACACCTAGCATTCCTATTGTAGGGGTGGGAAAAATAGCTTTGTCATCAGATGATTGGTTATAAAAGCTTACATTTCCTCCAGTAACCGGAGTATTGAATTTTAGGCAGCCTTCACTCATTCCTTTTATTGCCTCTACAAACTGCCAGTATACTTCTGGGTTGTAGGGATTACCGAAGTTCAAGCAATTGGTAATCGCTGAAGGCTCTCCACCTGCACATGCAATATTTCTCGCTGCCTCTGCGACAGCAATAGCCGCTCCTACTTTGGGGTCAGCATTTACATATCTTGCATTACAATCCACTGTCAAAGCAATCGCCTTATTTGTTCCCTTTATAGAAATAACAGCGGCATCGCATGGATGATTGGCTGTCAGATTCATGCCGCCAACTTTAGAATCATACTGATCCGTTACCCACCGTTTTGAAGCGATATTGGGATGAGCGATTAAATATTGGGCAACATCCCGCAAATCCTCGGGAATTGGAATTTGATCAATATGGAATTTTTTGAACTCCAGAAAATAAGCAGGTTCTTTATATTCACGATGGTAAACTGGAGCGCCGCCGCCTAAAACCAAATCATCAGCAGGGACATCAGCTACCAGCTCTCCGTTAAAATAATATTCAAGGCGTAGTGTATCGGTAACCTCGCCAATACAATCGCAATTAATATCCCATTTTTCAAATACGGCTTCTACCTCAAATTGCCGATCTTTTTTAACAACAATCAACATCCTTTCTTGAGATTCGGATAGCAAAATCTCAAACGGTTCCATACCCTCTTCACTAACAGGCACTTTATTCAAATCAATTCGCATTCCGTGCTTCCCCTTGGCAGACATTTCAGAATTTGAACAAATGATTCCCGCTGCGCCCATGTCTTGCATGCCAATCACTGCTCCGGTTTTAATCACCTCTAATGAAGCTTCCATTAAACTCTTTTGCAAAAGCGGGTTTCCAGCGGGAACCGCGGAAAAGTCGTCAGCAGACTTCTCCGAAATATCCTTTGAAGCAGAAGCGGCACCATGAACGCCATCCCTTCCGGTACTGGCTCCTACTATGTAGACTAAATTCCCCGCCCCATAAGAGGTGGCGAGAACTGTTTCTCCTTCTTTGACAATACCGACAGACATGGCATTGACCAAAGGGTTCAACTGATAACATTCATCGAAGAAAACTTCACCACCAACTGTAGCGACGCCAAAACCGCTCCCATAATCTGCGATTCCTTTCACCACCCCTTTCACAATCCATTTGGTACGATCAATTTCCAAATTTCCAAAACGCAACGAATTTAGCTGTGCAATAGGACGCGCTCCCATTGTAAAAATATCTCGGTTTACACCCCCTACTCCGGTTGAAGCGCCATGATAGGGCTCTATAGCTGAGGGATGGTTATGAGATTCAATTTTAAAAACACAGCCTAGACCGTCACCGATATCTACTAAACCCGCGTTCTCTTCGCCAGCCTTGACAAGCATATGAGGCCCGTCTTTTGGTAAGGTCTTTAGCCAAACGATCGAATTTTTATAAGAACAGTGCTCGCTCCACATGACTGAGAATATCGAAAGCTCCGTGAAGTTCGGACTTCGTCCTAAAATTTCGAGAATACGATCAAACTCTTCAGGCAATAAACCTAATTTGTGAGCAGTGTCGGAGTTTATTGATGGTTGATTTTTCAAGGCAGCAATTATTAGAGGGAAGTATAAATTTAAGAATATTTTCTTAATATGAGTCGCCCTTTGTAGTATGTATTTATTTCAAGATTAATTATTTGGTTGCTACACACTCAAAATGGACTCGACAAATCAGGTACTTTCTACATATCTACCTTAAAAATTCCAAAATACAGTTATTTATTTCAGCCAAAACATAAAATAGACTACAAAATATGTCCCTACCCTATATTTTTGTTGTATTTTTATATGTTTTTATAAAAAACTAGATAATTATATGCCACTTTTTATTCACTTTTGTCGAATACTTCTAAAACTAACATAATTAACATGGCTAACTTAAGATTTGACGCAGTTGAGGCTGCGATTGCAAGAAAAGCGAAGCAAATCAAACCTTTGAATGGTAAACCTTCAAGCATTTTCGGTAAGAACGTTTTCGGACCACAAAAGATGAAGGAATACTTGCCGAAAAACGCTTATGAAAGACTGTTAAATACAATTGAAATAGGCGAAGCCATCGATATCGATTTGGCGGAACATATCTCACAAGCCATTAAAACCTGGGCCATTACAAATGGAGCTACCCATTATACACATTGGTTCCAGCCTCTCACAGGAACAACTGCCGAAAAACATGATGCTTTTTTCGAGCCGGGGAACGATGGAAATGCAATTGAAAAATTTACTGCCGAGGTCTTGATCCAACAAGAGCCAGATGCGTCAAGTTTTCCCCACGGAGGAATTAGAAATACATTTGAAGCGCGTGGTTATACCGGCTGGGATCCCTCCTCTCCTGTTTTCCTCTTTGAAACCGCTGCAGGCAAAACCTTATGCATCCCTACTGTATTTTTATCCTATACTGGAGAAGCATTAGATTATAAGGCTCCTCTTCTGAAATCGCTGAACAAATTGGATAAAGCCGCTGTAGAGGTTTGTCAGTATTTCAGTCGAAATATAACCCGCGTTACCCCTTCTTTAGGGATTGAGCAAGAATATTTTCTGGTTGATTTAGCTTTGTTCAATGCTCGCCCTGATCTGCAGTTGACTGGACGCACGCTTTTCGGGCACATGTCTGCCAAGGGACAGCAACTTGACGACCATTATTTCGGAGCTATTCCAGAACGAGTTTTAGCCTTTATGGCCGACTTAGAAAGTGAATCTTTAAAATTAGGAATTCCCTTAAAAACACGGCATAACGAGGCGGCGCCTTCGCAATTTGAATGTGCACCAATGTTTGAGGAAATGAACTTAGCTATTGATCACAATCAACTGCTATTAAATGTAATGGAACTCGTTGCTCTACGCCACAATTTTAAAGTGTTGATTCATGAAAAACCTTATGCCAACATCAATGGATCAGGCAAGCACAATAACTGGTCATTAGTAACCAGTACGGGGATCAATTTATTATCTCCTGGCAAAACACCAAAGAACAACTTGATGTTTCTAACGTTTTTCGTGAACACCATCAAAGCAGTACATGAACATGCTGATCTTTTAAGAGCGTCTATTGCTACCGCGGGAAACGATCACCGGCTAGGTGCAAATGAAGCACCTCCAGCAATTATTTCAATTTTCTTAGGAAGCCAGCTCAATGCAATGCTTGACGACATTGAGACGCCAAGGATAGCAAAAATTGTTAAAGCAGAAAGTTTATTATGGCATGGGATACCCAAAATCCCACAATTAAATTTGGATAATACCGATCGAAATCGAACATCTCCCTTTGCGTTCACGGGCAATAAATTTGAATTCCGCGCAGTAGGCTCTTCTACAAATTGTGCGAGTCCCATGACGGTGCTGAATGCAATTATGGCTGATCAATTAATTAAATTCAAGACTGAGGTTGATAAAGAAATAACGAAGGGCACAAAAAAGGATTTAGCTATTCTCAATGTCATTCGCAAATACCTCAAAGAATCTAAAGCCATCCGCTTCGAAGGAAATGGATATAGCAAAGAGTGGGAAAAAGAAGCTAAAGAGCGTGGTTTATCGAACATACAAACAACTCCTAAGGCTTTAGATGCTTATAAAAGCGAAAAATCTATCCTGCTATTCGAATCTCTGGGTATTCTTTCCCGTCGAGAGTCGATCGCAAGACATGAGATCCTTGCAGAAAGCTATTTTAAGAAAGTACAAATTGAGGCCCGCGTGATCGGCGAAATCGTGAACAGCATGATTGCTCCGGCGGCCATCACCTATTTAAATGAAGTGATCGAAAATGTGAAAGGCTTAAAAGATCTTGGTTTCGATAAGTCTACCTATAGTTCACAACATAATATCGTGGAGCGGATAGCGCGTCATGTAAATGCGATTTTAGAAGTATCTGAAGCCATGCGCCAAGAACGTAAGAAAGCAAATCTAATTGAAGACTTTCGTGAAAGGGCTATCACATATGATGAAAAGGTTAAATCTCATTTTGACAAAATACGGTACCATATCAATAAGTTAGAGCAGATTGTGGACGATAAAAAGTGGCCTTTGCCGAAACTAAGGGAATTGTTGTTTGTGAAGTAAAACCTAATTTAATTATCTCAAATCAAATCCTTATTTTTGCAGATATGTCAGATCTAAAATATAGTCAACGTGGTGTATCCGCAGGGAAGGAAGATGTTCATAACGCCATTAAAAATATTGATAAAGGTATTTATCCGCAGGCCTTCTGCAAAATAATTCCTGATATCTTAGGTGGTGAAGAGCTTTATTGCAACATCATGCATGCGGACGGTGCAGGAACCAAGTCGTCTCTTGCCTATCTGTATTGGAAGGCGACCGGTGACAGCACGGTTTGGCGCGGCATTGCGCAAGATGCAATTGTCATGAATTTAGATGACCTACTTTGCGTCGGCGCCACTGATAATATTTTGCTGTCCTCTACTATTGGTCGGAACAAAAATCTAATACCTGGAGAAGTGATTGCAGAAATCATTAATGGGACAGAGGACATCTTGGCGGAATTAAGAGAATTAGGCATTGGCATTTACTCTACCGGAGGTGAAACTGCAGATGTTGGCGACTTGGTTCGTACAATAATTGTAGATTCTACTGTTACTTGTAGAATGAAAAGAGAGGATGTAATTTCCAATCATACTATTCAGGGGGGTGATGTAGTCATCGGCTTAGCTTCTTTTGGCCAAGCCACTTACGAAAAAGAATACAACGGAGGAATGGGTTCCAATGGACTTACTTCTGCGCGTCATGATGTTTTTCATAAGTTGTTAGCTCAGCAATATCCAGAAAGCTTTGACCCATCTGTTCCAGAAGAGTTAGTTTTTGCGGGGAGCAAATCGCTAACCGATAAAATAGATATTGGAAATGGGGAGTATATGGATGCTGGAAAACTAGTCTTGTCTCCTACTCGCACTTACGCACCGGTTATAAAAGATATTTTAGATAAGCATCGCAATCAGATACACGGTATGATTCATTGCAGTGGTGGTGCACAAACAAAAGTGCTTCACTTTATCGAAAACTTACATGTGATAAAAGACAACTTATTTACTCTTCCTCCTCTTTTTAAATTAATTCAAGAAGAGTCAAACACTTCGTGGGAAGAAATGTATAAAGTATTTAATATGGGTCATCGGATGGAGCTATATGTTCCCGAAGAAATCGCTGCAAGTATTATTGAGATTTCTGAAAGTTATGGAATTGCGGCTAAAAAGGTTGGCTATGTTGAAGTTGCTTCTGCGAAAAAGGTAAGCATTAAATCTGAGTATGGAACTTTCACTTATCATTAAGTATAAATGAAAACCATTGGTTGGAAGGAATATGTCGATTTCGTTGATTTTGAAATTCATGATGTCCCTGCAAAAATAGATACTGGTGCAAAAACCTCCGTGTTGCATTGCGCGCATATTGAATTAATAAAAGAAGGACGGAAACAATTTGTTAAATTTACACCCCTTAGTGAAGAGTTTTCTAAAGGAAAATCCTTTACTTTGCCATTCCATAAAGAACGAAGAATAAAGAATTCTTTTGGATTAGAAGAAAACAGGTTTATCGTACGGACGAAAGTGCGTCTATTTGATGAAACCTTCGAAATTGAGATCTCCTTAAGAGATCGCTCGAATATGGAATTTCCGATGCTCTTGGGAAGAAGTTTCATTCGGAAAAAATTCTTGGTTGATGTGAATCGGGCGAACCTATCCAACAAAGCTCAACAACATATCAAAACATCAAGAACATCAAATGCTTAACAATAAGCATTATATTACAAATTATAAACACAGCAAATAGCCATTAGTGAAAATCGCGATATTATCCACGAATAAAAATCTTTATTCGACCCGAAGACTTTTAGAAACCGCTCAACAACGTGGTCATGAATGTGTTGTTCTAGATCACCGAAAGTGTTATGTGGGAATTAAGCAAGGGAAGCCAAGCATTCATTATAATGGACAGGATGTGTCTGATATTGATGCCATCATCCCTCGAATAGGAGCCTCAGTAACATTTTATGGCACTGCAATTGTGCGTCAATTTGAAGTAATGGGGGTTATATCGGCTAACCATAGTCAAGCGATCATGCGCTCGAGAGACAAATTACGATGTATGCAAATTTTATCGGGCGCAGGTATTGGGTTGCCAATAACAGGCTTTGCGAGGAGTACCCATGACGTCGACGATCTCATTAAAATGGTGGGTGGCGCACCCTTGGTCATAAAGTTGCTTGAAGGTACTCAAGGGATTGGTGTAGTATTAGCGGAAACTAAAAAAGCGGCTAGTTCAGTTATAGAGGCCTTTTATGGGTTGGGAAATAACATCTTAATCCAAGAATATATAAAAGAATCGAGAGGCACAGATATCCGCGTTTTGATCGTAGATGGCAAAGTTGTTGGGGCAATGAAACGCACAGCTAAAGATGGCGAATTCCGCTCTAATTTACATCGTGGAGGGTCTGCAGCGTTAATAAAATTAACGAAAACAGAAAGAGAAACTGCATTAAGCGCTGCAAAAGAGCTAGGCTTAACGGTTTGCGGTGTAGATATGCTCCCTTCGGATCGTGGCCCTTTGGTTTTAGAAGTAAATTCATCACCTGGCTTAGAAGGTATTGAAAAAGCAACCCAAAAGGATATCGCTACAAAAATTATTGAATATTTAGAAAAACAATATTCAGCTAAAGTTTCAAGCGCTCGAAAAGAGCGTAAAATTGGAGCAGGAAGAAAATTATAAGGCAATCTCTTATTTTAAAAGTCAAAGAATATTAAATTGGATTATTTAGATACATTAAACCCATCACAACGTAGTGCGGTCGAACAGATTAAAGGGCCGATTATGATTGTTGCGGGTGCTGGTTCCGGAAAAACACGTGTAATTACTTATCGAGTTGCCCATCTCATTCGGTCGGGAGTAGATCCCTTTAGCATTTTAGTTCTCACTTTTACCAATAAGGCTGCACGTGAAATGCGTGAACGTATAACTAAAGTTGTAGGCAGTGAAGCAAAGAACATCTGGATGGGAACTTTTCACTCGGTATTTGCAAGAATTTTAAGAGTAGAAGCACATCATATTGGCTACCCTAGCAATTTTACCATTTATGATAGTGAGGATACCAAAAGCTTGATCCGTACCATCCTTAAAGAAATGCAGCTAGACGATAAGCTTTACAATGCAAACTTTGTATATAATAGAATTTCTACCGCGAAAAACAATTTGATTTCTCCTGCTGAATACCTTCAAAATGAGGCGATACAAGCAGAAGATAATTCCTCTGGAAGAGGAAGCTTAGGCTTGATTTATCAAACATACGCTCAAAGATGTTATCGCGCTGGCGCCATGGATTTCGATGATTTATTGTTCAAAATGAACGTTTTAGTCAAAGATCATCCCGAAGTTTTATACAAGTACCAAAACAAGTTCAAATACTTGATGTTGGATGAGTATCAGGATACAAACTTTTCACAATACCTTATTGTAAAAAAGCTAGCCGCTATTCACGAAAACATCTGTGTGGTTGGTGATGATGCCCAGAGTATTTATGCATTTCGAGGAGCAGATATTCAGAACATCTTAAACTTCGAAAAAGATTATCCGGATTTAAATGTTTATAAGCTTGAGCAAAACTATCGTTCGACCAAAAATATTGTGAGTGCTGCAAATAGTGTAATTGCGAAGAACTTAAATCAACTAGAAAAGGATGTCTTTTCTGAAAATGAAGCTGGTGATAAAATAAAAGTTTTACGTGCATTTAGTGATAATGAGGAAGGGAAGATCGTCGCTGAAAGCATCGCACAAAATCGTTCATTAAGCAATTTACCTTATAAGAGCTTTGCAATCTTGTATAGAACCAATGCACAATCGAGATCGATGGAGGAAGCGTTACGAAAGCTGAATATTCCCTATAAAATATATGGAGGCACTTCATTTTATCAACGAAAAGAGATAAAAGACTTGATTGCTTATTTCAGACTTACCTTCAATCCAAATGATGAGGAAGCCATTAAAAGAGTAATCAACTATCCTCGCCGAGGAATTGGGAACACATCTATAGAGCGGATAATGATTGCTGCTCAGGAAAAAGGCATTTCACTTTGGGATGTAATAAGCAATCCTGAAGAACATTTGGACGGTAGAACCGCTGGGGCTATTACTCCTTTTAACATATTAATACGAAGCTTTCAAGCTGCCGCTCAAAGCAATACTGCCTTCGATGCAGCGATGCATATTGCCCAGCACTCGGGAATATTGAAGGAGCTTTATACTGATAAATCCGTAGAAGGAATAAATCGATATGAAAATATTCAGGAGCTTTTAAATGGGATCAAGGAATTTAGCGAACGCGAAGATATAGAAGATAGGGGCTTAGACGTTTACATGCAAGACATAGCCTTACTAACGAATGAAGACAATGATAAGGATCCTAATGCTGATACAGTATCGTTGATGACAATTCATGCATCAAAAGGCTTAGAGTTTCCTCAAGTTTTTGTCGTTGGCATGGAAGAGAATCTTTTTCCCTCACAACGGTCTCTGAGCTCCAGAAGTGACTTGGAAGAAGAAAGACGGTTATTTTACGTTGCGATTACTCGCGCAGAGAAGAAATTATTTTTATCTTACGCTACTTCACGCTATAAATGGGGATCTTTGCATAACTGCGAACCAAGTCGGTTTTTAGATGAATTGGATCCGCAATATCTAGATCTAGATTTCAACCCAAATCAGCGAGGGCAAAGCTCCTTGCTCAATGAAGAAAGAGTGGGTTCTTCTCAAGACACTTTTACTAAACCTAAACCGAGAATAATTCCAAAGACTACTTCTTTATTACCTAAGGCGCATACCCCTACCGCAGGGTTTTCCCCGTCAAATACAAACAACCTACAGGTTGGAATGGAGGTCGAGCATGAACGTTTTGGATTTGGTAAAGTATTAACCTTGGAGGGAAAAAACCCGGACGTTAAAGCAACCATCTTCTTTAAAGACCTTGGTCAGAAACAACTGCTTTTAAAGTTTGCGAAATTAAGAATTGTAGAATAAATAAAATATTATATGGATTTTGATTATAATAGTACACGTGGGAAGCTCATTCTATCAGAATATGGTAGAAATGTGCAAAACATGGTTGCGTATATTTGCACCTTGCCCACAAAAGAGGAACGAAACCGTTATGCTCAAGTCGTCATTGATTTGATGGGTTTTTTAAACCCACATCTAAGAGATGTAGCGGATTTTAAACATAAATTGTGGGATCACTTGCATATTATTTCTGATTTCAAGATAGATGTAGATTCACCTTACCCGCCTCCTGTTCCAGGCTCAATTCGTAAAAAGCCTGAAACCTTGGCCTATCCTCAACACCGTATTCGCTACAAGCATTATGGCAAAACTGTTGAGAAAATGATTAGCAAGGCACTAGAGCTTGAGGATGCCGAGCAGAAACAACAGATGACTCAGTCCATTGCTAACTTCATGAAGATGGCTTATGTTACTTGGAATAAAGATTCTGTAGCCGACGACAAAATCTTAGATGATTTAAAAGAATTTTCAAATGGTGCTTTACACCTTGATGAGCATGTTAATCTAGCAAAAGTCGACTTTAAAAGTCCTTCGACCGGCACCCGTGCAAAAGCCGGCTTTCATCAAAATCAACATAAATCCCGTGGCAACGGAGGCAGAGGCGGTCAAACCAGCAATAGTGGTTCTACAAAGAAAAGGGCAAATAGCAAACGTTATTAAATCTGGACTCCGCGCCTTCTTCAATTTTTAACCGAATAAACAGACTACTAAAATTTGAGTTTTTTAAATAAAGACTATGAATGCATTTGAAATCCGTGGAGGCAAAGCATTAAAAGGGGAAATCATACCCCAAGGTGCTAAAAATGAAGCCTTGCAAATTCTTTCCGCAGTTTTACTTACCGATGAAGAAATAACAATCAGTAATATCCCCGCTATTAAAGATGTAGCAAAACTGATTGATTTATTAAAGGCACTCGGAGTAGAGGTCAATCGCCTCGCGGAAGATACTTATACTTTTAAAGCTGAAAATATAGATATCAACTACTTTGAAACGGAAGAGTTTAAGTCTCAAGGGGGTGGTTTGAGAGGATCAATTATGATCGTCGGCCCCCTATTAGCTCGATTTGGAAAAGCTGCCATCCCTAAACCTGGCGGCGACAAAATTGGCCGCAGGCGATTAGATACGCATTTCATTGGTTTAGAAAAATTAGGAGCACGTTTTGATTATAATCCCGATACCCACTTCTTCAATATCGACGCAAGCCAGTTAAAAGGAGCCTATATCTTGATGGACGAAGCTTCGGTAACAGGTACTGCAAATATCGTCATGGCTGCTACTTTAGCTGAAGGAATAACCACCATTTACAATGCGGCCTGCGAACCGTATTTGCAGCAATTATGCAAGATGTTAAACAGAATGGGTGCAAAAATATCAGGAATTGGTTCAAATTTGCTAACTATTGAGGGCGTTGACAGCTTAGGCGGAACTGAGCATCGCATGCTGCCGGACATGATTGAGATAGGGTCATTTATTGGATTGGCTGCTATGACCGGCTCTGAGATTACGATTAAAGATGTCCATTATAAAGAATTAGGCATTATGCCTTCGGTATTTTCTCGTCTAGGCATAAAAATGGAACTCCGTGGAGATGATATTTATATACCAGCACAGTCGGAATACGAAGTTGAAACTTTTATTGATGGTTCTATTCTGACAGTAAGTGATGCACCTTGGCCAGGATTTACACCCGATCTAATTAGCATTATCTTAGTGACAGCTATTCAGGCAAAAGGAAACGTTCTGATTCATCAAAAAATGTTTGAGAGCCGGCTATTTTTTGTAGATAAGCTTATTGATATGGGTGCTCAGATTATTCTTAGCGATCCACACCGAGCAGTAGTTATTGGATTGAACCATTCGGTAAGTCTTCGAGGAATAGAAATGAGCTCACCTGACATCCGTGCCGGAGTAGCCTTGCTAATCGCCGCTCTTTCCGCTCAAGGGACGTCTATCATCCATAATATTGAACAGATTGAAAGAGGCTATCAAAACATTGAGGGCAGACTAAAAGCCTTAGGAGCAGATATAAAACGAATTGATGTCAACGTTCCTAAATTGGCATAACCTTAAAAAAATAAAAAACTATTACCATATCTCATAGTAATACAGTAATTTAGGTCTAGTTTAAAAACTAATGTCTATTTTTGCGTCATAAACTTTCAAAATAAAACAACATGAAAAAAGTATTTGTTCTTTTAAGTGCATCAGCACTATTATTCGCATCTTGTGTAAGCAATCCAGATGGTAAAAAAGCTGAAACTACCGACGCTGTTGAAGTAGCTGAAGCTTCAGGAAATGAACTTGCATTAAACACTGATGATTCCAAAGTTCGCTGGGAAGGTAATAAAGTAACTGGAAAGCATCATGGTGAAGTTGAGATTAAGTCAGGTACGATATTGGTTGACGCTGACGGCCTTTTAACTGGTGGAGATTTTGTTATTGACCTTACAAGTATCGACGTACAAGATTTAGAAGGAGAATATAGGGATAAACTTACAGCACATTTAAAGTCTGACGACTTTTTTGACGTTGAAAACCATCCTGAAGCAAAGTTTACTATTACTTCTGTTGAAGCTGGTGAAACTCCAAACCACCTAATAGTTTCTGGTAACTTAACCATCAGAGGCGTTACAAAGAATATTACATTTGATGCGGCTGTTAAAGAAGCGAGTGCAGAAAACTTTCTTGCCGAAGCTGACTTCAACATTGAGCGTGAAGACTTTGGCGTTTCTTATCAAGGGAAAGCTGATGATTTGATCAGTAAACAAATTAATATCAAAATAGAATTAGCAGCGAAATCTTAAGCTTCGTGAATGGGATATGGGCTTATTCATATTTCCATAGGACCAACCAAGTAAGCACGCTGTAATAGAAAAGGGCGAATGATGTTGAATCATTCGCCCTTTTCTATTATCAATTTTATTTTCTTAGTCTAGAAAGCCCTGTTCTTTAAGCCAATCTTCGTTAAACATCTTTCCCATGTAGCGTGAACCATGATCGTGGAAAATTACTACCACGACGTCGTCGTCGCTCAACCTATCTCCCATTTGCAATAGTCCGGCGACCGCTGACCCCGCAGAATTCCCAACAAATATCCCTTCTTTCCGGGCTAGCTCTAGAGTCATAAGTGCGGCATCCTTATCGGTTACTTTTTCAAAATGGTCAATCACGTCAAAGTCAACGTTTTTAGGTAGGAAGTCCTCTCCTATTCCTTCCGTGATATAAGGGTAGATTTCATTTTTATCAAACACCCCCGTCTCTTTATACTTTTTAAAAACCGATCCATAGGTATCAATTCCCCATACTTTAATATTGGGGTTTTGCTCCTTTAAAAATTTACCTGCCCCACTAATCGTACCGCCTGTGCCCACTCCTACTACCAAGTGAGTTACTTTTCCTTCCGTTTGTTCCCAAATTTCAGGTCCAGTTTGTTCATAATTGGCCTGGGTATTGGAGAGGTTATCGTACTGGTTTGGCTTCCATGAGTTTGGAATTTCTCGCTCCAAGCGGCTAGATACCGAATAATAAGACTTCGGATCTTCAGGATCAACGTTCGTAGGACAAACGATAACTTCTGCTCCAAAGGCTTTTAAAGCATCGATCTTTTCTTTCGACTGCTTATCAGTGGTAGTAAAAATACATTTATAACCTTTGATTACGGCAGCAATAGCCAAGCCCATACCAGTATTTCCAGACGTTCCTTCGATAATGGTTCCTCCCGGTTTCAAAAGGCCGCTTGCTTCTGCATCCTCAATCATCTTTAAGGCCATTCTATCTTTAATAGAATTTCCCGGATTGGTAGTTTCAATTTTCGCTAAAATTGTTCCCGGTATGTCTTTCGTTATCGTATTTAATTTCACCAAAGGCGTATTTCCGATGGTTTCTAATATATTATTATACCACATATTTGGCTTAGAGTTTTAGTTAAAATTTTAGATGCTTCACGGTCAAGCCATCATGAATAAGTTGTTTTAGAGAATCAATACCAATCTTTAAATGAGTTTCTACGAAATTTTTAGTCACTTTCAAATCGCTATCTGCTGTTTTCACTCCCTCAGGTACCATCGGCTGATCAGAAAGTAAAAGCAATGCACCTGTAGGAATTTTATTTGCGAAACCTACAGAAAATATTGTTGCTGTTTCCATATCAATCGCCATAGCCCTTATTTGCTTTAGATATTTCTTGAATTGTTTATCATGCTCCCATACCCTACGGTTAGTAGTATAAACGGTGCCGGTCCAATAATCCAATTCGTGATCGCGAATGGTTGTAGAAATTGCCTTTTGCAAGGCAAAGGCTGGAAGTGCTGGCACTTCAGGTGGGAAGTAATCGTTTGATGTTCCCTCTCCACGTAAAGCAGCAATGGGGAGTACTAAATCACCTATACTATTTTTCTTTCTAAGTGCACCTGCTTTTCCTAAGAAAAGAACGGCATTTGGCTTTACTGCTGATAACAAATCCATCACAGTGGCAGCAACGGGACTTCCCATGCCAAAATTAATTAATGTTATCCCCTCAGCAGTCACGCTTTGCATTGGCTTATCTAGTCCATAAATAGGCGCATTGTCATGCCACTTCGAAAAAAGATCAAGGTAATTAGAAAAATTAGTGAGGAGGATGTATTTACCAAATTTCTCTAAAGGAAGCCCCGTATATCTCGGAAGCCAATTTCTAACAATGTCTTCTTTGGTTTTCAATCCAGTCTTGATCGGACTATCTACCTCTTTACTACCTTTGGGCATACTTTTCTCTTTAATTAATGGCTACAATTTACAAAAAATCCCTGTCTTTCGACAGGGATTTAAATTTTAAGCAGCCTTCAATTTTTCTATATCGGATTTCTCAAACTTCTCTTTCGCATATGAAAGAGTTATTTTTAAAGTGTGCTTATTTTTATGTTTCTTAGAGGGCATTTCATACATAGAATCAAGCATAATTGCTTCGCAAATCGCTCGCAAACCCCTCGCACCTAATTTAAATTCCATTGCTTTATCGACAATGAATTCGAACACTTCTTTTTCAAATTCTAACTTTACGTTCTCATATTCAAACAGCTTTTCATATTGCTTTACTAAAGCATTTTTAGGCTCTGTTAATATGTTCAATAAAGTACCGCGATCCAAAGGATTCAAATATGTGATTACTGGTAATCGCCCAATTAGCTCTGGAATTAAACCAAACATTCTCAAATCGTGCGGAGTGAGGTATTTTTGGATATTCTCAAGGTCAATTTCTGCACCATCATCTTTCATTTTATACCCTACCGTTTGAGTACGAAGTCGCTTGGCAATAATTTTATCAATTCCGTCAAAAGCACCTCCGCAGATGAATAAAATATTTGATGTATCGACTGGAATCATTTTCTGATCAGGATGTTTACGCCCACCCTGAGGGGGAACGTTAACGATGGTACCTTCTAATATTTTTAATAATGCTTGCTGCACCCCTTCTCCAGAAACATCCCGTGTGATGGATGGATTATCGCTCTTTCTAGCTATTTTATCTACCTCATCAATATAAACTATTCCCCTTTCTGCGGCTGCAACATCGTAATCAGCTGCTTGCAATAAACGGGTTAATATACTTTCGACATCTTCCCCCACATATCCAGCTTCCGTTAAAACTGTCGCATCTACAATTGAAAAAGGTACATTTAATATCCTAGCTATTGTTTTCGCTAAAAGAGTCTTGCCAGTCCCTGTCTGTCCGACCATGATGATATTCGATTTCTCAATCTCTACACCATCCTCTTCGATCTTTTGATTTAACCGCTTGTAATGATTATATACTGCCACCGAAAGCACCTTTTTCGCATCATCCTGTCCAATAACATATTGGTCAAGATGTGTTTTAATTTCCATTGGCTTCAGTAAGATCAATAAAGAATTTGTTTCTTTATCTTTTTTAACCTTTAATTCTTCTGCCAAAATTTCACCTGCCTGGGCAACACACTGCTCACAGATATGAGCATTATCTCCCCCAAACAACATTTGAGTTTCCTTTTTGTGTCTTCCACAAAATGAGCAGGATACTTCTTTACTTTTTGTCATCTTCCCCTTTTTTTCCTACTAAAACCTCGTCTACCATACCATACTCTTTCGCATCTGCTGAAGACATCCAATAATCTCTATCTGATGACTTCTCTACCCAGTCAAACGTCTGCCCTGAATGTTTTGAAATAATTTCATACAATTCATTTTTTACTTTCAACATCTCGCGAAGGTTAATCTCCATATCAGAGGCTACACCTTGAGCTCCACCGGAAGGCTGATGGATCATCACTCGAGAGTGCTTTAATGCTGCACGCTTCCCTTTAGCACCGGCACATAAAAGCACAGCAGCCATTGATGCCGCCATACCCGTGCATATTGTTGCTACATCTGGGCCAATATATTGCATAGTATCGTAAATACCTAAACCTGCATAGACACTTCCACCTGGCGAGTTGATGTATATTTGAATATCTCTATTGGCATCTGCAGATTGCAAGAATAACAATTGAGCTTGAATAATATTCGCTATTTGATCGTGTACCACATCGCCTAAGAAAATAATACGGTCCATCATCAAACGTGAAAACACATCCATCTGTGCCACATTTAACTGTCTCTCTTCAATAATATAAGGTGTCATTCCCGTGGGGAAATTATTATCCACTCTTGAAATAAAACCATCAACATGTTGGCTTCCAATTCCGTGGTGCTTTACAGCATATTTTCTAAATTCGTTTTTATCGATATTCATTTTAAATTTCTTTTATCCTGACTAAGATAGTTTATTAAGACTGCTTTAAAAAAAATTGAAGTATTTTTATTCAACAATGATCAAAAATTACGCCATTTGATTATCTCTATAGTTAGACTGACATAATGCCAAATTTCTTAAATTAAAAATGCCATATCGTTTAACGATATGGCATTTCGATTGATTTTAAAAAGCTTTATTTCAATTTCAAAAACTCATCGTTATTAATTTCCTTTTTTTCCAATTTAGCTTTGCCTTTTACGAAGTCAAATACTTTCAGGGCTTTAACCTCATCAAAAATACGGTTGGCTTGTTCTTTGTCCTGAAGAAGTTGAGCCGTATATTGACCAAGTTGTTCATCCGTGACAGACTGCTGCCCATAAAGCTTTAATTGTGCAGCTAAACGCTCCTTAGCAGTTTGAAAAACTTCTTCATATTTAATCTGAAGATCGTTATCGGCAATAATTTTATTTTCAATTAATGTCCATTTAAGATTTCTCTTGAAATCTTCATAACCTTCTTCAATTTCAGTATCGTTAAGGTTTTCGTTGGTAGCCTTTAACCATTTTTTTAAGAATTCATCCGGGAATTCAACATTCACAGAGTCCATTCCTAAAGTATAAATATCATTCTGAAGTTTCTGATCCGCATTTTGTACAAACATGCTTTCTACTTCTTCCCTTACACGATTTTCAAATTCTTCTTCGGTTTTGACAACATCTTCCCCGAATACTTTATCGTAGAACTCTTTATTCAAATCCGCTTCTTCTAAGCGATTAATATTCTTAACTGTCAATTCAAAGGAGCTCGCTAATTGTTCGGCCTCTTCTTCTGTAATGGAAAGTAATTTAGCAACGACATCGTTTTTATATGCTTTTTTAAGGTCGATAACTAAAGTGTCATCTTTCTTAAGGCCGATTAACGACTTTTTAATCTTCTTATCTTCTACTAGATCAGTGCGCAAAGCGGACGATACACTTATTCCATCTTCCAAAACTTTCCCTTCAGTATCAAGCTGCTTTAAATCACCAAAAACCATGTCACCATCTTCAGAAACTTCGGGGTTTGTTCGTTTACCGTAGCTTTTTCTCAAATGAGAAATTCGCGTTTTCAACGTTTCGTCGTCTGCTTTAATGATATATTCCGTCAACTCAGTACTTTCAGTAAACGGAACATCGATTTTAGGTGCCAATCCTACTTCGTAATTAAATTTAAACTCGTCATTAAAATCCCAGTTATATTCTTTATCCTTATCTTCTTCTTTTGGAAGAGGCTGGCCTAAGATCTCAAGCTTGTTTTCAGTAAGATAATCATTTAGGCTATTGCTCACCATGCGATTAATTTCATCCAACAAAATGCTTTTGCCATACATTCTTTTGATATGGGCAACAGGAACCTTTCCGGGACGGAAACCTGGTATATTTGCTTTTTTTGCCTGGGTCTTCATGGCATCCTCTACCACGGTTTTATAATCTTCTGGCGTAATATCAATACTAATTACTGCATTTAGATCGTCGATGTTTTCCTGTGAAATATTCATATAACAATTGAGTTTCTTCTGTTTTTATCCATTTAAAAAAAAACCTCCCGATAGTTGTCGGGAGGAATCAAGTGCGGAAGAAGGGACTCGAACCCCCACGCCGTGAAGCGCCAGATCCTAAGTCTGGTGCGGCTACCAATTACGCCACTTCCGCAGTTAGGATTATTAATGGACTGCAAAGGTAATACATTTGTATATTACTACAAAACGATTTCGCTCTTTTTATTTAAAAACATGTCTTTTTCTTTCGCTTATATGCAAATATGTACGAACAAACCGCTTTATAGCTTTCCGATTGCAAGTTTAAAATATTTTCAATCGCTTTCAATAACACGAATATCCCTTTTTCTTACTAATCCGACTTTATATTTCCAATTCTCAACGTAAAAATCAAAGATATTTTTTATACTTTGGCTTTATGAGAAAATATTATTTCCTTTTCTTTCTGATAGTGGTTTTTGCCTGCAATAACGTGAGCAATAAAGAGACTGCAACGTCAAGCGATACGATTGTTGATAGTATGGTAACTGATACAGGTGAGTCAAAGCCTGAAACCTTGTTCAAGCTAAACAAAGAGATTTTGACAGCTATAAAAACTCAGGATTATCAAGCCTTAGCTGGCTATATACATCCGGCATTAGGGCTTCGCTTAAGTCCATATGGAACTATCGATGTAAACAATGATGTTATTATCAAATCCACAGAACTCGTAAAAACGATGAAAGGAGATAACAAGCTTTTCTGGGGCAACTATGATGGAACGGGCGATCCGATTGATTTAAGTGCAAAAGATTATTTTTCGCATTTCGTATACGATGCAGACTTTACAAATGCTGAAAAAGTAACCATTAACCAATCGTCTGCCAAAGGGAATAGCATTAACAACATTTTCAACGTATACCCTCAAAGTGACTATATTGAAAACTACTTTTCTGGATTTGATAAACAATATGAAGGAATGGACTGGCGTGCGCTCCGCTTGATATTCCAAAAAGTAGCAGATAAGTATTATCTAATCGGTATTGTTCATGACCAATGGACAATTTAAAAACTTCGTAAAACTGCTTGCCGCTTGCAATAATTGCAAAAAGCCTTAAAGTTTTACATTCTCTAAAACATGATCAAAGAAACCATTAGTCCGAACAAAAAAAAGGTTTTAATTATTGGATTGGTTTGGCCAGAACCAACGTCATCTGCCGCAGGCAAAAGAATAATTCAGCTTGTCCGGTTTTTTACTTCTTTAGGCTATGAAGTTGTTTTTTCATCTGCAGCGGCAAAAAGCGAATATAGCTTTGACCTAAAGAATAAGGACGTAATAGAGCGGGAAATTAAACTAAACGATCACAGCTTTAATCTATTTTTACGGGAAATAAATCCTGACCTAGTTCTCTTCGATCGATTTATGATTGAGGAGCAATACGGATGGAGGGTCGAACAAGAGTGCCCAAACGCTTTAAAAATCTTAGATACTGAAGACCTGCATTGTTTGCGATATGCACGTCAGCAAGCTTTGAAAACAGGCCAACCTCTAGATTCGATTAATTTATTTAATGATGTAGCCAAACGAGAGATAGCATCCATCTTAAGGTGTGATTTGTCGTTAATAATATCGGAAATTGAAATGAAAATTCTGAAGGATCAATTCCATATCGACCCTTCTTTACTCTTTTATCTACCATTTTTAGAAGATACCATCTCTAATAAGCAAACTGAACGGTGGAAAAATTTTGAGGAGCGTGAAGGCTTTATGTTTATCGGCAATTTCTTACACGAACCAAATTGGGGTACCCTTCAAGTATTAAAAACAAAGATCTGGCCGATACTACGAAAGAAAGTACCGAATGTGATTCTTCATATCTATGGTGCCTACTCTACCCAAAGGGTAATGCAGTTACATAATGAAAGGGAGAATTTCTACGTTCATGGTCGAGCAGACAGCGCGGAAGAGGTTATTTCCAAACATAGACTTTTAATTGCACCCATACCATTCGGGGCTGGTTTAAAAGGGAAGTTCATAGAAGCCATGCAAACAGGAACACCCTCGATCACCACTTCCATAGGTGCCGAAGCAATGAAAGGCGATTTAGATTGGAGCGGAGCTATCGAAGATGATGAGGAACTCTTTATTAGTCAATCCGCAACATTATACCAAGACAAAAAACTTTGGTTACAAGCACAACAAAATGGTATCCAAATCATCAATGATCGCTATGGAAAGTCAAAATTCATTCGGTTGCTAACTGAAAGGCTGGAGCTTTTACGAACCAATTTAACCGAACATAGGCAGCATAATTTTATAGGACAAATTCTATATCATCATACCATCAATAGCACAAAATATATGTCACTCTGGATTGAGGAAAAAAACAAAACTACACTATAGTTTATCTGTCCGAAATGGAGCCGCAGGCAAATCTGCCCCATTATATAAATTACACTCTGGATTATTTCCCCATCCATATCGGATATGAACAGGATTTAAAACCTCTTTACTCGTTACGACAACCGTATTTCCTTCTATTACTGCATCTGCCCAATAAAATTTATTATCTTCACCTGCTACCGCAAACCCACTTAATGCGTTTTGTCCCTTAGCTTGTAAACCATCTGCATGATCAAACGTAAGGCTCACTTTATTTCCCTTGATTTTATAGGATTTTAATAAAGGACCAGAGTATACATTCTTTTGTTTATAGTTTTTATTAAGCGCTATGAGGGCCAAACGTCTGCCAACTTCTTGTTTATTTTTCGGATGTATATCTTTCGCATCGCCTATATCTATTGAAACGGCCATGCCGGTATTTGCCAAGGAAAGTGTTTTGTATTGAGCTTCCCTTAGTTCTGCCCAATCCGACTTGAAGGCAGGTTGCTCATCTTTATCCATAAAGTTAGCAAGTTGAACAAAGTAAAATGGAAGATGATTGTTATTCCATTGTTTTCTCCAATCTTTGATTAACAAGGGAAATAAAGTCTGATACTGTGCCGCTTTATTCGCGTTACTTTCTCCCTGATACCAGATCGCGCCTTTTATATTATATTTAATAAAAGGATGAATCATTGCATTAAACAAAACAGTCGCCCTATTTGGCTCCTGCTTCTCGCCTTCCTTCGCTGCTCCGCCAGTTTGTTCAATTTGGTTAACCGCATCGACAAAATCGGGCATTGTCTCTAGCGAAGGTCCACTTACCCAAGCTTGGGCTACAGTTCCACCCCAAGAAGTATGGATTAAGCCAATAGGGATTCCGGTTTTCTTATAGATTTCCCTAGCGAAAAAATAAGCAACAGCTGAAAAATTACTTACACTTTCTGGCGCGCATTCTTGCCAACCCGCATTATCTAGCTCAACATTGAGTAAAGGTGAATTACTAGTGTTTTTTTTTGCCTGTAGCAATCTAATTTGAGGATAATTCGCTTCGGAAATTTCCTTTTCATAATTAATAACTTGCCCCCAACCCGCCAAAGGCATTTCCATATTTGATTGTCCCGAGCATAGCCATACCTCTCCAATTAAAATATTGTTTAATTGTGTTACATCACCGTCTGAAATCTGAATGGAATATGGACCGCCATAAGATGGAGTATTGACCTTTATTTCCCATTCGCCATTCTTATCAGCGATTGATTTATATTCTTTGTTATTCCAAGATGTTTTTATTGAAATGGATTTGCCTATTTCAGCACTCCCCCAAATCAGCGTATTCGATTTTTGTTGAAGAACCAAATTGTCCGTAAAAATAGATGGCAAAACTACTTTAGCTTCTGACGAATTAAAGGAATTTAAAACGAGCGCTAGTGTTAATAAATAAAGATGTTTAAAATAATTCTTTCTCATATTTTTATTACGTTTAACAATTGCTAAGGACTAACTCAGTGAGCTCAGCATCTTCAAAAATAACAGTAACGATATTCCTTACCAATTCTAGGTGTTCTTTCTTTCCTTTACCCAGACGAGAAAATAAAACGCTGCTTTAACGAAGAATCTAAAGTAATAAAAATATGATAAACAAAGACAAAAATCAGCTTATTTAGGAGGGTGATTATATATTTAAATCCCCTTCCCGTCCGATATCCAGTTTACTGCCAGAAACGACCTGTACAGCTACTTTAAAAAATGTGACTAGCTTATTTGATTTATTATCCCAATAATGCGCTTCGGAAGGAATCACTTTTAAAACTCTGATAGTCGGATCCTCTTTCCCTTTTTCAAACCACCCTTCGACCATTTTATTCCAGTATTTTTCTATCCGATTTTGATCTGTAGATATTTCAGCAATTCCATTTAGACTAAGAAAACTATAGTTACTTATGTCCGAGTAAAGAACGCTTATATGGTTGTCTTTTTGGAGGTTCTCATAAGTTTCACTGTGAGAAGAGAATAGGAACCATAGATTCCCGTCATCATCTACTTCTTGTCTACTCATGGGTACCGCATGAAGATTAGCGACCTCCGCAGTATTCGTACACATCATTCCAATATCTATTTTTTCAACCAGAGTCTTTAGCTTATCTATGGCTTCGCGACTACTTAAATTTTCGGTACTCATAAACTTTGTTTTAATGGTGATATTCTTCCTCAAGAATTTCTTGCATGTTTATAGAAGTGGTTAAAGTTTAACAACCCGAAAAAAAATTTGTTTGGTTCGGCGGTAGATCAAATTTATTTTAGCTAAGTAAAAGCTCTGGAATGGAAGAGAGCCGGTTTCTGAGGATGAAGTAGGTTGGCCAGTGGTTAGCCAGCTCAACGTCCGCTTTCATTTAAGAAAGGACTTTTATTACTCGGCTTTCCTTATCCTTTGCTCGGCTTTTGCTTTACTCATGCTTACCTCTTGTATATCTTTCTTTTACTCCGAGTAAACCAAACTCGAACCAGTTTCTAAGCGGAGGTAACCAATCCTCGAACAATAGGTAACAGGTGTCTTTTACGGATTAAAAAGTTTCTAAAATCGAAAAACCCTCTCTACATTACGTAAAGAGGGTTTTGTACCCAGCGCCGGAATCGAACCGGCACGGTTTCCCATTGGTGTTTGAGACCAACGCGTCTACCAATTCCGCCAGCTGGGCAGCTCCCTTGCGGGATGCAAATGTATATATTTATACGGCAACTGCAAAATTTTTTTTACTAGTTTTTCATCACAATTTTCAGAATATCATTCCCGAAAACAAAAATCATTAATGCCACTAAAATGAAGAAGCCGACGACCTGTGCGTTTTCCATAAACTTCTCATTTAAAGGCCTGCCTATTGCCATTTCAATTAATAGAAACAAAGTATGTCCACCATCCAGTCCCGGAATAGGTAACAAGTTCATCAAAGCCAAAGCCATAGATAGTAACCCTACCAAACTCCAAAACTTGATCCAGTTCACTTCCGCACCAAACATCTGGGCTATCCCTACTGGTCCAGCTAAAGCTTTTCTTGGATTTACATCGCCAGTAAAGATTTTCCCTAAGCCTTTGGCATTATCAATTAAAGAGCCCCAAGCCTTAGATGCACCTACTGGTAAAGAACCCCAAAGTCCGTAACTTGCTTTTTCATATGGAAGGTTTGCATTAATAGATGCAATAAAACCAAGTTTACCGTCTGCCGGCACCAAGGTATGCAGATCGACTATAGCACCATCTCTATTAAGCTGAATCGTAACCGAATCATTAGCATTCTCTTTTAAAACAGAAGTTAGTTCATCCATATAGGTTATCCCTTGCCCAGCAACGCTAATAATACTATCTCCAGGCAGCATTCCTATCAACTCAGCTACGCTTCCTGCTGTTACTGAATCGACGCCAGTCAATGCTAATCTCGGAGAAACAAAGGGCTCGCCAGGAAAATCAGCTACTTTATTTAAAATATCTGAAGGAATAGCAATGTGAGTAGTTGCACCATCTCTTTCTATCGTTAAATCTGCGCCGCCCATTAATACCTTTGAACCCATAAGCTCCTCAAAGCGTACTACTTTCTCTCCATTAATTTCAGTAATACGATCTCCAGGTAGAAAACCAACCTCTGTTGCCACAGGTCCTGGATTAATTCCCTGAGTGATCTTATCATTTTGGATATATGTTTCCCCATACTTAAAGGTTAGCATCCAAAATATAAGTATCCCTAAAACGATATTGACAAATACACCTCCAAGCATCACAATTAAGCGTTGCCATCTTGGTTTAGAACGAAACTCCCAAGGTTGAGGAGGCCCCTCCATTTGTGCAGTGTCCATCGACTCGTCGATCATACCCGCAATTTTGACATAACCTCCCAGCGGAAGCCAGCCTATTCCGTATTCACAACCTTTATAATTGAACTTAAAAAGTTTTACGCCCCAAGCGTCAAAAAATAGATAAAACTTTTCTACTTTAATTCCAAAAGCTCGTGCCGCTAAAAAGTGCCCAAGTTCGTGAAGTATTACTAAAATTGACAGACCAAGTATTAACTGGCCAGCCATAATCAAACCATCCATGCAGATTAATTAATGTTTACTATGAAATAATATATTATCACTTGAAATTATTTCTCTGGCAATTGATCTACTCAACTGATCAACTTCGAAAAAATCATTCAATCCAGGGTTTTCAATATTGACCGTTTTTGCCATCGTTCGTTCCACGATGTCACTCATTGCTAAAAACCCAATCTCCCCTTTCAAAAACGCTGCCACAACAATCTCATTGGCAGCATTCAGAGCAGTAGGCAATACTCCACCAGCCTCTAATGCTTTATAAGCTAAACTTAAATTTTCAAAGACATCCAGATCTGGTTTTTCAAAGGTCAGCTTTGGATATTCCATGAAATCAAACCGTTTAAACGGGTTTTTTATCCTTTTAGGAAAAGCCAAAGCTACTTGAATAGGGAGCTTCATATCTGGAATACCCATTTGCGCTTTAATCGAACCATCCTCAAACTGAACCATCGAGTGTATGACAGATTGTGGATGAACGACTACGTCAATTTGGCTTATTTTTAAATCAAATAGCCAGAAAGCTTCAATTACCTCCAATCCTTTATTCATCAGGCTTGCTGAATCAATGCTAATCTTCTTCCCCATATCATAGGTAGGATGACTTAATGCTAGGGAGGGCGTAACAGTTTCTAAGAAGCTTCTATCCTTTCCTCGAAAGGGACCACCCGATGCTGTTAAAATGACTTTCTCTATTGGATTTTCTTCCTCGCCGGCAAGACACTGAAATATTGCAGAGTGTTCAGAATCTACGGGTAATATCTGAACTTTATTTTGTTTTGCAGTTCGCATAATCAATTCGCCAGCAACCACTAAGGTTTCCTTATTAGCTAAAGCGATATGCTTGCCTGCTTCTATTGCAGCTAAAGTAGGCCTGAGTCCAACAAAACCCACTAGAGCAGTAATTACCATATTTATTTCTGATAATTGTACAACATCACAAAGGGCGCTCTCACCGGAAGAGACCTCAATTCCATAAGGTTGAAGAGCCTCTTTAACTTTTAAGTAATGGTTTTCATTACAAATAACTACCCACTTAGGCAAAAACTCCTTTGCCTGAGTGATCAACAAATCAGCATTGGAGTCTGCAGTGAGTACTGACACCTGAAAAAGATCGGGAAACTCTCTGATGACTGAAAGAGCTTGGGTACCCACACTTCCTGTAGATCCTAAAATTGCTAATTTCTTCTTTATCACAGAATATAAGAGTCTAATTGATCAGCTATTTTACGGTCATTAGATAAGCGTGGCAATTTGTTTTGTCCACCTAACTTACCAGTTGATCGCATATAGTCTATAAATGCATTTTTTTTCATTGGCCTAATAATCAAGGGCTGAAGCACTTTACCTTCAACTAAATCAAAATAGTAGGCATTTTTTTGCTGCAAAGCTAAATCAACTTTCTTACTAAAAGAAAGAATATCGTCAGGAACTTTTAAAAACTCAATAAACCACTCATGATATGGCAGCGCCCCTGCTTCTGTTTGTACTTGAGGTGCTACCGTAAATTCTACGATTTCAATCCCCTCTTCATTCGCAACTTTAAGCAGTGCGTCTTCTACTTCTTCAGCAATCACATGTTCGCCAAAAGCGGATATAAAATGTTTAATTCTGCCTGTTACCACCAATAAATGGGGATATTTAGAAATAAATTTCACCGTGTCGCCAATGCTATATCCCCATAGGCCAGCGTTTGTATTAAGAATTAATGCATAATTGACGTTCACTTCAACGTCCTCTAAGGATATCCTAGTAGGTTTTTCGTTAAAATATTCATCAGTCGGGATAAATTCATAAAAAATTCCTGAATCGGGAAGTAGCAATAGTCCTCTATCTTTCTGAGAATTCTGAAAGGCAATAAATCCCTCAGAAGCTGGATAGGTTTCAATTGAATCCACTTTTTTACCAATAGTCTCCTCTAACTTTGCGCGATAGGGTTCAAAATTCACACCTCCATATACAAACAGACTGAAATTCTTGAAAATATCTTTGATTTTCTTTCCTCCTGCTTTGCCAGAAAGTCGATCAAAATACATCTGAACCCAAGGGGGGATTCCAGAAATCAGGCGCATATCTTGATCAATTGTTTCCTCCACGATTTCTTCCACCTTCATTTCCCAATCTTCTATGCAATTAGTTTTATAAGAAGGAAGTCGGTTTTTCTGTAAATATAGAGGAATATGATGAGCTACAATTCCGGAAAGTCTGCCGAAAGAAATACCATTTTCAGATGTCAATTCGGGACTTCCTTGTAAGAAAATCATTTTCCCGTCAACAAAATCGTTCTTCCCCGTCTCTTCTATATAGTTTAGCAATGAGTTTCTTGCACCCTCAATTTGGTCTTTTAAAGACGCTTTAGTGAGTGGAATATATTTTAGCCCTGAAGTAGTACCCGATGTTTTCGCTAAATAAGCTGGCTTGCCTGGCCACAAAACGTCCGATTCTCCCGCAATAATCCGGTCGATGTAAACGCGAAGATCCTCATAGTCGGATATAGGAACATTCGCTTTAAAATCCTCGTAACTATTAATTTGGCCGAAGTTGTGGTCCTTACCAAAAGCAGTATCCTTTGCGGCTGAAACTAATTCGCTAAATATCTTTTTTTGAATTACAGGTGCCTTTTTTCGCCAATTTCCTATCTTCTTGGCAATGATACCTGCATATAATTTACTTAACGACTTCTTAACTCCCATTACACCTATATAATATTTTTCATCACCGTCGGATCCTCAGATCCATGATACTCACCCATCATTTTACGATAAGCAATGGCGAAGGTGACACTGGCCAAGGGAACCACTAAGAATGAATTGACTAAACTCAACCCCGTAGAAATAATCGCTAAATTCAAATAACTAAAATACAAGTATAATAAATTGAGCATCACAAAGAATGCCAAAAGCATTAACAACTTAGTAACATTACCCCTTGTTATTGCTAAACTCAAACGAAGCGATCTAAATGTATTTTGGCCTCGATCAATTATAAAAAAGGGGAAGAAAGCCAACCGAGTTGCCATCAAAAAGATGAACAAAAATGCAATAAAAACTCCCACATTTACCAAAGTCTCAATCGGAATTTGTATGTAAATAAGGGGTAAAAGCAACATAGAAATTAACAGATAAGAAAAGAGAGATAAAAACAGCATAAATAGCATACCTGCAAAGAAGAAACCCATTTCCTTTACTGTTGGTATGCTGTGCTTTAATGTTATAGCATTCTTTTCTTTGTCGAGTACCTGAAATATATGTTTAAATAACGTAAGCTGAATTCCGAAGTAAAAAACAACGAACAGAAGCGCAATGAAAATATTAATGATGGAATTGAACTTATTAAAATAAAATCCCAAAACGGCGGAAGAGTTCGACGTTAAGAACATGAGGAAACACAGCCCCGCAATTGCAAAATATCTTTTTTTTAAAACCTCCCAAGCATCACTTAGAACGTCATTAACAACAAAAGTACTCTCTTTTAAAAAGGAAATCATCAATTTATCTTATCAATTACAAAGGTAAGCAAATAAGATAATTTAACATTACTTAAATACATCTAATAGCTTAATTAGGCATTGCACTTTAATTCCTCTTTCACCTAATCGCATTTCTCACCTTATTTCCTCTTAAAAAATCCTGTAATTCAACAAGGCACATCTAAAATATAGTATATTTTTAGTTAATCATTTTTTGGCTAAATTAGCATTCTTTTAAGAACATTTTAAGAACTATACTGTTCCAATATTATGAGCAAGTTTAATGAATTAATAAACAGCGAAAAACCAGTCTTGGTCGATTTCTTTGCAGAATGGTGCGCACCTTGTAAGATGATGCCACCAATTTTAAAAGATGTTAAATCGCAATTAGGGGATGATGTCAAGATATTGAAGATCGATATTGACAAAAATCCTGCTGTAGCAAATGCATATTCTATTCAGGGAGTTCCGACATTGATGATCTTCAAAGAAGGAAAAATAAAATGGCGACAAAGTGGTGTTCGTCAAGCAAATGAGCTAATTTCCTTAATGAAGCAATACACGTAAATCAACTTAAATACGATTTAGCCGCTCACTATTTATTCCAAATACTTTTTTTAAGGGTAAATAAATAGTAACTTCGCATCCGATTTAGAATTGGAGAGGTGTCCGAGTGGCTGAAGGAGCACGCTTGGAAAGCGTGTGTATCGCAAGGTACCGTGGGTTCGAATCCCACTCTCTCCGCACTTTTCAGATTATTAGAGACGATGAATACCCTGTAATACTAAATTATGGGGTATTTTCATTTTAATCCTATCCTCTATTAGGAACAACCTTCCAATTGAGAAAATAGTAAGAAATACCGAAATCATAAAAAGCTTACTTTCATTCCTTAGCGCCTGCGATTGACTATTTGTATTTTAAAATAAATGTTGAAAAAATCGCTAACTTGTACCTATATTAAAAATCACCGATAAATTAAATGGACTCACATAAAGATTTAAAATTTGCTGTTTTAATTGATGCCGATAATGTTCCCTATGCTAACGTAAAAGAGATGTTTGAGGAGATCGCAAAATATGGCACACCTACCTTCAAAAGGATATACGCAGACTGGACAAAGCCCACCGTATCGGGCTGGAAAAAAGTATTGTTAGAAAACGCTATTACACCTGTTCAGCAGTACAGCTATTCTACCGGAAAAAACGCTTCTGATAGTGCGCTAATCATTGATGCCATGGATATTCTCTATACAGGAAAAGTAGATGGTTTTTGCATTGTTTCGAGCGATAGCGACTTTACCAGATTGGCAACACGACTGCGTGAAGCAGGAATGAAGGTAATCGGGATTGGAGAAAAGAAAACGTTGAATGCATTCATTACTGCCTGCGACAAATTTATTTATATTGAGATTCTGGGTGGACAATCTGATAATGAACACGATAAGAAAGAAACAAAAACCGAAAACGAGAAAAAAACCGCAAAAAACCCTTTAAGCAAAATTGATCCTAAGGTTATCAAATTAGTAACTGGCAGTATTAGTGATTTAGGGGATGACGATGGATGGGCATTTTTAGGAGATCTAGGAAATCTGCTGCTAAAAAAGAAGCCAGACTTCGACCCTCGTAACTACGGATTTACGAAGCTTTTACCGTTTATTAAAAGCATGAACAAATTTGAAATCGATGAACGAGAAAGCGGAAAAAATAACATCAAACATATTTATGTGAGAAAAAAATAATGCGGATGCTTTTTAGAAATTATTCTTCCTGAGAATCCTCTTCCTCATCTACGGATTTCTCTTTTATTTGGTATGCTCCTGGATGGTCCTCTAATCTTTTTTCGGGACCGACAGGGTCGTTTTCTTTTCTTTTAGCACCTTCCTCGTAAACACTTTTCGTTACTTTTTTCGCATTATCACTTTCTGGCGCTTGGCTAAACTCATTTACCGACGTTTCTTTTGTCTCATCACCACTAGCTTGACCACTTCCTTTTGTCTCGCTATTATGGTTTACTTGCTCCCTATCGCGTGCCTCTGAGTTTTTTTCTCGCTTATTATCCTCTTGTGTCATAACTTCAAGCTTAATTAATGAATATATGAAAAAACAATGTAGGTTTAAATAAGTTTGAAATGTCTCTAAAATTATTCGTGTTCAACCAAACTTAATACCCTATCCTCTTTAGTCCATCTTTAGCTTTATTTTCGATACTATTTTCGTATTCATGATTCTTCATCGCGATAGCCCGTTTGTAAAAAGCAGCAGCCTTACTTTTATCATTCCTCTTTTCATAAATACTACCGATACTTAAGGCAGCATTAGCTGCATAATAATATGTTGTTTGCTCTCCTATATCAATTGATCCAATGTAATGGCTAATTGCTTCTGAATGCTTGCCGGATTCATCATATATTCTGCCCAATCTATAGTGAAATTCTATTTGGTCTCGTTGAAACTTTAAAGTACTAGGAGTTATATTGCGTAGCTGAGCCAAGGCTTTACTGTAATATCCTCCGTCAAAATATAAACGGGCTTTTAATAGATCTATGTCTGGTACCTGCTCATTAGCCTCTTTTAATGCCTGCTTATCCTTTTCATCAAACAAATCCCCATGACTTTTTACCATATTCAAATGCGATTGATATCTGTTGTTATCACCCTTTAAATAATAGTAATAAGCAAGTTTGAGGTGGGCATCTTTCACGTAATTGATACCTTTATATTCCTTTATAAAGGCATTCAGATAAAGATTTGCATCGGGATCCATACGATTAAGCTTAGCATTTCCAAGAAGATAGTCCATTGCCGGAAAGTCGATATAACTGCTACCCTTAGGACGTTTCGATAAGTAAGTTATTGCTTTATCATTTTGCGCACTTCTAATCGAAACATAGCCTTGCAAATAGGCCTTTAAAAGACTTGTACTACCCAAGGTCTCCGTATACCCTATTATTTTATTATAGTTAGATTTATTATGCACTAGTTCGGTTTCTATATAACATAAAAAGAAAACGACCTCGTCCTTATAAAAATCGTAGTATGTCTTTGGAAGTGCCTTCATCAAATGCTCTAATGTTCTAATACCGTTTTGCGAGTTGCCTTTGATGCCGAATGTTGAAACTACTCTTTTCAAATTTGAAGGGATGGAGCCGAAAATCACATCTATTAATCCTGCGCTCTTTTTATTGGGGAGAAAATCAGGGTGTTTTGCAGCATTTGTTGATAGTAACTTATCTGCCTTTCTAATATTCATTGCCGAGGAAAAATAATCCTGAAATTTACTTTCAAGCATTCCCCATTGAAGATTTATCTCAGCCTGCGTAAACAAGTAGTATGGAGAATTTTTATCCTTCTTCTCTAAGGCGCTTAGTCGACTTGACTTAAGCCTTTTTAATCTTTCATAATCTGATTTGTTCTCAGAAGCTAGTAGGGTGAAATAATCCACATAATTTTCTAATAGAAGGGTTATTCCGTTATTGGGATTTTTCGCCTTTTCTTTTTCAATAAGATTTTTCGCGTCGCTTAATCGCAAATCAAAAATTGCGCGATAAGCTTGTTTACAATTGCTATTGAAATCAAAATTAGCTTTAACATCTAAAATTAAAAAGAAGAGGATGAAGGAAATTAAAAGGAACTTTCTATTCATTGAGTAATGGTATCGGATAAAAGGAAAAATGTTGATCTTCAGGATACCCTACATGAACAATAAGAATACCAAAATTCTATAAACAACAAAGCCATCCGATTAGGGATGGCTTTGTTGTTGCGGAAAGCGAGGGATTCGAACCCCCTTTTGCCTATCACCCGTTTAGCTAACTCATTGTATTCTAGATCATTCAATCTTTCTTCAGCTGGCATTTTCGATGTGTTTAGGTTTGGTTTTGTCGGGTATTTGTCAGGTTACTTACTTGCAAAAGCAGCATCAAATTCGGCTGTAAGCTTCTTTAAATAAGCATCTAATTGATCAACCTTATTTTCTAAAATCTTTTGCTTTGTTTCATATTCTGAAATATCCTTAATGGAAAACTTCTTCTTTTCCGTATATATCATGTTCCCTTTTCCATGGTAGAACCATTCATAAGATAGACCAAGTTTAAGATGCATCGTTTTTACATCCTTTAATTGTATTCTTCTTGTTCCATCTTCAAACTTATGAATATGAGCAAGTGTTCTTCCTAGAATTTCCCCCATCTCTTCTAAGGTTAAATTTAAAGCCAAACGAAAAGCTTTGAATCTTTTGGCTTCATCGGTAATGATGTTTGTTTTCACTTTTTAATTTTTACTGGTTGATACTTCATCTGGGGTGTGCTTTTTGATTTCGTCAGGGGTCAAAATCTTGCCCTCCACCCTATTCACTAATTTTTCTGTTAACGCTTTTTCAACGTTCACATTTAACGTTGTTTTTATAATTGAAACTCTACTCTTTTCAAAGTCGGATTGATCGTTAGTCTCTTCCTTCATCATGGTTGTGTTCTACTTTCGCTGTTTAAGTAATCATCTTTTGATTCAAGGCGCCTTAGAGTAGATTTTAATAACCTATTTGTCTCCTCTTGGTTTTTTACAATAGTGTCAATCTTCCAATACCAAAGCATCACGCCTCGTAAAAAAAAGAAAACTATTGCAGCTATTACTAGTACAACAACGAATGCGATAAAATCATCAGTTCCATTTCTAGATTGTGCAAAAAGCAATGTGGGGATCAACATCGCAAATGTTAGTAGAGTTTTTTTCATAGCTGTGTTTTAATTAAGATTCTAATTATTTGCTTTTTTATATTTATCAGTTACTAAGCAGATTCTTTGTATTTCTGTTTTCTTGATCTTTATTTGAGTGTATATCGGCTTCCCATTAATCTTCTCTTCCTGATTATCGCTCCATAATATAACGTCGTCATCTTCCTCTCCTGCAAGCAATCTTTTATATAACCTATAATCTCCGTATTCTATATAATACACTTCACCCCATATTATCGAAAACCTATTATTAATAGGCCTCAAAACTGCCCACGAGCCGTCCTCTAGAGTTGGAAACATTGAGCTTCCATAAACAGGAAGAGCAAAACTATCCTTTGTTGCACCAGGAAAATTCAAATGACCAACTGATTTATATGAGCTCAAATCATTATATAATTCTATACCTCCCGCTGAACCTGGTACATTATACATAGGAACACCAATACCAGAATGATTTACAACGTCTTTATGCGGAGCCAACATTTTATCAACAGGTTCTTTGTATTCTTCTTTTATTAATTGACTATGAATATCGAATTCACCAATGCCATCATAAGAAAATGACACTGGAACTCCAAATCGATCCTGAATTTTGTTAGCTAACTGTTTGCTTATATTTCTGGCCCCTGATTGAATCATATAAATATATTCCTTAGACACTCCTAGCTTAGAGGCGAAATCTACAGGATTCTCTTCAAGACGATTCATTATAAGGTCAATTCTACTATCCATACTTTTTAATAATTGCTAACAAAATAAAATTATTTTTAAATAATGTTTGCTTTGTTAGCTAACGTTAGCTATCTTTGTTTTAACAAATCAAATATACAAACAAACAATTAAACAAAACAATCCCCAATAAGGACCAAATCATCACATCATGAATCTCATCACAAGATTACCTGCGGGCTTATATTGCGGAGGCACGGAAACAGTAACGATCAATGACGAGCCTCGTACAACGTTTAAAGGTACGCCTTACTCCTTTAATGATACACCAAAGTGCAGAATTGCACTTTATTCAGCTCACATGAAACGTAATCCAATTGGCGAAAAAGCTATGGAGGGAATTACGGGAAGTAAAGATGATAAAGTTAAGGTGAAACAATGGATGATGTGCCGATTTGGTGGATTAGATGATACACCTGATATCGATGAAAACGACAATATTCAGGAAGCTGAATATGTACCGTGCGCAAAAAGGGGTGGGTTGTGTGCCTACGAAGGCAAAGGATGTTGCACGATTGAGGTATCTCCAGGAGTTTTCTTAAGCAAAGCAGAATTATCAGTAGTAAGGTTGAGCTATCTGCCTGACAAATTAATAGCCGATCAACTTTTCATAAGCACCGAAACGGTTAAAAATCACATAACAAACAGTCGCAAAAAAATAGGTCTAGGATCAAGTAAAGAATTGGTTCGTTGGGCTTCAATCAAAGGAATAATTTAAAATAATCATGGAAATAGTAACAAAAGAAAAAATAACCCCGTGGCATGAGATACTCATGGGAATGAAACAAGGAGAAATAAAGCCCTTTGAATGGAAAAGCAGTCGTACAATTCGTTCATGCATCAGCGATTATATCTTAAACGAGTTTCCTGAAGCAGAGTTTACGACTAAAAAGCAGACGCAAGGTGATGGTACGAAATACTTGGAAGTTAAACGACTTAAATAATGGCCAAAGGAAAAACCGAAAAACACCTTAGAGAGCTTTTTGAAATGTGGAATCAAGAACACTTGGACAATATAGCTCTCTCCGAAAGAATAATCGAGTTAAAAACAGAAAACGCAAACCTTAAAAAACAGATTTATGAGAATCGCATACAAACGGGGAATTGCAGATGCCCCGAAAAGAAAACCGCTTGATAAACGAGAAGAAGCTTTCAGGCTTGACTTTATCCAAAAGCACAACCGAAGGATCCAAACATCAAAGAAGAAAAGTATAAATCAACTAAAGGAACTATCATGTTAACAGTCGCAAAATTTTACTTATTCGTTCTCATCTTCGGATTGATCGTCTTTTATTTTGATGCTTGGAAAAGGAACCCTGAAAGAAAGCTTCGAATCTCCAAAACGCTTATCCCTTTGGAATATACCGGAACGGATCACAACGAATGGAAGCGCAAAATTATAATAGAAAGGCAAATTCTTTCTATCCAAAATGAAAGCGATCCTGAACTGTATTCCGAAGCTATCAAAGAAAATATTGTAAAACTTATAAATAAATAATCATCATGTCAAAACAAATTGAATTAACATCAAAGTACATCAAAGGCCTATCACCTGCAGCAGTAGCAACGGACAAAGCCATCGGTGAACACTTTGTCAACAAGTACATGGCAATGTACCGTACCGAAAAAGAACAGGCAGTCGCTTTCTATGAGCGTGAAAAAGACAACTTCATGAAACGAGTAACCGAAGTAGATGCGATTGCTCAATGCACTCCAATGTCTATCTTTTTAGCATTTATGCAAGTTGGTGGATGGAAACTTTCCTTTGAGGGTGGTAGTCAGCCCGATGTTTATCTGATTCCTGGTAATCGTAATATTGGAACAAAAGATCAACCGAATTGGGTTAAGGAAGTTGTCGCTCAACCATCACCTTATGGAGAAAAGAAAATTCGTATCGAGACTGGTCAAATCAAGCACGTTGGAACTCCAACAGTTATTTATGATTGCGATACGTATAAAGAGTATGTAGGTGAAAGCGGTCGTACCGTGGTAGAATGGTCTAAAGGAAGCCGTACCGATAAATCAAAGATCATTGGCTCGTTTATCTTACTTGAATATCCTGATGGGTCCAGAGAATTTAAAACCTTCGATCACGAGGATATTTCTTCTTGGAGAAATGCTTCTGCAAAGAAAAACAGAGGTACTGCAAACGCATTATACACTTCAAACGGTGGTCAAATAGATGCCAAATTTTTGCAAGGGAAAACCTTAAAGCATGCTTTTAAACTGTTCCCTCGTGTGATTGCAACTCCTAAGATGCCTGATAATTTCGTACCTGAACATGAAGATGCAGTTCGCCAAGGCTTCGATACATCTGAATTTACTGAGGATACGACTTACGAAGAAGTTCCTGAAGTCGAAGAAAACGAGTTCGATAAAGAACTTAAAGAGCAATCAAAGGTAGAACCTGAACCAACAATCGTTATTACCCCTTCAGTAGATGACGATGAACCTGAATTCTAGTCGTCATATTTATACCAATGGTATATAAAGTATAATAAAAGTCAGCAAATAATCATCAATTAAATCAATTTATCATGAATCAATTTCAAGTAACATTAACAGAAAGCAGTGAAGAGAAAGGCTTTGGCGCATCATTAGGAATACCAGTCGAGCGGTTTGAAGTCATTAGTGATCATATGGCCTCCATTACAAGCAATGAAAACAATGCTCATAAAGCTTTAGCGCAATGTACTACAATCGCTGAAAATGCAAATGAACTAGCCTTTATCAGCTTTTGTATTGGGGCCCAAGTTCAGGGGCGTAAGAATCCAGTAACCGAACTTTTAGAAGCAATCCTTTCAAGATAAATCATTATGCAGACAGAAACTCAAACAGTAGAACTTATCAAGTTCGAAGAAATAAACAGTTTAATAGCCAACGCACCGGATGTGTTGGCTAAAAACCAAAACCTTCACGATAAGGCAGTTGCAAAAGCTATTTCATTGCAGGACACAATCGAAGCAGAAGGTATGACTGATGAATTAGATGCAGAGGTTAATAAATGGATGGTATCGGCCGGAAAAGCTCTTAAAATAAACAATGAGAGACGTTCGCCGATTACCCAAATGCTTACTCAAGTAGCTAAAGTTTTCACCTCTTTAGAAGCTCCATTTGACCCAACAAAGAAAGATAGCTATTATGCTAAATTTCAAGTACACCGAAATGGTTGGGCAATTAAAAAAGCCAATGCACAACGAGCGAAAGAAGCTGCAATTCTTAAACAGCAGAATATCGATAAAGAGAAAATCTCTATCAAAGCTGAAATTGAACTTCAAATCCGTAATGCTTATTACGATAAGTTGGAGGCTTTCAAAAGGCACAGAACAAATCTTCTAAACGACATGACTCTTGAGACAATCAATGACGGTATACAGAAGATTAACGACTTTGCCATTGATTACCCAAAGGATAAATTCAATGAGTTACCAGTAGCCGTTAATCCTATCTACATTGATAGTGTTGAAAAAGATCGCATACTGGGAGTTGCTAGGATTGAACTCTACCAAGAGTTATCTGCCAATTTCCGTGAGAACATGGAAGTATTAAAGCAGGAACTAAAGGACAAAATCCCCTCCAAAAAACGTGAGCTGCAAAATATCGCAAAAGCCGGTGAAGAGGAAAAGGCAGCACTTAAGGAGCAAGCGAGACTGCGTCAAGTAGCTGATCAAAAGAAAGCCGATGAAGAAGCAGCTTCTAAACGACTTGCAGATTCAAAGAAGGTAGAAATGACAAAGCAAATGGAAACGGCTTCTACCCTATTCGACACCGCTGCACAACTTGAAGAAGTGAAGGCAAGTACTGGAAAGGTTCGCTCAAGCTACAAAATAGTAGTAACGGAGCCTGCAGGTTGGGGTGCAATTTTCCTTTTCTGGTTCGAGAATGAAGGTCAGGGGTTGGATTTGGAAGCGATTGAGAAAAAGACGTTCAAGCAATTGAAAACCTTTGCCGAAAAGCACGCAAACAAGACAGAAGAGTTCATCGATAACGATGCACTTATCTATGAGGAAGAATTGAAAGCAGTAGTAACTAAATAAGACCATGATTAAGGTATTACTAGCAACAGAAGAATATGGCTTTGTTTACAAGGAAGTAAAAGCCTTAAACCACCTACACGGTGCAGATACCAATGCTTTGCAGGTTTTAAAAAGTGCCGCAGGGTATTTTATAGGTGCACTTTGCAAAGCTGATTGGTACAAGAAAGATGAAAGTGACCCAGAATCTCCAAACGAATTTTGGGAGCCGAATTTCAGAGATTCCGCTTGCTATTGGGCTACAAGAGAAGAGGCTGAACAAGCTTTACTAGAAGGTAATTACCCAGTTAAATTTTAAAGAAATGGGTGATCCTTATTTCCTTCGATCAGAAGTCAGCAACAGCGACCTTTCTTCATTGAAAGAGCTACTTTATCCCCGACCACAGTTCGGGGATAAATACAAAGCATTTGCCTTTGGTACTTTATTAGATGCCATAATTACCGAACATCATAAAGTAGACTATTACACGCTTTCAATTGATGGTCATGCCTACACTTATAATCAAGCTGATTTTGATTTAGCAATTGCCATGAAAAAGAGCTGTATGAAAGATTCCTTTGCAAAGATGCTTATTGAGAATGCAGACTTTCAGAGCGTTTCTATGCAACATAATTGGCCGATTAAGTACAATGGCTTTGAGTTCATTTTAAGTCAAGGTGTGCGTTGCAAATGGGACCTTTTGTGCAGAGACTGGAAGATGGGAGGTGATATAAAAAGTACTACAGCTGAAACACAAAAGCAGTTTGAAGATGCTTGTGAACACTTCGATTATTACCGCTCAAGGGCTTGGTACATGGATATTGAAGGTACGAACAAAGACATGCTTATCGGTATCAGTAAGGTCAATCAAAAGGTCTTTAAAATCAGCTTAGACAAGAATGCTGCAATGGGAACAAAAGCAAGAAACCTTTACGAGAAAGGAAAAGCAGAATACCAGGAACTCGCATTTAAGTACTGGTTATTTATGGATGGTTTAACAACAAATAACTATGGATAAAATAATATTTACACTTCAAGAATTTCCAGAAAGAGATATCTGGAAAATAGCCAAGATGCTTAAAATATCACCTTGGGAAGTCTCAAAAGCACAACATGAACACATTAGAAAGTTCCGCAAGTGCGTAAGTCCATTATGGGACTTAAAAGGATATGGTAAAGCATTAAAAGAATGAAAAAGTACTTAATTCGTTTTGGTATAAAACTACTGGCTTATTTATACATACCAGTAATTATGTTAGGAGGTCTACTCCTACTTTTAAGTTCAATATTTAGAATCCTAGCTCTGTTTTTATTCATGGATTGGGATAATGCAAAAAGAGAATATGAGGCTCTTAAAAAACTCATAAACTAATTAACAGATTATTAACCGTGCAGGTAACGTTCTTTATAGGCTGCGAATCAGGGGTGATTATTAACGTTAGCTTTTCAAGGGTGCACTCCCTTAGTTAATTGAAGCTGGCCACTTGCTTAAAGTGGCAAATTGGAGAGGTGGCGGAATGGTAGACGCGCATCAATCATAGACTAAATTGGTTCTTTGCGAAGCCCGCTTAAGAAGCGTCGTAAAGTGTCAGGTGTGGTACAAAAGAGTCCGTGGGGACACAAAAACCATGAAGGTTCGATTCCTTCCCTATCCACCATTATTAATTAACCTTAAAATCATACAAAATGAAAAAAATCCTAATCAATGAAATCGCTTATCTAGTTGACGAGCGTTTTGAAAACTTTACTTTCCACAAGAAAGAATCGAGTAATGTTGATGTGTTTGGACATTCACCGCTTAAGGAGCCGTTCAATCATGACGTTGTAATTCAGTTCAAAAATGGAGGCACATACGTATATGAAAACGTGGATGCCAATGTTGTTATCGGTGCCATCGACTGCGAATCGATCGGCAAGTATTACCGTGCTGAAATTTCAAGCAAGCACACAGGTACTAAAATGATTAACCAAGCGGTAATTCTAGCTGAAGAGATCCAAGAACTTGACTAAACTTTATACTATGAGTAGAGAAAGTATAATGCCAACCGAGTTAAAAATTAGACTTGAATCCCCTGAAATGGCTGTGATCATTATTGGAGTAGTGGAAGAACTACGTAAAGCTGAAAAGAAACATCCTGACTGGTCTGGATATGATTTATTTGGACAGGTCTGTATCATGCAAGAAGAAGCAGGTGAAGTGTCGAAAGCGGTAATTGATTTTCACAACGGATCTGGAACGATACAAGAGTTTAAAGTTGAATTAATGCAAACCGCTGCCATGTGCATGCGGATCCTAAAGAATCTGGAAGATGAAAAAACGTAAAAAGCCTATAACCATTACACCAGAAATTAAAGCTGAAATCATTCGTCTTTACGTTGAAGAAAAAATGAATCAGAATGAAATCTGCGATCAATTGGAACTAAGTGCAGGAGCCGTAAACAATCATCTTAAAGGCATAGAAAAGCGCAAAAGAGTAAAGAGACCGAAGCCTGAACCAGTTTTCTACAAAGATGAACCGGTAAAACCCAAAAAAGAAAAGCCAAATCGTCACGATGAAATCAAGAAGCTCTGGCTAGACGGCTATTCAAAATCTAAGATCTGCCAAAAACTTGGAATGGGTTATACGACGGTTGATAAAGCAATTATTGCCATGGGGATTGAAGATATGCAGGAAGTGAAGAAGCTTAAAAGTATACATCCTACGAAAGGAAAGATACCAATGACTGTACCAGGAGTGAAAGGAACCTATTATGTGCGACCTGAAAAACTGGAAAGTTTTAAAGAAAAATACAAAATAGCGTGAAAGATCGAATCATCGCACTACTCCCACTCGATTATTCAGAATTGCCTTTTTCAGAAAAGAAATTCATTGTAAAAATTATTAAGAAAGTAATTATGGAAGACCAAACCAAACCTAAAGAAAAACCAAAGCATCAAGACAGTATAACATTTTGCCGTGATTGTGATGCTCCGTTAACTCCAAGAGCCTACAAAGGTTTTTGTCAACCATGTGCTAGAGAAATTTATAGATAAAATTATGGAAGAAAAACAGAAACTATACATACGCACTTGCGACGATCGTTCATCTATGAATATGACCGTAATCAGTACTAAGGAGTACCCTGTTCACACAGATTTTGATAATGAAGAAGATACCGTTTGCATCGTATTTCATCAGCTCGAGCCAAGAGTAAATGCGGATAGCGAGGACTGTGGCGATGGCGTTGCTGAGAAAATAATTACGTCGTACAACAACCACGACAGACTTGTTTCCATCCTCGAAAAGGCAGTCGAACAAGGTGATAAAATGCAAGGAAGACTAACACCAGAATCACAAGCCGATTACTTAGAGTACAAGCAATTTTTAGCCGAAATAAAGGAGGTCAAAGCATGAGTTACGGATCTGCTACCCACGTAGGAAACTACTTTAAAATCGAGTTTAAATACATCCCTAAAATTGTTTCGGCTGTAAAAGAATTACCTGACAGAAGATTCAATTTCGAAGACAAAACATGGCTTGTACCTATTCGGCACCGTGATGAAGTAGAGCGTTTCTGCAAGCAACATGGATTGCAATTCGGACACAAACACGTTCAAGAGGTAGAACAAGAATATGTCATACCTCCGCTACCTGATTCTTTGCCGATAGAGATCCCTTTAAAGATGCCTTTACGCCAATATCAGATCGAAGGAGTTGCTTATTCAATCCAGAAACAAAGAGTGATCATGGCAGATGATATGGGCTTAGGTAAGACTGTTCAGGCAATCACTACGATCAGCGGGTTGAATATGCTTGGAAAAGATTCTTTCCCTTGTCTGATTGTTTGCCCTTCAGCTGTCAAAGAAAATTGGAAACGTGAAATTGAAAAGTGGACAAACCATAAAGCAATTGTATTAGGTGATAGCGTTCGAAATACCTTTCCAGAATTTTACCGTGTTGGTTTGGCTCAATTCTTTATCGTCAATTATGAAAGCCTTAAAAAGTATTTTGTTGATCATATTGATGATCCTGGAATGGGTGCAAATGGAAGAAAGAAACCGTTAAGGCTGAATCACATCCACTTCAAAGAAAAGTATGTCAACTTCTTTAAGTCAATTATCTGTGATGAAAGCCACAAAATTAAATCTGCCAAAACGCAAAATTCAAAACTGGTCAAAGGTATTTCCAACCACATGAAATCTATCTTTTTGCTAACTGGAACACCTGTTATTAACAAACCAAGAGATTTGATTGCACCATTAGGCATATTGGGACTTATGCCAGATTTCGGCGGTTATAAATACTTTCAAGAGCGTTATTGTTCAGGCCCTAAAGAAGCTTCTAACTTAAAAGAGCTGAACTACAAACTGAACCTTATCGGATTCTATCGCAGAAACAAAACGGATCCTGATATCAAAAAGTATCTTCCTGATAAAATGCGTCAATACATAACCTGTGAACTGGATAAAGAATACCGCAAAGAGTACAACCACGCACAAGCGAACCTTGAAGACTACCTTTCCAAGTATAAAGGACAATCTGATGAACAGATCCAAAAATCAATGAAAGGACAGGTTATGGTAACGATTGGTATTTTGAAAAACATATCAGCTCGAGGTAAACTAAAAGATGCTTTCAGCTTCATTCAGAACCTAATCGAACAAGGTGAAAAGGTAGTCGTATTTGCCAACCTTACCGAAATAATCGATCAGGTTCAAGAGAAGTTCCCAAAGTCTGTTCGTGTTACCGGTCGTGAGAATGATCAGCAAAAACAATCTGCAGTAGACAGATTTCAAAGTGATCCAAATATTAACCTAATTGCTTTAAACCTTAAAGCGGGTGGTGTTGGAATTGATGGACTTCAAAACGCTTCTTCTCAAATCTGCTTCATTGAATTCGGATGGCATGCTGCAATTATGGATCAGGCAGAAGATAGGCTTTTCCGGAGTGGACAAAACAACAATGTTATGTGTACTTATTTCTTAGGAAAAGACACCATTGATAAATGGAATTACGAATTGATCGAAAGTAAACGGGATATCGCTAATACCGTTATCGGCGCACAAGACGAAACCGAAGTAAGCGTTATCGATGACATTATTAACCTTTTTAGTAAACCATAATTATACTAATGGTATAATTTGTATATGAAAATAAAATGGAGTATAAACAGTTTTTAGAGAACAAAATCGTAGTTGCAGAAGATTACGGTTTTAAAGTAAAAGAGAGTATTGGGGATCTACTCCCCCACGCAAAAGAAATAACAAAGTGGTGCCTAAAAGGTGGTAGACGTGCAATATTCGCTTCATTCGGTTTGACAAAAACAGCAATGCAATTAGAGCTTGCTTATCAAGTAATCAATAAAACAAAGAAGCCGTTTTTAATAGTCATGCCTTTGGGTGTAGTAGGTGAATTCAAGCGGGACAATTCCCTTTACTTTGGAAATGAGATTGAAGCCGAATACATCACCGATACTGAAAGTATTGAAGATTATGAACCTAAAATTTACCTAACCAATTACGAACGGATCCGGAAAGGCGATATTCAAGCTAGCAAGTTTGGCGGTGTATCTTTTGATGAAGCGAGTATTTTAAGAAGCCTTAAAACCGAAACAACCAATTATGTATTGGAACATTTTAGAAAGATCAAATACCGTTTTGTAGCCACTGCAACCCCTACACCAAACGACTTCATTGAGATCCTGAACTATGCTGATTACTTAGGTGTAATAGACAGAGGACACGCCCTTACTCGTTTCTTTCAGCGTGACAGCACCAAAGCAGGTTCCTTAACTCTTTACGATAATAAGAAAGATGAATTTTGGAAGTGGGTTTCTACTTGGGCTATCTTTATCAATAAGCCTTCAGATCTTGGTTTTGATGATACCGGGTATAATCTACCTAAAATGCACTTACATGAAATTGAAGTAAAAAACTATACCGATGATGTAATTACCAATAAGAAAGGTGATATCGTTTTGTTTAAGGATACTACTAAAAGCCTTGTAGATGTAAGCCGCGAGAAATCGGATAGTGTAGCTATTAGAGTAGATAAGGCCTTTGAAATTGTTCAAGAAAATGGGAAATATGATAACTGGATTCTTTGGCACCATAGAGAATCAGAACGTATGGCCATTGAAAAGAAATTCAAGTCGGTACCACATCATGATGATCTGCAGTCTGTCTATGGTTCGCAAACCAATGCAATCAAAGAAAAGTTATTGATTGACTTTTCAGAAGGGAAGTATCAAATCCTTTCCAGTAAGCCCCAGATCGCGGGAAGTGGATGCAATTTCCAGCACGCCTGTCATAATATGATTTTCGTTGGAATCGATTATAAATTCAATGATTTCATACAAGCCATACACCGAGTATTCAGGTTCAGGCAAACCAAAGAGGTGAACGTTTACGTCCTTTTCACCAATAACGAAAGAGAAGTTCTAAAAACCTTAAAAGAGAAATGGGCTAGGCACATCGAGCTACAAAGTGAAATGATCAACATCGTAAGAAATTACGGCCTAAACAGCGATAAAATAAAAGCAGATATGAAAAGACAACTTTTCGCCAATCCAAGAAGTGCGACAATTGGCGGCGCAACCGTTCATAATAATGACACCGTACTTCATCACAACAACCTTCCTGATAATTATTCAGATATGATTTTAACATCGATTCCCTTCGGCGATCATTATGAGTATTCAGACAATTACAACGACTTTGGCCATAACCATGGAAATGAAAAGTTCTTTGAGCAAATGGACCACCTTACACCGAATTTATTGCGCACACTTAAACCCGGTCGAATCGCTGCCATCCATGTGAAAGACAGGATCCGGTACTCCTATCAAAATGGGACATCCTTCACGACCATAGACGACTTTTCAGGAAAAACAGTTGCTCACTTTGTGAAGCATGGTTTTCATTTGGTTGGAAAGATAACCGTAACTACTGATGTGGTACGTGAGAATAATCAAACCTATCGATTAACCTGGGGCGAGCAAAGAAAGGATGCTACTAAAATGGGTGTCGGTCTTCCTGAATATATTCTATTATTCCGTAAAGCTCCAACCGAAAGTAATAACGCTTATGCAGATGATCCAGTTATCAAACAGATTGATGAATACCTTTTATCACTTTGGCAGCTCGATGCACATGCTTATTGGAAGTCTTCAGGTGATCGATTCTTAAGAGCAGATGAACTTTCAAAAGCTGATATGAAGTATGTGTTCAATGCTTGGAAAAAGTACGACAAACAAGCCGTTTACGACTTTCAGGAACATTTAAGAGTTTGCAATGATCTGGATGAAGTAGGCAAACTTAGTAAGCTCTTTATGACCATCCCTCCTATCAGTTCCAATGATTTGGTTTGGACGGACGTTAATCGGATGAATACCTTAAATGCCAGTCAGGCATTGCGGAAAAAGGAAAAGCACATTTGTCCGTTACAGTTAGATATCATTGAACGTTTGATTTACCGATTCACAAATAAAGGAGAATTAATAGATGATCCTTTCGGTGGTTTATTTTCCACTGCATACAAAGCATTAGAAATGGAGCGCAGAGCTGATAGCGTGGAGTTGAACCCAGAGTATTATGATGATGGTTTGTTCTATCTCAAATCAATCGAGTACAAGATCAATTTACCAACTCTTTTCGATTTAATTGAAGCATAATTTATACAAATAGTATATAAAGTATAGTATATGATAAACTTATTCATGGCTGAATTAAAAGCCCAAAGAACCCACACCCCATACGTAATAGAAAACACGAATGAAGTGCGTTTCGTCTACATTGATCTATTCTGTGGAGCAGGAGGAACAACGACCGGATTAGTCGATGCGAAAGTTAACGGTAAAAATATCGCACTTGTAGCAGCGTGCGTAAACCACGATCCAGGAGCAATCAAATCCCACTGGCTAAACCATCCCGAAGTAGTCCATTTTGAAGAGGACATTCGCACCTTGCAATTAAGCCCTTTACGAAAGCTTATCAACGATTACAGAAAGATCTACAAGAATGCTAAAATCGTTCTTTGGGCAAGCTTAGAGTGTACCAATTTCAGCAAAGCAAAGGGCGGTCAACCTCGTGATGCAGATTCCAGAACGCTTGCAAATCATCTGTTCAGGTACATCACAGCCTTGAACCCCGATTACATTCAAATTGAAAACGTAGTCGAGTTTATGGCATGGGGACCTATGCGGATCATGAGATTAAAGCACCACAAAGAAAATTTGAGCAAAGGGATTTATGCCAATTCTGAACTTAAGATGCTTCAAGACAAGAAAACAGGTGTTTGGGGTTACGCATACACCCCTTTGAGCAAAAAGAATGGTCAGTACTTCATGGAATGGAAAGAACGAATTAACTCTTTCGGTTACCGTGACGAGTGGAATCAATTAAACAGTGCTGATTTTGGGGCTTATACCTCACGTAATAGACTGTTTGGTTGTTTTGCAAAAGAAGGATTGCCTATCGTTTGGCCTGAAGCTACGCACTCTAAAAAGCCTCAAGGAGGTGACTTGTTTGGTGGTGGACTTAAGAAGTGGATGCCAGTGAAACATGTATTGGATTTTGAAGATGAAGGCATTAGTATTTTTAAGCGCAAAAAGCCTTTAAGCCCTAAAACATTAGAACGTATTTATGCGGGATTAGTGAAGTATGTTGCAGGTGGGAAAGATGCTTTTATCGCTCAGTACAATTCAGGTTCGGATAATTCACGGGTGATTGATCTTGAAAAACCGTGTAATGTTATACCGACTAATAACAGGTATTCTCTGGTGCAAACCTCTTTCCTAGCAAAGTATTATTCAGGCCGACCAGAAGGAAAGGTAACATCCGTAAATGATCCTGCGGGAACTATTACAACGGTAGGAAACCAAGCTTTGGTAAACGCTTCATTCCTTGCTAAATATTATGGAAATGGTGATAACATTAGCTCAATAGAAGATCCTAGCGGAACCTTGACCACGAAAGATAGAATTGCTAAAATTCAAGCGTGCTGGCTTGACAAGCAGTATTCGGGAAAGCATAACCATCAATCTGTGGATGTACCGGCAGGAACCATAATGACAAGCGACAAGCATTCCCTTGTAAAAGTCGAACCGTTTATTATGAATACAAGCTTTGGTAATGTGGGCAAATCGATCGACGAACCTGCGCCTACATTACTTGCAAGCAGAAGGCATCACTATATTATAAATCCTTCGCACGGTGGTCACGTTATGGGTGTTGATGTTCCGTGTCCAGTAATTATAGCTAGACAAGATAAATCACCCCTTTATTTAGCACAGGCTATTTCAGGATGGTTAAATATTGACATAGAAAAATTCTTAAGTGAAAAAGATATAGAAATGCTCTATGAGATGAACTATGTGATTAACGCCAAACAGTATGCTGAAACGGATAAGTCAGTGCATTTAAGAATAATTGAATTTATGCTGATGTATGGCCTCTCAGATATTAAAATGCGGATGCTTAAGATTATTGAATTGATTTTAATACAGGGGTTCCCTGAAGATTACCAATTATTCGGAAATCAAACTGATCAGAAGAAGTTTATCGGTAATTCGGTAGTTCCGCAAGTAGTAACAGCATGGGTTGAAGCAATGGCTCAGCCGAGGAATAAATTTAGATATAACTAAAACCATGATCGACCCTAAATTAATACTAATCGGTTTTATCCTATCCGTTATCGTAGGCATTATAATGGATTTAATCACCAGGAAGAAAGATGCAAGAAAACGATAACTACGAATACATCTGCATGGTCAATAAATACCTATTTCAACAAATGGAAGAATGCACCGTAATGATTAATTTCCTAAAGGAAAATGAACTCGATACATCTGAATTTCGAGCGAAGCGTGCAAGACTAAAAACTGCCAGCAACGTAAATCTTGAAAGGTTAGAAGTCGTCCTACAAACTATGAATTTATGAGAAGATTTTCTATATTTACAAGACAGAAATCAACACCCCTGATTCATTGTTTCCAGAAGCTACTTCAGTTTTTAAATGGATTACTACAGCCTATTTTTTTAAACATAATTTATACTATTTGTATAAATAGTACAAACCAAAACTACAACCCTTAATACTATGGCAGTAGGAAGAAAAATAAAAAAAGGATTAAACTTCTTTCCGGTTGATGTAGACATTTTTCAGGACATCAAAATCCGGAAGCTTATCAGGTACGCCAGTGGAAATGCAATCGCTATCTACTTATGCCTGATAGCCAAAATCTACAAAAACGGATACTATTTGAAGTTTGATGATGATCTATACTTCATTATTGCGGAAGAAACTGGTATTAATGAGGAAGAAATACACATTAATGTGGAAGTAATGTACAACGTTGGATTATTCGATAAATCCATGTTTGAGAAATTCGGCATAATGACCTCTAAAGGCATTCAGGAGCGTTATCAGTATGTATCGGATTTATCTCGAAGAAAGTCAAATGTCGAAAAATACAATCTCATTTCTTCAGAAGAAACTCCCATTAATGCGGAAGAAATAGCAATTGATTCGGAAGAAACTATAGATACTGCGGAAGAAACGGCAATTAACTCCGTAAAAACGACACAAAGTAAACAGAAACAGAAAGTAAACGAAACGAAACTAAATCAAAAGGAAATAGGCAAAGAAGATTTGCCCTCCTCGATTTTAGAATTAAAAAAGTTGATTTCTAAAAAAACAAAAACACCTCTAGAAAAGACTTTCGATGATTTTCTAGAAATGAGAAAAAAAATAAAAAAACCTGCAACTGAAAGAGCGATCGAACTTTTAAAAATGAATCTCGAAAAACTTTCTAACGGTGATGATAATTTGAAAATAAAAATTTTAGAACAAAGCATCGTAAACAGTTGGCAGGACATATTCCCCTTAAAAGTAAATTACACTAATCAAAACCAAAATGGAAACCATCAAAAACTTAAGCCAAACGGTGCTGAACCATCCAAGAACCTCACAAGCTATGGAAACTTATGATCACATCGAATTGACTGAACAAGAAACAAATGAAGCATTGAGACTGGCACGCAGAGCAAAACATTTCTCTATCGAAAATGAAAAGTACCGTCAAAAGATTTCAGCACCTCCAGTGTACCCAAAACTAAATGAAAATGAAGTCAAAAATTTAGTTGTTAAAAAATTGCTGCAAGGAAATCCCGATTTTAAAATAAATGACCACAACTCAAATATCATAGACTTACTTTCTCTTTATTTTTCAGGAGACTCAAGATTTGAAGATGAAGGTTACTCGCTTGAAAAAGGAATCTTCTTGGTTGGTCCATTGGGATGTGGTAAAACTTCAATCATGAAAGCTTTCACGGTAAATAGTTTTAATTCCTACTTGCTTACAACTACCAGAAAAGTAAGTGAAGATTACACCCGAGAAGGTGCCGATACCATTGATAACTATTCAGAATTGATTCCAGTTTATCCCCAATACTACTTTGGTCAAAACCAAATCGGTGTATGCTTTGATGACTTAGGAGCTGAAACAAACAAAAAGCACTTTGGTAATGAATCTAACGTCATGACGGAAATTATTCAAGCTCGCTACGACAAAGAAAGATTTAAAGGAAAAACGCATTTCACTGGAAACATGACTGGAACCCAAATAGAAGAGCTATACGGTTCTAGGGTAAGATCCCGCCTTCGTGAAATGTGCAACTTCATTGCATTCGATCCAAAAGCACCTGACTTTAGAAAGTAGATGGTACTTAACTCTTTACGAAACTAACAACTATAAAAAGAAAAACCTGACTATCATGACTTTAGGATTTACACAGACGATAAACGGAAAGCCAAATTACTTTCCTGAAAAAATAATCATGGGATTGGACATTCCAGATTACAAGAAATTTACTTTGATGGATCATTTAGCTGATGTTGTTATACCATACAGCATTGACGAGTTCAGAAATGGAAAATGCAATCCTTTGTTTCCTCATAAACCAAAGCTTCACACTATCCGAACGGATCCATCAAGCCGTTGGAAAGCGGGAATGGATATCCACATGGTGATCAACAATCGTACAAAGAATCGTTTTCAGTTTGCACCGGTGGTGAAGTGTACGAGTGTACAAGTATTTGAACTTGAATATAAAAATCATCTTCTAGCTCAAAATCCTAATTACACATATTGTGTTTTGAAAATCGATGGAGTGAGTAGATCACGGGAAGAAATTGAAGAATTAGCAATTAATGACGGCTTTGATTCCGTTGAAGATTTCTTCAAGTACTTCAATAAAGATTTTAAAGGCAAATTAATCCATTGGACTGATTTAAAATATTAGGCGGCCGATATGACCGCCCAATATTTGGTTAAAGTTTAATCTCAATTGTGATTTTGATTTTAAACAGTAATGGGAATAAAAATAAAATAATTATTTCATTCATGATGTATGTGGCTTAATGAGATCCATCTATTTGAATTCTCAATTACGAAAGTACATGCATAGCAAAATTTGTCAATAGACACACAAAATTAAATTGAAAATGGCTAAATGGGGCGCTTCCATCGTCAAAGAAGTAAAACGAAAAGGTTATGTCGAGGTGAATGGAGTATTGTACCCGCCAAACAGCTCACAAGCTTTAGAGTATTTGCAAAGACAGGCACTTATTCCAAAAAAGAAAAACAAACGCTTAAAAGCGATTAAAACGGGTTGGATTACGGATTCAAGAAACATTAAAAACAAGGAAAGCCAACGAGATGTGTTTATGATGCTGATTAAAAAAGAATTTGGGTTAAGTGTTTGGCCTGAATTCTTCTTCTCAACTGAAAGGCTTTACCGGCTTGATTACGCTATTCCAGTTGATCGGAATGGTAAAGAATTAAAGATTGGAATAGAAGTGCAAGGTGGCATCTGGGCCAAAGGAAACAGCGGTCATAGCTCAGGTACTGGAATAGCTAGAGACATGGATAAAAGTAACCTTTTGCAGTCTTTAGGATGGAATTTGATACAGGTCACTCCCACCCAATTATTAACGAATTATACATTTGATTTAATAAGGAAAATGATATGAAAATACTAGGTTTACTTTGCATAAAGTATTAAGGATTGGAAGAAACAAAATAATTACAAAGAATTAGTATCTTACATTTTTATCATGAAATTAAAAAGATATGAAACTACTAATTACTAATCCTGATGCTATTTACAATACTAAGACGAACGAGTATTATGATGGAATTTTAGATGTGCTAAATGAATTTAATGAAAGGGATGACAGAGGAATAGTAGTAATATCTGCCCAATATAATAAATTAAATATTATACCTAAGGAGTTTAACCCCTTGCATGTGAATGGAAAACAAAGGAGAGGGAAACAACTAATTAACCTTATTGAATCAAAATTAAAAATCAAGGTACCAAGCGTCATAGTCTTAGGTACTAAAATAGACGACGTAATGTTAGCGTCCAACTCTAAAATTTTATTACTAAGAGCTGATTACACACAGCACTTGGACCCAGATAACCGTTTATTCACTAAAAGTTATGGAGTCCTGGGAATTAGAGATTCAAATCACTTGCACCTAGTGCTTTCTAAATTTAGAGATGTTGTGTCTCCTTGGTATTTTAAATTGAAAGTGTCCGATATCACAACAATTTATTCATTGACCAATGCAAATACTATGGGATACAGAGGAACCGATGCTGTAATTTTATCAAATGAATTTAAAGATTTATTGAAAAAAGGAGATTTGAGTAACTTTGATGAATTTGCATTGTTTTTCATGATCAGCACATATAAATTGTTCGATGAATTTAAAGATATTGATTATTGGTGTGTTTATCCAACCTCTGATGGGTCTATCGATGTAGATTTACATGAATTTGCGAAGAAGATGAGGGAATCATTAAATAAAACCAGTCCTGGAGATTTACTTAGAAGATCTAAGCCTGTGGATAAAAGGAGATCGAAACCAAACACGAGCATATTTGATACTATTAGTACACAAATTAATAGCATAGACGTAAATTTGAGAGATTTTGATTTAAAAGGAAAAAGTGTGTGTGTTATTGATGACTTTAGCACTTATGGAACATCCTGTGAAACGGTCAGGTATTTACTAGAGAAAGAAGGAGTGAAAAAAATAATATTTATAACGATGGGGAAATTTGGCAAGGATTATCATAAATTAGTTAGGGATAAAGCTACAGGCAAAATTATTGCTAAGAATATTCTTGGAGACTTTAATTCGGGAGCTGATATTGATTTTGTAAAATCTTTAAAGGAGCTAATATAATGGAGAATTTAATACAAAGAATATTACTAGTCACCTACTTAACAAAGTACAATATTAATGAAATTCATAAAGTATTAAAATATGAAAAATTTGGCGATTATGTCGAGGGTTATTTAGCCAACAATAAAAATGTGACGGACATACATATTAGTGAAGCAAATAAAATTGCAAAAGAAAAGTATGAGGAAATGAAGTACTTGGGAATTAAATTTCTTCCAATTACTTCTGAGTTTTTCCCGAAGAGTCTCAAGTCTATTGATCAATGCCCGCCTTTATTATTTTACAAAGGAGAACTTAAGCAAAAAGAAAATGTAGCAATTATTGGAAGTCGTAATACGACCAGTCATGCTGAAAAAACTGTTGAATTCTTTTTAAATGGACTTTCGAAAAAAAATGGCGTTGTTTCCGGACTAGCTTTAGGCGTCGATACGTTGGCCCATAAAATGTCCTTAGATAAAGGAATTTATAATATCGCAGTTGTGGCAAATTCTTTGAACTCGATATACCCAAAAGAGAATTATAAATTAGCAAATAGAATAATAGATAATGGTGGCTGTATTATTTCTGAACTTGCTATCGGTATTAATAGAGGTAAGAAAAGTTTTGTTGAAAGAAATAGGTTACAATCTGGCTTGTCAGATTTTGTTATACCAATTGAAATGGGAATAAAGTCAGGGACAATGCATACTATTGATTTCTGTATAAGGCAAGATAAATGGGTAATAAATAAGGCGATAAATAAAGAGACAGTTAATTTTGAACAGTATTCTGGAATTGCATCTTTAAAAAACAAAATTAAACTTAAACAAATAGTAGTAACTAACTCTTTTGATATTAACGAAATTAAGAAATCATTAAAATCAACTGGCGAGCCAACATTGTTTGATTGATATCTTAGAAATATTAATTAATCCAACTCACTGGATAGAGGCTGCGCCCTTGTTCAATGAGTTGGAAAGTGAGAGTGCGATTTCTGATTTTACGATTTTTTTCGATTTTTCCCTTGTATCGCACCTTGTACGCCCCAAGATTAGCCACATGTTAACTAGATCAAATACTGCAACAATAGTCGCGCAATCAATCTAGCTATAACTCTGATAGCTACTTGTTTTGTAAAATCCTTCATGTTTCTTGATTAAATCAAAAATTACAATGCGATTTTCCTATACGTTTCACTGAATATAAAAATACAAAAAAGAACTGGTAACGACAAGCTGGTTTCGTTACATTTGCCTCATGACAATCTCTGAACTAGAAGCCTATTTCCATGGCATAGACCTACCAAAAACCATAAAGGTTGATGAAGCCACTACAATAACAGATATGAACACTTTCTTATCAACAAGCATTATGAGAGCTAAAAATTGGATGGGAGAACCTGACAGAAATCCTAGTTTGTGGCAATTGAAAAGATTGCACGAAGTGTTGGAGAATCAAGCGTAAATACCATAATCTATTTTTGTAGTAAAACGTAAAGTTCCATAAACTGAATACATTTTTATACTATTTGTATAACTTGTATAAAGTTCATAACTTTACAAGCATGACTTATCATTCAGCATTGGTATTAAATGTTCTTTGGAAAGAATTTCCAGATGTAGCTAACCGCATCACTGACAAGATAAAGTCTGCCATGCCTGAAGTAGTTCTTTCGGACCCCAACGAGATTAAAACGATTGTTGAGGATTATTGCATACTGAACGATCTGAACTTTGAAACATGGTCCAATCAACCTGGGCAAACGAGAATAACAGATGATCGTGAATTGCTTTTAGCAGTGATCATTATGTTCTTCCAACCTGAAAGACTGAACGGGATGTGCGAAAAGCGAATAAAGCAAGGGATTGTTAAAGAGCTGTCAATCGTAATGAAGTGCGATAAAGCTATTATTAGCCAAAGTATTTCAAGTGCGATAAATAACTATAAAATCTATTCAAACTTCAAAGGTGAAGTACATGAGATGTATGATCAACTAAAATCAAACCATTATGGCAAAGTCTAAAAAACAAAAGTATGCTGCATCACGTGAGATGCAGAGTGATGCGAGCAAAGAAAATCAAATAGCTTTTCATCATTACACCACCGTCCCTAAGCTTGATATTTTTATTAACAAGGATTTACCCGGCAATGTGATTAATGACCTTAAGCACGCAGTAGATGATGTTCTAAAATATCACGGTCTTTAACATGAGATTGGGATTAATTCTAGTTGGACATGGGAATATATCCGCTGGCACACTGGCTGCACTTTCTATATACATAGATTGTCCTTCTTTTGCTATTTCTAAAATGATGGAACCTGAACCTTTTGTGTTTCATGCTCCTGATCCAATCGATTTTCAACTAGCAGAAAAAATTGAAACCCCTAAAACATGGGAAAAGTCGGAGCAAAAGAAAGTCCGTAATGGTGGAAATAATCGAAAAAGAACAAGATACAGGAATTCCAAATAAGATGCTAAAAACCGAATTAAGAAAAACCGTTGATCTGGAATTGCTTTACCATAACCCAAGGACCATAGAGGAACGGGATTTTAAAAAGCTTTGTCAATCGCTAAAAGATAATCCAGAGTTCTTTCAAGCTCGACCGATCATTCTTTCAAATAGAACCGGTATCCTTGTTGCCATTGCCGGCAATATGCGCTTGAGAGCTGCTGTAGAGATCGGAATGAAAGAAGTCCCCACGGTTCTTATTCCAGATTTGACCAAAGAGCAAGAAGATGAAATTATCATTCGTGACAACGTTTCTAATGGCAAATGGGATTGGGATAAACTTACAAATGAATGGGATGAAGAAAAGTTAACTGAATGGGGCGTTGATTTTCCTTTCTATGATCCAGACGTTTTTGGGGAAGATGAAGAAGAGGACGAAGAAGATGAAAGCGGGGCCAATTATTCAAATGCTTCTAAAATGGTAATTGAATTTGATGACGATTCCAACCTAGAAACCATACGAGTAGAAATCGAGGAACTTTTAAAAAGTTATCCAGAAGCTAAATTAAAGTAAGAAATGAAGACTGGTCAAAAATACAGTGCCAAAATTGTTAAAGAGATTTGTGAGATCCTCGCATCTGGAAAGCATTCCGTTGAGGATACTTGTTTAAAAGTTGGTATTTCTAAAGTAACCTTTTACAACTGGAAAAAGACAAAACCGAAGTTTTTGGAAGCCGTTGAAGAAGCAGAGGTCCGTCGCCTTTCCGCTTACAAAGAAATGGCTATTTCAGGTCTTGCAAAACTCTTGGATATCCACGAATACGAAGAGGTGACTACTGAATACGAAAACGACAAAGAAGGTAAACCTAAAATTAAAGCTCAAAAACGTGTTCTAAAAAAGATCATGCCTAATCCTGCAGCTGTGATTTTCACACTTACGAATCGTGATAGTGAGAATTGGAAAAACAGACAGGACCATACTACCAAAGGTGAAAAAATTGAAAACACATCCCCATTTATGCAGGTGATCATGCAAGCATCCAAAAAAGAAGATGAAGAATGAGGTTAACGATAAAATAATCGAAAGATTTAAGTTTTACCGAACCGATTACAATGGTTGGGTTCATTTTGCTATTGAGGTACTTGGATGTAATCTAGATGATGAACAAAAAGCCATTCTTACTTCTGTTCAACATAATAAAATGACCACCGTTGCGAGCGGTACTTCTCGAGGGAAAGACTTCATTTGCGCTGTTGCCTGTGTTTGCTTCATGTACAATACACCTGAATGGGATGAAAAGGGTGAACTTATTGGTAATACCAAAGTTGCCATGACCGCCCCCACTGGTAGACAGGTTGAGAATATCATGGTACCTGAAATATCAAGATTATTCAAAAGAGCGCAATCCAGAGGTGTCGAGTTGCCCGGTAGATTGGTTGGAAATGATATCCGTACTCCTTACGAAGAATGGTTCCTCACAGGATTTAAAGCTGATGCCAATCAACATGAAGCGTGGACTGGTTTTCACGCTGTAAATACCATGTTTGCAGTTACTGAAGCTACGGGTATTTCAGAAAGCATCTTTACGGCCATTGAAGGAAACCTACAGGGAAATTCAAGAATAATTATTGTTTTCAATCCAAACAGAAATACCGGCTATGCTGCTGCCAGTCACAAATCAGACAGATGGCATGCATTTCAATTAAACAGTTTGAACGCTCCCAATGTAGTTGAAAAAAGGATGGTTATTCCTGGTCAAGTAGATTATGAATGGGTAGCGGATAAAGTGAAAACATGGTGTGAACTTATTCCTGACAGTGACTTTAACGAGGGTGAAGATGATTTTAGATGGGAAGGTAAAACATACCGCCCTAACGATGATTTTCGAAAGAAGGTATTAGGAAAATTTCCAAGGGTTTCAGAAGATCAGTTAATCCCTCTCAACTGGATTCAACTTGCAAACGAACGTTGGAAGAAATACCATGAAGGAAAAGGAACGAATCTTCTTTACAGCTCTGATTTAAAGATAGGCATTGACGTGGCCGGTATGGGACGTGATGATACGGTTCTTTGTCCTCGTTTTGATCATGTTGTGAAAGAGTTCCAAAACTTCAATAGTGCAGGTGTTGCGGACCACATGAAAACAGCAGGATTAGCAGTAAACTACTTTACTAAGTTTCCAAAATCAACTGCTTTCATTGATACGATTGGTGAAGGTGCAGGTGTTTATAGCAGATTGAGTGAACTTGAATATGGAGGAAAAGAATCTATTAGAAAGTATGGTTTCATTCGTGCATACAGTTCTAAAAACAGTAATGCTGCTAGGGATGATAAAGGGAAAGATTTAAAAGATATTACAGGAGAATACACCTTTGCAAACATGCGAGCTTATCTCTATTGGGCTGTTAGGGATTGGTTGAATCCTGTGAATAATACGGGTGCCTGTCTCCCACCCGATAATTCTTTTGCAGAAGAAGCTACCCAGATAATGTACAGCTTTCAAAGTAATGGAAAAATCATCATGGAGCCTAAAGAAGATATTAAAGAACGTTTAGGAAGATCAACGGATAAATGGGATTCGTTGACATTAACCTTCTGGCCAGAAGAATCTAAAAAGATGTTACCAAAGAATATCAGTAAAGCAAGTTTAGGATTTTATTAAAGGATTATGAAAGAAAACGAATTAAGAATAGGCAATTATATCTATACGACTAGGTTGAACCTAGACCATGATGTTTTTACGGATAATGACAAGGATTATCGAGTAGTATCAGTATCAGCTATTGATAATTCTGTATTAAGAGACAGTAGCGGGTATTGGTACGATATTGAATACTTTAAGCCTATTCCCTTAACCGAAGAATGGTTATTGAAGTTTGGGTTTGTTAAGATGGATGAAAAGCATAATTTCTTTATTCATGGCTATCAAATCAACTTCAAAGTTGATAAAAAGATGAAGTGGGTTGCATGGTGCAATACCGTTTTAACTAATGTTGAAATCAAATACGTCCACCAACTTCAAAACCTCTATTTCGCACTAACAAACGAAGAATTAACAATTAAAGACTTATAGTAATGGACGAAGAAAAAGACTTAAAAACCCTTATCGGTGAAAACGAAATAGATAAGGTAAAAGCGATGTTTACCAATCGTGAAGAAGCAGTAAAAGAAGCTTTGAAGCATTACGACATTGAACAACATGAGGTAAATACAAGAACTCCTAGAGAATCGAAAGATATCGATCAAAAGCATTGGAAACTTCCTATTGCCAATCAGGTAAAAATAGTTCAGAGTTCTGCTGATTTCCTAGTCGGTGAGCCTGTCAGGCTTATTCAAGAAAGTGAGAATACCGATAAAGCGTTTGAAAAGCTGATAGAGCTTTGGGATGAAATGCGAATGAATAGTAAAATCTATGAAGCTGCTACCCTCCTATTTGCTGAAACAGAATGTGCTTTAAAGTTCGTTCCCTATCGTGATGCTGATGCAGATCCGAATGACATAAATAAATCCAATTCGGTTCGATGTGTAGTTTTAGCGTACTCTAAAGGATATAAGATTTATGTAAAGTTCAATGACTTCGGTGGTCTTGAAGCTGTTGCATTAGGCTACAGTGTCACAAAAGGCAAAAAGAAGATCGAGCATTTCGATATCGAAACATCCGAAAACTATTATTTCTGTAAAAAGAATGAACAAGGAAATTGGGAAGTAGAACCAAAACTAAACCTAACCAAAAAGATCAATTGGGTTTACCTTATGCGTGATAAACATGATTCGTACTTAGTAGATGCTATTATTGAAAGGCGTGAAACCCTAACTTCAAGACGTGCTGAAAATAACGATAAGATGGGTGATCCTATCTTAATCTTAAAGGGCGGGATGCCTATTGATTTACCAAAATCAAGCGATACCGCAAAGGTTATTGTGCTAGAAGGAGATGCAGATGCAAATTACCTTTACCCTCAAATGGCCGTTGACATGATCAAAGAAGAAAGGACGGATTTAAAGGAGATCATCAACTACATTACTGATACACCAGACTTTTCTACTGATGCGCTTAAAAGTTTAGGACAAGATTCTGGAAAGGCACTTGTGATGAAGTTCTTTCCTGCTATTCTGAAAGCGAAAAGAAACGCAATCCAGTTCACGGAATTATTGGATAGGGCAATCAATGTTCTAAAAGCTTTCATGACAGAAGTAATTGATACAAGTTCAACTATGAAAAAAGAAGTTGAAAACTTAAGGGTGTCGATTAAGTTTGGTAATCCGTTGCCTGATAATGTTGATGAACTTATTACAATGCTTTCAACCGCAACGGGTGGGAAACCAATTATCAGTCAAGAAGAAGCAGCGCATTTGGTCCCTTTGGTTAAAGACGGCAAAGCGAATTGGGATAAACTACAGCAGGAAGCAAAGGAAAACGAACTAACTTTTGACACATAATTATACTATTTGTATATATTGTATAAATAATATATCTTTGGGTACACAGTTCTTTCACATAATTCATTCACTTAAATCAAAAACATGAAAAGATTTATCTTCGTAGGGTTTTTATCCTGCATCATGACTTTAGGTGTAGCTTTAATGTCCTTTGCAAGTTCTGAAAAGAATAGCATTCAAAGTGAATTAGGGAAGTATAATCCAGTCTTGGACTTGGTTTATATCAATGATGCGATCACACCTGACGTATCTCCTAATTACGGAAAATGCTTCTTTGTGAACGCAAAAGACGTTAAAGTATCAGGGTTCAGCTCTGACATTACACCGACCGCTAATTCACCGCCCGCTAATGATGGGATAACAGGTGTATTAGTTTAACAAAATTTAAAGGCAAGGTTTAGGTCAGGTAGGAATCCTGAAATTAAAAGATGTTCCACCTAGGATTGCCTTTAAACACATTGCGGGGTAGAGCAGTTGGTAGCTCGTCAGGCTCATATCCTGAAGGTCGTCAGTTCGAGCCTGACCCCCGCAACAACCATCTAGAAAGAGGGGGATTTGGTACTTTGTAAGTATTGTTTGAAGGGAGGGCATATTTCATGAGTTATTTAAAACGTCCTGAATTCGCAGGTTACTCCAACGCTATTTGCGGAGTTATAAAATTTAGGGATAGTCGAATTCAAATGAAAAAGCACGGAATTAGTAGCAGGATCCCCCATAAGAAATTAAAGATACCGATCTAGGGTAATGGTTAGCTTTCCATTCTAAAAAAGCGATGTATAATTTAGGTTTAATTGGTGATTGAGCCGTCGGAGTGATGACTGGCGGCTCTTTTTTATTTAAAAGAATTATGAGACCAATCGATTTTCCAGAAGCAAACATGACATTCAGTAAGCCTGTCAGTATGGATGACAGCGAATGTCTTCCTTTACGAGTTTATGCAGGTACTGACGCAAGCGGCAACCCTTATATCAATAGCGTTTGGCAACCATCCAGAGAAGATATAGAAGCAATTAACCAAGGTAGACCAGTTGTATTAACTATTCTGGGTACAGGCATGCCACCTGTTTCTTTGTTTACTTATGATGAAAAAGGTAATTCGAATGAAGGCTAAAATAAAAAAGGCATCACTCGATGATGATGCCTTTGGGTAATTAACCCTTCTTGAGGTAATCACTATTTGAAGGTTTTTCACCTTTCTCGATAGTGTTGTTGGGGAAATCCCGCACAGGAGGTGGATTTCTAGGAGTATCATTCTTGGGAGCTGGTGTCTGCTCTTTAGAAGAATTGTCCTTTGGATTGTTAGTGTTTTTATTCATATATATTAATTAAAGGTGATATAAACTAACTGGAGTGATGTTATAAAAAAAGACAATATGATATATATTCTAGCTTTAAAGAGAAATTCCCCTCGTCTATCATTTATTTTTTTATTGTCATCAGTAATTAAATTTATTTGGTCAATTAATTTATTCTCAAAATTAACTTTTGAAAGCTGGGTCGCTGATTTATTATATTCTTCACACTCATTATCCGTCTCAAATGATTTTTCAAACTTCCTTAACTCACTCGGATAGGATAAATTTTGATAATCGAAGCCATCAAGTAAATTATTATACGCCTTGCTTAAAAAATAAAAACTAATTAGAATTAACGTATATGTTATAAGTATCAACCAAGTATAAAAGTTATTAAGACATAAATTTAATACCGAATCTTTTGTGATAAAATAATTACCTGTTACCAGTGCAGTCAGTAGCGTGACTGGGATATTAACAGAATTATCTAAATCATAACGTCTAGATAATTCACGGTCATATAAACTTTTGTAAAAGGAAAAACTATCCATTAACTAAATAATTGGTTCACTGCTAATATAATAGATTAATATAAATAAAATGAACAATTCTGAAAGAATCACCCGTCAATACGAACAAAGGCACTTAAGAAATATTAAAGGCTATCAGAAGCGTTTGCACAAAGTATATCTAAAAGCCATCGATAAAATCTTTGCAGGTGCTTCTACTGCTAAGATGGTAAATGATACTTTCAGTATCGATAAGAATCCAGTATTGAAAAAGTTAATCGATACGGTTCTTACTACCTTTCAGCAAGAAGTAACCACGTTAATGATTAACGGCATTGATGCAGAATGGGATTTGGCTGAATCTAAAATGGATGCTGTTATTGGAAGTCACCTTTCTAAAAAGAAGATAAGCGATATCGCTAAAGAAGCTTTGTTTTCACGTCGTGAATCCGCTCGAGAAGCATTTAAAAAACGTACCACTGGAAAGAAAGGATTGAACCTATCAGATCGGGTTTGGAATTACAGCAACCAGTTTAGAAGCGAGATTGAACAAAATCTATTTGTAGGTATTTCAGAAGGTAAGTCTGCAGCTGCAATGGCTAGTGACCAAAAGCAATACCTAAAAGAACCGGATAAGTTATTTCGAAGGGTAAAAGATGCAGATGGGAAGCTAGTATTAAGCAAAGCAGCAAAAGAGTACAAACCTGGTCAAGGGGTCTATCGAAGTTCTTACAAAAATGCTTTGCGGACCACACGTACCGAAACCAACATGGCATACCGGACAGCTGACAATGATAAATACGCTAGAACAAAGTTTATATTAGGTTATGAAGTGAAATTATCAGCCAATCATCCTGCTGTAGATATCTGCGATCATTTGGCCGGAAAGTATCCAGGCAACTTTAAGTTTGCCGGCTGGCACCCGAATTGTCTATGCTTTACTGTTCCAGTACTCCCCTCTCCAGAAGAATATGATAAATACGAAAATTCTTTACTTGCAGGAAAGGGTGATCAGTTTCAATTCAAAAACCCAATAAAAAACGTACCCAGTAATCTAACCAAGTACGTTAATGAAAATCGAGCTATGCTCAATAGGTTAAAATCAACTCCTTATTGGGTAAGGGATAATAAGATTAAGATTTAAAGTTAAAAAAATACGACGTTGTAAATAATTTGACCTCCAAAATGGTTAACTCCATACAAAGTTCCTTCAAGGGGGATATGCACCTCGTTCCCCACTAAGGAAAGTGCTTTTAATAATTCCTTTTCAGCTACTTCAAACACTTTTTTTGAACCCTTAAACTCTTCGTCCTTTTTTTCATATTCTAGCTTTTTATCAATTACAGCTTGAGCCTCATTTAATTGCAATGTACGAGTGTGCTTTATATTTAAAGGATTTTCATTTTGCCTTTCAAGGTAATCTTTTTTCAATTCTTCGAATCTTTTGTGCTGCGTAACGTAATTGGAAAATAGTTCTTGTAATTTCATAATGGCTTAATTAAGTTTGATTGTCTCTAAAATTATACAATATCCTTAACACTTCAAAGTGTTGCCGTTATCCTCTCCCCTTTCTTCTATTCGAGCCTAGCTGTCAAACTATCTTTATACATCATATAAAAGCGCTAAAATTTATATTATGTACGAAAAAATTCTAGCACAACTGACTACCAAACATTCAGGGGTGCCTAAAGTAGTTCTGGGACTTATTGCTAAGAAATTAGAACCGAAAGTAACAGAAGAAAGTCAAATCGAGGGGGCTATCAATGATTTTGAAACCAACTCACCAGTTTCAATTAAGGATTACGCAGACTTAATGCAGTCAGAAGGTGACAAAAGAGTAACGGAAGCTTTGAAGAAAGCTAAAACGGATGCAAATCCGAACCCTAACCCTTCCACTCCACCGGCTGATCCAAAGGATGTAGACCCGAAAGATGTTGCAAGTTTAGTAGCTGCTGAAATCGCAAAGGCTTTAGCACCTATTCAAGCTCTCACAAGCGGTCTTCAGAACAAAACCAAACTGGATAACCTAAAGGCTCAAGTAAAAGCCAAAGGTATTCCTGAAGATTGGGCTGAGGATGTTGTTATTGGTGATGACTTTGATGAAGAAGCTACCATAACAAAACTTGAAACTCGTTGGAACAATACCAAACAGGCAATCATCAACAAGGAAATTGATGAGGGTCGAGTATTTAAAGGAAGTTCAGCTTCTGATGATGATTCTCTAGCAGACATTAAAAATTATGCAAGCCAATCCTCATTTACAAAAGAAGCAGGATTCAACATTCAAGAAGTTTAAAAATGGGTTTAAAAATCACAAGTCGAAGAGATACCCCACAGGTACTAATCGAAGTAAAGTTCCATGAGGATTTTGCTGGCGGGGGTACTTTGGTAACTACTAATCTTACAAAAGATGATGTTATCCAACGTGGAGTATTAGGGAACTTTAATGAAGCAACAAGGTTGTTTACAGTTCTCAAAACGTTTAAAGTATTTGAAGCGGCCGCAGTTGATGCAACTGCTTACAAGATTTACAAAGAGGTAAACGGGCAACCTAACCTTGCAAAAATCGGTGATATCATTGCTCTCAAAGAAGGTGGCGTTGCATCCGCAATTACCGCAATTGACAAGTCAAATACAGGCTATGATGCTATCACAGTTGGTACAACGCTAGGCCTAGCAGTAGCGGTTGACGATGCTTTATTTGAGTCTAGCGCAGCAGGTGCATCGGCTGCAAAAGTAAAGGTAGAAGTTAACGGATGGTTACGTGAAGATGCTGATGTAGATACCAATGAATTTGTTTCAGTGGGTCGAATCGGTACTCTTTATGAACGTAGACTTCCATGTGCTGTACCTGCTGACGTAAAGGATACGGTTAAAGGTTCAATCATATTCTCACAACAACGATAAGGAGGGCTAAAAAATGCAAAGAAATACAATAATTAAAGAATTAGATAGCCAGAATAAACTTCAGGCGTATATAAACGAAAATCAAGCTCGTTTTGCGCCAATTTTCTGGCCTTCATTAACCTCAAGAGTAGTTACAACTGACAATTTAAGATGGGATACCCTTATTGGTGATCGAAAGTCTGGCGTTGCAGGTCATGTTACAGCTTTTGATGTATCAGCACCAGAACACGGACGTGATGCGATGCGTGAGAAAGGTGGTAAAATACCTTCCATTCGTGGAAAGCGAGTAATGAAAGAGACCGATTTACGTCGATATTTCAATCTTAAAAAACAGAACAATCCAAACATTAATACGATTCTAGATTTGTCGTACGATGACGTTTCGTTCTGCTCCATTGCTCCGCACAAACGTGTAGACTTGATGGAAGCTAGATTGTTGTCTACTGGTAAAGTTAGCTTTACTGATCAGGATAACGTAGGAGCTGTCACACAATTTGACATAGACTTTGAAGTTCCTGCTGAAAATAAATCTGGTGTTTCAGTAATTTGGTCAGAAACCGAAGATTCAGATCCATTAAAAGACTTAAAGGAATCCTTCTTTAAGCCACTAGCAGATCTCGGAATTTTTGGAGGTGTAATCAGAATGCATCCCTCCAAAATATTTGAATTGTTAGAATCCAAAAGGGTTTTGGCAAAGTTCGGATTACTATCACAAGGACAGGTAGACGGTATTGACATGAGCCTTGAAAAGCTTAATTCTTACCTATCTAAAAATCAGTTTGCGACTATTAGACCTTTCAATGCCTCCATTGGTATTGAGATGGATGGTAAACCTGCTTATTCAAATCCTTGGGAAAAAGACAATGTTATTTGGATGCCAGATGTGAAGCCTTTCACACTTCATAAAGCTTCTAGCATAGATGAAGAAAGTCCAGATCCAAACTTAACATATGCTTCATTTATGGGTGCATTGGTTAAGAAGTGGTATAAAACTGACCCAAAGGCAGAGTTTACGGCTTATGAATTCAACGCATTTCCATCCTTGGATATTGCTGACGAGTTAAGAATTATGGACACTGCTTTACCAACTGCGTAATGGCTGAAAAAGAGGATAAAAAGGAAAAGGTAGTTACCCCTGCACAAGGTGCAGAGGGTACTACTGAAAATCAGGGAACTAAAGAAACAGAATCAACTGAAGCGGTAGAAACTACCGAAACAAGTGATATTGTTGAAGAAGTTGTTCCTGAATGGGCCGCCAAGCTTTTGGAATCCAATCAAGCTGTTATTGAATCTAACGAAAAGGTAATTGCTTCAATTGAGAAGTTCAAGGAAGGTGCGGTTGATTTGGTAGAAGACATTGTAAAGCTTCACCAAGAAGGTAATTCCGATGCGATTGTTTCATTACCTAAGACAGCTAAATCCTCTGCGAAGGTAAAGCCGAAAGCAAAGTATGTAGTCTCTAAAGGAAAGAAGTTCGCTGATAAAGACGTTCCATCTTTCATTTACCAAGAAGGGTACAACGTTTCAAAATTAGCGTCCGAGAGACTTCAATCTCTATTAGATCAAGGGATCATAGAGGAAGCTGAAAAATAGTTCTTTAAAAGATGACAAAGAAAGAAGCCTTTATAAGAGTTGTTCAAGTTGGAATTGATAACAAGACCGCTGAAATGGCATTGATTGAAGCTGGCATTAGTCCAGAAGATAACTTTGCTACCGGTGGTATGGAAGAGCTTGAGATTGCCGCTATTCCAGTACTGCAAAGCCTTATGGTGATCAGTTCGGAAAGCGAAGGCGGTCAAAGCGAATCAAGAAACTTGAAAGGCATTGAACAAAGGCTTCTTTTTATTGCTGAGAAGCATGGTCTAACTGAAATCGTGGATGCAATAAAAGGATCTGTTCCAAAGATTTACGCTTACAAGTGGGAATAAAATGCTGTTCAAAAGGAATCATAGATTAAAATACAAGAAAGTTGTTTCGACTGGCGCTTATCAAGATGAAAATAATGATTGGCAACCAGGAACAACTACCGAAACCATAATTGAGCTTGAATGCAGATCAGAGCCTAACGGTAATGGCAAGTTCATTAAAAGCCAAAACGGACAGGACCTTGTATTTAATCGTGTGGTTTACCTTGATTATGAAATTGAGGATATTCCTTTTGATACAGAAGTTGAGATTTTCAATGATAATGTTTCGCTTGTCAAAGAAACGGTAAAGCTTTTTGAACGATATACAAAGTTTTGTAAGCTATGGGTTTAAAAGCACGTTTTACAAAAGCTGATATCCGGAAACAGATGGAAGCCCAAATGCAGAACATTGAGAAAGCTATTCTTAGCAGACTTGAGTATGTAGGTTGGGAGTTTGTAAAGATGGCCCGTGAGAAAACAGCTAAAGAAGGTGGCTTTAATGACGTGACTGGAAACCTTAGAAGCTCAATCGGTTTTGTGGTCCTTAGAAATGGCGAAACAATAGTTGAAAACTTTGAGACGGACAAATTAACCGGACGTCGAGAAGGTGAACAGTTCGCCAATAAGCTAGTAAATAACTTTGCAACGGGTTACGCTTTGATTGTGGTTGCAGGTATGGATTACGCTGCAGCTGTTGAAAACAGACACCAAAAAGACGTAATCACAGGATCCAGTTTAATAGCAGAAGCGAATCTTAGAAAGGCAATGCAACGCTTAAAAGATAAGGTAGGGAGATTATGAAAACCACAACTGAAGTTATCACCATCCTACATTCCTATTTGAGAGCAAGTGTTCTAATGACAGATTCCAAGAAGCCAAACGGTGTACTGGAAAAGCTCAAAAGGCCACAAAATTCGGATAAGGAAGATGTGATCGTGGGTTCTATTGGCGGTTTGACAAATGAACCTGTTCAGGAAGGTGTTTTGATCGTGAACATCTTTGTTCCGAATCTTAACCCGGATCTTTTTCCTCACTTAAAAGGAGATCGTTCACAGCCCAATACTGGAAGGTTAGACTACTTATCAAAACTTTTAAGGAATTCAATTCAAGGTGAAGTATGGGAAGCGGACGGAGATTACTGCTTTGAAATTCAGCAAAACGGCATCGATGAAGATACTAATAATCAGCATTACGCATGGTTTAGAGTAAAATTTTATTCAATTAATATTTAATAATTAAAGAAATGGCAAAGAAAAGAGCTATAGGCCTAAAAAGCATCCTTATGGGTGATGTAGGCGCTGACGGTGGAATGGGTACCGCCCTTACCGAATTGGTTGGTAATACCGTTCGAGGTACGGCCGTACTTAACTCAACTCCGTTAGAACAAACCGATATTCTTGAAGAGGAAACCGATGATCCTATTGAAGTGATCACTACCGGTGGTGGTGTATTTACCTTCGTTTGGAGTTCATACAACATTGATCCTACTGTACTAGTTGCTGCCTTTGGTGGTGCAGTGGTAGCAGGAATGTGGGAAGCACCAGACGTTATTCCTGAAATAGAAATGTCGATCAAAGCCGAAACACGCAATGGGATCGTTGTAGAAGCTCCACGTGTTAAGGTTTCTGCTGAACTTGCATTAAATATGCAATTGGCTGCTCCTGGTCAAGTGAACTTCACTGGCAAGATCATGAAACCTACAAAAGCGGCAACTTCAAAACTCCGTATCGGAACCCCGACACCGTAATCAAATAGCCCCTTTTTTTAGGGGCTATTTATACTATTTGTATAGTTAGTATAATATGAAAAAAGAAGAGATTAAAGCAAAAGCATCGCAGGTATTCGTCGATGAACCCCAAGTTATTGATATTCCTATCGAGCCTAAAAACTGGTTTGAAAAGCTATTGATTAAATACAAAATCAAGAAAGGGTTTGTCAGTTATCCGGTTCGTAAAATATTATACGGTAACCGTAAACGCATTGCTGCCAGAGCGGTGAATTTACCTGATGATATTTTCAACATTGAAAACATTCGTGAGGCTCTCTTTAAAGCTTCAGTAGAGATGAACGATGATTTATTATACATCGTAGCGGTTGCAGTCCAAAATGACAGGCATGAACCTTCAGAAACTTTATTAGACCTCCTTAGATGGGTGGATGATAGTGTTTTTGCAGATATCATGGATAAAAGTCTTTCGATGATCGACTTGCAATCTTTTATGAAATCTATCGTCTTGATAAAGGGAACGATCCCAACGATGAAAAAGACGAGCCTAAGCGATACCCGGGAGATGATAGCCCGTGGGGAGAAATCCAAAGTTACCGAAGATACTTCCGAGTAACCGCAGATTATGTAAAATGGGAATTGAGCTATGTGAATTACCTAATGGACATGGCGACCATCCCACCGAGTGACACAGATAAAAAGGAAGATGGAGACGATGATGATATCGAAAATATGATCATCGAGGATCCTGAATCAGAAGAAGAATTAAAATCAATGCTAGGGTTATAGATTATGCAAGTTGGACAATTAAGCTGGGATGCTACTATACAGGATTCGGAGTTTCACGCTCAAATTAACCGCATTGAAAATGGATTAATCAGTTTAACTGATCGTGCGAAGAAAAGCGGTGATGAATTGGAGGACGTTTTTAAACGTGCTGCTGTCGCTGCTGCCAGTTACTTTTCGGTTCAAGCTACTACCAACTTCATAAGGTCCATCATCGAAACCCGTGGTGAATTTCAACAATTAGAGATTGCCTTTACTACCATGCTTCGCAGCAAGGAGAAAGCAGATGCTTTAATGAAGGATGTTGTTCAGTTTGCTGCTACTACCCCATTTGATTTAAAACAGGTTGCATCTGGCACAAAACAACTCCTAGCTTATGGTTTTGCCGCCGAGGACATGCAAGAAAACCTTTCCATGCTTGGAAACGTGGCGTCCGGTGTCGGTTCCCAAATTAGCGACATCATCTACCTTTATGGAACTCTTAGAGCGTCAGGCCGTGTTACACAAATGGACATCAACCAATTTGCAGGTCGTGGTATTCCAATTTATGAAGAGCTTGCTCGAGTTCTTAAAGTAAATGTAGATCAAGTTAGGGATTTTGTTAGTGCTGGAAAAGTTGGCTTTAAAGACATTGAAGCTTCTTTCAGAAACATGACGGCTGAATCTGGAATGTTCTACAATTTAATGCAGGAGCAATCTAAGTCTTTGACGGGTCAAATTGCGAACCTTCAGGATGCATGGGAAAGCATGCTCAATGAAATGGGCCAAAGTCAAGAAGGTCTATTCTCCAAAAGCATTGAAGGTGTTGCTTATTTGGTTGAAAACTACCAAAAGATATTGGACATGATTAAGCTTCTGATCGTATCATACGGCGTTTACCGTGCTGCATTGATCGTGAATACTTTGGCTCTATCTGGAATGTCAGCAATGGAACTACTCCATTACGGCCGTCTTGTAATGGTCCAACGCGCCCAACGACTTCTGAACGCTACAATCCTAGCCAACCCTTATGTTGCAGCCGCTGCAGCAGCTACCATTTTAGCAGCTGCCATGTACACTTTTGCAGACCGTTCTACACAAGCTGAAAAAGCACAAGCAAAACTAAATGACGTTATGCATGATGCAGAAACGGCGGTAGTTGAGCAAACTATTAAATTAAAAGACTTAGTAGATGCTGCAAAGGATGAAACTAAATCAAAAGGTGAACGAGAGAAAGCAATTAGAAACCTAAATTCTATTTCTCCTGAATATTTAGGTAATCTCACATTAGAGAAAATAGGCACAAAAGAAGCTACTGAAGCAATCGATGAATACATTGTAGCATTAAAGAAAAAAGCAAAAGAAGAAGCTTTATATAATACTAGGGTAGAACTACATAAAGAAATTATTGCAATTGATGCTGGGGAAAGGGATAATTTAATATCTGATATCGTTGGCTTTGGAAAAGCTTTTGTCGGTGGAAGCTGGGCAAAACACATTGCTAAGACTAGACAACAAGCCAAAGAAGCGGCAGAAGAAACCCTTAAAGCTATTGATGATGAAGTAAAGAAAACTTTATCAGAAAACACATCTACTGAGCCTATTGTCGATGAAGTCCAAAACAAAAAGTATTGGGAGGATAAAAAAACAGAAGCACAATCTGCTTTAGATGCTTTAAGTATTATCGATGCTCAAGGTGAAAAAGGAAAAGCACTTCTTAAGAGTATCGCAGAATTTGATGAAAAGATTGCGGCCTATGCCAATAAGAAAACAAAAGGTTCAAAAGCTGAAAACAACTTACTCTCCTTATTAAAAGATATCAACGATGCAGAAAGGAAAGCCTTGCAATCTGGTCTTGAAAAAGAAGAATCCGAAATTGATCGTATCAATGAGCGTTATGATAATTTAGAAAAACGGGCAAAAGAATTAGGCCTTACCCCTGCTGTGTTTGCCCGTATAGATAATGCCCGTAATACTGAAACGGGTAACGAAAAACAAAAGCAAGAGATCGATGACTACAAGAAAACCATCGATCGTCAGAAAGAAATCTTCGATGCATTTGAAGAACATAAAATACGAATCGGTGAAGATCGTGCGAAAGGAATGTATTCAGCTGAAATAGGAGAATTCGATAATTACATCGATTACCTAAAAGCTGAACTAAAAAAACTTGAAGGCGATAATTCTATAGGTGCATCATTAAAGCGGACTAGTTTAAATGAATCTCTTGTCAAAGCCGAAGTCGATGATTCAAAGAAACAAGCTGAAACCTATGTTAAAATAATCGAACAAGCACAGACCTTCAATCAGAAGATATTAAAAATTGAAACTGATTATCAAAAAGCGATTTCAGAAAATAAAGTGAAACTTAGTCATGAGGAATTAGCTGTTCTTAATCAAAAAAAGGAAGATGAGATAAATACCATCAAAGAAGCTGAACTTCAAAAGTTAGATGCTTATAAAAGAAGTGGCGAAGAGATACTTTTATTCACACGTAATCAGGTCCAGGAGCAGATCAAAGCAATGCGCTCGCTTCTCGACAATGACGAGATTACTGGAGAATTAAGAACCCAAATTGAAAGCAAGCTAAAAGGTTTAGAGGGAGTCTTAAAACTCGGTATCGATGAAAGCAATATAAAAGAACTTGAACGTCACCGTGAGGAGATCATCAAACAAATTGAAAACCGCAAAAAGCTTAAAATCACCACGCCTGAAAACGAAAAAGAACTTCAAAGACTTCTTGACCAGCTAGCAGAAATCCAAGGAAAAATTGTTGGAATTAACGAAACGGGCCTAAAAAAGTTCTTTGAATACCTGAAAGGAGATGCTGCCACAGTTGCTCAAGGATTATCTGATGACTTAGGCTATTTGTCTGGCTCCTTCCATGATTTATCTAGCGCTTTAGGTGGCGTTGATACCGAAGCTGGGTACACACTCGATACTATCGGCCGATTGGTTGAAGTGGGATCAGATGCTGCAGGTGCGTTTGCATCTTTTGCAAGTGGCGACATCGTTGGTGGAGTTACTAAAACGATCAAAGCGGTTTCTGGTTTATTCGCTATTGGTAAAAAAGTCAAAGAAATGAACGCCGCGGCTCGTAAAGAAGTTGCCGATTTCTATGAGAATGCGATCAAAGGTGAAAAAGCTTATCGGGATGCTCTAAAAGCACGGGAATTACAAATCATTCGCAACAATAAAGCGGTACTCGATGGAATTCGTGACGAAATAAAACTTCGAACTGAAATGAATAATCAGGCTTCCAAGGAAGCCAATGATATCATGCGAAAGCTTTCAGGAATGGACTATGTTTCTGGCGAAACCTACAAGCACGGCACCTGGTTCCGGAAAGCGAAAGTGACCAAGCATTATGAAAGCCTTCGAGGTAAAAGTTTTGAAGACTTAAGTCTCCTTTTAGAGCAAGGCAAACTTGAAGGTGACGCTAAAGTATTGGTAGAAAGACTGGTTGAACTTGAGCAGCAAGGATTTGATACCACGAAAGTAATGGCAGACTTAGCCAAAGAGGTTGAAGCTATTTTCACAGGCACAACATCCGATAATCTTTCCAGTTCCCTTTTAAACATGTTTAAAGAGGGAAAAACTGGCGTCCAGGATTTAGCGAATTTCTTTGAAAGCACTATGCAGGATGCAGCATTGAGCATCTTCAAAAATAAAGTGCTGGATGCTGCAATGGCCGGCTTTTATGAAAAGTTTGCCGAGAGCGCCATGAGTGGTGATATCCTAACTGATAAAGAAATCGCAGACTTAAAGCTGTTGTTCGATAGCATTACAGAAGGTGTAACAGATCAGTTCGAAAACTTAGAGAAAATTACAGGATTATCTTTCGGTAAAATCGCGAAAGATATTGGTGTTTCTCTCGAATCCATTCAGGACGGTTTAGCTGACCTATTTGCCGACCCTACAGCGAAAGCTGAAGATTTCGGGAAGAAGTTCGAAGACATCATGAAGCAATCAATCTTGAATTCATTCAAGAAAAACGCATTAACCAAAGAGCTTGAAGCATTCTATAATCAATTCACTGAACTTGCAGATTCTGGTAACCAATTGACCAAGGATGAGATTGCTCAGTTAAGGTTTCAATATGATAAAATCATTAAGGATGGTCAGGATAAATTCAAGCAAATGGAGGCTATCACTGGTGTCGAATTCAAAAGTAATGAAACTGCTGCAAGTGGATTGGGTGGTGCTATCCGCGCGCAACTTACTGAAGAGACAGGATCCGAACTAACGGGTTTGTTTCGCTCATATTATGAAGTAGTTAAAAGTCTTTTAGCATTACAAGAAAGAGAATGGAAGATCGCAAATGCATTTAATAAAATATGTGGTGAAAGACTTCTTGCTATTCAACAAAATACACTTAGAACGGCCGACAATACAGATCGGTTAGAAAATATTGAAAATCACCTTGCAAGAATGGCGAAAAACACAGACCCGGATTCTTTTGCAAGCAAAAGGGCATATACAGGATAATGGCAGCATATTATATAAACGGCAAGAATTTCACTTCCTACGATATCCTCGCAGGTCGAGCACCTGATAGCAGTCTTGCAATATCGGGTGCTTGGTCTATGCCAATGCGTACGGGTAAAATTTATCATGAATGGCCTGATGAGAATGGAGTAGAGCCGTATTTGCGTAAGGATGAATTGTTTTACGATGGTCGCGACATCACTTTTCACGGTTACGTAAAAGGAACAAGTAGGACCGATGCAATGGGAAAGGTTCACGCATTTTACGAAGAATTAGATTTACTGTCAGGTGGTCTATTTCCTCTGATGTGTGAATGGGGCAACTGGGATGTACAAGTTTTGCAGCCGATAATCGCAGGATACGTGTCGCAGGGATTTTGTAAGGTAGAGATACCCTTCCGCGAACCCGTTGTGAATTTAACAGGCAATATTCCCGCAAGCACAAATGCAGCTTTAGGGATTGATGGGATATCATTTAAGGATTTAGGGTTAGCTAAGGTGCTGACTTCTGGAAATTTTAATCGGCAGCAGTCAAATCAGACTGAATTTACCGCTTATGGCTTTGAAGGGCACAGTATTGCAAAAAGAGGGTTACGGGAGTTTGGGATAAAGTTTTTTATCAAGCAAAACACGTATGAACAGTTTAACCGCGTAATAAAAGGATTGTTCGCTCTCTTCAGCAAGCCCGGTGCAAGAACTCTCAAGCTGGATGACGGTACGGTCCGAGAAGTTTTTATAAAAGATGGCTTTACGGTAAATGGAGTCAGAAAAAATAAAGACATGACTTTCGGATTTATTGAAATACACTTTGCAGAAATACGAATGCTTGAGAGTTGGAATTTATTAACAGATAACGCAGGGTTGGTACTCGTTGACAAATACAGCCAGCCTTTAACACAGATTTTAAAAGGGTTTTGATTATGACACAAGAGGGAACAATAGATGTAAGCAAGGATTTAGAAGCTAGAACCGACATGCAAGCAACCGATCGGTTATTGATGGTAAATCCGGCTACAAAAGAAGTGCAGTATGTGGAGGCAGAGAAGTTTACCGATAGCGTAACCCAAAGGGTTTTACCCGTATTCAGTGATAATATTTCAGATATATAACATGGCAGGACAACTAATAAGGAGCACAGGGAGTGATGGCAAAGAGGTTTTATCGAACATTTTAGATAAGCACACAGGTCAATATATTCAATTCAAAGAAATTGGCGGCATAATCGATGCTGATGTAGATGGTATTGTCTATATCAAAAAATTCGGAAAGTACTATAAAAGAGACATCGGCAAAGAGATACCAATAAATATTTTAGGCAAAGGGGTAGATGGTTTTGTAAAATTAGTGTCCTTGGGGAATGGTTCGATATACAAAAATATATTAATAACAGAAGATATAAATTTGAACGGACTTACGGTAGAACTCCCGGAAAACATTCAGTTAAAATTTGCCGGTGGAGTTATATCTAACGGAACGCTAATCGGCAATAAGACCAAGATAGTAGCGGATCGGAAGCAGATATTTGATAGCGTTAATTTGTGTTATGTAAAAGACAGCAACGGCAGGTATTTATATGAGGCCCCAACTGATATGGTTGCTTCGGGGCAATTAGACATGGATGCCAGTGGTCTTTGGACAGTCGCTTACAGAGCAGGTCATCATGTTGGCAGAAGATTCAGGCTATTGGGTAATATCGACACACTGCTAACCATTGGTTCCAAAGTTAATCCAGCAGACATCTTCGATGTCGGGTTAAAGCTTAACCCGAATTCTAAGTTTGAGGTGAGCGAAGTGTATCCAGAGTGGTTCGGGGCACTAGCGGACGGAGTAACCGACAATTACTTAGCAACTCAAACGGCGATAGATTTTGCCGCGAATACAGGTTTCGGCGTGGTTTCTTTTGCCGGAAATAAAAACCCTTATATCTTTAAAAAAGGACTTTTCTTAAGGGAGGGAACTAAGATCAAGGGCCCTAGATTTGCCACAGCGGCATCCGGTGGTGCTAATCTGAGATGGACAGTTGTTTGCGAAGCGGCCATTAGAATGATTCGGAAACCGCAAGTAGAAATCGAAGGTTTAATGCTTTCGTGTATAGGTGTAGGCGTTAAAAACGCGATCGTTAATTTCGAATCCCATAACTTAAAAATATCCGAGTGTTATTGCATAGGGGATTTTTCGAATGCAGGTTTCTTGGGGTCTTCTATACTCTATCCTATTTTCTACAAATTTGCTTTTAGTTTAAGTGCAAAAACCGCTTGGGCTTTTATGTTCAGAGAGGATGTTTACGATGTCGCATATTACGGGGTCAATGTGGGGCATATTGATAAATGCAATATTTCAGCGAACAATTCAATAAGTCACAACGGAGGGGAACTTACGATAGTAGATTCAGACATCGAAGGTACTATTCATGAAAGGGGTGTTATTGAACTGAAGTACTACCCAAGTAGTACTACACTTTTACGAATCCTTAATTCATATTTTGAATGTTCACCCCAGGCAGGAATTGCATCTTCAGCAATTATCCGCTCCGGAAGTTCGGCAGTGTTAATTTGTCGTGGCAATGTGGTTTTCGGACAAGCTTCGCGCGTTGCTGCGGACATTTCCTTTCTCGCTCCTTTGCAAGGTATAAATCAAGTTTCTATAACTTTAGACATTACTGGGGGAAATCGGTTTTCTAGATTCACTACTGTATTCAAAAACGTTACTACAGGGGCGAATATTACCCATACCGAAAATGGCAATACTTACGAATTTTGCGAAAATGTGTTTAATTATTTTGGAGGGACCGGCTTAAGGGATAATGGTTTCAATAGAAGCGACGTGTTAGATACTGTTGTAGTTGAAGGCGCAGGCGTTAGGGAAAACCACTTCGACGATCCTCGCTTCGACAAGAAAAATCTAATCGCTTTAAACCATGGCAGGCTATATTCCTCTGGTTTTTGGGTAGAAAAAACAAAGCCTAATGGTTTTATCTATATAGGATTCGGTAACCGCGTCGCGTGGTATGGTGGAGAAGAAGCGACGATTACAAACTTAATGAACTCAGGTAAAATAAGAGGGACGCCCGTATTTTTTTCCAATGCTACCAACCATAAAGTTACCTTGTCGCATAATAAGCCCTATAAATGGGGGATGTTCGAAATTGTCAATAGCGGGTTCGGCTACCCCGAGGATACCCCGACAATTAACGTCGCGGGATATCCAAATCTTATTCTGGTACCAAGGGTAGAAGGCGGGGTGATTACGGACGTTGTTGTGGCGAGGTCGACTACTGTGGCCGCTGCGTCACCTGCGATAACAGTAGTCGATAAAAAGGGAGGCTCGGGAGCTTCTTTTACTTTGGTAAAAAACGCTAAAAACCATGTGATTGGCGTAACAGTATCAAATGGGGGTAGCGGGTACGGGGGAGTCACGTTGAATATACCCGATTACGGGAACACAACCCGAATTTTTCCAATGATCATTAATGGAAGGCTGATTGGGGTATTCACCAATTTCGATAATGTAATTCCGACCAACATTAATAATGCCCTTATAACGGTAAATTCGACACCATCGCCTATCACTGCCGCTCAATTTAGGACAGATGTTTCTGGGCCAATATGGAGTCCAAACGGGAAAGATATTGTATTAAACCAAAGAGATTCCGTTGAAGGGTATGTGAGCAACGATAGCGTATTGGTTATCACTAAAATTTCAAGAAACAACGAAACAGGATGGTTAAGGGGAACTACTGCACAACGCCCATCAGACGCATCGCTATTGCCACAAGGCCATCAGTATTTTGACACTACTTTAGGAAGACCTGTATGGTGGAACGGTTCCAGTTGGAAAGACGCAGCCGGCGAAACGGTTTAGAGTAAATATATAAGTTATATAAAATGGATTTACAACTCTACAGAAACGCTGCTCCCACTGTTCGTATTCCAATTGACGAACAAACATTATATATCCACGAGGTAATGGGCATGCACGAAATCCGTACGACTTTCATTGCCCAGTCGCCACTGGATATTGCAGCCGATGATTATATCCTGTTTCGGGGTGAGCGATACAACCTGAATATTTTTACCAAACCAAAGAAAAGCAGCAATTTCGAGTACCGTTACAGTCTTACTTTTGAAGGCTTTGTGTATTGGTTAAAGGATAAGATCTTTATGCATTTAGGTGCTATTGAATGGTCTTATTTCGGAGCACCGCGAGACTACGTCCAATTGGTGGTGGATAACATGAACACGGATGATAGCGGCTGGGCGGTTGGGAAGGTTGATGATTTAGCAGAAAAAAGTATTAGCTTCTATGGTGAGGAGCGTGGTTTTACGTGCAAAAACGCACTGATGCGAATAGCTGAAGAGTTTGGTCTTGAGTTTTGGTTTACAGGTAAAACAATCAACCTGACAAAAGAAGCAGGTGTACAAACCAATCTTGATTTTGAAGTTGGGCGCGGGAAAGGCTTGTACACGATTACGCCAGGGCAAACAGAAACTCCGTTGTATAATCGCATTTTAGGATATGGATCGAAAAAAAACATCCCGTTTGGGTATCGCAATGGTGCAAAGAGATTGAAATTCGAAGGGGGCAAGATTGAGCGAGCGCTGGCAACGGGTGAACGCCGAAGGGAAACGAGCGTAATATTTGATGATATTTATCCAAACCGTACCGGGACGGTGACGGCCGTTAGTTCCGATTTGCTGAAAATCACAGATTCAGGGTTGGATTTTGATCTTAACGGAAATAAAATTGATGGCGATACTCCGAAAGTCGTGTTTACCTCCGGTGAATTATCTGGAAAAGAATATGATATTGATAGCTACAGCCACATAACTAATACAATAACGATTGTTCCGCTAGTTGAGGAAGATGGCTATACTACTCCCAATAGCACCTTTGAGCCTAAGGTTGGCGACAAGTATGTGTTAATTGGGATTTCATTACCGCAATCGTATATCAGCGCTGCCGAATCGAAATTAAGGACAGAAACACAAAGAGTATTCAGTCAGCTTTCAAGACCTCCTTATCAAATCGAGATCGACGAGAAATACATGCGTGACAATGGGATTGTACTAAACGCCGGTGATCGTGTTTTGTTGAAAGATTTTTCCTTAGGCATTGATGATACCATTCGCGTAACATCTGTTTCATTCCCCTTGGTGAATGAGAATAAAGTGACAGCGGTTATCAGTGATAGCGTGCTTTATACTAGTGAAGTCCAACAGGTGTTAAACACAAATAAATTAAAAGAAAACATCGTCGTTGTGGATCGTACAAAAACTGAATTAACCAGAAAAAGTAGGCTCCAAACACGCCGACTTCAAAACCTGACTTTTGATCCGGACGGTTATTTTGATACTGATCGGATAAAGCCGTTGAGCATCGAAACGGGAATGCTCTCTGTTGGTGCCAAGTCCCAGAATTTCGGACTGAACGGTGTAACGATTAATGCAAACACGGGCGGAAATCCGAACCATTTAACGATCAGTTTGGGTTCACTTGTTCATTATGAAGTTGAAATTGAAGGGTTGGGCTACGTTTGGCAAATGGCAGCAGGAGATTTCCAAAGCCTCCAGCCTACTAAGCATTACTACCTATCCGCAAAAGTTAAAAAAGATGTACTGAGTGGCACGTGGTACCTGTCGGAGACTCCAATGGAGGCTGAAAGCGAAACTGGTTACTGGCATTTTAATGTAGGGATTCTTTATCCTGTGCTGGGCAATAGCCGGGGATTTGATTTTACCAAAGGGATGACCTTCATTGTGGGGGATCGCATTACGACCGGACGCATACAATCGATGGATGGCCTTAATTTCTTTGATCTTTCGCTGGGCGCTTTCAAGCTCGGGGATGATGTCAGCGGAATTGACTGGAACGTAACCAATACAGGAGCGTTGACTATCCGTGGAGCAGTTGCATCCAGTACAGTTATTGTAGGTTCCGGTGGTTTTGTGAGTGCGGGTCTTTCAGGACTTGATGACAACGGAATTGAGTCAATACGCTTTTGGGCAGGTGCTGATTTTCTTAATAAAGGGGATGCCCCCTTTAGGGTATTAAACAATGGGACCGTTTTTCTTAAGCGCGGGGAAGTGGGTGACTTGATCATTGAAGATGGGAGGTTAGTAAACCGATCCGGCGGAGGTGGTATTACTTTGAGCAATCAAAATGTTGTTTCTTCAAATATCCAGTACATAGCCTTTGGAATAGATGCAGCAACGGGCCATCTTGGTATTCTTGAAAATAACAGGTTGAACCCAGGTGGCACCAATTGGGGCTTGGTCTTAGGCGCTATGGGCGGTCAGGACAATTACGCGCTCGATATTCAACGAGGGGACTTAAGAGTGAAAGGTGAAGTAGGCCGCTCTTTTGAAATTGAAATAGACGGTGTCGGGTTTGAGTCTGGGAAACATACCGGAATATTCAGATTTGTAAACGGGGTTTTGACAAAGGTTACACAAAAACAATAGATAAAATGAACACACAACTATTCTTCAGCTCCATACGCACGTCTATTTTTAGCGGGACGTTAATGCAAAAACAGGTCGATTCCATCAATCTGATACTTGATGAGTGCAAAGCCAATAATGTATCAGATAACCGAAAGGTGGCGTATATTTTAGCAACGGCCGTACATGAGGTCGGCTTTGCGATTCAACCGGTGCGGGAAGGCTTTGCAAAAACCAACCAAGGCGCAATTGATGCAGTTACAGCCTTGTTTAACAAGGGAGTGATTAGCAAGAACTACGCACTCCCTGTAAATGGTAAAAGCTACTACGGAAGAGGCTACGTGCAATTAACATGGGATTTCAACTACAAATTGGCGGGTCAAAAGCTAGGGATAGACCTTTACAACAATCCTGATCTCGCTTTGCATGGAAATGTAGCATCTAAAATTTTAGTACGTGGAATGCTTGAAGGATGGTTCACAGGCCGAAAACTGGAGCAGTATTTCAACGACACCGCAACCGATTGGATAGGCGCAAGGAAGATAGTCAACGGAACGGATAAGGCCGCTTTGATCGCTTCGTATGCTGTCAAGTTTTATAACGCAATGAATAATTAACTAAATAAATAACAATCATGGAAAAAGTAACAGTAGACAAGCAGTTTTCGCTTAGAGCGAATGACTTCTTAAAAGGCATGTATGTGTCGGTCATAGCTCCGATCATCTTGCTCATTTTAGAACAATTTCAGATCGGCAACTTCAGTCTGGACTGGAAAGGGTTAGGAACCCTAGCGGTGACAACATTTTTCGGGTATTTGCTAAAGAATTATTTCTCATACAGCAGAATATCGGTCATAGAGCCGAACTCGACCACCGAAAGCCTAATTAAGAAAGCCGTAAAGTAATCGTTTAGCAGCAATGAAATACTTGCTGCTATTCTTAACATCTCAGGACAATGATACTAGAAATTATAAACAAACAATACGACGCTCTTATTTGGCAGTTGCAATTCATCTTAGTGGCTTGGGTAATCGTGGTCATGTCGATAGGCATCGATTTGTATTTTGGAATTCGGAAAAGCAAAGTACAAGGAATGTTTACGCATTCGTATGGGCTTAGGGCAACTTCAAAAAAGGTGGTTCAATACCTTTCCTTTATGGCTTTTATGCTCTTCTTTGACGCGCTTAATGTCTTTTGGATCTACATGGACATTCAGAAGATTCCATTAGCAACACTCTTTGGTGCTATTGTCTTGGTCTATACCGAAGCAAAATCCGTACGGGAAAAAACAAGCGAAAAGTTCAGAAAGGCTATTGCGGAACATCCTTCTGAAATACTTGCTTTCATAAAGGACAATCGACATTTGATACATGATCTGATTGAAAATAAGGAGGATAAAGTCAATGAAAATTAAAGACCTAGCCATTATTGTATTACTGATCCTCGCAATTGTTTTGTGGGGAACGGTAAAACATTATCGTAATGCAGCGGAAAGCGCAAAAATGGAAAGCAAGTTACTCGAAGCCCAAGCGGACACGATAAAAAAAGAGTGGAACGTTAAATCTGAACAATGGGAGTTTTCTAGGCTGCAGTATGAAGCGACCTCGGAGCAGCTTCGCGGGTTTCTAAAAGATAAGGACGCGGAATTGTACGCATTGGCAAAAAGAAAGGATGTGAGGGACGTTACCAAAACTGAAATCGTGGTCCAGAAAGATACCATTGTCAATACCGTTGTAAAAGATGGCGTTCATTACGCTACCATTACCGACAAATGGATGGAGGCACATATTGTAAGCAGACTTGATTCAACGTCGTTAAAGCAAACTATTTCAATGCCGTTAATAATACAAAAAGCGACTGATGGTAGGATAACGATTCAAACACCTGTTCCCTATGTTGATATTGTAGATTTGCGAGGGTTTACCAAAGTAAAACCAGACAGAAAACGCGATTGGAAATATATCGTGGGTGGTATTATCGGAGGCGCGCTAATTTACTTGGTTGTAAAGTAGAAGTGTTGGAAAATTAGCCACGTGAAATAAACTTGTTTTATAAAAAATCCGATAGTTTAAAGAAATGTTCCGAAGTGTCTATTTACTTATTGGTAATTATTAATTGCTGACTTTATTCTCCGCGTCATTAAATGTCTTAGGAGATTCATAAAGTCACTATCAAGGTCCTGTGCCATTTCAATTGCACCGAATATATTAATATGCTGATCATCGTAATATATAATTTTGTCATTATAAAAAGGTGGTGAATTAAAAACTTTGCTTTTTGACAAGTCATAATAGTATACATTCGGGTACTGATTCGCTACCCGTTCAAGTATCTGTTTGTTCTTAGACTTATCAATAATTTGAAAATTGTAACCAGTGTTCTTCGAGACCGATTTATTTACGCGCACCGGATTCCTATCTACTATAGGAAATGAATTTAAAACGATGAGGTTTTGATCTGGCCTCAAGTTTTTGGCAAAGCTATTTAACGCTGATTCCATTGATGGGAGTCTTTCAAAGCCAATACTGTTAATGATGATTATGTCACTTTTAGCCACTTCTTGCATAACTGGATCAATCAATGATCGAGAAAGGTCATAGAATTTCGTGCCGACTTTTGGGACTTCTTCTCTGTCAATACCAGCAATAGGTACATAAGTATCTGTTGTAATCGTCTTGAAGGCAAACCTATGCTCTTTACCTAAATGATCCAAAAACGGCTTTATAACCAATGCATGACTGTCTCCCATAAGGAATATCTTGTCATATAGTGAGGTGGTATCTCCAAGAGTTTCCACATTATTGTTACCATGGGACATTAGTCCAAAAGACGCTTTTGTATATTCTGTCGGGAGGCTATTATTTGAGGATAGAACTGGTAATACAAACGCTAATCCTACAAGTGTTACTACAATGGGTGAAAATACATAAACGAATTTCTTATTATCAGTTGTTCGGAACTCATTCTCAATGAACGTATAAGACAGCCATGCCAAAGCATATGTAACTATTGAAATAAAAACAATTTCCAATACAGAAAAATCATATCCAATAAATCGACTTTTCGGATATCGCATAAGTGCCATTACAGGCCAATGCCACAAATAAAGTGAATAAGAAAGCTCTCCAATATGAACAACGGGCTTTTTAGAAAGTAAATTGGAAAATATGTTTTTATTTGAAATTAGCAGGAGGCTGGTGCCGATTGTTGGGATTAGTGCAGTTAAACCCGGAAAGATAATCTCTTCATTGAAGAAGATCGCAGATCCGAAAATAGAAAGCAAGCCTACTATGCTAATAACAACACTATTCTTTCCACTAATTAGTTGGCGTTTAGTAAAAAGAATACTCAGTAACGATCCTATAAGAAATTCCGGTATTCTAGCTAAGAGTGAAAAATACATAGAAGATGTAGCATAGTTAATAACAATTTCGTAAGAACTATATGCTGTTAATAATATGATCAAGAATCCGACAATCCAAGGGAGGAGCCTATTACTAAAATAAATCAGAACTATCGGGAGTATGAGATAAAACTGCATTTCGATAGCGAGAGACCATGTGTGTAAAAGAGGGTTGTCAATCAGTCCTACGCCAAAATAGGATTGACCATTTGCAAACAACATGTTTGAGACAAATAAAGCAGATCTCAACGTAGTGCTTCTTAAAGGAAAAAAATCAGATGAGAGAAATATAAAGTATGATGATATAAGCACCAGGATAAGCATAATAAAGTGTGCAGGTATTATCCGTTTAATCCTTTTCTCATAGAATGTCAGAAAGCTAAAGGTCCCCTTCCCTTTTTGCTTCAATAAAATCGATGTAATTAGGTAACCAGAAATAACAAAGAACATGTCTACGCCAACAAATCCGCCTGGCATCCATGACGGATTCAAATGGAAAAAGTAAACTAATAGAAAAGCGACTGCTCTTAAACCTTGAATATCATTCCTAAATTGCATGACTGATTTTACTTTCTATCAAAAGTAACAAAATATATGATCACTGTGATTATAGTACCACTACTACCAACTTTAATTACATATAACCTTAGTTAGTTACTTTCTCATCCATTCTTTTTCTCAAAACATCTTTGTATATTTTTTCTAACTTTGATCATGAACAAAGCCAAGGGGAAACTGGAGCTTGAATACAAGGGAAAGAAAATGGTGATCGAATTCACTTTGAACATCGCCCCAGGTTATGGAGGTTTGCCGATGATGACCATTAAGGATAAAAACAACCATCACCATTCGTTTACTCGAGGAAGCAACGGAGAATGGCGATCGATGGTAACATTATCTAAATGGACGACAAACTTTATTGACCTACTACTTGTTCTGTTTGAAGAAAAGTACCAAGAATACAAATTGAATATCGAAGAGTAATTATGATGCAGCAACTGACACACAAATTACTTGTCTCGCTAAAATTAGAAGGCTACACGATGCTTGTCGGTGAAAACCAAGAATATTTGGATGACCATGTTTACACGCCTGTTGCATGGGATGTCGAAGCTTTCTAAGACAGTTTAATTAATACGACCTATGACCAACATGCGATTGCAATAATCGATGAGTTATTAAAATTAGAGGAAAGGTTTCTGTCAAATCATAAAGTACTAGTCGGGTTTACCCTTGACTAATATTTAAGTTTACCATGAACTAAGACTCTACGCTCTTATTAACTCACCAGTTTTCTTGTTGATTAGAACCTTTCCGCTAACCTCTTTTTCATAAAACGTTTTATTTTTATCATCCGAAAGAAGCATTGTGCCGATAATAGTAACTTCCAATCTATCACCTAGATCTTTTATTGAAGTTTTCTCATTTTCCATCCGTACGTAGTTAGATGGCTTTTTAATAGCTTCAAAAATAAACTGTCCTAATAAGTAAGAATAATAAGGGGGTTCAGGATATTCTGGCTTAATCAAAACAGATGTGATTGACTTCTTTTCAACGATAACGTCTGTGTTATAGGTTCGAACTGTAAAATATTCAAAAATAGAGGTGGGATAAGATTCCTCAAACAAGTCGACAAATTGAAAACTCCCTTTACTAGCTGATGAGCCATGACCGTTAAAGACGCTTATAGTTTCTAAGTTTCTACTATATATAGAATGTTTATCACGTAATTGGCTTTGTGCAATAAAATAACCATCATACCAGTCAAAAACTTGATAAATTCCCTTTACTTCGTATACGTCACCATAATCATAAACGACCCTTTTTATATCGTTACTTTCAAAGTCATAATAGTATAATAAACAACCAGCTAACCCTTCAGGCAACTCGTTGGGTTTCTTATTTACCAAAAAACTTGGAAGGATTAACGCATCTTTAGTTTGCAATTCATTACCGGTATATATCCAATTAAGCTTCTTGTTGCTTTTAATAGAATCTGGTAAAGCTTCTGTATGTTCCTGTAATAGTTTTTTATCTTTATCATATATAGATAACCATGGGTTACCGTTTCGAAATCCTACGAAGAAAGATAAATTATCGTTTTGTTCATTAAGCTTTCCACTTGTCACGTTTAACTCCAATGGATTTTTAAATCTTACTTTGAAAATAGAAAACAAGCTATCACTTACTAAACTTTCTTTCTCCGCTGGGGATAATTCCTTAGGCAGTTCCGGTAAATCATTAACAGTATCCTTACTGCAGCTTCCAAATAACAAACTACAGCCAATAATAAGAGGCAATAAGTATTTCATAGGTGATGTGATGACTTTAGGTTTAACGCAAATATAACACATTAATTACATTAACTATATACTCCTGCTTTTCAATTTTACTGTCTCTCCTATTATCACCCCCATGTCCTTCAAATAGTCCATCAATTCGGCCAATGTCTTATGTCTGGTCAATTGGATAATGTTATGGAGCTTCTCTCCATCTTCAACTAAATGGATAACTCGAGTATGTTTTAAAGAATAAAGATTAATATCTGGATGCAAGTTCAAAGCTTTCTTCATAGGTCTAAACTTCACAGCAAAATATTTCTCATGGACCGGTGTTTCACCAGGTTTCCCTCCTTTGCCAAAAACATAATAATTTCTTGGGTATTGATCTAATTTTAAATCTTTCAAGATCTCATAGAAACTATCATCTATGGGTAGGTATTGCGTAATCTTTCCTTTCGAATTCAGTCCAGGTACTCCGATCCTTCTGGCGGGCAAATCAATTTCCCATATCTGTAATTTTCTTAGTTCAGCATCCGGACGTAAACAGCTGTAATAAATGAAGCGGCAAAACTGATAAAGATAAGGATCCTCGTTCTTGACATATTCCATTGTTCTTGGAAAGTCGTAATTATCAAAAGGCCTATTCCCTACCCTAGTCACCTGTAACCGCTTTATCTTGGTACATACATTTTCTTTAACGTAACCATCGTAATTACTTAGGTAATGCTCAAACATGGCATGAATGGTACCAAGGTAGTGGTTGTAATTTTTATTGCTCCACTCCTTCTCTGACTGATACAATTTCAAGAAGTCAAAAACTGTATTCTTGGTCACCTGAAAAACCATTAGGTACTCTTTATTTGTATCTGTAAGGTATTTCTTAAATAAACTGAGATGTCCTTTATATTTCCGATAGGTATTCGGTTTAAGGTCAGCTTTGACATCTTCGAGATACTTGTCTATACAGGTAGACATCAAATATCCCGAATACTCGATATGGTCCTTTAGTTTATATTCAAAATACGGGTTGAAGCCATCGGCTAATAATTGCTTGACTACTTTGTACACGACTTTTAATTGACGTCTACGTTCCCCTAGAGTATGAAATGAGTTGATGGTATTACCAACCCTGAACCGCTCATAGAGCGATTCATTGGGCTTCTGTAATATAGTGGGTTTTAAGTAGTGGTAATGGACAAACCACTCTTTAGATAAATCCCCATCCGCATCGTACATCTTAATAAGCTTGTACTTTGGCATAATTGTCTGATATCTGTCAGGCAACTTTCTAATTCGCTGTGAATCAGGGGATTTTTGGCGGAAAGCGAGGGATTCGAACCCCCGGACCTTTGACAGTCAACGGTTTTCAAGACCGCCGCATTCGACCACTCTGCCAGCTTTCCGAAGGCAAAAGTACAAACTTTGGCTTAATATCCAAAAAATAATGTGTTTATTTACTCTAAACGCAATAAACACCTCATTCACTGGGAGTTATTTTTTTGAATTCCGATCAATAAGAGTTTGAATAATTCCATCTACAACTCCGATCTGTGGAACGAGAATTTGCTTTACTTTTCCCCACTTCATAATATTCAAAAAAATTTCAGTTGCGGGAATAATTACATCTGCGCGATCTGGCTTTAATCCTAAAACGACGATGCGCTCTTTTAATGAATAAGAACGTAAATGATCATAAACCGATTTCAGTTTCGAATGTGTTAATGGCTTAAAGGTTTTTTGATTGGCCAAGGTAGAAATTCTGGCGATGTTGCCTCCAGTTCCAATACCGACAACCCCCTTATACTTACATACGTTCTCTTCAATCCATCCTTTCATTTCCATCCAAGTTTTTTCATGTACGGAATCTTCTAATAGTCGGATAGTCCCTATTTTAAATGACTTCGATTTCTTTAGTTTTCGCTTGTAAAACATGGACAACTCCGTACTTCCTCCTCCAACGTCTATGTATAAAAAGGGCTCAATATCTTCAGACTTCTTCTCAAACTGATTAGAATAAATTACTTTTGCTTCTTGATCCCCATCAACGATTTGAAGATCAATTCCCACTTGTTTGATCTCATTAACCAAAGCGGGGCCGTTCTCTGATTCACGCATCGCTGAGGTAGCGTAAGCAAGGTAATCCGACACTTGGTAAACATCCATCAACTGCCTGAAAGCTCCCATTGCTTTAACTAAATTATTCGACTTTTCCTCTGACACACGGCCGCTTAAAAACACATCATCCCCTAATCGTATAGGAACACGAACTAATGTATTCTTTTTAAAAGTCGTGCGCCCTTCAAATTCATGAATATCAGCGATGAAAAGACGAATCGCATTTGAACCAATATCAATTGCTGCATACCTCATTTGACTTTATTTTTTAAGTAGTTATAAATTTCAACTTGTGAACGATGCTTTTTATTCACTCCATTTCTCACATAGGAATTATCATTCAACACATTGATTTCACGTGCTTTGACATTGTCTTGAAGCTGTATAAAAAGAATATCTTTTAACTCATTCTTTATATTTTCATCCAAAATAGGAAAGCCGACTTCGACCCGACGATCCAAGTTCCGAGTCATCAAATCGGCCGATGTTAAATAGACCTCTTCCTTACCCCCATTTTTAAAAAACCAAACTCGAGCGTGTTCTAAATAACGGTCGACAATACTTCTGACTTTAATATTTTCACTAAAACCTTTTTGACCTGGTACCAAACAACACATTCCACGTACGATTAAATCGATCGTTACCCCTGCGTTGCTCGCCTCATAAAGCTTTTGTATGATACTTTCATCAGTCAAGGAGTTCATCTTTAATATTATAGACGCTGCAATGCCTTGGCGAGCGTTTACAATTTCGCGGTCGATAAATGAATTTAGTCGAACTCGTGATTCCAGTGGCGAAGTAATCAAGCATTGATAATCACCTTGAAATTTATTTTTTTTTAATCCAGAAAAAAAACGATTTAAGTCTTTTATGATTTCTTTTCTAACAGTGAAAAAATTATGATCACAATAGACTTCTGCTGTCACTTCATTGAAATTACCTGTAGCTAGGGTAGCATAGCCTACTATCTTTCCTTTTTCTCTACGCTTTATCAAACAAACTTTAGAATGGACTTTAAATTCCCCTAAAGCTATTTTTACACTCACACCAGCTTTTTCCAGCGCTTTACTCCAATAAATATTCGCTTTCTCATCAAAGCGAGCTTTTAGCTCAACGAAAACCTGAACTTTTTTACCGTTTCTCGCCGCATTCATAAGGGCGTTAATGACATTGGAATTTTCTGCCAAGCGATATAAAGTGATATGAATAGATACTACCTTAGGATCAATAGCTGCTTCGCGTAAAAAATGGACAATATAATCGTAAGTATGATAAGGTAGATTTACCAAGAAATCAGATTGCGCCATCTGATCAAAAATGCTCTTCCTATAATCTACTCCTTTAACCAAAAGACGTGGTAGAGTAGCATATTCAAGGTTTTTTGATCCTACATTTGGAAAACTAATAAAATCACTGAAGTTCTGATACCGATTCCCCGGAATCAATGTACTGGGATCCAAATTAATTCTATCTACAAGATAGGTCAACATATCCTTAGGCATCTCCCGGTCATATAACAGACGCATAGGCTTTCCTGTTTCCCTTTCTTGTAAGCTTTTGGTTAGTGCATCGATAAACTTTTCATTGACACTAAAATCCAAATCTAGTTCTGCATCTCTCGTTAGTTGGATGGTGTAGGCTTCGATTTTATCATGCTCAATAATTGAATATAAATCACGAAGACAAAAACGAATAATATCTTCCAATAAGATAATATAATTGGTATCCTTTTCTTTTGGTAATACCAAAAAACGCGAAAGTGTGGGAAATGGTATTTCTATTATTGAATAAATACTTTTCTTTTTACGGAAGAGTTTCACGAAAAGATAGATTTTTTTGTCGTTCAGATCCGGGAAGGGAATTTCACGTTTTCCCGCACTTAAAATAATGGGAACTAGCTTGGGCAGTACATGTTCATAAAAATACTTACGTATGAACTCACCTTGAGCCGCATCAACATTTTTATTATTGATGATAAAGATATTCTCACGGGCTAGGTCCTTGATAATCTGATCATATAGCTTATCAAACTGACGTTCGAGCTTAATGACTAAACTCTTGATCTCACTGAGCACCTTTTTGGGACTAAAACCTAAAAGATTTTTGGCGGTGGCATTAATATCGGTTAACCGATTTAAAGTAGCCACGCGCACTCGGTAAAACTCGTCTAAATTAGAAGAAAATATGGCTAAAAAACGTAGCCTTTCGATTAAGGGAACAGATTTATCCGCCGCTTCCTGAAGAACTCGTTCATTGAAATAAAGCCAGCTAATCTCGCGGTTAATTAACGGTATCTTTTGTTCATCTTTATCCAAAAGCATTTCATGAATACTAGAATTTCTGATTCCAAAATGGTTGTTCTAATACTTCCAACTGATCAAGAATTTCTGTTTCCTTTACTGGAAACGGAACTCCTTCTCTTATATGCTGATACACGGCATTAAAAAGACCAGTGTAATTTCCTCGTGAAGGCTCTATAAGCTCCGTTATCTTTTTTCCGTCTTTATCAAAGAACGTTAACTTTCCTTTTACAAGTTCACTTTCTTTACCATACTCTGGGTCGGTTGGTGAAACACCTTTCAATAGTTGTTCTTCTTGAACATCGGTTCGATCCATTTTAAAAGAACCTTTTGTTCCATGAATTACATATCCTGGTCCTGGATCAGTTACTAAATAACTTGTGGTAACATACACTTGTGCTCCGTCTGCATAACTTAGAATAAAGTTTACATAGTCTTCGACCTCTGTGTTTTCTCGATTCTTAGTACCTATTTTTATACTTTTCGCAGGCTTCCCAAATAAACAAATAACCTGATCAACGATATGAGAACCCAAATCATAAGCAATTCCACTAGCTGGAAAAGGTTTTTCCTTAAAGGCTTTTAATCCGATCTCAGCTCTATAGCGGTCAAAACGAAAATGTGCCTCTATCACCTTACCCAAGCGCCCGCTCTCAATCGTCTCCTTCAGCATTTTAAAATCGCTGTCCCAACGGCGATTTTGATAAACCATAACGCTTTTTTGATGGGCTTTGCCGAGTTCGAATAAGTATGAGGCCTCTTTTTTTGTAGGAACCATTGGCTTTTCTATTAGGACATGTTTACCTGCTAAAATCGCTTTTTCAGCAAACTCAAAATGCGTATTATTAGGGGTATTTATTACTATTAACTCAATTTCTGGATCAGCTATTAATTCCTCAACAGAATCATAACTGATAACGCTAGGAAAATATTTGCGGATATTTTTGTTTGTTCGCTCAGTAACCGCCCGAAAATTAAATTTAGGATTGCTCGTAACAAAAGGGGCATGAAAAAGCCGCCCGGACATTCCGTACGCCAGAATTCCAGTCTGTATTACTTTGTTCATTTGTATAAAATTAATTACTAGATTTTGTCTCGGATAGCAATAGCTCTAGTTTCGGTAAATTATCTTTGGCATACTCGGCAATATTCACATTTGTATTGTGAGTTACCCTTTTAAATTGATTAACTATTATCTCTTGTGATTTAACCAATCCAGCTCTCTCATTGCTGTCCAAAGCATCATTAGAACTTAAGTTAGGAGAAAGGACATTCTCGTTATTAGCAAGGTCATCAACCTCCTTTGCAATAGCTGCATATGTTTGTTTTATCTCATCTGCCAATTGGGGGTTCCCTACACTATTAGCAGCTACTTGTTGATAATTTGCTTCCTCTAAAACAACTTTCAAAAACTCATAGCCCTCGGTATCTGCTCCAGTATAATTATTATAATACAGTCCATTTTGGGTATTCCCACCACCACTACAAGCGGTTAAAAACACGCTCGCTGAAATTCCAAACATTAATAGTTTATTTATCCTTTTCATTCTATATCATTTTTATGCCAAGTTTCTTCCTGCATTTACTACTCCGTAAATACTACGAGTTACTAATTTACTGAAAATTTCATATCGATCATCATCTTCTTCCATTTCGTTCATCATCTGGATCGCAAAATGTTGAATTACCACAAGTGGCAAAACAATTCTTTCTCGCATTGCAATAGAATCGCGATCGACTGGATAATTATCCATTAGCGCTTCAGTATTACTTATTTTTAGCAAATAATGTTTTGTACGTTCAAATTCGTCGTTCATAATATTCCAAAACTCACCAAAATGTTCGTCCTTTGACAAATAGGCAGTAATGTTGAAATTGGTTTTTGACATTGCCATACTACAATTATCAATCATCGTTTGAAACATGCCCGAACTCTTGTATAAAGTTTGAACTTGATCCCATAATCCCTGCTCTTCTATTTCTTGCAATGCAGTTCCTACTCCAAAGAAGCCGGGTATTCCCTGCTTAAGTTGACTCCAAGCCGTAACAAAACTAATCATTCTTAAATCTTCCAACTTGAGCTTCGAATTGGAATTCCGTCTTACCGGACGGCTACTAATATTAATTTGAGATAAAAATTTTAATGGGCTAAGTGTTTCCAGATATTCTAAAAATTGAGGGTGATGGCGCAGCGCAAGATATTTTTCATGACTTTTGTCTGCCATCCTATCAATGATCTGCTTGTTTTCAGCAGACAATGTATCTCCTTCTCGAGGATAGAGAGTGGAATTTAATCCTGCTTGAAGCAATTGCTCAATATTATAATATGCGGTATCAAATGAGCCATATTGACTACTGATCGATTGTCCTTGGATGGTAAGCTGCAAATGGTCATTTGCAATTTCCTTTCCCATAGACGCATAAAATCTTTGCGTTTTTCCACCACCTCGAGCTGGGGGACCACCTCGTCCGTCAAAGAACGTCAAATCAACTTCATTCTCTCGGGCAATCGCGGTCAATTCAATCTTAGCTCGATAAATAGACCAATTTGCCATTAAATAACCACCATCCTTTGTACTATCTGAAAATCCTAGCATCACCGTTTGTTGGTTGTTTCTGTTTTTCAAATGATCCTTATACAGCGGATGTTGATATAATGTTTGCATAATGCCAGATGCCCGCTTCAAATCGTCGACCGTTTCAAATAAAGGAACGAAATCCATTTTCAACTCCTCTAATTTCCAGCCGCTCCATAGAAACAACTCGATCAATTGCAAAATGTCCGAGGCTTGCTGGCAATTGCTAATAATAAAGCGATGTATTGCCTGTTCTCCCCCAGATGTCTGCATCTCTTTTATATTTCGGATGATGACTAAAGTATCTTTAACCAATGGATCTTCGTTGTCATCTAATGATAAGTCCTTTTCCAAAAACTGGATGGATGCTATTTTCTCTTCTTCAGTTAGCTTTTCAATATCTAAGGATTGGTCCGGGTAGCTTGAATTATGAAGCAGCTGATATGTTCTTCTTAAAACCGAACTGTCCTGACGAATATCCAAACTGGCAAAGAAACATCCAAATACTTTTACTTTTCTGAGCAGATCGTCTACAGTATCAATAAATAAACTATTATGGTAGCCTTTTAAAACTCTTCGAATTTCTTCTAAATTTTCAATAATGTCATTCTTAACATTTTTAGGCCGATCGGCCGGGTTAAAGCTATTTTCATAGAATATCTCCTGCAGATTGTCCATGTACCTTTCCACCCCGCGAAAAGTAATTCTGCGTTTTAATACCCTAAAATCACGGTAATAACAACGGAAAAGAACGGTCCTTAACAAAGTAAATACTTGCTTAGTACTTTCAACGGTCACATTCGGATTTCCATCCCGATCTCCTCCAGGCCAAAAGCCCAACTGAACCAATGTATTAACATTTGGGACTTCAAAGTTACTATCTAATGTGGATTCAATAGTAGAGACAACCTGATAAAATACATTCTCAAGAAACCAGGCCAAACTTACAGCTTCATCGACAGGAGTCGGCTTTTCCTTATTTAAGAAAGGTGTTTTACCTAGCTGCTGAAGTAATAATACTAGATTATCGATTTCATTCTTCTTTAAAGCTTGTATCAAATCGGTAATAATACCTAAAACCGGACCAGGATAAAATTGGGTTGGATGTGCTGTTAATACCAAGCGCAAAGAAAAATTCTTCAGTTTTTCTTGAATCTTTTCACTTAACTCGGAGTTATTATTTGCTTGCTTAATTAAAGATTCTAGCAAAAAAGCATCGTCGGAACGCCCTGTTTTAACAAAGGCCGCATCCTCGATCGCATCAAACAGAACAACTTGCCTCTCGATATACTGTATTAGCCGAAACAACAAATCTACTTGCTCCTCATCTTGAATATATTGAGCGTTTTGCAAAAAGAAATCTTGAATAATGGTCTTTGGGTCAACTTTGTGATTTACTTTTTCTTCGCAAAATTGAGTAAAAAAAGGCAACAAAGTGCCCGTATGCTTTACTTTATAGAAAGGAAGGGTTAAAAATAAACTATTATACAATTCGAAGCGCGTGAGAACTTCATTATGGTAGACGGCTTCTTGTTTATCGGTCTTCATCTAATGGTTTTATTATTTAATTAAATAAGAATGTTATTATATTAATATGAACATTTAAATTTTGCTAATTAATATTAGCATCTCTTACTATTATGACAATAATAAGAGATATAATTTTAAGATCAAACAATACCCTAACGAAATACGACAATTATTTTCGGTTTTTAAACTTTAATCTTCTTATTTGACACTGACGGGATTATTAATTTCTATTTTAAATAGTTTAAATTTCCCTTAAAATATTGATCTTAATACAATTACAATAAGGCCACAAACTTGTTCTTGACTTCTGTACATTTTTTGCATTAATCATTGTAAAGACTAGTTTATTTCCAGTATTTTCGTTTTATAATGAGACCGGCTCGCGAAGTTCAACATTTTATTTACAGTCAGCATTTCTCCAACGGTTTAAGAGTAACTTTTGGAACTTTACTCCCTTCGCTATTAAGTTTTTATTTAGGCAACCTTAATATTGGGGTGATTATTTCGCTCGGTGCTCTATATACGAGCTTTGCAGACACGGTTGGACCAGTATCACACCGTAGAAATGCGATGATTGCAACTATAATATTGATCTTTTTCACAGCTCTTCTCACGAAGTTATTAAACCCTTACCCCTACCTCATTACGATAGAATTACTTGTGCTTTGTTTTCTATATGCGATGCTCGCTGTATATGGGCCTCGAGCAGCGGCTATAGGTACAGCGGGCATGTTAATGATCGTGGTGAACATGCAAGATCTTCGCGAAACGGGTAACACCCTAGAACATGCGGGTTTTATGGCGCTTGGAGGCGTTTGGTATGCAACTTTAAGTCTTGCCTTAACTCAATTTAGACCTTATAGGTTAGCCCAACAAGAACTCGCGGAAAATCTGCATGAGATTGCCACCTTCCTAAGAATCAAAGCAGCTTTTTATGAACTAAATGCAAATACTGAAGAGTCTTTTAGAAAACTAATAGAACAGCAGGTAAAAATCAATGAGCAACAACATAATCTAAGGGAAATTCTTTTTAAAAGTAAGATAATTGTTAGAGAGTCTACGAATATAGGACGTATCTTATTAGTGGTATTTCGAGATTTAATTGACCTTTTTGAACAAAGTATGGCCACACAATACGACTACCAAGATATTCGAAATAAATTTGGCCATTTACCTGTTTATAATGAATTTAAAATAATTATCATACGTTTGGCAAATGAGTTAGACAATTTAAGTTACTTTTTCGCAACGAATAAGAGACCCAAACCTTTGCATGACCTGCAAGCAGATCTGGTAGCCTTAAAAAGTGTCCTTGACCAAAGCGAGGGAATGAGTGAGGAAAATATCTTTGTACTAAAGAAGATACTTATTAATATCAGAAACATGGCTAACCATATCGATAGAATTTATGGGTATTTCGGTAAAAAGAATGTTAAAAGTCAAATTACGGACTTAAGTAAGTTTGTAGATCATTACGAATTTGACTGGAGTCAATTTAGAAACAACCTAACTCTTAAATCTGATTATTTCAGACATGCGCTACGATTTTCGATAATAATGGTCATTGGCTTCCTCGTTGCTAATAGTTTCGAATTTGGAAATCACGGATATTGGATACTTTTAACCATAGGAGTGATCTTAAAGCCTGGTTTCAGTTTATCAAAAAAACGGATCTTCCAACGTCTTACGGGCACATTCATAGGTGGAATAGGTGGTGTCATTATTATTATTCTAATTCAAGATCCAACCGCTCGCTTTTTCATATTGCTAATTTTCATGGTGCTATCGTTCAGTTTGATTCGCAAGAATTACATTTTAAGTGTAATATTTATGACGCCCTATCTACTTATTCTTTTCGCATTTCTAGGAATTGATACAATGGAAGTTGCCCAAGAACGAGTCATTGACACTTTGATTGGTGGTTTTCTAGCCTTTACTTCCAGTTACGTAATTTTACCTAGTTGGGAAGGTTCACAAGTGAAAAACTATATGCGTAATTTATTAATCGCAAATTACAATTACTTGGTCGAGCTACTGGAAATATCATTGGGCAAAGAAGAAAACATCACTGAATATAAATTGATAAGGAAGGAAGTTTATGTAAATACTGCCAACTTGGCTTCCGCCTTTCAAAGAATGATTACCGAGCCTAAAAGCACTCAGAAAAACTCCAAAGAGGTGCATAGCTTTATCGTATTTAACCATCTGCTATCTTCTTATACAGCTAATCTTTTTACAACGGTCGAGAAAACGAATAAGGATATCAGTGGCGAACCTATAAAGATCCTTCGACAATTAATAACCCATTTAAGCCAAATCATACAACAACTTCAGGATCCAACCAGCAAAGAGTTTTTTGAAGAACGAAGGATCCAAATACCCAATGCAGCATTAGAAGATAAATCTGATAGCCAAGAAAAAAAACTGATTATCGAACAACTGCTTTATCTTAAAAAAACCCTCAGAGATATAGATCAGATTCTTAAAGAGTTATCAATATAGTCATAAATAATCCTTGCTTTGCGGTCCTTGATTAAATAACAAATCTACAATACTTAAATTAGGAATAAAATCATTTTTCGGCTCAAAAACTTGAAAATAGCGCTTATTTTCAGGTAACTTCTTTTTAGGATGAAAAGCATCTCTTAAATCAGCAAATCCTGTATGAATTTTTTGATAATCTTCCGTAGATGAGAAATCTGCGTTAAGCTTCAATAGCTTTAGAATCATTTCATGAAGCCCTTGGTTAAAATCGAATAAGTAAGTGAATTTTTGCTTATAAAAAACAACAAAATCGTCTTCATAAAACTCAAAATATGCCGATCTTCGGTATGAAGTCTGTAAAGTCATCCAATGCTGTCTCTGCCAATCATCCGCATTACTTATTTGAACATCTTTCATTTGTGTACGCCTCTGATCTTTTGCCTTTTGAATCGGAATTGTCAAATCTAATTGGCCATTTGGAGAATGGATAGAAGCCCTGTTTCGATAGGTTTGTTTCGGAAAATTCTCGTACTTTTCCATCAGAATATCACCATCAGATTGCAGGATATGACCATAATATGCTATTGGACCTAAATAAAAAGAAGGTAAAACTATTCCTTTTTCCATATCTTCGTAAAAGAAAACAAAACTATAAAGATTAAAGCGAATTAAGAAAAATTAAAATAATACATGAATATATTAAGCTCCGTCCTATTATCTATCGTCGCTGCTCTTCCCTTCTCCGCTTTATATTTACTTTCTAATGGCCTTTATTATCTATTATATTATATTTTTGGGTATAGGTTAAAAACAGTTTCCACTAATCTACAAAATGCGTTCCCCGAAAAATCTGCATCAGAACGCAAAAAAATTGCGAAAGAATATTACAGATATCTAGCCGACCTCATTGTTGAAATCGTTAAGATGAAAAACATCTCAAAAAACGAGATGAAAAAAAGAATGTATTTACTAAATCCGGAACTCATCCATCACTATTTCGACAATAATAAATCTATAATTTTAGTGACGGGCCATTATGGTAACTGGGAATGGGGGATTCCGCGCATGGCACTCATTTCAGACCATCCGTCTCTTATAATTTATAAACCATTAAACAATAAAGGGTTTGAAGACATCTTCAACAAGATGAGAACCCGATTCGGGGGAATAATGGTGCCCATGAAAAGCACACTCAGAAAAATTATTGAATACCAAAACCAACTGCATGCGAGTGTTTTTTTAAGTGACCAAACCCCCACCCCAAATGGTTCTGATTATTTCATTGACTTTTTAAATCAACCCACTTTAGCATTTAAGGGAATAGAGAAAATAGCACGAAAAACAAATTTTCCAATCGTATATTGCCATATTGACCGAGTAAAAAGGGGCTATTACCAAGCTAAATTCACTACTTTGGTGGAACAACCAAAGGAAACACAGGAGAATGAGATTACGCTCCTTCACAATAATTTTTTAGAGGAAATAATAGAGAAAAAACCTGAACTTTGGCTTTGGTCTCATAAACGATGGAAGCATAAACCTAAGCATGATTAATTTTCCAAAAGTCGCAGTTGTCATTTTAAATTGGAACGGAAAGTATTATCTCGAACGTTTTTTGCCATCCGTTTATAACAGTTCCTATCCGAACCTAACCTTCGTTATAGGCGATAACGCTTCTACAGATGATTCCGTCGCGTTTATAAGAAAAACCTATCCAAAGATTACCCTTATACAAAACGACAAAAATTACGGATTCGCTGGAGGGTATAATCGCATATTAGAACAAGTGGAAGCAGACTATTATATTATTCTAAATTCTGATGTAGAAGTGAGTACAGGTTGGATAGAACCCATCATTGAAGCAATGGAAAGTGACTCAACGGTAGCAGCTGCACAGCCGAAAATATTATCCTCATTGCAGCCTGATCTTTTTGAGTATGCCGGTGCGGCAGGTGGCTATATTGACAAATACGGTTACCCTTTCTGCAGAGGAAGAATTTTCGACACGATTGAAACCGATCGTGCGCAATATAATGACCCTGCATCCATCTTCTGGGCCTCGGGAGCTGCCTTATTTATTAAAAGCAAGATTTGGAAAAAGAGCGGCGGCTTTGACGAAGACTTTTTTGCACACATGGAGGAGATTGACCTATGCTGGCGATTAAAAAGAATGGGTTATTCTATTAAATACTACCCCTTTTCGGAAGTTTTCCATGTAGGCGGTGGAGCTTTAAACAAGGAAAATTCATTTAAAACCTATTTGAATTTTAAAAACAACTTGGTCATGCTCCAAAAAAACCTACCGTTTCCACAAGTTTACATCATATTATTTTTTCGTCTATGGTTAGACTTATTTGCTATAATACGTTTCTATTTAAAAGGCCAATTCAAAGATGCGGTAGCTGTACACCGAGCACATTGGAACTTCTTTAGAAATTTTATTAAAAACAATAAGAAACGGAATATACAAACGACTAATTTTAAAGTTAGCGAACTTTATACCAAACTAATCGTTTGGGATTTTTTCTTTACAGGCATAAACAAATTTAGCCTATTAAACAGTAAGGATTTTACTCGAAAGACAGATTAAGAAACAAAGCTTAAAATAGCTAATTTATAACTTGACAATCCGAACCCTCCTATCACGCCTTTACAATTCTTGGCAATTAATGATTTATGCCTAATTTTTTCCCGTGCATACACATTAGAAATATGCACTTCTATCACGGGTGTGGTCACTGACGCAATAGCGTCTGCAATGGCCAAAGACGTATGAGTATAAGCACCCGCATTGAGAACAATTCCATCAAAAGCAAAACCAACTTGATGAATCATATTAATAATCTCTCCTTCGGTATTACTTTGGAAATACGTTAATTCGAAGTCCGTAAACTCTTCCTTAAGGTTTTCAAAATATTTCTCAAACCCTAAATTTCCATAAATTTCAGGTTCTCTTTTTCCTAATAAATTAAGGTTAGGACCATTAATAATTAAAATTTTCATTAGAATAATTTGTTTGAAAGTGGCAACGAAGCTATCATGAGTGAATTATTTTTCACAATTGTTTTGTTTTTGCGGTGTTCAAGAGGTCGCTTTGCTAAGTTCATTTCGGTTTATTAATAAATTGTTTGCTTTCCTTCGCATTAATGAGCTCGCTACGCTCGGTTGTGACTTTTGTAAACTCATGATGGTTTCATTATCTAATTTAAAATTCGCTTTGTTAATCAACTAATTTACATCCTTTCTCTCGGAAATGGAACGTAGAGATCTGTCATTCAATAGCAATATGATAAGTTATAGAGTTCTCGACTACGTTCCACGCCGCTAAAAATGACTGCAGAATGACCCAAAGATAGCAATCTCTAGCTGTTTATTTAATTGTAAAGTCTCTTCTTTTTTCGCACTTTAGCGCCTTCTTAAAGAAAGTAAAAATGGGACCAATAGGAATATTCGATTCGGGTTATGGTGGCTTGACAGTTTTTAAAGAAATTTTAAAAGAACTACCCCAATACAATTATATTTATTTGGGTGATAATGCTCGCGTCCCATATGGAACAAGGTCTTTCGAGACCGTATACGAATACACAAAACAATGCATAAATAAGCTATTCGAAATGGGCTGTCCAATCGTCATTTTAGCTTGTAATACTGCTTCGGCAAAAGCGTTGAAAAGCATCCAGCAAAATGACCTAATTGGGGACCACGAAGGAAAAAAAGTCTTAGGAGTAATTCGCCCCACTACAGAGATTATAGGAAGTTTTACCAAAACTCGACACATCGGAATACTGGCTACACCAGGAACCGTAAAATCAAGATCCTATCCTATTGAAATTCAGAGATTCTTCCCAGATGTCACTGTATATCAAGAGGCCTGTCCAATGTGGGTGCCAATCGTTGAAAACAACATGATCGATCACGAAGGAACACCCCTTTTTATCAAAGAAAACATCGACAATTTGTTAGCACAATCCCCGGAAATAGACACCTTCGTGCTAGCTTGCACGCATTACCCAATGCTTTACCCTTTAATTCGACAACTTACCCCCCCTCATATCCTAATCGTGTCTCAAGGAGAACTGGTATCAGCGAGCTTAAAAGACTACCTTAAACGACATCCAGAAATTAATGATAACTGCATAAAAGAAGGTGAGATAACCATTTTTACAACCGAAAGTGAAGAGAATTTTAATGAAAAAGCAGCGCTCTTTTTTGATATATCAGTTCAAGCAAAACATATAAACTTGGGTTTCCATTAAGTGCGTCGACTATACTTTTTGTTCACTCCCTTATTATGGTAAAGATAGTAGAAGTTTTTTTTCTAAGTATAGCTTAATTACAGAATTTGATTAAATCCTCACATTAGCTTTGAGCAAACTGGTTTATTTTGAGTTTGAGCCTCTTTAGTAACGAATCTTCTTTTATTAAATCAGGATTTTCCAATAAAAAGTTTACTCCATACTCATAGCCAACACCAACAATTTCATCTGCCTTTCCCAGATCAAAAATATTATAATTGATTAAGTCTTTTGGCTCTATAAACATATGACAACCATTGGCCGACTGTCGAGTAATGGCTACAAAACTCAAATGAAACGCACGTTCTACTATAGCACGAAGTCCACTTTTTTCATTTATATCCCATATCGGATTAACGTGAATGGCGATAATATTCTTCTTGTTTCGTCGAAAAGGTTCTATCGGTAGATTATTTGCTAAAGCTCCGTCTACATAGGGTATACTCTCGATTTCATAAGCGGGGAAAATAGCTGGAATTGCACACGAGGCCATAATTGCCTCCTTTATACTTCCGTTTTTGAATATCTTTTGCCTTCCATCAATGAAAGATGTGGCCGTTATATATAAGGGTATAGGCAATTCCTCAAACGTTTTAAAACGCAAATTTTGCTCTATGTAGTCAGCTACTTTTGTAAAAGACATTAAGCCTAACTTAAAAGAATTCCATCCAATCATTCTGCGACTCAATTTGCCGGCGAGCATCTCGATAATCTCGTCAGGAGTAAATCCGTTAGCTAAAAAGGCTCCAACTACTGCTCCGGCACTTGTACCTGATATAGCTGATGGGAATACATCTTTTTCTGCCAATGCTTTCGCAACCCCTAAATGTGCGAACCCTCTTGCTCCACCGCCTGAAAGTACAAATGGTTTTTTTATCATTTTTGCTTATATCCCTACAAAATATAGTTTTTTCTTGATATATCATAAAGTATAGAGGTGTGAAAGGTATGTTATCGCAATGCCGTCGCGACGCCGGAAAAAATATTCAATGCCCAGCCAGCATTGGAGAGAAACATGAAAGCGTTCATCTAGCATCATCGACTGTTGTCGACCAGGCCATTAATCAAACTTTTCCATTGAGAAAACGACATTCCCAATTTGGCAGCTAATCCTACAGCGAGGTTACGGACTTTATCAGTAAACTTGGGGGAATCAGTATTTATCAATTCATTACGACCATGGTATTCAGCGACTATCTCCCCTTTTTCTCTTTTAACCAATAAAGTTGACGTTGCAGTACTTTTAAAAAAATGTGCTACCTCCTTATCATCTTGGTGTTTCGGATTGGAAGTCGGCCTTAAGGTAATTGCGCAATATTCTCCATCTTCGGCTGTTTCATTTACGATTTTATCAACACTAACCCAATCATAACCTCCTCCTTTACTAGTTCCTGGTCCGGGTATGTCGATTTGAATAATATCGTTTTCGTGCATCTCTCTTAATATTTCATTTCCCTGTTGATCGGTCAATGTAAATGTTGAAGCTGGAATTTTCGCAATGTCATACCATTCGAAAGCACGCAACAACCTCCTTTTTGCCACGTGATAAAAATTCTGAGCTTCGATTTCACTATCAAAGGACGTTTTCGCTTGTAGATCCAACTGCTTTCCTTCATTTTGCGGTGGAATCGACTGGTTCTCTCTCTTCATTGATCTCGACATTTTATATATTTAGAACAACAAAGCGTTAACAAAGTTTGAGAAAAATAGTTGTTGGATTAATCGAGTTCGATAAATGAATATGTAATAGTTGGTTTCCCAACTTCCTCATTTATCCATGCAGCCAACACGCCATTTCTGAAAGATGTAACAACAGGGTGATGTGCTATTTGTGAATCTGGACTTATTGGAAACTTTGCTATCTTTCCACGATTGAAAAGAGTCAATATAATTCTTGACCTCCCGGGCGATGAATGATTTACCATAGCTTCCCCGTGATCCATCAAAGGCGTACCCCCAGGATTCTGCTCTTCACCCCATACCTCATCCCAGATCATAGCTAAGGTATCCCCTTTAAGAGGAACCATTTGAGGATGACGTCCTACACGACTCATTTCTATTTTCTCTCTAAACTGTCCACTTGCATCGTCTAATGAACTAAGATATAAGCCAGGGATCCCACCTCCAGTAAACCACAGAGCATTAATTCCGCTTTCAGTATGAGCCAGGCTCGGACCTGTATGTGGACAACCTTCTATTTGCCAATTATCTTTACTTATTGGCTTAACCGCACTAAAGCTTTTGCCGTTGTCGTTAGAAAAAGAATAAACCATATCTCTTACTTGTTTGCCTAAATGGCCTGATGGGAGTTGGATTCCTCTATAGGCAATATGTATTCCTCCATTCTCATCTTTAAAAAATGCGGTTCTACAGCACTCGCAGGTATTTTTATCCAAACAGATATCTGCTCCAAAACCTTGACCCTTTTCAGTACGTGCAAAGAATAGGGCCGATCCTTTTTCCATGTCCCCGAAACGACCGTCTAGCCATATCGCACCAACCTCACCATCATCTAATGAACTAATACTGAAAAAGCTTCTTCCATAATGGGATGAGCTCTCTGAATGAATAAACTGTGGTTCAGTCCAACTTTGACCATCATCATTCGAAAGTGTATAATAAATCGCACTGGCAAACCTACTCTCCGCATTTTCAAATCGCTTGTTAAATAAAGCGACGACTGTTCCATCCTCTTTGAAAGCAACCTTGCTCATACTTTCGGAGGCTGTGCTACATCCATCGGATCCCAGAACCGTAATAGCATCGCCAAATTTATTTGAGTTAGGATCATAAATTGCATATTTCAATCGATAGATTGAATCTTGGCTGTCTAGTTCTGTCCAGCAAAGTACTGGATTCCCGTTATTATCTTTTGTAAAATAGGGGCCTACAGCTGCGGCCTCTGTAATTGTATGGTATTCAATACCAGTTTCTTTTCCTGGACTTGATTGACAAGCATATAGAATGATGGAAATTGAAAAAAGAGATATTATAAAATGAATATTTTTCATTGAATAAGTTGTTTAAGCATGTTTGCCATGAATGAATAGGTAATGTACTATAACAAATATTTAAAAGTAAATCCGCCATAAGCGCTTCTTTTTGGTGATGGGTTAAAATATGGAGCAGAACCGCCTCCAAAGCTTGTAGCGTTTAAAGAAACAATAGAACTATAACTTTGGTTTAAAATATTATCAAACCCTCCATAAATATTGATTTCAAATACCCGGAGCACATTCTTTTTATAACCTAATTTTGAATTTACGATATGGTACGACGAATTGTAATCCGTATTTGCATCGTTTAAAGGAAGTCGATCATTGTATAAATAACTTCCATAAAAATAAAATCCTCTTTTACTCTCTATATCCAATCCCCCACTAATTACCCATGGCGCAATGCCTGTCAATTCATTTCCTTTATAATTCGAAACCAGCTCATCATTGGAATCTAAAATCGCGTATTCACGGAATGTAAAATCAGAATAGGTCAATGCAATATACGGATGCAAACGCGTTAGCTTACCCCGATTCTCTGAATGTAAAGCTTGATAGGATAAAGCTAGCTCGACACCGTTATGATTGGTCTTTCCTGAATTATGATATATAGTTATCCCTTGCTGGATTGATTGAGCTATTAACTCACCTTTCATATCCATCCTAAAAACAGCTAGATCGTAAGCCAACTGAGAATTAAACAAATTACCTTTTGCGTTAATCTCATAGTTTAAAGCTTTTTCGGCTTGTAAAGCGGTGTTTATAGAACCATCCACATTTTTAATCTCTGAGCTAGATGGTGGCGAAAAACCTGAGCTAACACCGGCATGTAAACTTAATGCGTCACCAAAATTGTGACTCAATGCTATTCTTGGCGTAGCTTGGGGCTTGAATATTTTAATACCACTTTGATCTGGTATCAGATAATCAACAACGTCGTAACTTAAACTGTTATAACTTAGCCCTAGAGTCAAATTAGTCCTTAATCCAAGAGCGGTTTCTGATTGATAAATAGAGAATAAGAAACGTTGCTATAATCTAAATTCGTATTGATATTGCCTTCTTTTCCTTGATTATTGGAATATTGAGTCCCTTTGGTAAGCCCTTCATTATACTCCGCTCCAAATGTAAATTTTGTTGGTAAAAATTTAAAATTGGGATTAAAAGCGAAACGTGTCCTTCCTCCATAACTTTGATAAAAGTTTCTGAGGTAAGCAAATGGAAGGGGGTGATCTAAATCGTAAAAGTAAGTAAAAACACTAGTATTGTTTATCAGGTTTTCAGTAAAACGATATTGCTGTCCTAGTCCAATCCGGGTCCAGTTTTGGTATCTTCCCGCATGCTTGTCTAAATTACTTGCATTTGCCTGCAGAGGATTATCTGCAACTTGATCCGCTGTTAAAGAACCGGGTATTTGCGAATGTTGAGTAGTCCGATTTAATAGTAACGTGATAATCCTTTTGTCGCTTGGAAATAATTGAAAGTTTCCGGTCAAAAAACGACGCATATCTTTACTATGATCGCGAAAACCGCCATACTCTTGCCAGCCATAGGAGACATAGGAATTGATTTTATCACCACCACTTCGATAAGCGCTAGATAAACGATACAAGCTATTGGCCCCTACCAATGCAGTGGCTTCAACGCTTTGTTCTTGATATGGAGAACGCTGCAACTGAAAATTGATCACCCCACCCGTGCCGGCACCATAAATACTAGATGCGGGACCTTTGATAATTTCAGCCCTACCAATACTTTGAACATCTAAAGCTTCAATCCTCGTTGTCCCATCGGCCTCTGTTACGGGGATCTCATTTACATAAACTTTAATATTCCTGATGCCAAAGGCAGCCCTAACACCATTTCCCCTAATCGAAATACGCGCCTCAGAAAGCGTGCTTTGATCCATCCGCACGCCGGCAATTGCATTTAATGCCGGCTGTAAGGAAACTGCGCTTCCCCGTGTAATCTCTCGAGAAGTAATCAGAGAAACCGAACCAGCGGTTTCTTTATTTGTTTTATTCCCATCAAAACCAGTGATTCTGACTTCACTAAGATTAATGATTTCCGCTTCCAATTGAATATTAAGACTTAGCTGGTCAGGATCGACCACGACAGTTTGGCTCTTATACCCCATCATATCGATCAATAACTGATCAGATCGGTGATCACCTTGGAATTCAAAATAACCGCTTTTATCGGATTTTATACTCTGGTGTGTGGCTGACATTTTGATTGTTACCCCAACCAACGGTTGCCGGGTTTGAGAATCATAAACATGGCCTCTAATAAGATGACTTTGGGCTTGAGTGTAAAAAAATAAAAAAAGAAAACAAAAAAATAATAGAAATGCTCTGACGAATTTCATTTTATAAATATAAACAGGCAAGACTAACAAAGTTGATCAACTGCCATAGCTTATACAAAGCGTAACAATCAATTTTATTGATTAGGGCTTTGTAATTAAAAAATTAAATAACTGCGATTTTCCTTCGAAATGAAGAATAAAATGAGATAAATTAAGCTCGCGGAGGATGAAAGATAACAAAGGAAGGTTGAGGGAGAAGAAAGACTGTTTCCTTGATCGAAATACTTTTCACAAACTGAATGGGCGAATTTAAAACTACTTTCTCAGTAATAAATGCTTCTTGGAAATTATGTTTTTGAGACTCGCGTTCTTGACTTTTTTCTTTTTCTTCCGCCTGCTTTAGTTTCTTTGATAAATAACATTGTCCATCGCAATTCATTTCGGGCGTATCCCGATTTTCGCAAAGCTCGGTAACAATGTATGTATGATTTAATTCAAATCCAGCAAAAATAAACAACCTGGTAAAGCTGGCTAAAGTAACTGAAAAAATTAAAACTATTGCGGTTATGCTTCTGAACATAATGCTTCAAAACTATACATTATTTCTCATAACAACACCCATTCCGATTAAATATTATAACAGTTTTTTTCTTATTTGAATGTAGCTATTTTTCCAAAATCGATCTATCCCAACCAGCTAATTCGACACCCTTTCGATAGGTGCTTCTCAAGAACCTCAACAATGCTCGTTCTTCATCTTCCGATTGTTGGACGATAGAATAAGGGAAAACAAACTCTCCCAGTGTCTGATGGTAATATGCTCCTTCCGGTTCAATTTCTGCTTTAGAATAGCCAAGCGGCTCGGGATACAAATAGGCATAAAATATAGGCTCGGGAAGAGTTTCATTACCCATCCAAAATCCCACACTACTAACTTCCCGATTATAAGACTCTTCAGCAACCCAATTGGGCAAACCAGGAATTCCTCCAGGATGCTTGGGAGCAGTTCTTCCTGAGAAAAATGACAGAGCTAAATCAAACCCACCCCAGAAAAAATGTATTGGACTACTTTTCCCTCTAAAATCGGAACGGAACTTTAAAAAGACTTCATAGATATTCAAATGTGCTGTATGGAAAGCATTTACCTCTTCTCTATCATAACTTGAATGTATTGTATCTTCATCGAAAGGAATTGGATTTTCAATTTCGCTAGGTACAGGGTAAATAGAAATATGAATATTTAACTTTCGAAGATCGTGAAAAACACGGTGATAAAAGTCAGCAACATACATACCGGATAAATCTAACTCAGTCACTTCTCCCTCATTGGTTCTAATTCTCAATTGGTGTTCAAGAAAGTCGAAATCAATCTGGAAACTTTTATCTTCATAGGGAATCGTTTGGGTTGTTAATCCTTTTGGGGTAATATGAAGAGCAACATGCCAGGAATGATTAATCCAGGGAAGGGTTGCTAATTTTATTTTGCCAATGATCTGAGTAAACAAATGCAAAGTCTCGAAAGTTGCTCTTCCTTTATTATAAGATAATACAGGCCATGGCTTTTTCATAAAAGTTGGTTTATTGGTTTAATGATCTAGTGTGTGAACTCCTTTACAAACACTAACAACCGATTGAAGAAATTGATTTTTAAAAAAAGCAACCAAACTAACTCGATCTATTCTTGTTAATAGAAGACAATTTATTCAATAATATTAAATTAACAAATATGACAACCTCCAATAATACCGTTGAAGTTCTAAACAATTTGGTCCAAATTAACAACGATCGTATTGAAGGATACCAAAAAGCAATCGAAGAGCTTAAAAGAACTGATACAGATCTCCATAATCTTTTTACAAGTTTTATCACTCAAAGTACCGACTTAAAACTGGCTTTAGAATCTGAAATTGCCACTTTAGGAGGTAAAGTAGAAACTGGCACGACAACTTCCGGAAAGATATATCGAGCTTGGATGGACGTAAAATCACTTTTTACAGGAAAAGACAGACAAGCGATCCTTGATACTTGCGAATTTGGAGAAGATGCAGCGCAAAAGGCATATAAAGACGCTGAAAATAGCGATGACATTCTTTTAAATATACAAAAACTAATCACCGCTCAAAAACTAGAACTTAAAGCTTCGCATGATAAGGTTAAAATATTAAGAGATAGTGAAAGAGCTAAAAGTTAAGCAAATGAAAAAAGGAAAAATTATTTTGATATCATTCGTTTTCATTTGGGCTATGGCGGCCTGTAATCGACCTGATCCTGATAAAAAACTTAAAAATACCGAAACGCCATCAGAATATAACGAGGATACGACCGATATTGGTCAGGATACTCTTGGTGCGGGTGATGCAAAAGGATCAGATCACGCTGAAGACTTTCCCAAGTTCGAATAAAGAATTAACCTTTTATTATATCCGCAGCATTTAACCGAACAGTAAAAGGAACGGATATACCGTTGTCGTCAAGTGTTTTTTTGATAGCCATAATTACAAGAGACCGCATATTAATAAAATCTCTCTCGTATTGGAATTTTACCCAAAAACGCACTTCGAAATTAATGAAACTGTGACCAAACTCGGTATAAGCAACGACTATCTCTTCTTTTCTAATAATCTCGTCTACAGGTTTTAGCGCCTGAAGAACAAGCCTTTCAATAACGGCAAGGTCCTCATGAAAAGAAGCCCGAAATGTTAAGTCGATTCTTCGTTCGCCTAGAACTGTATAATTTATGATCGGATTCTGGATGACGCTCCTATTCGGAATGACTACCTCTTGCCCTTGAAATGTTCTAATTACAGTATCTCGAATGTTTATTTGAGACACCGTTCCAATATATTCACCCATTTGAACGACGTCCAATACATCAAAAGGCTTTCGATAAGCTAAAATTATCCCTGATAAAAAATTAGCGGCAATGTCTTGAAATGCAAAGCCTAGGGCGATCCCAATAATCCCAACCCCCGCAAGAAGAGAGGTAACTGCAGTTTTTAAGTTTAACACTTCTAGTATAATAAATATACCCAAGCCTAAAACACAGTAATAGACCAATCCTATAAAAAGATTTTTTATCACCTCATTTTTTGAAGATTGATCAAAAAGCCGGTGAATCCATCCTTTAGCAATTCTTGCAGCAAAGAAAAAGAGAATAAAAATGAGAATAGCAACAGCCATATTCGGTATGTGACCAATAAAAACATCTACCCAGCTCTTTATTTTATCGATAGCTGTCCCAAAGGAAACTTTAGTCTGATTCGTTAAATCATTCACATCCATATTCTCAATATTTGCATTTAGAGTTTGTAAAACCGTAAACTTAGAAAAAATTCTTTCGCATTACACAAACCAAATAAAAGAATTTAATGATCTTTTTTCCCTATTTGTGCTGTTTTACAAGAGAACTCATAAAAAAAGTGCCTATTTAAATTAAATACTGTTTCTTTGTACGAATGTCTTTAACCATCACATCACTAAATTCTGGAAGCAATGGAAATTGCTACTATATTGGGAACGAAAATGAAGCAATATTAGTAGACGCAGGCATATCTTGCCGCGAGACCGAAAAACGAATGGCGCGACTAGGCTTATCTATGCAAAAAGTAAAGGCTATTTTTATTAGTCATGAACATTCAGATCACATTCGCGGGATCAATGTACTTTCTAAAAAATATCAAGTCCCAGTTTATATAACGCCAAACACTTTAACTTTTAGTCGGCTAAACCTGTCACATTCTCCAGTAGTTTCTTTCAAAGCATTTGAGCCAGTAAAAATCGGTAACCTAACGATTACTGGATTTCCAAAACTCCATGACGCTTCCGATCCTCACAGTTTTGTTATTTCTCAAAACGATATTAAAGTCGGTGTATTTACAGACATCGGGGCGCCTTGTGATCATGTGATCAATCATTTCAAGCAATGTCATGCTGCTTTTTTAGAAGCAAATTATGACGATGATCTGCTCGAAAAAAGCAAATATCCTTACTTCTTAAAAAGCCGCATACGTGGAGGAAATGGACATCTATCCAATCGCCAAGCCCTTGACCTCTTCAGGACGCACCGACCATCATTTATGACCCATCTTCTATTAGGGCACTTATCAAAAAACAACAATTGTCCTGTTCTAGTGAAAGATCTATTTACGGAACATGCGGAGGGAGTAAACGTTATCATCGCTTCCCGATTTGAAGAAACTCCAATTTATCGGATAAGCGGGTGATTTAATTTTGATTTCTACTGGATATTCATTATATTTAGATAATTGTAGGTCCTTATTATTAAATCTTTAGGTGATGAAAACTATAATTTCACTGTTATTGAGCTTCTATTTTTTTAATGTCCATGACAAGCCAATTGTTCCATCTGTTGAAGTCCAACTAAAAACAGCCGTTCTAGCGGCACCCGAAGAATTAAGAGCAGCAGCTACGATCTACGGATTTAATAAGGAAGGTATTATGGTAGTACTTCGTCAAGGAAGCAATGACGTTATCTGCCTCGCAGATGATCCAAAAGTCACGGGATTCAATGTAGCCTGCTATCACAAAGACTTGGAGCCATTCATGAAACGCGGACGTGAGCTAAAAACAGAAGGCAAGAAAGGCAAGGAAGTAGAGTATTTACGGACAAAAGAAATAGACGAAGGGAAAATATTGATGCCTAAGAACCCTACGACGCTTTACGTACTTACAGCACCTGAAGAAAATTATAATTCTGAAACCGGCGAAGTAAGCAACACTTACTTGCGCTATGTTATTTACACACCTTACGCCACGTCCGAAAGCACGGGTCTACCTCTTAAACCACATGTTGCAGGGATGCCTTGGATTATGGACCCCGGTAAGCCGCATGCGCATATCATGATCTCCCCAGCACCCAATTCTTCAAAATAAGCAACAAGCTTAAAAAAATAAGGGGAATCATTAATAAATCTGCATCGAAAGGATGTGAATGTTGATTCTATGCACTCACAATGCACCGTTAGCTAATTTTAAGGTAGGCAAAAAGGTCGAGTATTTAAAAAACGGAATAGCGCCTTTTTAAGTACTCGACCTTTTATAAAAAGCTCTTTTAAACCTTATCCTCCGCCATCTTCACTTTACCTCTCTACTTCGAGAAGTCTCTCAATTTCCTTAAATATTGGGTTGCGGTGTAGTTCTTAAGTAAGGTTTAATTTCTTTAAAGCCTTTTGGAAACCTCGCAGGGATATCAGCGGTAGGTATAGCTGTAGAAACAATACAATCATCGCCATTTTGCCACTCAACTGGTGTTGCAACTGAATATTTATCCGTCAACTGCATTGAATCAATAACTCTTAATATCTCTTGAAAATTTCGACCAGTAGAAGCTGGATATGTAATCGTCAACCTTACTTTTTTATCCGGCCCTATAATGTAAACCGACCGTACTGTGCTGGTAGAAGAAGCATTGGGGTGAATCATTCCAAAAAGTTCAGAAATCTTACGATCCTCATCTGCAATAATCGGGTAATCAACGTTCACGTTTTGCGTTTCGTTGATGTCTTTAATCCAACCTTTATGATCTTGTACGCTGTCAACACTTAAAGCCAATACCTTCACTCCTCTTTTATCAAATTCAGACTGCAAAGCTGCTGTACGTCCCAATTCGGTCGTGCATACCGGAGTATAATCTCCTGGATGCGAAAATAAAACGACCCAATGATCACCGACGTAATCGTAAAAATCAATATCTCCTTTTGATGTTTTTGCTTGAAAGTTTGGCGCAATATCTCCTAATTGTAAACTCATTTTGTTTTAGATTTAAGATTAAGCAGAAATTTGCTTAATAGTCTACTAAATTAATAGACTATCTTAACAATACCAAATTCGATTTGTTTTTGTTAACAACAAAATTAAGGTATTAAAAATCCATTACCTCAAATCGATGTTGAAAAGAATATTTAAAGTACTCAATGATAGATCACTAGTTTCACTTAACGAAAAAACAATATGAGTATACAAAATCTACATAAAGCTGAATTTCAGCTAGTTTATAAGAAATTAGCACTAACAAAAAAGACTTGCTTTGTCTCAGAACAGAAAACTGCAAGGAGATAAAGCAAGTCTTATTACGAAATTAAATATGATCGGCTGTCTACCGAGGCTCTTTATAGTTTTTCGTTCGCATTAATGCAGTTTAACTCTGCAAACGCTTGGGTCAATCTTGTCACTAAACTTTCTTCGCCTTTTCGTAGCCATACCCGAGGGTCATAGAATTTCTTATTTGGCACGTCAGGGTCGGTCGAACTGCCTATTTGTGCTTGCAAATTGTCTTCATGTTCTATATAATATTCACGAACTCCGTTCCAGAATGCCCATTGTATGTCGGTGTCAATATTCATTTTGATTGCTCCATAGGATAATGCCTCAGAGATTTCTTCTGGAGAAGAGCCTGAACCTCCATGAAAAACAAAGTCAACAGGTTTCTCATCTTCAATCGAGAATTTCTCGCGAATATACTCTTGTGAATTTTTTAGAATAACAGGTTGAAGCTTAATATTACCTGGTTTATAAACTCCGTGGACGTTTCCAAATGCAGCAGCAACTGTAAAGCGATGCGAGATTGCACTTAATTTTTCATAAGCGTAAGCAACTTCCTCAGGTTGAGTATATAATTTGGAACTATCAATATCGGTATTATCGACACCATCTTCTTCTCCCCCTGTTACTCCAAGTTCAATTTCAATTGTCATCCCCATCGCACTCATTCGTTTAAGATATGTGCAGCAGGTGTCAACATTCTCTTCTACTGATTCTTCAGAAAGATCTAGCATATGTGAGGAAAACAAAGGCTTTCCATGTTCTTTAAAAAACTTCTCGCCATGATCCAATAAGCCATCTATCCAAGGAAGAAGCTTTTTAGCAGCATGGTCGGTATGTAAAATAACTGCAACGCCGTAGTGTTCAGCTAATAAGTGCACGTGTTGAGCAGCCGAAACCGCCCCCAAAATACAGGCTTGCAATTTTGTATTATCCAGAGTTTTACCCGCATAAAATTGAGCACCACCATTTGAAAGTTGAATAATAACAGGAGAGTTAACTGCTTTTGCGGTTTCCATAACCGCGTTAATGGAGTTTGTTCCAATTACATTGACAGCCGGCAACGCAAACTGATTTTTTTTTGCAATAGCGAATAATTCTTGCACAGCGTCACCATGAAGCACGCCTTTATAGTTTTTTAAGTTCATTCGAAATCAATTATATTTAATATTTTTTACGAAATTAGTAAAAATTGAAGACATTTTTAACGAAATTAGCTAATTATTTGTAATCCTTACCGTTAAGCATGTAATGAAAGAGACTAATTATAATATGACACTGTTGTCTATTTTTTTTTGTTAATTTGCACCTTCTTAAAAAATTTGAATGGCTTGGTTTAAACGTAATAAAGCGGGAATAAATACCGCAACAGAAAACAAAAAAGAAGCACCTGATGGATTATGGAATAAATGTCCGTCATGCAAGAAGCCTCTTTTAAATTCTGAGCAAATTGAAAACGATTATGTTTGTCAATATTGTGGCTATCACTTACGCATTGGCTCAAAAGAGTATTTTTCAATTTTATTTGACTACAATAAATTTAATGAGCTTTTTGGAAATCTACGCTCGGGAGACCCTCTTCATTTTGAAGATACAAAAAAATATGTAGATCGACTAGAAGAAACTTATAAAAAAACAGGACTTAATGACGCTATCCGTTGTGCCCATGGTAAAATAAATGGACAAGAACTTGTCATTGCTTGTATGGACTTTGCGTTTATCGGTGGCTCAATGGGGTCGGTAGTTGGTGAAAAAATTGCCCGTTCTATCGATTACTGCATCGAGAAGAGAATCCCATTTTTGCTAATTTCAAAATCAGGCGGTGCGCGAATGATGGAAGCTGCATTTTCATTAATGCAAATGGCAAAGTCTTCAGCCAAATTAGCCTTATTAAGCAAAGCGAAAATACCTTACATCTCTTATTTAACTGATCCAACAACTGGAGGGGTTACGGCATCCTATGCCATGTTAGGAGATATCAATATTGCAGAACCAGGTGCCTTAATTGGATTTGCAGGGCCACGGGTTATTAAAGAAACAATTAAAAAAGATCTTCCAAAGGGATTCCAAACCGCTGAATTCGTTTTGGAACATGGCTTTCTTGACTTTATCGAAGATAGACGGAAAATGAAAGACAAAATTGCCTCTTTCCTAAGTATTGTGTTCCCCCATAATGTTACGCTTAAATAAATACATAAGCGATAGCGGATTATGCTCAAGGCGGGTGGCGGATCGTTACATCGAAAAAGGACAAGTATTTATAAACGGTCGCAAAGCGGTAATTGGTGACAAAGTTTCGCAAAAAGACGTTGTAAAGGTGAACGGGCAAATCATTGAAGCTCAAAGTCCCGAAGACTTTATTCTATTAGCTTATAATAAACCTGTAGGCATAACTTGCACCACCGAACAAAATGTTAACGGAAATATTGTAGATCATGTAAATCATAGCACCCGCTTATTCCCTATCGGTCGGCTAGATAAAGATTCACAAGGCTTAATATTCATGACCAATAACGGGGATATCGTGAATAAGATGCTTCGTGCTGGTAATAATCATGAAAAAGAATATATCGTTACAGTAGACAAGCCCATAACTGATGCATTTATTGAAGGGATGGGCAATGGGGTCCCCATTTTAGGAGTAATGACTAAAAAGTGCAAAATAACACAAGAAAGTCAATATGTTTTTAGAATAATACTTGTACAAGGGTTGAATCGTCAAATACGAAGGATGAGCGAATACTTCGGTTATACGGTGACAAAACTTGAGCGGGTAAGGATAATGAATATTCGATTAAAAGGCTTGCCTATCGGTGATTGGAGAGATCTTAACCAACAAGAGCTAGACGGTATCTTTTCTTTAATTGAAAGTTCTTCTTCAGGAATAAAAACAAAAGATACACAACAAAAGAAATCTTCGTCTACCAATAGGAAAAATTCGAATCCTTCTCAAAAAGCTGTTCAACAAAAATCATTAAAAACTAGAAGTTCGAATACCAGAAAACCTGCGACTAAGACAAAATCAGGGTCAAACACCAGTAAAACCTTAAAGCATAGCAAAGCGAAATCTAGCAGAAAACGATTTTAAGCTTTCTGCAGATAACATTCTTTTAATTTCGCTACGACAATATCGACTTCTTCTTTTGTATTAAACTTACTGAATGAAAACCTAATAGAGGGACGATTGCCCTCTGCACCGATAGCATGTAGCACATGCGATCCAATATTAGAACCAGAGCTGCAAGCACTACCCCCAGAAGCAGAAACACCTTCAATATCTAAGTTGAATAATAACATATCCCCCATGTCAGTTTCAGGAAAGCAAACATTTAATACCGTATATAAGCTTTTCGCAGGATCAGTTTCTCCATTAAAGTATGAACCAGGAATATGTTCGATGATTTTCTCCATCATATATGATTTCAACCCTTGAATATATTCTCGATGCTCTTCCATTTGTGCATAGGCTAGTTCTAATGCTTTCGATAGCCCAACAATACCATACACGTTTTCGGTTCCCCCTCTCATATTTCGTTCTTGTGCACCACCATATATAAAAGGCTTGATCTTTACCTTATGGTTAACGTATAAAAAACCTACTCCTTTAGGGCCGTGCATTTTATGGGCAGCACAAGCAATAAAATCCACATGTATTTTACTCAAATCATGAATATAATGACCCATGGTTTGAACGGTATCACAATGAAAAAGAGCATTATATTCTTGGCAAATTGCAGAGACGCGTTCAATATCCAATAATGTTCCTATTTCGTTATTTGCATGCATTAATGAAACGAAAGTTCTAGGGCTGCTCTTCAACAGATTTTCGAGCTGTTCTAAATCGACGTTTCCTTTGTTGTCCACTTGTAATAAAGTTAACTTTATCCTTCCACTTCTTTCTAATTCTTCGAGGCTATGTAGTACCGCGTGATGCTCTAAAGGGGAACTAATAGCATGGGTGATATCATGGTCGATTATACCGCGGTGAATGGCCGTATTATCGGCTTCTGTTCCGCCTGAGGTGAAAAATATTTCAGCAGGAGACACATTCAATAAATTTGCCACCGTCCGTCTTGCCTTTTCGATGAGTGTTCTTACTTCTCGACCATGAGCATGAATGGAAGACGGATTGCCATAAGATACTTGCATAACTTGCATCATTTCCTGAATTACTTCTGGATCTATTGCAGTGGTTGCAGCATTATCAAAATATATACGCATAACGCAAAATTACTATTTAAATCAGGGAGTTTGGTCTTATTTTCATCAGAATAATTTGTTTTAAGTGACGATGAAGCTATCATGAGTGAATAATTCAGCTCGGTTTGTGAGTTTGCGAACTCATGATGGTTCGCAATATGCTTAACTATCAATCAGGGCTTTTATATGATTCATAATCTTATCCGCTAGCGATTGTGCCTTCTCCAAGCTTGAGGCTTCGGTATAAACCCGAATAATAGGTTCTGTATTTGATTTCCTTAAATGAACCCATTCCTCTTCAAAATCAATTTTCAACCCATCAATTGTACTGAATGGCACTTCTTGATAACTTTCCTCAACAGATTTAAGTATGGCATCAATATCCATACCTTCTTGTAGAGTAATTTTATTTTTTGACATGTGGTATTCTGGATAAGAAGCTCGCAGCTCGGATATCTTTTGCTTTTTACGAGCCAGATAAGTTAAAAATAAGGCGATCCCAACTAATGCGTCTCGACCAAAGTGCGTGGCTGGATAAATTATTCCGCCATTTCCTTCACCGCCGATAACTGCGTTAACCTCCTTCATTTTATTAACCACATTCACCTCTCCTACCGCTGCTGCAAAATATTTACCTCCATGCTTTACTGTAACATCCTTCAGCGCGCGAGTTGAGGAAAGGTTGGATACCGTATTCCCAGGATTATGCTGTAAAATATAATCTGCCACCGCAACTAAGGTATATTCTTCACCGAACATCTCTCCGTTTTCCATCACAAAACATAGACGATCAACGTCCGGATCAACTGCTATACCAAGATCGGCATTCTTCTCAATTACTAATTTGGATAAATCTTGCAGGTTTTCAGCAAGTGGTTCTGGATTATGTGAAAAATGACCATTTGGCTCACAATAAAGTTCATGAACTACGTTTACTCCTAGCGCCTCTAATAACGCTGGGACAAAAACACCCCCTGACGAGTTTACAGCATCTACGACAATAGAAAAGTTTGCATTTCTAATAATGTCTGCATCTACCAGTTCAAGTCCTAAAATATGATCAATATGCTTCTGAAGGTAAGTGTCATTTAACTCCACTTTTCCAAGGCTATCAACTTCGGAGAAATCAAAATCAAGTTTTTCAGCAATTTCTAAAACTAACTGTCCTTGTTCGTCATTAATAAATTCCCCTTTTTCATTTATTAATTTAAGTGCGTTCCATTCCGAGGGGTTATGACTAGCGGTAATAATAATTCCCCCACCAGCCTTCTCGGCAGGCACTGCAATCTCAACCGTTGGGGTTGTTGATAAACCTAAGTCTATTACATCTATACCGATGCTTTGAAGAGTACCAACTACCAAGTTCCGGACCATATCTCCAGAAATTCTGGCATCCCTCCCAATGACCAACTTATTGATCCCTGTGTTCTGCTGAACCAAGCGTCCAAAAGCCGCAGTGAATTTTACAATATCTATCGGTGTCAACCCTTCATTCGGCCGCCCACCAATAGTTCCTCTTATTCCGGATATCGATTTAATTAATGTCATAGATCTTTCTTTTGAAAAGACAAAAATAGTCAATTGGGTGTAATTTGTATAAAATTAGCCCCATAAAGAATTCACAACGGCATATCTCATTGCTTTTCTCTGATCAAGCAAAGGGGAGATTAGCTTATATTTGCACCTCAATAAAATTATATAATGATAAAAGAGGAATGGTTCGAAAGTTGGTTTGATACTGATTACTACCATGTTTTATATAGGAACCGAAATACAGAAGAAGCTGCTCTCTTTATAGACCGTCTTTTTGAACATTTTCATCCCGAAAAAGGATCTAAACTTATAGATATTGCTTGTGGAAAAGGACGCCATGCTCGGCATATGAATGAAAAGGGATTTGACACTACAGGAATCGATCTCTCATCAGCCAGTATAAACTATGCTAAGCAGTATGAAAACGAGAGCTTGCATTTTTTTAGGCATGACATGCGAAAAACATTTCGACATGAGGCTTTTGATTATGCTTTCAATCTATTTACCAGTTTTGGCTATTTTCAAACCCGTCAGGAACACGTAAGTGCTTTAAGTGCTTTTAATGACTCGCTTAAACCTGGCGGCCTTTTAATTCTGGACTTTTTTAATTCTACCAAAATAATTCAAGAGCTGAGACCTCTTGAGATAAAGGAAGAAAAAGGAATTGTATTTACAATTTCTAAAGAACTTAAGGATGGCAAAATCATAAAAACAATTGAATTTGAAGACAACGAAGAGAAGCATAAATATCTTGAAAAAGTTTTTGCATTTACGTTAAAAGATTTTGAAATAATGATGGAGCAGAGTAATTTCAAAATTATTGATAAATTTGGAGATTATAATTTTCATGACTTTAATGAAAAGAAATCTTCAAGATTAATTTTAATTTGCCAAAAGGAACATGCTCGAACAACTCATCCATTATGATCAAGAACTTTTCTTACTCATTAATCAACTATTCTCTAATCCTTTCTTCGATTGGCTAATGCCTATTTTGCGGAATCCTTATACATGGGCTCCGCTTTACCTCTTTCTTATTATTTTTCTTATTCGGAATTATAAAAAGAAGGGAATCGTCATGCTTGTTTTCTTTATTATGACGTTTGCACTTGCCGACTCGACATCATCGTCCCTTATCAAACCAGAAGTGATGCGTATAAGACCATGTAATGACGTTGTTTTTAAGGATCAGATTAAGTTACGTGTGCGCTGCGGAAGTGGTTATAGCTTCCCCTCGTCTCATGCAACAAATCACTTTGCTTTAGGAATGTTCCTTTTGGTCATCTTTTATAAACGCTGGAAACCAATTATTTGGTTGAGTTTAGGATGGGCAGCATCTATAAGCTATGCACAGATCTACGTTGGCGTGCATTATCCAATAGACATACTTGCGGGCGCAATTTTGGGAAGCATTATTGGGATCGTCACCGCTACTATATTTTTATATTTCCAACCCAATCCACCAACCGTAAAGGGATGATTATTAGTGTACTATTCTTTTCTGCCTTCCTTGGAGGCATTTCTGTTTTCTTTGTCAAAAGAAACAACACCCGACTTTTGAAGCTTATTTTGGCTTTTAGTGGGGCCTATCTTTTCTCAATTACGGTTTTACATCTTATTCCCGATGTGTATGCTACTCATAGTCATACTATCGGCTTGTTCGTATTGGGTGGCTTCTTATTTCAACTTCTTCTTGAGCAATTTTCTGAGGGGGTCGAACATGGCCATATGCACCACCTCCACAGTAGCGCCAAAGGTATATTTCCTTTGGGAGTCATGATTAGCCTTTGCTTACATGCATTTTTAGAAGGTATGCCCTTATCGGGAGGCCATCAAAATACGCTCCTCTTTGGTATAGCCCTGCATCATATTCCAGCAGCTTTTGCACTAGCCAGTTTATTATTAAATAGTGAACTCTCCAAAAGAAAAATTGTAATCATGATCATTATCTTTGCTTCAATGTCGCCATTGGGACATCTATTGAGTCATATGATAAAAATTAGTTCTGTCGGAGATATTTCACAGTATTATGATCGAATGATGGCTGTAGTCATTGGAATATTTCTTCATATTTCAACTACTATATTATTTGAATCTTCAACAGCAGACCATCAATACAACCGTCAGAAAATAATGATCGTGCTATTGGGCGTAGGCGTTTCATTATTAAACTTTCTATTTCATTAAAACGACGATTAAATAGCCGCTTCGTTTAATATTTTAACCGGTATTTGTCCCTTATAGTAATCTTTTAGATGCCGTCCATCTCCATGAAGGGTCCAAATTTCTTTGGGCTTAACCTGCTGAACGGTAAATAGAATTTCCGGCCAATCCACGTGATCAGAGATATATAAAGAAATCGTATTCCCCTGTTGTAAATGCTTCCATCCTGAAGCGAAAGCTCTGATTAAAGTTTTTCTTCTATCATAACTATTAAAAGCCAAGGGAGGAACAAGGTAAACATAACCTTTGTTTGAACCTTTCATCAGCCGACGTTCATAAGGTTGATAAATTAAATTATTAACCCCAAATTCTTCGTATATTTTATGAATTGAAAAAACAGAACGATGTACTAATACTGTTTTATCCGGACAGTATTCATTTATGAGTTGATTAATTCGTTGAGCTTTTCCCAATGCATAAGCACCTAACAAAATTGAATACGGGCTTTCATTTAACTTCAAAATCTCATCAACATAATTGGGGTGATTAGTAGTGGGATTTGCAAAGGTACTTTCAGTAATGAGTACATCAGCCTGGACAAAGGTAATTGGAGTACAGGTCGGATCCTCTTGAAGTTTATAATCGCCAGTGTACAGGTATCTTGTTCCTTGGAATTCAAGTAGAATCTGCGCCGAACCTAAGATATGACCTGCTGAAATAAAGGTAATCTTTACATCTTGAATAAAAAAAGAGTGATGATAAGGATACACTTCAAAAATCTCGGTAATTCGATGCTGATAACGCCATTTCATTATTGCAGCTGTGGGTGCGGTACAATACACTAGCTTATTGCCTGGTTTCGCATGGTCTCCATGGGCATGAGAAATAACTGCAGTCTGTACTGGTACTTGGGGATCAAGATAAAAGTCACCGTAACGACAATAAATCCCTTCTGGTCTTAAAACCAAAAAGTCAGCTAGAATGCTATGCATAGTTATTGTTGTAAAAGATATTTATGAAGTTTTAAAACTTGTGGGATGACAGCAGTAACTTCATCGTTTATAATCACAAAATCTGCTAATTCCTTTTTTTTAATTTCAGGCATTTGCATATCGATACGTGCCCTCACTGCAATTTCATCAATACCATCTCGCTTCATTACCCGCTGAATCCTTAGCGGCTCGGGAGCAAAGACTAATATCGAATAATCACACGACTTATAGGCGCCACTTTCATACAGTATAGCAGCTTCGTGTAAACAATAAGGACTCTCTTGTTCTGATGCCCAATCGTCAAACGCCTTTATAGCAGCTGGATGGACCAGATCATTTAATACCTGTAGCTCATTAGGATTGTTGAAAACAATATCTGAAAGATATTTTCTATTCAGCTCGCCGTTGTCAAAATAAGCTTCTTTTCCGAATTGCACTTTTATCTTTTCGACGAGATCACGTTCGGTAATCATGATTTCCTTCGCCGTAATATCCGCATTAAATACGGGAACAGATAGAATTTCAAAAACACGACAGATCGTTGTTTTCCCACTTCCTATTCCTCCTGTTATTCCAACTTTTAACATCGTTCTTATTTCCTAAGGATATAATTTACATTCTGAGGCTCAATTTTTAGTATTGTCGAAAAGCTCGGGCTCTTCGTTATTTTTACGGGCAAATTGGAGATCTTATATTTTGAATTATCCAGATCGACAACAGCTTCAAAAGACTCTCGGGTAACTTCAGAATAATATTTTAACGGAACACTGATTGTTAACTTAATTTTTCCTGGAAGCAATACGGTAGATAGTCCTCGTTTTGGATTTTCTACACGAATAGGAATCTCTAAGACTTTTTCGGTGGTTTCTCCAATCGGTATCCTGACTTCAACGTTTGATGGGTGAACATTTAAATTACCCTGCATCTTCTTTGTTAAAGCTAAGCGCACCATAATATTGCTTTCAACACCCTTTCTAACCAAAGGTTCTGTATCCCAAGATTCGATAAGTTCAAGATCCTCCAAAGGTCCAGTAACCGTAACAAAATCGGGCCTTATCGAAATGCTGTCAATAATATTATATTGCTTCCTAAAACTTAAATCAGACACCAAACGAACAGGAACTTTTTTTATAGTCTGTTTTGAGAAATCAAAATAAAGAGTATCCGGCGAAACCTTAATTATCCTTTTATTGCCTGGGATCTGGCGGTTAATAAACCCTAGTTGGGAAGAAAACATCACCCAATTTCGGTTCTTTAGTCCACTGAGATCTACTTTAATATCTGTTGGCTGAAGCCTGAGCTTTGAAAAGAGAATTTGCCAACCCGTGCCTTCAACCTGTAAAGAAACGGTGTCTGACTGAAGGGGGTGAAAGGCTTTATTGTCGGGAGCGTTAATGTATTGAACAGCTGCTGGAACCCGATAGAGATAATTATTGGACAAAGCAAAAACACACCAGGCAATAAAAGATACAACAACGCTAATCGAAAATATTCTTAGCTTTTGCTGTTCCTTTTTACTTAAGTGAAATAATGCCATGTCCTAAAACTGGAAACGCTTAACATACCAACTTAATTGCTAGCATTGTTAAGCGTCTCATTAAAAAATCTTGGTCTCTTATTTTGCGTTTGCTGCCTTAGAAGCATCTAAAGAGATGGCCGATTTGTCAAAACGTAATTTAACATTGCTGCCAACATCTAATAAAACCGTGGTATCACCAATTTCAGTGATACGCCCGTGAATACCAGCTGAAGTAACGACTTTATCGTTTACTTTCAACTCTTCAAGGTATTTCTTGTGGTCTTTAGCTTTTTTCATTTGCGGCCTGATCATAAAAAAGTAAAAAATTACTATGATCAAAATCATCGGTAAGAAGCCGGCAATTCCTCCTCCACCTAAAGACTGCAATAGAATTGTTCCTGTTATCATCATGTTTATTATTATTATTATTATTATTATTATTTCAATTGATTATTTAGTATTTCACCTCTCCTTTTAATTGCAAAATTGTACGCGAAGGATCTGCATTAGACATAACCGTTATTATCTTTTGCTGCATTCCCACTTGATTTCGACTGTCAAAAACAACAGTGACACTACCCTTTTCTCCAGGATTAATCGGATGCTTAGAATATTCTGGAGTAGTACATCCACATGAAGCGCTGACATTTGAAAGGATCAAGGGCGCTTTTCCCGTATTTGTAAAATTATAAACATGTGTTACTTTCTCACCCTCTTTTACAACACCAAAGTCGTAAATATCGTTATCCACGGTAATAATAGCAACATCTACATCAGCGATACCAGAGGATTCTTGATTGGATAAATTAGTACGCTCATTTTCTAGCAAAGGCTGATCAACAACTGCCTCACCTTTTTGTGCGTTGGTACACGAGATAAAACTAAAAGTGATTAGCGCTAAAAAGATAATCGACTGGGTTATTCTTAATGATCTCATTTTACAAACTTAGATAAATTTCCTATATATTAATTAGTCTCCAATATAAAAAAACTTTTTATAGGTCTTTCCTCTGCTATAATTAACTCTATTTTTATTCAACTAACCCTCTTCCTATTTTGTTGATTCTTCCTTCTGAACGTAAGTCTGTTAATACTTTATCCAATATTCCATTAATAAAGGAATTGCTTTTTGGGGTACTGAATACTTTAGAAATCTCTATATATTCATTGATCGTTACCTTAATCGGTATTGAAGGAAAATTAACTAATTCAGCTATTGCCAAACGCATTATTAAGGTATCTATCAAGGCAATTCGCTCTGCTTCCCAATTTTTTGTTTTCGCAGTTATATATCCCTGATATTCATCGGATCTCCTTACAGTGATAGCAAACAATTTAGAAATAAAAGCTTCATCCTCCACCCAATTTGGTGTTAAATTAGCTAACTCGTTTTCAAGAGGATCAAGAGACTGAAAATTTTTGAAGGTTTTAGCAACCATTGCCTGCAAAACCTCTTTATCAAGCTGCCAGTTGATAAATTTTTCTTCAAAAGCATGCTCGACAGTGGGAGATTTTAAAATCAACCTTTTAAAAATAAACTTGATGATATCCTTTTCAGCTGATATCGACACATCTTCTTCCTTTAGATAGTTCTCGTACTCCTTTGAATTCTTTAACTGTTGGAAAATTTGCCTAACTAGCTCCGGGTCCAAATGGTGCCAAGATACATCATACTTCCGTGAGCGACTTTTAAACACTTGATTCTCACGTAGCATCCTTATAAAGGTGTTGTTTTCTAAACGCGTGTTGTTATTCAGATCCTTTTCGGTGGGTAAGTGTTTATTGGCCCGTTCATCCGCATCAATCAATGTAAAGTCAGCAACATCGATCAATAAATTAAGGAGCCATATATACATTTCATATACCTGATCTACGCTTTCGAGCAACGATTTTTCAAACCTTGCTAATTGCCTGTCTTCAGATTGATGATAAGCATATAAATTTTGCAATACTTTTACCCTAAGGTGCCTGCGATTTAACATATATTAAAGAACGATTTTTATTTTTTGTTTTTCAAATACTTAAAGTATTTCCTTTTTAATTACCTTTTATTTTTTCCATAGCGTGAATTCGTTGTTCTGCAAGTTGATTAGCAGCTTGAAGTGACGAAATTTTGTCTTCTCGAGACTTTTGCAAAACCGAACGCGTTACATCATATATATTCTCAGCCAGCTGCATTGTTCTAGAAACGGAATATCCCGCTAATTCAGAATAACAACTGATTAGTCCCCCCGCATTTATCAAATAATCGGGCGCATATAATATTCCTCTGTCCTTAAGCATCTGACTATGTTTCATCTCATCAACAAGCTGATTGTTGGCTGAACCGGCGATTACCTTACAGCGTAAACGCGGAATGGTTGTATCATTTAACGTTCCACCTAAAGCACAAGGAGAATAGACATCAGCTTCCAACTCATACAGTGAAGTATTTGAAATAATCTCAGCTCCATATTGATTTGCAACCTCAATCATGCGGTCGGAAACAATATCACTTACATAAACCTTCGCATTTTCTTTTCTAAGAAGAGATACCAAGCGCTCCCCAACATGACCGGTACCCTGTACCACAATTTTCCTTCCTGCTAAAGAGTCGTTACCAAAATATTCTTTAATGCCTGCCTTGATTCCATAATATACACTTTTAGCGGTAAATGGAGAAGAATCTCCACTTCCGCCCACAGATTTTGGCAAACCAGCAACATGTGGTGTTTCCATGCGCAGGTATTCCATATCCCGAGGGGTGGTTCCAACGTCCAAAGAAGCAATAAATGATCCGTTTAATTGGTTAACAAATTGCCCAAAGCGTCTAAGTAGTACTTCAGTTTTTTGAAGACGGTTATCCCCAATAATTACTGCATTACCACCTCCAAGGTTTACACCTGTTATAGCGGCTTTATATGTCATCCCCTTGGAAAGACGAAGGCTATCTTCAATCGCCTCCTCTTCTGTACGATAAGCCATCATTCGGGTGCCACCAATAGCCGGACCCAGGGTAGTATCATGAATAGTAATGATCGCTTTTAAACCCACCGATTTGTCATGGCAAAATAAAATATTTTGATGACCATATCGTTCAATAAGAGTGAAGATTGAAGTATTCAGTGACGTTAAAGACATTTTCATCAGAATTATTTGTTTTTTAAAGGTGATGATGCTATCATGAGTGGTTTGCTTTTTTCGGTTTGTGAGTTTAGTGTACTCATGATGGTTTCAAAGTTTTAAAATCAATATTCGTCAAAAGTAACAATTTTCATTGGAATAAAGTGTTTTTTAAAGGCAATGAAGCTAGAACGGAATAATTAATAGGCATTCTGGCCGGTAAACCAATATCAGCCGTATTGGTTTCATGAGAATCTATATGACGTTTTAATATTTTAACATATTTTCGCTAAAGTATCCGTATTTTTGTAGTACAACATGAAAGACCTCTTTTATCTAAATAAATATTTTTATAAATACCGTTGGCGATTAATTCCAGGGCTAATTTTTGTTATCGTTTCCAATTATTTTGCCATACTACCCGCCCAAGTGATTCGTTTCGCGTTGGATTTAGTAAAAGAAAATATTAGCATTTATCAGTTGTTTCTTGGTTTCGATAGACATGAAGAAATTTATCAGCTCTTCGGTTCAAGCCTCTTGTTGTTTGGAGGTATTGTTTTGGTGTTAGCCCTGATTCGGGGACTATTCTTGTTTCTAATGCGCCAAACCATCATTCTCACTTCTCGACATATCGAATATGATTTAAAAAATGAGATCTATGCTCATTATCAACAGCTTGACATGGCATTCTTCAGAAGAAATAACACGGGAGATTTAATGAACCGGGTAACTGAAGATGTAAGTAGGGTTCGAGCCTATCTCGGTCCTGCTATCATGTATTCAATTAACACCTTGGTTTTATCAATCATGGTTATTACTGCCATGTACCAAGTTAATAGCACATTAGCAACATACTCTCTCTTACCTATACCTTTCTTAATTGCAATTATTTTATATGTCAATAAGATAATGAATATACGCAGCGAGCGTATACAAAGACAATTATCCACTCTTTCAAACTTTGTACAAGAAACCTTTTCAGGTATCCGGATTATTAAATCCTACAATCGTGAAGAACAAAAAAAGAGAGACTTTGATTATGAAAGCGATCATTATAAATCTGTATCCATCTCATTAGTAAAGGCTCAAGCAATCTTCTTTCCACTTATTCTAATTTTAGTAGGTCTCAGTACCATCATTACCGTTTTTGTTGGTGGAGGACAGGTCATCGATGGCAAGATTTCGTCAGGTAACATTGCAGAATTCATTGTATATGTAAGTCAGTTAACATTTCCGGCGATGTCCCTAGCATGGGTAAGCTCTCTCGTACAGCGTGCTGCTGCATCACAAACTCGTATTAATGAATTTTTAAAGACAAAACCTACGATTATCTCTACTGAAACAAAAGAGATCGCCATTCACGGCAATGTCGAATTTTCCAATGTCAATTTTACCTATCCTGATACGGGAATAAAAGCTCTAAGTGACGTTTCTTTCAAAATAAATTCGGGTGAAGTCTTGGCAATAATAGGGACAACAGGTTCTGGAAAGTCCACGATCTCGAGACTTTTAATGCGGATGTATGATCCACAAAGCGGACAAATTTTAATCGACGGCCGGAGCATTAAAGACTTCAACTTAAAGCACTTCCGTAGCCAAATTGGCTATGTACCTCAAGAAGTCTTTCTTTTTTCGGATTCACTCGCAAGAAACATTGCCTTTGGAGTAGATACAACGAATACCGAAGACATTGAAGCTGCCGCAAAAGCTGCCGCGATCTACGACAACATAAAAAACTTTGAAAAGGGCTTTGAAACCGAAATTGGAGAAAGGGGATTAACCCTTTCAGGTGGTCAAAAACAACGGGTATCAATTGCAAGAGCGCTTATAAAAAATCCTGAGATATTAATTTTCGACGATAGCCTGTCCGCCGTCGATACAAAAACCGAAGAGGAAATATTGAACAATCTTAAAAAGGTAATGAAAGGCAAAACCTGTATCTTTATTTCTCATCGGGTATCCACGATTAAGAATGCAGATCAAATCCTTGTATTAGATAAGGGTCGGATTATAGAAAACGGAAACCATGAATCTCTTCTCAAAAAGGGAGGAAGCTATTTAGCCTTATATGAGAAACAGCTTTTAGAAGAAGAATCTGTATCGTAGCTAATTTACTTTAGAAATCACTGTCTCTCGCCAACCTCCTGCCTCCCCCCTTTCCATCTTGCAAGACTCCTACCGATATCTCACTTGTGTGCGATCGAGCATAACCATCTGCTCTTGCATCATCTTGATTTGATCAGCCATCAATTTTTTCTTATCGGCTTTTTTAGCTAATTGTAGATAACGTTCCGCCTCTCTTTTATTTCTTTTTGCCATCATTACTCCGGCTAAGCTCAGGTTAGCCAAAGCAATATTATGATCCATATGAACACCTAATGTCAAAGCTTTCTTGAAATATTTTTCAGATTTTAACGGAGCGGTTCTAGATTCAATTAATCCTAACAGAAGAAAATAATAACCATGCTGAACGCGAATTAATTGCTTTTCATAGTTTGTTATTTTACGAAGCCATTCTTCAGCTTTTTCCATTTTCTCCTTACGAAGATAATATTGCGCAATCAGCATATTTTCGTGAAAAAAGAAAGTAACGAAAACAATTAATGCCAATAACAACACTAAAATAGCCCAAGCCCAATGACCAAAAACAAATAAAGTAACCATAGCACCCAAAAGTGCTGCACCGATAATTAAACGAACAAAATTTGGCATCTTTTAAATAAATTATTCAGTTGAAAATTAGATACAAATATCGACTTATTTTAATGCTTTATCAACTCTTAATTTTTTTATGGCTTAAATACGTTAATTTTGACTGAATGAAACAACTTACCTACAACGATTGGGACGAGATTCTACATGAAGAATTTGAAAAACCATACATTGTTAAATTATCAAAATTTTTAAGCTCAGAACTTAAGCAGCATCGGGTATTCCCTCCTGAAGCAAATTTCTTTGAAGCATTAAAAAAAACTCCTTTTAAAGACGTAAAAGTGGTCATACTGGGCCAAGATCCTTACCATCAATTGGGTCAAGCAAACGGATTAGCCTTTTCAGTCAACCCCGGAATTCGAATTCCTCCTTCCTTAAGAAACATATATAAAGAACTCTATTCAGATATAGAAGAATTTAAAATCCCTACACACGGAGACCTTCACCCTTGGGCAGAACAAGGAGTTCTATTGCTAAATACAACATTGAGTGTTCGTGAAAATAACGCTGGTTCACATCAAAAAAAAGGTTGGGAAGAGTTAACGGACGAAATAATTAAAAAAATATCCGATTTAAAAACTGGTGTTGTATTTTTATTATGGGGAAAGTTCGCTCAACAAAAAAGTGCGCTAATTGACACAAAAAAGCACTTCATCCTCACGACTACGCACCCTTCTCCACTTTCAGCACATCGTGGGTTTTTAGGCTCTAAACACTTCTCTAAAGCTAATGATATATTGATCAAAATGGGGAAGAATCCTATAATTTGGAAATTATGAGCCAATTGCCAGCTTTCAGTGATCAGCTTTCGGTTCCATATTCCGACAGACAATCTCGACCGCAATAGAAGAGATCTATTAGTTAAACATCTGAAAAAACAAGAAATTTATCCATCAACGTTCTCTTTTAGGGCTGAAATCAAAAAAGACTGGCGAAGTCATATTAAAAACAGCTAGATACTTCGTAAGTAAATAAAGATTTCATACGCAAAGTACTTATAAATAGACTGTAGAAGCTGATAACTCACAGCTGATCGCTGTTTAATATTCCATGGGGACGATGGGTTCCTTTTTGCTGGTCGACATAATCACCATAGTTTGAAACGTTTTTACGTAAGGGATCTTACTGATCTTTTCCATGATTAGCGTTTCGTAGGTTTTAATATCTTTAACATAGACTTTTAAGATGAAGTCACACTGTCCGGTAACATGATGACATTCTGTAACTTCCTTGATTCCCTTAATCAATTGGACAAACTCCGGAATCGCATTATGCGTATGAAAATCCAATTGGATTTGAATAAATGATTTTATTCCAAGCCCCAACAGCTCTTCATCAACTAGAGCGTGATAACTTTTTATGTATCCTGAGCTTTCCAGTTTCCTGACGCGTTCTAACGTTGGAGCCGGCGACAAGCCGATGCTTGAGGATAGCTGTAAGTTAGTAACTCTACCATTCTCTTGAAGGAGTTTCAAAATTTGGAGATCTATTTTGTCAGGTTGATGAGCCATAATATGTTGAATTTTAGAGTAAAACTACGCTTTCTTAAGCCCGAGCTTCCATGGTGATTGCATAAAGCTTCATTTGCTTTACCATAGATAAAAAACCATTGGCGCGAGTCGGTGACAAATGCTCTTGCAATCCTATTTTATTGATAAAATACAAATCACATTTCGCAATCTCTTCGGGAGTATGGTCGGATAAAACTTTCACCATTAAACTTACTAACCCTTTAGTGATAATAGCATCACTATCCGCAGTAAAAATTACCTTGCCGTCTACCAATTCAGCGTGAAGCCAAACCTGAGATTGGCAGCCCTTGATCAGGTACTCCTCTTTTTTATATATAGGATCAATTATCGGAAGCTCCTTTCCCAATTGAATGATGTATTCATATTTTTCCATCCAATCATCGAAAAAAGCAAAATCTCCGATTAGTTCGTCTTGAATTTCATTAATTGTCATTACTGTCTTTATTTTGTTTTGTTTCCAACAAACAAGAACTATTAGTTATACAAGCATCGATTTAGCTCGCTTAACACCTTCTGTAAGCACATCTATATCTTCTTTAGAATTATACAATCCAATAGATGCGCGTATAGTGCCTGGAATTCCAAAAAAATCCATAACCGGTTGCGTACAGTGATGCCCAGTCCTTACTGCAATTCCAAGTTTATCAAGAATGGTACCAATATCATAGGGATGAGTACCGTCAATTAAAAAAGAGATTACACTGGACTTCTGCTTCGCGGTACCAATAATCCGCAAGTCCGGTATTTCTAGCAAAGAGTCCGTGGCATATTCTAACAGTTCCTCTTCATAACGAGCAATATTCTTTAAACCAATCTCCTCAATATAATCAATAGCAGCCGCCAAGCAAATACCTGCTTCTATATTTGGAGTACCAGCTTCAAATTTAAAAGGCAAGTCATTGTAAGTCGTCTTTTCAAACGTCACCGTTTTAATCATATCTCCACCGCCCTGATAAGGAGGCATCGCATTCAACCACTTTTCTTTGCCATAAAGCACTCCTACGCCCGTAGGTCCATACATTTTATGACCTGAAAAAGCAAGAAAATCAACATCTAGATGCTGCACATCAATCGGAATGTGTTGAACCGCCTGAGCTGCATCCAAGAGAACAGGGACGTCGTGAGCATGAGCCAAGTCAATGATTTCCTTTACCGGATTAACTGTTCCTAAGGAATTGGAAACATAGGTCAGGGCAACCATTTTGACCTTTTCATTTAGCATTCCCTTATATGCAGCTAAATCTAAGTTTCCTTCCACATCCATCGGTATCACCTTCAATGTCGCTCCTTTTTCTTCACAAAGCATTTGCCATGGAACAATATTAGAGTGGTGTTCCAACGCGGAAATAATGATTTCATCCCCAGCTTCGACAAAAGCTTTCCCGTAACATTGCGCAACCAAATTTATAGCATCCGTTGTCCCCTTGGTAAGGATTATTTCATGCTCATGCTCTGCATTAATAAAGGGCTTAAGCTTTGTTCTTGTCAGCTCGTAAGCATCTGTAGCAACTTGACTTAGATGATGAACACCACGATGAATATTACTATTCAGAGCTGTATAATAATGTGTAATGGCATCAATAACCGCCTGCGGTTTTTGAGTGGTAGCACCATTGTCTAAATATACCAAAGGCTTCCCATTTACAGTACTTTTAAGAATTGGGAAATCATTGCGGATGCTAAGAATATCGTAATGTATCAAAACGTGTTTGTTTTAAAGTCTAGTTTCCTGATTCGATCTTTAGCCCTTGTTCGATCAAGTTGTTTACGTAATTTTTAATATTTTCATCTTTAAAACGTTCCGTAACATCAAAAGCAAAAGCATGCACCATTAAAACGCGAGCTTGCTCAGCTCCGATTCCTCTAGAACGTAAATAGAATAAAGCTTCTTCATTAAATTGCCCGATCGTACAACCGTGGCTACATTTCACATCATCAGCAAAAATCTCTAATTGCGGTTTTGTAAAGATAGTCGCATTTGCGCCCATCAACATATTATTATTTTGTTGGAAAGCATTCGTTTTTTGAGCGTCTTCACGAACGAATATTTTTCCATTAAAAATCACAGTCGATTCTTCCTGAATAATATTCTTATACCACTCGTAGCTTTCACAATGAGGTTTAATATGATCGACCACAGTATGATTATCTACCAGTTGCTTAGCAGAAGTTAAGTTAATACCATATAAATGGCTTTCTACCGATTCGGCTTCGAGGCGCACATTGATATCGTTTCGAACAAAAGAAGAGCCAGGAAACGTACAATTATAATTATTGTATAAGCTATGCTTATACTGAATAACCTCAGTATGGTTTAAAAATCTACTTTGTTCGCCCGCAATCTGAATGTAATAGTGCTCCATCTTAGCATTGGTATTCAATACTATTTCAGAAACCTGGTTGCTCAGGCTTTCTTCAGACCCTTGTTCGGTAATAAAAGATTCTAAAACCTCCGCCTCAGCATTGTTCCCTAAAACAATCAAATTACGCCCTTGAAAAAACTCTGAAGAATTCGTCACCGAAACATGAATGACATGAAACGGTTTTTCTATCTGAGTATTATCGGCGATATGGATAAAAAATCCATCTTTTGCCAATGCAGTATTGATATTAACTAAGGGATTATCCGTTTTGTCTGCGTATTGAGCATAATGAGCTAAAAGAACAGGATGATCAAGTGCATCTGCGAAAGGCATGACTTCCACCCCTTTATCAGCCGGAATATCAGAAAGGTCTTTGCGAAAAACGCCATTTACCAATACAATCCGATAGGCATCCAAACCATCAATTAAAGCCTTATCTACGTTTACAGATCGACCTGGAATATTCGAATCCAGGGTAAAACTTTCATTTAAAAGAGTCTGTATTCCCGTATTTTTCCAGTCTTCAAGCTGCGTGGTCGGCAAGCCAGTAGTTTTAAATCGTTCAAATGCGGCTTTACGCAAGTGTTCGATTTGAGTGCCTTCTGTCGGAATATTTTCCTCGAAAGCAGTTCTTATTTGTTGATATAAAGAATTTGAAACTTGTGTAATCATTTTTTGTATTTATAGTGCAGTTGAAGTATCAACTGAATCTTTGAGCCAATCATATCCTTTTTCTTCTAATTCCAGCGCTAACTCCTTCGTGCCTGAACGCACAATACGTCCATCATACAAAACGTGAACAAAGTCTGGAACAATGTACTCAAGCAAACGCTGATAGTGAGTAATCATCACGAAAGCATTTTTCTCCGAACGCAGATGATTTACACCATTTGCAACAATACGCAAAGCGTCGATGTCTAAGCCAGAATCCGTTTCATCAAGTATGGCGAGTTGAGGCTCCAACATTGCTAATTGAAAAATCTCATTACGCTTTTTTTCACCGCCTGAGAAACCTTCGTTTAAAGAACGATTTGTTAATTTCGCATCAAACTCGACGAGTTCTTGCTTTTCTTTAACCATCTTTAAAAAGTCTCTTGAGTCAATTTCTCCTAAACCTTTATACTTGCGGATTTCGTTAACCGCCGTTCTTAGGAAATTAATGTTGGATACTCCTGGAATTTCAATTGGATATTGAAATGCTAAAAAAACGCCTTCACGTGCACGATCTTCTGGTGACAAGTCCAACAGATCTTTTCCATTATACGTAGCTGTCCCTTGAGTGACCTCAAAAGAATCTCTTCCTGCCAAAACCGAAGCTAAGGTGCTCTTTCCAGAACCATTGGGCCCCATAATAGCGTGAACTTCGCCTGGCTTTACTTCAAGATTTAAGCCTTTTAATATCTCTTTATCTTCTACAGATGCATGTAGGTTATTTATACTTAACATTATTCTAAATTAGATTTTATATATAAAAATAGCTCACAAACGAGCGGTTATCATCATTATTAGGGCTTACCCTACACTACCTTCTAAGGAAATGGCTAAAAGCTTCTGAGCCTCTACGGCGAATTCCATGGGTAACTGGTTCAATACTTCTTTAGCATAACCGTTTACGATTAAGCCAACAGCCTTTTCTGAATCGATCCCACGTTGATTAAGGTAAAACACTTGGTCTTCTCCAATTTTGGAAGCTGTAGCCTCGTGTTCTAACATTGCTGTTTCATTTTTAGACTCGATATATGGAAATGTATGTGCACCACAACGATCACCGATTAATAAGGAATCACACTGCGTAAAATTTCGGGCGTTATCAGCCTTTTTAGCGATTTTAACCAATCCTCTATAACTATTATGGCTCAATCCTGCAGAAATTCCTTTCGAAATGATTTTGCTGCGAGTGTTTTTACCTAAATGGATCATCTTTGTTCCCGTATCGGCAATTTGATGATTTCTAGTTAAAGCAACTGAATAAAACTCACCAACAGAATCGTCACCCTTCAATATAACACTAGGATATTTCCACGTGATGGAAGAACCCGTTTCAACTTGGGTCCAAGAAATTTTACTACGATCTCCTTTGCAGATCCCACGTTTGGTAACAAAGTTGAATATTCCACCTTTACCCTCAGCATCTCCTGGGAACCAGTTTTGCACTGTCGAGTATTTAATTTCAGCATCTTCTAAAGCGATCAATTCAACCACTGCAGCGTGCATTTGATTTTCATCGCGCTGAGGTGCAGTACAACCTTCAAGGTAACTCACATATGATCCCTCTTCGGCAATAATTAAAGTACGCTCAAACTGACCCGTATTTGCGGCATTAATTCGGAAATACGTAGATAATTCCATCGGACAATGCACTCCTTTTGGAATATAAACAAATGAACCGTCTGTAAATACCGCCGCGTTTAAGGCCGCGTAAAAATTATCCGTAGGTGGTACCACAGACCCTAAATATTTCTTCACTAATTCAGGATGGCTTTTAACAGCCTCACTCATAGGTCCAAAAATAACACCTTTCTCTTTCAGCTTCTCTTGAAAAGTCGTTTTCACTGACACGGAGTCAAAAACGGCATCAACCGCTACCACACCTGCCAACATCTTTTGTTCATCCAAGGGAATCCCCAACTTTGCAAAGGTTGCCAGAAGATCTGGATCTACTTCGTCTAAGCTATTCAACTTCGGCTTTTCTTTTGGAGCAGCAAAATAAGACATGTCCTGAAAATCGACATCAGGGTGTTTAAAATTCTGCCAATTAGGAATGGTAGACGTTAAAAACGTTTGATAAGCTTTTAAACGCCATTCAAGCAACCATTCAGGCTCGTCTCTCTTCGCCGATATTGTACGAATAATCTCCTCAGAGAGACCTTTCGGTATAATATCCATTTCGATATCGGTAACAAAGCCGTATTTATATTCCTCTTTGGTTAACTCATCTAATATTTCTTCTTCTGTCTTCATTTTTTTATCTGATTTGAACTAATGTTCAATATTATATTGTAAACGAGAATGATTGTAGGCATATGCATCTCCCCGTAAATCCCAAAGTTACGATTTGATAAGCAAAGATTCGCGGAAGGCGCTAGATTTTACCTTAATTTGATATAAAAACAAGGTAAGAAAATGAGATTAGTCACTTTTTCAAATGATCTCGGCTTTAAAAAGCTCCAACTCCATCTCCTTTTGTAAGCGGGATGCTTCTAGCCTTGCGGCATCTGCAAAATCTCGCCCTTTTGAGGCATATATTATCGAACGAGTCGCATTCACTAACAATCCACATTCTTTATTCATGCCGTAGTGGCAAACTTCTGCTAAATTCCCACCTTGGGCGCCAACCCCAGGAACCAATAAAAAATGATCTGGCGCATGTTTACGGACAACGGAAAAAGCTTCGCCCCTGGTCGCACCTACAACATACATTAAATTATCTGGATCACCCCAGGTATTTACTTTCTTTATGACCTGCTCAAAAAGCATCAGGCCGTCCTTATCTTTGATAGTTTGAAAATCAAGTCCACCCTCATTAGAAGTCAACGCTAGTACAATCGCCCATTTTCCCTCAAATTCCAAAAACGGAGAAACAGAATCCTGACCCATATAAGGGGCAACGGTTATGGAATCAAAGTCTAATCCGGATCTTTCACGATCAAAATAAGCTTGCGCGTATCTTGTTGCCGTATTTCCAATATCACCACGCTTAGCATCTGCGATACTTAAGCAACTCTTAGGCAAAATTTCCCAGGTTTTTTTTAAACTCTCCCACCCTTTTATGCCTCTACTTTCATAAAAAGCAATATTTGGTTTATAAGCAACACAAAGATCTGCGGTGGCCTCGATGATCCTTTTATTAAACTCAAATATCGGATCTTCTTCGTCCAACAAAAACTCCGGAATGTTGTTAATATCAGTATCCAAACCCACGCAAAGAAATGACTTCTTCTGTTTGATTTGGCTAATTAATTCTGAACGCGTCATAGAATAAGAAAGAATAAAATGAACTTTCTGGGCAAAATTACTGAAATATGAATACCCAACCCATTTATTTTAAGTTTTTTTTTGATAATCCAAATGTTATGCATAAAATTGTAGCTTAATCCCAGAATTATTCTAAGAGATCTCGGAAAATCTGATTAACCGACGATTAATAATAATCAAAAACAAAGACTTAATAGAAATACTGTTTTTATCATACAAAACATAGAAATCCCATATCTTTATATAATTATTGATGAACATTAATGAACTGAACACGAAGCTTGTTTCTGAGCTTCGTCAAATTGCAAAATTAATTGGTATCCCTGAAGTGGAGAAACTTCGCAAGCAAGAACTGATCAACCAAATCGTTGAAAGTAATAATCAAGGAAAAGGCGGTCAAAATGAGCTAGCTATATCTCAAGAGGGAACTACCGTAGCCAAGGGAGAAGCTAAAACACAAGAAGAAAGACCAAGACGTAGAACAAGAACCTCAAATACAAATGAACCCGTTGCTGTTACCCGAGAGCCGGAAGAAGTGCAGGCAAAACCGGTCATAAAAAACGACCCTCCTACAGAAATTCCATCTCAAGAAAAAACAGAGATCGCTCAAAGGGAAACCTCACAAAGTAAAGGAGAAAAGACCTCCACGAGAAACAGAACGGAGCGCAGACCCAATTCAGCAGTACAAGCAACAAAAAGCGAGACTACGACCAATCAAACCCCTTCTCCAATAACCAATCTTGATTTCGATAACGTTATTGTAAATGAAGGTGTCTTAGAAATTATGCCGGACGGTTATGGCTTTCTTCGTTCATCAGATTATAATTATCTTACTTCACCAGATGATATCTATGTATCACAGTCACAAATTAAACTTTTTGGCTTAAAAACTGGTGATACTGTCAGAGGAAGTATCCGCCCGCCTAAAGAAGGGGAGAAGTATTTTCCACTAGTAAGGGTGGAAGCGATAAATGGACAAAATCCAGCAGACATTAGGGACCGAGTTCCTTTCGATTACCTAACACCACTTTTTCCTACGGAAAGATTAAACCTATATACAAGTTCCAATAATTATTCCACTCGAATAATGGATTTGTTTACCCCAATTGGTAAAGGACAACGTGGACTGATCGTTGCCCAACCCAAAACGGGTAAAACAATGTTGTTGAAAGATGTCGCCAACGCCATTGCAAAAAACCATCCAGAAGTATATTTAATCATCTTATTAATTGATGAACGACCCGAAGAGGTGACCGACATGGCACGTAGCGTAAGGGCAGAAGTTGTTGCATCGACATTTGACGAACCTGCAGATCGGCACGTTAAAATTGCCAACATCGTCCTAGAAAAAGCCAAACGAATGGTAGAATGTGGCCATGATGTGGTCATTCTTTTAGATTCTATTACGCGATTAGCGCGCGCCTATAATACAGTTGCTCCTGCTTCTGGTAAAATACTTTCCGGTGGTGTAGATGCAAATGCACTTCACCGACCAAAACGTTTCTTTGGAGCCGCACGTAATATTGAAGATGGAGGCTCATTGACAATATTAGCAACTGCCCTCATCGAAACAGGATCCAAGATGGATGAGGTGATTTTTGAAGAGTTTAAAGGAACAGGAAATATGGAATTACAACTAGACCGTAAATTATCCAACAAAAGAATTTTCCCTGCTATTGACCTAACTTCTTCAAGTACACGTCGTGATGACTTATTGTTAGACAAAGACACTTTGCAAAGAATTTGGGTTTTAAGAAATCACCTTGCCGATATGAACTCAAATGAAGCGATGGAATTCCTAATCCAACAAATGAAGGGCACTCGAGATAACGATGAGTTTTTAATCAGCATGAATCGATAGATCAAGAACCAAAAAGCATAAGAAAGCATTAAAATGAAGAAACACCTTCCTAATTTCATTACCTGCTTAAATTTATTTAGCGGGTGCATAGGAACCGTTTTTGCATTTAATGGAGAATTAAAAACCGCAGCTTATTTTGTAATATTATCTGCGGTTTTTGATTTTTTTGATGGCTTTGTAGCTCGCTTACTAAATGTAAAATCAACAATTGGCAAAGAACTAGACTCCCTGGCAGATATGGTAAGCTTTGGCTTCTTACCCGGACTAGTCATGTTTCAACTCATTATCCTCAGCATGAATGAAAACATACTGACTACGAGCCCAATATCATTCTTGCCCTATCTCGCTTTTTTAATTACCGTCTTCTCGGCTCTTCGATTAGCAAAATTCAACATCGACACCCGCCAAAGCATTGACTTTATCGGGCTAAACACACCAATGAATACGCTTTTCATTGTTTCTCTGCCTTTCATACGAGATGACTATCCGGCGTTAATAGGATCAACAATCTTATTACTAGGAATTACCTTTTTAATGAGCTATCTTTTGACTGGAGAATTTAGACTGTTCTCTTTAAAATTCAGTTCAATAACATGGGCGGACAACAAATTTCGATTCATTTTCATCGTTCTATCGGGTTTATTGATCTTATCTCTCCAGTTTGCAGCCATCCCCTTGATTCTACTGCTTTATTTAGCCTTGTCCTATTTTCATTTTAGAACACTCGATAAAGCGTTAAAGATCTAGCTTTCGAACATCCAACTCATCTTTCAGTTCCTTCAACAAATCTTTAGTATTCTTCTTTAAAACTGGATGAAGTAGATCCGGAGCAATTTCGTTTAGAGGAATAAGCGTAAACCGTCTTAAATGTAAATAAGGATGGGGAACAGACAGCTCGGGCGTACTGATAACTCTATCATCGTAAAATAAAATATCAATATCTATTAACCTCGACTCCCATTTAAGATTCCTTATCCTTCCCAGTTTCTCTTCAATTTTGTTTATCCTTTTTAAAACAGCCAACGGTTCCAATGCAGTTTCCACTAGTATTACTTGATTCAAATAGCTTGGATCATCATTCATACCCCAAGCCGCGGTTTCATACAATGAAGAATACCGAACGACCGCACCGATTTGTTCTCCTATTTCTTGAAAAGCAGCCCTCATCTGATCGAACCGCTTCCCTATATTAGCTCCTAACAATAAATATACTTGAGACATGGACCAAAAGTATTCATTTAATCTGATTGTTAATTAATATCAAGTGCTGAAATGTGTAACATCAACTCGTTATTGACATCTAACACAAAATGACTTAATACGGGTTTAATTTTTTTGATCTGAAATTTTAAATCCAATAAAAATAAATAAAATGAGACAATTTTTCAAATATGTATTGGCGACAGTAGTAGGAGTGGTATTATCCAGCGTTCTACTTTTTTTTATATTTTTTGGTATCATGGCAGCTTTCGTTTCCTCGATAGGAAGTGAAAAAGAACTTGTGGTAAAAGATAACTCAGTCCTAAAAATCAGCCTCTCCTACCCGATTGATGAACGGACCAGCAAAAACCCTTTTGATGCAGGCTTTAGCTTCTCAAACTTAGGTTCAGACCAGCTCGGCTTAAATGATATCTTATCTCGCATTAAAGCGGCTAAAGAAGATGATAAAATCAAGGGAATCTACATGGACATGAGCAGTGTACCTTCAAGCTTTGCAACGTTAGAGGAAATTAGAGATGCGTTGATCGACTTCAAATCTTCCGATAAATTCATTATCTCATATGGTGAATATTATACGCAATCCGCTTATTACTTGGCTTCTACAGCAGATAAAATATATCTCAATCCTGAAGGTTTACTGGAGTTTAATGGGCTTTCTTCTCAGAGTATGTTTTTTAAAGGAACACTAGAGAAATTAGGAATCGAAGCCCAAGTTATAAAAGTCGGAACCTATAAAAGTGCTGTTGAGCCGTTCATCCTAGACAGAATGAGTGAACCCAATCGTCAGCAAGTTTCTTCTTTTTTAGGATCTATTTATGATCACTTCTTACAGGGGGTATCGAAAAGTCGCAACATTCCGACAGATACTCTTCGAGCTATTTCGAATGAGTTGCGTGTGCAAAACGCTCAAGACGCCGTTGTCGCTAAGTTGATGGATGGAATAAAATATAAGGACGAAATCATTAGTGAACTCAAAGATCGTCTGGAGATAGCAGAAGATAAAGAGATCAATGCGGTTACCATCGAAAAATATACTTCCAAGGCTAAACAAAATGTGGGTGCAAAAGATCGTATTGCTATTATTTATGCCACAGGAGAAATAATTTCTGGAGAAGGTAGCGATAAGCAAATTGGCTCAGAAAAAATATCAAGAGCTATCAGGAAAGTACGTGAAGATAAAAAAGTGAAGGCGGTAGTTTTACGAGTAAATTCGCCAGGCGGAAGCGCCTTAGCCTCTGATGTAATCTGGAGGGAAGTCGAACTGACGAAGCATACAAAACCTATTATCGTTTCGATGGGAGACCTTGCCGCTTCCGGTGGCTACTATATTGCTTGTGCGGCTGATTCTATTTTCGCGCAGCCCAATACAATAACAGGTTCCATTGGTGTTTTCGGAATTATTCCCAACATGCAGCATTTTTTTAATGATAAACTAGGAATCACCTTCGACGAGGTGAAAACCGGGGCTTATGCTGATTTGGGAAATATAAGCCGAGCGCTTCGCCCGGATGAGCGCAACATCATTCAGCAACAAGTTGATCAAATTTACTTTACTTTTACTCAAAAAGTAGCCGATGGTCGTAAAAAAGAGCGTAGCTTTATCGACAGCATTGGTCAAGGGCGAGTGTGGACTGGCGCTCAAGCCATGGAATTAGGTTTAGTAGACCGATTAGGAAACATTGATGATGCGATTAAATCAGCAGCTAAAAAAGCAAATATCGAAGAGTACCGATTAGTTAGTTATCCTGCTTTGAGTGATCCCTTTCAGGCGTTTTTAGGAAACCTTGGCAATAACGTGAGTACCTGGTTTATGAAACGTGAAATGGGAGATGCCTACCCGTATTATAATCAAGCAAAACAAGTTATTGAACAAACGGGCATCCAGGCACGCATCCCTTATACGATAAACATTAATTAGTAAAAAATGACAAATAAAGAAATTGCTCGGAAGTTTAAGCTTCTTGGGCAATTAATGGAACTGCATGGAGAGAATTCTTTTAAGGTAAAAGCAACCGATTCCGCGGCTAGGAAGATAAGCAAACTCCCTTTCTCTATTGCACAAAAAACAATAGAAGAACTTGCAACTATCCCCGGGATAGGAAAGAGCACGGCAGCAAAGATTAACGAACTCGTAACATCTGGAGGTCTTAAAGAGCTTGAAACTTTTTTATCGCTCACTCCTGAGGGCGTATTATCGATAATGAACGTAAAGGGAATTGGAGCAAAAAAAGCTTCGGCGTTTTGGGTTGAATTGGGCATCGATAATCTAGGTGCCTTATGGTATGCTTGTAAGGACGACAAAGTTTCAAAACTAAAAGGTTTCGGAAAAAAAACACAACAGGAGATTCAAAATCTGATAGAATACACGATAGCTAATGAAGGCAAATTCAGGTACGCAGATGCTGTTGAAACTGCCAATGTTCTTTTTGATATTTTAAAAGCTCAGACTCCAAATCCACAACAGCTTTCTTTCACTGGCGCCTATAGAAGAAAGAACGAACTGTTAACCAGTATCGATTTTATAGTCGTCCAAACCAAAGAAGATCTTCTCAAAACGCTTAACGAAAATCAGGATTTTAGTCTTATAAACGAAGATAGTTCAAAAATCGAAGTAATATATAAAACCCGTTTCTTGGTTCATATATACTTTTGTGAAGAAGCGGAATACTACGCCTATCTCTTAGAAACTACAGGGAACGAAGAGCATGTTGACCAATTAGAAAATCTATTAAATGGGAAAATCCCTTTTCTTGCTAGCGAAGAAGCTATTTATGAGCAAGCAGGCCTATCATTCATACCACCAGTAAGAAGAGAAGGATTAAATGAAATAGAGCAAGCGAAGAACGGTAAGCTACCTAAACTTATCGAAGCTACTGACTTGAAAGGCAGTTTACACAACCACAGTAAATGGAGCGACGGAATCTATTCTATTGAAGAAATGGCACTCTACTGTCGCGATAAATTAAATCTTCAGTATTTTGGCATTTCTGATCATTCTAAAACCGCTGTTTATGCGGATGGATTAAAAATTGAAGAAGTGTATCAACAATGGAAAGAGATAGATTCCTTAAATCAAAGATTTGCCCCATTTCGTGTTTTTAAAGGGATTGAATCGGATATTTTATCTAATGGTGCATTAGATTACCCTGATGAGATTCTAGCGGAATTTGACTTTGTAGTAGCTTCCATTCATTCTCAATTGGGAATGGATGAAAAAAAAGCAACAGCACGTTTGATTAAAGCAATCGAAAACCCGTATACGACAATCTTGGGGCACCCTACTGCCCGACAATTATTGATCCGAAGCGGTTATGAAATCGATCATAAAAAAGTAATAGATGCCTGTGCTGCCAATCAAGTCATCATAGAAATCAACTCCAATCCGCTACGCTTAGATATCGATTGGAGATGGATCCCTTATTGCCTTGAAAAAGGAGTGATGTTATCCATCAACCCTGATGCGCATTCAATTTCAGAATTACACTATACCGACTTTGGGATTAATATGGCGCAAAAAGGAGGTCTGACTGCCAAAAACTGTCTCAACTGTTTATCTGTGGAAGAAATAGATCAGTATTTCAAGAAGCGAAAATCAAATATTATCTCTAAATTTGGGCATGATTAGTGAAAAAGCAAATTCAATTTTTCAGAGAGTAATTTCTGATTATCATGTTCATGACAATATAGAACACCCTATTTCAAATCCCTATCGTCCAGAGACCTTAGAACATTTACTTTATTTAAAATGTTGGATTGATACTGCACAATGGCATATGGAGGATGTCATTCGAAATCCTGAGATCAACCCTCAAGATGCATTAGTCTGGAAGCGAAGGATTGACAAATCCAATCAAGAACGGACGGATACTGTTGAATTTATTGATAGCTACTTCTTAGAGCAATACAAACATATCAATCCTGCCGAAAATGCAAAGGTAAATTCCGAAAGTCCTGCTTGGGCAATCGACCGTCTGTCCATTTTGGCACTCAAGATTTATCATATGGAGCAAGAAGCTAATCGAACTGACGCCGATGCAAGCCACCGGGCAGATTGTCAACAAAAGTTGACTATTTTGGAAGAGCAAAGGAAAGACTTGTCGCAAAGTATTGACGAACTATTGCTAGATTTCGAGGAAGGAAAAAAATACATGAAGGTATACAAGCAAATGAAAATGTATAACGATCCAAATTTAAACCCGGTCTTGTATGCTAAAAAACCATCGTGAGTTCGCAAAAGTCACAAACCGAAATGAACTTAGCGAAGCGACCTCTTGAACACCGCTAAAACAAAACAATTGTGAAAAATAATTCACTCATGATAGCTTCATTGCCACTTTCAAACAAACCGAGTACAACGAGCTCATTAATACCAATAAAAATAAAAATTAATTAATAATTATTCTAATGAAAAATAAGATGCGCTTTACGGGCCGCATTCTTGCTTTCCGATTCTCTGCAATGGGTGATGTTGCCATGAGTGCAGCCGTGGTACGAGAGTTCGTTCACCAAAACCCATCGATACAGGTTGTCATGGTAAGCAGACCAATCTTCGAACCATTCTTTGCTGATATTAAAAACGTGATCTTTCACTCTTTAGATACAAAAGACAAGCATAAAGGAGCAATCGGCTTATATAGACTTTTTGAAGAGTTAAAACAGTATAAACCGATTGCTATTGCAGATTTGCATAACAACCTCAGAAGTAATATCCTATCCAGTTATTTTCGATTTATAAGAATTCCCATCGCCACAATCGACAAGAACCGTAAAAACAAAAAGGCGCTCACTCGAAAATACAATAAAATTCTAAGCCCCCTGCCTCGAACTGTAGATGCCTACGCCGATGTCTTTTTACAACTTGGATTTCCGGTAACATTAAGTCATCAACTCTCTAAAACAGAAAAACAAATTCCCTCTTCATATCTCCATTATTTTGAAAATAAAGATCAGGCCAAAATTGGCCTCTCTCCTTTTGCTCAACACGAACAAAAAGTATATCCATTAAATAAAATGGAAGTTGTTATCGAAAAGCTCTCTAACATGGGTCATCAGCTCTTTATTTTCGGGGGTGGCGAAGAAGAGAAAATTATCGCTGGAGAATGGGAACGGCGATTTTTAAACGTAAAAAGCCTGATTGGCCAAGTCTCTTTGAGGGAGGAGCTAGGTTTAATTAGTCACCTGGATGTCATGTTATCAATGGATTCTGCAGGTATGCACTTGGCCTCGTTAATGGGCGTCGATGTCGTCTCTATCTGGGGCGCTACGCACCAATATGCAGGCTTCTTAGGCTATGGACAAAAAGAAGAGGACTGCATACAAATCGAGCTCTACTGTCGTCCTTGCTCCGTATATGGCAACAAACCGTGTTATCGCGGAGATCATGCTTGCATGCATGGAATTGATTCAGGCATCATAATTGCAAGAATTAATAAAAAACTAGGCCATGACTAAAAATCTTTTTCTTATTCGACATGCACATGCGGAATCTAATGATAAAATTGAAGACTTTGATCGCAAATTGACCCCACGGGGGCTAGTTGATGCTACTGAAGTTAGCCAACGCTTGCTTCAGCATTCTCGCAACACCGTCTTCCCAGAATTCATATTAAGCAGTCCGGCAACTCGGGCATTAAATACTGCAAAATTATTCGCAGAGAACCTTTCGATGTCATTCAATAAAATACAACCTGAAAATACGATCTATGAAGCTTCAATGAATACTTTATTATCCTTGATTAACCATATTGACAACAAATATTCGACAGTTGCGCTCTTCGGTCACAATCCCGGCATCTCAGATTTATTAAATTATATGAGTCACGACTCTTTTGGCATTATGCCTACAGCGGGTGTAGTTCAATTACAATTCGAAATAGAAAACTGGAACATGATTAGCGAAGGCAGCGGCCGCATTGAATGGTATGCATACCCTAATAAGTAGCTCGGAAAACCTTGCCCGGCATAGCAATAATTAGACCCTTCATTTCTAGCTCCAACAAGGTTATAGTCAATTTACTCTGAACTAAGTTCAACTTAGTTGAAATCTCATCAATGCTTATTGGCTGATGCTGTTTAATAAGTTCGAGCACCTTTTTTTCAACAGTAGACAATGAAAGCTCCATTTGTATTTGCATCGGTTTTGGGTTGGTCTCAACCTGCTCCCAATTCATTAAATACTCTAAATCCTTAGCTCTAGAAATTAAATGTGCACGATGGGATTTTATCAAAAAGTTGCAACCTGCAGAATATTCTTGGTTTACATTACCGGGGAAAGCACAAACATCCCGGTTGTAAATATTTGCAACTTCCGCGGTGATAAGGGCACCTCCCTGTATGGCGGCTTCAACAACTATGACTACATCGGCCATCCCGGCTATAATTCTATTTCGTTGAGGAAAGTTCTGCCTTTCAAGTTTCGCATTAAAAGAAAACTCAGTTAGTAGTCCCCCATTTTCAAGCATATCCTTCGCTAAACTCCTATTAGAGGCTGGATAAATTTGGTCTAAACCATGACCCAATACGCCCACTGTAGGAATACCATGACTTACACTCGCTTTATGTGCAAAACTATCAATTCCATAAGCCAAACCGCTAATGACAATAACATTATAATCCGTCAACGCTTCTACTAATTCATCGCAAAGGCCCTTCCCATAATGAGTAGCCTTCCTCGATCCTACTATACTCACCACCCTGCTCGAATTCAAATCCGCATTACCACGATAATACAACACAGCAGGGGCATCATAACATTCTTTTAACCTTCTCGGGTATGCTTCATCTGAAAAAGTAAGAAGTTGTATATTATGCTTTTTAGCAATCGCGATCTCCCTTTCCGCACGCTCATAAGCTAATTGATTGTTTTTAATAGTATTTGACAGCTTATTTCCTATTCCATCTACTGATTTCAAATCTGTTTCGGACGCTTCAAGAACCGCTTGAGAAGAACCAAAATAATTTACCAAGTTCCTCAAGGTGACAGTCCCTACTCCAGAAGTAAAATTTAAAGCAAGATCATGTATTTTAGAATGGATTGCTTCCATAACCATTAAACTGGGATGTATACAAGAGACTTGGTTTCGAAAAATGATTCATTGAAATAATCACTTAAAGGATATACTTCGGCGTCTAATCTCGATTCTTTAATCTCGGAAGTCAAATCCCCTCCTTTTAAATATAAAATGCCATTCGGAATCGCATTTATGGATTCCTTCTCAAATTTGTTCTGCACCCACGGATAGAAATCCTTCAATTGTGTCACAGCTCTAGAAACAACAAAATTGAATTTCCCTTTAACTTCCTCCGCTCTCGAATGCGTTGCTTGTAAATTCTCTAGTCCAATCGCGGCCGCCACCTCATTTACTACTTTTATCTTCTTTCCGATGGAATCTACTAAATGAAAGTGCGTTCCAGGAAAAAGAATAGCCAGGGGCAGACCGGGAAAACCACCGCCCGTACCTACATCTAAGATACGTTCACCTGGTTTGAATGAAACAAACTTTGCAATTCCTAAGGAGTGTAATACATGATGTAGGTAAAGACTGTCAATATCTTTTCTTGATATCACGTTAATTTTAGAATTCCATTCAGAGTAAAGAGGATAAAGAGCTTCAAATTGACTTTTTTGTTGTTCAGTCAGATCTGGAAAACAATCACTAATAAGCGTCGAATCGTATTTCAATTTTAATAATTTATTTATGCTAATTACTTCCATTTTATATTTCGCGTAAAAAGCGATCGAAAACCATTTACACAGGTATTAAAATAGTATATGAAGTCTAATATAGGCAAATATGCCAAAACATCTAAGGTTTGAAGCTTTTTCATGATCGGTTGATAAACGATAACCTGAATTAAAAGACGTAATAAATACGCAACTAACAAAAACTCCCAAAATTCAGGGTAGATAAAGAAAGCAGCTATCAACAGTCCATAAAAAAGCAAAGCCGATATCAACTGGGTTGATAACATTCTTTTATGACCAGCTTTATATGCCTTCGAGGCGCCATGATGCCTTAACTTTTGAGAAGAATACTCACTAAAGCTTTCTTTCGGCGCACTCCAAACCTGAGCTTCAGGGTGAATACAAATAGCAGTATTGGTAGCGGTTGCATTCTGGTTAACAAAAAGATCATCGTCTCCTGAAGGAATATGCATATGCGAGGCAAAGCCTTTACCTTTGAAAAAAAGTGTTTTGGTATAGGCCAAATTCCTTCCTACTCCCATATACGAACGGCGTTTCAGGGAGTAAGATAAATAACTGATAGCCGTATGAAACGTTTCGAAACGAATATTTTTATTTAAAAAACCTCTCAATTTGAAGTAAGGTGAATACCCCAAAACGATTTCAATCCCAGGTTTAAAGCTATTTCCCATATGTTTTAACCATTGATTGGATGCAGGTTTGCAGTCGGCATCGGTAAAGACCATACAATTGTTTTTGGCCGCCTTAATCCCGATTGTTACGGCAAACTTCTTCCCGTGCTTATAACGGGGGTGCTCCTTAATATTCACTACATTTAAATGTGAATACTTTTCTGCTAAAACTTTTAACAACCACTCACTATCGTCAGAGGAGCAATCGTTAACCACCACAACTTCAAAATCTGGATAATCTTGCTCTAAAACCAGAGGAAGAAATTGAGACAAATTCTCCTCTTCGTTCCGAGCGCAAATTACAACCGAAAGCGGCGGAGAAATCCTCTCTTCGTCTAAAGCAGGAATAACATAATTACGGAGTTTCAAATAAACAGCAAGCAGGTAATAAAGCTGTAATAACCATGCAACTGCTAGCAAAGACAAAGGGATAAAGTAAATAATTTCAGCCAAGTCGTTAAATTTTAGTTTAGCGCAAAGATAGCGTTTAGCCTTCTTTTTTTGCTATTTTTGCAGGCTTAAGAATAAACATCCTTTACTTCAATTTATGAAATTTACGTTAAAAACGACAGATATCCACTCAAAAGCTCGCGCAGGAGTAATAGAAACTGCTCATGGCACTATACAAACTCCCATTTTTATGCCCGTTGGAACTGCCGGATCTGTAAAAGCCGTACATCAACATGAATTAAGAGAAGACATCAATGCTCAAATTATTCTTGGAAACACGTATCACTTGTATTTAAGACCGGGTCTTGATATCATTCAGAGAGCTGGCGGCTTGCATAAGTTCATGAATTGGGAAAAACCGATTCTGACAGATAGCGGAGGTTTTCAAGTATATTCGTTGTCGGAAGTTCGTAAAATAAAAGAAGAGGGCGTTACCTTTCAATCGCATATTGATGGCTCCCGTCATCTTTTCACACCGGAAAACGTTATGGACATTCAACGGGTTATCGGTGCCGACATCATCATGGCCTTCGATGAATGCACACCTTATCCCTGCGAGTATGAATATGCCCGAAAATCATTAAACATGACGCACCGATGGCTAAAACGCTGTTGTGAACGTTTTGATTCGACTGAAAGTTTATACGGCTACGACCAAACTTTATTCCCAATCGTGCAAGGGTCAGTATTTAAAGACTTGCGGATAAAATCCGCCGAAACGATCGCTTCTTTTGAAAGAGAAGGAAATGCAATTGGTGGATTGTCTGTCGGAGAACCCGCAGAGGAAATGTATGCCATGACCGAAGTGGTCTGCAACATCTTACCCACAGAAAAACCAAGGTATTTAATGGGAGTGGGAACACCCGTAAACCTTTTGGAAAACATTGCCCTCGGAATAGACATGTTCGATTGTGTAATGCCCACTAGAAATGCTAGAAATGGCATGCTTTTTACCCGCGATGGAATCATTAACATTAAAAATAAAAAGTGGGAAGATGACTTTTCTCCAATAGACAAGGATAGCGACCTAGTTACCGATCAAGTTTATTCAAAGGCGTATTTAAGGCATCTTATTCGATCTAAAGAAATTTTAGGAGCACAAATTGCTAGTTTGCACAATCTGCATTTCTACGTATGGTTGATGAAAGAGGCGAGAACTAAAATTATAGACGGAACATTTTATGATTGGAAAAATAAAATGGTAAAACAGTTGGATCAGAAGCTATAACAATGAAACTGACCATCATCGATAGATATATTATAGGAAAGTACATTGGTACTTTTTTATATACTATGGCCATTTTTACCGTAGTTGCTGTCATTTTTGATGTATCAGAACGGCTCGACGACTTCCTTAAATACAAAGCTCCTCTTTCAAAAATTGTTTTTGAATATTATGCGGGCTTTATTCCATTTTATCTAAACTTCCTATCTCCTTTAATTAATTTTATCGCCGTGATATTCTTCACTGCAAAGATGGCGAATCAAACAGAAATTGTGCCCATCCTGAGTGGTGGAATGAGCTTTAATCGCTTCCTTCGGCCGTACTTCATCTCAGCCACGATCATTTTCTTAATTACTTTGGCCTTCAATATCTATATTATTCCAAGAACAAATAAGTTAAAAGTTGGGTTTGAAAATATTTATGTGAAACCTTTGGCTGATAATACCAAACTTTCCTCTCACATGCAGATCGATAAAAATACTTTCGTATACGTAGAAAGCTTCGATAATGATCAAAAACTGGGGTATAATTTCATTTTAGAAATATTTGACGGGAAAGAATTAAAAGAAGTACTTATAGCCGATAGAATTAGCTGGGACTCTGTCGATGTCAAATGGAAGATACATAATTACTCAATAAGAACGATCGATAGTTTAAAAGAGACGATGACAAAAGGTGATCTAAAAGACACCACTTTAGATATGTCGCCGAGAGACTTCGAGATCTATGACAATCTATTTACGGCGATGAGCAATAAAGAGTTAAGCACTCGAATTGAAAAAGAAAAAACTAGAGGCACCGGGTTAATGGTCAATTTGAAACTCGAAAAGTACAAACGATATGTTTACCCATTTTCAGCATTTGTGTTAACGTTAATGGGTGTTGCGCTCTCTTCTAGGAAGGTGAGAGGTGGAATCGGATTAAGTTTGGGAATGGGAATAGGACTAAGTTTTACTTATATATTATTTATCCAATTTGCTACCATGTTCTCTTTAAAGGGAGGCCTTCCGCCCCTATTAGCCACCCTGATTCCCAATATAATATTCGGCGTGATTGCCGCTTATCTTATCATAAAAGCTCCGAAATAATTCATGAAACTTGGTCTTAGTAAAAACGAAATTATCCTTCATATCACCGTGTTGGTATGGGGATTTACAGGCATATTAGGAGCCCTAATCACTGTGTCAGCAGTAAATCTAGTGTGGTATCGCGTATTAATTGCATCTATTGCCCTGTTTATCTATTTTAAATTAAAAGGAAAATCTTTAAAAGTTACAAAACAGCAACTTATTCAATATCTAACTACCGGTGCATTAGTGGGCCTACATTGGCTACTGTTTTTCCAATCCATTAAGGTATCAACTGTTTCCGTGACTTTAGTTTGTCTTTCGTCACTAACCTTATTTACTTCTGTGCTTGAGCCTATTATAAAAAAACAAAGAATGGCTCCGATTGATTTGATTTCTGGCATCGTTATCATTATTGGAATTGGGTTAATATTTACGTTTGAATCCAATTATATCCTCGGGATAATACTGGGTTTATCGTGTTCTTTAGTCGCTAGTTTATTCTCAATTATCAACTCAAACTTGGTAAAGAAGAACGACGCAACGACCATCACATTCTATGAAATGATAGGTGCATTTATATGGATTTGCGTATACATATTACTCTTTGGAAAAATCGATAATAGCTTCATTTTAGATAAAGCAGACTTCATATATTTAATGCTTTTGGGAACCGTTTGTACCGCGGCGGCATACGCTGCAGGAGTCGCTGTAATGACCGAATTAAGCGCCTTCAAAGTAGCCCTAGTCACCAACCTTGAGCCCGTCTACGGCATCATTTTAGCTTGGCTATTTTTTGGACAAAAAGAGGTAATGAGCTGGGGATTTTACTTAGGAGCGGCCATTATTTTGGGAACAATTTTCCTATATCCTTACTTCCAAAGATTGATAGCCAAGAAGACTTTAATGAAAAGAATACGCTAGATCCCCCTAAAAACAAAATCATTCCGAACCTAAGCTCCATTAAGCCCCTCTAAGCGACTCTTGCCTCTCTTCGCGGGAATAGCAGCGACTTGCCCGAACAGCGCCGTACAGACTCTCAAAACCACCAGTTCCCTGCAAAACTAGAGATAGCATTGGGAATATTTAATGAATTTCTCGCCGTTAAAACAGAAGAAACAGAGAAAGTGAAACGTTATAGCAACGTTTATAACACCTTAGATATCGCTGAATATCTTGCTTTGTAAAAACAAATTAAATTCGAATAAATCCTGTTCAGAAAAACGACTTAGTGTATTTCTGATTTAAATCGACAATGAAAAATAGAGCTAAAAAAGCTCAAATTCCATCCTAAATGACACACTCCTTACGACCTCTTTTAAAAGAAAAAAACAAATAATTACCCAATTTACTATCGCTTATTATGGTCGAAAATTCTCACAACAAGGCGAAAGTTCTTATAACAATATACTCCTTTTTAAGCAAGTTAAGCTGCGCCACTCACTGCTATATAAATAGTATACCCGTTCATTAACATCGTATATTTCACTTTTATCCTCCTTCAAAAAATAGAATAAAAACGACTTTACGTATAATCAAAGTTCGCAGACACTTCCACTTTATTTTGTGTCAAAATTAGGAAGCGCTTGGTCCGCATACAAAAATAAATAAGAATGAGAACACTGTGCTATTTAGAAAAACAAAATCATTATCGAAAAATCAAGCAGACTGAAACAAAGAAAAGCTTGGCGTTAAGACTCCATAAAAAATGTACAATTCACAGATCTCGCTATGTAACAAAGAATCATTAAACAGGAAGCGTATCAATCCGAATACAATTAGACTCGCTTAATTAATATATATATAAACAAAATGTGTTCATTTTCCATTTAGATAGCGTACTTTAGTGAGAGTAAATTTATAGACGATTAACATAAAACGAAGCCATCTTTTTATGACGAAAAAAACCGACTATTTAGCAGGAAAAACGATGTCGTTCATAAAGTATTTAAGTATTGTTAGTACTATAAATCAGTATATTATAAAGTTTATATCTAATATCGATTGAGATGAAATTAATTTTGCAAATAAATATTAACTAAAAATATTAGCTATACAGTTTTATGGTACAATTCGTAAGGTTTAAATATATTATAATCAGAATATTAACATTAACCATTTGTATTTTTTATTCAACTAGTTGTTTTCCACAACTTTTTGAGTTCGAACAGTCTCCTCCAAGGGTAAAATGGAGACAAATCAATACCCCTAAATACCAACTCATCTACCCTATCGAAGTAGAAAAAGACGCACAATTTGTGGCTAATTTACTAGATAAAAAAATGTCATCTATTGGCATGTCGATTAGGACAAATCCCAGAAAGATTCCAATTATCCTGCGAAACCAGAGTGTGACTTCAAACGGTTTTGTACAGCTTTCACCACGTCGATCGGAATTTTTTATCACCGCTCCACAAAATTCAGATCCCATAAATTGGCTCGAATCTTTGGCGATACATGAGTACAGACACGTTGTCCAAATCGACAAATTAACACCGAAGCCACCTTTCGAATTATTAGGATTGGCCTATTTTGGCATATCACTTCCACCTTGGTTTTATGAAGGAGATGCGGTAGGCATTGAGACGAAATTAACAACAGCCGGCAGAGGTCGACTCCCCTCTTGGGAAATGCCCATGCGGGCAAATACCCTAAGTGGTCGAAATTATAGCTACCAGAAAAACTATTTAGGATCGATGAAAGATATTACATCTGGCTATTATGAATTGGGCTATTTCATGACGACAAACATAAAGCGAAATTTCTCAGTAGATATTTTAGATAGTGTACTTAACCGCATGTCGAGGCTTCCAATAAGACCCTATAATTTTAGCCGATCGCTAAAAAAATATACTGGCAACACCACCAAACAATGGTATGCTAAAACCGTTAATGATCTGAGTGAAAAATGGGAAGAACAAATCAAGATCAACAAACCGAATACTTATCCATTGATCGGCCATGTTGATTCTACAAAAATAGCTGACTTTTTATTTCCTCAACGAATTGACAACAATCACCTCATCGCACTTTCCAAAAACCTGGTAAAAAGCAACGCGATCATCATCATCGACTCCTTAGGAATTCAACAAGAAATCATCAAAACAGGTAGACAAACTTATCCGAATTTTTCTTACTCAGAAGGTAAAATTACTTGGGATGAACTCCGCTTTGATAAACGCTTTCACAAGCAAGACTACAACGTGATAAATGTGTACGATTTAAACAAAAAAAAGTACAAGCAGCTTAGTCATAAAACCCGCCTCTTCTCTCCTACTTTAAGTATCGACGCAGAGCAAATAGCAGCAATAGAAATTGCCTTAAACAACGAAGAAAATATAGTCATCCTAAATTCCGAAACCGGGGAAGAGATAACAAGAATTAAAGTCCCCGATGGCGTACATTTACAAACACCCTCCTTCCATAACAGCGGTAAAAAACTCCTTGCTGTCGGCATCTCCGACGAGGGATCTAATTTGATCGAATTTGATCTTACAACCAAAAAATATTCCATCCTATTAACAGATTCAGAGCAACAATTTGAACGCCCAATTTACGCGGAGGGTTCCATCATTTTCAAAGCATTCTATAATGGGATAGATAATCTTTATAGCTTTAATCCCACGAACCAAAAAATTTTTCAACTAACAAATACCCACTTTGGAGCTTTCAACCCCTCCTATGATAAATCGTCTAGGAGTATCCTTTTCAACAATTATCAACCTTACGGATACCAGGTAAGCGAAATTAAATTGAAAGACATTCATCCAACATCTATTGACACGATCAAGAATACCTTTATAAGCTATTTTAAGCCCCTTGTCCGTCAAAACAATGTGATCACTGACCAAGACACAGTAGCTACTAAAATATATCCTTCAAGGCCTTACAAAGACATCAACAACCTAATTAATTTTCATAGTCTATCTATTGGCTCGGATAATTTTGAGTCGATAGATGAATTAAAGCTCGGACTTTTGCTATTATCAGACAACCTCCTCAATACCATGTCAATCCGCGTGGGTGCAGCCTATAATCAAAAAATCCATCGCCCAGAATTTAGTACCACGATCAGCTATCAACGCTATTTTCCAAAATTTAATTTCCATTATGAAAATTCCGGACAATTGTCCGGAGTTAAACTTAATCCTGAATCCGAAGACGTAACACCGGTTCGTTTTAGAGAGAACGAAGTAAAGTTTAATGTGGAAGTTCCTTTGATGTTTAATCGATTAAACCAGATTTATCAAGTTGGTTTAAAAGTTGGAAGCTCTTACACGAGTCGGTACAACTTAAACCTCCCGGAAATCAAGGATAGATTTATTCGGGAATTACGATTTCCCTTAGAATACCAATTTTATTTTAATAGAAATAACAGACGGAGTTTTTATGACCTAGCTCCAAAATGGGGACAAAACATTAGTCTCATATACCGTCATCCACCTTTTGAAACCAACTTATCAGGAAGTGCATTAAGCCTAAGATCCACCCTCTATTTTCCTGGTATACTTCCGAACCACTCGTTTCGATCAAGATTTAATTATCAACATCATAGTGGAAGTTTTCAGTTTTCCAATTATATACCGATGGTAAATGGTTATGACCAATTAAAACCTAGCTTACCTCACAATACTCTTTTAGTAGACTATCGCTTTCCCATCGCCTATCCGGATTGGGAAGTCGGCCCTTTGGCTTACATTCAAAGGATAAAAGGAGGCTTCTTTAGTCACTTTGAGGACTTTGCTTATCATCAAAACTACAAACCCAGAACCCTTGGCGTCGAAATTAGAGCCGACATGAACCTTTTAAGATTTTTCCTGCCTGTATTTGACTTAGGACTTACCGCCATCTATGTAAATGAGCCGGCTGATAAAAAATGGCTATTTCAATTCGGCTTTGCCTATACGTATTAGTGAAACAGCTTTCGGTTGTCAGCCTTTAAGAGGACGCACATATCTGGCGTACCTCCATTTCGCTATCGTTTTAAGGAATCTACATTTCCAGTTCAGTTTATTAAATAATTTCTTATCTTTATTCATAAAATCAGTTCTCATGCGTCCAAAAACGATCTTTATCATTGTGGTTACCATTTTAGTAACCATTGTCCTAATGAAAAACACTGAGGAAGTAAACTTCTGGATCTTTGGTAACCATAGTGTTCCCAAACTTGCCGTACTGGGAGTAATGTTTGCAATAGGCTTTATTTTGGGATACCTTGCTGGAAGACCTAGGAAACCAAAAGAAGAACTTACATCGGAAGATGACTCGATGATCTATGAAAGAAAAAATCTCAAAGAAGGAGAAGAATGGATCGACCCCAATGAGGATTATATCAATTAGGTGTTAGACTTTAGCTATCAGGCTTTAGGTTATGACGGAAGAAAAGAAGCTGATTTCTAATAGCTGAGGGCTGATAGCTACTAAGAGCCAGCACGGTCCTTTTCAAAAAAATTATTCATAAACAAAAGCTGATAAGGAATCGATTTTTGCCAATACGCCCAATTATGCGCACCTGGCTGACTGATGAAGGTATGCTCAATATTCCTTAGTAACATTTCTTCATGAAGCTTTAAATTTACAAGATTAAAGAAATCTGAGGTTCCACAATCGATGATCAACTGCAAAGAGTTGGGTGTCAATAAATGAAGCATCTTTATAACCGTGTGTTCCTCCCAACGCCGAGGATTTTTTGCGTAACTGCCTATGCGAGCTTCCATATCCCAGTTTTTGGGAAAAGACCTAATGTCTACTCCACCTGCTGTACTTCCCGCCGCACCAAAAACATTTTGATGCTTTAAAGCAAGGTACAAAGCACCATGCCCACCCATGCTCAAACCGGTAATCGCCCTTCCCTCACGAGACGCCAAACTTTTATAATTCTTATCCACCCATTCCACCAATTCCTTAGCGACAAAAGTTTCATATTGAAAACGCTCATCAATCGGACTATCCCAATACCAGCTCCCCTTGCCTCCATCCGGACAAACAATAATGAAAGAGTACTCATCAGCAAGTTCTTTAATTTCAGGCGCTTTATTTACCCAATCAGCATAATTGCCGCCATACCCATGCAACAGATAAACCACAGGAAAGTTCTTCCCAGATTCGTAAGCATCAGGTAGAATCACTACCGATTTTATGTCCTTCTGCATCGAATCACTAAAAACGTTAAGGGTGTCCACTTGGGCAGAGAATGCAAACCCAACAAACAACAATAATGCACTAAGCAAAAAGAATCTTTTCATAACCATAAATTTAAAAATCCCTAACAATCATACTATTTAGCCATCAGATTTCAGTAGTCTGCCTACCTTATCTCCTATATCTTAAAAGCACCTCCGACCATACCCTTTAATGTGGCCTTGTAAGTTCCGGTAGTGATAGCCTGCGTATCCGCAACCAAGAATCATAGGAACTTACGCAGCCACGAGGTTTTTTGTTTCTTTTTTATCGGCAAAAAAAAGAAAAGCAACAGTTTCTTACTCCACCCCCTTTACATGAAGCATAATCAACGTATTATGCGGAATTCCCAAGGTATTTCCAGGGACAATATCCATATAATTTTCTAAATAAACGTCTACAATACCCTGCAAAACCTTTCTTCTAGACTCTTCAAATTCCGGGCTGATGACAAATTTCGCCACAGTCATTTTCCCGCTTTTATCTACGAATACGGAAAAAGAATGATAAAAATCTTTATAGGTTTTATTGATTTGTATATCAAATTCTGGATAAAGGTATTGATAGGCTGCCGTTCTGGAAATTCCCTCACCTTTTTTCAAAGCATAGGATTGAACCTTTAAATTGGGATTGATACTTGTTAACCTAACCGGGCTTCTCGCTGCAAATAAGCTATCCAGATCATAGGGATGGCTGTTCGTCTTATCCGCCATTTTTTGCACAAAGGCGGTGTCTTGTGCGGTAGGTTTTCTTAGTTCATCCACTGTAGTCTTTAAACTATCCCGAATAAAGCGTTCTGAATAAAACTTCATATATACATTCGATCGTGCTTCTTTCACTCGCAGGTTCTGAACCGTTAATCGTTGCAAAAGCAAACTATCCCTTGCCAAATCAAGTACCCTGAACCATTCCCTTCCGAAATGAAAAATCGAGTCTCGATCATAGTAAATTGCATAATGAAGCATGGAGTCGCCTTCTAAACTATGGATTTTAACAGAATCGTTATTAGTGAAGTTAATATGCCAAATTGGCTCTTGTTGGAAGCCAGTGGTGTCAAAAGACAAACCATTATCAAAAGCACGCCTGGTTTCATAAAAATCAATCCCGGCAATAGGCACAAAAGGAGTCCGCTTTCCGTCTCTGTTCCCCTTGGTGGGCATATTTGTACAAGAGAATAAGCATATGCTCCATACGGATATAGTAAATACTGTAATGAAGATATTTCGCATAGATAGCTACAAAGATATCTTTATTTTGCCGAGGTTTGCAGATTTCCGTTTAGATAAATTTCTACCTTTAAGCGAGAATGACAGCGATAAAAGAAAAAGTTACTTTCCGAGAAATCAATTCCTTAGCTATTCCTGCAATTTTCTCAGGAATTGCGGAAGCTGTTATTTCACTTACTGATCTCGCTATCATCGGAAACGTAAACCTGAATTCTGTTGAGGCCATGGCTGCAGTTGGTCTGGTCGGTTCTTTTCTATCCGCCCTAATATGGGTAATGGCGCAAACCAAGACTGCAATCTCAGCAATTGTTTCTCAACACTTAGGGGCGGGTCGCATTCACGCTGTAAAAACATTGGTTCCACAAGCCATTTTCTTCAATTTAACCCTCAGCATCATTATTTATCTTAGCACCTCCGTCTTTGCCAATTGGATATTTAGAGCTTATAATGCAGAGGGCTTAATTCTTGACTATGCAGTAGAATATTATCAAATTCGCGCGATTGGCTTTCCGCTAACCTTGGTTACTTTTGCTATTTACGGTGCTTTTAGAGGAATGCAAAACACGATCTGGGCCATGAAATGCGGTATTGTTGGAGCCCTATTAAATGTGGTTTTAGACTTTGCCCTTGTATTCGGAATTGAAGGGCTAATTCCTGCCATGCACATCAAAGGAGCCGCTATCGCCAGTGTTATCGCTCAAACAGTCATGCTGCTTATTGCGCTGTATTATTTTTTCACGAAGACACCTTTTAACCTCAAGCTCAGAAGAAAGATAAATCCCTCTTTAAAACCACTGATCCTCTTAAGTTTCAACTTCATCATTCGTACAGCGACCTTAAATGTGGCGATTTTTCTCGCCAATGCTTATGCCACAGGCTATGGCAAAAATTTCATCGCCGCCCAAAGCATATTAATGAACATCTGGTTGTTTTTCTCCTTCTTTATCGACGGTTATTCCAATGCCGGAAACGCTTTATCAGGAAGGCTGTTGGGACAAAAACGCTACCATAGCTTATGGAATATGAGCAAAGACATTAGTAAGTATTCCGTAATCGTATCCTTGATCTTAATCGCAATATGCGCCCTATTCTATAAACAAATCGGACTAATCTTCAATCAGGACCCTGACGTAATAACCATCTTCACCTCCACCTTTTGGATTATCCTGCTCATGCAGCCCATCAATGCTCTAGCCTATATTTATGATGGCATCTTCAAAGGATTAGGAGAAGCAAAATACCTGCGAAACAATTTGATTGTCGCCACCTTCTTGGGCTTCCTGCCAGTCCTTTTAATCTCCGATTACTTCGGCATGCAACTTTATGGTATTTGGATGGCATTTGCTGCATGGATGCTTTTAAGGAGCTTCCCTTTGATCATTCACTTCAAGAAAAAGTACGTCATCCGAAAGCCTGTCAACATCTCAGATAACATATGATTCAAGGGGGATAAACACCTTTTAACGACATGTCGAAGATTCGCTTATTGTTAGATCCCCCTTTCACTGAATTAGAATATACGTTTAAGGCAAAACATCGATATAAAAATTCGCGTATACGCTCCAACCGCAGGCATTTTTCGCCCTCACTGTAAGCCATTTGGTACCCGAAGTAGAGAATTTAAGGGTGGAACCCGCCCCTGGAGTTAAAGCCAAGCGGCAATACCGGCTATCCGTATCGTCGATATCCACTGGACCGCCAGATGGATCGACCGTCCACTGTACTTCAGTAATGCCTCCTGAAGTACTTCTGCAAAGCCCTACGCCATTATAATAGGCTTGAAAGCTGGCTTCGTCACCTACATTTGTAGTGAAGTCTCCCGTGACGTTCAGTAATGTTGCCAAAGGCGCGCCGACAAGTATGTCTTTGGTGACCGTATTCGACCCACAAGCTGTAACTACCTCTGCTGCAAGTGCAATATGATTATTTGAGGAACCAATTCTGCTAACGGAAACCGTGTTTCCACTCGGAGTTAAAGTAACTACATTAGAGGGCGTCGCACTCCAAGTTATAGTAGCCCCTGATGGAACATTTATGAGGTTATATACATTTGGCGCGCTTGAGCAAATGGGAGTGTTAGGCCCAGATATCATCGGCGATAAGCAATCTCCATATGTATTAATAAAATTTGACAATCTAGATATTGATGCAGTAGAAAAATACATAGGAATAGCTTTACTACCTTGACACATAATACTAGCATTCGTTGTACCACAGCTCACACCATCCCCATGAATACCTGAAAAGTTGTGCCCTATCTCATGAGCAGTTGTTAAAAACTGATTAACTCTATCTTTTGTAAATCCATAAGATTCATCGGGGTATCTACAAACTGTGCCTATTTCATATACTCTCCCTATAACTCCCCCTTGATTATAGTCTTTTCCAGTAAAAAGGTGCACTAAATCTCTCTCGACAGAATGCATATTACTCTCCCAGTAATTTCTAAGTTCATTTACTAATAACTCACTACCTATTTCAGTACTAGGATTTCCCGTATATGGATCGCTAGATGTGGTCCAAACATTCTGGTAAGAAATATTTATTTGAAGATCCAGGTCATTTTCATATAAACCCTGAATCATATTTACTATACCAATAATCTCAGTATTGGATCCACTTCCGTAACGTTGATAAAACTCATAATCTGCATCGGTGGCTAAATCAACGACTCTCTTGCATCCCCCATTTAATATATTTTGACTGAGGTCTTGCTCGACTTGTCTAGAAAGGAAATTCGCTTCTTGCAGATTTGTTACTCCGCAATACCCATCAATATCTTTGATATCCTCTTGTTTATAGATGATTAAGTAATCTCGTATCTGAGTATTTTCAAAACCAATATAACCTAATTGATCAATATAATGAATCTCATTTTTAAATTGGACGTACCCTTTCACCCTAGATTCCGTAATTAGAAGTCTAACTATATTAGCCCTATCTCCATTTGCATACCCCCCATAGGTCATAGGTTTAGAGGTAGAACTGGTTTAATAATTTCTTTCCCATTTAGAGATACCTGATAATCTTTGGATCTCAATTCATTCGGCATCAAAGTTAATTGCAACCTTTCAGTCCCCAATACAAGTATTATTTCGCTTCTTTTAGAGCTGTCAGACAAAGAATGATACATCTCATTTACATCAATCGAAAACACTTTATATTTTCTTAAAAGCTTATTAAGGTCTTCTGCTTTTCGTTGATCAATAGAAACAGGCTCGCCTTTAACAATCTGTTGAGAATAAGCACAGGTATGAAAAAACAAAACAATTCCGAATAATACAATAATCTTTTTCATCTTAAAATATTTTATGAATATTCACTAATTAGCTTCTTTAATGCTTCTGAGCTCTATTATCAAATTAAGTGCGTCTACGGTTTCTGGCAATAATCCTATTTGACCACTAAAAATTACGTTCACGCTATCTCCATACTCAAGATATGAAAATTCCTCTCGTGGAAAATTGCAAATTTCGAGAGGTAGACTTAGGTTATCAATGTCTGTATCTATAATAAAATAGTTCGCTTTTGATAATTTTATTCCTGAAATATAGTCTGTATAAACCAAAGTCCCTGTTTCATTTTCAACATGCAGTAATTTGTCCGCTTGCAAGTCACAATTGCCTATCGCCATCTGATTATCTACCTTTTGACAACTTAAGGCAAATGAGAGGCAAATGAGAGAAACGAAAACAAGCGAATGCATTTCCAAAATAAATGTTCTCATAATATTATTTTTTTAGTGTTAACTTTTCACGCTATAAGTACATCAAGTTTAGCTTATCGGTTGCTCATCCGTGCTGATCTGACAATAAGCGGAAGAATAAATAGACAAACAAAAAAGCGAGAGTAAAAATATTTTTCATATCAGTAATTAATTAAAAAAAACAATTCAAATAATTCTACTTATTTATCCACAGGTTGAAACAACAAATAGGTGTTTTTTTCATAATAGAGGAATAAGTCTTCTGTTGAAATTTGATAAGAAGATATTTTCTTAATAGCATCAATGTAGCGGTAACCATCAAAAGTTCATTAATTTCAGTAACATTGGTAAACTCCATGATAGATAGACTTTTGTCTTTATCAGAAAGAACAAATTTTCCTCTAGCCTGGTTCGTCGATGTGGAACCGCTTATGGATCCATCTTCTTTAAATTTCAAAAGATAAGTTTCTTTTCCGGATGGTTTCGCCAATTCAAAAGAATTGCGTTCAGAATCGGCGAACCCGACTAATTTCCATGTTGTGCCAATAAGAGGCAATGTGCCCCCGTTATCTCTTTTCTTGTTTGTCTCACTCTTTTGGCATCCTCCGAACATCGGCAAATAAAGGATCAATGCTGTTGCAAGCAAAAGAGTCAATTTTTTACTGTTCTTGGTTTTCATTTCCTCAAAGTCTAAATTAAATTTGGAAACACGAAGCGGCTAAGAATGTCTAAAAATACAGGTCAGTAATTTTTAATAAATATAGTTTGCTTATATTAAATACTTAAGATACTTATTATTTCTGTAACTGTCAAAACATCCTTACATAGTAATTAAGTATAATATTATATTTTTGACTACGTGATTGAAAATGATCTAGCATGATTTGAAATAAACAACAGGCATCGGCAATCAATTGGAAGTAACTCTAAATTAGCTTTTTAACTAATCACCCTATTCATTCGGACTTAAGGAAACGTACTAAATCAGCAAAACGCTACAATTAAAGTTAATCGTCCTTGTCGCCACTTTCTTGGGATTTCTGCCCGTCTTTTAATCTCCGATTACCTCGATTGTCAACTGCTTTTTATTAAAAATAGAGACAATTCCTTCTTCACTGATATTCTGGATTTCGCAATCGCTGACATTTATTCCTAATTCTCGAAATGAAACTTCTTTGTCGATTTCACTTTCCTTTTGAAAAGCGCTCAATAAAATAAGTAGCATAATGATCATTTTCCACAGCGGTCGAATCGATTTAAAAATCCTTTGTGTTCTCAAAATGTTAGTTTATACTCAACTTTATTAAGATTGGTGCTGAATAAAAGAGCTATTCGCAAATAACTGAATAGCGATACAATGATTTCCCTCTTGTTTTCCCAATCCAAACTGCAACTATAAAGAATGCGAAAGCCTAGTTTATTCATACTTTAGTTATCAAAAAACGCAAGAGGGTGTATCAAAAGTTAAACATTACCGTCATTGCGAGCGTGCGAAGCAATCTGTTGATAGCAAAAACAAAGATTGCTTCGTCATTCTTCCTCGCAATGACGTATTTTCTTAATTTTAGCGACTTAATGATACAGCGTCTTGCGTTTAATTAGAAACCAAAAACAAAAATGATATTAATAGGTATCTTTTAATTCTTTTCTGACCGCTTCAAACTCGTTTAAAACTTCTTCATTTGGAGAAGGCGTCAGTTTAGATACCACATAAATGGAGAGGGATGACAATATAAATCCAGGGATCATCGAATACATTTCATGATATGGGTGCTCTAGATAGGTCCATAATAAAACGGTTAATCCCCCAACCATCATCCCAGCAACCGCTCCGTTTCTAGTAGTCCCTTTCCATAAGAGAGAAAGTAATATTAGCGGACCAAATGCTGATCCAAAACCAGCCCAAGCGTGACCTACCAAATCTAATATGGTATCTTTTGGATTCAAGGATAGCGATAGAGAGACTGCAGCCACCACAAAAACAGATAGTCTACTGATGATAAGCAATTCCTTTTGCGAGGCATTTCTTCTGAAGAAGGCTTTATAGAAATCTTCTGTCATCGAGCTAGACGTTACCAATAACTGGGAAGAGATGGTACTCATTACTGCTGCCAGAATAGCGGAAAGTAAGAACCCACCAATCAAAGGGTGAAATAAAACCTTCGAAAAATAAATGAAGATGGTTTCAGGGTCACTGATCGATTGGTTCATTTGTCCCATGTATGCGATTCCTACTAGGCCAACGAGCATGGCGCCGCCGACTGTAGAAATCATCCAGGTGATGCCGATTCTCCGGGCGGACTTTAGCTGCTTTACCGTGTCGATCGCCATAAAACGAACCAAAATATGAGGTTGACCGAAATATCCTAGACCCCATGCTAATAGGGAAACAATTCCGATGGTGGTTGTTCCTTCAAACAGACTTAGGAATTTCGGGTCTTCTAAATGGATCGTCTCAAAAACAGACTGCACTCCTCCCAATTGTGTAAAAACAACAACCGGCACTAATACCAACGCTAAAACCATAATGGTTCCTTGCACAAAATCCGTCAAGCTGACCGCTAAAAAACCGCCTATAAAGGTGTAAAATACAACAACAGAACTAGTTAACAGCAATCCCGAAGTATAAGACATGTTAAAAGCCGACTCAAATAACCGTCCTCCAGATACCATCCCTGCTGAGGTATAAAGAGTGAAAAAAACCAAGATTACAATGGCAGAGATGAATCTTAAAAGCCTCGAATTATCTCGAAAGCGCTTTTCAAAATAATCTGGGATGGTTATGGCATTATCTGCTCTTTCAGTATAAATCCGCAGCAAAGGCGCTACCAAAAGATAATTTAAATAAGCTCCAATGGTCAAACCAATAGCAATCCAACTGCTTGAGATTCCAGAAAGGAACATTGCACCCGGCAATCCCATTAAAAGCCAGCCGCTCATGTCCGCCGCGCCGGCTGATAACGCTGTGACAGCGGCGCCCATTTTCCGTCCACCGAGCAAAAACTCATTGACATTGCTGGTTGCTTTTTTGTAAGCATAAAATCCAATTCCAACCATCAATAGGAAATAAAGTCCTATTGAGATCATTTCATATATATCCATTCGTTATTAGGTTTTCACTTATCCTCTAAGATTTTTAAAGTGAATTATTCAGGTTAAACTCTTTACCAATTGTTATCAAGCAGCCAGGCCGCATTAATTTATCTCGTACTTAGCAGGCACCCCTTTTCCTGGTAATGATTTTTTAATAAACTCGCGGATATCTTCATTCCCTTTTTCCAGATCATCTTTTCTGAGATACATCATATGCCCACTCCTATAGCCTGCAAAACTCATTCTTTCTTGTAATTTGCCCGACGGATCCATTTGCCACATGTTGTATTTCGCATTAAAATAATCACAAGCACCATCATAGTAACCAGATTGTACCAATACGTGTAGGTAAGGATTTTGAGCCATCGCTTGACGGAGGTTTTCGCCGGTACGGTCATTGCTCCTATCCCATGGATGAACGGATCCAAACATGTTATATTTGATATCAGTCTTATAATTTAAGTCATTGCGAATATAATGGTTGATGGCTGGGGTAAAGGAGTGCAACCAGGAGGTTAGCTCGGCATTAAAATCTGGACGAACACCAGCATCTGCCTTATCAATTCCTAAATAGCGAGAATCTAAACGACCCACCGTATAACCTTTATCTCTTAAAAGTTCCTTCCAGAAAAAGGAAGTACCAATATCTAAGTTGTTCTGAAGCACTACCTTCTCTGAAAGCCCGGAATATCGGGCCACTTTAGCTGCAATTTGCTTCTTTTCATCTTCGCTCAAAGACCCTGCACGAACCATCGCAGGAATGTATTCATTGATGGTAAAAGCTTCTACTTCTGGCAACATATCCAATAAGTCTTTTTGCTGCAAATCGGCAGGTAACACTTTATGATACCATGCCGTAGCCGCATAATACGGTAAACGCAATGCCATATCAACCGGACCGCTTCTATTTAAACCTAAATCCGTTGGTGAAACCAATATTACTCCATTCAAATACATCCATTGGCTGTTTTGAAGTTCCATTGCTAAGCCTGAAACGCGTGTAGTACCGTAACTTTCACCAATTAAGTACTTGGGAGATTCCCAGCGGTTAAAGCGGTTTACAAAGGTATTGATCCACTCGGCCAGGTATTTAATATCAGCGTTCGTTCCAAAAAACGTCGATTTATTTACATCCTTATCTAGAATTCTTGAAAAACCTGTGTTCACAGGGTTTATATAGACCACATCAGCAATATCCAATATGGAATATGGATTCTCTTTGATTCCGTAAGGCTGAATGGGGTACCCTTCATCGTCGATATTTAGTAATCGGGGGCCTGTGTAGGCGATGTGCATCCATACGGACGCAGAACCAGGGCCACCATTGAAAGAAATAACTAACGGACGCTCTGCACGGTTGCTAACATTATTTCGTTCGTAATAGGTGTAATAAAGAGCTGCTATTGCTTTTCCATCAGCATCCCAAACAGGCTGGGTTCCAGTGGTTGCGGTATAACCGAAGCGTTGGCCTTTTACAGTAACTTCATGTTTAGTAACAACTGTAGAGTCTGCAGCCAATTTCAGCTGGCTGTAGCTATTTGAAATAAAAAGGAAAGAAAGCAAATAAAGTGTAAATCTTTTGTTCATAGAGTATTTGTTTTAGTTGATTTAGAATAGGTACTCAAGGTTTGTCATTTCATAAAAGTAATTATTAAAACAGAGTAAACTAAAAATCCTTATAATTATTACAAAGGGATTCTAGTTATTTGCCGTCATCCGTAGAAAACACCATGAAGCCAAGGATCTCTTTGTGTCTGCGCGAACAAAGAGATCCTTCAGTTGCGCTGCGCTTCATTCAGGATGACGATGGGAGATGGCTGACGGCTGATAGCTCGTAACTGACGGCTGACATTTAAATTTCAATTCCTATTTTCTTCAGCAAAAGGGAAGCGTTGAATGTCGTGCATGGACCCGTCTTGAGTTTATAATCAAACAGCATCTCTTCCCCTTCAACTTTAATATCGAAATGGTAGTTTTTAACAATTAAGGGATATTCATCGGAAAGCTCTGATAATTTCAGGTCATGGGTAGCAACCATCCCTACGCCTTTTTCGTGAATAAGTTTTTCAATGATTGCTTTAGAGCCAAGATATTTATCCATCGAATTTGTTCCACGAAGCATCTCATCCAATAAAATAAAGGTGTGGTCATTCCTCTTTACTAATTCTAATATCTTCTGTATTCGATCAAGCTCGGCTTTAAAAGTCGATGTACTTTCATTCAAAGAGTCTCGAATTCGCATATAAGTTGCCATTTGCAGAATGGAAACTTTCATATAACTGGCATATACCGGTGCGCCGCAGAGGGCAAGTACAGCATTTACACCGATGGTTCTCAAAAATGTGCTTTTACCTGCCATATTTGAGCCAGTGATTAAAGCGATTCGATGAGCTTCCAGACTATAATCGTTTGCAATGGAAGTGGCTTGAGGAATTAAGGGGTGATGTATGTTTCTTACTTCTATAGTGGGAAAACCAGTCGCTATTTTAGGAAATGTCCAATCGGGATGATTGAATTTCAAAGTGGCTAAACTGCCTACTACTTCGACCGTGGTCAGTAAATCCAATGCTTCTACTATTCCTTTCGATTCATTCTTTTGCCATTCTTGTAAAGCATAAACCTGTCTGAAGTCCCACAACAACAATATATTCAGAATGGCTCCTACAAACATATTTAACCTAGCATCCAGACGATTTAGCAGCACTGAAAGGCGCTTGATAGACGAATATACTGGCATACCAGCAAGGCTTTGTACGGCATTAAGCATTCTTTTAGCAAGATTATTCTGCCAATCACGTTCTTCAATTTGTTGAATAGCGGGCGAAAGTAAGGCAAGAATATCCCCTCCTTTGTTTAATCCAGCGGCAACATGATTTACTTTAGGCGCCATTCCGATGCTCAAAAGTAGGTGTAGGATACCCAATAAAATCGCAAATGAAAGCACTTTGGGAATAAATATGGCTCCTATCGCTAAGGCTAACAATAAAAACGGAGCAGCTTTAGTATAATATCTTAAAAAGTTTGATTTCGGGAAATGTAAAGGTTTCGCAAGATAGTTTGTTAATAACTCGCGTTCATCTAATTTAGTCTTGTTGATTGAAAACAGTTTTGCTTGAAACTCTTGCCACCATGGAAAATCCAATGATAGTTCCTGAACAAATAGTTGTCGATTTTCAATTTCGATTTTAGCGGCAGGCTCAGAAAGCCAAGTTGCCAAAAGTTTGTTTCCATTTAAAGTAGAACAACGGTTTATCATTTGATAAATAGACCCCTTACCAAAAATATCCAGATCTGAGGTATAAATATGCTGATCGTCGATATTTGCTTGGCCAGAGTCATAAACGTTTTGCTTGATATCTTCGGCAACAGCCAATTCATTTTTGTTTATACCCAAAAACCGTTCAATTGCAATTTTCTTTGCTGTGGTTTTACTTTGGAATAAAACTAGCGTTAAAAACAGAAGCACCGTTGCAATAAAAGAACATAGTGTTAATAACACATCCTCGGTCTGAACGACTTGAAAAAGCAGAATGGCACCACTTACGATGACAAGCAGTCGAAATAGGGCTAACATATTTGACTTGCGAGCTAACTCTTGTATCCTTTGATCGGATACTTTAATATTTCCTTTGTAAAATGCTGTTGTTTCTGGATTCATAGGTCGCAATAAACGTCTAAATTAACTTTTCTTATTGACCTATAAAAGGAATTGATTTCTAGTTTCGGTTAATTTTGTCTTTTTTTGCAAAGTGAAGATTACGCTGCTTTGTATTGGTAAAACCGATGAACCTTTTTTAAATGCGGGAATTGATAAATACCTGAAACGTTTGAAGTTTTATGTTGATTTCAAACTTATCGTGATACCGGACATTAAAAAGAACAAAGGGATGAGTTTTGAACTTCAGAAAAAGAAAGAAGGAGAAATTATTCTAAAGAACCTAAGTTCTACTGATCAAGTTATTTTATTGGATGAGCAAGGAAAAGAATACAGTTCCATGCAATTTTCCACGTTCTTAGAAAAGAAAATGGTTGCCAGTGTACAAAACTTGGTGTTTATAATAGGCGGTCCTTATGGTTTTGACGATGCAGTTTATCAGAGAGCTAATGGTAAACTTTCACTATCCAAAATGACGTTTTCGCACCAGATGATTCGATTATTTTTCGTGGAGCAGCTTTATAGGGCGTATACCATTATAAAGAAAGAACCCTATCACCATGAATAGGTATCAGGTTTTAGGTGTTAGGTATTAGAGGTAATGCCTGATATATAAAGCCTATTACCTAAAACCTAACGCCTAAAACCTACAGGCTACTGCCCACCAACTCCACCTTGATTCGATTCACCTTGTTTTTGGTCGTCATTGGAAATACCACGTTTTTGACGGGGCTGCTTATTATAGTCCATCTTACCAAAATTCCAGCTGAAGGTAACACCAAAAGAACGGAAAGGAACAGCGAAACTGTTACTTTGATTATACTGCGGAGTGAATACCTCTGATTTAAAAACTTTATTTTCATTAAAGGGATCCACGATATTCAATCCAATACTAGCTTTTTTATTCAAGATCTCTTTTTTCATTCCTATACTCCACATGTTAAATGAAGGAGACGTCCCTTGAAAGGTTCTTCTTGGGGAGTTTAGAATCAAGAATGTTTCTGCAATAAATCCGCTTTTCAAGTTTAAGCTTCCACTAAGAAATGCTCGGTACATAAAGTGCATCTCATCTGTCTGGTTGCTTAAGTTTGAATTGAATTGATTTGCTTTTACTTCATAAGTATACAAGCTTAAATTACTTCTTAACGTAACATTTTTTATTGGAGAAAATGACCCGAACAAGTTCGTTCCATACGATTCATTTGTCCCGATATTGTCGAAAGTAGTTAAAGCAATTGGGCGATCTGGATTATCGGGATTGTCAATCAAGGTGCTTAAGCTTTCAATCACATCATTCGTTCTCCGGTAGAAAACCGAAGCATTGATTACCGTTCCTTTTATGAAGGTAGAATATCCCAGTTCCAAATTATGTGACAATTCTGGCTTAAGCTCAGGATTACCTTGTTGTTGAACAAGAGGATCGGCTGTATTTCTAAAAGGATTTAGAAAGAACAAACTTGGTCTTTGAATTCTTTGATTATAACTTAATTTAAGGCTGGACATCTGGCTAAGCTTTCTTGAAATTACGGCACTCGGCAGCAGATTGGTATACTCATTTTTAAAAGCGGCGAATTCTCCAACAGACTCGCCATCCAGTTGCGTATATTCCATACGCGCACCTGCTTTAACCTGATACTTCTCAGCAAAATTGAATCCATATGTTAGATAACCGGCCCCAACATTTTGGCTGTAATTATAATCGTAAGATCGATCTGTATTAATTTCATAAGATCCATTATTCATCTCTTTCAAGAGAGAAGTACTTGTTATATCTCTAAGAATTGTTTTTGCTCCTATTTCTAATGTAGAATTTTTAATTGGTTGAACGTAGTCGACTTGAAAAGTTAACTCGTCATTGTGGCTTCTATTGTCCCCTATTTCGTTTTTACGCTCCTCAGTTGAATATAAGGTAGTGTAATCGGTATTGTTATTGTTTCTGGAGAACTGTCCTGCAAAAGTTAGTTCCTGATTGGGTTTATTAAATTTTCGTGTATAATCGGCAGACCAATCGAAGCCGTTAAATGCCATTTTTTGATCGCGATCAGATACTAAGGAGCTCGATCCTAAATTTGAAAAATATTGAGAAGTGGAAATTCCATCCATATTCATTCCAAACCCATTAGCAGAAAAAGTTGTTGTAAATAGGTTTTTATCATCCAAGTCATAATCTAAACCAATAGAACCTCTCAATCCGCCACGCGTAGTATTATTTTCACCCGTTTGTTTTAACATTGGATCTCCTGTAAGGCTGTTTTGCTCAAAATTTGTACTTGTAATTTGGGGCCACATCCAGTTTCCGCCTACATTAGTTACAACGCCTACTTTCCCTTTCCGAACATTTAAGTTTGCATTACCATTATTCTGGCGTGTACCAATTCCTCCTGATATTGAACCGTTTACTCCAGCAACATCTTTCTTTTTTGTAATAATATTAATAATCCCTGAGGTTCCTTCAGCATCATACTTTGCAGAAGGACTTGTAATCACTTCAACATTCTTGATTTGATCTGCTGGAATCATTTTTAAAGCATCTCCAACACTGTTTGCCATGGCGCCTGAAGGCTTGCCATTAATTAAAATACGAACATTCTGATCTCCACGCATGGATACGTTTCCATCCATGTCTACCGATAGCATAGGCACTTTTCGTAAAACGTCAGTAGCATTTCCGCCAGCTGAGGTTACATCCTTTTCAGCATTAAAAACCAAGCGGTCCACTTTATTTTCGATCAATAATCCTTCTCCCTGAACCTGGACGGCTTGCAATTGAGTTGTGCTCGGACTCAATTCAATTGTACCCAAGTTATTTTCGCCAAGCTTAATATCGTAGTTTTCAAAAACCCTTTCTGTATATCCGATAAAATTAACGGTAATATTGTATTTACCTGGGATGATGTTTTCTAATACAAAATTTCCGTTTCCATCGGCAATAGTGCCATTAACTTTCTTAGAATCTTCTATAGGGTGTAAGGAGATGGTGGAATAATCGACGATTTCTTTAGTTAAGGAGTCGATAACCTTTCCCGTTAGCTTAGCTGCTGGAGCTTGAGCCCAGAGTTGGGCATTTAGTAAGCTTAAAAATAGTATTGTAAGTAGATAGTATTTTTTCATGTATTATGTCCTTTTTCCATTAGTCGAAAGAAAAGGCGCTTTGTTACAGCGCCTCTCTTCTTTCCTTGCAAAATGACTGTTACATTAAAAATTACACAACGATATTTACAATTCTTCCTTTTACGACAATGACTTTTTTAGGCGTCTTTCCATCTAAATAACGTTGAACATTCGCATCGTTGAGTACCTCCTTTTCTATTTCTTCTGTTTCTAAACTCAAAGGGAGCGTTAATTTCACTCGCATCTTACCATTCACAGAAACAGGATAACTAAATTCATTTTCGATTAAATAATCAGGATTAAATTTCGGGAATTGGGCGAAAGAAAGCGACCCTGGTTCATTTCCTAATTTTTCCCATAATTCTTCTGTGATATGAGGAGCATATGGAGAAAGAATAATACAAAAATCCTGAAGGATTGCTTTCTTGTTACATTTCAAATCACTTAATTCATTTACAGCAATCATAAATCCCGAAACCGAAGTGTTGAATGAAAAACGATCGATATCTTCTTCTACTTTTTTTATGATCTTATGCAAGGCTTTCAATTCTGCAGGATTCGGCTTCTCATCCGAAACATTGAAATTAAAGTCATTATCGTGAAAAAGCTTCCAAAACTTACGCAAGAACTTGAATACCCCTTCTATTCCATTGGTATTCCAAGGTTTACTTTGCTCTAATGGTCCTAGGAACATTTCATACATGCGTAAGGTATCCGCACCGTAAGCTTCAATGATATCATCCGGACTAACTACATTGAATTTAGATTTGGACATCTTTTCAACTTCATGTCCGCAATAGTATTTTCCGTCTTCAAGAATAAATTCCGCATTTTTATATTCTTCTCTAGAAGCTTTAAACTTCTCAAGGTTTAAAATATCATTTACTACGATGCTTACATCGACATGAAGAGCATTTGTGTTATACTTTTCTTTTAGTCCAAAAGAAACAAAGGTATTCGTCCCTTTTCCATCTTCATCTAGGATGCGGTAAATAAAATTAGATCGACCTTGAATCATGCCTTGATTGATCAACTTCTTAAATGGCTCTTCTTCACTTACCAGGCCAAGGTCTTTCAAAAACTTATTCCAAAAACGGCTATATAGCAAATGTCCAGTTGCATGTTCAGAACCGCCGATATATAAATCCACGGCTTTCCAGTAGTTTATTGCTTCTTTAGAGGCAAAAAACTCCTCATTTTTAGCATCCATATAACGATACCAGTACCAGCTAGACCCTGCCCAACCCGGCATTGTGCTTAATTCATAAGAATACTGATCATGGTATTTCCAGTTTTTTGCGCGGCCTAAAGGCGGCTCTCCGCTTTCAGTCGGCAAATATTGGTCGACTTCAGGCAAAAGTAACGGCAATTCACTTTCTTCTATTAGGTATGGTAGACCATTTTTGAAATAAACTGGAACTGGTTCTCCCCAATAACGTTGTCTTCCAAATATGGCATCGCGCATTCTATAGTTGACCTTTGCCTTCCCTTTCTTTAACTCTTCAAGTTTGGCATGAAGGACAGAAATGGCCGCTTCGTAAGTCATCCCATTTATAAGAGGGGAATTTATGTATTTACCTTCTTTTGAAGCGTCTGCTTCCTCTTGAATATTCTGTTGATCAAGAATAGCCAGTATGGGTAGGTCAAAGTGTTTAGCAAAAAGGAAATCTCTTTGATCCCCAGAAGGGACTCCCATTACAGCACCTGTTCCATAACCGGCTAAAACATAATCGGAAACCCAAATTGGAACATTTTCACCACTCAATGGATGAATAGCGTAACTTCCTGTGAAAGCTCCCGATACCGTTTTGGTATCAGCCATTCGCTCTAATTCCGACTTCTTCTTTGTTTTTTCAATATAAGCTGCAACTTCATCCTTTTGCGCTTCTGTAGTAAAAGAATCTACCCATTCGTGCTCTGGGGCTAATACTAAAAAGCTTACCCCATAAATAGTATCCACACGTGTAGTAAACACTTCGATTTCATAGTCTTTTTCTGTTGCAAACTTAACCGAGGCCCCGACGCTTTTGCCTATCCAGTTTCTTTGCATTTCAATAAGAGGTTCAGGCCAATCAATGGTGTCAAGTCCTTTCAGCAATCGATCTGCATAGGCAGTGATGCGCATACTCCATTGCATCATTTTCTTTTGTTCAACAGGATATCCGCCTCGCTCTGACAATCCACCAACAACTTCATCATTCGCCAAAACTGTTCCCAATGCAGCACACCAGTTTACCGAACTTTCTCTTAAATAAGCAATACGATACTTTAGAAGTTCCCTTTGCTGTTCTTCTTCAGAAAACGATTTCCATTCGGCGGCGGTGAATACAGAAACATCTTCGTCCGAAATTGCGTTCATCCCTTCGCTACCTGTATTTTCAAAATATTCAATCAGCTTATCAATAGGCTCCGCTTTGTCTTTATCGACATTGTACCAAGAGTTGAACAATTGCATAAAAATCCACTGCGTCCATTTATAGTAGTCTGCATTACTTGTGCGCACCTCCCTACTCCAATCAAAAGAGAAACCGATCTTATCTAATTGTTCACGATAGCGAGCAATATTTTCTTCTGTAGTAGTTGCGGGATGTTGTCCAGTTTGTATGGCGTATTGTTCTGCAGGGAGTCCAAAAGAATCAAAGCCCATCGGGTGTAAAACATTAAACCCTTTTGATCGTTTGAATCTCGCATAAATATCCGATGCAATATAACCTAGTGGATGCCCTACATGCAAACCAGCACCTGAAGGATATGGGAACATATCGAGCACATAGTATTTAGGTTTTGCAGCGTTATTATCTACTTTAAAGGTTTGGTTTTCTTTCCAAAACTTTTGCCATTTCCCTTCTATATGCTTAAATTGGTAATCCATATCTACTTTATTTTTTTCAAATTGAAGAGCAAAAATAGGAATTTTTATGGCTTAAAGATAATGTCATGTAGAGCAACATTATGAAATCTTGCATTATATGTGTTTTTCTCACATCATTTAATTAATTTCGCAAACTAATACATCAGTATGGAAGAATTTGAAGTAAGCACATCCTCAAAGAAGACGAAGTCTGTATATATTTCTACAGTAATAAGCATAGCTTTGGTTTTGTTGATGGCCGGCCTTTTGGGTTTAATATTGGTCCATGCAAAAAGCCTCTCTAATCATATAAAAGAAAATATTGTTTTAAACATAATCTTGAATGAAGATACAGAAGAAGCTGATGCTTTAAATCTTCAAAAAAGCCTTAATACTAACTCTCATGTCCTTAGCACCGACTACATAAGTAAAGAGCTTGCCGCTAGCAACCTGCAAAAAGATTTAGGCGAGGACTTTTTAGAGTTTTTAGGTTACAATCCTCTTTCTGCCTCAATCGATGTCCATTTAAAAGCAGAATATACCAATCAGGATAGCATCCAAAATTTCATTAAAGAAGCTTCGGCTAATAAAGTCGTAAAAGAAGTCGTTTACCAAGAATCACTTCTTGACATGGTAAATAAAAACATCCGTATTATAGGCTTGGTTATTCTTGCGTTTACCGCTATTCTTTTAATCATCGCTGTAGCCTTAATTAATAATACGATTCGCCTTTCTATTTATTCGCAGCGTTTTTTAATAAAGAGTATGCAAATGGTGGGTGCAACCAAAGGTTTTATTAGAAGGCCATTTTTAGGCTACGGTATCCTTCATGGTCTTTTAGGTGCAATTATTGCTATTATCTTACTTGTTGTGTTATTGTATTTGGGTCAACAGCAAATACCAGAGCTTGTGCTCTTGGAAAACTATTTTGAATTCGCAATCATCTTTATAGCGGTCATTACCATCGGTATCCTAATTTCAGGGTTAAGTACCTATTTTGCAGTTACTAAATATTTACGTCTAAGAATGAACGATTTATATCGATAATATTATGTCAAAACTTTCGAAGCCTGCTTCAAAGCAGCAAACATCGCCTAGCGCACCTGACTCTTTTGTATTCAGGAAAGTGAACTATCAACTTATGATTGCAAGCATTGTTATCGTTATCATTGGCTTTCTGCTAATGATTGGTGATACAAACATTTACAGCTTTACAAAAATCACGTTATCACCGATTGTCGTCGTTGCTGGCTTTGCATTGGGAATTGTCTCTATTTTCAAAAAATCTAAAGTCCGTACATGACCATATTTGAAGCGTTAATCCTTGCAGTAATTGAGGGATTAACTGAATTTTTACCTGTTTCATCAACAGGCCATATTATTATTGCTACTGCTTTTTTAGGAATTGAATCGACTGCTTTTGTAAAGTTATTTACGGTAGCAATCCAATTGGGTACTATCCTATCTGTTGTGGTCTTGTATTTCAAAAGATTCTTTAAGTCGTTAGATTTTTATTTCAAACTCCTGGTCGCATTTATACCTGCGATTGTTTTTGGTTTGTTATTTAACGATGCGATAGACGATATGCTTGGAAGTCCAATGATTGTCGCCATATCTTTAGTACTTGGCGGGATTGTGCTTCTATTTGTTGACAAATGGTTTAGTAACGCTGGGATTGACAATTCAGATGACATTTCCTACATGACAGCCCTTAAGATAGGTCTTTATCAATGTATGGCAATGATTCCAGGTGTATCTCGTTCTGGAGCAAGTATCGTAGGGGGTATGTCTCAGAAGCTAAGTCGCAAAGCGGCAGCTGAGTTTTCCTTTTTTTTAGCGGTTCCTACCATGTTTGGTGCTACCGCTAAAAAGCTATTTGACTACTTCAAAGATGGAGGCCAATTATCATCTGATGAAATTAATATCCTTATAATAGGAAATGTAGTTGGTTTTATCGTAGCCATCCTTGCCATTAAATCTTTCATCGGATTTATAACAAAACACGGTTTTAAATGGTTTGGTTGGTATCGTATTATCATTGGTGGATTGATTATTATTTTGCTTCTTAGCGATTACAGTTTAAGCATTATATAATGGAAGAAAAGGAAAATATTTTCCCTGCCTTCGATTTCGAAGCTGGCGAGGTTTTGTTAATTGACAAACCTTACGAATGGACAAGCTTTGATGTTGTTGCGAAAATTAGAAATGCGATTAAACCTTTAAAAGTTAAAGTAGGCCATGCTGGAACATTAGATCCCTTGGCAACCGGCTTATTGATCTTATGTACTGGCAAAAGGACTAAAACTATTGATCAAATTCAAGCGCAAGAGAAAGAGTATTCTGGGACAATTACCTTAGGGGCAACTCGCCCTTCTTATGATATGGAAACAGAGATCGAAGAGTATTTTGATTATTCAACGATCCGTGAAGAAGATATTTACCAAGCCACTAAGCAGTTTATCGGAGATATCCAACAACTACCACCTGCCCATTCTGCCGTTCGTATGGGTGGCGAGCGTCTTTATAAAAAAGCTAGGCGAGGAGAAACTGTTGAGCTCAAGCCTCGACAAGTTACCATAAGTTCTTTTGAAATCACGTCGATAAATCTACCTGAAATTGACTTTAACGTCGTTTGCAGTAAAGGAACATATATCCGTTCCCTAGCTTATGATTTTGGGAAGGCGCTAAATAACGGAGCGTATTTAAGCGCTCTTAGACGAATTAGAATTGGGGACTACCACGTGAACAATGCCTACTCGATTCCTAACTTAGATGAACATATTCGTTCGATAAGAAAAGAAAAAAATGAAACGATCTCTTGAACACGGCTAAAACAAGAAAAATCTGTCAAAAATAACCACTCATGATAGCTTCATTGCAACTTTTAAACAGATTATTCCAATGAAACCATCATGGGCTTAATATAACTCACAAACTACGATGAATATGATGCTCATGATAGCTTCATCGCCTTTAAAAAAATTATATTCTGATGAAAATTTATAGAAATATAGAAGAGTTTATTCCTATCGATAACGCGGTGGTAACTATCGGCACGTTCGATGGAGTTCATATCGGTCATCAAAAAATATTGGACGTCTTAAAGGAATGTGCCAAAAAGATTAAAGGAGAAACAGTACTATTAACTTTTTTTCCACATCCGCGCATGGTTTTACAATCCGAGGATGATAGTTTACGTTTAATTAATACGATAGATGAGAAAATTAGGCGACTAGCTAAGTGCGGAATTGATCATTTAATAATCACTCCTTTTACACGCGAGTTTTCACAACAAACACCCGAAGAGTACATTAGAGAAATATTAATAAATAAGATAGGTACCAAAAAAATTGTCATCGGCTATGACCACTGTTTCGGCAAGGATAGGTCGGGATCTTTTAAAGACCTTCTTCATTTCGCTGCCGTCTTCAACTATAGTGTAAAAGAAATTCCTGAACAAGACGTCAATAACATAGCAGTTTCTTCCACCAAAATTCGTGAAGCGCTCATTAAAGGAGATATAGAAGTTGCCAATAAATATTTAGGCTACCCTTTTGAATTAACGGGTACCGTGATTATGGGGAAGCAAATTGGTCGGGATATTGGATTTCCTACGGCTAATATTGATATCCCGGAAAACTATAAGATCATTCCCGCCTATGGCATTTATGCAGTAGAAGTAGCTATTGTTAAGCCCCATCGAGCAAATACCTCAGAATTTATAGTGCAAGAGGATTCCTTTTATTACAAAGGTATGGGCTATATTGGCACTAGACCTACAGTAAATGGAAATACCCGAAGCATCGAGGTTAATCTCTTCGATTTTAATGAAAACTTGTATGGAAAAACGCTAAGGGTAAAAATTCTTCACTTTGTGCGTCATGATATCCGCTATGACAATCTTGAAGACATGACAAAACAAATTGCAGAAGATGAAAGAAATGTTCGTGCGCTTTTTAATAATTAGCCTGCTTCAACCACAATTTCATAGGTAACATTTACCCCGCCTGCGGCTAACATATCATGTACTGAACAATATTTTTTCACGGCCAATTCCGCAGCCTTTTCCGCTTTTAGCAGATCGATATCTTTTCCATATAATAGAAACTTAATGTGGATATCAGTAAAAACATTAGGGATGGCATCTCTTCTATCCCCTGTAACCTCTATATCAATATGATCGATCGTTTGTCTTTGTTTTTCTAGAATGACTCCCAAATCGAATACACTACAAGAACCGAGAGCCATTAAAACCAATTCCATCGGTCGAACGCCTAGTTCTTGTCCTCCAATGGCAGCAGAACCATCAATATTAACCTTTACAGCCGTACTTGGCGCACTAGCTTCATAATGCGAAGCCTTGTTTACTCGCTTTAACTCTACTTTCATAATATTCTATTAAAAGTGTAGCCTTAAACTACTTTTATTTACTATTCTCGATTGCATGCGCAATATCTCCTTTTATGTCATCGACCGCTTCTAAACCTACTGAAATGCGAATACTTCCTGGCACTATTCCAAGAATTGCTTTTTCCTCGTCGGTCAATCTGGAATGTGTAGTAGAGGCTGGATGAGTGGCAATACTCCGAGCATCTCCAAGGTTTGACGTAATGCACAACATTTTCAAGGCGTCCATGAAGCGTTTGGCACGTTCGTATCCACCCTTAATAACAAAAGTAACCACTCCTCCACCTTGCTTCATCTGTTTCTTGGCAAGGTCATATTGTGGATGCGATGGTAAAAAAGGATAACGGACTTGCTCAACCTCAGAGTTTCCTTCAAGCATCTCAGCAATTGCCAACGCATTACTGCAATGACGATCCATTCTTAAGGGCAAGGTGTCCAAACTCTTAGAAAGTAGCCAAGCATTAAAAGGAGACATCGCTGGACCAGTATGCCTGATAAAAGTCATCAATTCATCGATAAGCTCCTTCTTACCAACCAGTACTCCACCTAAGACACGTCCTTGTCCATCCATGTACTTGGTGGCAGAATGGCTAACTAAATCGAAACCATAAGGAATTGGCTTTTGTAAATACGGGGTAGCAAAACAATTATCTACATTTAAAATGATATGGGGATATTTTTCTTTTAGTTTACCTAACATCTCCAGATCAACTAATTCCAAACCAGGATTAGAAGGAGTCTCTAAAAAGATCATCTTCGTATTTGGCTGAATCGCTTTTTCCCAATCTTCCGGTTTTGAAGCATCCACGTAAGTATGGGTTATCCCCCATTTTGGAAATAACTGGGTAAATAACTGATGCGTTGATCCAAAAATGGCCCGACAAGAGACAATATGGTCGCCACTTTTTAATAGTCCAGCGAAAGAAGCGAATACTGCCGCCATCCCACTAGCAAAAGCTAAACCATCTTCAGCACCCTCCATAATACATACCTTTTGAATAAACTCCGAAGTATTAGGGTTGGAATACCTAGAATAGATAATCCCTTCTTCTTCATTGGCAAAAACTGCTCTGCTTTGTTCAAAATCGTCAAATATAAAACTTGACGTCAGGTATAAGGGTACGGAGTGCTCGCGGCTTTCAGAGCGCGGAAATTGCTCCCTGATAATTTTGCTTTCTTCTTTCATTAACATTACTGGGTTAAAGTATCCATATGTCGACCCTTTCGAATCGAGTGGCCAAATTTAAGGAAAACATCACCCTTTATGGTGTCTTTTATAGGAATAATTAACATTTTTTATAAATGGCAGAGAAGGAATTATTCCAATAATACCGCACCCACCGTTAAGTTTGTGCGACTATCAATTAAAATAGCACCCCCATTTAATTTGTTCGTTGCGTAGGCGTCGTAAGCTAATTCTTCCGAGAAACGTAAAATTACCTTTCCAATGTCGTTTAATTCAAAGCTTTCAGAAGGTACCTGTTCCAACGTATTAATGTTTACTTTATAGGAGATTTCCTGAACTTTTACTTTTAAGATCCTACTATTTATCTGTAAAAGATAAATTAGCGAAGTGTCTAAAGGGCGAGTATCCATCCAACATAAACTTGCACTTACTTGTTTAGAAACAATTGGTTTTTCGGATACGGGGGCTAATAAATCTCCCCGACTGATATCGATGTCATCTTCTAAACGAATAACGACAGATGCACCGTCCTCGGCTTCCTTTAATTGTTTGTTATCTAATTCGATATGACTGATCATACTTTCAAAGCCAGAAGGGAGAACTACTATTCGCTCGCCTACTGCAAAAGATCCGCTCGTTACTCTTCCAGCATAACCACGATAATCGTGTAAATCATCGGTTTGTGGACGGATTACCCATTGTACAGGAAAACGAGCAGGCAATCTTTTTCCTTTACTCTTTGTTTCAACATTCTCAAGAATATCTAACAGAGGTTTACCTGTATACCAATCCATATTGGTCGACGGGTTCACAATATTATCACCTCTTAAAGCGCTAATAGGTATAAAATCCAATTGAGGGATCTCAAAATTATCGGCGAGCTTAAGATAATCTGCTTTAATCTTTTCAAATACGCTTTCGGTATAGTCTACCATATCCATCTTGTTGACACATATTACCACATTCTCTATTGCTAATAAAGAAACAAGGTAAGAATGTCGTATTGTTTGCTCAATCACTCCTCTGCGCGCGTCAATTAATATGATCGCCAAATTTGCCCCTGAGGCTCCAGTTACCATGTTACGAGTGTATTGGATATGCCCAGGAGTATCTGCTATGATAAACTTCCGCTTTGCGGTCTGAAAATACTTATAAGCCACATCAATCGTGATGCCTTGCTCTCTTTCAGCTTTTAAGCCATCGGTTAATATTGCCAAGTCGATTTCGCCGTCATCATTTTTACGATTTGCATTTCGTATAGCTTCGAGCTGGTCCTCAAGAATTGAATTCGTATCGTATAAAAGCCGACCGATAAGGGTACTTTTCCCATCATCAACACTACCGGCCGTAATAAATTTTAATAGATCCATTTATACTATCTTTTAATGTTTTTAGACTTTATTTTGCAGAAAATTGTGGATATCAAAAGTACCCGCCTTTTTTCCGATCTTCCATAGCAGCTTCTGAGACTTTATCATCCATTCTCGCGCCACGCTCACTAATCTTAGATTGGCTGATTTCCAAAATAATTTCTTCAATCTCTCTTTTATCAGATTCGACGGCCGCAGTACACGTCATATCTCCTACTGTTCTAAAACGCACCTTTTTCCTGACGATCTGATCATCATGATCCATATTTAAGCAGTCGGCCGCCGCCATCCATTGTCCATTTCGATTGATCACATCTCTCTCGTGTGCAAAGTAAATAGAAGGAATATTTATTTTCTCCCGATGAATATAGTTCCAGACATCTAGTTCTGTCCAATTACTAATCGGAAAAACACGTACATTCTCCCCTTTATGAATTCTGCCATTAAATACGTTCCATAGTTCTGGTCTTTGCCTTTTTGGATCCCATTGACCAAATTCATCACGGACAGAAAATATTCTTTCTTTTGCTCTGGCTTTTTCCTCATCCCTTCTTGCCCCACCAATACAAGCATCGAAACCATGTTTCTCAATCACTTCCAATAAAGGAACCGTCTGCAAAGCATTCCTACTTGCGTTTTTCCCTTTTTGCTCAATTACCTTTCCCTGATCGATTGCATCTTGAACATGCCCAATGATAAGCTTTTCACCCAGATCTTCAATCAACGCATCTCTGAAAGAGATGGTTTCTGGAAAGTTATGTCCAGTATCAATATGGACTAATGGAAAAGGAAATTTCCCGGGTCTAAATGCCTTTTTCGCCAAGTGAACCAAAGTAATCGAATCTTTCCCCCCTGAAAAAAGTAGTGCCGGTTTCTCAAATTGCCCTGCTACTTCTCTTAATATTGCAATAGCTTCTGCTTCTAATTGATCTAAATAGTTCATTATATCTCTTATTTTGTACTACTCGTTATATGTAATCCACATTCCTTTTTAGATTGATCTTCCCACCACCAGCGACCTTCGCGGCTATCGCCTCCAATTGGTACAGCACGCGTACAAGGCGCACAACCAATGCTTGGGAAGCCTTTGTCATGAAGTGAGTTATAAGGAATATTATTTATTTTGATATAGTCTTTCACATTCTCCATCGTCCAATAAAACAAAGGGTGGACTTTTATCAATTGATGGCTCTCATCCCACTCTACCCAATCCATCGTTTTTCTATTTGTAGATTGCTCTTGGCGGATACCGGTAATCCATATTTTCTTCCCTAGTAAAGCACGTTTTAAAGGCTCTACCTTTCTAATTCCACAACACTCTAATCGATTTTCAACGGATTTATAAAAGCTATTCGGACCTTTACTACCTACAAGCTGTTCAACGCTATTGTGGTTTGGATAAAAAGTAAGAATAGGCTTTTTGTATCTATCCAAGGTGCGATTCCAAACTGAATATGTTTCTGGAAAAAGGCGTCCTGTATCCAAGGTAAAAACCTGAATAGGGAGGCTATTTGAAAAAATCTGATGAGAAAGAACCTGATCTTCCATACCAAAACTGGTTGAAAAAGTAGCCGATTCTGAAAACTGTTCAGCCAATACCTTGAGAATTTCTTCAGGCCTTAAGCCTTCGATCATCATTTTTATTTCTTGTAGAGTACTCATAATAAGAAAAATACAGTTTATTAAAAACTCTTAAAAATAGTATAGGAACTTGCACACACTACAATCGCCCCAACCGCAATCATGATTATTTTCACCGATATCTTATTGGATAGTTTTACAGCAATAGGGGCTGCTAATATACTACCTATTACTAATCCAGACATCGAATGCCAATGCAAATCATCCAATAGCGTTAAAAAAGTGATGGAGCTAAATAGCGCTATAAAAAATCGACTCAACTTCACACTCCCCAAAGCATAACGTGCATTTCTTCCACCCGCAATGAGCGTAGATAAAACGATAGATCCCCATCCACCACCACCAACAGCATCGACAAATCCGCCTCCGAAACCCAAAGGAATTACCTTTGTAATTCTCTTTCCTTTGGCCTTTATCAATGAAACTTTAAATGCCCTATTTAAGATGACAAGGCCAAGAATAAGCGTATAGAATGAGATTACAGGTCGAATATAATGGGAATACCCTTCAAGTGAAGATAAAAGTGCTGCGCCAATAACCGCACCGATGATCCCAGGGATCACCAATGATTTAAAAAGTTTGATGTTCACATTCTTTAAACGGTAATGCATCCATCCCGCTATTCCATTGCTTAAGATTTCTGAAATATGTACTGCCATGCTTGCAGAAGCCGGCGGGATACCCATCGATAACGAAAAAGTAGTAGAGGTAACCCCATAAGACATCCCTATGGCTCCATCAACCAAGGCAAATAAGAACCCGGCTATCAAGAAGTAATAAAAGCCAACTGGGATATCAATAAGAAAACCTCTAAATTCGGGTTCCTGATTCCAAAGTACCGCCAATAAAACACCTACAAATAAAAAAGTAGCTACCCAAAGGATAAATCGAAGTCTACGATGAAATACATTACTTTTTGGAGTTACCAATCCAAGCGTAAGTGCATTTAACTGCTTCACTTTATAGGCAAAGTCACCATTCAATGACTCTCGGACTCTATTTAGGTTTTCCAGAGATTCATCAATTTCTTCAGGAATTCCTATTTGAAAGATTTCTTTTAAACGTTTGGCCATAGTTGGAGATTTGCCATTTGTCGAAATTGCAATCTTAAGATTTCCTTTTTTAACAATTGAGCCTAAATACATATCGCATAAGGCAGGAGTGTCTGCAACATTAAGTAACAGTCCTCTTTCTACGGACAGCTCATGAATATAATGATGTAGCTTCACATCATTGGTTGCCAAAACAGCTAAGGAAATACCTTCCAAATCCTGTTCTTCAAACTTCCTTCGGAGCAAAGTAACCCTCCAGTGCTTCATTGCCAATTCCTCTACTTGTGGAGAAATATAATCAGCAACAATCGTAATTTCAGCTTCTGGGCTATTGCCCAGTAAAGCTTCAAGTTTTTCCAAGCCTACGTTTCCGCCACCAACAAGTAGTGTATGAAAATTTTCCAACTTTAGAAACACGGGGAATAGCGTATTCCCACCCCCAACTGTTGGCGCTTCTTTATTTAATGTCGATGAGCTCATGAGATTCTTTAACTCTGTGATAAATTTCGTGAAAGCTCACTACTTCACCAATAATGATAACTGCAGGCGTTCCTATTTGTCTCTCTCTTGAAATTTGTTGAATAGAATTCAGTTGCCCAATGGCAATTTTTTCATTTTCCATTGCTCCATTCTGAATAATTGCAATGGGTAATTCCCCTAAACCTTCGCTCTTGTAAATCGCAACAATTTCATCGAGCTTATTGACTCCCATTAAAATGACAACTGTTGCTTTTGTCTTTGCCGCCGTGTAAATATCTTGGGAGATCCGTCCCTTAGAAGTTGTTCCCGTAATCACCCAAAAGCTTTCGCTAATTCCACGATGGGTAATCGGAATGCCTTGCAAGCCAGGAACACCTATTGCACTTGAAATACCTGGTACCACCTCGGTTTTAATCCCATTTGCTCGAACAAAATCCACTTCCTCCTGCCCTCTTCCAAACACAAAAGGATCACCTCCCTTCAATCGAACCACATGTCCATGGGAAAACGCATAATCCACCAGCATCTGATTTATAATTTCCTGAGGATAGGCATGCTTACTCGCTCTTTTTCCTACATAAATACGGTGCAAAGCCTGTGGGGCATATTGCAAAAGCTCCTCGCTGACCAAAGCATCGTAAAAAACAACATCTGCTGTTGCCAATGCTTTCAGTCCTCGCAAAGTAATAAGGTCTGCGCTACCAGGCCCGGCACCGACCAATGTGACTTTAGATTCTGCTAACATGGTTTCGTCTTTAAAGGGATACGACTTGTCTATATTTAACAGCTAATTCATGAAAATCAATCGCATCTGCCAAATACTTTTGCGCAAATTGAGCAGCCGGTTCGTTCTTATTGATCTGCATGCACAGTTCCTTAAAACTCACTTGCAAGACAAGCTCCTTATTCGCCACGAACTCCTGGTCAAAAGCTTCAATAATTCCAATGTGGGTGCTTTTATTAATTCCTTTGTCTAACAATAATGCTTTCGCAGCACTGATAAACACGCTGTAACTATGATAAATTGCATCTGCATATTTATTGATTTCATAGCTCTCATGTGCCCATTCTAACTTCTCTTCCGCTTCAAACAAAAGGGTGGCAACTAAATCAATAATTACTCCAGCGCACTCGCCTACCCCAATCTCCTGTTTATAATCCGTATGCTGACCCCAATCCACAAATTCATCCTCAGTAAGTTCTGTCAGGTCGGCGAGAGGCTTTAACAAGAGATAGAAATAATTCTTTGTCTGACGATCGTAATAGTCGTTAAACAGCTCATCCTCCTGAGAATTCTCATGATAATCATCCAACAATAGAGATAACGCCTTCGTAACTCGCTTGGAAGGAACCTTTATCACACGCTCGGAAACTCGGCCAAGTCCATCGCCAAGCGATCCTCCTCCCAACATTACCTGTGCGGCTGGAACAACTGAGGTCCCCGACTTTAATGAACTTCCATGAAAACCAATATGAGCCAAGCTATGCTGCCCGCAGGAGTTCATACAGCCACTTATTTTTATCTTGATATTACGGTTAAAAATAAGGTGTTGATATTCGGTATTAATCAAATTCTCGAGTACCCTCGCCATTTCGGTACTATTAGAAATTCCTAAGTTACAGGTGTCTGTTCCTGGACAGGTAGTAATATCAGATACACTATCAAAGCCTGGCGAAGCGAGATCAAGTGAATCCAAAACCTGATGGATATAAGGGAGGTACTCTTCCCGCACAAACTTCAATAACAAACCTTGATTCTGGGTGATTCTAATTTCATCGGCAATAAAACCCCTGAATTTATCAACCAATACCCGTGCCTTTTCCGTACTAATATCGCCCGTAGTGACCTTTACAAATACTGCAAAAAAGCCATTCTGCTTTTGCTCATAAACATTCGTTTTTCTCCAGGAGTCATAAGCGTCGGGATTCTTTATTTCTACTTTTGGAGCGTCTTTCGTTTCCGGAATTAAAGGCTGGGGAACTAAATTACGATCGATTATATATACTTTACATTGAATTGCAGGGCGTTCTTCTTCTATTAAACGCAACACTTCCTCCAGTCCTAATTTTTGAATTAAGAATTTAAACCGTGCCTTATTTCTATTGGTTCGTTCCCCAAAACGATCAAACACACGGATCGCACTTTCTGTATAAGGAATAATCTGATCTTCGTGTAAAAACTCGTGCGCAACATAAGCAGGCATCGGCAATGCACCTAATCCACCCCCTATCATCACTTTAAAACCGCGTTGCTCGACCCCATCAACGATCCGAACTTTAGGTACAAATCCCAGGTCATGGATATATGCAAAAGCTGTATCCCGCTCGCTTGACGAGAAGGAGATTTTAAACTTTCTACCCATTTCTTGGCAGATTGGATTTCTTACCAGATACTCAAACATGCTTTGAGCATAAGGCGAAACATCAAAGGGCTCCTCCGCATCAATTCCAGCGGTCGGTGACGCCGTAATGTTTCGTACTGTATTTCCGCAAGCTTCTCGTAAAGTAATGTCATCCTTAGCAAGTTCTGCCCATAATTCTGGAGTACGGTCTAAGCTTACAAAGTGAATTTGAATATCTTGTCGAGTGGTCAAGTGCAGATTTCGGATAGCGTATTCATCTGATACATCAGAAATCTTCAGTAACTGCTTGAAGGTAACCTTTCCGAAAGGAAGTTTTATCCGTACCATTTGTACACCAGGTTGCCTTTGACCATAAATTCCCCGTGCTAAACGTAAACTTCTGAATTTGTCATCATGAATTTTACCCTCTCGAAATAACCTGATCTTCTTATCAAGCTCAATGATTTCTCGGGAAACGATCGGGTTTTCCAATTCGGTTCGGAAACTTTGCATGTTAATTGTATTTATCGTTAATAAAAAAGCCTCTTGTTTGGAAGAGGCTCTCACCAGTTTTTCTTATATAAACAGGAGCCTATTTCATCTTACTGAAAATGGGCATACACATCATTATATTTCTAACACCTTTCATGACAGCAAATATATATAATGTCTACCTGTTTAGTAGACTATTGATTAAAATAATTTCCAACTAACTGATTTACAGTAAGAAAAAATGCTTTTCCATTTAATTAAAAGTAGATAATGAATATATTTATCAGAAATTCTCCAAATCTCATTCTATTATTCGCAAAAGCCAACGTACTTTTCTGCTAATATCAGGTGCAGAAAATACAATAGCTTAGAGAATAAGAATTCAAGACTGAAGAAGAGCAGAAGGGGGAAACTGGGAAGGAGATCTCAGTCAGATTATTAGAATTGGGACCAACTAAAAATTAAATAAATCCTTATTTGAGTTATCCAGAGATTGCTCTTTTATAATAATATCTTCGATGCTGGTATCATTCAGAATTTCTAACATCGCATTTCGGACTTCTACAAAGGTATCCCGGATACCACAGTATTCTTCCGATTTACACTCATCGCATTTCCTATAAAAATTTAAGCTTACGCAAGGAAGGAGAGCGATGGGACCATCCGTTAGCCGGATGATTTGTGTCAGACGGATATCTTTAGGCTCTTTATTTAAACTGTATCCACCCTTGGCGCCTTTTTTACTAAAAAGAATTCCAGCATTTCTTAATTCAAGAAGAATTTGCTCTAGGAACTTTTTGGGTATATTTTCTTCCTCCGCAATCTTTAATATAGGCATCGGTTCTTTTCCGTAATTCTTTCCTAAAACAACGAGTGCTTTAATCGCGTATTTTGTTTTATTTGATAATAAACTCATGAAAAAATAAATTAATGAATTATCCTAAGTGCTGCTTTAAGAACTGACCGGTGTAGGATTCTTTATGATCCACTAAACCTTCTGGTGTTCCTTCAAAAACGAGCTGTCCGCCTCTCTCCCCTCCTTCTGGACCGATATCAATAACCCAATCAGCACTTTTAATAATGTCCATGTTGTGTTCAATGATCAAAACCGTATTTCCCTGATCAAGCAATGCATTAAATGATTTTAAAAGCTTTTTTATATCATCAAAGTGAAGTCCGGTGGTTGGCTCATCAAAAATAAACAACGTATTTTTTAAGACGTTGCCTTTTACCAGGAACGAGGCCAGTTTTATACGCTGTGCTTCTCCTCCAGAAAGTGTGTCAGAAGACTGACCAAGTTGTACATAGCCTAAACCTACATCCGACAGAGGCTGTAATTTAGCAATAACTTTGGGTTGTTCTTTAAAAAATTCAATTGCTTCATCAATCGTCAGTTTCAAAACTTCCGCAACATTCTTTTCTTTATAGGTGATATCTAAGACATGCTGTTTGAAACGATTTCCACCGCAAGCTTCACATGGAAGAAAGATATCGGCCATAAACTGCATTTCTATTTTCACTATACCTTCACCGGTACAGACTTCGCAACGACCACCTTCTACGTTAAAAGAAAATGAGGAGGGTTTCAATCCAACTGCTTTTGATGCGGGAACTTGGCTAAACAAATTTCGAATCTCATCCCATGCCTTTACATAAGTTACCGGATTTGACCGGGAAGATCGCCCAATCGGATTTTGATCTACCATCTCCACTCGGTGGATAAGATTAAAATCCCCTTCAAGTTTATCAAAGATACCGGTTTGCTCACCAGAATAACTTTCGATTGCTTTTTGCAGCGCTGGATATAAAATTCGTTTTACCAAAGATGTTTTCCCTGAACCTGAAACACCGGTCACGACCGTTAGAACGTTCAAAGGAAATGCCACATCGATCCCCTTCAGGTTATTTTCGCGGGCGCCCTTTACAAGTAAAGAATCATGCCATTCTCGACGTGCCTTAGGGACTTCAATTTTTTCTTTTCCACTTAAATACCTACCAGTACTACTTTTTGAGTCGACCAGCAATTCTTCATAATTGCCCGCAAAAACCAATTCCCCTCCATGAACGCCTGCTTCAGGCCCGATATCAATCAGGTAATCTGCTGCTTGCATCATTTCCTGCTCATGCTCGACAACCACAACGGAATTGCCTACATCTCTAAGTGATTTTAAAACTCCAATTAAGCGATGTGTATCTCGAGGATGCAGGCCAATACTTGGCTCATCGAGCACATAAATTGATCCGACCAACGAGCTACCTAAAGTGGTAGCTAAATTTATACGTTGGGATTCTCCGCCCGAAAGAGAGTTCGACAAACGATTTAATGTTAAATAACCTAGCCCCACATCGAGTAAAAACTGCAATCGATTGGTAATTTCAATCAACAAGCGCTTTGCAATTAGAGCATCTACTTCTGACAGTTCTAATGTTTGAAAGAAACGTAAAAGTTTATCCAAAGGCATTAAGACGATATCCGTAATCGACTTCCCTGCTACTTTTACATAGGTTGTATCTTTTCTTAAGCGAGTTCCCTTGCATTCAGGACAACTTGTCTTTCCGCGGTAACGGGAAAGCAGTACACGATATTGTATTTTGTAGGTTTGTTCTTCTAAATCTTTAAAAAACTCGTTTAACCCCCCAAAATATTTATTTCCAGTCCATAGAAGATTTTTCTGCTTTTCGGTTAAATCAGCATAGGCACGATGGATTGGGAAGTCAAATTTCAAAGAATTATCGATTAAAGCTTTAAGCCATTTCCCCATTACTTCGCCGCGCCAAGCAGCAATTGCTCCGTCATAAACAGATTTACTTTTATCAGGAACAACTAAATCGGGATCTATTCCTATTATTTGGCCGTAACCTTCACAGCGAGGGCACGCTCCAAAGGGATTATTAAAACTGAAAAAGTTGGCTGTAGGTTGTTCAAATAAAATCCCATCTAGCTCAAAACGATCTGAGAAGGCATGCTGAACTCCATTTTCTTCAATAATACAATCGCCTTTACCCTCAAAGAAAGCTGTTTGTACAGAATCCGCCATCCTACTGACAGACTCCTCGTCATTATCCACACGTACCCGATCAATAACTATAAAGATGTCATTTACCTCAACAACATTATTTTCGATGGATGCATCTTCAAGAAGACTTTCAACTTTGTGAATTTCATTCTTCCAATAGATACGTACGAACCCTTTTTGTAATAAAACTGCCAACTCTTCTTTCAAGTTCCGTTCGTTATGTGGAATTAGGGGAGCCAAAATGGTTACGACTTCTTCGTCGGGTAGAGAAACTATGAAATCCACTACGGAACTCACGGTGTCTTTTTTCACTTCATTTCCTGACACTGGAGAAATTGTCTTTCCAATTCTTGCGAACAACAACTTCAAATAATCATAAATTTCAGTGGATGTACCTACTGTAGATCTGGGGTTACTAGAAATCACTTTCTGTTCAATTGCAATTGCAGGTGCGATTCCTTTAATATAATCTACTTCCGGCTTGTTCATCCTCCCCATAAACTGGCGAGCATAGGAAGATAGACTTTCAATATAACGACGGCGGCCTTCAGCGTATAAGGTGTCAAAAGCCAACGAAGATTTCCCTGATCCTGACACGCCCGTAATCACAACTAACTTATTCTTCGGAATATCTACATCAATATTTTTAAGGTTATGAACTCTTGCTCCTTTAATTAGAATATGTGTTTTAGCTGTATTTGCTTGTTTTTTTGTCATAAATTAAATTGATTGGGAAAGAAAAGAAATGTTCCTTAAAATTCCAATTTTACAAAAATACGGAATATCAAGCAGAAGTAGTTATTTTACAATCAATACTTTAAACTGGAAAAATATAACTAATTTGGAAGAATCGGTCCTAGAACCGTATACTGAAAATGATTAAAGAACTTAACTGTAAAATAAAAACGCTCCTCATTAGTTTAGCCTAATGAAGAGCATTTAAAATCTGAAAAGCTGTCTTGCTTGATTGGACAATTAATTGTCGCGTATGTTTAGTAGCGGAGAGCAGAATCGAACTGCCGACCTCAGGGTTATGAATCCTGCGCTCTAACCATCTGAGCTACCCCGCCGATTTTCAGTTTGCAAATATAGTTTAATTTCCCTTTCTTTAGAAAAAAGTTGACAAATTATTTACTTTAATTAAAAAACGCCCGATATGACTGAGAAAACCAAGTTTCAATTGGAGTACGAAATAAAATCATCACCAAAAATTCTATTTTCATACTTAAATGAGCCGAAAGCTTTAGCCCAATGGTTTGCAGATGAAGTTGACATTAGAGAAAACATATATACTTTCGTCTGGCATGATGAAGCGAAATCAGCAAAGTTGATTGGAGCCAGAGACAATAAAGTGGTCAAGTTTAAGTGGCTTGATGATGAGCCTTATTTTCTAGAGCTCGAAATTATACAAGATGAGCTTACCAACGATGTCGCCCTCATGATAACAGATTTTGCTTATGAAGAAAACTTACCTGATAGAAAATTAATTTGGGACAACCAAATCGATTACCTTTTAAGCGTACTAGGCGCTTAATCAATTTTTTCTAATTATGTTTCCTCTATAAAAAAGGCTGATTATGGCAGAGGAGAGATCGATAACTGCGAAGCATTCATGAGTGCCTTATTAAGCAAGGAATAACGAATAAATTTATTTTTTTACAATGCTATCAATTATATATCTGGTAAATTTATCTAAGTTTGCCGTGTGAAAAAGATACACGTCCTGGTATTAAAGGCTTTTATACCGCCTTTCATTGCTACGTTTTTCATAGTAATGTTTGTGTTATTAATGCTGTTTTTATTTAAATACATTGATGACCTTATTGGGAAAGGCTTTGATTGGTATGTTATCCTACAACTTTTATGGTATGCATCCGCTACCAATGTGGCGATGGCCCTTCCTTTGGCCATGCTGCTTTCATCGATTATGACTTTTGGTAACCTTGGAGAAAGCTCTGAACTGACTGCAATAAAAGCAGCCGGTATTTCTCTTAGAAAAGCGATGATGCCCTTATTGATTTTTGTTTCGCTATTCAGCGTGGGTGCATTTCTTTTCAGTGACTATATGTTACCTATTGCCAATTTAAAAATGGGCTCCCTTTTGTATGACGTGAGGGAAAAGAAAGCGGATTTCCTTATTAAAGATGGGGTTTTTAATAATAGCATCCCTGGATATTCCATTCGAGCAGAGAAAAAAAGCAAAAATGGTGCAACCTTGTATAATCTCATTATCTATCAACATAATAGGTCAAATACGGGGATGAATGTTTTATTGGCAGATGAAGGCGTGATGTATAATTCTGAAGACAATAATTACATGATATTGAGGTTAAAGAATGGTGTCCGTTATGAAGAAACGTCTGGCAAAAAAGTATATAATCCTCGACAGCAATTTACCCGTTACTATTTCGAACAGATGGAACAAAAGTTTGACATGTCTGCATTTCAAATGAAAAGAACGGATGAAGACCTCTTCAAAAGCCATTATGCAATGCTTAACTTAAAGCAGCTTTCGTATTATACCGATTCGATCACCCTTTACAATGATAGCGTCAGAAGAACAATATTGCCAGAAATCATCCATTATTACAACATTTTTAACAGGTCCAATCAGCACTTAAAAAACAGCTCAACGGCACATCCTTACAATAACAATGTTTTAGAGATCATTCCAGAAGAAAATCGAATATCTGCGGTAAACCAAGCTATGAATGAAGTGAGGTATATCCAAGATATCGTTTCGATGAGGGCAAATTCCGATGAGAGCTATACAGCCATGATTCGTCGTTACATCATGGAATATCAGCGGAAGTTTACCCTTTCTGTAGCCTGTCTGCTGTTGTTTTCTATAGGGGCTCCGTTAGGAGCAATTATTCGAAAAGGAGGTCTAGGATTGCCTGTTGTGATGGCCATAATTTTCTTTCTCATTTTCCACATCATTTCCACGGTTGCAGAAAAATCAGCGAAGGAAGGAAATATCGATCCGATTTTAGGAATGTGGACAGCCATAATTGTGTTAACCCCCCTTGGTATCTTTTTGACTTATAAAGCAGCTACGGATTCCGCTTTATTCGACGTTGATTATTATAGGCTATGGGTAAAGTCGTCCTTTAATAAACTAAAAAACATTTTCTCCAAGAAGCCATCGTCCGAAGGGACTGGATTATGACATATAGATTGTCATAAAAAAATACTAATTGCGTATCTTTGCAGAAAAGAGCAAAGTTTAGATAAATGGATATTCACTTAAATACAATCGAAGAAGCGATTGAAGATATAAAGAACGGCAAGGTAGTCATAGTAGTTGATGATGAAGACAGGGAAAATGAAGGTGACTTTATTACTGCGGCTGCAAATGCTACCCCTGAAATAATAAACTTTATGGCCACGCATGGTCGTGGTCTTATTTGTGCTCCCTTAACTGAAGAACGTTGTGATGAGTTAAATTTGGAGTTGATGGTCGGCAAAAACACTGCTGTCTATGAAACCAACTTTACGGTTTCAATTGATTTGATGGGTCATGGTTGCACAACTGGAATTTCAGCTACCGATCGTTCAAAAACAATCAAAGCCCTTATCGACCCTACTATTAAACCTGAAGAATTTGGGCGGCCTGGCCATATTTTCCCATTGAGGGCAAAGAACGGAGGTGTTCTGAGAAGAACGGGACATACAGAGGCAGCAGTAGATTTGGCACGCTTAGCCGGCTTTGATCCTGCAGGCGTATTAGTAGAAATATTAAAAGAGGATGGCGAAATGGCGCGTCTTCCAGATTTAATTCCTATTGCTAAAAGATTTGATCTAAAAATTGTTTCAATAAAAAGTTTAATTGAGTATCGCTTACAAAAAGATTCTTTAATAACTAAGGAGGTATCAGTAAAGCTTCCAACCCAATGGGGAGATTTTGAGATGGTAGCCTATAGTCAAAAAGATACTGGACAAAATCACCTTGCCCTAGTGAAGGGAACTTGGGAGCCTGATGAGCCTGTGCTTGTACGAGTTCATAGTTCCTGCATCACCGGTGATGTTTTTGGCTCATGCAGATGTGATTGTGGTTCTCAGCTGCACAAGGCGATGGAACTTATTGACAAAGAAGGAAAAGGAGTTATTGTTTACATGAATCAAGAAGGCCGAGGTATTGGCTTGATCAATAAACTTCATGCTTACAACCTACAAGAGAATGGCCTAGATACTGTGGAAGCTAATATTGAACTAGGGTTTAAAGCCGACAATCGTGATTATGGTATTGGCGCTCAAATTTTGAGAAACTTAGGTATTACTAAAATGCGCTTAATATCCAACAACCCAACTAAGCGAGCGGGAATGGTTGGTTATGGCTTAGAGGTTGTTGAAAATGTACCAATAGAAATTGTTTCTAACAAACACAATGAACTTTATCTAAAAGCTAAACGTGATAAAATGGGACACAACATCATGAAGAATGTATAACTATCTAACAAATAAGTCTCGATCGTTTCGAGACTTATTTGTTTTTTAAGATCACTTTTCGGCAGGCTCTTTCACTTCTGGTTCTTTCTCTCCTTTACTTTTCGATGCCTCTTCCCTATTTCCTTTAAAAAATAACAGTCGTCTTAAAAACTCTTGAAAAGTATCAAACTCTTGGCGATATACTAGTCCTACAGCGCTAACATATTCATCGGACGGATTGAGAAAGTTTCGATTGCTCAATCGGTTTGAGGCCCTTAATAATAAATTCCCGCTCTTTCTGATCAAGTATAATGCTTCAATATCACTTACTACTTCTTTTCCAAATACATTGAAGTCATTCAATTCACTACGACGATCCGTTACGCCCCCTGTCAATATTAAACGATTACTCAACAAGCGAATAGAAGCGCTTGCTTCATTAAAAGAGCGAATGTTAAAATCAACAAAATTTAAATTTAGAGATTGTGAAATAATATTATTCAGCTGATTGAATGCGAGCTCAGTACCTGCACTTAATACTGTGGAGTTCAATTCTCGTGTTAGATCCGTCCCGGTCCCCGGAGCAAAGCTCCGCCTTACGATAAGGCTTAAGGCCTGTTGGTTCACGTTATTCATGTCACTTAGATAACTCTGAAGTTCATCTTGAATGTAAGAATCAGTAGGGAAATTAATTCCAAAGCTAATATCCGGCTGCAACAAACTGCCGTTCAACGTCATTTCCGCTTGTGCCATTACCCTTTGATCTGTTCCTGTTCCTCTTCCTGCGGCTACATAAAGAGGCCGGACGCTCGTTCTAACCTCGTATATGGCAGTTAAATTAATCAAGGCCTCGGTAGGGTTGCCTGTCCATCGAATGCTTCCGCCTCTATTTAATTCAAACTTTTTATTGATAAAATCTTGCGCTGTAAACTCAAACTCTCCGGTCGAGATTGAATAATCACCAAACATTTCAAAATCGCCAAGACTGCTTATTTTCATTGACAGAAGTCCTTGTCCATTTCCTGACAATTTTCCTAGATCAGTATAGATAACTGCTGTTGCTGCTTGTGTTACATTTAAATCCAAGCTCATTGTTAGTCCCTGAAAATAATTCACTTTTTTAGCCAATGCCGTTGAATCTCTTGAAACGAATGTGATAAAATCTTTATCGGCCACAGTTCCAGGACTATTTAGGGGCAAACTGATGACGGTTCCTTCGTTTGTGGATGCATCAATCTTGATATTCATATTATCCGGACGACCATTAAAGAGGAAAGTGCCCGTTCCAAAAGCTTTCCCGTAATAAAGGGGATTATCTCTAGCAGTTGTATTCAAAACCATAAAATTTTGGGCAGATATATCCACTTGGATATCGGGATTTAATGGACTACTCATGTCTACACTCCCGTTAGCTGTAGCTTGGTTTTTATAAATGTCACTGATATGGACATTGTTTAGAATTATTTTACTTTTCTCTACTTGGAGGGTTTCATTAATTAAATATCGTGTTTTCAAATAATTAACTTCGAAAGCTGCATCTACTAGTGTTGCCGAGCCATTTATAATAGGTTTCAAAATTGTTCCTCCAATTTGAAAATCAGCTTTTGCGGTTCCTGTTAAATTAGAAACAAGGTTTTTCAAAAAGGGTTGAAAAAGAATAAGTTCTCCTTCGTCCATTTTCACCTGAAGATTAAGCGGACTTTCATCTTCTTTTGGGTCGTAAGTACCTAAAACTTCCATGGTTTTCTTGCTATTGTTGGTGACTCCAAAATTTAGATTTACAAGTCGCTCACTTTGATCTAATCCTGCAACAATATCGATATCACCGACTTGGGTATTGTTATAAAAGATATCTTTTGCATTAACATCCGCAAGAATATAGGGTTGAAACAACAAGGATTTTATATCAATATCTCCTTCCATTTCCCCTTTCAATTCAATCCCAAAAGGTTTGGAAAGCGAATTAAAAGTAGATAAAGCAAAGTTCTCAAATTCTATATTTAATATATCGTCAATACTTTTCGAAACGAGCCCGTTTACTCTGACCTTCTGCATCCCTTGCGAAAGCTCAAATCCATTTATTTTTGTTTTCCCTTTTTCAAAATCAAACTTAACCTTTTCTAAAACATGCCACTCCTGACGGTTTATGATTACGTCGGAAGGGAGTAAGGTCAAACGCGCTGCAGTATCTTCATCAAATTCGACCAGTCCGTTTAAATCCAGTTGATTCGTAGCATTCAAATCAGACAGCTTAATATTAAAATTCAAGCTGTCTTGACGCAGAATAGTCGCCATATTTATGTTTTGAATGTATAAGCTATCCGTAATATTCATTCTGTCAGCCGTAACGAATAAATTTAATGCGTCTACGCCTGTTGTTTGGTCAAAGATGACATCGTTAATTTTTATTTTTTTATAGGAGACTTCAGGAATATAGCCGTTGAGAACTGCGGTATTATTTGATGAAGAGAATTTACCAGTAACAAATACTTCCTGAGGTATTGTAATATCAGGAGCAAAGATCAAGGCTATTGGTTCAAAATCTTTAAGCGTCAATTCAAAATCAAATTCCTGTTGCCCGAAATCATTTATTTCAGTTTTCAAAGACGGAATATATGTTTTGGTCAGATTTTTAAAATAGGAAGGCAAACTTTTTAAATCAAACTCTCCGTTTATTTTCGCATCAGCAATTCCAGACTCAATTGCCAAAACGCGGTGTGAGTCTTCCATTTGTGTATATAAAAGCAAGGAGTCAACATGTGTGGAATCATTTGATCGCCGAATATCAAGGTTTTGAATTAAAAATTTGCCGTCGATATTACTTAGGCTATTTCCGGTAAAATTCGCATCAAAATCGCCAGACAAAGAAATCGAATCTTTATAAAGATTTAATTTCCCCAATTCCATTTTCTCCACTTGGGCGATGAAATCATATCGAAAGTTTTCAGCGTTCAAATTCAACCTGCCATTAAAATCCATGACAAAGTTTTCATCGTTGATTGTGATATCCCCTGAAAACTGCTCATTTTCATAGTCCCCATCAACTTCTATATTGCGATAACGGTATCCTTTATAATCTAAAAACTCTAATTTACCACTTAGTTCTTCTTTAAAACTTTCTATAGAAAAACCTTCGCCGACTACATTAGCACGAAAAGAGGCGAAACCTACATCAGGAAAGTGAAGTAAATGGCCGATATCGAAGCTTGATGAAAATACTTGCCCACTATATGTACCTTGATTTCTAATATCCAAATTAATATCTGCGATCAAATCGCCAAGCTGTGTATTAAACATCCCTTGGGCAATGAAATTATTATAAAAACCTGTAATTCTTCCCTGGTAGTCTATTTTACCTAATCGGTCAAAAACCGACGGCAATTCGAAGCTTTTTTGCCTGCTTAACTGTCCGATTAACACCTCGAGGTCTTTCCTGGTCGATCGCAAACGCTTGAGATTCATATCAAATAGAGTCTTTTCAATTTCAGGCAAGCCTTTTATCTTGAGATCACCATTCAACCAAGTTTCTTTTCCTGCGCGTATCTCGACATCCTCGCCAGTGATATCGTTCACTGTTCCTGAGAGCTTACCTGTTATCAACACATCAAACTGCGTTACCAATACTTCAGGTGCAAAAAACGCGATATCCGAAGAAGTGAGTTTCGAATTTTTTAGATCTCCTGTGACTTTAACCTTATTTATAAAGTCTTTAAAATCAGAAAAATCGTTAAAGTCAAACCTTACATAATCACTAAGGTGGCTATTGTTCATTTCAAGCCTGAGATCGACAAATTCCATCATATTTGAATCAACAACTGCCATTGCACTCAGTTCCTTGATTTCAAGTCCGCTTTTCTCCTTAAATGCTAGCTTTTGAATAGTAGCCTTAAAGAAATGATTTTTAAAGTCAATTCCTTCTAATTTTCCACTTAAGGAGCTGAGATGTACATCTCCGTAGTCTATGCCTCTCTCGACTTCTCTCGCTGCATAATCTTTATATTTAAAATCTATTCCCTGAAAAGAGAGATCAGGAACAATAATGTCTATCCCTTTATTTTTCTCTCCTCCTTTCTCTTCAGATTTAAAATAGTCTCGAATAAAAGTAAGATTACTTGTGCTGTCTTTATATTTTTTAAGCGCGAATTTACCACCCTTCAGTTCCACCTTATTGATCATGATTTTGGCGTTCAGGACGGACCTAAAATCCAAACGTGCTGAAAACTCATCGACATACAGCAATGTATCCATCTCTAGGTCTTCAACATACAGCTTCGTTAAGAGTATTGAAGAGAAAGGCTTAAAATAAATCGACTCTAACGTAATCGTTGTTTTTAATTCTTTAGATAAATAAGTAGCCGCTTTTTGACTGACATATTGTTGTACAGGTTTGAATTGTAAAGTGAATACCAAAACCGCTAAGAGGGTAATACAACCTAATAGCGACCATAATAGTATAATGATTACTTTTTTGATACTTTTGTATTTAAATTAAAAAACTGACACTTGGCAACTATATTAGGAATTGAATCTACATGCGATGAAACCTCAGCTTCAATTTGTATAGATGGAAAAATCTATTCAAATACGATCGCTACGCAAAGCGTTCATGAAAAGTTTGGTGGTGTCATCCCCGAACTTGCTTCACGTGCCCATCAACAAAATATTATCCCTACTGTAGAACAAGCCATTAAAGAGGCAAAAATACATAAAAATGAGATAGATGCAGTAGCTTTTTCCCGTGGTCCTGGATTAATGGGTTCTTTATTAGTCGGAATCTCTTTTGCCAAGGCCTTTGCTCTGGCTAAAAACATCCCTTTAATCGAAGTAAATCATATGCAAGCGCATATTTTAGCTCATTTCATTGAAGATCCTAAGCCTAGCTTTCCATTTTTATGCCTAACTGTTTCCGGCGGACATACCCAGATCGTAAAAGTAAATGATTATTTTTCGATGGAATTAATCGGTCAAACAATTGACGATGCGGCAGGGGAAGCGTTTGATAAAACTGCCAAGATTTTGGGCTTATCTTATCCTGGGGGTCCTTTAATTGATAAGTACGCCCAACAAGGAAATCCTTTAGCTTTTTCTTTTCCTGAGCCCCGGGTTCCAGGCTTTGACTTTAGCTTTAGCGGTTTAAAAACCTCAATCTTATATTTCGTACAAAAGAATACAAATGAAAACCCTAACTTTATTGAAAATAACTTAGCTGACATTTGTGCTTCTGTTCAAAATAGAATTGTAAGTATACTTTTAAATAAACTGGAAGCAAGCGCCTTTCAAACTGAAATAAAAAACATTGCCGTTGCCGGAGGAGTTTCAGCCAATAGCGGATTAAGAAACGGCATAAAACAATTGGGCGAAAAACATTCGTGGAATGTATTTATTCCTAAATTTGAATATTGTACCGATAATGCAGCGATGATTGCCATTGCTGGTTATCATAAGTTTTTACAAAACGACTTCGTGGGTCAGGACGTCACACCATTAACCCGGTGGGCAATTGGTTAAAAAATAAAATTAAATAAAATGCAAATATCAAGTCTCTTTTTTATACTTATTTGGGCAATCCCACTTTTTGTGCTACTTTTTTGGCTAATGAAGCAGGACAAGAAGCAAAAAAAAGTAGGCTATCTCATCGTATTTCTAATTTTGGCGTTTGCTCTTTATGTAATATTAACAAAATCCCCTTCTTACAAGGAAGTGTTCCCCGATTTACATTAAACTGTCTTCACAAATCGCTCATCGTATTCGATGTCAATAATATAATTATTAAGGATAAGAAACTCAAATAAGGGCTTTGCCTCTTTAGAAACCGGCATATTCTCTGTGGTAACTATTATATTTTCTTTCTTGTTGAGGTAGGGGTAAGCATATAATTTTACGTTTTTGCTAAACATACCGCTTACGTAGTCAAGAAGTTTATTTGTATAATTTCCGTGAAAGTTTGAAGAATTGAAAACATAGCGAAGATTTGAAATATTTGTGGATATCCCCACGTTTTCAGGCTTGAACTGGGCTAAAAACTCTGCTAAAATATTATTCCTAGTGAAGTTGGATAGAATTACATGGTTGCCGGTAGCCGTAAGACTTTCGGCTCGCTCCGCAAAATAAAGTAGGTCTTCATTGCTTAATTCAGTTTCGTCGTCTAATACATTAGACATCAAAACTTCGATCATTACAACAACGTTATCGTTTTTAATTTCACAGTTCCGCTTAAATTCTTCAACTGCCAAATTAAATAAGTGAAAATTTGGAGTGGATTTCTGACGATATTTTGTTCGCAAAATCATGATGTTCTTTTTGTAAAGAAAATCCTTTGCTTGCAAAGCATGTCCTTCAGGATTAAAAAGTGTGGCACTAGAAAAGCCTTTTGCGATTAAGTATAAATTAATAAGTCGTTCATTTACGGATTTAAAAGCTGGCCCTTTTACTTTTATTAAATCAATTTCAACCGAACCGATTGCAATATTATCTACCAACGATTCAATCATTGTCTTCTCATCGTTGATATATTCGTAGGCACCATAAACCAAGTTTACACCTAAAACCCCCAAAACTGCTTGTTGTAGTAGCGCATCGCTATCCAGTAATCTTACATGAAAAATAATTTCATTGGGTTCACTACCGGGGCTGTCTTGAAAACGAAGTCCTATCCAACCATGCGGTTCATTAGTTTTACTAAAGTTGAGGGTGGTAACTGTATTTGCAAATGCAAACAAGCTCCGTTGAGAATATTTAGGCCCTTTAAGTCTTTCTGTTAATAAAGAGTATTCATGGTTAAGCATTTTCTCTAGCCGAGATTGGGATACATAGCGCTTAGAATCTTCCGGACCATAAATTGAATCACTAAATGCCATATCGTAAGCCGACATGGTTTTTGCTATTGTTCCGGAGGCTGCACCTGCCGTGAAGAAGTTTCTAGCGACTTCTTGCCCTGCCCCTATCTCAGCAAAGGTTCCATATATTTCCGCATCCAGGTTAATTCGTAATGCCTTCCTTCTCGTTTCTAATATTTCTCTTGCCATAAATACAAAAATAAGAAATTAGAATGAACATTGTTAAAAAGTGAGCAGTGTGCTAGCCTTTCAACTCTCCTAGATTCAAAAGGGCGTAAAATAACGCAGCCGTATGTAAAGCTTGACCAAATTTATTTTGTAATAACAGCTGTTTGACTTCACTTGGTGATTTCAGAATTACTTCAATGTCTTCTTGCGAATCCAATTGCTGCTCTTGCACCTTTCTTCCTCCTCGTGCTAAATAAGTCGCTGTACTATTGTTGCTAGTTGCAGGATTAGGAAACAAATCACAAATTTTCTCAAAAGAATCGAACACATAACCGGTCTCTTCCAATAATTCTCGCTTTGCGGCAATCAGTGAGTCCTCGCCTTCATCAATAACACCTCCAGGGATTTCCAAAACACTTTCTTGTATTCCATGGCGATATTGTTTTACGAGGACAACCTGATTTTCGTCAGTTAAAGCTACTACATTAACCCAGTTAGGATATTCAAGAATATAGTATTCGGGAACAATGTAGCCATTCGGCATTTCGCAAGAGTCTCTTCTTAGAACGGCCCAAGGTGCATTTATTAAGTACTCAGAGCTTAGTGTTCTCCAACTTTGCTGCTTCATTTATTGTTGCTTTAATACCAATACCTTCATAATAAAAGCCCAGTTCACGAAGATTATCACCGTTATATATATTTCTGCCATCCAAAATCACATGAGTTCTCATGAGTTCTTTTACCTCTTGCCAATCTGGAATTCTAAACTCTGGCCATTCGGTTAATAATAGTAAAGCATCGGAGTCTTTCAATGCAGAATATGCGTCCTCTACATATACTACTTCTTTCGTAATTTGCTTTTTTGCCTCCTCAATAGCGATGGGGTCATAAGCAACCACTTCAGCACCGGCATCTACTAAAGCTTGGGTAACATATATTGATGGAGCCATTCGCATATCATCTGTTTGCGGTTTAAATGACAAACCCCAAATCGTCACCCTTTTTCCCTTCAAATCATTATGATATATTTTATTCAATTTTTTTACTAGAATCAGGCGTTGCTCATCATTAATTGCTTCTACTGCATCGAGCAACCGCATCGGATGGTTATTTTCGATTCCGGTATTGATTAAAGCTTTCACGTCTTTTGGAAAGCATGAACCTCCATATCCTGTTCCAGCATACAAAAATTTAGAACCGATGCGAGGATCGGAGCCAATTCCTTGTCTTACTTGGCTAATATCTGCACCAACAATTTCACATAAATTGGCGATATCATTCATAAAGCTTATTCGAGTTGCCAACATTGCGTTTGCCGCATATTTTGTCATCTCTGCGGAAGCGATATCCATAAAGATAATTCGATGCCCATTCAACTGAAAGGGATGATAAAGTTTTTCTAGAAGTTCTTTAGCTCTTTGGCTTTCAGTTCCAATAACGATCCGATCGGGGCGTAAAAAATCTTGCACGGCTACCCCCTCTTTCAAAAATTCAGGGTTGGATGCAACGTCAAAGGGAACACGATCTGTTCTTTTATCCATCGCATTCTGAATCGCATTCTTCACCTTGATAGAAGAGCCCACCGGCACTGTACTCTTAGTAACGATCACTGCATAATTTTGGAGATGATTTCCTATTTCTGTGGCTACATTTAAAACATAAGTTAAATCAGCACTTCCATCCTCGCCCTGTGGAGTTCCTACGGCAATAAAAATTACATCTGCATCTTCAATATTCTCTTTTAATGAAGTACTAAATAACAACCTATTTTTCTCGATATTCCTATTCACAAGCTCTTCTAAGCCAGCTTCATAAATTGGGATGATCCCTTCTTTTAATCTTTCGATTTTATTCGAATCAATATCGATACAAACCACCTCAATTCCCACATCTGACAAACAAGCCCCTGTTACCAAGCCTACGTATCCAGTACCTACAACCAATATTTTCATATGCTTTAATTAATGATGAACGATTTATATTTGTAATTTTTTATTCTATTTCCGTTTGCTCGATGACTCTTAAACAGTTCTCTAAGCTGTCTTGCCAATGCGGTATGTGGATACCAAACACTTGCTTAATCTTCGTTTTATCCATTACTGAAAATGCAGGCCTTGTCGCTTTTGTAGGATATTGTGCAGTCGACAAAGGTGACAGCTTCACTTTTAATTTAGCGAACTTGAAAATAGCATGCGCAAAATCAAACCAAGAAGCGACGCCCTCATTACTGTAGTGGTAAAGGCCGTAGTGCTGCGTATCGAGGGCCGCAATTTCTAAGATGGAATTTGCTAAATCCATTGCATACGTCGGGGTTCCCACCTGATCCACCACAACCCCTAAACTCTCTCTTTCCTTACCCAGGCGAAGCATTGTTTTGGCAAAATTATGTCCGTACTCTGAATACAACCAGCTCGTGCGGAGGATGATATAGCGTTCCATATTCTGCATCACCCCTTTTTCGCCATCAAGTTTGGTTTGCCCATAGACGCTCAAAGGTATAGTTTCATCAGTTTCAGTAAGGGGCGACGTTTTATTTCCTTCAAATACAAAATCAGTGGAGATATGGATAAACAAGGCATTTTGCTTTTTACAAGCTCTTGCCAGGAGGATAGGAGAATGTGCATTAATAAGCTCGGCCTTCTTTTCTTCACTTTCCGCTAGATCGACTGCGGTATAAGCAGCACAATTAATGACGATATCTGGTTCATGATTTAGAAAGGCCGATTCTATAGTCTCTGCTTTGCTTATATCCGCTTCATTAGAAGAAAGAAACACAAGATTGAATTGTGGAAAATTAGCTTCTAATTTCTTTAAGCATTGCGCCAATTGGCTATTTCCTCCAAGGACAAGGATCGAGCTCATAGTGATCGCTGACTAAATAAAGGCAAACTTAAATCTTTTTCGGTTAAGAGCCTTGAATCTTCAGGCACTTGCCAATCAATAGATAAAAATGGATCTGCATAATAAACCCCTTGCTCCGAAGGTTTATGATAATAGTTGTCACATTTATAGAAAAAAACGGCTTCTTCGCTTAAGACAGAAAAACCATGAAAAAAACCTCGTGGAATAAACAATTGTAATTTATTAGCGGCACTTAAACGAATTGAAAAATGCTTACCATAGGTGTCGCTTTCTGGCCTGGCATCAACAACAACATCTAAAACCTCACCCTCTAAAACCCGTACTAATTTCGCTTGTGCAAATGGACCCATTTGAGCATGCAAACCGCGAATTACGCCGTAACTGGAAAACGATTGATTATCTTGAACAAAGTCGACATTCGAACCTGTCAGGTCAGAAAACCTCTTAGCATTAAAACTTTCAAAAAAATGACCTCTAGCATCCTCAATAATTTGTGGCTTTAGCACAAAACAACCTGGAAAAGGGCTTTCAATTATCTCCATTAAAACAAGTTATCGGTTTTCTTTTAATTTTTCAACTAACAAAGTTACTTCTTTTGCTTGAATGACATCATGTACCCGTATTATATTTGCTCCTTTAAGCAATAAAATGGTATTTAATACTGTCGTTCCATTTAATGCGTGGGTAGGATTAGTTTTCAACACTTTATAAATCATTGACTTTCTAGAAATTGCACCTAAAAGAGGTAACTGCAAAGGTAAAAATTCATTAAAACGATCTAATAACTCATAATTTTGCTCAATTGTTTTTGAAAAGCCAAATCCAGGGTCTAATATAATATCTTTTACCCCAAATTCTCTTAACTTTTGTATTCGACTTATAAAATAAGTAGATATATCTGCAATAATATCTTCATACTCGGTGAAGCTTTGCATAGTTTCTGGTGTTCCGCGCATATGCATTAGAATATAAGGAACTTGTAGTTTACCTACTGTTTCAAACATGTTCGGATCTAGGCTTCCTCCCGAAATATCGTTTACCAAGCTTGCTCCTGCTTCAATTGCTTTTTTTGCTACTAAAGCTCTGAAGGTATCTACAGAAATGACGGCATCTGGATGAACTTTTTTTAAATTTTCGATAAAGGGAATCAGTCGATCGATTTCCTCTTGTTCACTAACTTCAAGCGCCCCGGGGCGAGAGGAATATGCCCCGACGTCAAGAATCCCTGCCCCTTCTTTCAAAAGGAGATCCGCCCTTTCTAAAGCTTTTTCATGGACATTATACTGGCCACCATCAAAAAAAGAATCGGGCGTAAGATTGATAATTCCCATTATCTGAGGATCGGCTAAGTCTAATATCTTGTTATTTACATTAATAGTAGTATTTTGGGCTTGTTTATTCATAATTATTTTACTGCATTCGCAAAATTAAGGATATTCAGTTAATTTTGCGACGAAAAGCAAGAAAGCGACGCTTTTATTTTACCGAAGAAACATGAGGGAAACGACTACAGAGTATAATAAAGTAATAGGATATTGTAAGGAGCTATTTCTGAAAAAGGCGAAAGATTATGGGACCGCTTGGCGAGTATTACGATTATCTTCAATAACAGATCAACTGTTTATCAAAGCCCAACGCATCCGTACGCTGGAGATCAAAAAAATGGCCAAAGTTGACGAGAGTATTACCTCAGAATATATTGCAATTGTTAATTATTGCATTATTGCATTGCTTCAACTTGAGTTAGGGGAAAGCGGAGACCAAGAGATAAGTGTGGATGTTTTAGAGAAAAAATATGATGAAAAGGTAAACGAAACCCGAGACCTGATGTTTGCTAAAAATCATGACTATGGGGAGGCTTGGCGAGATATGCGAATCAGTTCTTTAACTGATCTAATTTTAATGAAAATCCTCAGAGTAAAACAAATTGAGGATAACAAAGGAAATACCCTTGCCTCAGAAGGCGTCATGGCAAACTATCAGGACATGTTAAACTATGCAGTATTTGCCTTGATCAGATTAAAAGAGCAAGAAGAAATCAATGAAAATGAATAGATCAGAAACGTTAACACTTACCTCTGTTTCATTATGGACTGCACGTATACTCACTGGGGCACTATTTGTTTTTTCCGGTTTAATAAAAGCGAACGATCCCCTAGGATTTTCGTATAAGCTAGAAGAATACTTTCAAGTATTTAATCTTCATTTTTTAAATGATTATGCTGTAATTATAGCCGTTTTACTCTGTAGCTTGGAAATAATTCTGGGTGCCCTCCTTCTTCTTGGTATTTGGAAAAACCAAGTAATGTGGGGTTTACTTATACTCATCCTCTTTTTCACATTTTTAACCTTCTATTCCGCCTTTTTTGAAGTCGTTACCTCTTGTGGTTGCTTTGGCGATGCTATACCCCTCACGCCTTGGCAATCCTTTATTAAAGACCTCATACTTTTAGCGCTTATCCTCTTTTTGTTCATTAAACGGGATGCTATCAAGCCTACTATAGAAGATCTTTATACCAAAGGTATTGTTACTGCTGGAGTGGCGATACTATCGATTGGTGTTGGGGTTTACACCTATAATTTCTTGCCAGTCTTAGACTTTTTACCTTATAAAAAAGGGAACAACCTTCCTGAGTTAATGCGAATTCCACCAGGTGCCAGTTTAGATGAGTATGAAACTACGTATACCTTAAAAAATAAGCTCACGAACGAGGAAAAAGTGATGTCTGATAAAGAATACCTAAGCACAGAAATATGGAAGGATGAAAACTGGGAAATTATAGGTGAACCCAAAACGGTGTTAGTAAAAGAAGGGTATCAAGCACCCATTAGTGATTTAATAATTAGTGATGAAAACGGAATTGAAAACACGGATCTCATCATAGAGAACCCCGAGTACAATTTCATTATGGTTGCTTATGATTTGTCACATTCCAATTTAAATGCATTAACAAGATTAAATGATTTGGCGAAAGAAGCCGAAGAACAATTTGCTATCCGTAGCGTTATTCTCACTTCAAGTTCTAGTCAACTGGCTAGTGAAATAAGTCAAGACTTAGATCTAATAATCGAATTTTTCTATGCTGACGCTATTCCACTCAAAAGTATGGTCCGATCGAATCCAGGCTTGTTATTGATGAAAAACGGAACGGTAATCGACAAATGGTCTTATCAATTAATGCCTTCATTTGAGAGGTTATCGACGAAGTATTTTCTAAAAGATTGATAATAGATAGCAATACGTATTGAACATATGAACAAAGACCCAAACTTAATCTTCCTAATTGGCTTTATGGGGTGTGGAAAGTCGACCCTTGGAAAAAAAGTAGCGACTAAAACTGGGTATTCATTTATCGATCTTGATGATTTAATCTGTCAAAAAATAAATATGAGTATTTCGGAGTATTTTGACCTTCACGGAGAAGCTGCGTTTAGAGAAATTGAACGCGAGACTCTGCATAGCCTTTATGGGATTAAAAATACGATCGTCGCTACCGGAGGGGGCACCCCCTGCTATGATGACAATATGCAATGGATGAACAAAAATGGTAAAACTGTATATCTAAAAATACCGCCCAAAGCCTTACTTTCTCGATTATCTCAAAAAGACATTGACAGTCGCCCGTTATTGAAGGGGAAAAGTCATGAAGAGCTATTAGCGTTTATTGAATCAAAACTTGAAGAAAGAAGCCCTTTCTATAAGCAAGCAAAAATCATTTATGATGTACTACAATCAAATCCCAAAGATCTGATCAAGCAAATTGTATTATAAAAACACAATGGAAAGAATCACTTCGTGACCTGCTTTTTCATTTAACCTGTTGATGATCTGACTTTTCATCATCAATAATTCATTTTTAATTACAGAGGATTCAACACGCACAAACAGCTTCTTATCATTAATATATAGCTGCTTCGTCCGATTAGCAATGGCGGTACCCATTAGTTCTGGCCACGCTGCGATCAGGGCAGTTTCATCAAACTTTTTCCTTAGCCGATAAGAATCCAAAAGATCGTTTATCGCTTCTTTAATGGTTTTATCGTTATTTCGATTCATCACTGCTTTCCATATTAATAATTTTCCCACTATTCACTTCAAAAATGCGAAGTGCACAGTCAATCTCACTAAATATATTTTTAATCTTTTCCGCATTGGTATGGGTGATGAAGAGCTGACCAAAGTTTTCTTGTGAAACCATCTGCATTAGTTTTGTTGTGCGTTTGTCGTCTAATTTGTCAAAAATATCATCCAACAATAGCATCGGTTTAAAACCTTTCTTTTCTTGCAAATAACGGTATTGCGCTAATTTAAGTGCGATTAAAAAAGATTTCTGCTGCCCTTGGGACCCAAATTTCTTTAACGGCATTCCATTGACACTAAATTGAAGATCATCACGATGAATGCCCATGGTCGTACGTTCTAGTAGGCGGTCCCTCTCTAAAGATTGCAAGATCAGATCCTCAAAAGCAGTGTCCTGCAACTGAGACTCATAAATCAATTCAACGGGCTCAATGCTTTGGGTTAAATAAGAATAAAGTTCATTAAAAATAGGCAAAAACGCGTCTATAAACAGTCTTCTTTGTTCAAAAATAACTTTTCCTGACCGAATCAACTGCTCATTTAAAACCTCCAATAACTGGGGATCAAACGTTCTACTAAGCGCTTGTTGTTTTAAAAAACTATTCCGATTTTGAAGGTGTTTATTATAGGTAATCAGTTCGTCTAAGTAGCGATTATCTGTTTGCGAAATCACATTATCAATAAACTTCCGTCTCTCTTCACTTCCTTCCGTAATGATGATTGAATCATTTGGCGAAATCATCACCAAAGGAAAAAGGCCAATATGATCTGCCAGTCGAGGATACTCCTTTTTATTTCGCTTAAATTGCTTTTTCTGATTTCTCTTTACGCTGCAGGTGATCGATTCTTCAATTTCTTTTCTCTCAAAAGCACCTTGCACCATAAACCAATCAAAACCTTTCTTTATCTGTTGAGAATCAATTGGATTAAAATAGCTTTTGCAAAGCGATAGATAATGTATCGCATCCAATAGATTGGTTTTTCCTGCACCGTTATCCCCGGTTAACGCATTAACACCTGGCAAGAAAGAGAGATCTTCTTCTTCATAGTTTTTAAAATTGAATAAGGTTAATTGCTTTAGCCACATTATGCAAAGATAGTTTATTCTTTTAATGCTCTAGCTATTCAAAAGAACCTCTATAGATCTTCCTTTTATTATCCATTATTATTATGACTTCTATGGTTTTCAAGAAGTATTTTTGATCTCTTTTTCACCAATCCCATAGGAGTCGTTCTCATTGGGCATTGATACTTTTGGATTCGTGCTTATTTTGCTTGTGCCGGTGATCGTGAACACAAAATCAGCGTATGTATCAACTCTCCCATAAATTTCATTTATTTTAGCGGCTTTACAAACTCGAAGTGTCTTGTAAGACAAAACATAATACTTATTTCAATGAAAGAAAGCTTTCAAAGCTTCCATCCCTAAATCTCCCCAGTCTGGGTCACGAGAGGCTGGAAATTTATCTTCGCGAGAATCTTATTTCATTTTTACGGTTAGCTGTTGAAATTCATTCAAATTACTAACGAGATTTTTAGCATTAAAGGTCTCTTAATAATTCTTTTGCAGGCACTAACTTTATATTACCCTCTTTATCACCAATAACCAAGCTCTCATTGTTGACAGCTGCAGTTTCGGCAAGATCTCGAAGTGCTTTACGCATTCCTTTGAGAATTTTAGCTCTTAACTCATTAATATCCGTAGGCATTTCCTTAGCTTTCATATCTTTGATTTAAAATCGTCTCCCAAATATCGTTATTAAATATTTCCTTTCCTAATGTGTCGGAGCCTTCGGCTATCACCTCGGGGCTTAAATCCATATTGTCAATAACAAACCAATTATCACAAATAGGGATATAAAGATCAAATAAATTTTTGATTCCTCTATAATACCTGCGTTCAATAACGTCCTTAGGAATATTATGCCCTCCTTTACTGACACGGTTTGCCACTCGATCGATTGCCATCTGTGGGGAACTTAACCAAAAAAACAGTAAGGTTACTTCGTAACCAGCGGACTGCGCTTTCTTAATAAAAGAAACATAGCTTCTAGTGGAAAGAGTTGTTTCTAATGCAAAATCCACTTTTTCCTCTAATAGTTCGTTAATCCGGCCGAGCATTATTCTACCCGATTCAAAAGCAACATTTTCGGGATTGAATGGAGACAAACCTGCTGCAATATTATCGGCATTGACAAACTCATCGCATTCTAGCATTTCTGGGAGAACCGTATAACTTGCTGTTGTTTTACCAGCCCCGTTACAACCAGAAATGATATATAATTTAGGCATATTTTAAAGTTAGCTGTTTTTATCACATTTATCAATTAAACCCTTTTGTTAACAAGACGTATTCTGCATACCGGTATTTTGGTCATCTTGCAAGCAAACATAAGCTTTGAAAAGTATTCGCGACGAACTTTGGCAGTTAGAGGCGGAACTTGGCAGCTAAAGGCAGAACTTGGCAGTGATTTGCTGGTAATTTAACTTTTTTGATAAGAAATTAACCCAGTGAATGGTCCTTTTAAATCAACATTTCGGGCGTATTGTTCGCTGTTGCTTGAGATGGGCGTTAGGGGCGCCTGAGAGGCGCTTGAGGACTTGCTTAGGGAAGGTTTACCCCTTGGTTAGCACTTCCTTAGCCGCCACCTAAGCATTCATTAAAGAAAGGGATACCAAAGGGATAAGCGGGCCTCAAGAATCCTTAAGGCGCTTCTCAAGCCCACCTAAGGGATCCTTAAACAATTTCAGGATGCAGAAAAAATTCTATACAAAAAGCAGTAAACCATTTTATACTGCTTTATTCTCCTTTTCTGTTAGTTTCTTCCTATGTTCAGATTGAACTTACCTTCACCTTGGACTACAATGGATTATGAGTCGTCGAATTAGCCTAGAGAGTGACATGGCTAATTTTGTCGATTAAGCTGAGAGTCAGCATTTCCAACCGATCTATTCAATCTTGTTCATGTTCCTTAGTGTTCTGTGGTACAAACTGCGAGATAGCAACGCAGGGAGCGATGCTATCAAGGGCGAGTCGACCAAAAGGCATATAAAATTTATTGGAGATTTTGGCATTTGGACACCAAGTCAAGATTGATTATATTTGTGTATATCTTAAAGACATTTTATGCTTAATTATAGAAAATATATCACCATTGATCCCAATACTCGATTTGGTAAACCTATCCTTATCGGTACCAGAATTTCTGTATATGATGTATTATCTTGGTTTGCAAACGGTATGTCATCTCAAGAAATCAAAGAAGATTTTCCTGAACTAAGTGATGAACAGATTCGTGCTTGTCTTGCTTTTGCTGCTGATCGTGAACACAAAATCAGTATCGCATAGTGAAAGTATTGCTAGATCAGAATATTTCATTTCGGGTAATTCGTTTAATTTCCTCAGCTTATTCTGAAGCCAAACAAGTGAGAGAATTAGGATTAGAGAATGTTAATGACATTGGAATATGGCAGTATGTTAAACAGAACGGATATTGTATTGTAACTTTTGATGCTGACTTTTATGACATGGCAAATTTGTACGGCCATCCACCTAAAATAATTTGGTTAAGAACAGGAAATACCAAAACACAGCACATATCGCTAAGGTACTCATAGATAAATCACCAATAATAAAAACCTTCATTCAAGACTCTACTTATAGTCATTTAGCATGCCTAGAAATTGACTAACTGTTCTCAAAAAGTTTAGTATCCCTCTTCATCGCATAAAATCGTTTATAAATCCACTGCAAATACCCTTATCTGCAGAAAGAGCAACTACTTTCGGCCCAAGTCTGAAACCATCTAATCTTCTATATTAATGGCATTTTCCAAGTTCCCAGAAGAATCTCAACTATAAACCTGTAATTCCCTATCAAAACCTTTCTTTATTCCTCTTGTTTTTAATTTAGACATTGATATAACCAGGCATCTATTATGATAAATTCAGGAGAAAATAGAACCATATTTATCTTCACTGACTTCTCGGATGCGGCCGCAAATGCTACTAGATATGCAGCTGCCTTAGCCAGGCAACTACATGCTTCAAATTTACTGATATGTTATTCTGAGCATATTCCAACCACAATGGAAGTTCACATACAAAACTTTATGCACGCGGAACAGGCGCATCAAAGATACCTTGCGCAACTAGATGCTATAAAAAATGAGCTCAGACAGTGGATTGATGGCTCAATAACAATCCATGCTTATATTGATCAACGCCCCTTGGATGTAATAGTGACTAACTTTAATAAAGATCAGTCTATTGGATTAATCGTGATGGGTTTTGCAGGAAAAAGCGCTGTGGAGCAAACCCTTCTTGGAAGCAATACCGTGCGGGTTAGCAAAATAACAACTGTCCCTTTACTGATTATCCCTGAAAGCGCATCTTTTAAAACCATTGAAAAAGTGGTATTTGCTTGTGATTTTAAGAACATATCAAAAAATACACCTATAGTTTCAATTAAACGATTCGTACAAAAACTTAGGGCAAAATTATTGGTCTTAAATGTAAGTCAAAATGAAAATCTTTTTAATCCTGATACTATAAAAGAACGACATCACCTACGTCAGTTATGGGGGAATGAGCAACCCGAGTATCACCACACCAGCAATGAGGATATCGTCATGGGAATCATGAACTTTGCAAATGCAAATCATGTACAATTAGTAATCGCTGTACCTAAAAAATATGGTTTTTTTGAGAAGCTCTTTCACAATAGTCTTACCAAAAAGCTTACTTTTCATATCCACTTGCCGTTACTGTTGTTCAAAGAAGAAAACACACAATAAAGCTGCTAGACTGGTACAGCAATGAAAGAGACTTGCTATATGCCTTTTGATGATCAACGCTTCGACATCAAAATTTTATCAATTCTATGCCCGTCCATATCCACGACTTCCAACACATAATCTTGCCAAATAACTGTATCTCCGGTTACAGGGATATGATGTTTGATCGATATAAATAACCCTCCTACTGTTGAAAAAGCCTCAGCATCGGCTTTGTCTGAAATCTGAAAATACTCGACCAATTCGAAATAGGGAAGTTGGCCGTCAACCAACCAAGAGTTATCGTTTCGCTGTAAAATCCCATATTCATCGCTATCAATATTTATGGATTCACCAATCAGCTCGTCCATGACATCGTTCAGCGTGATTATTCCTTGAACGGCGCCGTATTCATCTACTACAATGGCGCTGTTCATTTTACTGGACTTAAAATGTTCTAATACGCGATAAGCTGACATGTTCTCTGGTACATAAATGGGTTCATGCAAATGATCGCCTATTGCAAAATCTTCAACACCGGTCCCTTCACGAAAAAGCTGCTTCAAAGAAATTAACCCAATAAGGTTATCTACGTTTTCCGCGCATACTGGATATACAGAATGAGGTTGTGCATCCACTTTAGTTTTTATTTCCGAGAAAGTATCTTGATGATCTATCCATACCAAACTATTTCGATGAGTCATGAGCTCACCTGCTTTACGGTCTCCCAAGGCGAAAACTCTTGAAACAATTTCCTGTTCAATTTGCTCTATTTCTCCTTCCTCTGTACTTTGCTGTACCATCACCTTTATTTCCTCTTCGGTGACAACGTCATCTTGCATCTCTTTAATACCGAGCAGTCCTAGAAAAAAATCATTCGTTTTGCCCAACAACCAGATTAATGGCTTGGCAATTGCCGAAAGAACCCCCATGGGGCCTGCTATAATCCCAGATACTTTTTCTGGAGCACTAAGACCTAATCTTTTGGGAAGTAATTCACCGAATACAATTGTAAAATAGGTAACGATTACAACGACAGCAATCACTCCGAGGGAGCTTGCATAGGGAGACAAAAAAGAAATATTGGAGAAGAAAGCAGTTAAGTCGTTGGTCAACGCTTGACCACTAAAAATACCCGTAAGAATACCGATTAGAGTAATACCAATCTGAACCGTAGAAAGAAAGGTATTCGGATTGTTCGCTAAGTCGAGGGCCTGCTTAGCTTTCATATTCCCCTTTTTCGCTTCTGCCTCGAGCTTAAACTTTCGAGAGGATACTAAAGCAATTTCACTCATCGAAAAAACTCCATTCAAAATGATAAGTGCAGCAATAATCAAAAATTCCATAGCTCCTATTTAGACATTGTTTAATGAAAACTTAAACAATGTCTAAATTAACAATATTTCTATCAACAAATAAGTGAATAAACACGAATGGCATCCAGTTTCATCCGAATTTAGACACACGAGACTACATCAATAACATAATTGAATGAGAAAATTATAGGTTGTATAATACTGCATCCAAAAAACTAACCTGTGCTGAACGATTCAAGGTTAACAATTAAAATTACAATACTCTTGTTTTTATGCTGTAAAAACGTATTTTTGCAATCCGATTTTATATAGAAATGTCAAAATTGCAAAAAAATAAACAACAACCTACTCAATCAGTCATTGAAGGAGGAAACAAATTCATTAAAGAAAACCAAACTAGCCTTACGTTTATCGCTGGAGGAATTGTCGTCTTACTTCTTTTGTTTTTCGGCTACCAACGCTTTTATCTTGCACCAAGAGCCGAAAAAGCAACCAATGAGATGTTCAAAGCAGAACAATATGTAATAATTGACTCATTGCAAAAAGCAATCGGTGGTGATGGTTCATATCCCGGATTTGAGGAAATAGCAAAAGAATATTCGAACACAAAATCTTCGAACATCGCGAACGCCTATTTAGGTGGTTTATACTTACGTGAAGGTAAATTTCAAGAAGCTGTAAACGCATTAGAAAAATTTAGCAAAACAGGAAGTCCAATTCTTGATCCGTTGGTTACGGGTCTTTTAGGTGATGCCTATTCGGAATTGAAAGATTATAAGAAAGCAGCAAGTCAATACTCTAAAGCTGCGGAGCAAAATCTGAACGATTTTACTTCGCCGATGTTTTTGAAAAAACTAGGACTAGTGAATGAAGCTCAAAACGACCTAAAAGCTGCTCTGACTGCTTACCAAAGAATTAAAACGCATTACCCTAATAGCTTCGAAGGTTTACAAATAGACGCTTACATTGCTCGAGTAGAAGCTCGTTTATAGTTAAAAACATGGCCACTCAATTAAAAAGCTTATCGGATTTTTCACACTTAAAAGTAGGTTCTGCGGAAAACTTCACTTTTGGTATTGTTGTTTCGCAATGGAATGCTATCGTAACCGAGGCATTGCTAACAGGTGCTTACAACTCCTTAATTGAAAACGGAGCAAAAGAAGATAACATTAAAATCATTGAGGTTCCAGGAAGTTTTGAACTAACTTCTGGGGCAGACATGCTTCTTCAAAAGGAGACAATTGATGCAGTAATCTGCTTAGGTTGTGTGATACAAGGGGAAACTCGTCATTTCGACTTCATCTGTGATGCGGTGGCAAATGGAATAACAAATGTTTCAATTAAACATAATAAGCCTGTCATTTTTGGGGTACTAACTACCGACAATCAACAACAAGCTGAAGAGCGGGCTGGTGGAAAGCATGGGAATAAAGGAGAGGAAGCTGCCATAACCGCCATACAAATGGTAAACATCCAACAGCAACTAAAATAAATTTCTTCCCTCCAATTATTCATCTTTAAAGATATTTTAAAATGAACTGGATTGAAATCACTTCGGAATTACAACTTTCCGAAATTCAAAATAATAAAGAGCCAAGTATTATCTTCAAACACAGTACGCGGTGCCCTGTCAGCAAGATCGTAAAAAACAACTTTGTTCTTGAATCTATTTTACTTCCCGATGAAGTAAAGGCATATCATTTGGATTTGATCAAATACAGAGATTTATCTAACCAAATAGCAAGCAAGTGGAACGTTCGACATGAATCACCACAAATACTTTTAATTCAAAATAATGAATGCCATTACGACGCCTCCCATAATAGTATTCATGTGGCAGATATCGTAACGCAAATAAAGAAGTAAGTTACCAGTTAAACCTTAACTCTTTTTCCATGTCGGGATGCAAACTCTCGATAACAGGACAAGTTTTTGCAGCTTTTTCTAAAACTAGCCTTTCATTCTCTGAATACGATTGATCGGCAGGAAAATTCATTTCAATTTCAACACGGGAAACTCTTCTCGGATTGGCCGCCATAATTTTAATCGTCTCTGCCCTCACCCCATCAATATTGATATTGTGTTGCTTTGCTACTATGCCCATAATCGTTAGCATGCAGCTTGCAAGTGCAGTTACTAATAAATCCGAAGGGGAAAAAGCCTCGCCTTTCCCTTGATTATCTACAGGTGCATCGGTAATCATTGCGTTCCCCGATCTCACATGCGTTGCGCGCGTTCTTAAATCGCCTAAATACTCAGTCTTAATTGTTGTCATATTTATAATAATGATGTAAAGTATGTCTGTATTGATGTCGAACTTGCTAATCTCTCCCTAAATTACAATTTTATCTTTACTTTTGTAGTATGATTGAACTACCTGTTATTCCAGCCAACCAGTTTCAACGTAAACCTGATTGGTTGCGCGTTAAATTACCTGTGGGTAAAGAATACAAACATGTTAGAAGCTTAGTCGACACCCATAAGCTTCATACGATTTGCGAAAGCGGGAATTGCCCTAATATGGGTGAGTGCTGGGGAGCAGGTACAGCTACTTTCATGATCTTGGGTAATATCTGCACTCGCTCTTGTTCTTTTTGTGCTGTAGCAACAGGAAGACCATTGGCGGTGGATTTAGATGAACCAAATCGTGTTGCGGAATCCGTACGACTAATGGAAGTAAAACATTGTGTAATTACTTCAGTAGATAGAGACGATCTAAAAGATGGTGGTTCAACAATTTGGGCGGAAACTGTGAATGCTATTCGTAGAGAAAGTCCAGGAACGACACTGGAAACTTTAATTCCAGATTTTAAAGGACAATGGGAAAACCTCGATCGCGTTATTGCTGTTCGACCAGAAGTTGTTTCCCATAATCTAGAAACGGTTCGTAGGCTAACCCGCGAAGTTCGTATTCAAGCAAAATATGACCGCAGCTTAGAGTGCTTACGCCGCATTTCTGCAGCAGGGTTAAGAACCAAATCAGGTATCATGTTAGGCTTCGGGGAAACGGAAGAGGATGTTGTGGAAGCCATGAATGATTTATATAATGTGGGCGTGCATGTTCTTACTTTGGGACAATATCTACAACCTACAAAAGCTCATCACCCCGTTATTGAATGGATTACTCCAGATCAATTTAAACGATATCAAGAAATAGGTTTAGAAATAGGCTTCAAATATGTTGAAAGTGGCCCTCTAGTTCGCTCTTCATATCACGCGGAAAAACATTTATTTGATATGCAGTAGGATTGCTTTTCTTTTTTTTACCGATAAAAAAAGAAACAAAAAAACTCGCGGCTGAATAATTTATTATGTCGCTTTTGTTCTGGCACGCAGGCTATCACTGCCATAAATTATAAGGCCACATTTAGGGTTATGAATTGAGGTGCTTTAAAGCATAGCGGATTATTTACGTAGCTTAATAAAAACTGATGGCTGACTTGCAAAGTCACTTTCTAGATGGTTAAAGACTTCGCACGTCAAGTGATAGCTGAGCACTGATAACTGACCGCTGTTTACAAATAATCCAATCTAACCAACTTCTCTTGAACCTTTAAAGAAACCTTCTTACCAAAAATTAAAGACATATTATTATCGATGTGCCCGGCAGGAAAATCCGTGGCGACGGGATAACCATATTCACGTACTAGATCGAATACAATTTGCTCAACAGAGAAGCCAAAACCTGGCTGCTTGTCTTTCATCGCTGTAAAACCACCAATCACCATTCCCCGCAAATCTTTTAATTTCCCAGCGCGTTTCAACATCCACATCATCCGGTCAACCGCATAATAATACTCCCCTACATCTTCAATAAAAAGAATTTTGTCCTTATAGTCAATTTCAGAACCAGAACCCGATATACTTGCCAATACTGCAAGGTTTCCCCCAACCAAAATCCCTTCTCCCTCCCCTTCAATATTCTCACCGGTACTTTCATAGGTGTAGGAAAGGTCTTCTCCAAATAAGGCTTGTCTTAATGTATGCAAAGACTCCTTCGTAGCGTCTGGTATCGTCAAAGGCATTTGTCCGTGGATAGTAGGTATTCTCAATACAGCATGAATATGACAATGCAGAACTGTAAGATCACTAAACCCAACAATCCACTTTGGATTCTTTGCAAACTCTGTAAAATCAAGCTGGTCAATAATTCTGACCGTTCCATACCCTCCACGAGCCGCTATTATGGCTTTTATGGAAGCATCATCCAACATCTTTTGTAGATCATTAGCTCTGAATCGATCATCACCAGAAAACTGATGGAATACAGAGTTAGTCGATTCGCCAAGTATTACTTCTAGACCCCACGATTCAAGTAAATCTTTCGCATCCTTGAGCCCATTTGGAACGCTGCTCGCCGTCGCAACAATCCCAATTTTATCTCCTTTTTTCAAAAACCGTGGAACTTTCATCATGATTGGTATTAAGAAACCGCAAATTGAATTATCTTTGTGTAAAAAAATTAATGTTGTTATTTATTCTGCGTAATTTGCAATTTAATACCTTTTAAAACATTTCATACTATTGGAACCTCAAAAAACTAAGAAATTCACAATTACTTCGGCTCTACCTTATGCTAACGGGCCTCTACATATCGGTCATTTAGCGGGAGCTTATATTCCAGGAGACATTTTCTCGCGTTTTCAACGCCTTAAAAAACATGATGTTTTATATGTTTGTGGATCCGATGAGCATGGTGCAGCCATAACAATAAAAGCTAAAAAAGAAGGAACAACACCAAAAGAGATCATTGATAAATACCATCGACAAATAAAAGACAGTTTCGAAAAACTAGGAATGTCTTTTGATATTTATCATCGTACATCTGAGAAAATACATCATGAATTATCACAAGAGTTTTTTCTCAACTTATATCATAAAGGCGAATTCATAGAGAAAACGTCTGAGCAGTATTACGACGAAGAATACCATCAGTTTTTGGCTGACCGTTATATCATTGGCACCTGTCCAAACTGTCGAAGTGAAGGCGCTTATGGTGATCAATGCGAAAAGTGTGGATCTTCTTTAAACCCGACAGATTTAATAAATCCGATTTCAACTCTTAGCGGAAAAACACCTGTTTTGAAGGAAACTACCCATTGGTATTTGCCACTTGATAAATACCAAAACTGGTTGGAGAAATGGCTTTTGGAAGATAAAAAAGATATTTTGAAGTCCAACGTTTACGGACAATGTAGTTCCTGGTTAAAATCGGGTCTACAGGCACGCTCTATGACAAGAGATTTGGATTGGGGTGTCGATGTCCCGTTAGACGAAGCAAAAGGCAAAAAGCTATATGTATGGCTTGATGCACCCATCGGTTATATTTCAGCAAGCAAGCAATGGGCATTGGATACTGGAAACGATTGGGAGAAATACTGGAAAACCCAAGACAATCCAGCGGAAGATTCTCACTTAATCCATTTTATTGGAAAAGATAATATCGTTTTCCACTGCATCATTTTCCCGGCAATCCTCCATGCACATGGCGGCTATATCCTACCCGATAATATACCCGCTAACGAATTTTTAAACCTAGAAGGGGATAAACTATCTACCTCTAGAAACCATGCAGTATGGCTTCATGAATATCTTGAAGAACTTCCCGATAAGCAAGATGAATTACGCTATGTAATCACTTCTATTTTGCCTGAGACCTCCGATAGCGAATTTACATGGAAAGATTTTCAAGCTCGGATAAACAATGAATTAGTTGCTATTTTTGGTAACTTCATCAACCGTGTAATGGTTCTTTCTCACAAATATTTTGATGGAAAGGTGATGGAAGCGTCTGCGCTCACTGAAAGTGACCAATTGGTGCTAGAAGAGCTCACACTGTTTTCTGATAGGATTGAAAAGTCTATTAATTCTTATCGCTTTAGAGAGGCTTTATCCCATTTCATAAATGTCGCTCGTTTAGGAAATAAATATTTAGCGGATGAAGAGCCATGGAAAACAATAAAAACGGATGAAGAACGCGTGAAGACTGTATTGAACGTAAGTCTACAAATTGCTTCACATTTGGCAATCCTAGCCCAGCCTTTCCTACCCTTTACCGCAGAATCTTTATTTTCGATGCTAAACTTGACCAACCAAGATTGGGAGAGTGCTCTTAATCAAACGCTTTTACATCCAGGTCACCAACTTGGGGAAACTAAACTCTTATTTGAAAAAATAACGGATGAACAGGTGCAATTTCAATTGGATAAACTAGAGAAAGCCAGACTTGAAAATGCAAAAACTGACAGCCAAGCGGCACCTGCAAAAAGCAACATTACGTTTGACGATTTCAATGCGATGGACATTCGGACTGGAAAAATTATTGCAGCAGAGAAAGTACCTAAAACTAAAAAGCTATTAAAACTAACCATTGATACAGGATTGGATCAACGAACGGTTGTTTCAGGTATTGCAGAATTTTACGATCCGGAAGCAATCATCGGCAAGCAAGTATCGATTTTAGTTAACCTTGAACCGCGAACGATTAAAGGAATCGAATCTCAAGGAATGATTTTAATGGCGGAAGACAGCAATGGAAAATTGAGTTTTGTCGCGCCTAGCGATGCTCTGCAAGCTGGGAGCGTGATAAGATAATAAGTCTGAACTCTTAAAAGTTTGGTTGGACAGACTTTTAAGAATCCTGGCAGATATTGCGGTATTATCGGTCAAAATACCGCAGATTAAAATGCAGAGGGAATGGAACGAAAAAAGCCTGTAATTATGATGTATAATTACAGGCTTTTTTATTAAAATATTTTACTCTTTAGTATAACTAAAGATTATACCGTCATGATATCTTTCTCTTTCGCCTCGACTAATTGATCAACCTTCACAATAAAACTATCCGTTAATTTTTGAACATCACCCTCTGCAACTTTTATTTCATCTTCTGAAAGCCCGTCATTTTTTAATCTCTTAATTTTATCGTTGGCATCTTTGCGCAAGTTTCGAATTGCTACTTTTCCCTTTTCAGCTTCGTCTTTTGCTCTTTTCACTAATTCTTTACGACGCTCTTCAGTTAAAATTGGAATGGCAAGGCGGATCATGACTCCATCGTTTTGGGGATTCAAGCCAATGTTTGAGTCGATTATTGCTTTCTCTATTGCACCCAGAATACTTTTCTCCCAAGGCTGGATCACTAAAGTCCGAGCGTCTGGCGTGTTAATCGTACCTACCTGAGCCAATGGGGTAGATGTCCCATAATAGTCTACATAAATTCCATCGAGCATGGATGGCATGGCCTTTCCTGCACGAATTTTTGCTAATTCATTCCCTGCATGAGAAACGGCTCTTTCCATGTTTTCACTCGTTTCCTCAAGTTGCAATTTTACAAGATCATTCATTAAATTATATGTTTAAAATATCAAATTAACAATTATTGAGTTACTAAAGTACCTATTCGTTCACCATTTACCAATTTATTAAAATTTCCAGGCTTGTTCATATCAAACACGATGATTGGTAATTTATTTTCTTGACACAGCGTAAATGCAGTCATATCCATTACATTTAAACCTTTATCAAACACATCCTGGAAAGTAACTTCGTCAAAGCGAACGGCATCTGCATCTTTTAATGGATCAGATGAATAAATTCCGTCTACTCGAGTTCCTTTTAACACGACATCTGCATTGATTTCTATGGCACGAAGGGAAGCGGCTGTATCTGTGGTAAAATATGGGCTGCCAACGCCAGCTCCGAAGATAACCACTCTTCCTTTTTCAAGATGGCGAATTGCCCGTCTACGAATGAAAGGTTCACAAATTTGCTCCATCTTAATAGCTGTAAGTAAACGAGTCTTGATCTCTACTTTTTCAAGTGCATCTTGAAGGGCCATGCTATTAATTACCGTAGCAAGCATTCCCATGTAGTCTGCCTGTACACGGTCCATCCCAGCCTTCTCTGCACTTAGTCCTCGATAAATGTTCCCTCCACCGATAACAATTGCAATTTCCATACCTTGATCATGAACCGCCTTTATATCTCGTGCATATTGCGCTACACGATCTATATCAATACCATAACTTTGATCACCCATTAAAGCTTCACCACTAAGTTTCAGAAGAATGCGTTTGTATTTCATAATTTTTATTTACTGACTGTTGAGAAAACATTTCTATACTGGCATCAAAGATAAATGATTTTTTTTAATCAAGGTTTGTTTATTGCGATTTCTAACTATTGAACAGTAAAAGGCAGGTTTTATTGCGAAAATGAAAATAAAAGTATTCAAATAGGAGACGCAATCAATAATTTTACAATCTCTCCTAATAATATAGTTAAAATAATGCCTATTATGCGTTAAATAATAAACAAACTAAATTAATCCTTACACTTTTTAAAAATTAAATGAAAAGAACTTTCCTATACTCAGTATTCAGCCTGAGCTTGATTGGCTCTTTGCCCCTTAGCAACTATGCGCAAAAGCCGCCCACAAAAGTAGCCAAGACTGCTGAAGACCCTAAAAGCGACACCACTAAGACACCAGCATCCAAAGGACCTAAAGCGTTTTCAGATTTCATAAAATCTGAAACTAAAGAGGATAAAGGTTTATTTACCGTTTACCTTCAAGAAGATAAATATTATTTTGAAATTGCGGATAGCATTTTAAATCGCGATATTTTAGTTGTGAACAGAATTTCCCGTTCAGGTACAGATCTTCGCACAGGTATGTCTGGCTATGGTGGCGATCAAATAAACGAGAACGTCATTCGATTTGAAAAAGGACCTAAAAATAATGTTTTTCTAAGGAATCTTTCTTTCTCAGAACGGTCTAAAGATAGTACACAAGCTATGTTTCGATCAGTAATGAATTCTAATATTCAACCGATAGCGGCTGCTTTTGATGTCGTTGCATATGGTAAGGATAAAAACAATCTCATTATCGATATGACTTCTTTTATCAACGACGATAATGATATTTTCTTTTTTAGTCCACGATATAAAACGGCGTTGCGCTTAGGTGCTCTTAAAAAAGACATGTCTTATATCGATAAAGTGAGTTCTTTTCCCCAAAACACGGAGATTAGAACAGTAAAAACATATGGCAGAACAGCTCCTCCCGGAGTGACTGGACCTGCTGCGATCGCCGCAGCGAGTGGAAACGCTACTTTAGAATTGAATACTTCAATTGTTTTATTACCAAAGGTACCCATGCAAGGTCGCCAATTTGATCCGAGGGTTGGATACTTTACAGTTCGCTATACTGATTTCGATACGAACCCTCAGGGAGTAAAAAGAAACGCTTTGATCACACGATGGAGAATGGAGCCTAAAGATGAGGATTTGGAGAAATACAAAAGAGGAGAATTGGTGGAGCCTAAAAAACCGATCATCTTTTACATTGACCCAGCGACTCCCGAAAAATGGGTGGATTATTTGATCGCAGGTGTAAACGATTGGCAGGCTGCTTTTGAAGAAGCTGGATTTAAAAATGCAATATTTGGAAAGCGTGCCCCCACTCCTCAAGAAGACCCTGAATGGTCTTTGGAAGATGCGCGTTATTCAGCTATTGTTTATAAGCCCTCTTCTGTACCAAATGCCAGCGGGCCACATGTAAACGACCCTCGATCAGGTGAGATCTTAGAGAGTCATATTAATTGGTATCATAGTGTAATGACTTTATTGCGAAACTGGTACTTTATACAAGCATCACCTAATGATGAGCGTGCTCGAAAACTGGAATTTGAAGATGAACTGATGGGAGAATTGATTCGTTTTGTTTCCTCACACGAAGTTGGACATACACTTGGCTTACGCCATAACTTTGGCGCAAGTTCCGCTTATCCTGTTGAAAAATTAAGAGATGCAAAATGGGTGAAAGAGCATGGGGTAGCCGCTTCTATTATGGACTATGCACGCTTTAATTACATCGCACAACCGGGTGATGGAATTACCGGAGCTGATCTATATCCTCGCATTAACTATTATGACAAATGGGCCATTGAGTGGGGTTATAAACTTATTCCTGACGCCAAGTCGGAAGAAGCAGAGAAACCTATCCTGAATCAATGGATTTTGGCAAAAGCAGATGACCCCAAATATTGGTTCGGAACAGAATCTAATCCAGACGATCCACGTTCTCAAAACGAGGATCTAGGTGATGATTCTATGCTTGCTAGCCACTACGGAATTTTAAACCTCCAACGTATTGTTCCAAATTTAGAGGAATGGACTACAGCGGCGAATGAAAACTATGACGAATTAAAAGTGCTCTATGGTGAAGTAATCACTCAATTCAACCGCTATGCAGGACACGTTACAAAAAACATTGCTGGAATCTATGAGACTCCAAAAACTGTTGAGCAACAAGGAGTCGTATATGAATTGGTGCCGGCGAAAAAACAACAAAGAGCAATCGACTTCTTAAACAAAGAAATTTTCACAACTCCTCATTGGTTGATTAATTATAATATCAGCAATAAGATTGGCGAAGATCCTATTGCTAGGATTGGGACTGTTCAAAACAATGTTATAGGACGCTTATTGTCGGCAAGAACAATCGACAAATTGATTAAAGCTGAAGTTCAAGATAAAAAAGCCTTTGGAGTAAACGATCTATTTGAGGGATTGAATAAGGGAATTTGGGACAAACTGTCTGATGAGAGCGATGTTTATAAACGTAATCTTCAAAAACAGTATGTGGCAAATCTTGCTCAATTATTAACGCCACCAAAGGAACTAAGAACTGCTTTTGGACAAGTAGTTGTTGATCCGACGCAATCGGATATCTCAAGTATTGCACGTGCAGAACTGGATAAGTTACAACAAAAGATAAGAGGAGCAGCTACTAAGTCAAAAAGTTTGACGAGTTATCATTTACAGGATTTAGATCAGCGCATCAATAGAGCCTTAAATCCAGAAAAGTAATTCCTGGAAGTTATCAGCTATGAGCTGTCAATTTTGGCAATTTAAACCAAGACTGACAGCTCATTATGATTTCCGATAATCCAATTTAAATTAATTTATTCTTCAGCAAATATTCAGCAATTTGAACCGCATTGGTCGCTGCCCCTTTTCTTAAATTATCAGCGACAATCCAAAGGTTAACGGTTTTGTCCTGAGATTCATCTCTACGGATCCTACCTACTAATACTTCGTCCTTATTATGAGCATCCTTAGGCATCGGATACTTCAGGTTGGCAGGGTCGTCAACAACGATCACTCCCTCTTGATGATTCAAAAGTTCGCGAAGTTCTTTTACATCAAACTCGTTTTCAAATTCAATATTAACCGATTCTGAATGACCACCTACAACAGGAATTCTTACCGTCGTAGCGGTAACCTGAACACTTTGGTCTGATAGTATTTTTTTGGTCTCCTCGATCATTTTCATTTCCTCTTTGGTATATCCATTGTCCATAAAGACGTCGATATGAGGAATAACGTTTAAGTCTATCGTGTACGGATATGCTTTTTCCCCTTCAATACCAGCCCGCTCATCATTCATCTGCTTTACCGCTTTTACACCTGTACCGGTTACCGACTGATAGGTAGATACGACAACTCGCTTAATTTTATACTTATCATGAAGGGGTTTTAGGATTACCACCATTTGAGTAGTCGAACAATTTGGATTCGCAATGATCCTATCCTCTTTTGTTAAAACCTCGGCATTCACTTCAGGAACAATAAGCTTTTTTGTAGGATCCATTCGCCAAGCTGAAGAGTTATCAATAACCGTGATTCCAGCTTCTGCAAATTTAGGCGCATAAAGTGTCGACGTCTCCCCCCCAGCAGAAAATAACGCAATATCAGGTTTTAGACCAATCGCTTCGTCAATGCTCACCACAAAGTACTTCTTACCCTTAAACTCAATTTCTTTACCCTTACTTCTCTCTGAAGCAACTGGGATTAATTCAGTAACGGGAAAATTTCTTTCCTCTAACACTTTCATGATTTCGGAACCAACAAGGCCCGTTGCACCAATAACTGCGACTTTCATTTTCTTATAAATTAGTATGATGTTTTGTTAAAATTTAAAGCAACTCGCTAAAATACAAACTTAGATAAATTTTCTATATATATAATTGGTTTGCAATGTGAAAACAGAATTTATCAGCCTCTTTTCTGCCATAATGAGGTAAAATTGGATTTGAATAGCGATAATAAAGAAATGTAGAATATTATTTAACCCATGCTATTTAGCTCTTAGTTAATATTCTTTAATATAAGCTAATCTTTTATTCATAAACTATATGCCTTCCCCATAAATAACTATTAATCAAATGCCAATACATATATTAAGGATTTAGGAATACTTGGTTGAATCATTTTATAAACAACATGAAACAGATTTTACTATTCTTATTTTTCATTACTCCAATACCTCTTAATGCTCAGTACCCTAATGGGTCTGATTCAAGTAAATCCCTTGACCCGTCTCAATGGAATGGAGATATGGAAGCTTATGAATTTACAGAAAACAATGCGTTAAGAAGCAAAGAAATAACTACTACCTTTTTGAGCTCTACAAATTCCCTAGCCTATCATTCGTTCTGGGAATTTGGCATTCAGTTGGATTTTAATCCGTCTGCTCAGAATCAACTTCGGGTCTACCTTATTTCAGATAAAGATTCCTTAAAGAAGCCGCTAAACGGCTATTTCATACAGCTTGGTGAGTCTGGAGATACCGATCGCTACCATCTATATAAGCAAAACGGAGAACTTATAAGTTTACTTATGAGCAGTCCTCCCAAACCTAGAGAAGAGCCCTTAAAAGTAAAAAGCCGGGTAAAAGTTATACGCGATTCTTTAGGAAAATGGAGTCTTTATACGGCTCAGAGTGATGAGGATTTTGTGTTTGACGGTTCCACTACGGATAACGAGTTTCGTACAAGCACACATTTTGGTATCCATTGTCGATTTACCAGTGCGAATAGCAATAAATTCCAAATTGACTACTTTCGAATTGATACCCTCGCTGAAGAGGACTTCCCAGAAACTCCGGAGGTAGAGAATTCTTTTGGAAAACTCAGACCCGATTCTGCTAAAAAATTATTACTAATCGACACATTTGAAAATAACCTTTCGATATGGAGGGGTCAAATAGAGAAATTCACGATCGCGCAACAAGGACTAGTCAACTCGGAAGCTGCTAATTCACCTTCATTTGTACAGGTTCCAAACACCGAAACAAGAAACCGGTTATGGGAAATAGGAATGGAAGTGAACGGTCTATTGACCACCCAGAACAATGTCCGTCTGTACTTAACTGCAACTAAGGACAGCTTGCCCGGAAACCAACAGGGTTATTATTTACAAATCGATGGTGCTGGAGGCAATCATACTTATAAGCTGTATCGACAGAACAATGCTACAAGAAACCTTTTGTGGCAGAGTACGCCCTTCCCTACCCAAGAAGATAAATTGAGGGCAAGAATCAGGGTCACCTGCACAATCGACGGAGAATGGAGAGTCTATTCAGATGAATATGACCAAGGTGAATTTTCACTGTTGAACGACCAAAACGGTATCTCTTCTGTTGTAGATCTCAGTCACTCCACTTCCCTCTATGCTGGATGGATGACAAGGTTTTCTTCAACAAGGGTACAGGACTTTGCTTTGCATTATTTTTTG